>ERZ773259.11-NODE-11-length-201278-cov-14.518902_pt1 | contig 201278 bp, 173 predicted proteins | sample MGYA00511961_ERZ773259 | MGnify/ENA primary metagenome ERZ773259 (study PRJEB29015, sample SAMEA2737775) | human gut metagenome | biome: human gut; feature: human-associated habitat; material: faeces | place: China | collected 2012 ...
CTTCTTTATCTATATAACTTGCTCTATTAGTGATTCTAAAATATATAATGGATATTATTTAAGATTATAAATGGTTTTTCTGGTCTATTTTTAAGTAAGCAGGAGTTCGAATGAAAAAAAACTGATACAAATCTGCGAAAAAACATGTAAAACTCTTTGGTATTATTAAAATTGTGTCTATTTTTGCACCATATTTTGTATCTATAATTTTTAGGGTACATAAGTTTTAAAGCAAACAAATGAATCACAAAAGCCCTTACATGAGGAAAAACATAACAATTGACGCTACTTTGCTCAGAATTTTACTCATATCATTCTGTTTACTCCCTTTAAAAGGTGTATGTCAAACAGGAGAGGCTACTGTTGACGCACTGGTGAAAATGGGATTTGAGAATGTAGGGTGGACAGAAGATAATGAGGAACGGGTTTTTGTGATACAGAATTCAGCCTATCGTCTTGAAGGAGTCGGAATAGGTAAAGCTGTTGATTTGATTCAAAAGATGGGTTTACCCGAAAATAAGCCATGTAGGTTAATAGTTTTGGACAATAATATACCTCAGATATCTCTCTATTATCAGCCTATGAAAGGAGATAGTATTGCTGAAGCAAATCGGGCCGACTGGAATGTAAGTTATGATTTGGGAGAAGGATGGAAGCAAGCAAGACGTATTAAGAAGCAAAACAGTTCTTTGTTTAAGGTAGATATAGTGGTATATCCGGAATTATTATTCAGAAACTATATTTTGTCTAAGGTCTATGAAATAGTGGTTAATGTCTCTCCTGCCATAGAAGTTTCTTTGTGGAAGGGAATGAAACTGACCGGACAAGTGATTTTCCCTATCTATAATGATTATGGTCAAAGGTATAAGCAGATCCGTCCCGGATTTGTGACTTTGTCACAGACAGTGCGTTTGCCTCAACGCACATTTCTGACCGCCTCAGTCGGATTTTTTAATAAGTTTCGCTGGGGAGGTGATTTAAAAGCAAAACACTTCTTTAAAGATGAGCGCTTTTCAGTAGATGCGCGTATCGGGTATACCGGAAGAGGGTATTTTGAAGATTGGGCCTTTTATCATGGTACCAAATGGACTCTGACCGGTTCTATCGGAGCTAATTTCTATTGGCCGAAATACAATACACAGTTTAGTTTAAAAGGAGAGCGATATTTGGAGGAAGAATATGGAGTCCGTTTTGATATGGTTCGCCATTTTCGCTATGCCTCTATTGGCTTTTATGGAATGAAAGTGCAACATGCAGGTAATAAAGGACTGAATGGAGGTTTCTTGTTTCAGATAGCTTTGCCTCCATACAAATATAAGAGAAAGGGGTATATCCCAAGAGTAATGCCTAATAATTTCGGATTCCAATATAATGCGGGTAATGAACGTATATATGGTAAAGGGTATAACTCTCAGGCAAGTGATAATGTAATGAATGATAATAGTTTTAATCCATATTTTGTAAAATCAGAATTATTAAATTTTTAATTTTATTGAGATGAAAATGAAAAGTAAATTTTTCGGTAATGGCGCTAAGTTAGCGTTAGCCGTTTTGGCAGTTTGCGGTACACTGTTTACAAGCTGCTACGAGAAAGCAGAAGTTGATGAAGCAACAAAACCAGCCCCTGCAAAGTATTATATTGCCGGTACTATTACTGACGCAACTACAGGTCAGGTTTTGACTACTGCTAAAGTTACATTGGGTGGCGAATCAGTTGGAGCTACATTCAACAAAGAAGTTACTTATAAAGCAGAAGGATATAGCTTGGAAGTTTCTGCAACCGGTTATTATTCTGTAACAAGACAAGTATACCTGAACCAGGTTAGTGACGGCCAGACAAGTGTTGCTACTGTAGACGTTGCTTTGGTTTCTGTTGAAGCAGCAACTATTCCTCCGGTAGTTTCTCCGACTGATCCTAAGACTGATGTTACTGAATCTGAAGCCGGAGCATTGGTAACTAAAGCGGCTGAAGAAGCTAAACCTTCTGCTGAAACAGTTAAGAATATGTGGGATGGCGCAACAGCTACAGCTGAGGAAAAGGCTGGTCTGGAAACTACAAAAGAGTTGACCGGTGACGTTACTACTGGAGCTACTACTGCTGAAGCTCAGGCTGATGGATCGATCTTGGTTACTACTCCGTTTGAATTTGCAAACTCTGTTAAAGATGCCGCTATCTTGGTTCCTTACTTCTACAATGAAGGTTGTGAACTTACAGGTGATGTAAAAGAAGTGGCTGCTCCTGCAACAAGAGCAGAAGGCGCTGTTTCTACTGATATTCAGGCTGCTTTCCTTGCAAATGCTGCTAAAGCTTTGAACAAGAATGCCGGTTTCGTACAGAAGGTTGGTTATGCTAAGATCAGCGTATTGAGCGGTTATGGTATTATTGGCTATAGAGTTAAAGGACAATTGGTTTCTAAGAAGCTGACATTCCTGATCTCTGGCAAATATTATGAAGGTATCGTTTCTTACCAGAACAGCGTAATGATCTATCCTAACTATTACAGCCACGATTCTCACGATTCTCATGACTCTCACGGCTTCAACCCGAACGCCGGTGGTGGATCTAACGACTAATCAGAGGTAAAAGTAATTGTTGAGAATTAAAAAGTACGAGTTGAACCGAAAGTATAGAAATTGCAGGTAATGATGAAAAAGATACTTCTTATGGGCTTGTTCCTTTGCTGTCATTTGGCACTTTCGGCTCAGTTGACGTACGGAACTACCGGTTTGCTCCATGCTCCGTCAGCAGAAATGCAACGGGATAAGACAGTGATGATCGGTGGAAATTTTCTAAATAAGGAGATAACTCCTCCTACATGGGACTACCATACGTATAATTACTTTTTGAACGTGACTATCTTTCCCTGGCTCGAAATAGCCTATACATGTACGCTGTTTCAGTCGCAGACTATAGGGATTGACTGGAAAGTTGGAAAGAAGAAGTTTACGAATCAGGACAGATACTTTTCTGCCCGTTTGCGAGTTTTGAAAGAAGGACAATTGTGGAAGCACATGCCGGCTGTTGTAGTGGGAACTTCTGATCCTTATACTGAGTCAGGCGATGGGCAAGTAGGTTCTGCCGATGGTAATGGCTATTTTTGCCGTTTTTATGTCGCAGCCACCAAGCATATCCCGGTTGGAAAGGAGAAGATAGGTGTGCATCTGTCATATCTGTACAACCGAAGAGTGGATTACCACTTGAATGGATTAGCCGGAGGGCTCACTTATGCTCCATCTTTTGCTCCTGATCTGACAGTGATCGCAGAATATGATGCAAAGGACTTCGCGTTTGGTGCTACCTATTTGCTTTTCAACCATTTGCATGCGCAGGTAGAATTGCAAAGAATGAAATATTTTACCGGCGGGCTTACATATAAGATTTATTTGAAGTAAGCAGAATGGTCGGAGCAAATAAGAAACTAAAAGAGTTGAAATATTTAAAAACAAAAAACAATGAAAAGTAAATTAGTAATATTATCTTTATTGTTGGCCGGTGCTACTGCAGCTACTGCTCAGACTAAAGAGACGTTCTATAGCGAAAGCTTTAAGGACAATATCTTTGTGAGTGTAGGTGTTGGCGCTCAGGGTTGTGTAAACCCGGACAACTTTGATTATGGCTTTGGTAAAGCCATAACTCCGCTGATCAATGTGTCAGTTGGTAAACTGTTCAATCCGGTTTGGGGTATCCGTGGTCAGGTGGCTGGCGCATGGACTACCTTGTATTCTAACTACGGACAACCTGCCGATACTTATATTAAGAGCAAGAATAAACATTACTTCACTCTGCGTGCGGACGGTATGTTTAACTTGTCGAATGCTATTGGCGGTTACAATCCGGACCGTTTGTTCACAGTTTCTGTTTTTGCAGGTCCCGGTTTGACATTTGCCAAAGCTTATGGCGATCAGGATAAAGTAAATGCACTGATCAACGGTTCTGTTGGTTTGGCTGGACAGTTCAATATCAATAAGTATTTAGATATCAACATTGAAGCAAGAGGCGAGGTTTCTCCTTCTCCGTTCGGTAATATTAGCTCTGCCCATACCGACGGCGCTGTTTCTCTGACTGCAGGTGTAACTTATACATTTGGTGGCAAGAGATTCGTATCTTGTGGTTCTCAGGTAGACCAGAATGCTATCAATGAAGAACTGAATCGTTACAGAAGCGAACTGGCTAAGGCTCAGTCTGACTTGGCTGATGCCAAGAACGCGTTGGCTAACGTGAAACCTGTAACAAAAGAAGTTGTGAAGGAAGTTGAAGTAGCCGGACCTCGTGCTATCTTCTTCCAGATTGGCAAATCTAAGATTGACGACTATGGTATGGTTAATATTCAGTTGGCAGCTAAGATCCTAAAGGCTAATCCGGATAAGAAATATAAGGTGGCAGGTTATGCAGATAAAGCTACCGGTAGCGCCAAGTGGAACCAGAAGTTGTCTGAAGCTCGTGCACAGGCTGTTTACGATGCACTTATTAAAGAAGGTGTAAGCAAGGATCAGCTTGAACTGGTAGGCTTCGGTGGAACTGCCAACATGTTTGGCAAGAACTTCTTGAACCGCGTTGTGATTCTGGAATAATACAACTTTATTGAGGCAATAGCCCGATAAATAATGGAAGGGGTATCCGCACAACGGATACCCTTTTTGTTTGTTAAATAGGGGATAATCCAAATTTTAATCGTATTTTTGCACTCCAAATATGAGTAGAATAATAGCAATAGATTACGGACGAAAACGTACAGGAATAGCTGTGAGTGATGCGATGCAGATTATCGCTAACGGGCTGACAACTGTACCAAGTCATGAACTTCTGGATTTCATAACCAATTATGTAAAACAGGAACCGGTGGAACGCATTATTATAGGTTTGCCGAAGCAGATGAATAATGAGGTTTCTGAAAATATGAAAAATATAGAGCCTTTTGTACGTTCGTTAAGAAAACGTTTGCCTGATATTCCCGTTGAATATGTAGATGAACGTTTTACTTCTGTGCTTGCACACCGTACGATGCTTGAAGCCGGGCTTAAGAAAAAAGACAGACAGAACAAGGCATTGGTCGATGAAATTAGCGCAACTATTATTTTGCAGTCTTATCTGGAAAGTAAACGTTTGTAAGAAGAAAGAATATTTAAAAAGAATAATTATAAGATATGATTTTACCTATTTATGTATATGGTCAGCCAGTTCTCAGGCAGGTGGCGGAGGATATCACGCCGGATTATCCGAACCTGAAAGAGCTGATTGAAAATATGTTTGAAACGATGGATCATGCCGATGGGGTAGGGCTTGCCGCTCCTCAGATTGGTTTACCTGTCCGCGTAGTTGTTATTAACCTGGATGTGCTTTCAGAAGATTATCCTGAATACAAGGATTTTCGTAAGGCTTATATAAACGCACATATTGATGTTGTGGAGGGTGAAGAAGTATCCATGGAAGAAGGATGTCTTAGTCTGCCCGGCATACACGAGTCTGTAAAGAGAGGCAGTAAGATTCACGTACGATATATGGATGAAAATTTTGTAGAGCATAACGAAGTGGTAGAAGGGTTTCTGGCACGGGTTATGCAGCATGAATTTGACCATTTGGACGGGAAAATGTTCATAGATCACATTTCTCCTTTGCGTAAACAAATGATAAAAGGAAAACTGAATACGATGTTGAAAGGAAAGGCTCGTAGCTCCTATAAGATGAAGCAGGTGAAATGATATACCTGAGATTTTCGAATAAAAAGCAATGGGTAAAGTTGATCATATAAATCAATTTTACCCATTACTTTTTCAGGACTGCATCTCAAATATCTTGCAACGGCTATTTGATGTTTTTCTTAAAAGAGCCCGGTTATGGTTGCTTTAAATATACCAGCATCATTACCGGATTATCGTCTTCCTTTAAGCCTTTCAACTGTTCGATTTGAAGTATGGAAGGCGTTTCTTCCGCTTTTTCTAAAAGCTCAGGAGCTTCCCATACATATAACAGTGTATGGCTGTCAAGTGCCGTTATCGGGCGTAATGGTAAACCAGGAGTCAAGTCATTTTTTATATGGCCTGTGGCTACTTTGAAACAGTTTTTGGCTTTTTTGTCGTAAATAGCCATTTGTCTTTCTCGCGCTTTCTCTCCTGCCCAATTGGAATAAGGCATGAATATGTAGGAGTCAGTCTCTATGGCATTGTACTGTATGTAAGGAGCGGCTATTTCCTGAAAACGCTTTCCATTTCCATCCAGATATTCAAACCTGCATTCCATCGGTAATGAGTATTTGCCCATCTGGAATATATATCGGGGTTCTAAAGCTTCTGGAGTGACAGTGAATAGGGTGTCGTTATAATATTCTTTATAACAGGTATGGTTTTCGTAATGGAACATATAACGATCTATATCACTACTGATCATCCAGCGATATTGGCTGTTTAGCTCAAATAGGTCCCAACGATTGAAGATTTGCAACGTATCACCTTTCAGGTTGGAAAGGTAAATACGTTCTTTTCGTCTTCCGTTATTATTGCGCATGAATGTTGCAGCAATTGTATCCTGAACACGTAACATCGCAAACTCACTAACTTCTATATTAGGGACTTTCATTGCACGGATGAATTTACCTGTTTCCATAGAGTAGATATTGATTTTTCCTGTAGTTGTTAGCATGTAGACCAATCCTTTTTCTTCATCCACGTCAATCTGCATGATCCAGTTAAATTCACCCGGTCCACCGCCTTTGCGGCCCAGTGTCCGTATGAATTTACCATCTTTTGTGTACTGAAATAATTTATCGAGCCATGGTAGGAAGAAATACTCTTTTGTCTGGATAATATTGGTTCCCTTTAGCCCTCTTATCAGGCATTTATTGTTTGTCTCCAACGGGATATACCGTATTGAATCGGCTATTTCACTCAGTAGTATTTCCCGTTCTGTTTCGATACCTGTTTCGAAAGGTACGATTTGAGGGAATTCTGGTTCTGTAATTTGGGCCGTTGCTTCGGACGGCTGGTCACTGTTCTTCTTTCCGCCGCAAGAAAGCAGCAGGAAAGGGAGTAGTAAAAGAAGTGATTTTGGTTTCATGTTGATACTATTTTATGTATAAAAGAGTTCCTGTTTGCAATATTGTACAGGTGTCTTTCTTTCTGTATTTTTAATTTTCGGATAACCCGTTTCATATATTGATTTATGGGCACATTACAAATCTACGAAATAATCGTAAGTTAATAATGAATGTGAGGTTAATAGGTGTTAAGAAGGTGTATAGACTACTGAATATCTGCATGGAGGGGTCCTATAAAATAATCAAAAAATATAAAAAGTTGTCCGTTATCCCTGTTTAATAGATGAAAAGCATTACTTTTGCTCTACTTAAAAAGTATTCAGAAGCCGATGATTAAAAAGATATTAGCAGCATTATTGTTGTTTCCTACATTTATATATGCTCAGATAAACACAGACAGGGTAATGATGATTGCCCGAAACGCGTTATACTTTGAGGACTATGTCCTTTCCATTCAGTATTTTAATCAAGTGATCAATGCAAAACCCTACCTGTATGAACCCTATTTTTTCAGAGGGCTTGCCAAGATCAACCTGGATGATTATCAGGGAGCTGAAGATGACTGTGATGCGGCCATTGACAGGAATCCTTTTGTAGTGGGTGCTTATCAGATTCGTGGGCTTGCAAGGATTAAACAGAATAAGTATGATGGGGCTATTGAAGACTATAAGAAAGCACTTCATTTTGACCCTGAAAATATTACGCTTTGGCATAATCTGACTTTATGCCATATACAGAAAGAAGACTATAAAGCTGCTGAAGATGATTTGGGTAAATTGCTGGCAGTTGCTCCCAAATATACAAGAGCCTATCTGATGAGAGGAGAGGTGGCTTTGAAGCAACAGGATACATTGCGGGCTTTGAATGACTTCAATACAGCTATTGAGATGGATAAGTATGATCCTGATGCCTGGGCATCCCGGGCCATCGTCAGGTTACAACAGGGAAAATATGCAGAGGCAGAATCGGATTTGAATCATGCAACGCATTTGAATGCCAGAAACGCCGGGAATTATATTAATCGTGCTTTAGCCCGTTTCCATCAGAATAATCTGCGGGGAGCCATGAGTGATTATGATCTGGCTCTTGATATTGATCCGAATAATTTTATCGGACATTATAACCGTGGTTTGCTTCGGGCACAAGTAGGAGATGACAATCGAGCTATTGAGGATTTTGATTTTGTACTGCAAATAGAACCGGATAACATGATGGCTACGTTTAACCGAGGATTACTTCGTGCACAAACGGGGGATTACCGGGGAGCCATTAAGGATTATACAACTGTGATTGATATGTATCCGAACTTTTTGGCCGGATATTATCAACGTGCAGAGGCAAGGAGAAAGATCGGCGACCGTAAAGGTGCTGAAATGGACGAGTTTAAAGTCATGAAAGCGCAACTTGACAAGCAAAATGGTGTAAGTAATAGCGATAAGACCGTGGCTGATAATAAAAAAAGTAATAAGAAAGAGGAGACTAAAACTCGTAAAAAGTCCGATAAGGATATGAATAATTACCGGAAAATCGTTATCGCAGATAATTCTGAAGTGGAACAGAAATATAAGAGTGATATTCGGGGCAGGGTACAGGATCGTAATGTTAATATCAAGATGGAACCGATGTATGCTCTTACCTATTACGAGAAGATGAGCGATGTGAAGCGGACGGTACATTATTATAAGTATATAGATGATTTGAATCGTGCCGGTGTTTTACCAAAACGTTTGTATATCACTAATATGGAATCACCGCTTACCGAAGAACAAGTGAAGTTCCACTTTGCATTGATTGATACACATACTTCGGCAATTGTTGAAAATCCGCAGGATGCACGCATACGATTCTCCCGTGCACTTGATTTCTATCTGGTACAAGATTTTGCCAGTTCTGTTGAAGATCTGACTCAGGCCATTTTGTTGGATGATAAATTCTTCCCTGCTTACTTTATGCGTTCCTTGGTGCGTTGCAAGCAGTTGGAATATCAAAAGGCAGAAGAAGCTAATGCAGCCTCGGCAGCACCGGCCACACTACCGGGTATATCCGCTCCACCGAAGTCGGAAATCAGTGCTTTGGACTATGATATCGTGAAAAGTGACTTGGATCATGTGATCTCTTTAGCCCCCGACTTTGTTTATGCGTATTATAACCGTGCCAATGTATTGGCCATGTTGAAAGATTATCGTGCGGCAATTGCGGACTATGACAAAGCTATCGAATTGAATAAAGAGTTTGCGGAGGCTTATTTTAATCGTGGATTGACACATATTTTCCTGGGTAACAATAAGAATGGAATAGCTGACTTAAGTAAGGCAGGCGAGTTGGGCATTGTTTCGGCCTATAATATTCTGAAACGATTTACAGAAGTGCCGGAATAACATTTTTTAGATAAAAAATAGTAAACTCAAAAAGAAATCCTTATTTTTGCGTGCAATAATGAAAAATATAACATAACATTATGATAAAAATAACATTTCCTGATGGCTCTGTTCGTGAGTATAACGAGGGAGTAAACGGACTGCAAATTGCAGAAAGTATCAGTTCGCGTCTGGCGCAAGATGTATTGGCGTGTGGAGTGAACGGTGAGATTTATGATTTGGGACGTCCCATCAATGAAGATGCTTCGGTAGTGCTTTATAAATGGGAAGATGAACAGGGTAAGCATGCTTTTTGGCACACAAGTGCTCACTTGTTGGCTGAGGCTTTGCAGGAGCTTTATCCGGGTATTCAGTTCGGTATTGGTCCGGCTATTGAAAACGGTTTCTACTATGACGTTGATCCGGGAGAGGCTGTCATCAAAGAGTCTGATCTGCCTGCAATTGAGGCAAAAATGGCTGAACTGGTTGCAAAGAAAGAAGCTGTGGTTCGCCGGGATATCGCAAAAAACGATGCTTTAAAGATGTTTGGCGACCGTGGGGAAACTTATAAATGTGAGCTGATTTCGGAGTTGCAAGACGGACATATTACAACATATACACAGGGTGACTTTACGGATCTTTGTCGTGGCCCTCACTTGATGACAACCGCACCTATTAAAGCTATTAAGCTGACTTCTGTTGCCGGTGCATACTGGCGCGGACATGAAGACCGTAAAATGCTGACTCGCATTTATGGTATTACTTTCCCTAAAAAGAAAATGCTGGATGAGTATCTGGCTTTAATGGAGGAAGCTAAAAAACGTGACCATCGTAAGATTGGTAAAGAAATGCAACTTTTCATGTTTTCCGATACGGTGGGTAAGGGATTGCCTATGTGGCTGCCGAAAGGAACTGCTTTGCGTTTGCGTTTGCAGGATTTCCTTCGCCGTATCCAGACTCGTTACGATTATCAGGAAGTGATTACTCCGCCTATTGGTAACAAGTTATTGTATGTAACTTCGGGGCACTATGCAAAATATGGTAAAGATGCATTCCAACCCATTCATACACCGGAAGAGGGTGAAGAATACTTCCTGAAACCGATGAACTGTCCTCATCATTGTGAAATTTATAAGAATTTCCCTCGTTCGTATAAGGACTTGCCTCTGCGCATTGCTGAATTTGGTACTGTGTGTCGTTACGAGCAGAGCGGTGAACTTCATGGATTAACACGTGTGCGTAGCTTTACACAGGATGATGCACATATTTTCTGTCGTCCGGATCAGGTGAAGGGAGAGTTCCTTCGTGTGATGGATATTATTTCAATCGTGTTCCGTTCTATGGATTTCACTAACTTTGAAGCACAAATTTCTTTGCGCGATAAAGTGAACCGTGAAAAATACATTGGCAGTGATGAGAACTGGGAAAAAGCTGAACAAGCTATCATTGAGGCCTGCGAAGAAAAGGGGCTGAAAGCTAAGATCGAATATGGTGAAGCTGCTTTCTATGGTCCTAAATTGGACTTTATGGTGAAAGATGCTATCGGTCGTCGTTGGCAGTTAGGAACTATTCAGGTGGATTATAATCTGCCGGAGCGCTTCGAACTGGAATATATGGGATCGGATAACCAGAAGCACCGTCCGGTGATGATCCATCGCGCTCCATTCGGATCTATGGAACGTTTTGTTGCTGTATTGATTGAACATACTGCCGGTAAATTTCCGTTATGGCTGACTCCGGAACAAGTCGTTATTCTCCCGATTAGTGAGAAGTTCAATGAATATGCGGAAAAAGTGAAGACTTACTTGAAAACAAAAGAAATTCGCGCAATTGTGGATGATCGCAATGAGAAGATCGGCCGTAAAATACGTGATAACGAGATGAAGCGCATTCCGTATATGCTGATTGTCGGCGAGAAAGAAGCTGAAAATGGTGAAGTTTCTGTCCGCAGACAGGGAGAAGGAGACAAAGGAACCATGAAATTTGAAGATTTTGGTGAAATTTTGAACGAAGAAGTTCAGAATATGATAAATAAATGGTAACTTTGCGCCCAATTGTAAAAGCACAGCATTTTGATAATGTTCTAAAGACAGCTTTTACTTTAATACATAATTTAATTTGGTAGACAATAAAAAACAAACTGGAAGTAAACGTTATTTAATGAAGAATGACAGTATGAAATCGCAATATCGGATCAATGAACAGATCCGTGCGAAAGAAGTCCGCATTGTAGGTGATGATGTAGAGCCTAAAGTATATCCCATTTTTCAGGCATTAAAATTGGCTGAAGAAAAAGAAATGGATCTCGTGGAGATTTCTCCCAATGCCCAACCACCTGTTTGTCGTATTATTGACTATTCCAAGTTTCTGTATCAGTTAAAGAAGCGTCAGAAGGAACAAAAGGCTAAACAGGTAAAAGTAAACGTAAAAGAAATACGTTTTGGTCCGCAAACGGATGACCATGACTATAATTTTAAGTTGAAACATGCTAAAGGCTTTTTGGAAGATGGTGACAAGGTGAAAGCTTATGTTTTCTTCAAAGGTCGTTCCATCCTTTTTAAGGAACAAGGTGAAGTGCTTCTGTTGCGTTTTGCTAATGATCTGGAAGACTATGCAAAAGTCGATCAATTGCCGATTCTGGAAGGTAAACGTATGACGATTCAGCTTTCTCCGAAGAAGAAAGAAGGAGTTGTAAAGAAGCCTGCGGCTCCCAAACCAGCTGCTCCGGCTACAGTAAAAGCAGAAAAGCCTGCTGAAAACAATGAAGAGTAAGAAAAATGCGTAACGCGCAGGTATAGTGCGTTGCCATATAATTTAATAATTTAAAAACAATTAAGATGCCAAAGATGAAGACTAACTCCGGTTCTAAAAAAAGGTTTACCCTTACCGGAACAGGTAAAATCAAAAGAAAGCACGCTTTTCACAGTCACATTTTGACTAAGAAGTCTAAGAAGAGAAAAAGAAACCTGTGTTATTCAACAACTGTTGATACAACAAATGTAAGCCAGGTTAAGGAACTCTTAGCTATGAAGTAATCAAAAGCGTACAAAGTATTATTAAAGTTATTAACCGAATGCTTTAGCTTCAAGTTCGTTACGTGAAGTAACGGCGCTAACATTCAAAAAAGAGAAAACTATGCCAAGATCAGTAAATCATGTTGCTTCAAAAGCAAGAAGAAAGAAAATTTTGAAATTGACCAGAGGTTACTTTGGTGCAAGAAAAAATGTATGGACCGTAGCTAAAAACACTTGGGAAAAGGGTTTGACCTATGCGTTCCGTGACCGTAGAAACAAGAAGAGAAACTTCCGTGCTCTTTGGATACAACGTATCAATGCTGCTGCACGTCTGGAGGGAATGTCATATTCTAAACTGATGGGTGGTCTGCACAAAGCCGGTATCGAAATCAACCGTAAGGTTTTGGCTGACTTAGCTGTTAACCATCCGGAAGCTTTCAAAGCTGTAGTCGCTAAGGCTAAAGCAGCTTAAGTTCCGACAGTTTTATGATTTACAAAATGCTGGTTACATTAACTGTAACCGGCATTTTTCATTTTTAAAGCTGGGTTTATAATTTAAAAAATAGTCTAAGAGAGAAACAAAATCTTCTTTTTCCTTGTTTATCTCACTAAAAGTAACTACATTTGTTGTAGTAAAATATTAGCCGCATTGATTGGATCGGGAAACTCATCAATTAAACTGAAAACCGAGACAAGCTTCGCTTCTCAATGGCGGGCCGCATCCTTCGGGATAACTTTATAGTCGGTGGATTACAAAGAGGACGGGCACTCAAATCATGTCATTCGGAGTTTCATCACATCATCGGTGCGGCTTTTTAATAAAGGAAAAGGGCGGTAATCATTTAAAGACTACCGTCCTTTTTTTATGCTGTTTTCTTTTAAATACACATATAGTTATGATATTCTATTTTTCAGGAACTGGAAATTCTAAATGGATTGCGGAGCAGATTGCAAGGGTACAAAACGAAACACTTGTTTTTATGCCGAACGCCATTAGGGATGGAATAAAAGAGTTTGTGTTGGCGGATAATGAAAAAGTAGGTTTTATTTTTCCTGTTTATTCATGGGGACCTCCGTTGGCCGTGTTGCAGTTTCTGGATTGGGTCACTTTGGCTAATTATCACTCCCAATATGTCTATTTCGTGTGTTCTTGCGGAGATGATACAGGATTGACGGAGAAAGTGTTTTGCAGGGCGTTATCTCGTAAAGGAATAGAGTGTAATGCCGGATTTTCGGTGACGATGCCTAATAATTATGTGTTGCTTCCCGGATTTGACGTGGATAAGAAAGAATTGGAGAAAGAGAAATTAGAAAAAGCTGTCGGCAGGGTAGAAGAAGTTAACTACTCGATAAATGCTCGTGAGACGGGTTTTCATTGCAATGAGGGGAGTTTTCCATGGTTGAAAACGAAGATACTGAATCCGCTTTTTAATCGTTTTATGACTTCTGCAAAACCGTTTTATGTTACTGATGATTGTATCGGTTGCAAGCGCTGTGAAAGAATATGTCCGGTTGGGAATGTAGTTGTGATAGGGTGGAGACCGGTGTGGGGGATGGACTGTACATCTTGTTTGGCTTGTTACCACGTTTGTCCGAAGCATGCAGTGCAATATGGGAAAAGAACCAGAAGTAAAGGGCAGTATTTAAACCCTAATGTGAGTATTTCACACGAATCAGCTAAGTAGAAAGTATTATAAAGAAAAGCCTTTGTATAGCCTGTCCGGGAGAATACAAAGGCTTTTTTACAGAGTTAATCTTTTATTGTAATCTGGCAATTGGATAAATCCTCAATAATGGCAAGAGACTCTACTCTTACTCCTCTTTCTTCAAGTGTTTTACGTCCGTTTTGAAATGCTTTCTCAATGATGAATCCCATTCCTACCAGATTGGCACCAGACTGTTTGATGAGGTCGATAACACCTAAAGCAGCGTTTCCATAGGCCAAGAAGTCATCGACAAATAATATATTGTCTTTCGGGGTAAGGAAGTCAGAGCTGATGACTACTTCATAATCACGGTCTTTAGTGAATGAATGTACTGTAGTGCTCAAGGCTTTTTGTATGGTTCTTGGCGACTTTTTCTTGGCAAAAACGACGGGTAAGTCCATCAAATAGCCCGTCATGATGGCCGGAGCAATTCCGCTGGCTTCTATGGTCATGATCTTATTGACGTTTGTTCCGGCAAAAAGGCGCACAAACTCTACGCCAATTGACTTCATTAGTACCGGGTCCATCTGGTGGTTGATAAAACTATCTACTTTGAGAATTCCCCCTTCATAGCATTTTCCGTCTTGCAGGATTCTTTTTTTAAGTAATTGCATGATTATAATAATAAGTTAATGTGCCCAATATGCCAATGCGCCGATGTATTCGGATGGTACATCGGCATATTGGGTTCATTGGATGATTATTTATTGTTTCTCAGGTCCTTCACTCTGACAGCTTTGCCTTCACTTTGTGGTAGAGAGCCTTTCTTTACCAATTTGAGTTTGGGAGTGACAAGTATTTCGTCTTTTAGCTGGCGGGTAATGTCCTTGCGTATCTTTTCAAGTTCAATGTAATTGTCTGTAGAAAGATCGCTCAATTCTACTTCTACAATCATTTCATCTTGGTTGTTAACAGTCTCAAGTGTGATAAGGTAATTGCTTCCCAATTCGGGGAATTGTACCAATATCTTTTCTACTTGCATGGGGAAGATGTTGACTCCTTTGATGATAAACATATCGTCACTACGACCTTTGATGCGGTCAATTCGGATATGGGTACGTCCACAGGGACATTCTCCCGGTAAAATACGAGTGAGGTCACGTGTACGATAACGTATGAGCGGCATCATTTCCCGATCAAGGGTAGTGAGTACGAGTTCTCCGATTTCTCCTTCTGGGACAGGTTCTCCGGTTTCGGGATTAATGATTTCTACATAATAGCAATCTTCCCAAAAGTGCATGCCATTCTGCTCTGTACACTCAAACGCGACACCGGGGCCGTTCATTTCGGTCATTCCAAAACTATTGTATGCTTTAACACCTAACATACGTTCTATTTTTTTTCGCTGTTCGTCTGTGTGTGGTTCTGCACCGATTACGAGAGTTTTGAGAGTGGTACTGCATGGATCGATCCCTTCTTCCTGAAAGACCTCAGCTAAGCGGATGGCATAACTGGGGATGGCGTGGAGGGCAGTTGTTTTAAAGTCGGTAATAAACTTGATCTGGCGTTTACTGTTACCGGCAGCGGCAGGTACAGTTAAAGCTCCCAGCCGTTCAGCTCCATATTGGAATCCGAGTCCTCCTGTGAACATACCGTAACCGGAACTGTTTTGAAAAACATCTGTATTACGTATGCCTACACAATATAAGCATCGTGCAACCAGATTGGCCCATGAATCTAAGTCATGCTGTGAATGGACAATAACCGTTGGTGTTCCTGTTGTTCCGCTTGAAGAGTGAATACGTACTCCGTCTTCTTTCATATTTCCGGCGACAAGTCCGAAAGGGTAATTGGCTCGCATATCTGCTTTTGTGGTAAAGGGCAGTTTACGGATGTCGTTCAGTGATTGGATACTTTCCGAAGTGATGCCATGCTCTCGAAATACTTTCTTGTAATAAGGGGCATTGGCTGCTATATTAATTGTTTTCTTGAGTCGCTCGAGTTGTAGTTCCTGCAGTTTTTTACGACTCATGGTCTCTATCTCTTCTTCCCAATATTTTGTATTCATGGCTTATAAATTATTTAAGTAGGGGTGATAATGTATCAAGGTGATAATGCAACGGTTGTCCCGATCACATTATCACCTTTTCTATATTCAATTGTTCCTGGTCATTTCATCGTTTTTTCTGCGATCTCTTTTCCGGCAGCCAAGGCTTTTAAATTGAGTTCGACTATTGTATCACCTTTTTTCTGGAATATTTCACGAATACTATCCTGTATCTTTTCGTAATCGATGCCTAAGAATGGGATAGTGGCACCTAATAAAACAATATTGGCAACTCGTGTAGAGCCTATTTCTTTGGCTACTTTATCTACATTCAGAACAACCTTATGCGGCAGTTTATTGATTTCTGCCATAACATCTGCCTCGGCGGGATAATTGGGGATATTAACAAATGGAGTTTCGTTTGTTACCAACCAACCTTCATGGCTGAGGTAGGGGAGGTATCTAAGCCCTTCCATGGGCTCAAGGGAGATGATCAAATCACATTTACCTGAGGGGATCAGATCTGATGCAATGGGCTGGTCACTGATTCGGAGATTCGACTGTACATCTCCGCCACGCTGGCTCATGCCGTGCACTTCTGCCTGTTTCATGTACAGACCGTCTTTGAGGGCGGCCTTTCCGATTACTGTAGCGATGGACAGGATACCTTGTCCACCCACACCTGATAATATGATATCTTTTTTCATGGCTTACTTACTTCTTTTTTTACGTGCTAATGTTTGTATACACTCTCTGCGTGGGATGATAACGGATACTCCTCTATAATCTATTTCTTCACGGATGATCTGTTTCATCTCTTCATAGTTTTTCTTTAAAGGAACAACTATACGGATGTGAGCCGGATCTACGCCTAATCCGGCGCAAATAGCTTCAAGTCGGCCTGTGCCGGCAGAATCTTGTCCACCGGTCATTGCTGTTGTTTCATTATCGGATATGACAATGGTAACATTGGCATTCTCGTTGACACAGTCCAAAAGTCCGGTCATTCCGGAGTGAGTAAAAGTAGAGTCTCCGATTACAGCGACAGCCGGATGGAGTCCGCCATCGGATGCACCTTTAGCCATAGTGATAGATGCTCCCATGTCTACACAAGAATTGATTGCGTTAAATGGTGCATTTGCTCCCAGCGTATAACAACCAATGTCGCTGAATACTTTGTGAGTGGGATATTCTTCTTTCAATACTTGAGTTAATGTTATATACATATCTCTATGCCCGCAGCCTTCGCACAAAGCCGGAGGGCGCATCTCTACAAGATTCGGAACACTGAATTCGGAACGATTCTCTTTGCCGACAGCGCGTGCCACGGTGTCCGGATTTAATTCTCCATCTTGTGACAATGTACCGTCGAGACGACCTTTTACTTTTAATCCTATGCCCAGATATCCCTTCAGTTGCTTCTCAACGAATGGTTGTCCATCCTCTAATACGAGGATTTCGTCACATTCATTGATTAATTGCATCAATTGCTTTTTGGGAAGTGGATACTGCCCAATTTTCAAAACGGGATATTCGCAACCGTCAGGATAATTTTCCATCAAGTAATTATAGCCGATTCCACAGGCTACGATGCCCATTTTTTTATTGGGGCCATCTACGTATCTATTATAAGGTGATCCTTCGGATGCTTTGATAAATTCATCCTGACGTGTAAGTAATGCTTTATAACGCTTGCGTGCGTTGCCCGGTAGCAGGATAAACTGGCGTGGATCTTCACTGAATGAGATTTCGTTTTGTGCTTTTTGTGCTTTGTTTTCTACACCTGAACGAGAGTGAGCCAAACGTGTTACCATGCGCATTAGTATCGGTTCACCGGTTTTCTCGGAAAATTCGAAACCATTGTATACCATGTCATAAGCTTCTTGTTGGTTGCTCGGTTCGTACATGGGTATTAATGAGAAGTCGCCATAGAAACGGCTATCTTGTTCGTTCTGTGAAGAGTGCATACTGGGATCGTCTGCCGCAACTACAATCAGTCCCCCTTTTACGCCTGTGATGGCTGAATTGATAAAACAGTCAGCAGCTACGTTCATTCCCACATGTTTCATGCAGACTAATGCACGCTTGCCGACAAAAGACATACCCAAGGCGGCTTCCATAGCCGTTTTTTCATTGGCACACCAGCGGTTGTGTATGTTACGTTCGCTCGTGATAGGAGCCATCTGGATGTATTCGGTAATTTCAGTGGATGGAGTACCGGGATAAGCGTAAACGCCTGAAAGTCCGGCATCCAGTGCTGCTTGTGCAATGGCTTCGTCGCCAAGTAAGAGTTGTTTGCTCATATCTTATTTTCTTTTGGTGTTAATCACGTATTTTGTTATAATATCGGGCAAAGATACGTTTTTAAGATCATTTTATTACGGGATTACTTAAAAATCTTTCTTTCATTCAGTGCTTTCCAGTATTTTCTTGCATTGACCATGTGGTCTGCATAGTTGGAAGCAAAATTATGAGTACCCGAAAAATCTTCTTTGGCACACATATAAATATAGTTATGTTTTACATAATTCAATACACTATCAAGCCCTTTGGGAGAAGGTATCCGGATAGGGCCCGGAGGAAGACCCGTATTCAGGTAAGTGTTATATGGAGACTGTATGCTTAAATGCTGGTTGGTAATTCTGCGCAGACTAAAATCTTGTAAGGCGAATTTGATTGTTGGATCAGCTTGCAGAGGCATACCTGTATGTAAACGGTTTATATATAATCCCGCAACCATCGGCTTTTCATCGTTGTTGTTAGTTTCTTCTTCTACAATGGAGGCTAATGTACAAACTTCTTCAGGTGTCATTCCGATTGTTTTAGCTTTTAAACATCGGTCCTCGTTCCAGAATTTATTATGTTCTTTTTTCATCCGGGCGAAAAAGTCTTCTATGCTGATGTCCCAATATACTTGGTAGGTTTCAGGGATAAAAAGGCAAGGCATAGTAGCTTTCGTATATCCCATTTTCTCTTGGAAAGCGGGATCGTATAACGCTGTAGCAATTTCAGTGGAGTCAATCATTAACTGTTTTCCTATGCTGCGGGCTAATCTGTCCAGAGTTCGTACACTTCCGATGGTCAAATTGACAGGCGTTTGGTATCCTCTTGATAACCTACTATATAGGTGGTATGCATTATCACCCGGTTTGATAGCGTAACGTCCGGTGTGGATGTTTTTACTAAATTCACGGAAATGGGCCATCCATTTAAAACCATCAAAGTTATGAGGATTTCCTTGCTTTTTTATTTTGTTGAAAATAGAATCTGTAGTGTCATCACGATCTATATAAATATAAGTGGTTTTATTTGGATGAAATTGAGGATAGAACAAATAGTAATAAACTATTCCGGAACCAGCAATGCCAATGAAGAGAATAATAGCCAGTATGCTGAAAAATATATTTTTTCTTTTCTTATTCATATAGAATATTCACTATTTATAAAGTTGTGCCAAAGTTAAGAAGATTTCAAAGATGTTTGTTCTTGGATAATAAATGTTTTCTGTCTGTTTAGTTATTATTTACTTTTTAGGGGTATTTACTTTTTCATTTTTAGTTTTTGATATACGCTTTTGTTCCCGTTCATATTTTCCACAAAGCGATATTTGTTTGGCTCTCTAGTTTATTTTCTAAAGAATCGGGAAGAGGAGAAAAGAAATCTAAGCCGGTGAGCTGTTCAACGCTGTCAACTGAGACTGCATAATTTCGTAGTGGTTTTGTTGCAGGTTCGTTGTTGAAAACAAATCCAATAGCTTTGGGGGGAGAACCGTAAAGAGAAAGGATGACCTTGAAAAATCTTGTTGGTACGGGCACCTGGTTCTTGCCGATTGTATGGAATTCTTTATTCATTATCGGACCGCAGACAATGAAGATGGAACTGTCGGCTACTGCCCACTCACGTACTTTATCTTCCAAGTCTTTCCATTTTCGCCGGTTTAATTCGGGGTGTTGCGGGCATATATTGCTGAAATAGAAAGACTCTTTCATAGCTTCGTTACTCCACTTCATGTCGGCAGCGGGGGCCATATGTCCCTTGTCGAATCCGGAATGTGAATAATCAGAATTAGTTGCCATATTGCCTTTGATAGAAGGATCGGCGAGGAATTGATTGTTTCTTTGGGCATTTCCCTTTGTTTCTTGTCGGGTGAGTTCATAAGCTACCCAGTTTGGAATCTTTTGGATTGTATTATAAGATACAGTGTATCCCTTGTGACGAACCAGCTGTCCGTTTAGCGAGTATTGAGAAATTGGAATCTCCAGATTCTCATAACATAAACAGTTAGGTACAGCTTTCTCTTTTGATTCCTTTATTGTCTGAAAGAGGGTAGTCTGAATCTCCGGTATGCAAAGATAGATTCCATAAATTAAAGGTAAGATTGCAAATAGAGCTATTCCGAAAATACTCTTAAACGAATTTCTATGATATTTTTTAGACGACTTTTTTCGCTTGTTTTTCATGATATTGAAAATTTAAAGCTTGAAATTTCGAGTAATATGTGGGTACGTAGGCATTATTGTATTCCAATGATTATTGTTAGCAGCTATTGTATGGATAAAATTAAGGTGTAACAGGTATTTATATACAAGTTACACCTTTGGGATAATAAAAGAGCCGCTAGCCAGACTTGAACTGGCGACCTACGCGTTACGAATGCGTTGCTCTACCAACTGAGCTATAGCGGCGTTGCATTTTATCGTTTACGGCGTGCAAAATTACATCTTTATTTTTAAAAACAAAATGAATCTATACTTTTTTCGTGATATTTTCTCTGAAATGTTTATAAAATAAAAAGGTTGAGGATTAAATTAGAAAATAGTTGTAGATTCAAATATTAAAACTCATCTTTGCATATTTACTGATAAATCTACTTTTATATTACTATGAATATACGATTTTATTATAAGTATCTTTCATCACGAGTTGCTTCAAAATGGCTGATACTTGCTGTCGATGTTCTTTTAGTGATTTTTTCAATGTTTTTGGCGAGCCTTTTGCAAATAGGTTTGTCTGTGTTAGTTTTTGAATTCTCACTATGGGTGTGGACAACTCTATTCTGCGTAATATGTAATGTGTGTTTCTTTCATCTGAATCGTACTTATGTAGGAGTAATTCGCTATTCTTCCTTTATTGACATTTCTCGTATTTTTATTTCTTTAACTCTGGGCTATTTTGTTGTTTGTATCGGCAATTTGCTTTGGATAGGGTGGAGTGGAGGAGAAGTTCTGCCGATTAGTGTTATTCTTACAGCTTATATAGTTAATTTTTCCTTGATGGTTTGTTTGCGAATCTTGGTGAAAATGATACATGAGTTGATGACTTTTGATCGTAGGCACAGTATTCGCGTTTTTGTCTATGGTTCAAAAGGGTCTGGTATTAATATTGCCAAATCGCTACGGGTTAGTAGAAGTAATCATTTTAGATTGAAAGGGTTTATTTCTGATGATACGGGATTTATTGGGAAGCAAACAATGGGTTGCCGGGTATACGCGAATAATGAGTCTTTGTTTGATATATTAGAAGAAGAAAGAGTCGAGGCTATTATTGTTTCTTCCGAGAAAGTACATCGCCTTGAAACTTCCGGCATGATTGATCGGTTGATAGCTGAAGATATCCGTATTCTTACAGTACCTCCTATCAATGATCTTGGAAGGCAAGGCGTGCAAATAAAAGATATACAGATTGAAGATTTGTTACAACGGGATCCAATACATGTTGATATCCGGAAAATATCTTCACACATTGAAGGGAAGCGGATTATGATCACGGGAGCTGCTGGGTCTATAGGACGTGAGATGGTTAGGCAGATAGCGGGGCTGAACCCATATAAGTTGATTTTGGTTGACCAGGCGGAGTCTCCGTTACATAATGTGCAATTAGAATTACTGGATAATTGGCGGGATATTGATGCTAAAATGTTGGTGGCTGATGTAACTAATCGAACGAGGATGGAGTATATTTATAAGGAGTATCGGCCGCAATATGTTTTTCATGCTGCTGCTTATAAGCATGTGCCAATGATGGAGGATAATGTGTCTGAAGCGATACAGGTGAATGTATTGGGAACTTGCATTATGGCCGACTTGGCTGTGAAATATGGCGTAGATAAGTTTGTGATGGTTTCTACAGATAAAGCTGTTAATCCGACCAATATTATGGGGTGCAGTAAAAGGCTTGCCGAGATCTATGTTCAGTCCCTTGCTCGTAAGTTATCTAAATATGCAAAAGATGGGGCACAAGTGAAGTTTATCACAACTCGTTTTGGAAATGTACTCGGATCAAATGGCTCTGTAATACCCAGATTTAAGCAGCAGATAGAAAAGGGTGGTCCGGTGACTGTGACACATCCTCAGGTTATACGTTATTTTATGACTATTCCAGAGGCTTGTCAGTTGGTATTGGAGGCTGGAAGCATGGGAAATGGAGGTGAAATCTATATTTTTGATATGGGTAATCCTGTGAAGATTGTTGATTTGGCGCGAAGAATGATTTATTTAAGTGGGCAGAAAAATATAAAAATAGAGTTTACCGGATTAAGACATGGTGAGAAGCTGTATGAAGAGTTGCTGAATGTAAAAGAGTCTACTTGTCCTACTTATCATGAAAAAATAATGATAGCAAAAGTTCGTGAATATGATTATGAGAAGATAAAGCAAGAAATTCAAAGGTTAATAGATTTGAGTTATACTTCCGACACCATGGGCATTGTTGCTTCTATGAAAAAGATCGTTCCAGAGTTTGTTAGTAAGAATTCTGAGTTTGAGATATTGGATAAAGCCTCTTTTAATCTATTTTCGAAAACTTAGGAATGAAATAAATGTATATTATGAAAATAATATGTTACCTTTGTGCCCGGTTTATAATTTATTAGAGGAACACTAAAGATTAATCAGAATATCTTATGCGTAGATTTATTACACTATTCTTCTTGATTTTTACCTTATCCGGTGTAGCTGTAGCTCAGCAAATGTCCGATGATCAGGTCGTACAGTATGTAAAAGATGCTCAAAAGATGGGTAAAACTCAGAAGCAGATTACAACAGAGTTGATGAGAAGAGGCGTTACGAAGGAACAGGTCGAGCGTATTCAGGAAAAATATGAAAATGGAAATGGTAGTACAAGTACACAGAGTAACCAGAATACAACAAGGTCTCGTACACGTACTCAGCAAAATGATGAAAGTGACTATTCGAATCGTTCTCAGAAAAACCTGAAGGATCAGAAAAATCAAAAGAATCAGAAAAATATAAAAGGTCTCCGTCAATCGGCTAACCAGAAAAATAAACGGGGTATGGGCGATGATAATCAGGAAATGACTGATGAGGACATGATGTATGAAGAGGATTGGTCTGATGAATATATGATGAAACCGGAAGAGGATCCGACACAACAGATTTTTGGACATAATATCTTCACTAACGAGAATCTTACATTCGAGCCTAATGTAAATATTGCTACTCCTGTAAACTATCGCTTGGGTCCTGGAGACGAGGTGATTATAGATGTTTGGGGAGCTTCTCAGACAACAATAAGACAGACTATTTCGCCAGAGGGCAGTATTTTAGTTGATAATCTCGGTCCTATTTATTTAAGCGGGATGACTGTTCGTGAAGCTAATAATACGGTGCGTCGTGAATTTTCAAAAATCTATGCCGGCATTTCAGGTCCGAACCCTAACACCTCTGTCGATTTAACATTGGGGAATATACGTACTATCCAAATCAGTATTATGGGAGAAGTGGCTATACCGGGCACTTATGCGCTCTCGGCATTCTCTTCTGTATTCCATGCTTTGTATCGCGCTGGTGGCGTTAATAAGATCGGTAGTCTGCGTAGTATCAAAGTCGTGCGTAACGGTAAGAAAATAGCCGATTTGGATGTTTACGATTTTATAATGAAAGGTAAATTGAATGACGATGTCCGCTTGCAAGACGGTGATGTGGTTATTGTTGATCCTTATGAATCCTTAGTACAAATTACTGGCAAGGTAAAAAGACCAATGTTTTATGAAATGAAACCTTCCGAGACGATGGCTACTATTTTGAAATACTCAGGAGGATTCACTGGAGATGCTTATAAGAAAGCTATACGCCTGATTCGTAAAACGGGTCGTGAACATCAAGTATATAATGTGGACGAAATGGACTATTCGGTATTTAAACTGGATGATGGAGACGTTTTAGCTGTTGATTCGGTATTAGAACGTTTTGAGAATCGTGTAGAAGTCCGTGGAGCTGTTTATCGTGCCGGTATGTATCAAATTGATGGTACTGTAAATACTGTAAAACAGCTAATAAAGAAAGCTGAAGGGGTAAGAGGAGATGCTTTTTTGAATCGTGCCATTATCGATCGTGAAAACGACGACCTTACTCATGAAATGATTCAAATTGATCTGAAGGGATTGTTGAATGGCACAGTCGCTGATATTCCTCTTCAGAAGAATGATATACTTTATATTCCAAGTATTGAAGATTTGAAAGAAGAAGCGACACTTACTATTCATGGCGAGGTTGCCAATCCGGGTACTTACTTATACTCGTCGAATATGTCGGTTGAGGATCTTGTTTTGCAGGCCGGTGGATTATTAGAAGCTGCTTCAACAGCTCGTGTTGATGTGTCCCGTCGAATTAAAAATTCAAAAAGTACAGAATTGAGCAATGTGGTTGGTAAGACTTTCTCTTTTGAGTTGAAGGATGGTTTCCTTGTTGGAGGCGATCAGGATTTCCATTTGGAGCCTTTTGATGAGGTGTATATTCGTCGTAGTCCTGCTTATCATCAACAACAAAATGTTACGGTTGGCGGTGAAGTTTTATTTGGTGGTCGCTATGCGTTATCGAAAAAGAATGAACGCCTTAGTGACTTGATTGCCAAGGCCGGTGGGATTACCCAAGATGCTTATGTAAAAGGTGCGCGTTTGATTCGTAAAATGACTGAAGAGGAATTACGGCGCAAGGAAGATGCGCTCCGCATGGCTAATAAAGGTGGGGCTGATTCTATCTCTGTCAAGACACTGGATGTTTCTGATACTTATTCTGTGGGTATAGAATTGGAAAAGGCTTTGGCTAATCCCGGATCGGACTTTGATATGGTGTTGCGTGAAGGTGATATTCTGTTCGTGCCGGAATATGTAAGTACAGTAAAAATCAATGGTGCTGTAATGTATCCTAATACAGTCTTGTATAAGAAGGATGAAAGTTTGAAGTACTATATTAATCAGGCTGGTGGTTTTGCAAGTCTTGCGAAAAAGAAAAGAGCTTTTGTTGTCTATATGAATGGTACCGTTTCTCGTCTGCGTACAGGTAATTCCAAGGCAATAGAACCGGGATGTGAGATTATTGTACCAAGTAAGGATCCGAAGAAGAGAATGTCGGCAGCCGAAATTATAGGAATGGGTACTTCTGCGGCTTCATTAGCTACTATGATTGCAACTATGGTTAACCTTTTTAAGTAATGACTATGACTGAAGATAAGAATATAAATAAAACGACTCCACAACCTGAAGAACAAGAGATCGATTTGATAGAGTTGGCTCAGAAAGTTTGGGCTGGTCGGAAATTGGTATTTAAAGTTTGTGGGATTGCCCTGTTGGTAGGCCTTGTGGTAGCTTTTAGTATTCCCAAAGAATATTCTACTAGTGTGACGCTGGCGCCTGAGACTGGTAGTAAGTCATCTACAGGAGGTATGGGAGCATTAGCTGCTATGGCTGGTATCAATATTGGCAGTTCAAGTGGAGAAGATGCTCTTTCTCCCGAATTATATCCGGATATTGTCAGCTCTACGCCATTCTTGTTGGAAATGTTTGATGTAAAAGTGACTGACCAGAAAGGCAAAATTAATACGACTCTATATGAGTACTTGGATAAACATCAGCGATCTCCATGGTGGGGGGCGATTGCATCAGCTCCTTTTAAAGCATTAGGTTGGGTGGTTTCTTTGTTTAAAGATACACCGGAAGAACTTGGAGACGCAAAAATAAATCCTTTTTGTCTGACTCCGGATCAGGCCGGGATTGCAGATGCTTTGAGTCATCGTATATCTGTTTCAGTAGATAAGAAAACAGGAGTGACTACACTTTCTGTAACAATGCAGGATCCGTTAATTTCTGCAGCTTTAACAGATACAGTAATGCATTGCTTGCAAAATTATATAACTGATTATCGCACAAATAAAGCGCGTCATGATTTGGCTTTTACGGAGAAACTATTTGATGAAGCTCAGGGGAACTACTATGAGGCTCAGCAGAAATATGCTCACTTCATGGATGGCAACCAGAATATCATTATGCAGAGTTTTCGTACAGAGCAAGAGCGCTTGCAAAATGAGGTAAATTTAGCTTATGGAGTGTTCACTCAAGTGGCGCAACAATTGCAAGTAGCGAAAGCTAAAGTACAGGAAATTACTCCTGTTTATACTGTAGTACAACCTGCAACAGTCCCTTTGAGACCGGCTAAACCTAATAAAATCATGATTTTAATTGGTTTTGTATTCTTAGCGGGTGTTGGTAGTATAGGATGGATTCTCTTTGTTAAAGATTTATTGAACGGATGGAAGAAACAGCCAGAAAAATAAAAGAAAATGCTTCTTGTTGGTATGCTGTATATACGGCACCAAGAGCAGAGAAGAAAGTGAAGGAACAACTGGATAAGATAGGTATTGATAACTACCTGCCTCTTCAGCCAGTGATTCGTATGTGGAACAATCGTAAGAAAAAGATTTTTATTCCTGTTGTTCCGGGATGTCTATTTGTATATATCTCCTCTGAAGAGATTGCACAAATAACCAGTATTCATGGAGTAGCTTTTTTGCTGAAGGAAAAGGGACAATACGTTTCTATACCTGAGGTGCAGATGGAAACTTTCAGAACGATGATAGAACGTTCCCATGAATTGGTTGAGTTCGCGCCTACAGATTTTGTTCCAGGAGCTACTGTACAGGTGATTCGTGGACAGTTGCAGGGATTAGTGGCTGAATTAGTTGAATGTCAGGGAAACAATAAGTTGTTACTTCGGATTGAAGGGTTGGGATGTGCTTTGGCTACAGTATCTGCAGATTGTGTAGTATCAAAAGAAAAACAATGAAACTGATTACCGAAGAACTTCTTGATAGAGTAACTGATCAGGCTAAGGAGAATTCACGTCTTCGAATGAATTATAATTTCCATGAATCCATGGAAGCTGCTATTCATAGGATGTTGAATGCTTTAGAGCCTGGAACTTATTTGCCCCCTCATCGCCATAAAAACCCGGATAAGGAAGAAGTTTACTTGGTTTTACGAGGGAGCTTATTGGCTATTTTATTTGATGATGAGGGTAATGTAATGGAAAAGGTCAATCTGAATCCGACTCAAGGTCGTTATGGAATTGAGATTCCTCCTTGCGTATGGCATACTATTATTGTCTTGGAATCAGGAACGGTTATTTATGAAATTAAGCAGGGGCCTTTTGTACCTCTTACTCCGGAGAATCTGGCATCTTGGGCACCTCCAGTTGCTGACAAGGAGGCTGCCCGATTATTTATGGAGCGAATGCTTGAGTTTTAACACTCAAACATTCTGCTTCTTGCAAGCATGCAAGCTCCTACGATACCTGCCCTGTCTTTAAGTTTTGATGTTACGATTGCTGAGTCTTTGTTTACTAAATTAAGTGAATATTTGCGGACGGCGGTTTTTATAGGTTGGGTGATATAGTCACCTGTAAGTGAAATTGTTCCACCGATAATGACAAGTTCTGGATTGAAGAGATTGATAAGTCCGGCAATTTGTTTTCCTAGTTTCTGCCCAATTTCTTCCACTATCTCAATACACAAAAGGTCTTCTTTGTTTACAGAAGCAATGATTTCGTCCAGTGTTATAGGATTATTGACATCTCCTATACGGCTGGATAAAATAGAGTTTTCTCCGTTTTGTATACGTTCTAACAAGATACGGTGTAGTGCGGAACCAGAAGCTTCGGTCTCAAGACAGCCTTTTTTGCCACAATGACAAATGATTTCATTATCAAAAGTGCTGGTATGGCCAAACTCTCCGGAAAATCCTGATTTGCCGGTATAAATTTTGCCATCTATAATAATTCCAACACCTAATCCCCAACTGATATTTACGAAAATAATATCCTTTTCACCGTTTACGCATCCCTTTAGATATTCTCCATAGGTCATGGCGCGTGTATCATTGTCTATAGTGACCTTATATCCTAATTTTTCAGCCAAGACTTCTGATAATGGACGTTCCTCAAAGTTAAACTGGCTGAAACTATATCCGGACTCCGGGTTGACACGACCTGAAACGTTTACATTGATATTCAGTATTTTCTCCTTGGCTATTGTCAGTTTCTTTATGAAATTTGAAATGAGTTTGCATAATTCATTCAATCCCTCTATTGAATTCTCAAATTTATAAGGGATATTCATTTTAAGTTCCATCATGTCGCCCTTGAAGTTTATCAAACCGATATTAATAGCAAATCTTTTAATATCAACTCCTATGAAATAGCCGGATTCCGGGTTTAGTCCATATAAATTAGGATGGCGCCCTCCACTTGTTTCTAATTTACCGTAGTCGTTAATATAGCCTTCCTCACACATTTCACTAATAAATTTTGTAACTGTGGGGACGCTAAGATCCAACTCTTTAGAGAGGTCAGTAATTGTTGAACTGCCATTATATATATAATGTGTAATAATTTTCTTTTTGAGAAGAGCGCTTTTGGTTCCTAGTTCTATTTCTTTTAAAAGATGTTGTTTCATATAGATTAATTATTTTGGTAATATCTACAAAGATAGTTAATTTGTTTATTAATTCAGGTTTTTCAGGGTGAAAAGATGTTTCTCTATTGTTTTTAATTGATAATAATAGTGAATGAATTTTATTAAGCGGATGTTTGAATCTTCTTTTTATTAATAAAATATTTTATTATATGTTGATTGTTTAATAAATATGCGTATATTTGTACCGATATGCTAAGGATATTACGAGTGTATTATGAAAAACTAGTTCCTAATCCATATTAAAATTCTATATCATTAATATAAAAACGAAATTATCATGGAAAAGATTATTGGATTGATCAATGCTCCTTTTACTCCGTTTTATGAAAATGGAGAAGTAAATTATGAACCCATTGAAGCATATGCTAAGATGTTAGTAAAGAACGGTCTGCAAGGTGTATTCATTAATGGATCTTCTGGTGAAGGATATATGTTAACCGATGAAGAACGTATGAAACTCGCCGAACGTTGGGTAGAAGTTTCACCGGAAGGATTTAAGGTAATTGTACATGTAGGTAGTTGCTGTGTAAAGTCAAGTCGTAAGCTTGCCGAACATGCTCAGAAAATCGGTGCATGGGGAATTGGCGCTATGGCTCCTCCTTTTCCGAAAGTGGGTCGTGTCGAAGAACTCGTGAAATACTGTGAAGAAATAGCCTGTGGCGCTCCAAATCTTCCATTCTATTATTATCATATTCCTGCATTTAATGGAGCATTCTTATCAATGGTTTCATTTCTGGAGGCAGTAGATGGACGTATTCCGAATTTTGCGGGAATTAAATATACTTTTGAGAGTATGTATGAATACAATCAGTGCCGCTTGTATAAAGGAGGTAAATTTGATATGCTGCATGGGCAAGATGAAACCATTCTTCCATGTCTGGCTATGGGTGGTGCTCAAGGCGGCATTGGAGGAACTACCAATTATAATGGTGTAAATCTGGTTGGTATTATAGAAGCATGGAAAGCCGGAGATCTTGATAAAGCGCGCGAATTACAGAATTTCTCTCAGGAAGTTATTAATGTAATCTGTCATTTCCGAGGAAATATTGTAGGTGGAAAGCGGATTATGAAAATGATAGGATTGGATTTAGGTAAGAATCGTACTCCTTTCCAGAATATGACAGATGATGAAGAAATACGTATGAAAGCTGAGTTAGAGGCTATTCATTTCTTTGATCGTTGCAATAAGTTTTAAGATAAACTAATACTGCAATTGCTATGAATACTACAGAATATCTACAGACATGGTCTGACTCTTATAAAAATGACATGATAAGCAATATCATGCCCTTTTGGATGAAATATGGTTGGGATCGCAAAAACGGAGGTGTTTATACCTGCGTAGACCGAGATGGCCAGCTGATGGATACAACCAAATCTGTTTGGTTCCAAGGGAGATTTGCTTTTACATGTTCATATGCATATAATCACATTGAACATAATTCAGAATGGCTGGAAGCTGCGAAAAGTACCCTTGATTTTATTGAAACACATTGTTTCGATACAGATGGGCGTATGTTTTTTGAAGTGACTGAAACGGGTTTGCCTATTCGTAAACGTCGTTATGTTTTCTCTGAAACATTTGCTGCCATTGCGATGTCGGAATATGCTATCGCATCGGGCGATCATAATTACGCTGTTAAAGCCTTGAAACTGTTCAATGATATCCGGCGCTTTCTTTCTACTCCTGGAATTCTGGAACCGAAATATTGTGAACGCGTACAGATGAAAGGACACTCTATTATTATGATTCTTATTAATGTAGCTTCACGTATTCGTGCTGCTATTAATGATCCGGTTCTTGATCAACAAATAGAGGAATCTATAGCCATTTTGCGTAAAGACTTCATGCATCCGGAGTTTAAAGCTTTGCTTGAAACAGTAGGTCCCAATGGAGAATTTATTGATACAAATGCTACTCGTACCATTAATCCTGGGCATTGTATCGAGACTTCGTGGTTTATTCTTGAAGAAGCTAAGAGTCGTAATTGGGATAAAGAGATGGTTGATACAGCGCTTACGATTCTTGATTGGTCCTGGGAATGGGGTTGGGATAAGGAATTTGGAGGTATTATAAACTTCCGTGACTGTCGAAACCTGCCTTCGCAAGATTACGCACATGATATGAAGTTCTGGTGGCCACAGACAGAAGCCATTATTGCAACATTATATGCATATCAAGCTACTAAAGATGAGAAATATTTGGCTATGCATAAACAAATCAGTGATTGGACTTATGCCCATTTCCCTGATCCGGAATTTGGTGAATGGTACGGTTATCTTCATCGTGACGGAACAATTTCTCAGCCTGCAAAAGGAAATTTGTTTAAGGGACCATTCCACATCCCTAGAATGATGACGAAAGGCTATGCACTTTGTCAGGAATTGCTGTCAGAAAAATAATCTCTTATTTATATCATGAAAAACTCAAAAATTTATCCTTGGATAGTGGTTGCCCTCCTATGGGGGGTAGCCCTACTCAATTATATGGACCGACAAATGCTTAGCACGATGAAAGATGCTATGCAAGTAGATATTGTAGAACTTCAGTCGGCAACTAATTTTGGCCGTTTAATGGCCGTTTTCCTTTGGATTTATGGTCTTATGAGCCCAATTTCTGGTATGATTGCCGATAGACTGAATCGTAAATGGTTGATTGTTGGCAGTCTTTTTGTTTGGTCTTTTGTGACCTATTTAATGGGAGTTGCAGAAACATTTAATCAAGTCTTTTGGTTACGTGCATTGATGGGAGTGAGCGAAGCTCTTTATATTCCGGCCGGCCTTTCTTTAATTGCTGATTATCATGGTGAAAAATCACGTTCTTTGGCGGTTGGTATTCACATGACCGGACTTTATACCGGACAGGCTATTGGTGGCTTTGGCGCTACGGTTGCGGCTGCTTTCTCTTGGCATACTACTTTTCATTGGTTTGGTATTATTGGTATTGCATATGCCTTTGTTTTGGTATTATTTTTAAGAGATAAAAAAGAGCATGTTAAAGTAGAACGTCCGGAACCTTCATCCAAGAATGGCGAGAAAGCAGGTTTGTTTAAAGGCCTATCATTACTATTCAGTAATATAGCTTTCTGGGTTATATTGCTTTATTTTGCGGCTCCTAGTTTGCCGGGATGGGCTACTAAAAATTGGCTTCCAACTTTGTTTGCTGAAAACCTTGATATTCCAATGTCACAGGCAGGACCTATGTCGACTATAACAATTGCACTATCTTCATTTATTGGTGTAATTTTAGGTGGTACTCTTTCTGATAAATGGGTACAAAAAAATATTCGTGGGCGTGTATATACCGGTGCAATTGGTTTGGGATTGACGATTCCCTCTTTGTTATTATTGGGATTTGGGCATAGTTTTGTTGCTGTTGTTGGGGCTGGGTTGTTATTCGGTATCGGCTATGGTATTTTTGATGCTAATAATATGCCTATTCTTTGTCAGTTCGTTTCTTCTAAATATCGTGCAACAGCATATGGCATCATGAATATGACAGGAGTATTTGCAGGAGCATTTATCACAGATTTGCTGGGTAAGTGGACCGATGGTGGAAATTTAGGTTTAGGTTTTGCCATGTTGGCTATCATTGTATTTATAGCACTGGCAGTACAACTCTACTTCCTGCGTCCGAAAACAGATAATATGGAATAAAAATAAAAGGAAATGATTGTATCTAATTTACAGAACAGCCAAAGGGTAGAAGGACTTCACCCACTGTTTAAAACTCTGTTTGATTACGTAAAAACACATGATTTACTTCATGCCGAATTAGGACGAATTGAGATAGATGGTGATAACTTATTTATTAATAATGTGAATCCTGAGTGTGTTACACGCGATAAACAAGTTTTGGAGTTACATCGCGATTACATTGATGTACATATTTTGTTGGAAGGAACAGAGACTATAGGCTGGAAAGCTATTGAAGATCTAAAGAGTGAAATGAAACCTTATGCGGCAGAAGGGGATTGTGCTCTTTACTCTGATGTGCCTACTACATTCGTTGATTTGCTCCCGGGACAATTCATGATTGTATATCCGGAGGATCCCCATGCTCCCCTTATCGGACAAGGTAAGATTCGTAAACTTATAGCAAAAGTTAAATTGTAGTTTGGTAAACGCATAATAAAAAAACGTCTGGATTGTTAATATTAATAATCCAGGCGTTTTTTATTATAGAGCTGTTATGTAAATTTCTATCATCATTGATTTGATAGATGTTTATTTTTTCTATGCAAATGGGAGAGGAGAGAGTTTCTTATTATAAGATTCTCTCTCCTCTATTTATATATTGCTTATAATCAGTGTTATTATGTTCTATATAAGGTAAATGTCTTTTTAGAGAGAATGACTATTATGATACTGTCTTTTAATAGACTAAATATATGCATTATGTATTTGTATCTAATTTATAAATGTGATTATAAATAATTGATTAATAGTAATATAATGTTTCTCCCTATTTTATGCTTTGAGAGTAATAATGTGCTGGGGTTCCGATAGAACTTAGCAAACAGTTTTAAAAACACATATAAACATCTTTATTATTAACTCAAAAAGCAATACTTATGAAGAAAACCATCTTCTTGATTTTGTGCTTGTTATGTTCCATCGGAGCCATGGCGCAAAAGAAATCAATCACAGGCGTGGTTACGGATGCTAGCGGTGAAACAGTCATCGGAGCAAGTGTTGTCGAGGTCGGTACCACCAATGGTGTAATAACTAACCTTGACGGCAAGTTTACGTTAATGGTCGATCCCAATGGAAAGATCAAAGTATCTTATGTTGGTTATCAGCCTCAAGTAATCGACGTAAAAGGCAAAAATTCTTTTAATATTAAGTTGAAGGAAGACTCTGAAATGCTGGATGAAGTGGTTGTTACCGGTTATGGTGGTAAACAGCTACGTACGAAGGTTACGAACTCTATTTCAAAAGTAAAAGAAGAATCGTTAAAAGTCGGTTTATTCTCTAATCCTGCACAGGCATTATCTGGAGCTGTTGCAGGTTTGAAGGTAACACAAGCTTCAGGTAGTCCGGGAGCAACTCCAACAATTGTATTGCGTGGTGGTACCAATCTTGACGGAACAGGATCTCCGTTGGTTATGATTGATGGTCAGCTTCGAGATGGTTTGAATGATATTAATCCTGAGGATATTGAATCAATGGAAGTCTTAAAGGATGCAGGTGCTACCGCTTTGTATGGTGCACGTGCCAGTAATGGTGTTATATTGGTTACAACTAAAAATGGTAAAGCCGGTCATCGTGAAATAAACTTTAAAGCAAAATTAGGTCTTAACTATGTGAATAATCCATATGAATTCTTGGGAGGTGAGGATTATATCAACGTTTTGCGTACTACCTATGCTAAATCTGGCTATAAATGTTCTGATGGTGAATACGTGTCAATTGCTCCATTGGCTAATCTAACAGGTGCCTCGCCTTTTGGTACAGGGAATGTATTAGGTAAATCTGCTTGGAATATTATGGGAAAAACAGCAGATAATGCTTACTTGCTGCAGAAAGGCTGGAAGGAAATGGTTGATCCATTGGATCCTTCAAATATGATTATTTACAAAGATATTAATCCTGCCGATTATAATTTAAATAATCCTTCTTTCTCACAAGATTATAACATTAATATGTCAGGAGGAAATGATCGGGGAAATTATTATGCCGGTCTGGGGTATAACCGTCAGGAAGGTCTTCCAATCAGTACTTTCTATGAACGTTATAGTTTTGTATTAAATGCTAACTATAAAATAACAGATTGGCTGACAAGTACTTCCAATTTCAACTATAATCGAGCCAACTGGAAAAACATGCCGGGATCAAATGGAAGTGAAGGAAATTATTTTGGTCGTATCATGTCAACTCCTCCTACGGCTCGTTTTGAAGACGAAGATGGAAATCCGACTTTAGGTCCTAACGTTGCTGATGGAAATCAGGCTTTTCAACCTGAAAAATGGCAAAACTTTAATCAAACAGATAAATTTACCATGATTCAAGGATTTCAGATTGATATCATGAAGGGGTTGTTTATCAAAGGTACAGCAAACTGGTATTATTCAGAAGGCTTATATGAATCTTTCACTAAAGATTATATGGATAATATGTTGACTGAACACTACACTAAAACTCGCGAAAGTACCGCCAAGTTTGAACGTAACTTTGCGCAAACGTATAATGCAGTCCTGAACTTTACTCATACTTTTGCCAAAGATCATAATGTTAATTTAATGTTAGGTATGGAATATTATGATAACTACAAACGTGGATTTGAAGCAAAAGGAAGTGGTGCACCGACAGACGATTTCTCTGATCTGAGTTTAACAGATAAAGGAGAGGGAAAACGTACTATTAATTCCTGGCATGAACAATATCGTATTCTTTCATATTTCGGCCGTCTAAATTATGACTATAAGAGTAAATATCTTCTATCCGCAGTATTCCGTCAAGACGGTTATTCTTCTCTATTAGGTGATAACCGTTGGGGATTTTTCCCAGGTGTATCTGCCGGTTGGATTTTCGGTCAGGAGAATTTTATAAAAGATGCCATTCCGTTCTTGTCATTTGGTAAACTGCGTGCTAGTTATGGCGTTAATGGTAATGCTTCAGGCATTGGTGCCTACACTTTACAAGGTTCTTATAATACAGCAGTATATAATGGAAATACAGGTTTTCTAATTGGAACTTTACCTAATCCGGGATTGAGATGGGAAAAAACAAAAACAGCTGAAGTTGGTATGGATCTGAGTTTCTTTGAAAACCGTTTGAATGCAAACTTTACCTATTATAATCGTTTGACATCTGATAAGTATGCAGATTTCAGTTTACCATCAACAACCGGTTTTTCCTCTATCAAAAATAACAATGGAAAATTCCGAAACAGTGGTATTGAAATTGAACTATCTGGAAAAATTCTGAAAACAAAAGATTGGAGTTGGGAAGCATCCGCAAATATCTCATTTAATAAGAATAAAGTAGTTGCATTACCAGAAAACGGTCTGGAACTCAATCGTCAAGGTGGACAACAAATCTATACAGGAGAAAAGTTCACTAATGAAAAAGGTGAAATAGAGTATGCAAAAAAATGGGTTGGCGGCTATCAGGAAGGGAAAGAGCCGGGAGTAATGGTCGTTTATAAATCAGAAGGAATTTATCGTAGTTGGGATGAGATTCCCGGGGACTTGGTTATTACCTCCGGTAATTATTTTGGTAAAAAAATGTATGGTCCTGAAGCATGGAAAAAACTAACCAAAGAACAACAAAAAAGTGCTTTGCCTATTATGCCGGGTGACATGAAATGGAAAGATATTAATGAAGATGGAATCATTGACTCTTATGATCAAGTCGTAGCAGGTAATACAACTCCCCACTGGATCGGTGGCTTCAACACTACTTTACGCTGGAAAAATTTCCAACTTTATGGTCGTTTTGACTTTGCTTTGGACTATTGGATCTATGACCACACTTTACCTGAGATATTCTTAGCTTGTGCTCAAGGTACTTATAATACAACTAAAGAGGTATTCAATACTTGGTCAGAAGAGAATCCTAATGCAAAATATCCCCGTTATGCATATGCAGACGTCTTAACGAATGCTAATTATGCACGAAATTCAACTATGTTTGCTTACAAGGGAAACTATTTAGCTATCAGGGAAATTTCTTTGAGTTATTCACTTCCTAAAGCATGGGCAAACAAAGCATATTGCCAAAAAGTAGATGTGTCAATCACCGGTCAAAATCTGGGATATATAACTTCTGCCAATGTAGCAACACCTGAGGTTTCTAATGCGGGTTCAGGCTATGCATTGCCGAGAACTCTCTTATTTGGACTTAATGTAACATTTTAAGTAATTAATTACTAAATAGAATAAATATGAAAAGAATAAAATCTACAATATTATATAGCCTACTGGCAGCTTCTTCCGGAGTACTTTGTACTTCTTGTGCCGATAAATTAGATCTTTCCCCGATTGATTACTATGGGAGTGGTTCATATTGGAAAACAGAAGCACACGTAATAGGATATATGGATGGTATACATAAGCATTTACGTGATGCGGCCTTTCAGCATACTTTTATTTGGGGAGAAGCCCGTGGTGGTGCTTTAATAAGTTCCGGTACTAGTGCCGATGGCATGGGTATGTTATATGGTGACATAAAATTACAGAATTTTGACGAAGACCATACTGGAGGCATTAATAAATTTGGTGATATTTTTGGGCGGTTGACTAATATAAACCTCTTTATCGCCAGAGTAACGGATGCCACCTATATGGACGATACCCAAAAAGGATATTACCTTGGACAAGCTTATGGTTTAAGAGCCTTTTACTATTTCGATTTGTATCGCACTTATGGTGGTGTACCTTTACGTCTCTCTGCAGATGTAGTAGAAGGAGTTATTGACCCCAATAAACTATACATGGCGCGTGCTACTCCCAAAGAAGTCATGGATCAAATAAAAAAAGACTTGGATAAATCCATGGAGTATTTTGGTGATAATAACTCATTTGATCCAAATAATCGTGGAAATAAAAAGGGATATTGGTCCAAAGCCGCTACTGAGTGCTTGATGGGTGAGGTTTATCTTTGGATTTCCAAGGTATCTACTGGAGATGATTCTGCGAATGAATCGAATCTGGGAATAGCAAAAACACATTTGCAAAACGTCTTGAGCAATTATGGACTGAAAATGTTAGATGACTTTTCATCAGTATTCGATGCCAAAAATGGAAAAGGAAATTCTGAAATCATATTTGCAGTTAGATATGCAGAAGGTGAGGCCACTAATAACAATAATTTGTTCACCTATGCAATGGCTACTGGAAGTACTAAAGATAATTATTTAGCTAATGGTGAAAAATTTCTTGATGCATTGAATATTGCCAATACAGGTAGTCAGCAGTTGGAATATAAACATGAAATTTATAATAGTTTTGTGTAACAGATACGCGGCGTGAAGCTACATTTATTGCTTCGTATAATAAAAATGTTGAGACAAATGAGCTGACCTTAAGAGGAACGCATGTTCGTAAAAACATTGGTTATGTGAATGCTCAGGGAAGCCGTATCTATTGTGGTGATTATATTATTTATCGCTTGCCACTTGTCTATTTAATGCTTGCCGAAATTGAGAATATGCAAGGAGGAAATGTTGCTCAATATATTAATATTGTTCGTAAACGTGCTTATGGCACTAATTGGAATGAGGCAATATACGGATATAAAAACTCTGATTATACAACAAATGAATTAGCGATTCTTCATGAAAAAGATAAAGAGTTCATTCAAGAGGGACAGCGTTGGTGGGATATTCGTCGCATGACATTGACTAAAGGAGGAAAACATCTCGTTTTTTGTAAAGAGGGAAGCATTGGAACAGATACGCCTACTTTAGACGAAACAACTGAGGCTCATAAAGTGCTTTGGCCGGTTGACAAAACCTTATTGGGTAATGATCCTTTGATTTATCAAACTCCGGGGTATGCTACTTATAAAAAACAAGAATAGGTATTATTAAATACGATTAATCTTAATTGCCAACATGCCGTGTACTTTGTTTAGTATACGGCATGTCTTTTGTCCGTCCATTAAGACGAGACAGAGCTCGATAACTATCTATCTGCATAAAGGTAGATTCCGTTTATCCGTCCTCTGATTTGAATAATGACAAACTGAAACAGGCGAAATATCCCACTTTGGTGGAGTATTACAGTAAATTGTATCATAGATAAAGAATCGCCATGTACCGAACAGTATACATGGTGATATGAGAGGGCGGATAACAAAATTCTTTTCTTCCTGTTTTTGTTTTCCGTCTCCTCAATTAAAATTGATTGTTTATTTAGGTTTCAATTACTACATTTCATCTTTCTTCCAATAATTCTCTCAACCATGGTACAACCAGTTCTGATTTAAAATAATGATTGGGACCATCTACATTTACCATTCGAAAATATTCATTACGATCCAGTCCTTCAGGTAAGTGTTTTACATTTTTTCGTGTATTCGGATCTGCGAATTTCTTATAATGATATACTTTCACGTTATCGGGAGCGCCTGCTATAGCATACGCTTTTCTCACAAGATTCAAGTCTCTATCTAATCCCCCTTCAGTCAGTATGATAGGACGGGGCGCCAAAGCTGCTACGATGTCTGGAAAATTGAAATTGTTCCAAAAATCAGGTATTAAATGACGTATGGAATTAGGGAATGGACGGCGTCCGTTTTTATCAGGCATAGTTATCACTTCCGCCCGTTCTTGAGTTTGACATAAGAAATCATTGTAAACAAAAGCATAAACTGAAGTATCAAGCGTACCCAATACCATCATAGGTTCGGTTCCCAAAGAAAATCCACTTACTACAATGCGATCTTTACGAATATGATCCTGGGTCTTCATCCAGTTTAAAACCTGCATATCCAAATATGAAGCGTATCCCAAATAGCTCCATCCCAATTCTAAAAGATGGCGAGATACAACATCGTAATCATAATTAGAGCCCAAAGTATATCTCTCCAGGTCTGAGGCTTCTCCGGCAGCCGGGTTATCTACTGCTACCGCTATATACCCTTCTTTTACAAAGTTGAGGGCTTGGGTCAGTTTCGGATCTTTGTACCGGTCGTCCAATTTGGGAGCTATCCCCGGTTCACCTGCAAGTCCCTCCTTATTTCCTCCGGAACCGGGAATACATAAAATGGCAGGTACGGGTTTATTTATATTATCAGGTATTAAAACAAGAAAAGTAGAAACGCATTCAGGAAACGGATAAAATTCCCATTTTTCTAATCGATAACCTTCCCGCTGTTCTCTTTTTATACAAACAGGAGCAGGAGAATTTTTTATTTGAGGAAATTTCATTATTTCTTCCATCGCATGGCGAAGTCCTTTTTGCCATTTTCGAAATTGTTTGGGAGAGAAGTCATCATGAAAAGCATAACGTGGCTTAGTATTTCTGAGCATAGCGTGCACTACACCATAAGAACTTAAGAATCGCCCGTCCTCACGTGCAGACGTGATTAAATTATGATCCTTAGGGGACCAGCCATCGGACTGAGCATATAGGCTGCCATTAAAAAACAGTGATATTCCAATTGTTAAAAAAATATTTTTCATGTGATTTAAATTTTATAGGTTTTACAAATATAGTTTTATTTTTTGATATACTCCTTTTAATTGTTGAAATATACAATTGGACATATAGTAAGTGACAGTATAAGATATGATGCAAAAAGATAGTATTTTATTTGTTTGAGAATCCTGTAATTTTATCTCCTATCCTACAAATAGAAGATAATATGAATAAATTGAGGAATAATATACTGTATTGGCAAAAGTAATGTATATAAATTCATTACTGCTACCGGAAGATATTAACTGGCTAAAATCAGAATGTTAACTTTGTGTTTTCAAGAAGTTAACTTCGTACAGATACGAAATTAATTTCTTGAAAACAAGTTGTTAGTTCTCTGTCAACAGACGGTCTAAATCACTGCTAAGAGTGTGAAAATAATCTTTTATATGTTCTATTTGGCAATGAAATTAAGAAAAAAGAAATATGTGACTATGTCCTTTTTTTTGAAATGTCTCTATGCGAGAGTAAACCGTAAGTCGGCAAAAAACATTCTTTTTGATAGTAGAATCGTAATTTCACTTTCCTTCTGATTTGATAAAACGATTCAGATTTTGTTTTTTCTATTCCGATTCCGGTCATCCTCTGATTAGCACGATGTAGAGACATCAAGAAATACAAAATGTCAGATCTATACCAATATATCAAATTGATAAAAGGGGTATTCAAAAAACAGGCTGCTCCATAGCGAGATACTTTTATCATTTTACTAATGAACATTTATCTACTACATATCCTCTAATGATAAACAGACTGTATTTATTTGGTATTTAGCCAAAACTTTATTCTCTAAGTGCTCCACTTTCTTTTGGAAAAGTTCTGGCTTGAAATTCTTTTTTTGACGTTTGACTTCTGCTACAATTGCACTTTTGTTATCTAAATAAATAGCTACAATGTCAATTTCGTTTTGATTGCCTTTGGGCTCCCACCACGAACCAATAAGACGGAATTCATAACTTTCAGCATATTTTTGCTTAAAATACTGTTCCAGGATTTTTCCTGAATATGTCGGATAGTCAGCTTTTATTAATTTTCGTAAGCCAACGAAATTTTTTATTTCAATGAGTGAACGATTTCTATCGAAATAATTAAACCAAAAATGAATAAAGTTATCGCATATTTCATATCTGACAGTTTGAGAACCCTCTTTAGAAAAGACAGGACGTTGGCGTACTACTATGTTATAGTCTTCAATTAATCGCTTTAGATAACCGCCCAGACTCTTTTCGCCAAGTAGTGCTTCTATTTCCGTCTGAGTATTATACCCACCAGAGATGGCGCTCAGGATTGAGAAGTAAGTACCGTAATTCTTGCCGAATTCCTCTATTAATAAATTTTTTCCTTCATCTGTAAAGGGGGAGTTGTCTCTGACCATGAAATCGATCATTTCATCAACAGTTAACACTCTGTTATCACAAAATAATTCGACGTATTTAGGAACTCCACCAGAAAATGAGTATAGTGCCAATAAATCATCATTTGTATATTGGGGATGATAGTCTTTCATGATCTTCTTTAATACATTCAGACTGAAAGCTGAAAGTTTTATAATGTTGTCAGCACGGCCAAAAAGCGGCTCCTTTTCATTATGAAAAATCTTTTCCATTAACGAATAAATAGAGCCACTCACAACGAAATTCATGTGGGTTTTTTGTCTATACTGATCCCAGATATCTTGTATATCACTATAAATTGACTTATTGATATTGTAGAATTCTTGGAACTCATCTATAACCAAATTGAATGATTGTCTGGTAGCAGCTTCCATAATATACCGAAAGAGGGATTTGAAAGTCGATATTTCTTCTGGTACATAAATATCAAGTGCCTGGGAAACTAAGGTTATGAATTCCCGACATAGAGATGCCTCATTTTTTCTCCCCACAAACAAATAGATAGTAGAAGTTTTTTCAAAGGCTCTCATAATAAGACTTGTCTTACCTATCCTTCTTCTTCCGGTAACTACTGTCAGACGAGAGTTCTCTCCAAAAGATAATTCTTGTATCCTTTGTAATTCAGCTAATTCATTCTCTCTATTGTAAAACTTCATATTCTTTGTTTATTTAGTCCTTACTTTGTAACGGGCGTTACTGTAACCGCGGTTACAAAGATAACTCTATTTCTATTATTTCAAGTACAATGTTTCATAAGATTCCTCTGACGCTTTGTATAATAATGTTAATAGCTGATTGTGTTCTTTTCGATATGCCAATTTATATATGTCAACTATTTTGAACTAACGTCTTGTCTATTATGATATAAGTTAATTATGAAGATTATATTTATAATATAACCTTATTTGTTTGTCATTTATACCCCTATGCTACCGCTAATATTTATAAATAATGGGTCTATTTTTTTCTTTTTTATAATTATGTGAATTATTTAAATTGCTGTATGTTAGCTGTTTATTAAATGTGCTTATTGTTCCATTTCTCCACATTTGGGTTACCGTCCCGATAGAACTTAGTAAAAGCAATTATAATTATCTTTATTATTAACTAAAAAGCAATACTTATGAAGAAAACCATCTTCTTGATTTTGTGCTTATTATGCTCTATAGGAGCTATAGCTCAAACAAAATCCATCACAGGTGTGGTTACAGATGGTACCGGTGAATCTGTCATCGGTGCAAGTGTCGTTGAGGTAGGTACAACCAATGGTACAATCACTAACCTTGACGGCAAGTTCTCATTAACGATAGCTACTGGCGCTAAATTCACAGTTAGCTATATTGGTTACAAACCTCAAACAATTACTGTTAGCGCTGCAAACACTTACAATGTAGTACTGAAAGAAGATACAGAGGTATTAGATGAAGTGGTGATTACAGGATACGGTGGCTCACAAAAACGTGCAACTTTAACTACTGCTATTTCAAAGCTTGATAATTCTGTACTTAAAAATGCGGCTTTCAGTAATGCAGGACAGTCTTTACAAGGCTCTGTTACAGGTCTTCGTGTTGTTAACAAAACGGGGCAACCTGGTAGTGAACCGGATATTACATTGCGTGGAGGTGCTACTATTACAGGCGACAACAGCAAAGCTCTTATTGTAGTCGATGGTATTGTTCGCAATAGCATGAGTGATATTAATCCCTCTGATATTGAATCTATTCAGGTTTTGAAAGATGCCGCTTCAACAGCTATTTATGGTGCACGTGCCAATGGTGGTGTTATTTTGGTTGAGACTAAAAGTGGAAAAGAAGGAAAAGCATCTGTTAATTACAAATTTAAAATGGGTGTGAACTTCGCTCGTAAAGGCTATGATTTTTGCGATGCACACGATTATATTTATTATAACCGTATAGGCTACAAAAGAACCGGACGTACCAATGTCGATACACAAATGGGATATGGTATTGGAAATAACTTATTTGATATCCGCTATTTGACAGACGAAAATGCTAATCTGAAAAATGAAGGTTGGTCTTCTATGGCAGATCCATTTTATGATGGAAAAACGATCTTGTATAAAGACTACTCTGGTGAATTGGACGATGTGGTGTTTAACAACAGTGCTTTAACTCAAGATCATTATGTGAACATTACAGGTGGTAATGATAAAGGGACTTTTTCTGCAAGTTTAGGCTACTATAAAGAAGATGGTCAGATTAGAGGTACTGGTTACGAGCGCTTCAATGGTGCATTGAACGGTTCTTATAAAGTATTTCCTTTCCTGACAGTAAAGGCTAATGCGACTTACTCTTGGTCAACTCAACCGGAACTTTGGATCGGCCAATATGAATTTTTCTACCGTACACGTTCTCAACGTCCGACATGGAATCCTTGGAATGAAGATGGAACTCCGGCCTCCGGTTTCGGTACAGGAGACGGTAATCCCGATTATTACAGAGATAAGTTGACGAGCGAGAACAGCACTAATAAATCAACCTACAGTGTTGGATTTGCCCTTGACATTTTACCTAAAAAATTAGTGTTAAATGGAAATGCTTCACTTTATCGTTATGACTGGCAGAGAGAGAAGTTTAATAAATCTTATCAAGCTCAATCTTCTGCAACTCCTGATAATACACGTCAGGCTGAGGCTTATGTTCAGAAATACAATCAAATTCAGTTGAACGGAACACTGACATACACAGATACTTTTGCTGAAAAACACAATCTGGAAGCAATGGTAGGAACTGAATACTTCACCTATGATCAGTTCGATTTTGAGGCCAAAACCCAAAACTCTCCAACTGACGATATTCCTACCTTGAATGCTGGTTCTACAAGGACTTATACTTCTACAACTAAAACAGCATACCGTATTCTATCAGGGTTTGGCCGTATCAATTATAACTATGACATGAGATATTTAATTTCATTTGTTGCTCGTTATGATGGTATTTCAAAACTGAAAGATAACCGTTGGGGATTTTTCCCTGGTGTATCTGTGGGTTGGAATATCATGGAAGAGAATTTCTGGAAGGATTCTAAAGTCTCAGAAGTTATTTCTAACTTGAAACCTCGTCTTAGCTATGGTGTAAATGGAAATGTAAATGGTATCGGAAATTTCGATGTATATGGTGCTTACTCTCAAGTAGGTGCAAAGACATACGGAGGTTCAACCGCATTCTACAACTCAGGCTTGGTAAACACCGGATTACGCTGGGAACAAAGTCAGTCATTTGAAGCTGGTCTGGACATCGGATTCTTAAACAATCGGTTAAGTTTCATTCTTGACTACTACAACCGTACTACTAAAGACTTGTTAACTAAACAAGCACTTCCGGGATATACAGGCTTTACAGAGATCATGACTAATATGGGAACTCTGCGTAACTATGGTTTCGAAATGGAAGTAAGAGCCAACATTCTGAATAACCCTAAAGGATTGACATGGGATGTTACAGCCAATCTGTCTTCTGTAGCAAACAAAATTGTGAAATTACCTTATAACGGCAATGAAAATAACCGTGTAGGTGGCTATGAAGTGGCAACCGGACGCAAAAAAGCCGATGGAACTCCTGAAACAAAATGGATTGCCGGCCGTCAGGAAGGTGGTAAACTGGGAGAATTGGTTGCTTACAAACAAAATCATATATTCAAAGATTGGGATGACGTGAAAAAGTATGCCAATAACCGCATCGACGAGGTAGCCAACTTATATGGTCCCGGACTTGCAGCCCAATATGCCGGAAAAGAAGGATGGCAACCGATCGAACCGGGTGATGTTTGTTGGGAAGATATCAATGGCGATGGTGTAATCAATGGATATGACCGTCAAGTAGTAGGAAATATATTTCCAAAAATTACTGGTGGATTCTCTACTACATTGGGTTATAAAAACCTCTCTTTATATGCTCGTTTCGATTACGCTTTAGGACATACCATTTATAATGATCTCGCAGCACGTTCTTTGGGACAGTATCAAGGTTCATTCAATATTATTAAAGAAGTAAAAAAGACATGGAGTGAGACCAATACTGATACAGATTTACCTGCATTCTATTACGCAGACCAGTTAAGCAAGAAAAATATTACACGTTCAAATAACGGTAATACAGCTATTGATAATAACAGTTCACGCTTCTATGAAAAGGGTGATTATCTGGCTTTGCGTGAATTGACATTAAATTATAATCTGCCTAAAGCATGGATCAGTAAAGTTGGTATGACAGATGCATCAGTCTATGTAACAGGGCAGAACTTATTCTATATCACCGGATACACGGGTGTTTCTCCTGAACCGGCTGTAGATACAACTTATGGTCGTGGAATAGATAACGGACGTTATCCAACTCCGAGAACAGTTTTATTCGGTTTGTCAGTGACATTCTAAATTATATATGATTAATACAAATAGCATTATGAAGAAAATATTTACATATATGTTAGCAGGGCTTTCTCTCCTGCTGTTTTCAAGATGTGATGCACTGGATATTGAACCTACCAGTTCTATTGCGGATAGTAATTACTGGAAGACTGAAGCTCAGTTCAGTACCTTTAATGTAGGTTTGCATGCATTACTTAGAGAATGTAGTTTTAATTTTTTCTTATTAGGTGAGCCTCGTGCGGACATTTATGGAGACGTTCCCTTTGGAGGAGAAGCCACTCAAGGTATGGAACGCTTGCCTTTCAATACGATAAATAAGGAGAACACAGGAATAACCAACTTTGCAGGAATGTACAAAGTGATCAATCAGATCAATTTGATGATCGCTAAAACCAAAGAAACGACTGTACTTCCCGAAGCTACTAAAAACTATTATTTAGGTGAAGCTTATGGTATGCGGGCATATCTTTATTTTCATTTATTGCGTTCTTGGGGAGATGTTATTCTCTATCTGGATTATACGAATGGAGCCTCTTTAGACTTAAGCAACCTCTCAAAAGCAGCCTCTCCTGCAGAAGATGTGATGAAACAAATCAAAGAAGATATCATTGCTTCTGAAAAGGCATTCGGCAGTGATTACTCTTTCAAATTCGGCAGATATTACTGGTCAATGGCCGCAACACAAATGCTGAAAGGTGAAGTTTATTTATGGAGTGGGCGTCAAATGGGTGGCGGCACAACAGATTATACTACAGCCAAAACAGCTTTACAATCAATTATCAGTAATGTAAATGTCAGCTTGCAGGATGATTTCTCAAAAGTATTTGCTTACAATAATAAAGATAATGCCGAAATTATTTTCTCTATACGTAATGCAAAAGATGAGTATAACATGTGGGACGATAGATTTAGACAAAACTTAGTACCACAGCAGGCATACATGACTGCAACTTACTGTAATAAAGAAGGAATTTCATTTAAAGATTTGCCTGAAGGACAACTTAACGGTTTGATTCGTCTGCAGATAAGATACGATTTGTATAATAAGGCATTCCGTGATGGAGATACCCGTAAGGACGCTTCCATGACAGCTGTTTACCAAAAGCAAGAAGATGGCACAATTAAATATATTGCTCCTTTCTGCAATAAGTATCAGGGAGTCCTGTTGGACGGAGCTTCACAGCGCAGTTTTTTGAATGATTACCCCATTTATCGATATGCAGACTGCCTGTTATTACTTGCTGAAGCAAAAGCGCTGTTGGGAGAAGATCCGGCAGCTGAGATCAATCAAGTTCGTGAACGTGCTTATGGAAAAGAGTTCTTTGAGTTAAACAAAGCTACGCTATCTTATCCGAATGATAAAGGAGACTTCTATACGGATAATAAATACATGTCCGGTGATGAAGATCCTTTGGAAGCCATTTTGAAAGAGCGCATGCGTGAATTTATGTTTGAAGGGAAACGCTGGTATGATTTAAGATTATTGGGTGCAGACTATGTGACAAAGCGCACTTCTGCCGTTGCCACCCGCCTATTATGGCCGATTAATGAAAGTGTATTGACAGACAATCCGGCGTTAAAACAGACTCCGGGATATGAAAATTGATTAGTTAATATAACGGGGAATGTCTGATTGGACATTCCCCGCTTTTATTTTGTTCTCCTCCATCTGCATATATAAAAAATCGGCTCTATGATTGGCGAATAAGGAGTAATGTGTATATGACAATGAAAAAAGAGAAGCTGTCTCAATAATAACCGAGACAGCTTCTACATTCAATAAATAATCGTATTTAAAACCTATTGATTAAGTTTTATTTTTCATATCCAGGTGTCTGTTTCAGCAACGGATTGACACTCATAATGTCAACATCAATAGGCCATAACAACTTGTATTCCTCACTTGGGTCCAAAAGAGGTTTATCCGAAGGATAATTTGCAGTAGCAGAGAAAGCAAGAGATTTGCCATTAGCATCATGCATACGTACTACATCAAACCATCGCTTACCTTCCCAAACAAACTCTTTATCACGTTCCTGGAGGATGGCCAATTCATTCTCTGCATAATTTCCTTCCGTATATTTATTAGCCTCATAATTGGAGCCATATGCACGTTCACGCACTTCATTAATATAACCTGCACAAGGATTTCCTAAACCATTTTCTATTTCAGCCATCATCAATAAAGCATCGGCATAACGGTAAACAATCACATCGGTATCATAAATACGATTGTTGTTCGAGTTGATAGAACCAATAGCCTTAAGCATAACACAACCAAAGCCTTCTTTATTCTTTTGGGTATAATATTCTAAGAATGTTGCATCACGACGAGTGTCTTTATCGCTATAGCTTTTCCAGAAATCTTCAGTATATTCATGGCGGAACACACCTCCGGTACCCTTCAAATTTAATGTATCCGTTTCAATCTTATTATCATCACGGTCATATACCTGTCCAATGAATACTGCCTCTTGATAGAGGAACATGCCTCCCCAGTTTGTAGCTTCGCCATCAGCAAAATGTAAGGTGAAAATAACTTCTGCATTATTACGGTTAGCTGTACTAAATACATCGCTGAATTTGTTTAATAGCTGAAATTTGCCTATCACTCCATTCAGAGCTGTTTTGGCAGTTTCTAAATCCGATCTTCCAGAAGCTGTATAGCCATTTATAGAAACTTTAGCAGCCCACATATAGATTTCTGCTTTCAACATCAGAGTGGCAGCTTTAGACCACATTGTCTTATCATACTTATTGGTCACTTCTTCTGTACCAAAATAGTTTTCAGATTTACCGATATCCTCTTTTATGAAGGCCATAGTGGCCTCGGGTGTAGCACGTTCGACATAAAATTTATCCGCAGTCACTTTGCCATCCAGCAACTCGACTGTTGTAACAATAGGTACCCCGCCGTAAGTTTTATAAAGCATAAAATAATAAAGAGCTCTTAAACCATATGCTTGTCCTAAATAGGCTTTTCTGTCTGCCTCACTTAAAAAATCACATTCATTCTCAACTTTTTGAATGAAATGATTAACTTGCATAATCGGGCTATATAATCCAAACCAGTTGCTGAATCCCGGATTATCCTGGCTTAAAGTATTGGTACGCAATATGGCATAGTCCAAACTGGTGTTTTGTGAAGAACTACCAACGCGCTGTGTACCACCGCGCAATTCTCCCAAACAATAAAACATATTATAGTTACCTCTCAATTGAGAGTGCATGCCATTCATAAACCCTTCCACCTGGGCTTTATTATTCCAGTAGTTGCCGCTTCCGAAATAGTCTTCCGGAGCGAGATCCAATGCATCGCATGAAGTGTAAAGCACAGACGACACAAATAAGGAAATGATATATATTATCTTTTTCATAATTTGTCTTTTTATATTTAGAAAGAAACATTAATACCAAAAATCACTGTACGAGGTAATGGATATCCTCCATTATTATCTGCTTTTTCCGGTGAGAATAGGTGTTTTGCTTCTGTCAAATAGCCTAAGTTCTGACCTGTAATAGAAAGTTCCACATTGCTCAATTTAGCCTTCTGCGCCCATACAGATGGTAATTTATAGGATAGTGAGAGTTCACGCAATGCCAAGTAGTTTCCATTATAGGCAAACATGGATGAGCTACGGCAATAATTACGTTTACCCAATTGATCGGCCCATACATAAGTTGGATATTTAGCATTCGGATTTTCTGGGGTCCATGTATTTTTGGTCTCCTCAATGGTATTATAAGTACCTTGAGCACATGCCATGATCCACATTGTTTTCCAGTCCACTGCGGTGAATCCCAATGCATAGTCGAAACGTGCAGACAAGGTAAGGTCCTTCCAGCTTACAGTAGTATTGATACCTCCTGTCCATTTAGGAACAGTATTCCCAATTTTCACCATGTCATAATTATCAATAACTCCATCACCATTTACATCTTTCCATTTCACGTCACCCGGCTGAATCGGAAGGGCATTGGCTTTTTGAGAATCTGTTAATTTATTGTAACCTTCTGTTCCACCATAAAGAGGACGGCCACTTGAACCGTTATTACCTGTTGTCAAGTCAATCAAGTTAGTCGGGATTTCGTCTTGAGATTTATAAAGTCCTTCTGCCACAAACATGTATAGATCGCCCGGACGTTGACCTTCCTGATATCCACCAACCCACATTTTTTCATCTCCGTTTCCAGTATAAACCTGATAAGCACTTTGACGATTTCTTTCAAGTCCATTGTCCGGCAAAGAAACAACCTTGTTTTTGTTCAAAGCACCATTCCAGTTCAAGTTCCACTTCCAGTCTTTGGAATCAATGATCCGGAATCCTAATTCAAATTCAAATCCTTGATTCTGGAACTCACCATTGTTTGAAGTAACAGAACTTACACCTGAAGTAGACGGTACTGTGATATTAGCATATTTATCACTAGTCAAACGGTTGTAATATGTCAAGTTAGCATTGATGCGATTTTCCAAAAAGCCCATATCTAAACCGACTTCAAAAGTTCTCGATTTTTCCCACATCAGATATGGGTTAGGAATGCTGCTTAACAAGAAACCGGTTGAACCATTATAGCGATTACTGCCATAAGCTCCCTGAACTGTATAGTTTCCAACAAAGTTCTTGTTTACATTACCATTTAAACCAAAGCTGGCACGTAATTTACCGAATGAAAGAATAGATGCTGTGTTTTCCATAAATTCTTCTTTGCTGAACACCCAACCCGCTGATACGCCCGGAAATACTCCCCAACGGTTTTCTTTAGCGAGTTTTGAATATCCGTCACGTCTTAAAACCAAAGAAAGCAGATACTTAGATTGGTAGTCATAGTTGACACGTCCAAAGAATGACATAATACGTTGACGAGAGTGTGAAGAGTCTATAGAACGCATTCCTTCCTCTTTTGAGGTGTATTCCAAATCCATAAAATCATCGGTGGGAGCTCCGGAACCAGAAGCACTGAATCCTTTGCTGTATGAATCATAGTATTCAAAACCAACCATTGCATCCAAGAAGTTGTCCTTATTGATCTGATAATTATAGTTCAATACGGCATTATATGTTTGGTCTAAAGTACGGCTATATGAAGCAGAGGTGGCGTGAGATGTAATCAAGTTACCCGGAGAGCTCAAATAGTCTTTATTAAAAGCTTCTGTTTTTTCTTCGGAATAATACCAGATGGCTCCTAATTTCAATGAGAGACCTTTCATGAAATCAATTGTGAAAGATTGATTCATCGTAAACTTATCCGTATTATTATCACGAACGAATTGCTTAAAATTGTATTGTTGGTTACCATCACCGGAGTTCGGTCCTAATAGCATATCTCCATCTGCATTATAACCACGGAAAGTAGGAGGTAATGAAAGACAGCGTGAGAAATAGTTAGCCTCAGCTGTTTGCGATGCAGGAAGTCCGTTCCAGGTCGCATCTGCAAAATTGAAACTTGAATTAGAAGTTAACCATTCCTTAAGTTTATAATCAGCATTAAAAGTAAAAGTAATTCGTTGATACCAGTTACCTACTGCTGTACCCTCACTCTTATTGTAGCCCAAGCCGGCATAATAACTTCCTTTATCATTACCACCGCTTACGCTTAAGTTATAATCCTGAGAGAATGAAGGTGTGTTTATATTAAAATCGGCAATGTCTGTATTTTTATAAATAATTTTATCTCCATATACTGGGTCAATCATAGTCTGCCATCCTTGATTGAGCAGAAAAGATAGATTATCTGAATAGATCATCGGACTCCAAATAGCAGAACTTGTTTTATTTCCGTCTAATGGCGTTACACCATCCTTGTCAAAATATAAATTACCTGTTCCATAAGGAGTTGCAGTAGTCAATCCGCTTAGAGAAGACCATCCTTTCACATTAGCTCCGTCCGGGTGTTTCATATCTCCAACGTAAGCATTCATATAACCTGTACGCATCCAATAAAGGTAATCACCGGCATTCATAAAGTTATAAGAATCCTTGAAGTAGTTCAAGCCAAACTTTGCTTTTAGATTTACCTCTGCTCTACCCGCCTTACCACGTTTTGTTGTTACAAGTACTACACCATCATTAGCACGTGCACCGTAAATAGCAGTTGCACCGGCATCTTTCAACACCTCCATTGATTCAATATCATCCGGATTAATATCACTCAGCGAAGAGCGTACCTGACCGTCAATTAAGATCAGTGGAGAACCGGAACCATCAAAGTTCGTACCACCACGGAGTACTAAAGTTGGAGCACTACCCGGATTACCCGAAGTCTGACTTACTGACAAACCTGCTACAGCACCGGAAAGAGCTTGAGCCGGATTAGTAAACATACCTTGTTTTAAAGTTTCCTCTTTTACTTTGGCTATGGAGTTAGTCACTTTAGAACGCAATTGTTTACCGCCATAACCTGTTACAACCACTTCATCCAACATTTCAGAATCTTCCTTCAACTTAATATTAAAAGAATTTCTGCCCTTTACATCGATCGTTTGAGGCTGATAACCAACATAAGAGACTTTGATCTTTCCGTTGGGATCGACCATTAATGTAAACTTGCCGTCAATGTCGGTAATTACACCATTGGTAGTGCCGACCTCGACAACACTTGCTCCGATGACTGTTTCACCGCTAGCATCCGTAACCACGCCTGTGATTGATTTCTTTTGCGCCATGGCTCCGATGGAACATAACAAGCACAAAATCAAGAAGATGGTTTTCTTCATAAGTATTGCTTTTTGAGTTAATAATAAAGATGTTTATATGTGTTTTTAAAACTGTTTACTAAGTTCTATCGGTACTTGGTATTTTTACTACCTAAATAATAAATGAAAAAGGTTAAATTTATTATTTCTTTTCATTTATATACTATCAAACCGTTGCAAATATATATATTATATTAAAAACTCACAAGCATATTTTAAATATATTTTTTATATAGACGAAATAATATTGAAAAACTAAGATAATCCACTTGGGGATTTCACAAAAGATTGTTTATGGGGTATCCTCTCTCATATAATATTGATTTCTTATATTATATATATAGCGATTCACCTTAGAATAGGTATATGTAATATATTATTGTTTTAAAATACTATTGGATTGACTTGAAAAGGGCGAAAGGATATATTCAAAAACCTTATTATATGTTATAAGGTGTTTCTTTGTGTTGAAATATAGATAACTCTTTTTGGCTTATTGAAAAGTAGATTTTAGAGGAATTGGGACGAGAAAAAAATATTTAGTGCTTCACTACTTTTCACCATTATTAATTCATGAGTGTTTTTTTACTAAAAATACCCTGTTATTTTGATTCACTATTAAGACGTAATAGTTTGTATTATAAATAATTATGTTTTTATCTGATTCTGGGATTACTATTTAAAAGGATAAGTACCGATAGGACTGTACTCATTTTCAGGTATTTATATTTATGGAGTTTAGAAGAGATAATTTTCCTTTTTTATTAACTAAAAATCAATTTATGAAAAAAGTCCTTTTTATTTTGTTGGGCTGTTTGCTATCGTTTAATGTGATGGCACAGGTAAAGGCGATTTCGGGACTGGTAACAGATGTTACCGGGGAGCCCGTTATTGGGGCAAGTGTTGTAGAAGTGGGAACCACTAATGGAGTAATTACTGATTTAAACGGTAAGTTCTCGTTAAAGGTGGCACCTAATTCACAATTCTTGGTGAGCTATATTGGCTACAAGCAACAAACAATTAAAGTTGGCTCTGAAAGCACTTATAATATTGTGCTGAAAGAGGATGCGGAGGTTTTGGATGAAGTTGTTGTAGTCGGTTATGGTTCGCAAAAGAAGGTGAACGTTACAGGGGCTGTAGGTATGGTTAGTGCCGAGGCGTTGGAAGCGCGTCCGGTGGCAAATGCTTCACAAGCATTGCAGGGTGTTGTTCCCGGCTTGAACCTTACTGTTGGTAATAACGGTGGCGCCCTTGATGGAACGTTAAACATGAATATTCGTGGAGCCGGAACGATTGGTGATGGATCGGGTTCTTCTCCATTGGTTTTGATTGATGGCATTGAGGGGGATCTGAATACTGTCAATCCTAACGATATCGAATCTGTTTCGGTATTAAAGGATGCTGCATCGGCTTCTATTTATGGGGCAAGAGCTTCGTTCGGTGTAATTCTTGTAACAACGAAGAGTGGAAAGAGTGGTAAGACCAATGTGTCATATAGCGGTAGCGCACGTTTTTCTGATGCTATTGGTATTCCGGACATTATGGATTCTTACACTTTTGCTCAGTACTTCAATCGTGCTTCTGCCAATAAGGGTGGCGGTGATATTTTTGCCCCTGCTGTAATGGAACGTATCAAAGCTTATCAAGAAGGAACGCTGAAAGCTACTACAGTTGATAATGGAGCAGGTATTTGGCAAAAATGGGCTAACGCGAATGGAAACACGGATTGGTTTGAAGAATTTTATGATCATTGGGCGCCATCTCAGGAACATAACCTTAGTATTAATGGTGGTACGGACAAAACTCAATACTTGATTAGTGGAAGTTTTCTGGATCAGAAAGGTTTAATGCGTCATGGATCAGATAAGTTTCAACGCTACACATTGAATGGTAAAATCACAACGGCTGTCACTGATTGGTTCAAGGTGACGTATTCTACTAAATGGACCCGTGAGGATTTTGAACGTCCTACTTACTTGACAGGAAGCTTTTTCCATAACTTAGCTCGTAAATGGCCTGTGCATCCGGCTTATGATCCTAATGGATTCCCTATGGACGAAGGTGAAGTGGAACAGATGGAAAATGGAGGAAAGCAGAATAGCCAGAAAGATTTTTATACGAATCAGTTGCAACTGGTTTTCGAGCCTATTAAAAACTGGAAAATCAATCTTGACGGTAGTGTACGTACCACTACTCAATATCAGCATTGGGAAGTATTACCTGTTTATGCCTACAATGTGGATGGAGATCCCTATTATACAGTGTGGGATATGGGATATGGTTCTTATGCAGCAGGTTCTTCTCGCGTGAATGAATATAGTTGGAAGGAAAATTATTATACCACAAATATTTATTCGGACTATTTCAAGCAGTTCGATAACGGACATTATTTTAAAGTGATGGCCGGTTTTAATGCGGAGTTATATAAAACCAGAAACATCACGGCTGAGAAAAACACATTGATTACCCCGGGGGTACCTACTATTAATACGGCAACCGATGATCCGCAGGCTTATGGTGGTTATGCTGACAACTCAGTAGCCGGTTTCTTTGCGCGTGTTAACTGGAGTTATAAAGATCGTTATATGTTTGAGGCTAATGGCCGATATGATGGTTCTTCCCGCTTCGTAGGAAAAGAACGTTGGGGATTCTTCCCATCATTCTCTGCCGGTTGGAATATTGCTCGCGAACCATTCATGGAGAGCTTTGCTGAAAAAATTAATATGGGAAGTTTAAAGTTGAGAGCTTCTTGGGGGCAGCTGGGTAATACGAATACCAATGATGCATGGTATCCATTTTATCAAACGATGCCTGTAGGGTCTAATTACGGTTGGCTAGTAAATGGCGAACGTCCTAACTATGCTACAAATCCGGGTATTGTCAGCTCTAAGAAAACTTGGGAGACAGTAGAGACTTGGGATGTCGGTTTGGATTGGTCTTTCTTCAATAACCGTTTATCCGGTTCATTCGACTATTTTGTACGTTATACTTATGATATGATCGGCCCGGCTCCCGAACTTTCAAGTTTGTTGGGAACTTCAGTTCCGAAGATAAACAACTCGGACATGAAATCGTATGGTTTTGAGTTGGAGGTAAATTGGAGAGATCGGATCGGTGAAGTTTCTTATGGAGCTAAACTTGTACTTTCTGATGACCAACAGAAGATTCTGCGCTATCCGAATGACTCGTATGACGTAGGTTCGTATTATAAAGGTAGACATTTGAATGATATTTGGGGATTGACAACAATCGGTATTGCTAAATCACAGGAAGAGATGGATGCTCATTTGGCAAAAGTCGATCAATCTTCTATCGGAACCAATTGGGGTGCCGGTGATATTATGTATGCCGATTTGGATGGTGACGGAAAAATCAGTAACGGAACCAATAAATTAGGAGATACGGGCGATTATCGTATTATCGGTAATTCGACTCCTCGTTTTAAATATGGTATTACACTGGATGCTGCATGGAAAGGATTCGATTTCAGCATTTTTATGCAGGGGATTGGAAAACGTGACCTGTGGCTGGATGGATGTTATTTCTGGGGAGCCAACGGGCAAGGAAATGAGTGGCAGTCTACCGGCTTTGCCGAACATTGGGATTTCTTCCGTCCGGAGGGTGACCCGTTAGGTGCTAATTTGAATTCATATTATCCGCGCGTCAACTTTAGTGGGGGGCGTAATACCCAAACCCAAACACGCTATTTACAGAATGGAGCATATTTGCGTTTGAAGAATGTCCAGTTGGGTTATACATTGCCTCGGGTATGGACAGAGAAAGCCGGAATATCTTCTGTACGTGTATATGTTTCGGGTGATAACCTGGCAACTATAACCAGTCTTTCTAAGATTTTCGATCCGGAAGCTACCGGAAGTTTGGCCGGAACAGGATCCGGTAAGTTGTATCCTTTGCAAAGAGTGATATCTGTTGGTGTTAACGTTAATTTTTAAATTGAAGTATTATGAAGCTTAAAATAAAAAATCTGTTTGTACAAGCATGTTTTGTTGCGGGAGGGGTAATGGCGCTCACGTCCTGTAATGACTTTCTTGATAGAGAACCTCTTTCTTCTGTCACACCGGAAGTCTACTTTCAAACGGTGGATCACTTTGCCGCTTATTCCATAGCGAGGTATCAAAACTATTTTCCTTCGCATGGTGGTTATGGAGCAGGTATAGCGAATAACGATGGTGGAACGGATAATATGGTGGCCGGAGGGCGTAGTAGTCGCTATGTAAAAGGGCTTTGGAAAGTTCCTTCCAGTGATGGTAACTGGAGTTTCAGCAATATCCGTTATTGCAACTACTTCTTTGAGAATGCTGTGCCTAAATATGAAGCGGGTGAGGTTGCCGGAGCAGATGCCGATATTCGTCATTATATTGGCGAAATGCATCTGATGCGTGCTCTTGTGTACTATAATTTATTGCGTACTTACGGTGACTTTCCGATCGTAACAGAGGTTTTGCCCGATGACAAAACGGTGCTGATGGAAAAAGGTGTCCGCCAACCTCGTAATCTGGTTGCCCGCTTTATCCTGAAAGATTTGGATGATGCTGCCAATATGATGTACAGTAAGGGATTTAAAAATAATACCCGTTTGAATCGTGAGACAGCTTTGCTGATTAAATCCCGGGTGGCACTGTATGAAGCCTCTTTTGAAAGATACCACAAGGGTACAGGGCGTGTACCGGGAGATGATAACTGGCCAGGAAAGAAAGTACATTCTAATTTCTCATTGGATGTAGAAGCTGAGGTTGACTTCTTCTTGACAGAAGCCATGAAAGCAGCGGAAGAAGTTGCAGATAAAATAACTTTGACCCCTAATACAAAGGTTGAAGATCCTGCTAGTCCTTCTATTACATCCGGATGGAATCCTTATTTTGAAATGTATGCCAATGTTGATTTAAGCGGCTATGACGAAGTGTTGTTCTGGCGTCAGTATGCAAAAACCGGTAGTTTCTCTATCATGCATGGCACCCCGGCATGGATTGCGTCCGGTTCTAATCATGGCTTGTTGAAAAGCTATGTTGAAAGCTTCTTGATGCAGGATGGTCTGCCTTGGTATGCGGCCAGTAGCGCAGCACCTTATAAGGGGGATGCTACATTGGATGATGTGAAGGCTAATCGCGATAACCGTCTTCAGTTGTTTATGTTTGGTGAAAGCAATTTTGTACCAGTATATTCGACCGAGGAACCGGGCACTGTGAAAATGTTTGCTCCGCATCCTGTATCTAACCGTGAAGAGATGAGAGACCAGACAGGATATCGTATTCGTAAATATGCCAGCTTTGATATGGCACAGAATGTATGGGGAAAAGCTGAGTCGACTACCGGATGTATTATTTATCGTGGCGTAGAGGCTTATCTGAATTATTTGGAAGCTTATTATATGAAGAATGGTAACGTTACAGGTAAAGCAGCTCAATATTGGAGAGCCGTTCGTGAACGTGCAGGCGTAGATCCTGATTTTACAAAAACAATCAATGCGACTGATTTGAATCAGGAAACAGATTGGGGTAAGTATTCAGGTGCCCAGGTTGTAGATGCTACCTTATTAAATATACGTCGTGAGCGTCGTTGTGAATTTATTGGTGAAGGTATGCGTTGGGATGATTTGGTTCGTTGGCGTTCGATGGATCACTTGCTGACGAAAAACTATATGCCTGAAGGATGTAATTTCTGGGATGAAATGTATAAGTCGGCTAACAAAGATGAGAATGGTGCTGAGATTACATTTAAAGATTCCGGTGAAGAAGGTTCCAATATCTCTTCACGTACCTTTAAGTATTTGCGTCCTTATGCCATTTTGAAAGCCAATAATGACGTATACGACGGTTATACCTGGCAGAAAGCTCATTATCTCAACCCTGTGCCGGTTCGCGAGATGGAATTGCTGTCTCCGGATGAAAAAGTAGAAACGTCTGTATTATACCAGAATCCTTATTGGCCAACTAAGATTGGAGAGGTTGCTGAAGAATAATTCGGTTTTCAATAGATTATTTAAATAAAGTAGAGGAGAGGGGTGTTATTGAAGATAACGTCTCTCTCTTTTTTATTCTGACTTCAGATATGCTCATCACAAAGTTAAAACTCAGAATCCGAAAGATTCAGAGTAAAGTATATCTTGATCTTTAGAGAAATGTTTTCTTCGTACAAGCCAAGTTCATCCTGGTAGCCAGGATGAAGTTTAATTACCATTTTAGATACGTTTGTTTTCGGTCCTTTAGCACTTTGAATAGAGGAATTTGTCGTTTTATAATTGATTTCTTAGTCTCTTTCTATCCTTTTGGGAGTATCTGTATTCTGTGAAAAAACAGACGAAGGAAATTTAGACAGGCTTTTATGGCAAATAGAATTAAAAACAATCCCTTAGCTTGCGTGCTATTTATTAATTGGCTGGTATATAATAAAATATTTAATTAATATAGCTGTTGTATAATAAAAAATACTATCTTTGCTCCCGATAACATAAATATTAATTAGTCGATACCATGAAAAAAGCTGTAATTCTATTTTCGCTTTTCTGTTTTCTGTGTGCTATACCGGTAGTTCGAGCCGCAGATACAATTTTTGTTCGTGAGACCCGTATTCCTATTTTGATAGAGAGACAAGATAATGTCTTGTTCTATCTTCGTTTGGATGCTAAAGAGAGCCAGACTCTTAATGATGTAGTGTTGAATTTTGGTAAAGGAGTGGATCTGTCTGAAATTCAGTCTATAAAACTTTATTATGGTGGTACAGAAGCATTGCAGGACAGAGATAAGAAACGTTTTGCTCCTGTGGGATACATCTCCAGTAACACTCCGGGAAAAACGCTTGCCGCCAATCCTTCTTATTCAATAAAAAAATCGGAGGTGAGTAATCCTGGCAATCAAGTTGTTTTGAAAGGGAACCAAAAACTGTTTCCGGGAATTAACTATTTCTGGATTAGTCTGCAAATGAAGCCGGGTACATCCCTTACCAGTAAGGTGACTGCCGATATTGCTTCGGTCACTCTGGATGGTAAGAAGGCTCTGTTGGATGTTGTTTCGCAAGAAGGAATTGAACACCGCATGGGGGTAGGAGTACGTCATGCCGGAGATGATAATTCTGCCGCATTCCGTATCCCGGGATTGGTGACTACTAATAAAGGTACACTGCTGGGAGTTTATGATGTACGGTATAATAGTAGCGTGGACTTGCAAGAGCATGTTGATGTTGGTTTAAGCCGCAGTACAGATGGTGGAAAAACCTGGGAGAAAATGCGTTTGCCTTTGGCATTTGGGGAGTTCGGTGGTCTGCCTGCCGGTCAGAATGGAGTAGGAGACCCTTCTATCCTTGTTGATACAAAAACAAATAATGTTTGGGTGGTTGCTGCCTGGACACATGGTATGGGTAACCAACGTGCATGGTGGAGTTCACATCCGGGTATGGATATGAATCATACTGCGCAACTTGTTCTTGCCAAAAGTACGGATGACGGTAAAACGTGGTCTGCACCTATTAATATCACAGAACAGGTAAAAGATCCGTCTTGGTATTTTCTGTTGCAAGGTCCGGGTCGGGGCATCACTATGAGTGACGGTACTTTGGTATTCCCTACTCAGTTTATTGATTCGACACGTGTACCCAATGCAGGTATCATGTATAGCAAAGATGGTGGTAAAAACTGGAAAATGCACAATTATGCACGCACGAATACTACAGAGGCTCAGGTTGCCGAGGTCGAGCCCGGAGTATTGATGTTGAATATGCGTGATAATCGTGGTGGAAGTCGTGCTGTGGCTATTACAAAAGACTTGGGTAAAACATGGACAGAACATGAATCTTCTCGCAAGGCATTGCCGGAATCGGTTTGCATGGCTAGTTTGATAAGCGTGAAAGCCAAAGATAATGTTTTGGGCAAGGATTTATTGATATTCTCTAATCCTAATACGACGAAAGGACGTTATAATACTACTATTAAAATCAGTCTGGATGGTGGTGTGACTTGGTCACCCGAACACCAACTTTTATTGGATGAAGGCAATAACTGGGGTTATTCTTGTCTTACTATGATTGATAAAGAAACGGTTGGTATTCTTTATGAAAGCAGTGTGGCACATATGACATTCCAGGCAGTGAAGTTGAAAGACATTATTAAATGAGAAATTTTCCCCCATAAACTAAATAAACACCGATGAGAAATAAACAAATTTTCTTAATCAGTTTCATTATTTACTTATGCACAATTTCTACGGTCCGGGCAGGTGAATATCACCTGCTTCCGGAGCCGCAAAAGTTCACTCCTTTAAGTTCCAGCTTTGTACTGGGCAGAACAAAGCTTTCTACTCCGGTGCTTCGGCAAGAGTGGGAAGCTTTTGTTGTCGATAGGGGTGGAGTCATTGATGACAAAGCTCGTGCAAGTATTGAAGTGAAACTGGTACCTTCATTAGAAGAGGTACCTTTGAACGCAGACGAAGCTTATCGCCTGGTGGTAAATAATGGTAAAGTTACGGTTGAGGCTGTGACGGAGCATGGTGTGTATTGGGCTATGCAAACTTTGGCCCAGTTACAGGATGTGCGAAAGAAAAAGGCAACATTCAACGGTTGTTCAATTGTTGACTGGCCTGCTTTCCGAATACGTGGCTTTATGCAGGATGTAGGGCGTACGTATATGTCGATTGAAGAATTGAAACGTGAAATTGCTGTTCTTTCACGTTTTAAAATTAATGTCTTTCATTGGCACCTGACTGAAAATCAATCGTGGAGGCTGGAAAGTAAAATTTTTCCGATGCTGAATGACAGTGTGAATACGACTCGTATGCCGGGTAAATACTATACATTGGAAGAAGCGAAAGATTTAGTCGCTTTTTGTAAAGCGCATAATATACTTTTAATCCCGGAATTTGATATGCCGGGGCATAGTGAGGCTTTTGTCCGTACATTCCGTCATGATATGCAGAGCCCGGAAGGAATGAAAATTCTTAAATTGCTGGTAGATGAAGTTTGCGAGACTTTTGATGTACCTTATCTTCATATTGGTACGGATGAAGTTCGGTTTACCAATCTAAAGTTCGTTCCGGAAATGGTCGAATATGTCCGTGCCAAAGGAAAGAAAGTAATTTCGTGGAATCCGGGATGGCATTATAAACCTGGCGAAATTGATATGACGCATTTGTGGAGTTATCGTGGAAAAGCCCAAAAAGGTATTCCCGCAATTGATTCTAAGTTTCATTATCTCAATCATTTTGATACTTTTGGCGATATCATTGCATTGTATAACAGCCGTATTTATAATGTTGAGCAAGGAAGTGACGATATTGCAGGGACAATTCTTGCCATCTGGAATGACCGTTACGTAGCTAACGAACGCAATATTATACTTGAGAATAATTTCTATCCTAATATGCTGGCTATTGCTGAACGTGCATGGAAAGGCGGAGGTACAGAATATTTTGATAAGAATGGTACTATCTTACCTTCTGAAGACTCTCCGGAGTTTAAAGAATTTGCTGATTTTGAGAATCGTATGCTTTGGCATAAAGAGCATACATTTAAGGGATATCCGTTCGCCTATGTAAAACAGACGAATGTAAAATGGAATATTACTGATGCATTTCCTAATGGTGGAGATTTGAATAAAGTCTTTCCTCCGGAACAGGAATTGAAGGATTCTTATTTATATGAAGGAAAAGAGTATGGGGTACACCCTGCCATTGGTGCGGGTATCTATCTTCGTCATGTATGGGGGAAAATGGTACCTACTTTCTATAAAGATCCGCAAGAGAATCATACGGCTTATGCCTATACATGGGTTTACTCTCCGAAAGATCAGGAAGTAGGGCTATGGGCTGAATTTCAGAATTATGGTCGTTCGGAAATGGACTTGGCTCCGTTACAAGGTAAATGGGACTATAAAGGCAGCCGTATCTGGATCAATAATGAAGAAATACAGCCGCCTGTATGGACAGCTACTCATAGTACAAAGAGTAATGAAATAGCGTTGGGAAATGAAAATTGTGTGGCACGTCCGCCTATCGCCGTACATCTGAATAAAGGCTGGAATAAAGTTTTCCTGAAATTGCCGGTTGGCAAATTCAATATGCCCGAGGTGCGGTTGGTGAAGTGGATGTTTACTACAGTTTTTGTAACTCCTGACGGAGAAAATGCAGTGGACGGACTTATCTATTCGCCCGACAAAACGAAGTGATCGAGAAAAAATAAAAACGAATGAAGAAAATTTTATTAATGATGTTGTTGCTCGCCTCAATGGCGGGCAACGCACAGGAACGCAAATATTCTACGTTCTATTATCAACGTGCAACTCTGTTTGAGGAGCTGCCTGTGACTTCAAAAGATATCATTTTTCTGGGTAATAGTATTACTAACGGGGGAGAATGGAGTGAATTATTGAATAATAAGCATGTCAAAAACCGGGGAATCAGTGGTGATATCTGTATGGGTGTTTATGATCGGCTGGATGCGATTTTAAAAGGAAAACCCGCTAAAATATTCTTGTTGATCGGTATAAATGATGTAAGCCGGGGCACCTCTGCGGATACAATTGTTCATCGTATTGGTATGATTACTCAAAAAATTAAACAAGAATCTCCAAAAACAAAGCTATATTTGCAAAGTGTACTTCCGGTAACCGATCATTATAAGATGTTTGGCGGACATACGTCACGTTGGCAAGAGGTGAAAAAGATTAATGAAGGGCTGCTTCGGCTGGCTGACAGAGAACACGTGACCTATATTGATCTCTATTCTCATTTTGTTGATGAGAAGACCGGCAAGATGAATATTGAGTATACAAATGATGGTTTACACTTACTGGGTAAAGGCTACCTTAAATGGGTGGATATTGTTAAACCTTATATAAACAAGAAATGAAAAAGATACTATTCTTATCTCTATTTTTGATGATTTGCGCAGTTTTGTCCGCACAGAAGCGGATAAAAGTTGCTTGCGTGGGGAATAGTATTACGTATGGGTATACTCTTCCAAATCCGGCAACGGATTCTTATCCTTCACAGTTGCAGCAACTTTTGGGCGATACTTATGAAGTTGGAAATTTCGGAAAATCAGGGGCTACTTTATTAAATAAAGGACACCGCCCTTACATGCAGCAGGAAGAATTTAAAAAAGCGCTTGCCTTTGCCGGTGATATTGTTGTTATTCACTTGGGAATCAATGATACGGATCCTCGTGACTGGCCGAACTATCGTGATCATTTCGTGAAAGATTATCTGGCATTGATTGATTCTTTCCGTGTTGTTAATCCTAAATGTCATATTATTATTGCCCGACTGACACCGATTGCCGATCGTCATCCTCGTTTTGAGTCGGGTACCCGTGATTGGCATGGAGAAATTCAGCAAAGTATCGAGACAATAGCTAAATATGCCGGGGTTCAGTTGATAGATTTCCATGCGCCGCTTTATCCGTATCCGTATCTTCTTCCGGATGCTGTACATCCTAATGTAGAGGGTGCCGGCATTCTTGCGAAAACGGTATATTCTGCGATTACGGGAGATTTCGGTGGATTACACTTATCTGAACTGTATACTGACAATATGGTGCTTCAACATGGGCAGCCTCTGACTATCCGTGGCAAAGCAAACGCAGGAGAAAAAGTGACTGTAGCAATAGCTAAACAGAAACAGTCTGTGAAAACTGCTTCCAATGGTGATTGGGCGATCACTCTCCAGCCTTTGAAGGCTGGAGGCCCATATACTTTGACTGTTTCTGCGGGAAAGCAGAAACAAGCTTTCAATAATGTATTAGCCGGAGAGGTATGGCTTTGTTCCGGACAATCGAACATGGAGTTCTATCTTGGTTGGAGTAAAACTGCTAAAAGGGATATTCCGCAAGCCGCCAATGATCAGATTCGTTTGTTCGATATGAAGGCGCGCTGGCGTACAGATGCTGTTGAATGGGATGAGTCCGTATTGGATTCATTAAATCATCTGCAATATTATAAAGATACCGAATGGACAGTTTGTTCGCCTGCTACTGCCGGTTCTTTCTCTGCGGTAGCTTACTATTTTGGTAAAATGCTGCAGGACAGTCTAAAGGTACCTGTCGGATTGATTTGTAACGCAATCGGCGGTTCGCCTACCGAAGCATGGGTAGACCGTAATACATTGGAATATAAATTTCCGGCTATATTACGTAACTGGACTCAAAATGACTTTATCCAAGACTGGGTACGCGGTCGTGCCGCTCTTAATGTGAAAAAGGCGGATAGCAAACAGCAACGTCATCCTTATGAACCTTGTTACCTGTATGAGGCCGGTATCCGTCCTTTAGAACAATATCCTATTAAAGGTATTATTTGGTATCAGGGTGAATCGAATGCACATAATCGTGAGGCACACGAGAAATTGTTTAAACTATTGGTTGAAAGTTGGCGTAAAAACTGGGAAAATAAAGATTTGCCATTTTATTATGTGCAGTTGTCAAGCATCAATCGTCCGTCATGGCCATGGTTCCGTGATAGCCAGCGCAGAATGATGTATGAGATTCCTAATACAGGTATGGCAGTATCGAGTGACCTGGGTGATTCGCTTGATGTACACCCCAAACACAAACAGCCTGTTGGGGAGCGTTTGGCACATTGGGCTTTGAATCAGACTTATGGAAAGAAGAATGTAACGCCTTCGGGGCCGATGTTCCGCAATGTAGAGTTCCGTGATGGTGCTGCTTACGTGTCATTTGATTGTGCTGAAGGTATGCATTCATCGGATGGGAAACCGTTACGGACATTCGAAGTGGCTGAAACAGAGGATGTTTATTATCCGGCTACAGCCGAAGTTGTAGGAAATCAAATAAAAGTATATAGTAAAGAAGTGAAGAATCCTCTTCGTGTACGTTACGGCTGGCAGCCTTTCACCCGGGCCAATCTGGTCAATGGTGATGGTTTACCGGCATCTACGTTCCGTACGGACTGGGGAAGATAAACTTGAAAAAGAGAGCAGTTTATGATGAAAAAATTATTGTATGGACTTGTATGTTGTTGCGGTTTAGCTTATGGGCAAAACAGGGACACTTCGGATGTGTTAATGTTGAATGACGATTGGTCATTCTCACAGGTGGGGACAGAAAAATGGCTACCAGCTACTGTCCCGGGCACTGTTCATCAGGATTTGATTCATCATAAATTGCTACCCGATCCGTTCTATGGTACCAATGAAAAGAAGATTCAGTGGGTGGAAAATGAGGATTGGGAATATAAAACCAGTTTTGTCGTTACAGAAGAGCAGTTGAAGAGAGATGCCGCCCAGCTTTCCTTTGAGGGACTGGATACTTATGCGGATGTTTATTTGAATGGTTCTCTGATTCTGAAATCAGATAATATGTTTGTGGGCTATGTAGTTCCCGTAAAACAAGTATTACGTAAAGGGGAGAATCTGCTGCATGTTTATTTTCATTCTCCGATAAAACAAACCCTTCCACAGTGGTCCTCCAATGGATTTAATTATCCGGCAGATAATGATCACCACGAAAAACGTCTTAGTGTATTTACCAGGAAAGCTCCTTATAGTTATGGATGGGATTGGGGAATCCGTATGGTTACAAGCGGTATCTGGCGTCCTGTTACTCTTCGTTTTTATGATGTTGCTACTATTGCAGATTTTCATGTGAAGCAGCTTAGTCTGACAGATCAGGTTGCAAAACTCTCTAATGAATTGGAAATTAATAGTATTTCTGAGAAAGAAAAGCCTGCTGAGGTCTTGATCTCTTATTCATTGGAAGGAGGAGAGGAAGTGATGGTAAAGGAAAATGTAACATTAAAACCGGGTTTTAATCAAGTCCAAATTCCATTGGATATTCAGAACCCCGTGCGTTGGATGCCCAATGGGTGGGGGAAACCTCATTTATATGATTTCTCAGTGCAGGTGGTGTGTGATAGCAAAACGGTCGCCGCACGGCAGCATCGAATCGGCCTTCGTACGATACGCGTAGTGAACGAAAAAGACAAAGATGGAGAATCTTTTTATTTTGAGGTGAATGGCATCCCGATGTTCGCAAAAGGAGCAAACTATATTCCTGATGATGCGTTGCTCCCCAATATAACTACCGAACGTTATAGGACTCTGTTTCAAGATATGAAAGAGGCTAATATGAATATGGTTCGTATATGGGGTGGGGGAACTTATGAAGACGATCGTTTCTATGATCTGGCAGATGAAAATGGTATTCTTGTCTGGCAGGATTTTATGTTTGCATGTACTTCCTATCCAAGTGATCCTACTTTCTTGAAGCGAGTGGAAGAGGAGGCGGAATATAATATCAAACGTCTGCGAAACCACGCTTCACTCGCCATGTGGTGTGGGAATAATGAAATTCTGGAAGGATTAAAATACTGGGGATGGCAAAAGAATTATACTCCGGAAGTATATGAAAACATGTTCCGGGGATATGATAAGTTATTCCGGGGATTGCTGCCTGCAAAGGTGAAAGAACTTGATGAAGGGCGTTTCTACAAACATACTTCTCCCTATTTCGCAAATTGGGGACGTCCGGAGTCCTGGGGCACGGGCGATAGTCATAACTGGGGTGTGTGGTATGGCAAAAAGCCTTTTGAGTCATTAGATACCGATTTGCCTCGTTTCATGAGCGAATTCGGTTTCCAGTCGTTCCCTGAAATGAAGACGATTGCTACTTTTGCGTCTACGAAAGATTATCAGATTGAATCGGAGGTAATGAACGGACACCAGAAAAGCAGTATCGGTAACGATTTGATACGAACTTATATGGAGCGTGATTATGTTGTTCCTGAGAAGTTTGAAGACTTTGTATATATCGGACTTGTACTTCAGGGGCATGGTATGCGCCATGGCATGGAAGCACATCGTCGCAACCGGCCTTATTGTATGGGGACATTATACTGGCAGCTTAATGATAGTTGGCCTGTCGTTTCCTGGTCAAGTATAGACTATTATGGCAATTGGAAGGCATTGCACTATCAGGCAAAGCGAGCTTTTGCACCACTGCTGGTCAATGCGATACAAGAAGGTGATAGTTTGAGTGTTTATCTGATATCTGATTTGTTGGAGAAACAGAGTCAACTTACACTTGAAATGAAAGTGATTGACTTTAATGGCAAGACATTAGATAAGGAAGTTGTCAGGGCAGTCGAGGTTCCGGCGAATGTTTCTTCTTGTGTCTTTCGTAAACCGTTGAGTGAGTGGGTGACATCGGAACATCGTAAAAACAGTTTCTTACTACTTGCTTTGAAAGATAAAACCGGTAAGAAAATAGCTGAAGAGGTTTATTTCTTTAATAAGACTAAGGATTTGGAGTTGCCCCAAACAAATGTTTCTATGAAAGTAAAGCAATCCGATGGTAAGTGTGAAGTGACCTTATCGTCTTCTAAGCTGGCTAAAGATGTATTTATCCAGATTCCTGTTCAGGGCGCCCGTTTCAGTGATAATTTCTTTGATCTGTTGCCGGGGGAAAACAAGAAGATAACGATTACGTCTCCGGATATTAAGAAAGGAGAACAGCAAAATATTACAGTGAAACATGTACGAGATACCTATAACTAACACCTATTAAATAATTTGTATGAGAAATCTTTTTAAAATTGCCGGTTTACTGGCGCTCACGGGATTTATTTCTTCGTGTAACGACAAAGAGACTACAGCTAATTACCAGGTAATTCCTTTACCTCAGGAAATTACTACTGCTCAAAGCCAACCATTTACATTGAATGGTAGTGTGAAAATCATCTATCCGGAAGGAAATGAGAAGATGCAACGTAATGCCCAATTTCTGGCGAATTATCTGAAGAAAGCTACAGGTAAGGATTATGCAGTTGAAGCTGGAACTGAAGGTAAAGGTGCTATTCTGCTTAAATTGGGTATGGAATCAGAGAACCCTGAAGCTTATCAGTTGAGTGTGAATGCAGATGGTGTAACCATTGCTGCTCCCACTGAAGCCGGTGTATTCTATGGTATCCAGACGTTACGCAAGTCTATTCCGGTTGCCATTGGTACAACTCCTTCATTGCCGGCTGTAGAAATCAACGACCATCCTCGTTTCAGCTATCGTGGTGCCCATTTTGATGTGGGACGTCATTTCTTCACAGTAGATGAAGTAAAGACATATATCGATATGATGGCTTTGCATAACATGAACCGTTTGCATTGGCATTTGACAGAGGACCAGGGTTGGAGACTTGAGATCAAGAAATATCCTAAGTTGACAGAAATCGGTTCAAAGAGATCGGAAACTGTAATCGGACGTAATTCAGGAGAATATGATGGAAAACCTTATGGTGGTTTCTATACTCAGGAAGAAGCAAAAGAAATCGTAGCTTATGCTGCCGATCGTTATATCACTGTTATTCCGGAAATTGACCTTCCGGGACATATGCAGGGAGCATTGGCTGCTTATCCCCATTTGGGATGTACCGGTGGTCCGTATGAAGTTTGGAAGATATGGGGAGTATCCGATCAGGTATTGTGTGCAGGTAACGACAGCGTACTGACCTTTATCGATGATGTACTGACAGAAGTTATGGATATCTTCCCATCTGAATATATTCATGTTGGTGGTGATGAATGTCCGAAGAGTGAATGGGCGAAATGTCCGAAGTGTCAGGCTCGTATCAAAGCTTTGGGAATCAAGAGTGATGCTAAGCATTCAAAAGAAGAGTATTTGCAGAGTTTTGTTATCAACCATGCAGAAAAATTCCTGAACGAGCACGGACGTCAGATTATCGGCTGGGATGAAATTTTGGAAGGTGGACTCGCTCCGAATGCAACCGTGATGTCATGGCGTGGTGAAGGTGGCGGTATCGAGGCTGCCAAGCAGAAACATGATGTTATCATGACTCCGAACACTTATCTATACTTTGACTACTATCAGACCAAAGATACTGAGAATGAACCTTTGGCTATTGGTGGTTATTTACCTTTGGAGAGAGTGTATAGTTATGAGCCAATGCCCTCTTCATTGACTCCGGAAGAGCAAAAATATATTATTGGTGTACAAGCTAATCTTTGGACGGAATACATTCCTACTTTCTCTCAGGCTCAGTATATGGTGTTGCCGCGTTGGGCTGCTTTAGCAGAGGTGCAATGGTCTAATCCTGAAAAGAAGAATTATGAAAACTTCCTGACCCGTTTGCCACAATTGATTAATATATATGAAGCTGAAGGATATAATTATGCCAAACATGTATTTGATGTGAAATCCGAGTTTGTTGCTAATTCGGCTACAGGAGCAGTAGATGTAGTGATGACTACTATTGACGGTGCTCCCATCCATTATACATTAGATGGAACTGAGCCTACGGCAGCTTCTCCCGTATGTGACAGTATTCTTACGATTAAGGAAAGTTGTACTTTAAAGGCGGTTGCTGTTCGTCCTACCGGAAACAGCAAAATGCTGACTGAAAAGATTGCTTTCAGTAAATCTACTTCAAAGCCTATTAAAGCTAATCAGCCTGTAAACAAGCAATATGAATTTGGTGGTGTTTCTACATTAGTAGACGGACTGAAAGGAAATGGTAACTACAAAACCGGCCGTTGGATCGCATTCTATAAGAATGATATGGATGTAACAATTGACTTGCAGCAACCTACCGAAATTTCAAGTGTAGCTATCACTACTTGTGTTGAAAAGGGGGACTGGGTATTCGATGCACGTTCTTTCTCAATTGAGGTTTCAGATGATGATAAGACTTTTACTAAAGTTGCTTCTGAAGCATATCCCGAGATGAAAGAGACCGACCGTAATGGGCTTTATGAGCACAAATTGACTTTCGATCCGGTAAAAACCCGTTATGTGAAAGTGGTTGCAACGTCGGAACACTCCATTCCGGCATGGCATGGTGGTAAAGGTAATCCGGGCTTCTTATTTGTAGATGAAATTACGTTGAATTGAAAAAATAGAAATGACAGAAACTAAAACGATTCGTTTTCTTTCTATCATTGGATGTTTACTTGCCGGGATGGTTGCTTCGTGCAGCTCCCGGCAAGTTGCGCCTAATGAAGAAGGGATTAGCGTGCAGAAAATGACCGGATTCCCCGAAGGAGAACCCGGTTTTTCTTTGGGTGTATCGGCATGTTATGCCGGCATCTATCAGGGAGAGTTATTGATTGCCGGCGGATGTAATTTTCCGGAAACGCCGGCAGCCGAAGGAGGAAAGAAGAAATTCTACCAAGGTATTTATGCCGCTGACGCTTCTGCAGACTCAGTTTTCATATGGAGAAAAGTCGGTCAGCTGCCTGTTGCTGCTGCTTATGGAGTTTCGGTTTCGACTCCTCAAGGGGTAGTTTGTGTGGGTGGATCGAACGAAAATGGATCCTTATCTGCTGTTTACCGCCTTTCTTTGACTGACGATAAACAGACTGTGATTGTAGATACACTACCTTCTTTACCTTGTACAATGGATAATATGAGCGGTTCAGTAGTGGATTATACACTTTTCGTAGCCGGAGGCAATGTGGATGGTAAACCTTCGAATGCACTTTATTGCCTCAGTCTGAGTAGCCCGGAGACCGGATGGCAGAGGCTTCCCGATTTTCCGGGTTCTCCCCGTGTACAACCGGTATGTGTAGGACAACGTAAAGAGGGGGAAACCCTTCTATATTTATGGGGAGGTTTTGCCGGTGCATCCGATGGACGGTCTGCAAGCCTTTCTACTGACGGATATTGCTATTCTCCATCTTTGCAACAATGGCAGTCGGTATCTGTTCCGGTTGGCAATGATTCTGTGCCTGTCGCTTTGGGTGGTGGAGCCGGTATAGCACTGACGGACAGTTTGATACTTTGTACCGGTGGAGTCAACAAAGATATTTTCTTTTCTGCTCTTCAGCGCGAGGAAATGATGAAGACAGCCGTGGCCAATGGCAAGCAAACTGTTGTAGACAGTCTGAAGTTGGAAGCAAAAAAGTATATGTTGCATCCGGCAGGATGGTATCGTTTTAATGACCGGATTTTGATTTATAATACACGTCGGGATAAGTGGGAAGAGGCTGTTCGGGGTGAAGATGTTGCCCGTGCCGGTGCTGCATTGACAGGGCAGGGACAGACCTTCTTTAATATCAATGGTGAGCTGAAGCCGGGAATCCGTACCCCGGAAATAGTTAAGATAATGATTGACTGATTGCAGATAATCTGACATTTTACTTATATTTGTACATTGAAAACAAAAAACTAAAACCAATCATATCATGATAAAACCTACAATGAAAATTTGTACTTTCTTGCTTGCAGCCGGTTTGATGATAGCAACAGCTGGTGTGAAAGCGCAGTCTGTCATTCCTATTCCTCTCCGGATGGAGCAAGGTAGCGGTACTTTTCTATTTACCGGTGACACTAAGCTGTATACCAACCTGAAAGGTGAAGAGAAGAAAATGTTGATGGATTATCTGGAGACATTACCTATCCATTTCAAAAACGGTAAAAAGCAAACGAAAGATAACGTGGTCTCTCTTATGATAACGAAGGCTAATCCTCAGTTATCTTCTCCCGAGAGCTATACACTGGAGGTAACTCCGCATAAAATAACAGTGCAGGCTACTTCCGGTGCCGGATTATTCTATGGTGTTCAGACTCTTTTGCAAATGGCTCAACCTGCAATGGAGGGTGCCTGGTCAGTTCAGGCTACAACGATTCAGGATTCGCCACGTTTCGAATACCGTGGGCTGATGCTCGATGTTTCACGGCATTTTCGCTCTAAGGAGTTTGTGAAAAAGCAGATAGACGCTTTAGCCTATTATAAACTCAATCGCCTGCATTTGCATCTTACCGATGCTGCCGGTTGGCGTATCGAGATTAAGAAATATCCTTTATTGACGGAACTTGCTGCCTGGCGTCCGGAAGCCAACTGGAAAAGATGGTGGAATGAAGGTGGGCGGAAATATTGTCGTTTTGATGCTCCCGGTGCTTCCGGAGGTTATTATACGCAGGATGATATTCGTGAATTGGTCAATTATGCCCGTGAACGTCATATTACTATTATTCCTGAGATAGAGATGCCTGCCCATTCGGAAGAGGTTCTGACTGCCTATCCGGAACTGTCTTGTTCAGGAGAGCCTTATAAGAATGCCGATTTTTGTGTCGGAAACGAGAAAACCTTTACTTTTCTTGAAGATGTGTTGACGGAAGTTATGGAGCTTTTCCCTTCCCAATACATTCATGTTGGAGGTGATGAGGCCGGAAAAGCTGCTTGGAAAACCTGCCCTAAATGCCAAAAACGCATGAAGGATGAGCAACTGGATAATGTAGATGAGTTACAGAGTTATCTGATTCATCGTGTGGAGGTATTCCTCAATGCCCATGGCCGCAAGTTACTGGGATGGGATGAAATTCTGCAAGGTGGATTGGCACCTAATGCCACTGTAATGTCATGGCGTGGTGAACAAGGTGGTATCGATGCCGTAAAATCCGGTCATCAGGCGATTATGACTCCCGGTTCGCACTGTTATATAGATAGTTATCAGGATGCTCCTTATTCTCAGCCCGAAGCCATCGGAGGATATCTGCCATTGGAAAAAGTATACTCTTACAATCCGATTCCCGCTTCGCTTACACCCGATGAAGCAAAATTGATTTATGGTGTTCAAGCCAATCTTTGGGCAGAATATATTCAGACTGACGAGCATTGTGAATACATGATTTATCCTCGTATTCTTGCGTTGGCCGAAGTGGCTTGGTCTGCACCTGAACGGAAATCATGGACTGATTTTCGTCCCCGTGCTTTAAAGGCTGTAGGATATTTACAATCCAAAGGATATCATCCGTTCGATTTGAAAAAGGAGATCGGCAATCGGCCGGAAGCAGCGCAACCGGTTCAGCATCTTGCATTGGGCAAGACCGTAAAATATAATGCTCCCTACAATTCGTCTTATCCGGCACAAGGTGATAAAACCCTGACTGATGGAATCCGTGGGAGTTGGACCTATAGCGACGGGGCATGGCAGGGATTTATTTCCCGCGATCGTTTGGACGTAACTATCGATATGGGAGAATCGACAGATCTGCATTTGATTGGTGCTGATTTTATGCAGGTAGTGGGTCCTGAAGTATTTCTGCCTGTCGAAGTGATAATTTCTGTCTCGGAAGATGGAGAAAACTTCACTGAGCTGAGCCGTCAGACGCATGAAGTGGTTAAATCGGATGCTGTAGTATTTAAGAACTATGCATGGAACGGAAATGCCAAAGGACGTTATGTCCGTTACCAGGCTCGTGCCGGAGAGGAATTCGGGGGATGGGTGTTTACAGACGAAATCGTTGTAAAGTAACTCTTTCCGCAGGTCCGGTAAAACCGAACGTATAAATTAGATAAATATAGAGTATTGAAAGAATGAAGAAACTACCTTATTTAGTATCACTTGCAGCCGTTTGGCTGTCCATAGCAGTAGCTTCTGCGCAAGAGAGTCCGGTGGATTATGTGAACCCGTTTATCGGAACAACGAATTACGGAACAACGAATCCCGGAGCCATCTGTCCTCAAGGCATGATGTCGGTTGTCCCTTTCAATGTGATGGGAGGAAAGTCCGTTGGTAATAAAATAGATAAAGACAGCCAATGGTGGTCTACTCCTTATGAACATACCAATGCTTATTTTACCGGATTTTCACACGTCAATCTGAGTGGAGTGGGATGTCCGGAGTTGGGCTCTCTACTGTTGATGCCTACAACCGGAAAGCTGAACGTCGATTATTTACAGTACGGAAGTGCTTATAAAGACGAAAAGGCCACGCCCGGTTATTACTCGAATATCCTGACTAAATACGGAATCAAGAATGAGGTTTCGGCCACTTTACGTACCGGAATCACTCGTTTCACTTTTCCTAAAGGAGAAAGTAATATTTTGCTGAATCTTGGCGAAGGGTTGACTAATGAAACGGGAGCTACCGTCCGTTTTGTCAATGAGCGTGAGATAGAGGGGACTAAACTGCTGGGTACTTTTTGCTACAATCCGCAAGCTGTGTTTCCCATTTATTTTGTAATGCGTATCAATAAGGTCCCTCGTGCCCGTGGCTATTGGAAAAAGATGCGTCCGATGACAGTAGAAGCCCAGTGGGACAATACGTCCGGCAAGAATAAATTGTATACTGCTTATACCAAGGAGATGAGTGGCGATGACATTGGTACATGGTTTACTTTCGATACCGAAGAAGGCGAAACCATCGAGGTAAGCATGGGAGTGTCCTTTGTCAGCATAGCCAATGCCCGTCTTAATCTGGATAAGGAACAGGCTGGTAAAGGATTTGATCAGATTCGTGCCGAAGCACGTTCCATGTGGGAGGACGATCTCTCGCGTATCCTCGTTGAAGGTGGCACGAAAGAGCAGAAGACAGTATTCTATACCGCTATGTATCACTTGCTGATCCATCCGAATATTTTGCAGGATGTGAACGGACAATATCCGGCTATGGAAGGCAGTGAGATCCTTACAACAAAGGGAAATCGTTATACCGTGTTTTCTCTTTGGGATACCTATCGTAATGTACATCAGCTGATGACCCTGCTTTTCCCTGATCGCCAACTGGATATGGTTCGCACGATGGTCGATATGTATAAAGAACACGGCTGGCTGCCCAAATGGGAACTTTACGGCCGTGAAACGCTTACTATGGAGGGTGATCCGAGTATTCCTGTTATCGTAGATACCTGGATGAAAGGCTTACGTGACTTTGATGTACAGGCAGCTTATGAAGCCATGTATAAGTCCGCTACGACTCCGGGTAAAGATAATCTGATGCGTCCCGATATCGATGATTACATTGCTAAAGGATATGTACCTTTGACAGAGCAGTATGACAATTCTGTTTCGCATGCACTTGAATATTATATTGCCGATTATGCCTTGTCTCGTTTTGCTCAGGCTTTAGGAAAGAAAGAAGATGCAAAATTGTTCTATGACCGTTCATTGGGCTATAAACATTATTACAGCAAAGAATTTGGTACATTGCGTCCTATTTTACCCGATGGAACATTTTACTCTCCGTTCGACCCGATGGAGGGTGCCAATTTTGCTCCCAGTCCCGGTTTTCATGAAGGCAATTCCTGGAACTACACTTTTTATGTTCCCCATGACATTGCAGGTTTAACCCGTCTGATGGGAGGTAAGAAGAAGTTTGTGGATAAATTGCAGAAAGTCTTTGATGAGGGGCTATACGATCCGGCTAATGAACCGGATATTGCCTATCCTTATTTGTTCAGCTACTTCAAGGGAGAAGAGTGGCGTACTCAGAAACAGGTGAAACGGCTGCTTGCTGAATATTTCACTGACCAGCCTAATGGTATTCCCGGTAATGATGACACCGGAACTATGTCGGCATGGGCCATTTTCAGTATGATAGGCCTTTATCCCGACTGTCCGGGAATGCCCGACTATACACTGACTACACCTACTTTCGACAAAGTGACTATTCGGCTTGACCCGAAGTATTACAAAGAAAAAGAATTGGTTATTACGGCAGTACGTCCCGGAAATGATGCCGATTTGATCAAAGAGGTGAAGTTGAATGGAAAGAAACATGCAGGCTATCGTATCAGCCATGATGAGTTGGTACATGCCGGAACGATGGAATTTATATTAAAATAAAAACAGATCAATCATGAACAAGAAAATCAAAATTGCATTTGTTTCGATGCTCGCTGTGCCACTGTTGGTATGTGCACAGGTCCGTACGGAACAAACCTTTGAAAAAGGGTGGAAGTTTACCCGTGAAGACAGTAAGGACTTCAGTAATTCCACTTATGATGATGCAAAGTGGCAGTCGGTAACGGTACCCCATGATTGGGCTATTTACGGGCCATTCAGCATTAATAACGATAAGCAGAATGTGGCTATTTCGCAAGATGGACAAAAAGAGGCGATGGAGCATGCCGGACGTACCGGTGGGCTTCCTTTTGTAGGTGTAGGATGGTATCGTCTCGATTTTGAGGCTCCTTCATTCAGTAAAGGTAAGAAGGCTACTTTGGTTTTTGATGGTGCTATGAGCCATGCTCATGTCTATATCAACGGACAAGAGGCCGGTTACTGGCCTTACGGTTACAATAGTTTTTATGTGGATGCCACCCCTTATTTGAAGCCGGGTGAAAAGAATACACTGGCTGTCCGTCTTGAAAACGAAAACGAATCTTCACGCTGGTACCCCGGTGCGGGATTGTATCGCAATGTACATCTGGTAGTGAATGAAGACGCTCATATTCCTACTTGGGGTACTCAGTTGACCACTCCGGTAGTGAAGGACGAATTTGCTAAGGTCAATCTGAAGACAAAACTCGATATACCTGCAGGCAAAACATTTGAAGGATACCGTATTGTCACCGAATTGAAGGATAAGAATGGTAAGGTTGTGGCAACTAATGAAAAGCAGGGCAGTCAGTTCGACGGCAATGTTTTTGAACAGGATTTTGTTGTTACTGCTCCGGCTTTGTGGACTCCCGATACTCCTAACCTTTACAATGCGGTTTCAAAAGTGTACGAAGGCAACACTTTGAAGGATGAATATACTACTCCGTTCGGTATCCGTTCCATTGAGATCATTCCGAACAAAGGCTTTTTCCTCAATGGAAAGAAAACCATGTTCAAGGGTGTTTGCAATCATCATGACCTCGGTCCGTTGGGAGGTATCGCCAATGAAGCCGGTATTCGCCGTCAGATCCGTATCCTAAAGGATATGGGGTGTAACGCCATCCGTACTTCACACAATATGCCCGCTCCTGAGTTGATTAAGGCTTGTGATGAGATGGGTATGATGATTATGGCGGAATCATTCGATGAATGGAAAGCGGCCAAAGTGCAGAACGGTTATCATAAAGTTTTTGATGAATGGGCAGAAAAAGATCTGGTGAATCTGATTCATCAGTATCGTAACAATCCAAGTGTGGTTATGTGGTGTATCGGTAATGAAGTGCCGGATCAGTGGAACGGCGATCGTGGACCGAAGCTTTCACGTTTCCTGCAAGACATCTGCCATCGTGAAGACCCTACACGTCCCGTTACTCAGGGTATGGATGCGCCTGATGCTGTGGTTAATAACAACATGGCTGCCGTGATGGATGTAGCCGGTTTCAATTACCGCCCTCACAAATATCAGGAAAATTACAAGAAACTTCCGCAACAGATTATTTTGGGTAGCGAAACTGCTTCTACTGTCAGTTCACGTGGGGTTTACAAGTTCCCGGTGGTACGTCGTGCCATGCAGAAATATGACGACCACCAGTCTTCATCGTATGATGTAGAACACTGTGGTTGGTCCAATCTTCCTGAAGATGATTTTATCCAGCATGAAGATCTGCCTTATTGCATTGGTGAATTTGTATGGACCGGATTCGATTATTTAGGTGAGCCTACTCCGTATTATACTGATTGGCCCAGTCACTCTTCATTGTTTGGGATTATCGACCTTGCCGGACTTCCGAAAGACCGTTATTACCTCTACCGCAGCCACTGGAATAAAGATGCGGAAACCTTGCACATCCTGCCTCACTGGAATTGGGAAGGACGTGAAGGTGAAGTGACCCCTGTATTTGTATATACCAACTATCCTTCGGCCGAGCTGTTTATCAACGGTAAGAGCCAGGGTAAACGCACAAAAGACCTTTCGGTTACGGTACATAATAGTGGTGATTCTGCTTCTGTCGCCAATTTCAAACGTCAGCAGCGTTATCGTCTGATGTGGATGGATACGAAGTATGAACCGGGTACCGTGAAAGTAGTCGCTTATGACAAGGATGGTAAGGCCGTTGCGGAAAAAGAAATTCATACTGCCGGCAAGCCCGATCATATTGAGTTGGTGGCAGACCGCAGTGTGATCGATGCTAATGGTAAGGACCTCTCGTTTGTAACGGTTAAGGTGGTTGATAAAGATGGTAATCTTTGCCCGTTGGCCGACAATGAAATCAGCTTCAAGGTGAAAGGGGCAGGTACCTATCGTGCAGGAGCCAATGGTAATCCGGCTTCACTCGAGTCATTCCAGACTCCGAAGATGAAAGTGTTCAGTGGCATGATGACAGCTATTGTGCAATCTACCGAGAAAGCAGGAAAGATTACACTCGAGGCTGCCGCGAAGGGCCTGAAAAAAGGTACATTGGTGATCGAGAGTAAATAATCCGTTCAGATAAAGATAAGAAAGGAGGGGATCCGGGCAACCAGATACCCTCTTTTTTTGTTATATTTTATATGCAAACCTTAAATAATGATAGTATGAAACAATACCGGATCATTCACATACCAACATTCGTCTTAGCTTTATTTTTGATGTTTACCAGCTCTGTTTTGCAAGCACAGGATAAGCCTGTTTGGCTGGCAGATTCTCTTATTACTGTAGGATACGCCACCGGGAATAAAAAGAATATTTCCGGTTCGGTAGAAAAAATTACGGGGTTAGGAATGAATAAGGACCAGATTACCAATCCTCTGGAGGCTATCCGTGGACGTGTTCCCGGACTCACCATAGAAAAAGGAACCAATGGTCCGGCTGCTTTGGATGCCGTACGTTTGCGGGGAACCACTTCACTGACCAGTGGTAACGACCCTCTGATTATTGTTGACGGTGTGTTTGGTGATCTCAGTATGTTGACTTCTATATATCCTACCGATATAGAAAGCTTTACTATCTTGAAAGATGCTTCGGAGACAGCACAATATGGTTCCCGTGGTGCTTCAGGTGTTATCGAGATCACTACCAAGAAGGGAATTCGGGGCAAAACCAGAGTCAGCTATAACGGTAGTTTCGGCATATCCTCCGTATACAAAAATCTGGAGATGCTTTCCGGCAGTGAGTTTCGCAATCTGGCGCAGCAACAGGGCATTTCAATACTTGATAAAGGGAATGAAACCAATTTTTTGAAGGAGATAGAGCAAACAGGTCTGCAACAGAATCATCATGTTGCATTTTATGGTGGGACGGATGCTTCAAGCTATCGTGTTTCGTTGGGCTTTATGGATCGTCAGGGCATTATATTGAACGAGGATATGAAGAACTTCACTTCGAATATGAACATGACCCAGCATGTTTTTGATGATTTCTTGGTGTGCGAGTTAGGTATGTTTGGCTCTATCCAAAAGAACCATAATTTGTTTGACCTTCAAAAAACATTCTATTCGGCTGCAACTTTTAATCCTACATATCCCAATCACCGTAATCCGGAAACCAGTTCCTGGGATCAGATTACCAATGCCAGCCAGATCACTAACCCTTTGGCCTGGATGGAAGTGAAAGATCATGATGCGACTTCACATATCAGTACTCATGCCCGGCTGACCTTTAACTTACTGCGCGAGCTTAAACTGATTCTTTTTGGTTCTTATACTTATAATATTGTTGAAAATTCCCAGTATCTGCCTACATCTGTATGGGCACACGGACAAGCATATAAAGGTACCCGGAAAATGGAATCACTGCTTGGCAATCTGATGTTGACCTATAAAAAGAACCGGAATAAACATTATTTTGATGTGCTGGCCCTGGCGGAACTTCAAAAAGAGACTTATAGCGGTTTTTACACCACTGTGACCAATTTCAATTCCGATCAGTTTGGTTATAACAACCTTCAGGCAGGTGCCATTCGCCTTTGGGAAGGAACGAACTCTTATTTTGAACAGTCGCGGTTGGCATCTTTTCTCGGTCGCTTCAATTATACGTTTGACGATCGGTACATCCTTACGGTGAATGCCCGTACCGATGCTTCTTCCAAGTTTGGTGCCAATCATAAATGGGGCTTTTTTCCATCCGTGTCGGCTGCCTGGGTTGTCAGTGAAGAGAAGTTTATGAAACGTATTTCATTGGTGGATAATCTGAAATTCCGTATCGGTTACGGGCTGGCCGGCAATCAGAGTGGCATCGACTCTTATACGACGCTTAATCTGGTAAAGCCTAACGGAGTTGTTCCTGTTGGTAGTTCACAGGTGGTTACTTTGGGTAATATGCGTAATACCAATCCCGATTTGAAATGGGAAGTAAAGCGTACTTTTAATGCAGGTGCGGATCTTGGTATGTTTGGCAACCGGTTACTCTTTTCTTTGAACTACTATAATTCCAAGACCTCTGATATGCTTTATCTTTATAATGTCAGTGTGCCGCCTTTTACCTATAACACTCTTTTGGCAAATATAGGTTCCATGCGCAACAGCGGTACGGAGATTGCTGTCGGCATCACTCCTTTGAAGACCCGCGACATGGAATTGAACATTAATGTTAATGTCACTTTCCAGCAAAATAAATTGCTTTCATTAAGTGGAATGTATGGTGGAGAGAATATTTCGGCACCTGAGTATAAAAGCCTGGCAAGTCTGGACGGAGCCGGATTTCATGGTGGATATAATCATATTGTGTATCAGATGATAGGACAACCCTTAGGGGTATTCTACCTGCCTCATTGCAAAGGGCTTATTTCCGATGGCAATGGTGGGTATACGTATGACATTGCCGATTTGAACGGAGGAGGGGTGAGCCTTGAAGATGGAGAAGACCGCTATGTGGCAGGTCAGGCGGTGCCCAAGACTTTGCTTGGCTCCAATATCAGTTTTCGCTATAAGCGTTTCGATCTCTCAGTACAGATAAACGGGGCGTTCGGTCATAAAATCTATAACGGTACTTCACTGACCTACATGAATATGAATATTTTCCCTGATTACAATGTAATGAAGAAAGCTCCCGGACGTAATATCAAAGACCAGACCGCTACGGACTATTGGCTGGAGAAAGGTGATTATGTAAACTTCGATTATGTTACGATAGGCTGGAATGTTCCTGTGTCGAAGTGGAAAAAATACGTCCAGTCCCTCCGTCTCGCACTGACTGTCAATAATCTGGCTACTATTACCGGATATTCCGGTCTGTCACCTATGATCAACAGTTCTACCGTTAATTCTACTTTGGGAGTGGATGACAAACGGGGATATCCTTTAACACGTACCTATACGCTTGGTTTGAGTATTAACTTTTAATTTGGAGGATTAATTATGAAAAGGCACTATATATATTCCTTTGTCTGTATCCTGATGTTTAGTCTGCTGTTTTCATGCGATGACTTTCTGAATGAAAATCCTAAAGACAAGATTCCCGAAGAGGATGCTTACAAGAGTCTCACCGATTTGTATTATAATGCAGTGGCTTCCTTATACAATAACATAGGAGGTTATAGTGATAGTCAGGGGTTGCAGGGCACCGGCAGGGGAATTTACGATCTGAATACCTTTACCACCGATGAGGCTATTATGCCTACCCGTGGAGGTGACTGGTATGATGGAGGATTCTGGCAGGGACTTTTTCTTCATCGTTGGGGAGTCGATAATGATGCTATTCAGGCTACGTGGGAATATTTATATAAGGTTATAGGTCTTTGCAATCAGTCACTTGAACGAATCGATACTTATCAGGAGACTCACCATGACACGGAACTTCCTGCTTACCGGGCAGAGGTTCGTGCTTTCCGTGCTTTGTATTACTATCATTTAATGGACTTGTTCGGACGTGTTCCTCTAATTCTCTCATCTGCTATACCTTTGAAAGAGGTGAAACAAAACAACCGTAAAGAAGTTTTTGATTTTATTGTGAAGGAGTTACAGGAGTCTGCCCCTTTATTGGCGCAAACATATAGCAATCGTTCCGGCAGTTATTATGGGCGGATTACCCGTCCTGTAGTCCATTTCTTGCTTGCCAAACTTGTCTTGAATGCTGAGATATATGCGGATGATAACTGGACCGATACACAATATCCCGATGGAAGAGACATCTATTTTGAAGTAGATGGCAACCGGCTCAATGCTTGGCAAACGGTGGAGGCATATTGTGATTCCATTACTGCGGCGGGATATCGTCTGGAAGATAACTATGAAGCAAACTTTGCTGTTTACAATGAATCTTCTGCCGAGAATATTTTTACCATTCCAATGAGTAAGACTTTATATACTAACCAGATGCAATATCTTTTCCGTTCCCGTCACTATAATCATGCCAAGGCCTACGGATTGGGAGGAGAGAATGGTTCAAGCGCTACTGTGGAAGTACTTCGAACCTTTGGGTATGATACCCAAACTGTCGATCCCCGTTTTGATAAATGTTATTTTGCAGGTGTTGTTTACGATTTGAAGGGAAAGGTCATCACACTCGATGACGGTACTTTGCTGGAGTATTTTCCTTGGAAGGTGGATGTCGATATCTCTAATACCTCCTATGAAAAGACCGCAGGCGCACGGATGAAAAAGTATGAGATTGATGAAACCGCCACAAAAGATGGTAAACTGATGGAAAATGATATTGTACTCTATCGTTATGCCGATGTTTTATTAATGAAGAGTGAGGCCAAAGTCCGTAACGGAGAAAATGGAGATGTAGAACTGAATCTTGTTCGCGCCCGTGTGAATGCTCCTTTCCGGACAGCTACATTAGAAAGTTTGCTTTCGGAACGTCAATTAGAGTTTGCCTGGGAGGGTTGGCGCAGGCAAGATTTGGTTCGTTTTCGCCAATATACCCGTGCTTATACAAGCAGGCCCCGGCTTCCGGGTGAGGAAAGTGGATATACCACAGTATTTCCTATTCCGGAGAAAATCCGTTTGATGAATCCCAATCTGACACAGAATCCGGGGTATTAAAATTGCAAAACACACAAACGGTTTCTGACATTTTGCCAAAATGATATTTCAACTTCTCCTGGATTGCTCTTTTTCGGCCCATTCTTAAACAGTGTGGCTAAAAACGTCTCCCAAGGAAATCAGTGATTTTACTTCTGTCATCTGAATGGAGAAACAAGTAGATAAAATCACGTTACTTTCGGTGAAAGTCAGAACCTATAGACAGTAATTATCCCGAATATCCGCTTATTTGTCATTTTTGCTTTGTTCGTTTCGGAGTAGCAACCAGGGAAATTTTCGTCACTTTTCGGCTTTCGACTGTGAAGAATATGGGTAATATGGAAAAACATGGGGAGATTTTTCTGAAAGAAGTAGGCATTTGTCCCGAAAGAAGTAAGCGTTTTGTGAAAATGCTTACTTCTTTTTCCGGAAAGCCCGGCGCTATTCTCTCAAAATCCCGGCTTTCGAAGCCTTCAATCCCGGCTTTTCGGCTTGCAAAGTCCCCTTGAGGGAACTTCCTTCTCCCAGATGTGTCTCAAAAAAGAAATGTGGCGTTTTTCAAACAGCATGTTTTATGTCTTTTTGAAGCCGGGATGTAATAAAGGGTGGCAGATTGATAAATCATCGGGATACTATCCAACTATCCGGTATTCTGTTTTATATAAATTTGCCCGGGCTTACATCTTTCGACGTATACCCGGGCAGATTTTATGAGATATTCTCTGTGTAGATCAGTGTGATCGGTGGTGAAACTTCTTAGTCGAAAAGACTTCTGAACTTCTTGAATATCTTTTCTTTAATTGAAGTACTTGGCTTGAAGTTCTTCGATTCTTCCAGCTTTTCCAAAGTACTTTTTTCGTCTTTACTCAGTGTCTCCGGCACATATACACTTACGTTAACCAGCAGGTCTCCTGTGCCGTAACCGTTTACACTTGGCAACCCTTTACCGCGGAGTCGGAGCACTTTTCCCGGTTGTGTACCTGCTTCGATTTTTACCTTCACTTTTCCGTCGATGGTTGGAATTTCTACCGCACCTCCGATAGCTGCTGTAGGGAAACTCAGCAATAAGTTGTATACCAGATCGTTTTCATCACGAATCAGCTCCGGATGTGGCTCTTCTTCCACCAAAATCAATAGGTCGCCCGGGATACCGTTATGTTTTCCGGCATTTCCTTTGCCGCCCATAGAGAGTTGCATGCCTTCTGCTACTCCGGCAGGAATTTTTACTGTTACTACTTCCTCACCGTATTCGATACCTTCTCCACCACAAACCTTACACTTGTCTTTAATGATTTTTCCCTCGCCATTACAAGTAGGACACGTAGTACGTGTCTGCATGGTTCCTAAGATGGTTTGCTGGTTACGGATTACCGAACCGCTGCCTTTACAGGTCGGACAAGTTTCAGAACCGCCATTACCTTCTGCCCCTGTTCCGTGACAGTGCGAACAAGGTACATATTTTTTTAGTTTGAATTTCTTTTCAACTCCTGTAGAGATCTCTTTCAAATTCAGCTTCACCTTCACCCGGAGGTCTGAGCCACGGAATTTTCTCTGTTGAGAACCTCCGCCTCCAAATCCGCCGAAGCCTCCGAAACCACCACCGAATCCGCCGCCGCTATGGCCGCCGAAAATATCACCGAACATAGAGAAGATGTCGTCCATAGACATTCCGCCACCGAATCCTCCGAACGGTCCGCCGTTTCCGGCTGCTCCACTCATTCCTGCATGACCAAACTGGTCGTAGCGGGCACGTTTATCCGGATTGCTCAGTACGTCATACGCTTCGGCTGCTTCTTTAAACTTTTCTTCTGCTTCCTTGTCACCCGGGTTTTTGTCCGGGTGATATTGGATGGCTTTTTTCCGGTATGCTTTCTTTATTTCTTCGACTGTTGCCTCTTTCGTGACTTCCAGCACTTCGTAATAATCTCTTTTTTCTGCCATATTTTAGTTTCGTTGATTTTAATTATGTTAGCAAGTTTGTCGTGTTCCGGTTATTCACCCACAACTACTTTTGCATGGCGGATTACTTTGCCGTTAAGGGTATATCCAGTCTGTACACAATCCAGTATTTTACCTTTCTGTTCTTCTGTCGGAGCAGGGATCACAGCGATGGCTTCGTGATAATCCGTATCCAGCGGTTGGTCTTTGGTTTCGATAACCTTTACTCCATCCTGCGACAGGATAGACAGGAACTTATTATATATCAACTCAACACCCTCTTTTACGGCAGCTACGTCCGTAGCCGTTTCCATAGTTGTCAGTGCACGTTCCATGTCGTCGATTACCGGCAGAATACTTTTGATGCTCTTCTCACCACCGTTCAGAATCAACTCTGCTTTTTCTTTGATGGTCCGTTTACGGTAGTTATCGAATTCAGCCGAAAGACGGAGATATTTGTCCTTCTGATCTTCGATCTGGCTATGGGCTTCTTCCAGTTCTTTTTCCAGTTTCTCCTCTGCGGTCAGCGGTGTGCTTTCCTCAGTGGTTTCTTCGTTTTGCGACTGTCCTTCAACGGTATCCTGAATATCGTCTACTGTCAACTCTTCTTCTTTCTTGGTTTTTTTTTCTTTTGGGTCCATATCTATTCTGTTTTTATTCTTGTTAAACGGATTTAGTTTCATGTCAATACGGCATTTTAATGTATTGGCTTTGCAGCAAAAACTTTGCCAGTTTGTTTGTTTTGCCAAAAAACGCAGCAAAGGTAATACTTTTATGTCAGATTGACACATTACTGATAGTTCGTTATTCACTAAAAATGTCTACCTTTGTCACCGCATTATTTGATAATAAATAAATTAAGGAATAATAATAGAATGATTACAGTTTCAAACGTTTCGGTACAGTTTGGTAAAAGGGTATTGTTTAATGATGTAAATCTGAAGTTTACAAGTGGAAATTGTTATGGTATTATCGGTGCCAATGGCGCCGGCAAGTCAACTTTTCTCCGTACGATATACGGTGACCTCGACCCGACTACCGGAAACATTACGTTAGGTCCGGGCGAACGCCTTTCGGTATTGAGCCAGGACCACTTTAAGTGGGACGCTTATACGGTAATGGATACCGTAATGATGGGTCACACCGTGTTGTGGGATATTATGAAGCAGCGCGAAGCCCTTTATGCCAAAGAAGATTTTACTGATGAAGACGGTCTGAAGGTTTCCGAACTGGAAGAGAAGTTTGCCGAACTTGACGGATGGAATGCTGAAAGTGACGCAGCTATGTTGTTGAGCGGTTTAGGTGTGAAAGAAGATAAACATTATACATTGATGGGTGAATTGAGCGGTAAGGAAAAAGTGCGTGTGATGCTGGCACAGGCATTATACGGAAATCCGGATAACCTGTTGCTTGACGAGCCTACCAATGACCTGGATATGGAGACTGTTACCTGGTTGGAAGAGTATCTCTCTAATTTCGAACATACCGTGTTGGTTGTAAGTCATGACCGTCACTTCCTCGATTCTGTCTGTACACATACGGTCGATATCGATTACGGAAAAATCAATCTTTTTGCCGGTAACTACAGTTTCTGGTATGAATCCAGTCAATTGGCCCTCCGTCAGCAGCAGAACCAGAAGGCCAAAGCTGAGGAGAAAAAGAAAGAACTGGAAGAATTTATCCGCCGTTTCAGTGCCAATGTTGCCAAGAGCAAGCAGACTACCAGTCGTAAGAAAATGCTCGAAAAGTTGAATGTTGAAGAAATCAAACCCTCCTCCCGTAAATATCCGGGTATCATCTTTACTCCGGAGCGTGAGCCGGGCAATCAGATATTGGAAGTTTCCGGTTTGAGCAAGAAGACCGAAGAAGGGGTTGTATTGTTCAACGACGTGAACTTCAATGTGGAGAAAGGTGACAAGATTGTGTTCATTTCCCGTAATCCGCGTGCGATGACTGCTTTCTTTGAGATCATCAACGGTCATATGAAGCCTGATGCAGGACATTTCAACTGGGGGGTAACAATTACAACTGCTTATCTTCCTTTGGATAATACCGAATATTTCAATACTGATTTGAATCTGGTCGACTGGTTGAGCCAATACGGCGAGGGTAATGAAGTTTATATGAAAGGTTTCCTGGGACGTATGCTTTTCTCCGGTGAAGAAGTACTGAAGAAAGTGAGTGTACTTTCGGGAGGTGAGAAAATGCGTTGTATGATTGCCCGTATGCAGTTGCGCAATGCCAACTGTCTGATTCTCGATACTCCGACCAATCATCTCGACTTGGAGTCTATTCAGGCATTCAACAACAACCTGAAAACCTATAAAGGCAATATCCTTTTCTCTTCACATGACCACGAATTTATTCAGACCGTTGCCAATCGCGTGATTGAGCTGACTCCGAACGGTATTATCGATAAGATGATGGAATACGACGAATACATTACTTCCGATCACATCAAAGAGCTGAGAGCCAAGATGTACAAGTAATGATGTACGGTTTTGAACGATGAACGATTAACGATGAACAGGTTGTGCCTGAATGGGCGCCTGTTCATCGTTTTTTTGTTCGTATTCACTTTATTTATCGTTTACTGTTGTTCATCGTTCATAGTTTATCATTCATCGTTATTTTACCTTTCTCCATTTATTACGTATCATATATAAACAACATATACTGTGGCTTATGGAACAAAAGGAAATACAGGCATTAGTAGAAAGGAGCAGGAAGCAAGATGCAAGTGCATTTGCTTTGCTTGTGGCAGAGTATCAGACTTTTGTTTTTCGCCTGGCATTCCGCTTGTTGTGTAATGAAGAGGAAGCGCGGGATATGGTACAGGAGACTTTCCTGCGTGTCTGGCTTTCGTTGGACAAATACCGTCCTGAATTTCGCTTTGCGACCTGGCTTTACAGGGTTGCGTGTAATATTTGTTATGATCGTTTGCGGGTTTTACAACACTCGCCGGCCGGAGCGCTTTCCGATATTGCGTTTTCCGAGTTGCCCATTCTTTCCGATGATAACGTCGAAGCAGTGTTAGTCAACCGGGAGTTGAAAGCACATATCCTGTACTTTATGCAACAACTGACTCCTAAGCAGAAGCTGGTATTTACATTGCGCGATATAGAAGAGTTGGAAATCAAAGAGATCGAGATTATTACCGGACTTACATCGATCCAGATCAAAACAAACCTCTATCTCGCTCGGAAGAGTATCCGTAAGAAGTTGAATGAAATAAATAAAGAAAGATGAAAAAGGAAGAAATTAATTATGAAAGGTGGTTGGGACAGTTAAAAAAGACACCCCCCATTCTGGAAAATCCGGAGGCATTGACCGAAGATATTATGCGTGCTGTCAAGGCGGCTTCTTTCAGAAGTCCGGCCAAGCGCAGACCGAATCTTGTTGCCTGGTGTTCGGGCATTGCTGCAACTTTGCTCTTGGCGATATGGGTAGCAGAAACGATGTCTGTTGATTCATTTCCCTCGTCTGAAGTAATCATCATACCGGAGCCCTATCAATCGAATACTTTCACAGGCAGTCTGGAGCATAGAGGTTTGACGATAGGAGAGAAGCAGGAACTTTTCTTTACCGCATCCCGTAATCGGAAAAGGGAAATGCTTAAACGAGAACGGCTTTATACTCAGTATAAACAGATAATGAAGAGTGAGTGATCTTTAAAAAATAGATGCGTATGAAAACAAAAAATCTTTTACCGATATTGTTGCTGGCCGTTTCAATGGTGTCCTGCACCACCTATTATCAAGTGAAAACCCAGGTTTTTCCTGATGGATCGGCTCGTAGGGAGGTTTATGCCTTTGGCGATTCTGCATTCATGGCCGGAAATCGGGCACAAAATCCTTTTATGTTCTCATTGGATTCCGGTTGGACGGTGATGCGTTTTGATTCTGTCCGGATGCATAATTATTTTGGAGAGAAGGAAAAGATAAACGTGTGTGCCAGCAGGGAGCAGGCTTCTGTCGACTTATTTTCGGAGCAGGTCCGGCCTAAAGATCCGATGTTTCGTCCTTTGGTGACTCCGCGGGAAACACTGACCAAACATTTCCGTTGGTTCTATACGTATTATACCTATAACGGTGTTTATCCCGAACTGACAGAAAAAGGGCCTGTACCTCTGAAAAACTATCTGAACGAGTCGGAACAGAAACTTTGGTTTCAGGGCGACGACACTGCGTATCGGGGAATGAACGGATTGGAGATGAAAGAAGTGCTCGATCGTTTGGAAGGACAATTTGTTCAATGGTACAACCGTAGTCTCTATGAATTAAGTCTTGAAGTGATGCGGCCTTTTATAGCTGACCTGAAGCAGGGTGACTATCTTTCACGCCTGAATGCGGCTAAGGATTCATTGTATCAGGCATATCGGCCTCAGAATGATGATCCGGACTTCTCTCCGGCACTCGTTTGTCAATTACTCGATACTCACTTTCATACTGATTGCTTTTCGCTTCTCTATAAAGAAAAACAGCAGGAAGTGGATCAAAAATTTGATGAGGAAACACGTTCCGTTGAGTTATTTGGAGTGGTGATTCAATATGAACTCAATATGCCCGGACAAATGCTTTCGGCAAATACAACCTTTAGGGAGGATGGTCATTGGGTCTGGAAAGTAGATGCCTATCGTCTTTTGGCAGGCGAATATCTTTTGACTGCCGAGTCGCGCGTACCCAACATCTGGGCCTTTATCCTCACCGGCTTGCTAATTCTTTTGGGTATAGTCTATTGGATAAAAAAGCGATGAACAAGAAGGAGTGAAGTTGTGTCAAAGGTCCTTTCACCACAGATTGCACTGATTTCCACAGATTATTCGTGTCGTTAAAATTCCTTCTGTGTTCCTCTGTGCCCTCTGTGGTGAGTTTTTTGATATGCTCCCGTTTTTTATCGTTTATAAATCAACTTATTTTTCCCTTCCCCGAATAAATTGTCTCCTATGGTTGTGATTTTATCTCCTTTGGCAACTACGTAGCGTAGCCTGTCACATCCCATGAAAGCACCATATTCGATGGCTGTAATGCTTTCCGGCAATTCCACGGTTCCACACAGACGTCCGCAATTGCTGAAAGCCCGCTGTCCAATGCTTTTCAGTCCATGAGGTAAACGAACGCGGAGCAGGTATTTTTTTTGTGAGAAAGTGAAGTCCGGGATAGCTGTCGCATTGGTCTTTTCGATGTCTACGGCAACCAGATTCGGCATATAATCCCGTATCAGTTTAAAATCGGCTGCATCCAGTTTACCTTCGATGGTCAGGAAGTTGATCTCTTTCGGTTGTAGCCCTGCTTTTTGTATTTCACTTTCCAGTGTGCTCAAAGCACCTACCTCTATTTTAGCTTCCAATGGTTCGCCTTCAATGAACGCAAAGTTATCCCAACGATTTTTCAGCCGGTATTCATCACTTGCTCCCAGTGGTACGAAGATTGCAGTGATGCTGTCAGCCAAAGCTCCCGGCAGCAGGTTGGGAGGAGTTTTCTTTTTGATCTGGCAGATGTTCAGGTTCTCGCATCCCATAAAGGCTGCATCTTCAATGTTCTTGATTTTTTCCGAAAGAACCACTTTCTTTAGGGTCGGTTTCCCTTTGGCAATGCCGTTTTCCATCTTGCAGAAAGCATAGGCCGGAACAAAGTTTGGCATGTAAATATAGAATTTATCCGGATACGTACCTTCTTTTCCCGAATACATACTGATACTTGCATTCGCTATATCGAGCACTTGCAGATTTTTGAATTCATCGCGCAGATGCTTGAAGTCCACTGCGTTGATCTTTCCTGTCAGAGTGAGGTGAGTCACCTGATTTGCTTCTTCTTCCGTCATCATCGAAATAAGAGTTCCCGGTTTGCTGACGAAATATGTTTTCTTAACTTCTTGTGCTGTAGCTGCAAATAGATTGGCAGCAAGGGCTATTCCTATAAACAGATGTTTTATTTTCATATTTATGATAAATGTTTAGACAAATATAGCGAATCATACTTTATCTCGTTGAGAGTTTTAGGAAAATATAGTTATTTTTGTCCTTCAACTAATAAATTAACAAAATGGAACAACAAGAAAAAGAGAACAGTCCGATCCCCTCTTCGGGAGGAATTCCGGCATTTGCAAGTATTGCATTATTTCTGGTGGGTTTCTATATTCTTATACCTCTGTTTGGGATTATCCTGAGTTCTATCCCTGTATTAAAAGAGTGGAGAATGGGGGCTTTCTTTATTGGGGAGGGAGCTATGTTGCTGAGCGTGTTTGTTGTTACTTTCCTGATGATGCAATTTCTGGATCATCGTCCCTTCTCCGATTTAGGATTCAGTCTGAAAGGACGTGGTAAAGACATCTTATACGGCTTTTTGATGGCAGTGCTTATCTATACCATTGGCTTTGCTGTTTGTTTGCTGACCGGTCAGATTGAGGTTGTCGGTGTTCATTTTCATTGGAGCGATCTGTTCTTGAGCGGGCTGTTTTTCGCTATGGTTGCCATTGTCGAAGAAACTATGATGCGCGGATATATTCTGGGGCGCTTATTGCGTACGCGACTCAATAAATTTATTTCTCTTTTCATCTCTTCCTTTTTGTTTGCGTTGCTCCATCTGATGAATCCCAATGTGGCTTTTTTGCCTATGCTTAATCTGGTGTTGGGAGGATTATTACTGGGAGCTGCCTATCTTTATACCCGTAACCTTTGGTTTCCAATTTCGCTTCATTTCTTTTGGAACTGGATTCAAGGGCCCGTGCTTGGATTTGAAGTCAGTGGCAATCGTTTCTGTGAAACCTTGTTTTCACTTCGCCTGCCCGCAAATAATCTGATCAACGGAGGAGCATTTGGTTTTGAAGGTTCGCTGGTTTGCACGGCATTGGCAACGCTCTTTACACTGCTCATAATCTGGTGGTTTGAACAATAAAAAAATGTCCCATGTTCCGCTGAACTCTGGGACATTGATAAAACAAACACCACATTTACTTCACAGTAAGTCAGAGTGGAAAAGCAAGGACGCATTTACTTCGCAGTAAGTTTGTTGCGCACTATTAAACACAAACAAAACAAAATAAAAGCTGTACAACAGCCATTATAACACTTGCATCAATGTAGGTTTATATTAATTTGTCCATAAGAGAGAGCATAAAGTATGTGGGGGTGAATCTTATTCTAAAATTTATACGTTGTTCCCACCATTAACCCCACTGTTCCCCTTATGGGTTCCTGAAGGTCAGCCCGATAACTTCTGTCTTTAAATATATTGATTCGGGGTTCCAGCCAAAGCCCGGTATGCGCCGACAACCTGATTTCTCCCTGTAGTCCGATGCGGCCGTTCAGGATGATGGAAGATGATGATTCCGTTCCGGGAAAATAGCTCCCGATGCCACCTGCCACTGTCAGGTTGAACACGTGGCTGTCCCGGTCGGAAAAAAGCCTTGTGAGGTTGCACAGATAGTCGATGTTGAGGCTGATATTAAAATCGCGGTTGCTTCCGCTTTCTTCATTATCTAAAAAGGCGGTACTACTGCCGGCACTGATCCGCATTCCGTTAATTTTGTCGAACCATTTACCTAAAGCGAATTCCGTGTCGAACAATACATTTCCGGTGTTTCCCGTGCCGGCCGCCAGTGAGGCAAAACCTCCTTTAAGGAAGGTCAGGGTAGTGTATCCTGCCGGTTTGTAAGTAATACCTGCCATTAGTGATCCTGCCAGGTTATATCTTTTCCACGATGGCTGGTTGTCCACCCGGTCCGGATAAAGTGCCAGTTGTGGCTCGATAAACAGGTTAAAAGCAGACGATACATTCAGTTTCCCTTGTAATCCTGCCCTCAATCCGTATGAATGGATTGTTTTTTGGTCTTTTATGATAGTGGCCTGATAACTGAGTCCGAGAGCGCCGATCACTTCGAATACCCGCTTCGGGTTGTATCTGGCGGCAAATGCACTGATATTGATCAGGTAGTCTACATTGGCTCCTGCCAGATGCATATCCGTATTTCCTTGTTTCCACTGTGTATATTCCCCTCCGGCCCGTAATCCTATGACGGGAGTCAGCCAATTGCCTGCCATGAATGATGCCCGTGGTCCGTGAGCGGTTTGTCCGCCTCCTACGTTAAACAGATAACCGATGCCCGATCCGACAGAGAAAAACAGATGTTCCGCCCCTCTCTTCGAATGGAACTTTTCCGCTCCCTTTCTTTTGGGTATCAAATATTCTGAGGCCTCTATATTGTTTTTTCCCGCTGTTGAATCTTGCTTTTGCTCTTGTGCTGCCAGAGTTCCGCATAAGCCGAAACCGACTCCTAACAGCAGGATTCTTTTATAGCTCTTTCTCATATTCTTCATTGCTTTATCGTTCTTTCTTCATTCAAGCCGTTCTCTTCCGTTTCGGTGTCTTCCGTTTCAGTTTTTTCTTTTGTTTTCTCCGCTTTTTCCTTCTGTTCTTTCTTTTCCTCTTCCAACTGTTGCAGTAGGTCGGTTACGTCTCCGTCTATCTGCGCAATCTCTTTCAGTGACGGATCTTCGTTCAGGGCCCGTTTTATGAAAGCATATGCTTCGCTCACTTTGTCCAACCTGTTGGCACATGCCGCCCTTAGATAATAGCTGAGTGGTTCATCCGGTAGTTCTTGTGCCTTTTCCCACGCTTCTTCATTTTGCTTCATGGCCATTAATAATACCACTTCATTTATGCCGCCTTGTGTTCCGAACCGTTCATAAGCATCCTCAAAATGCCCGTTGTAAGCTCCAACGATGGCTCTTACGTCTTGTGTCATGTCGTTGTCCGGCAAAAAGTCTATAATGGAGTCCGCCCGGTTATAAGCTCTTTCGTCCATTAAGGCGATTACCTGATTACAGAGTAGTTCTGTGGGAGCCGATCTGCTGACAAACGGTTCCAGCAATTTGCTGTCTGCTTTCTTTTGTTCTATCAGTAATGCAGCCAATTCGTTGGCCATAATCATAAATTTAGGATATTGTTCCAGTGCTTGTCGGCAGATTACTTCGCGTGTAGAGTCATTATCGGCATTCAGGTATATCCGCCAAAATTCATAGGGTACCAATTTTTTATAGTCCTGTTTATACATTATGCGTATTTCTTCATCGTTCAGTAATCTCATCACCGAATAGTTGAAACTATATTCCACCCGGCGCAGCCGTGGTAAGTAAGTCGTTAGAATGACATTCCGGTATTCCGGTAGTCGTAGGATCCGGCTGTATTGCGAGGCCATGTTGTCCGGATAGCAATTAATGATTTCCCGTAACTTGTCTGTAGGCAGTGAGTCGTGTTCCATCGATTCTGCTACCTCTTCCCATGAGGCCACCACTCCTTCTGTATATGTACTGTCTTTTATCGCGTCTATAGTACCTCCGTTCAGAAAACCAAAGATACGTTTCAGCGTACTGTCCGTGCGTTTTTGTGCCAGTTTCAGATTCGATTGATACGGACCTTCTGGCGACGATACTCCTTTGACGGAAAACGACAGGAATTCCGAGTTCGGATCGTTTTCTATTTCCTGCAGGCGCAAGCGCATTTTCTCCAGTTCTCTTTGGTTGTTCGGATCCTTTTCGTCTATCGTTGCCGAGTTGATCAGGAAGTTCAGCTTCACTTCTCCTCTGTCGCCTCTTTGTTGTTTTTGAGGTTTAGGGATGTATTTTTCATCTCTGATTTTCATGCCATCCGCTTGGTACGTAAAGAAACGCATCGGATTTACCGTACCTTTGGCTATCACTACTGTATCTTTGTATGCCAGTTTTTTATATTCTACCAGATACATGTAGATGTCACACCGGCATTCATCGTCCGGGTTATCCATATAGAGGGAGTCTACGTAGGCAATCACTTCATTTTTATCAATCTTTTGCGTTTTCTCCTGAAAAGGTGCTAACGGGTCTCTGCTCAGGTCGAATTCCATCATTCGTTCCAATGTGATGGCATACTCCTTTCCGGTCACCACTGCCGGGCGGAATAGGCTCTGTGTTTTACGGGTAATATTCACCAACATCGGTTGCACTACGATACGTGTGTTCGGCTTATACATTTCTTTGGGAATTTTTACTTTAGGGTGGATGATGTATTGATTTCCGACGATCTCGATGTCGGTTGGTTCCGGTAGCAGTTTGTCCACCACTTTTTTGGCGGTGATCACCACTTCGTCAATCATTGATGCTTCGTACGAGATCACTACGTTTATCGTTGTCTTTCCTTTAAGTTTTACTGTTTTTGATGCGTAGGCAAAGCCCGAGAAATGGAGGGTCGTACTGGGATCTGCCATGATCTTGAACTTTCCGTCCAGGTCTGTGATGCCGTATACATCTCCCTTTTCATTCTGGTCTCTGATTACGATAGAGATGGCAGGCTCTCCCTCGTCATCGATTACGCTTCCGCGTATTTCTACTTTCTGGGCTTGTCCCCATGCCGGAATAATGGCGTATAGGGTCACTATCCCCAATAGCAAAAATCTTTTGATATTCATTAGGGTTATTTTATTTGGCTATATAGATAAAAGATACACTTAGTTTAACCGGTATGGGGGCCCATCCCGATTCATTCGGTTCACCGTGAGTGCTTCCCGGTTGGTAGCGCACCAACCTGTAGCGTGCCACACCCACACCGCCTGAAACCTCAAGGTTCCAGCGGCGTGACAGAATCCAGTTGTATCCATACGTGACACCTGCAGCTACGGCATCTCCATAATATGCCCTGGGGGTTATTCCTACGTCGAACATGGAATAGAATCCTGTGATACCGATGTAATGGCGCGCCAGCAGGTTCCGAAGCCAATATTTAGCTTCAGCTTGTACGCGCCCATGACGGTAGAAAAGTTTATCTGTAATCTTCCAGGGATTAGCCGATGCCGAAATTTCGGCTGTCATCCAATCGTTTAGCGGGAATTCCACTCCCAGATTGGGAGATGCCGCTAACCATTCCAGCGTATTAGTCTTGATGGCCATACGTTGGGCGGATACTTGAAAAGATATTGCTATGAAAATAAAGAATATAGCCCGTTTCCCGAATAGAGACGGGAAATTATATCCGGCTATCTCCCACAACAAGTTGGGGAAATTTAGTTTTAAATTAAATGTATTCATAAACGCGCTCACTTCTGTCTAAAGCGTGCTGTCGTTTATTCTTGTCGGTGACAAATATAGAGGTTTTAATTTACATTTTTCAACTAATCGAAATCTTTTTTTATTAATTCTGATAAATACTCCTGTAAATCAGTCTCTTGCCCTATCTGTAATTTTTGTCGGAGCCGGCTCCGGTTGCTTCTCACAGTCGAAGGGGCTATATATTGAAGTTCAGCTATCTCTTCGGTTGTTTTGTTCTCCAATATCAGGCAGCAGAATTGTATTTCTTTGTTGCTGGGTTGAAGGTGCAGGGCGTTGAAAGCCGCCCATAGCTTTAGTTCGGAAGTCATCCTTTTTTTTTGCCGGTGCATGCTTCGCAATATTTCCTGTAACTTGGCGAGCATTACCGGAGGAAAAATATAAGCTACCGTCAGGCTGGGAAAATTCATAAGGTAGAGGTCGGACGATGTATAGAGTCCGATGCCCAGGTAGAGCAAAACCGGTGAGAGGGATAGGATTATGACCGTGTGGCGTTTTACGGAAATGGAAGCCAGTCCGCAGGTCACCATTCCGATAATCAGGTCCTGCGACAAAAAGAATCCGGCTTCTTCCGGCGGTAGGTAGATACGGTTGTACATCGAGATCAGTATATTGCCTTGTATCGTATAGAAAACACTGTTTAGTAGAGATACGATCCGGGCTTTTTTCCGAATCAGTAAATAAGTGAATAACGCAAATAATCCCAGGGAGAGTATATTGCATATTGCCAGCAATAAGTTATTTCGCATGAGGTAGACGCAAAGGTCGGCCAGGATTCCGATACTGAAGCAGACCACTGTACTATAATAGATGTAATAGATCGTTTGTTGTTCCGCACTTTCTATATTCTTGAACTGGTGGTATTTTCTTTGCAGATACTCGTTTCTTTTATGAAAAGGAAGGCTTTTAAGATTCATATTTATGTTTGGTTTCAATGTCAGATGTTGGTTATGTCCTATTCGCACAATGTTTGCGAGTCCCGTGGACAAAACTCTCACAGCGTCCTTTTTCCCCCATAATAAATGTGAATAATTTCAAAATCAATTCAAACATATATATATTAAAAAGACGTAGTGCGCCCGCCATACGTCATCAAGGCTCACCACAAGCCTGCTTACTCAATGGCAGTGCACCACGTCCTGAGACGGTACAGTTACCCCAATGAGTAAGTCTATTATAGCCTTTCTTTGGTTATCGGAGGTGGTGATTCTGATGACGATTAGGCTATCGTTTATGTTGCTAAAACCGATTTGTTTCTCCGGCCGCATATAATTGGGGCAAAGATACAGATAAAAAATGAAAACTTTCAGAAATGTTTTTGATAAGTAGAACTCCTGATTTGCTTAAATATGAATTGGCTGGTGGATTCTCTTCTGAGAGTGTGTAGAGGACGTATTGATTTTCCTTCAAATTCTAACTATTTGCTTTGATATTTCCTTTTTTGCTGACGCGTGCAATGCTCCGTTTTCTTGGAATAGGGGCTTTGCGGGGATATAAAGACAGATGAAAAGAGAGTTTGGTAGTAAAAAAGAACCGGATATTCACTTTTTTATCTATAGGAAGTTAACTTTGTAATTGCACAAAGTTAATTCTTTGTCGGCAGAAAGTTAGCTTTGTGCCGGCAGGAAGTTAACATCTAACCGGTGGCAAGTTGCTTTGCAGCCGATAACTCTCTTTTTTCTTTCGGAAAAGGGGCATAAAACACTGCGTATTTTTCTGGTTGCTTCTCGTCTATGACTTCTCTGAATATATGAAAATGATCTGTAATTGGAATTATATTTATCTTTTATATTGCAATCGGTTACGTATGCCGATTTTGTGGATTGCGTATTGCCTTATTTGCTTTCTTTTCGATTTACTCTGATACGGATTCTTGAGCTTCTTTTGATTAACCTTGGAACTTGGACGGAAAAAATGAATTCTATAAGCTATAGAAAATACAAAATGACAATTTTCAGATTCTATTGCCAAATAAGTGATTCGATTGATCTACGAGAGCAAACATTACGCTTTGCAGTGCAAAGATAAGTGCTGCTTCTGCGCTTTTTCAATGAAAGGAAAGCATTCTGAGTGTTATTTATAGTTGAAGTCTCGATAACTTCTGATTAACAAATAGTAGGTAATATGGGGTTCATGTTTTCTTATCGTGTATATACTTTTCATATATATCGCGTATATGGCGTAGGTTATTGTTTGTTGTGCTAATCGGGTAGTCGAAAGTTTAGATCATATGATACCCCATAATATCCATGCCTTTTTTATCCGGACAGATTTTTTTCTCTTCCCGGTGAAATAAAGAAAATCATGCAGGTAGTTCAAAAATAGCCCATTTCATCGATGGAAATCCGGTGTTGCATATTTGCGACACCCTGAAAAAGAGAGGTGTTGCAAAAATGCAACGGCTATTTTTAGGTCGTTTCCGGGGGGTGGGCTACATTTGCTCCTCTCTTCATGGAGGGGAGTACAAACAAAATGTATAAGATTTTTTAAGATAGTGAAGTCAAAAAGCTGCCAACATATTGATAGTGGACGTTGTTATACTTTTGCAAAATTTTCAAAAGTAAAAAAGAAGATGACCTCCATCACTCCACGGCTCAATCGCTCGCGCGAGGGTCGTGATGGCAGCTATCCACTCGTGATACAGATCATACGCCATCGAAAGAAAAGAGAGATTTATACGCCTTACCGATTTTGGGAGGCAGAGTTCAACACCCGTTTAGAAATGGTAGAGAATACCGGTGGCAATCGCCGTCGCCTGCTCACTGTTCGCGAAGCCAACGAATACCTTATATATATAAGGAAGGAGTTGACAGCTATTTGCGAATCGCTGGAAGCGGAGAAGGGGAGTGCTTATACGGTGGACGACATTGTACGCGTCTACAACTATCACAATGATTTGACCCAGGTACTGGTCTACGCCGACTCCGTGATAGCCGGTCTGGAAAATAAAGGGCGTCAGGGCACAGCCGCCAATTACCGTAGTGCCCGCCGGGCGTTCGAGTTGTTTGTGGGTGACCGTCCTTTCTCGTTCGAAGAACTGACCCCCGAAGTAATCGACCGCTTTGCCGACTTCCTCCGCAACCGGGGCAATCAGCCAAACACCATTTCGTTTTACCTCCGCCAGTGGCGTGCCATCTACAATCGTGCCTGTGCCGACCACTTGGTTTATACTGATCAGAAACCTTTCCGGAGGCTGAATCTTAAAGAAGAGGTGACTGCCAAGCGTGCCATTTCCCGCGAGAAGATTGCACGGATCGAGCAAGTCGATTTAACTGCTTCCCGTGCCGATATGCAGTTGGCTCGTGATCTGTTCCTGTTCAGTTTCTATACGCGTGGAATGTCTTTTGTAGATATGTGCTATATTAATAAAGAAAATCTGCAAGGAGACTACCTTTGCTATAAACGGCAGAAGACGGGACAAGAGTTGCGGATACGAGTTGAAAACGGTTTGCGTGAGTTGATTGACCGCTATGCCGATTCTTCATCGGATTATCTGCTCCCGATGCTCCGCCGTGGTGACAGCTATCAGGATTACCGCCGACAGCAACGCAAGCTTAATAAACAGATCCGCGAATTGGGTGACAGGCTTCGGTTGGAGGTGCCGCTTACGTTTTATGTGGCCCGCCACTCCTGGGCGACCCTTGCTCATGCGAACGATATACCTGTCTCGGTCATCAGTGACTGCATGGGACACACATCGGAGAAGACTACACGCATCTATTTGGATCGTATAGATACTACGCGGCTTGACAGGGCCAATCGGTTAGTGATAAACTGTCTTCGGTAAAGAGGGGGTGAGAAAAGGACAAAAAAAACTCTTTCTTATAATGAAAGAGCCAACCGTGAGATACCCTCTGATCTCAAATAACTTTTGCAAAGATACATATTAAATTATTAATAAAGCAAATCTTTTTTTAGTTTTTTTTGTTTTTGCTGTCAATTATTTATTTTCTCTTTCCATATAGAAAAAAACATCCTCCTGTACACCTTCTTTTTGTCTACAGACTCTTCTAAGAAAGCATACACCGGTTTCTCGCTATTTCTTTTCCAACGGTTTTCATCTGCCCGTCCCCACTGCTTCAGGCACATGCCGTTATTTATTCACAAGGATGATTAATCTGTTTATAATCAGATATATGCAGGTTGTACACCATCCTTCGTATTGCTCTTTTACGGCCCTTTCCATCTATGTTTCTGAAATCGTTTCTGAGTCAATATCAAGCAATGCTCTATGAATCAGTGCTTTACTTTCATACTTCCTGCAATTGTTTCTGAAAATAAAAAAAATCAGAAACATTTCCGGATCGGTACTCTTTTATTTTTCTGTCTTACAGGTGATTATGTTGGTAATTCTGAAGCTTTCCCTTTCATTATAAGAAAGAGCCCCTAATTATCAAACAAACCATAAATATGAAAAAGGTACTATGCACATTGGGAGTGGTTGTTGCTTTGCTTTTAGCGTTTCCTTGTATGGGGCGCGCTCAGCAATGGGGCTTGACTACCAATGGTCTTTACTGGGCCACGGCTACTCCGAATGTAGGAGTCGAATATGCTTTTAGTTCAAAGATGAGTGTAGCCGGTCTTATTCAATATAATCCTTTTACTTACGCTAAAAACCGGAAAATGAAACATTTGGTCGGGCAGGTAGAATACCGTTACTGGCTGAGTGAAGTTTTCAAGGGGCATTATCTGGGCGTGCATGCTACGGGAGGTATCTTCAACTTCGGTAACCTTCCTTTTGGCATCCTGAAGGATTATCGGCTTGAAGGTCAGTTGTATGGTGGAGGGGTTACTTATGGTTATCAGTGGATTATCAGTAACCGGGTGAATATCGGAGTCGATATCGGTTTGGGATACCTTCAAGTTGATTATGATAAGTTTTATTGTCCTACCTGCGGTGAGCGTGTCGATCATTACCGGACCGGTTATGTAGGCCCTACCAAGGTTGGTGTGTCCATTATCTATCTTTTAAAGTAGGGGAGGGGGCAAGACATGAATATCAGGCAAGCTTTTTTCATAAGTTTCTCATTTTTCATCTCTCTATCAGTGTTAGCGGCAGATAGATCTACGCAGCCTGTCCGTACAGAGGTGTATCGTTTGGAACGCCGGGACTCTGTCTTGTTGGTCGATCTGGCTGTCGACCTGACCAGCGTCCATCTGGCGCCGGACTGTACGGTCTATCTGTTTCCGCTACTCTCTTCGGGCAATGCCGCCGATTCGTTGTCGCTGCCTCCCATTGTGCTCAATGGGCCTCAAAGCGATTTGATGTATCGCCGACGCCGGGCCTTGGGCACTACTTCGGGATTGGAGAAGATTCCTCCTTATACTGTGCTTCGTGAGGGAGATCACGCCTTGCCTTACATCCATTATCGAATCGAAGTTCCTTATGCGGCATGGATGGAAGATGTGAAAGTGTGGATGCGGGATACCAATTGCAATTGTGATGCCCGTTTGGTACCTTTTGCCATGCAGACAGAGCAGATACCCCCATTGATTGTAGAGCGGGTGGATACTATTGTGATTCGTGACACCGTCCGGGTAGTTCCGGATGTATCTGAACAGCCACCTGTGATTGCGGATGCCTCTTCCCATAGGAAGGTGGTTCCTATTCAGGCGGGCTATGAAGCTGATATTTATTTCCCTACTAACGAAATGCGCATTCTTCCCGATCATGAGTTGAACCGTGCCTCTTGGATGCATTTCGTTAATCAGGTGGACTCTATTGAGCGGGATAACCGGAATTCCATATCGGGAGTCACTGTTACCGGCTACTCTTCCCCGGAAGGATATGCCTTGAATAACGAACGTCTGGCCGAGAAGCGTGCCAAAGCTCTTCAGGAGTTTCTTGAAAATAAATATGGTGAACGCATGGAGATCGCGGTTGAGTGGGTAGGCGAAGATTGGGAACAGTTTGAGAAAGATATAGAACTTTCCGACCTTCCGGAGCGTGATGAAATTCTTTCAATCCTGCGTACCGTAAAAGATAACAATCAACGGAAAAAATCTTTGAAAACGCTGAATAAAGGGAAAACATTCGGAGTCTTGCTGCGGGAATATTTTCCGAAGCTCCGGCGAGTGTCATGTCGTATTAGATACGTAAAATAAGAATATGAAAAGAATGTATTACATAGGATATATGCTTTGCTTGTTGCTTGCCGGTTGTGTAGTCGGTGAGAAAGCGGATGGGCTGTTGGAGCAACGTCTGTCTGATCGTACCCTTTTGGTTTATATGGGAGGGGATAATGATTTAGCCGATGAGACCGACGAAAAATTGTCAGCATTAGCAGAGGCATGGGACAGGTTTCCGGGGCATCTATTGATTTATCAGGATAAAAAAGGAGCGGATAGTACCCGCTTGTTAGAGGTTTGTTTTGATGAGCAGGGAGAAAAGGTAACAAAAATATTGGCTAAGTATAAGCAGGAGAATTCAGCCAGTGCCTCCGTATTTGCACGGGTTGTCAATGAGGCTATGGCCCGGTATCCTTCCGTTGATCCGGGATTGATCGTATTTTCTCATACCAGCGGATGGCTGCCGGTAGGTACGGCAGTGGTTCCGGGCGGTATGACCCGTTCGGTTGTCAAGGATAATCATTCTGAAATGACTTTACAGGATTTTGCATCAGCCATCCCGGATGGCCAGTTCAATTTCATCCTTTTCGAAGGTTGTTTCATGGCCGGACTCGAGGTAGCCTATGAACTGAAAGATAAAACACAATATGTGGTCGGGTCATCGGCCGAGATGCTTTCACCGGGCTTCACTCCGGTATACAAACAAATGTTTCCGTTGCTTTATAAAAAGGAAGCGGATCTGTCGGCAGTGGCTGCCGCCTATTATGATTATTATAACAATCTGGAAGGGGATTACCGTTCGGCTACCATCAGTGTGATCCGGACTAACGGCTTGGAAATGTTGAAGTCGCAACTTCATGCAGCCGAGAGCCGGGTGGAACGTTGGGAGTGGATAGACCGTAGCGGCTTACAGAGTTTTGATCGTTTGCCGGATGGACAACATCTCTTTTATGACGCTTCGGCCTATGTGGAAAGGATTGGAAGCGCAGAAGAATCTGCCGCTTTTGATGAGGCCTTGGAGAAAGCGATAATCTATAAAGCGGCTACGGAGAACTTTATGTCACAGAGCCGGGGCGGATTTACGATTGGCGATCATTGCGGCATGACGCTGTATATACCTGATGCCACCGCTCCCGCATTGCTGACCGAAAGAAAGAAGCTGAAGTTAATGCAATAATATATAGTTCAAATTAATTAGTGAATGGTAATAATAGAATTAAAAAGTGATGGAAAGGAATTTTTGATTAACGAAACAGACAGTGACAGTTAACAGAACGATGGAACAGGGAGTATCCGCATTTTTTCTCTCTGCCTTTCACCCTTCGCGATTCGGAAGGGAGAAAGGAATATCCAAAGCGGATAAGAGTATAAAATATTCGAACTTATATCTATAATTAAATTTTTTAGTAACATGAAATTAAACAAATTATTTACGTTTACATTGGCGGCCCTTGCAATGGCTGCATGTAGTAATGATGATGAACCGGGAATTGACAATGGTGGTCAAAAAGGTGAATTGATTGATGCTATCAGCATTGCTTTTACCAATTCTACAGCTCCTGCCACCCGTGCGGATAAGGGTGAAATAGAAGGAGTAGGCACTGAAAATAACGTGTATGTGGCCTATCTGTTTGCCAAAGAAAATGATCCGCAGCATGAAGGCGCGAAAGTAGGTGACTGGACTGTGAAGCGTGTGGCGGGTGATGTTAATGCGGAAGACACTGATGTGGCAACCGCAATTGGTGAGGGCGATGTTGCGACTCCCGGAACGAAGAAAAATATGTGTACGTTTAACGGCGTACGTCAGGGAGATAGCGTTTATGTCATTGTGAATGATCCTCAGATGACCCTTGCTACCGCTCAGACACTGGCACACCAGGCTGACAAATCGGAAGCCGCTATCCGTGCCTATATTTCTAATCTGTCTAAGAGCTACCTGAATGATCTGACCGTTGCTAAAGACGGAACGCAGACTAAGAAGTATATCATGGCAGGTGTATCGGCTATTCCTACCAACCCGAATATCCCGAACGGATCTACCGTTAAAGTTTCGATTCCTCTGAATCGTGAATTAGCGAAGGTATTCTTTAATGCCTCTGTTACTACCAATCCCGTATACGAGGCTTATGGTAAGATGGCAATCAAAGATGCAAATTGGGAAAATCCGGCAAGTACTAAAGATCCCGATGGTATTGTCGTAGTGCGTATCCCGAGACGTGTTTCTCCGTTCACAGCACAGACTCGTGACTGGTATTTCCCGCAGAGTGCGGATGCAACTGCTAAAGACTGGGATGTGGAAGGCTGGTTGAAAGCATTTGCAGGTGAGAAAGAATCTGCGCCTACTATTGCGGAGGTTCCTGGAACGACTCCTGCATTGAATAAGGGAGAATACAATGCTGACGCGAAAGAATATCGTCTGACATGGGTTGTTGGTGAAAAGGCGCTGACTGATGGAGATACTCCTGCAGCTGCTTCGATGGTATACGTTAAGAGTGACAAGTTATATTCTCCTTATTTTTATGTAACTCCTAACTATGCCGATAATGCCGGTTGTGCTACTGTGGTAGTTACCCAGGCTACTTATATCGGTACAAATACCCTGCTTGAACCGACTATTACGGAGCAAATGTTGAAAGAAGCTTTGGACGATACCGATTTCAAAACTGCTACTTCTGTTCCTGCAGGTACCACCTATGATAAATTGGCTGCTGATTTCTGGAATACTGGTGCGAATGTAACAGCATTGGTTACGTTCCTGGAAAAGAATGAGACGTATAAACTTGCGTTGAGAGGTGAAACGGAACAAGCTAAGAAAGAAGCTGCTATTACGATTAAACCTAACGACAAACGTTACTATCGTGCTGATGTTGCCAACTATAGCGATGACGAAACAACCTCAATGAAGATTACCGAACGCAACACATTCTATCATATTACAGGTACTATTACTACTTTGGGTGCCAAGAGTATTGAAGATGCTATCAATTCGGATAATATTGACATGCTTGTACAGGTAGTTGTTAAGCCATGGAAATATGTTGTTAACAATATAAATATGTAATCAGAATCTCTTTTTTTATATGATCCGGGGCGGATGGAAAATCCGCTCCGGTTTATATCTCTTTCTTTTTCGGAAAGAGAAGAATACAAAACTAAAATGAAGAAACTGCTACCGATACTTCTGGGGGTTGCCCTATTGCTGAATTCATGTATTAAAGATGATATGGATGCTTGTGCCGGATATATGCACATCTATTTCAGCTATATTTATGGTGGAGCCAATCGTTTTTTCGAAACGGTTTCTACTCCTACGCAACTTCATTTTTATAAACAGAAGCATAAATATCGGGAACTGGAAATAGGTTTGGATGAAGTAGGATTGACCGAACCTTATCGATTCTTGAAAACCTTTGATGATATAGACAGTCTGGAACTGATAGCCTGGACATATGATGAGGCAATTGATTATGTAGATACTCCTGATACTCCCATAGGAGAGGGGTATGTGAAATTAAAAGAAATTACCGACGGCAGCGGAATCTGCCGGCCTGTAGACGATCTGTTGTACGGACGCATTGCCATAGATGCCGGCCTGCGTGAAAACCGCAATATTGTGACTATTCCGTTTGTGCGTGCCGTATGCCGTACGCGTATAACAATGATTCCTCAGACAGTAGAGGATCAGGTCGTTGAAGAAGGAGGAGCAACACGTGCCGCAAGCAGTATTATTCCTTCCCCCGAAGATTTTAAGTTCCACCTTTACGGTACGCGTAGTGGTGTAGATTATAATAATAAAGCAAATACGGACGAAGTGATACTTGAACCTGAATGTTACTACGAAGAAAGTACCGGAAATGTACTGACTCCCTGGTTCGGTTCTTTTTCTTCGGAAGGCAAGTTCCTGAGAGTAGACGTGTTTATTCGTGATGAACAGGTCGCTTCGTTTGATTGTGCTCCTATTGAGTTGACTTCTGTTCCGGGCAATTATATTGACTTGGTGATTGACGGACATTATGTGAAGCCCGTTATGCAAGTTCGTGTCAACGGATGGAAAGTGGCGGCAATAGAAAGTAATATGTAAGTAAGCTGATAAAAGGAGAGTATAGCATGAAAAGAATTCTGATATGTCAACTGATGGTATTTCTGGCCGTGGCTTTGGTTTCGTGTTCGGATGATACTTCCGAAAGTATCTCTCAGAACCCGGATAAAGACATGTACCTCCGTGTGAATGTTCCCCGCACTTATGCTTCCGGAGCCGATGGGACGGATAACAAAGAGACGGTGATCAATGGCATTGACGTATTGGTATTTGCTCCGGGAGTGTCCGACCGGAACCGGCTGTATCTGAAATCAGCATCCGAAGGAACTCCGGTTGCCGGTAAAAATACGTTTCAGGTGACTATGCCTGTGGGAGAAGGATTGGAAGTGCATGTATTTACGAATAGCCATGCAGAGTTGGTGCGTAGCGGTGCCTATAAAGGTTTAGGGATGGAGATGAATGCATTATTGGAAAAAATGGTATCCAAAGTGGAGAATAATCCGTCCGGGATAGACTGTTTGCCTATGCATGGTTTTTTGTCAGGAGTGACTGTTTCGAAAGAGTCGGTAGGACAAACGCTTAGTGTACCGGTGCTGCGTTCGGTAGCCGCTGTACAGGCAAAAGTGGATGACGCGCATACGGGAAATCCGGATGAGTTGTTGGATAGCGATGGTAAGGTGATTTTTAAGTTGCGTGAGTTTTATGCTTATTTCCCGGCGGATAGCGGTAGGTTGGCTCCGTTAAAGGAGGCCTATGAAGTGGTTGCCGCAGGTTCAGAAGACGAGAAAAAGACCCGTAATGTGGTTAAAACGACTTTACCCGCCAAATTAGGGGTTCGCCCGATAGGTGACAAGCTTTTTTTGAAGAGTGAGTCTTCTTTGCCCCTTGCGGGACCGCTCTATCTATACGAAAACACTTATTACTCGGATAACGGCTTTGATCAGCCCGGATATATTGCCGGCAACGACAAAGTGGCTACCACTCGTTTGGTGGTAGGCGGAATTTATGGAGACGACGCGGATGTCACTTATTACCGGATTGATCTGACGGATCCGGACGATCCGAAAAAACTGGTTGAACTATTGCGCAATCATAAGTACACTTTTCAGATTATGAATGTCTCGGGTCCGGGGTATGACAATCCTGACGATGCGGCTACGGGGGTACCGATGAATATCTATGTGAAAGTGATTGACTGGATAGACGTAAATACCGAAATTGACTTTGACCGTGAGAACTGGTTCTCTTCGGGTACAAAGAAGCTCGTTTTATCCGGCTACGCAGGTTCACTGAAATCCATTCCCATAGAAAGCGATGTCGCGTTCGGCCCTTTCTGGCAGTTGAGTTTTGATGCGTCGAGCCCGGTTAACGGTAATGCGACGGTTGCACCTGTAAAGGTATCTGATGGTGCAGCGTCGGCCGTAATCTCTAATGACCGCTATGAGATAACCGTCACTGCGGGTACACTTACCGTAAAGGTCAAAAAGTCTTATGGAGACCTTGCCACCGGTGAGGCTTATGACGATGACTTCTATATAAAAGTAAAGAATTTGACAGTGCATTATAAACTGACTCAGGTAGACCGTTCTCCCGATGACTGGGGAAACGGAGGAAGCCAGGAAGATGAACTGCATAATTAAACATAGATTAGTTGGCTTATGAAACGATTTAAAAGAAATATACGGCAAGGATGTATGCTTTTGAGCGTATTTTGCTTGATGGGGGTTACAGCCTGCTCTGGTGAAGAGGGGCGTGATATGCAGCTTGTCAAGCCTGTCGCTTTCACGCTGAACTATACCATCCCCGATGCTGATAATCCGGAAACAAGGGCAGCCGATACAGGAGGGAAAATACCTGTGGCCCGTCCGGAGGAAAGTGTGATAAATGATATAAAGCTCTTATTTTTCATTTACGATGAACATGGCAACGGGTTGTATGCCGGTTCCTTGCAGGGAACCGTCGATGGCAATCATCTGGCTAAGACAGGGAAAATATCGGTGATTATACCGGAAAGCGGAAGTATCGACAATCATACGGATTATAATGTATTGGTGCTTGCCAATGCTTCTGCTTATTTTCCCGGAATGGATTTTGATACTTATTGTTCCGGACAGACTGAAAACTCAGTGCGGGTGCAACTTCGGGGAGATATGCCGTTGCAGTCAATAACGGACAGAACATATACCGTTACGGATAACAGTTTACTTATGAGCGGAACAACATTTAAGGAAGCAGGGAAGGATATGAGTGTACAGCTACTGCGTGCCGCCGTACGCATAGATGTCCGGGTGGCTGAGGATAAAAGGGGAACGGTTCTCTTGAAATCGGCTATGCTTCGTAATGTTTCACCGGTGATACCTGTATTTAATGATCCGCAGGATATGGCTTTCCTGCCGTTGACCTATGCAAATGAAAAAAATGCACCGGAGCAATTCAGCATCATAGGCGGTTTGTATGCCACTGAGGTGTTGCGTACCCTTCATACTCCCTATCTGCTACAGACACAGGCGGTATGTCTGCTGCTGCAATGTGAAAAGTCTCCTTATAAGGGATGGTATCGGGTGAATATTAATATCGATAAAAATGATGTGCAGTATTTACGACGTAACAATGCTTATACGGTGATTATTAAAGATGTTTTGAGTCAGGGGGCTGACACTCCCGATGAGGCATACGGAGCGGGTAGTTTTGGTATAAAAACGGTTACTGTCCCTACCGATTGGAAAGTCCCCGATGGGATAGTAACTCCACCGGATGTAGAAGTGAATTGAATGATTTCATAAAAATAATAAGAACGATGATAATAAGGAAGTGTAAAATAGATTGTTTTCAGAAGTCCTGCATTCTTCTGTGTGTTGCGCTCTTCTCCTGTTCGCAGTATGACTGCGCTGTTCCGGATGACGGAAGGACAGGAGAAGGAGAGCGCACTTCTTTATGCATAGGAGGAGTTGCAACAGGGCGGTTAGAGGTACTTACGCGTTCGGCTGCTGAGCTTACTACAGCAACCGATGCTATCGGGATTTTTCAGAAAAAAGATATCGCGAATGGCTACGAGGCCATTCATAACAGAAAATATACATATGGAACTCCATATTGGAAGACGGATGGAGAAGAACTGGTGTTGATCGATGGGCCGGCGGAACTGATGGCTTACTATCCTTATAAAGAGGATCGGACAAGTAGTGTGGTGATGAACAGTGAGCTCTATACGGCTTCAAAAGAGATCTATTATTGCCCTTTTAAGGCTTCGAATACAACAGGTGCCGTAACGTTGAATTTACGCAGAGCCTATTCGCTCCTGAGATTCAATTTTATCAGGGGAGTAACGGATGTAGCTCTGAATAAAGGAGAGTATACCGGGAACGGTGAGATCAGTTCATTTACATTTTCTGCGACTTTACGGATCACCGGAACACTGGATCTGTTTACAGGGATCGTTGAAGGAGGAGTGCAGGGAGTAATGTTCAGCTATTCCGTTCCGATAACTATCGGAACCGCTGCAGCTCCTGCCGTCCTGGATTATATGGTGGTGCCTGCTGACTTCACCGGGGATCTTTCTTTTACACTAATGGTAGATGGAAAGGAGATGAAAGGTAAGATTGGCGCTGCCGAGCTTTGTGGTACGAACAAGAAAATGGTGGAAGGGACAAAGTATGAGATAGATGTCATTATTCGTCCCACTGAAGTAGAGATAGGAACTGTGGATGTGGAAGAATGGATAGAAGAGGCAATCAAAGACTCCGGTGATCCGTTTGTGCCGCAATAAAGAGACAGAAAGGAATAAATATGTTTTTAAGAAAGCAGAGAAAGATGAAACACATTCTGGCAAATATCGGGATGGCAATAGTATTGATTGCCTGTAGCAACGGAGGGATGGATCCGGTGGATACCGGCGGGGAAGACGAGTATGTTCCTGTCAGAGTGGAAACCGTTGCGGATACTGGCGTTGAAACACGTGCGGTTGCTTTGTCAAATGCCAGTATAGGAATATTTCGTACGGCACCTTACACTGCTACGTTTCCGCAACAATATGATGTACAGTGCACTCACGACGGAACCGGATGGAGTTTGGCAGATAAACTATATGTTGGCGGTACGGACGCCTCTTTGCATGTCTATTATCCGTATGGTAAGGTCACTTTTAATGGTGATAATAGTACGGTTACTGCTTTGACAGTGAAAGATAATACGGCGGATAATGATTTTTGTTATGCCGATGCTCCTTTAGCGGCAGTCAATAACCGCAATCCGGTTGCTTCCTTTTTGCTGAAGCATGCTTATGCCGGTGTGAAGTTCAGCATTGCTTGTCATTCGACTTATCCGTTGAAGTGCAAGTTAACCAAGATTGTGATGAAACCCGCAACGAGCGGAAAGAGGTTTTATGTGGAACGTAGCATGGATATCAGTAAATCCGCTGCGGATGCGGGACAGTTGGGAGGGAGCACAGTGTCCGGTTGGACGCTGGATACATCTACGCTTGCTATGGGGACAACAGGGATAGCCCAAGGGAGTACGGATATAAGTATCAGCAAATTGTTTCCTCCACAGGATTTTGAGGACGATACCCAACTGATATTGACAATTGATGGAAGTGAGTATTCGGTAACAATTCCGTATGGGACTTTGAAAGCTCTGAAAGCCGGGTATTTATCCACCATTTTCCTGGAGGTCAAGGGTACGGGAGTAGATATTTCGGGAGTGAGAGTATATCCATGGGATACTTCTGTTGTACCCGGTGGTGATAACGATGCGACTTTAGATTAATAACTGATTGTAACAGAAAGGATAGTAATGAAAACCAAGTCTGATATGAAACCAATTATAATAGCCACTTTATCGCTGATTTTACTGGCGGGCTGTGGTAATGATGATTTTCCGGTAGAAGAACAAAAAGTTCCTTTAGAGATTGCTTCTGCATTTGTAACAGGTGACGTGCAGACACGTGCCGTCACGCCACAATTACTTACATCAGGTTCGATCGGAGTTTTTTTGGAAGGCGAATCCGGAACCAGTTATGTAAAAAAAGACAATATACAGTATGACTATAACTCCGGCTGGAAACCCAACACGGAAACAATTTATCTGGGTGGAGAGAATGCCAATGTGTGTGCTTATAAGAAAACAACGAAATTAGATTTGGCAACTAAAGAAGCTGTTTCTTTGACTTCTCAGATTTTTGACGCCGAACTTGATTTGGTATATGCAGGTAAGAAAACAGTGAATGGTACTTCTGCCGCTAAGAGCGTTGAGTTTATCATGGGACATGCTTATTCGCAAATCGAATTTGTCTTTAGCCGGGAGAATTATCCTAATACATGCAGAGTAACTAAAATCGCCATAAAGAACGTAAATATAATTGAGAATGCTACGTTGAACCTGGCAACAGCGGTTTATACACCAACTAAAATCAATGCTGCGTTCAGTTATTGGACAAATGCGACAAAGCAGGCGGATGGTATTGTGGTTCCTGAATCGGGGACTGTGAAAAGTAATGTGTTGATGATTCCCTGTACATTGGCCAACAGTAGCGGTACGGGAGTGACACTGGAACTGACAGTGGACGGTAAACTGATGACAGTTCCGATTACGTATGCCAAGCTGGGTGCGTTGACCAAAGGCATTATTCATCAGATCAGCCTGAAACTGAAAGGTACTGCACTTGAACTGAGTGTGAAAGATACTCCGTGGGATAATCAACCGGTAGATGGTGAATATAATCCGGAACCATAAAAAGGAAGGATGAATCATGAAACGAACTTATACGCATAATCCGGATTCTCACTTGGCAAGACGCTTGTGGCTGATGTGGCTTTTAATAGTAGGCTGGAGCTCTTGTTCACAAGTAGAGGTTGCAGACTCTGTAGGGGGTGAGAACGGAGAGATACCTCTTGAAATCCGGGCTACAACCGGTGCAGAGGTCGACACTCGTGCTGTTACTGCTGTAGAAATGACTGAAGGGACATTAGGAATTTTCCGTTTACCTGAGACGGATTATACGGCATTGGAAAATATTCGTTATAACCGTGTTGCGGGAGAAAGCTGGAAGCCGGCTTCTACTGTGATATATGTCGGTGCCACTTACGCCAGGCTATGTGCTTATGCTCCCTATAACTCTGTAGAATTTAAAAATAGTTTGTTGAAAACAGAAGCCGGCTTGACAATGCAGACTTATGCGGCGGAGAAAGATATGCGTTTTGCTGTCAGTGGAGGGGATGAGGTCTGGAAAAAGACTCCTACTGCGAATTTTGAGTTGAAGCGTGCTTATGCCCGTTTGGTATTGTCTGTGGTACGGGATGCCACGTATCCGAACACGTGTAAGATAACGAAAGCAAAAATAGAGGCTTCTGCCGGAAATATAATCACAGCCAATACGGTTGACATCAGTACCGGAACCGAAGGAAGCGGAACACAAACACCTCAATATATTCACACTGTGACGACCGGTTTAAAAGACGGATTTGCAATAGGGGTTACAGATGATACGAGTTTTGACTGGCTGCTGCCCCAACAAACTTTTTCCGGAGGCGTAGTCTTGACACTTACGGTGGATGGCATGGATTATTCTGTTACGATTCCGGCCGATAAACTGAGCACATTTGTAAGAGGCACTAAGTATACTGTGTCATTGGTTGTCAAAGGTGGAAAGTTAACTTTGATGAGTGACAGAATCCTGATTGACAGGGATTGGACAGAGGTGCAGACAGGAACCGGAGGCAGTGGCGGTGATTATGATACCAGTTTTAATTAGAATATGAAGATTATGAAACGTTTATTATTGATCCTGGTGGGAAGTATTTTATTGAGTAGCTGTTCTGATGACCGTGAGATGGATGACGGGGGATGGAAAGCATCTGCATTTCGAGTACCGCTCGAGGTATCTTCGGCAGTTATTAAGCAGGAGGTAGTTACACGTTTAGTTCCCGATCCGGTAACTCTGACGAAGGGGACCATAGGGATTTTTCTATCGGGTACAGAAGCTGGAAGCGGATATAAAGTTATTGACAACCGTAAATACGTTTACACCGAAGGGCATTGGGGGCCTCCGACGGCTAATGATACAATTTATTTAGTGGGTAACGATGCTGATGTCTGCGCTTACTATCCCTATAAAGATGCGTATACGGACAAGACAGCCATTCCATTGCAATCACAGGATTATATGGAAACTGAAGATATCTATTATGCATTGAATACAATGATAAATGGTTTTACTCCTGCGATTACTTTTAGTATGGTGCATGCTTATTCTTTAGTGGAGTTAAAGATCAGTCGTGAGAACTACTTCATGCCTTGTGAAATTAGTAAAATAACCTTGATGAATTCTGCTTTAATAAAAAAAGGCACTATTAACATTGCCGTTGACGGAAGCATACAGACTTCGGAAACAGGGAATTATGATTTGACAACAGTAACTGCAGCTTTACCTCATACATTGTCTGTTGGCGAATCTTATGTACGCCGTGTACTGATGATTCCGGTTCCATTTGGAATAGACCGGACAGATGCGGAAGGAGGACAATTCGGGCTGTCTGTCAGCCTTGTGGTAGATGACCAACAGATGCTTGTTGACATTCCATACTCCGAACTTTGGGAGTTCAGACAGGGAGAGAAGTATGTTATCGGGTTAAAAATCAAAGGAACGGAAATCGTGCCTACCGTTAGCGCATTGGAATGGGAAGATGATAAGGTTAATGGCGGGAATAAATATCCTGTTGAATAAAATCATATTAAAAAATGAGCTACTATGAAAGGAGTACTATACATAAGTTTTTTAGTTTGCATGTTACTGGGGTGCAGCGATGGTGATAGCTTACCGGATTGGAGAAAAGACAAAACAGACCGTACTGAGTTGGAGATTGCGTCTGCTTCCATTGTGGAAGGCAATTCACAGACTCGTGCCAATGTACCTTTTACATCCGGGAGTTCCATTGCTTTGTTTTGTCATGGACAGGCTGCCGAAACGAGTTATACGCCTGTGAATAATAGAAAATATACGCTAAATACCGGCGAGAGTCAATGGACAGCCGAATCGGAGGCGAGTACTATTTATTTAGGTAGCGAAAAGGCGAATGTATGCGGTTATTATCCCTATACGGAAGAAACAGTGGATGAGCTTTATAAGGACCGTACTAAAATTCCTATGGAGACACAAAATTATGACGTTTTAAAAGAACTGTATTATGTGGCTAATCAGGAAGTTGATGCTAAGAAATATTTTGTAGATATGCATTTTAAGCATGCTTATTCACGTTTAGTATTGAATATAGGGGTGGAAGATGCTTATCCGGCTACATGTAGTATTAATTCGGTGGCTTTGGCAAACGACTCATTGTTTCGAAAAGCGGTGATAGATATTACGAGTGGTACTGTTGGCATCCATCCGGATGATACGGAGAAACAATTCAGGGGCGGATATAACATTACAAAAGACCTTCCTTATGTTTTAGACAGTCCTACTAAAAAGTACCAGGCTGATCTGCTTATGATTCCTACAAAATTATTGCCTGACCCTTTTGAACCGACTAAAGGGCTTAGCGTCATAGTGAATGTGAGTGGATTTCCGGCAACGGTGATCATTCCGATAAACGATCTCTCTGATTTCGAGAGTGGTAAAAAATACGTTGTCTCTTTGAAATTGAGAGGGATCGCAATTAAATCGGTGACCGTAACCACTACTGACTGGGATGAGAAAATACTGAATGAAGGTATAGATTACGAACCGCTTCCCCAACCTTAATGATTATACAAAAATGAACAGCATGATTATGAAACTCAATATGAATATAAATACTTCTGTGGCTGCCATATATGCAATGATGTTATTATTGGTTGCTTGTTCGCAGGAAAGAACTTTATTTCCGACAGAAAAAACGGACAGTGTGCCTTTAAGCGTATTCACTTCGTTCAAGGCGGATGTGACTACAAGAGCTACCGCTCAACCCTTGCCTGAAGGGAGCAGTATCGGAGTTTTTTTGATAGCGGATGCTAACTATGTTATCCCTCAGAGTAATGTGAAATACACTTATCAGCCTGATGACGAATGGACGTCAGAGACCCCTGTTTGGGTGGGCGGGGCAAGAGCCGGTCTGTGTGCTTATTATCCATATGGTAAAGTTACTTTTTCTGCGGTTACACAGACCACATTAAAAAACCAAGCTTACACGGAGGATGCGGATTGGTGGTATGCCAAAGACAATGTGGCTGTCACAGTCAATAATCTGTCACCACAGATCAATTTTTTATTGGAGAAACCTTATTCTCAGCTCTCTCTGGAGATGATTCGTAACGGAAGGTATCCGTTGCAGTGTAAAATAACCAATGTACGTATAGAATTGGATAACGGAGACCCGATGGTTGACACCGGGACGTTCGATATAAAAGACGGGAACCTGCAAAGCACTACAAATGTTACTTCTTATTCATATCCAACCTCCGGACCTATGCATGACACAGGATTAGGGGTAGGAGAAGCGGCGAGAGATACCACTTGTAACTATCTGTTTGTTCCGCAGCTTCTTGCGTCTGGCTTGAAACTGACTTTGACTATCGACGAACGTGATTTCAGTGTGATTGTGCCACAGGCGGATCTTGCCGGACTGGTAGCAGGAAAGCGCCACGTAGTCCGGTTGGATATCAGAGGGGGAATACCGATTAATATAGTGGAGGTTACCACGAAGGACTGGCAAGTAACACAGTTTGATGGTGGTGATGCTACTACTATTAAAGATGAAACAGAGATCATTATTGATGGTGGTAAAGTGGGAACAGAAGATTGGACATCGGATCCTACACAAAGTGGATCAGGGGCACTGTAATTTAATATTAAACGTATGAAGACAAACCTATTATTTTTTATTTGCATCCTATTGGCATTAGCCTCTTGTGAACAAGAAGACAAGGTATCCGGAGAAAAGGCACTGGCTGTAGTGTCCGCTTCTTCCGACGATAGGCCCTCAACACGCGGAATTATAAACGATGATGCATACGCTTTAGGGGTGTTTCGGACCACTGCCGGTACTTATACGCCTTTATTCAATGTGAAGCATATTTATTCAGGAGGAGAGTGGGGATCCGATAATGTAATCAAGGTAGATTATCGGAATGCTTCTTTTTTTGCCTATTATCCTTATCATACAGCGGCCGGAAATTATGCCGGACTGGCAAGTGGCACTACCTTGACCCTGCAAGCACAGCTGTTCAATGCCGGAGAGGATATTTGCTATGGAGCAGGTGGAGCCTTGGGTGGAGGTCCGGTTAGTGTATACAATCCGTTTGTTGAGTTTCTGAATATGAAACACGCGTATGCCCGGTTGAGGTTGACATTGATCCGTGGGGAAAAATTTGATAAGACTAAGAAATGTAATATACAGAATATTACTTTCAAATCGAATAATGCCAATTTTTATCTGACACGTAGTCTCGATATTGCCTCAACTGCCGGAGCTACCGGAGGAAGCGCTGTGACTACCGGATATATTCACAATCCTAACGTTAATATTGCCGCCGGTAAAAGCGTGACATACGAGTATATGTTTCCTCCGCAACCACTTGCCGGTAGTAAATTGACTATTCTTGTCACTGTCGACGGGGTAACTCGGAGTTGTGATATTTCGGCGTTAGGCAGTTCTTTGGATTCGGGGAAATATTATGGAGTATCGCTGACATTTACGGATGTGGGAATCATCCTGTCATCGGCGGCTGTTACTGTCAATGATTTTGGCGGACAAGGAAATACTCAGGTAGATACGGAATTATAACATAAACGGAGAATAAAGATGATACAACTGAAAGATAAACTAAAAGTAAATGGCGGAATGAGACGGTACATGGAAATGGTTTGTTTGAGCCTGTCGTTTTCTCTTTTCGTAATAAGTTGCACTCAGGACAGTGATACGTTTTATCCATCGTCTCCGGAGGAGGAACATCCCGCTGTGGATGAAAGCCGGATGGTTCCGATACAATTGAGTGTGGACGGGGTTGATCAATTTTACGGAGGGGCAGTGACGCGTTCAGGAGAAAGTGTTGCTCGTTTAGTGCAGCCTTTGGATTCTACTTATGATACCGGATATGATGTGGAGACAACAGTGGAATCAATTCCATTGGAGAATAGTGTGTCGACCCGTGCCAACTTGGGTAATGTACAGTTTCGTGTAGTGGCTTACAGAACAAATGCTTCGTCTGCCGCTAATTATGCGGGGACAGCTGTTTATAAGACAAATGGTTCGGGAGTCGCAGCTATTGTAGCCAAGACAGCTACTCCTGTCAATAGTGCCGGACAATGGATATTGGGGCCGGGCACATATACTTTTGTGTGCTATTCTTATGGACTGAATAGTGCACCGGCAATGCTGTCCGGTAATTGGTCCGCAACCGTTTCGCACAATCAGGATTTTATGCTTTGGCGGAAAGAAGGAGTTGTAGTAGCTCCCGATAATAAAGGAGAGTTTACATTGGGAGGAATCAGCTTTACGCGTCAGTGCGCTCTACTCCAACTGGCTGTCACGGCCAATGATTTTTCTAATAATACGGTTCAACAATGTGCAGCCACTGTATCCAACTTGAATAGCAATAACATAACCTGGAATGCCGGTCAGGCAACCCTTTCAACAGGTGGCACGGGGGGAGCTGTAAACTTTTCCTGGAGTAGCTTGAATGCGGTTACGGTTCATAGTAATATATATAAGGTGCTGCCACAGAGCAGCCGTACGTTAACCATTAAGCTCACGACTTTGCGAATTGGTAATATACAATACAACAACCGCGTGACGGTTAATGCTTCCGGGCGTCAATTTGCGGCAGGGGGTAATTATAAGATAACTGTTAAGATAACAGGAAACGGTATTACTGTGGGAGGAGCTACGTGGGCGAAAGGAAATGTTTACGGGAGTGGGAGTAGTTTTGGGTTTGAGTCTTCACAAAGTGGTTATCATAGTGGTACACAAGGTGGATCTTTTTTCGGCTGGAATACTCTCTCTTATAGTAATAACACGTATGGAGGAAGCTCTTTTTCTTCCAATAATGATCCTTGCTATCAGGTTGCTCCCCGAGGAACATGGTGTACTCCGACTGCCAACCAGTTACAGAATCTGGGAAATAGTGGATATAGGTCTGGAAGTATGGATGGTAAGAAGGGAGGATTTTTTGGCGGTGATAAGGTTTTTCTGCCTGCAATCGGAAACAGAGGTAAAAATAATGTAAACTATTGGCCTCAGACGGGATATTACAGAAGCAGTACGGGCGGCAGTAATCAGCGTTGCTATTATCTGGAGTTTAATAATAGTTATGCTGTTAAAAATAACTATTATTGGTATTGGGATGCATTTCCGATAAGATGCGTCAAAAGATGAAAATTTTGAGAATGGTGAAGTGTAATATCGTAAAAAATGAATAATGAATAATCTAAATGATCTGATCAGGATTTGGTGTCTGCTACTGGTTTTGGTCGCTTGCAGCCAGGATGACAATATGGATGGTATACCCGATGATGCCACTGTATCTTGCACTATCAATAGCGTGAGTGTAGTCGAACCGCATAAGGTCAATACTCGTGCCGCACTTAATGACGGAGAATCCATCGGGGTCTTTTTGACTGACGATGTGGTGAAGAATGCAGGTAACAGCCGGAAATATTCGGATAGGAATAATTGTAAATATACCAAGCTATCAGGAACGTGGACTCCGATTGACGATGAAAACACAGTATCACTGGCTGAAGATGTATATGCAAACCTTTGGGCAATTTATCCTTATCATGACGATAAGGAAAATGGATTGGATTATACGGATCGGACGGCCATCCCTCTAAAGTCAAAACTGTATTCGGCTGAGAAAGATTTGTGCTATGGGGCGGGAACCGGGGAAGCCAATGAGACCAGTTTTACCCAGCCTGTAGGAAGTAAAGTTCCTGTAGATATTTCTTTTTTAAATATGGAGCATGCTTATAGCTGGGTTGTTTTTCGGGTCAACAGACATAAGTACACCAAAAATGCTAAGCTGTCTAAAATAAAAGTATCCAATGTGTTGACATACACTACTCTGAATATTACAAACGGAACTTATGCCGCTTCTAAAGCCACTCCGGAGCCGGGAATCGCTGAGAAAGTAGATGAAACGATTCCGGAACTGGAAACTGATTATGTAGAGGTGGGCTTCCTTATCGCGCCTTGCACATTAGAATCGATCGGAACCATTCTGGGAGTAGCTGACTGTGGTATGAAAGTAGACCTTACAGTAGATGGTGACGTATATACATTGGGGATTCCACTTACTAAATTGTCTCAATTGGAAGCCGGGAAAAAATACTCTATTGAGATTACCGTACAGGGGGCGCATGGAATCGTCATTGGGGCGAATGGAGTTTCTACTGTTGACTGGCCTGCGCCAACCACTGCTTCGGGAGACTTGATAGGTGAGGCTACTATACATACAAATTCTGTTTTAAACTGTTTTTGGTCATGAAGATTAATAATATGTTTTTTATTGCCATGTGCGGATTGTTTATATCATGCGGGGCAGAGATTACAACGGATACTTCATCCGAAGTATTATCCGACAGGCAGATTCCTATAGGAATATCAACTGTTGCTGTTCCTGAATACGGTGCGGAGACTACGCGTGGGCTGATTGCTAACGCCACTTATCAATTGGGACTGTTTCGTACCGGTGACAAAGGTTACCCTCCTCAGTATGATGCGCCTTATACGTATACAGCAACCGGATGGACGGCTTCTACAGAAGTGAAGGTGGATCATCGCGGGGTGAGTTTGTATGCTTATTATCCTTATCAATCCGTTTCCTTTGTAGATAACACGACAACAGCCGTTCTGAATGCGCAACTTTACAGTGCGGATAAAGATATGTGTTATGGGAAAGGGCTACCTGTAGGGGGGGCAAGCGTAATTAATAATGATGCTCCGGAAGTGGAGTTCACAGCGCTGAAACGCGCTTATGCCCGGCTCAAACTGACATTGCTGCGCGGAACGAATTATGATAAGAGTAAGGCATGTAATATCAAAAATATTACTTTGAAATCTAATAATACAAGTTTTTATCTGCAACGTCATTTGAATATCGCTACGGTAGCCGGCGCAACCGAAGGAACTGCCGTCGCAACAGGCTATGTTTATAATCCGAATGTGGATATAGCGATCGGGGGGCAATTGAGCTATGACTTCCTGCTGCCTCCACAGCCACTTGCCGGCAATACATTAACAGTTCTTGTGACGGTGGACGGTGAAGTGCGTTTTTTGAATATTACGGGATTCGGCAGTTCGTTGGATGCCGGATCATACTACAATGTATCTCTGACGATTACAGATATACAGATGGTACCTACGAATGCTTTGACAGTGAATGATTACGGGACTCAAGGGAATACTAATTTTGATTATAAATATGAGATGCATAATTGACAGGACGCAAACGGGAATACTTAGAAGTATGATTCGCCTAATGGCTCGTTCATGTTCTTTGTTCTTGATTTTGCTTGCAGTGACAGGATGTGACAGGGAGGAAGATGAAAGATTTCCTTCGGGACATCATGATCCGATAGAGGGAGATGGGGAGATGGTATCTATCAACGTAAAAGTAGATGGGGTAGATGAGTTTCCGGGTGGTGCGGTTACCCGTTCCGGAGAGATTTTGACAAAGATAGTGCAGCCTTTGGACAGTACTTATGATTCGGGCTATGATGTAGAAACAACAATTGAATCTTTACTTCCCGTTAATCCGGTGCAGACGCGTAGCAATATGGCCAATATGCAGTTTCGGGTTGTAGCCTATAAAAACAATTCCATAACGGCTGCTAATTATGCGGGTACAGCGGTTTATAGTACCAATGCTTCCGGCATTGCCTCGATTGTAGCGAATACAGCCACTCCCGCAGGTGTTTCCGGACAGTGGGTGTTAAGGCCCGGGACGTATGCGTTTGTCTTTTATTCATACGGAACCAATACAGCTCCGGCCGCTTTGTCCGGTAATTGGTCGACAACAGTGACGCATAACCAGGATTTCATGTTGTGTCAGAAGACCGGGGTAAATGTTACGGCCAATGCAAGCGGGCAATGCCTGTTGAGCGGCATTAGTTTTTCAAGGCAGTGTGCCCAACTTCAGTTGTGTGTAGTGGCTAAAGAGTTTAATAATAATACGGTTCAGCAGTGTGCGGCAACTATCTCGGGACTTAGCAACAGCCCTGTGACCTGGAATGCGAGCCAGACAACTCTTCCTGTAACAGGGACAAGCGGGACGTTGAACGTGGCATGGACCAATCCGAATGCTACCACAGTGAATAGTAATGTGTATAAGATACTCCCTCAAAGTAACCGTACACTTACAATTAAGTTTACTACTTTAAAAATCGGTAATGGACAAATGAATAACGCCATTACGGTTAGTGCTACAAACCGTTTATTCAGTGCAGCCGGTAATTATAAGATAACGGTTAGCATTGTGCCAAATTATATATCAGTGAGGAGCTATAAATGGGCAAGGGGAAATCTTTATAAAAGCGGATCTAATTTTTACTTTGAGGCTTCTCAGACAAATTATCATGGTGGTGCGACAGAAGGAGGATTCATCGGATGGAATACTCTTGATATTGGTGTAGCTAAATATAATAGTGGAAATTACTCTACAGCCAATGATCCTTGTTACCAAGTAGTCCCTCCCGGTACTTGGGAAACACCTTCTGATGGACAATTACAAGATCTGATTAATGCGGGAGTCACCTATAGCAGTTCTCCTAAAGGTTTCTGGTTTGGAGGGAACAATGGTGTATTCTTGCTTGCTCTGGGAAGCCGAAATCAGTCATCTACTACAATAAACAACCCTATATCAGCAAGCGATTCTTGGACATTTTATTGGTCCCGGATCCCTTCAGGAGCAACAGCTAAAGGGCTTAATGCCTCTCAAGGCTCGAATAGTGCCTTTATAAACACAAGCTGGGCGCGGGCTGATGGCAGAACGATAAGATGTGTTAAACGATAAATTGTATGTCCAATGAAACAGGTATTAGAATGTTGTTTGCTTTCATTAAGTCTATTCCTCTTTTTCTCCTGCGGGAAGGAGGAAGAAGGATCTATCCCAACCGATAGACAAGTGCCTATCGGGGTTACAGAAGCTTCTTTAAGTACGAGAGTGTCCACGCGTGGAGTCATCAATACTGCTGCTTATAAATTAGGTCTTTTCCGTACGAATGCTAACGGATATCCACCTCAGTATGATGCTCCCTATACTTATAGCGCAGCCGGTTGGACCGCATTCACAGAAATACTGGTGGATCACCGTTCGGTGGGTCTATACGCATATTACCCTTACCAGTCTGTATCATTTGTCGATAACACGACGACTGCGACGTTAGTTGCTCAAATTTATGATGTAGCTAAAGATGTGTGTTACGGTACCGCTGCGGCTACAGATGGATCGCCGAAGATAAATAATGATCATAAAGCAGTGCAATTTCTTAATATGAAACATGCGTATGCCCGGTTGAAACTTACATTTGTCCGAGGGACGAATGTGATGTCAGGCCGTAAATGTAAAATTGAAAACATAGTGTTGAAGAATAATTCAACCAATTTTTATCTTCAGCGGCAAGTCGATATAACTACCGGCACGATTACTGGAGGGACCCCTGCGGCGGGGGGATATGTATACAATCCGAATGTAGAAATTCCATCCGGGAACCGGGTTTATGAATATTTACTTCCTCCGCAACCTTTGACCGATAGTAAATTGACCATTTCGGTAACGGTAGATGGTGAAGTCCGTACGGTCACGGTTACTGAGTTTGGCAATGCATTGAATGCAGGAGGATACTATCATGTTACATTGACAATCAATGATGTGCAGATTGTTCCGAATGCGAATGTAATCGACAATGGGTATACGACGGATAATACTACCATTCAGAATAACACTCCAAGTGTGGTTTAAAATGACTGATAATAAGTGATGGGAGAGGCTCGGTAAATGTGAGCGGACTATCCACACCTTTTAATAAATTGATTTTAAATAGATAAGATGAAAAGAGAACTAAGCATAGTCTTGTGTCTGCTGCTGCTTCCGGGAATGACAGGAGTGAAGGCCAGTGCCGACTCACCGGAGAAAAAAACGGCGTCGGCAATGAACAATAAACAAAACGTACGACAGAAAATAACCCCGGTGGGTACTCGAAAGTCTACTTCGGTACGCCCCTTGTCCGTATGCGAGGTGAAAGTTAACTTACCTACGGACAGCATGCTGCTCTCGTGGGTAGACTTTTTGTCACCTTCGGTTACGGAGGCACCGAAGGTTGAGGAAGTACGGCAGACGGTGCGTGGCAGCATCGTGTTGGATTACAGTCGCGGGCAGAAGACGAAATATGATGAGCGTAATTTTGTAGAAGCTGTTTACAAACTTTTAGCTGTGACACGCCCGCTCAAAGAAACACCGGGTATGAGTTTGGAAGGTATTCGTTTGACTGGTTATACGGCTCCGGACGGTGACTATCGGATGAACGAACGTCTGGGCTTACAACGCGCACTGGCATTGAAAGATTATATCCGGCGGGAGAAAAGCTTCGGCACAGTGCCTTTTGAGGTGAACTGGATAGCGGAGGATTGGAAAGGACTGACCGATCTGATAGTTGGATCGGAGATGGCATTCAAAGAGTCTGTACTCGACATTATCCGTACAGTGGATGTGGTGGACGGTCGTGAACGAATGCTGATGGATTTGGCGGGTGGGACTGCCTATCACTATTTGTCGTCAGCTTTTTTCGGGAAGTTGCGTCGCATCGACTACGAGGTAAGCTACGTAGACAGAAGTTTGGTGGCGCAGCCATCGATAAGCATGACAGAAGGGGTGTCGGTTGTTACTTCGGGCAAACCGGAAGCATTCTCGGTGGCGGACTTCTGCCGCTTGGCAGAAGCACATGCCGTAGGTTCGGCTGAATTCAATGACTTGATGGACTTGGCGGGACGTCTTTATCCGGACAGTCCGGTGGCGTGCATCAACGCTGCCGGAGTAGCCTTGTTGCGCCGCGATACGGAGCGTGCCCGGAGATATCTGCAACGCTTTGCCACCCTGCCTGAAGCCGGGTGTAATATGGGTATTCTTTGTCTGCTTGAAGGTGACCGGGGAAAGGCGGAAGTTTACCTGAGCCTGGCACAGGCAGGAGGAAGCGTGCCGGCAGGGAGGGCACTGCGCTTCGTGCAAAGTAAGTAAAGGCTCACCACAGAATACGCAGATTCACACGGAGTCGTTTTTTCTCTCCGTGTGGTTGCATTTAGTAAAGTATGAATAAAGAATCTGTGAAAATCTGTGTAATCTGTGGTGAAAAGAAAAATGGAAAACACAAACTGACGAAAGTTATGGATATAGCGGAAATAGCAACAATGGCATTTATCGCTTCGGGGATGACATACAACGCCGTGAAGTATTGGCGGGTAAACCGAAAGGTGCACATTGCCCGTGAGTGGCCGGTGAGTCTGATTCTGAAACGTATGGATTATTTGTCGGAAGAGTGCCGGAGAGCGGTCTTGTTGGTCTTTGACCGACGAGGATATCTGGTGCGCAAGTACCCTGAGGCGGATGTGCTGAAACGGAAAAAGAAATGGCGGCTGCGTTGCACTGTACAGGAGGGGATGTTGAACTTCTGTGTGCTATTCACCCCCCATGCGCTTTGCCTGAGCGGGATACATCATCGTGATGATGTGGATCGCCTGTTTGCCGGTCATGCCGGCATCTGTATTGCCGAAACTGGATTACAGGAGATTGTTCATGGCGCGTCGTTGGAGTTGATAGCTGCCGGTACGGAAACAGACGAGGAAAATGAGAAGACCGATTCTGCCACATTGGATGCATTGCTTCCGGGAGAATTGGTTACGGACGCAATGGCAAAGGATCTTCCGGTAGAGTTGAAGGGGTGTAGCGAACAATGGTATACGGGAAGCGTGCATTATGCGAAAGGTGAACCGGATAACTGGCTTGCCGTGCGCCGTGAGGGGGACCGGCTGTTGATGCAGTTTCGTACCAACTTTTCTGCCGTGGAACGGGAGGCAACCATTGAGATAGGGAATGGCGAGGGAGTACACTTGCTTAAGGTGCGTCAGCAGGTGATGGGTATTCATCCCACGTTGACGGTCAGTCGTCGGCTCTATGTCAGTGCCGGGCGGAAGAACGAGGCGGTGACGCTAACCGTTATCCCTGACAATGAACAGGCATGTTGGTGCGTGAAGAGTGCTAACGCTAACGACGGTGGATGTTGGTATTCGGTCTATCCGCCTGTGGGCCTGCAACAGAAAGGGAGTCAGAACTTGAAAGTACATCTTGAAGCGAAACCAGCCAATGTGCGCTCGCGCTCGCTGGCTCTGACGTTGGAGACGGGTACATATCCTTTCAGCCAGACGACAGATCTGTTATTGATGCAGGGTGTCTGCTTTGATTATTATATAGAGTATCCGCCGGAAGATCCTTGTGCACGACATAGCGGGGTGATAGAGATGCCACCGGGTTACAGGGAGGAGGTGAGGACATACAGTGTGTGTGTGGACAGTAACCAGTCGTGGCGTATCGTGAGCGATGAGGCGGCGGCCTGGGTGGAGGTGAGCGAACCTGAACTGTTGCAGGGACATTATGACGGACGGTTCACGGTGAAGGTACATTCTAATGCAGGATACCGGGTACGTGGTGGATTTCCGGCAGCGCGTCACACGGTGCTCTCGTTGGTGAATGATACGGGCGTGGTACGCGATATCCTTATTTATCAAGGTGGATACGTACGTATCCGGGGTAAATATTGGCTGGACCGTAATCTGGCGGCAGGCGGGAAATTAGCACAGGTAGCCATCCCGTTGGGGTTGGAAGTGGGTACCACACTTAATCAGGGTACGTATTTTCAGTTTGGCTGTCCTACTGATCGATGGGAGGAGAATTTTACGCCCTGTCGCGGCAGTTGGTACGATGGCACGGCAGAGAGTCCTGCACGGATTAATGAGTTGGACCCTTCACCGGAGGGGTGGAGGCTACCATCGCGTATTGAAATGGAGGCATTGATGAACAGTCCCGCTGCTCCGATGGAGCTTCAACGGGAGGAGGACCGGACGAATATCTGCCTTCTGAGTGACGACGGAGTACCAGTATACCTGCCGCTGTGCGGACACCGGAGCCATATCAACGGCTGCCGGATTGTGGTTCCGCACGGTCATCGTTACTGGACGGGGAGTAGTCAAAGTCCGGTATATGGCTATTCGCTTTGCGTAGAACCCAGTCGACAGATGTATTTGATGCACGATATGAAGAAATATGGGTTTCCGGTAAGAAGCGTGATGAATGATGAACTATAAACGATTAACCAGGAAGGGTATGATAGAAATAAGGAAGATTGAAGAGGTACGGAGAGGTGTGGATATTCCGGAGATTACGGGTATTTATGATCCGCTGAGCGGAAAGAAAGACGGGACGATCACACCAATGGCACCGTTGGTGGTTTGGGGACGTAATTTGAGACATTATGCGCTGGAGGATTTTAAATTGTGTCTGGTGGCACAGAGGAAACCGGTGGAGGTAATCGAGATCAAACTTGTGTATACATATTCGGATAAGAAGGTGATTGCGGCTATTCCGGAACTCAAACCGGGAGAATATCGTCCTGCGGTACGATTGAAGGATGATGAAGGAAAGGTGTATGTGTTGCCTGCGGTGTGGGTGGTGAGGGGAAGATGGAGAAGATGAGGGACAATAAACGGATTTACCACGATAGATATATAGTAACACAAAGTTTCTTAATATATGGAATTAAGTACTATATGTCTTTGTGAGACTCTGTGGCGAAATAATAAGCATGAACAAAATGAATATAAAGAAGAAGTTGGTGGCATTTGTATCGACGGTAGTGTTGATGGCCCTGGTGGTGGTTTGTCTGGGTCTGCTGCTGGTAAAAGTTTGTTCGGGGACGGATGAATGGAAAGAGGTAAGAATAGAACCGGTGGTTGGATCTGCGGCGAAAGATTCAGTACATGTAGTGCATTACACACGGCCGGAGATACCACAGGTGATGACTGAGCCGGCGGATCGGGCGGCATATTACGTGAAACATTATTGGGATGACTACTTGGTGGATGATACGGCGTGGGTGAACGGCATGGATACGGAGCAACTGTATGCCGACTTCATCGACGCGCTGAAGTATGCCGAGCCGGAGGCAAATTTGAAGGCGTTGTATACCATGATGGTGAGGATGGAGGCAGACAGTACGGCGTACAAGCGTTTCTGCCTGCTGGGTGAGAAGTATCTTTACGAACCGAACTCGCCGATGCGCAACGAGGATTATTACATCGCTGTGTTGGAACAAATGGTGGCATCCGGGCGGCTCACGGAGTGGGAGAAGATACGCCCCGCGGATCGCTTGAAACAGGCGCGCAAGAACCGGCCGGGGATGAAGGCAGCAGATTTTGCGTACGTCACCCCGAAGGGTGAGAGCGGGCGGATGAGCGGATTGAAGGCAGAGTATACGTTGCTGTTTTTCTATGATCCGGACTGCTCAAACTGCCGGAAATTTGAGAAGGTATTTGAGGAGATGCCCGCTTTTGTAGAGATGGTGGAACAAGGGACGCTGCGCGTGCTGGCTGTCTATCCGGATGAGAACGAAGAAGAATGGCTGGTGAAGTCGGCACACATGCCGCGGGGATGGATTGTAGGCTGGAATAAGGCGGGGGATATCCGCAGCCGGCAGCTGTATGACATTCATGCCACGCCGAGCCTCTATTTGCTGGACCGCCGGAAGCGGGTGATCCTGAAGGACGCATCGATGGACCAGTTAATCGGTTATATGGCGACACGGGACGCAAAGAAGAAATAAAGACATTGAAGATCTGTCTGACCCCGGTTACCTCTTTCTATAAGAGCATGTACAACAGTGGTTGTCGTTTATTCTTGTTAGGGGCTAATTGAAGGAGGTACCGGGGTTTTATTCACCTCTGCGGTGAAATTTTTGTTTGAAGCCATTATTCGACATTCATCGTCAACTGTATCCGTTTCCGTTCGAAGTCAATGCTCAGTACTTTCACCGTGACGTGCTGATGGATGGAGACCACTTCGGTGGGATCGGTGATGAATCGGTTGGCAAGTTGGGAGAGATGGACAAGTCCGTTTTCCTTGATGCCTATGTCCACGAAAGCACCGAAATTGGTGATATTGCTGACGATACCGGGAAGCACCATGCCTTCGCGGAGGTCATTGATGGTGCGAACGTTCCGGTCGAATTCAAAAACCTGTATCGTGTCGCGCGGGTCACGTCCCGGTTTATCAAGCTCTTGGAGAATATCTTTCAGAGTGGGGAGCCCTACAGTGGGGGTGATATACTTTTCTACTTCGATACGATTGCGCAGGGCTTTGTCGGCAATTAATTGGGGTACGGTACACGAAAGATCCTTCGCCATTTGATTGACGATGCCATAACTCTCGGGGTGTACGGCGGTGTTGTCCAGTGGGTTCTCACCTTCGGCGATGCGAAGGAACCCTGCGCACTGTTCAAAAGCTTTGGCTCCCATGCGGGGCACTTTCATCAACTCTTTGCGAGAAGAGAAGGCGCCGTTGGCGGCACGGTAGGAGACGATGTTCTGTGCCAGTTGCGGACCCAGCCCGGAGATGTAGGTGAGCAGATGACTACTGGCAGTATTGAGGTTGACGCCTACCTGGTTGACACAGTTCTCAACCGTCTGGTCGAGCGATTTCTTCAGCTTCGTCTGGTCTACATCATGTTGGTACTGACCTACACCAATGGATTTGGGGTCGATTTTTACCAGTTCCGCCAACGGGTCCATCAGGCGGCGGGCAATGGATACGGCGCCGCGGACGGTGACATCATAATCGGGGAACTCGTCGCGGGCTATCTTGGAAGCGGAGTAGATGGAAGCACCCTGCTCACTGACGACAAATACCTGTACGGGACGGTCGAACTGCTGGTGGGTGACAAAGGTTTCTGTCTCGCGGCTGGCAGTCCCATTGCCGATGGCGATAGCTTCTATCTTGTAGGCTTCTATCATTTTCCGGAGTTTGGATGCGGCTTCGGCTTTTTTGTCTACCGGGGGATGCGGGTAGATATTTTCGTTGTGTACCAGATTACCTTGCGCGTCGAGACAGACTACCTTGCAGCCGGTACGGAATCCGGGGTCGATGCCCATGACACGTTTTTGCCCCAGAGGCGGAGCAAGGAGCAGTTGGCGCAGGTTTTCGGCGAAAACACGGATGGCTTCATCGTCGGCTCTCTCTTTACTGAGGGCGGCAAACTCAGTTTCAATGGAAGGCTTCAGCAGGCGGCGGTAGGCATCCTGCACGGCTTCGGATACATGGCGTCCGCATTCGTTGGTGCTGCGTACGAACTGGCGATAGAGTCGTTCGAGGCATTCATTGTCGTCAGGGGTGATACTGACCTTCAGCAAACCTTCGGCCTCGGCACGGCGGATGGCGAGCAGGCGGTGTGAAGTGCAGCGTTTCAGGGGAGAAGAGAAGTCGAAATAGTCGCGGTATTTGGCAGCTTCTTCATCTTTTCCTTTTACTACTTTGGCAGTGATAACAGCTTGACGGGCAAAGAGGTTACGCACGGCATTGCGGGCACGTTCGTCTTCGCTGACTTGCTCGGCAATGATGTCCCGGGCGCCTTTCAGGGCATCATCGGCATCTTTGACATCGCCTTTCACGAAGGCGGAAACCCGGGCGTTGAGGTTGTTCTCCCGCTGCATCATTATCAATAGGGCGAGGGGCTCGAGCCCTTTCTGACGGGCGGCTTCCGCACGGGTCTTGCGTTTAGGCTTGTAGGGCAGGTAGATATCTTCAAGGGCAGTGGCATCCCAGGTCGCATCGATGCGTTGCTGCAATTCGGGTGTCAGTTTGCCCTGTTCACTGATGGTGCCGAAAATGGTCTCTTTACGCTTGGCGAGGTCGGAGAGTTTATCGTACTGCGTTTTGATAGCTTCTATCTGCACTTCGTCCAGGCCGCCCGTGATTTCTTTACGATAGCGGCTGATGAAAGGGATAGTGGCTCCCTCGGCCAATAGCCTGAGGGTATTGCTGATTTGCTTTTCCGGCAGGTTGAGCGCTGCCGAAATCATTTTGTGAAAGATTTCCATAAACTATTTTTAGGACATTGAGCGACAAATGTACGCAATAATCTACTATAACCATCAACTTTTAGTATCTTTGCGGGCATAAAAAACGGATACACACACTCTAAAACAGATGAATATGCCGGTGTCGCTTAAATATATTCTTTTTTTGCTTCTGGTAGTTATGGGTTTCTGCCGTCCCCTGACGGGATATGCCGCTACCGGAGAGAAACCTATCCTTATGATCTGTTCGTATAATCCGGGAGCGTATCCTACTTCAGCCAATGTTTCCGATTTTATGGATGAATATGAGAGATTAGGAGGCAAACGGGGAGTGGTCATTGAAAATATGAACTGTAAGAGCTTCTCTGATTTTCCTCGCTGGAAAGGGGTGATGAGAGACATTTTAGATAAATACCGGGGGAATCAGGAGCCGGCGTTGATTATTCTGTTCGGACAGGAGGCATGGGCCTCTTATTTGTCACTGAACGATTCAGTGACAGGGGAAGTGCCCGTGTTGTGCGCACTGACCAGCCGGAATGTGGTACTACTTCCGGATGATGAAAAAGATTTGGTACACTGGATGCCGGAATCATCCGATTTTTATGAAGATAATCTGAAACGGCAGGTACGTGGCGGATTTATGTACGAATATGACATTGCATCGAACATCCGCATGATCCGGGCTATCTATCCGGATACAAAGAATATCGCTTTTATATCGGACAATACTTATGGGGGTGTCACTTTGCAGGCGCATGTGCGGAGGGAGATGAAACAGTTTCCTGAACTGAACCTGATTCTGCTGGACGGGCGCGAACACACCATTTATACCATTGTGGACGAACTTCGGAAACTGCCGAAACATACGGCTGTACTAATAGGCACGTGGAGGGTGGACAAGAACGAAGGCTATTTTATGAGGAATGCCACGTATTCGATGATGGAAGCGATTCCGGACATACCGACATTTACAGCTACTTCCATCGGACTGGGTTATTGGGCTGTCGGAGGGGTAGTGCCTGCTTTCCGGACATTTGGTAAAGAGCTGGCGGCGGAAACAGCCCGGTTGTTGGAAAATCCCGGAGATACGACACTACGGGTGGAAGTGGTAGGCACGGAAGCACTACTGGATAGTAAAAAAGTGAAGGAACAGAAGATAAACGTGGCTGCATTGCCTATGGCGGTAAAGCTGGTAAACGAATCACCTTCTTTCTATCGGCAATACCGGTATCAGATCTGGGGTGGAGTAGGCGTTCTGTGTGTCCTGGTTATGGGACTGCTGATTTCTATCTATTTCTATCTGCGGACGAAACGGCTGAAGGATGATTTGGAACGTTCGCAGGCGGATTTGTATGAAGCGAAAGACCGGGCGGAAGAATCGAATCGGTTGAAAAGTGCTTTCCTTGCTAATATGAGCCATGAGATACGGACACCATTGAACGCGATCGTGGGCTTTTCGGACGTGTTGGCTTCGGGTGGAAGCTCGGACGAGGATCAGCGGAATTATTTCAGAATTATCCAGTCGAACTCCGATTTGTTGTTACGGCTGATTAATGATATACTCGATCTTTCGAGGTTGGAGGCAGATAAAGTGACGCTGACTCCGGAGGACTGTGACGTGGTTCAGCTATGCAGGCAGGCGTTGTCGTCGGTAGAGATGTCGCGCCGGGAATCGGGTAACCGGTTTGTTTTTGAAACCAAGATCGACTCTTTTGTTTTACAGGTAGATGTTCAGCGTTTGCAGCAGGTGCTTATCAATTTGCTGACGAATGCGGCGAAGTTTACCAAAAACGGTACAATCACATTGCAGTTTGAAGTAGACAGGGAGAAGAAGCGGGTATTGTTTGCTGTGGCGGATACGGGCTGCGGCATTCCGAAAGAGAAACAGAAGCAGGTGTTCGAACGGTTTGAGAAGCTGAACGAATATGCTCAGGGGACCGGATTAGGACTTTCGATCTGTAAGCTGACAGTGGATAAATGGGGTGGCAGTATCTGGATTGATCCTGACTATGAAAGAGGGGCGAGGTTTGTTGTTTCGCATCCGTTATAAGAAAAAGAGACTATCACGGGGTCACACAGAGTTTATTCTCTATTTAAATCCTTTCAGTGAGACTCTGTGGTGAATCAAATTTAAACCATTATTATGATGAAAAGATTGATTTGTATTTGTGCTTTCTTGCTTTGTCTGGTGTGTGTATTGCCGGCACAAGAGAGAGAGGTGAAACTGAAGATTGTGCAGACAAGCGATGTGCATGGTAATTACTTTCCTTATAATTTTATCACTCAGAAGGAGTGGGGCGGAAGCCTTGCACGCGTGTATGCGTTGGTGCAAAAGAATCGGGAAGTTTATAAAGAGAACCTTATTTTGCTGGATAACGGAGATATTCTGCAAGGACAGCCTTCGGCTTACTACTATAATTATATAGATACAGTAGCACCACATGTGTGTGCCGAAATGATGAACTTTATGGGATACGATGCCGGAAACATGGGAAATCATGATGTAGAAACGGGTCGCCCTGTATTCGATCGTTGGATCGGTGAGTGTAAATTTCCGGTGCTGGGGGCTAATATTATCGAAACGGCTACGGGCAAGACCCATCTTCCTCCCTATCAAGTGTTGGAACGTGACGGGGTGAAGATTGTGGTACTGGGCATGATTACACCGGCTATTCCTGCCTGGTTGTCGGAGAATCTGTGGCAGGGGCTACGGTTTGACGATATGGAGGAGACAGCACGGAAGTGGATGAAAGTGATCCGTGAGAAAGAAAAACCGGATTTGGTGATCGGGCTGTTTCATGCAGGTCAGGATGCTTTTGTCATGTCGGGTAAGTATAACGAGAATGCATCGTTGAATGTGGCGAAGAATGTGCCGGGATTCGATATGGTACTGATGGGGCATGACCATGCCAAGGAGTGCAAAAAGATAGTGAACGTTGCGGGTGACTCCGTGCTGGTGATTGATCCGGCAAGTAACGGGATTGTAGTGTCGGACATTGATGTGACACTGAAACTGAAAGATGGCAGAGTGGTGAGCAAACAAATAGACGGGGTATTGACGGATACAAAAGAATATGGTGTAAGTGAAGCCTTTATGAGACATTTCGCAGTGCAATATGGTGCGGTAGAGAAGTTTGTTTCGAAGAAAATCGGTGTGTTTACGGAAGATCTGTCTACTCGTCCGGCCTATTTCGGCTCGTCGGCGTTTATCGATTTTATCCATTCGCTGCAACTCGACATTTCGGGGGCAGACATTTCGTTTGCCGCTCCGCTATCGTTTGATGCTGAGATAAAGAAAGGAGATATCCGCGTGAGCGATATGTTCAACCTGTATAAATATGAAAATATGCTTTATGTAATGAAGCTATCGGGAAAAGAGATTAAAGATTTTCTGGAGGAATCCTATTATATGTGGACGAATCAGATGAAGTCGCCGGAAGATCATTTGCTGTGGTTGAAGGAGAAACGTACGGCGGGTGCCGAAGACCGGGCCTCGTTCCAGAATTTCAGCTTTAACTTCGATTCGGCTGCCGGAATCATTTATACAGTGGATGTGACTAAACCGAAAGGAGAGAAAGTGACCATCGTCAGCATGGCAGACGGTGCTCCGTTCCGAATGGATCATATATATAAGGTAGCACTGAACTCTTACCGTGGCAACGGCGGTGGAGAACTACTGACAAAGGGATCGGGAATTCCACAAGAAAAGCTGAAAGAGCGTATCATATTCTCAACGGATAAAGATCTCCGTTTTTATCTGATGCAGTATATCGAAAAGAAAGGCACACTGAATCCCCGTGCGCTGAACCAGTGGAAATTTATTCCCGAAGAGTGGGTGAAGCCCGCTGCAGAGAGGGATTATGAATATCTGTTTGGAACTAAATAATAGAATATGGCTGAAGAACTTACATTTATATCGGGCAGCAAAGAGGAACAATATCTCTCTTTGTTGCCTCAGGTAAAGGCTCTGATAGAGGGGGAAGAGGACCTGGTTGCCAATTTGGCTAATGTAGCTGCTGTCTTGAAGGAAGCTTTCGATTTTTTCTGGGTAGGTTTTTATTTGGTGAAGCAGGACCGGCTGGTACTGGGACCGTTTCAGGGACCGGTGGCCTGTACGCGCATTCGAAAAGGTAAAGGAGTTTGCGGCACGGCCTGGGAGGAAGCTAAAACCCAGTTGGTTCCGGATGTGGAAGCTTTCCCGGGACATATTGCTTGCAGCTCGCTTTCCAGATCGGAAATTGTGGTTCCACTGATAAAGGAAGGTAGGGTATGGGGAGTGTTGGACATAGACAGTGATCTCCTGAATTTCTTTGATGAAACCGACCGGAAATATCTGGAAGAAATGTGTAGATACTTATGAAAATAATAACTATCTTTGCCGACTTAAAAATAAGAGTGCAATAGGTGGGATACATCAAAAGAGTTCTATTATCGTTTCTGTTGTTGACGCTGTTCGTGACGTACCAGGTGAGCATTACGATGTTTACCCATGTGCATTACGTAAACGGTGTAATGATTGCGCACTCTCACCCCTATAAAGGTACTCACTCACATTCTACATCTAATATTGTTGTTATTGCCCATTTTGCTACATTCCATTCGCTGGAAGCCCATGTGCAATATGATTTTACACCCGAACGGCCGGTGCTGTTTACGGTAGAGATACCTGAGAGTATACCGGTGACAACAGAAACACATTTACGGGTAATTTCTTTGCGTGCCCCTCCGGCCGAACAGGCTTAAACTAAATTTAGGGGAGAGCCCCTTTCCGTTTCTTTTACTCTTTTATATATCATAGCTAATAACAAACAATGAAAAATTATATAGTTATGCTTGTGCTTGCGTGTGTAAGCATGAGTTTGTATGCAGTCAATCCGATTAAAGAAGGTAATATGATTGCCGGACACGTTATTGTGAAAGGCACTGAAGAAAGCATTCCGTTCGCAACGGTAATGATATTGGGGACCAACCGTGGTGCGGTATCCAATGAAGAAGGGCAGTTTGAATTTCGTAAGTTGGCTGCCGGGAAATATACACTCCGTGTACAGGTAATGGGGTATAAAACACAGGAAAAAACAATCACGGTCAGTGCAGAGGCCACATCGGTGGTTCATTTCCAGATGGAAGAAGAAAGTTTTATGACAGATGAAGTGGTTGTCTCGGCCAACCGGAATGAGGTGAGCCGGAAGGCGGCGCCGGTGGTGGTGAACGTGATGAGCGCCAAGCTTTTTGAAACGGTGAATTCTACCGACCTGGCGAAGTCGCTTAATTTTCAATCAGGGCTGCGGGTAGAGAACAATTGTCAGAACTGCGGTTTTCCGCAAGTACGTATCAATGGATTGGAAGGTCCTTACTCGCAAATTCTGATTAATAGCCGTCCTATCATCAGCGCATTGTCGGGAGTGTATGGGCTGGAACAGATTCCGGTAAATATGATCGAACGTGTGGAAGTGGTGCGCGGAGGTGGATCGGCTCTGTTTGGGGCCAATGCTGTGGGAGGTACAATCAATATTATTACAAAAGATCCGATAAACAATTCTTTTCAGGTGGCAAGCACGATGTCTAATATGAATGGTAAGTCGTGGGAGCAATATATGGGAGGAAACGTTTCTCTGGTTGCGAAAGATAATTCGTACGGTATCGCTTTGTATGAGACATACCGAAATCGTAATCCTTATGATGCGGACGGGGATGGTTTTTCGGAACTGGGCAAATTGAATATGAATACTTTCGGGATGCGTGCATACTATCGTCCCAACTATTTCAGCCGCATCAATGTGGAGTATCACACAACAAATGAATTTCGCCGGGGTGGCAATAAATTCAATTTACAACCTCACGAATCGGATATTACCGAACAAACAAAACATATTATCAATAGCGGAGGATTAAGTTATGACCGTTATTGGGGAGAGAAGCATAAGATGTCTGTATATGGATCTATCCAGCATACGGATCGCAACAGCTATTACGGTGCTCAACAGGATATGAATGCGTATGGTAAAACAAACGATCTGACTTGGGTAGTGGGAGGTATGTATGTGGGAAATATGGACCGTTGTCTTTTTGCCCCTGCTACATTTACAGGTGGTGTAGAGTATCAGAATAACTCTCTGCACGATGTGATGACCGGGTATCACCGTGACATGCAGCAGGATGTCCGTATTGCCGGAGGATTTGTACAGAACGAATGGCGCTTGAACCGCTGGACCATGCTCGTGGGAGCACGTCTGGACAAGCATAACCTGATCGATCATCCGATCTTTAGCCCGCGTGTGAATTTTCTATATAAGCCGAGCGATAATTTGCAGGCACGTCTGACATACTCTACCGGCTTCCGGGCCCCGCAGGCTTACGATGAAGACCTGCATGTGACAGCTGTGGGAGGTGAAGGGGTGCAGATCCGACTGGCTGAGGGGTTACGTGAAGAACGTTCCAACAGCTTTAGTGGTTCGGTGGATTGGTCGTTCCCAATGGGACACTGGCAGTCTAATATTCTTCTGGAAGGTTTTTATACTGATCTGCATCATGTATTTGTGCTCGAGGATATCGGTCTGGACGAGAATGGAGATAAGATAAAGGAGCGCCGGAATGGTAGCGGGGCGAAAGTATATGGTGTCAATCTGGATGCGAAGGTAGCTCACGGGTGTGAGGCACAGTTGCAATTGGGATTTACAGTGCAACGCAGCAGATACAACCGGGCAGAGATATGGACCAGTGAAGGGGAAGAGGAACAGACAACGAAACGGATGCCTCGTACACCGGATTATTACGGTTATTTCACTTTCACGTCGGCACCGTTGAAGAGCTTTGACTTTTCACTTTCCGGTACTTATACCGGTAAGATGATTGTGCCGCATATGGCGGGATACATCGAGAAGTCGCGTATGGAGCACACCCCGCAGTTTGTGGACCTTAATCTGAAACTGAACTATACTTTTGTGCTGAAAGATCATATCAAGATGCAGGTGAACGGTGGAATACAAAATATATTCAATAGTTTCCAAAAGGACTTGGATAAAGGAGAGTTCCGGGATGCAGGTTACTTTTATGGACCGACTCAGCCACGGACTTATTTTGTGGGAATAAAGATAATGAATTAAATCCCGGGTTCACCACAGAGCCTCACAGAGTTTTATCGAGAAGAAATAGGAAAAACTCTGTGGGGCTCTGTCTATTTTATGGTGAACTCGTTTTTGCCTATCAGGTATTCATCGGAATGTTTTTATTCATATCTTTGCGATGTTACATTTGAATTAAAAAAAAGAAGACCATGAATAAAGAAGTAGATCTTTCAGTATCCTGCCTTGGAAAGGTGAAAGGGCTGAAATATGACGTTATCATCTTACCGTGGGGAGCTACGGAACCCCATAATCTGCATTTACCGTATCTTACCGATTGTATTCTTCCTCACGATATTGCCGTAGAGGCAGCCGAAATGGCACTTGCACGTTCGGGAGTACGTTGTATGGTGATGCCGCCCGTACCTTTTGGAGCGCATAATCCGGGACAACGTGAATTGCCGTTTTGTATTCATACCCGTTATGCTACTCAACAGGCTATTCTGGAAGATATCGTATCTTCTCTTTATGTGCAGGGATTCCGGAAACTGGTCATCCTGTGTGGACACGGAGGAAACAATTTTAAGGGGATGATTCGTGATCTTGCCTTTGAATATCCCGATTTTCTGATTGCTGCCGCAAACTGGTTTGAAGTGGTTTCTCCCAAAGGGTATTTTGAAGCGGAGGTTGACGATCATGCTGGAGAGTCGGAAACTGCTGTGATGATGCATTATCATCCGGAATTGGTGAATCTGGCTGAAGCCGGTGACGGAAAGTCGAAACCGTTTGCCATCGCTTCGTTGAATGAGAAAGTAGCCTGGGTGCCCCGCCATTGGGATAAAGCGACAGCAGACAGTGGAGTGGGAGATCCCAGAAAAGCTACTGCTGAAAAAGGTGAACGCTATGTGAAACCGATCGTGGAGAAGCTCGCCAGACTTTTCGAAGAGATGGTGAAACACGACCTTTATGAATGATGGGGAAGGTATACTTATAAAAAACAGGCAGTGGCGGATTTCCGACACTGCCTGTTTTTTTAATTGTTACCTAAAAACTAATCTTTATTCCTATAAAAAACAACCTATTTATTAACTGCTGCAAAAATACAGCATGTAATTGGATTACGTTTTGATATAAATCAAAAAATATTTTTTACAGTACTCCCGAACGTACACGACTGAGTGTTTCCGGGGTCATCAGCAAGTAGGAAGCAATGTGTGATAACGGTGCCCGCTTGATAATCTCCGGATGGTGATGTAAAAGCAGGTTATAACGTTCACGTGCCGTTTCAAAACGCCATGAATCAGCTTTTATTTGTGATACAATGAGTGAATATTCCAGCACTCTGCGATAGAAAGCATTGATCTCTTTGGACTGTTCCAGTAACTTTTGCAGGATGTCGTAGGGAAGCATGTATATCACTGCCGGTTCCAACGCTTCGGCCATCAAGTGGGTGGGTTCTTGTTTCAATAAACTTTCGATGCACATCAGAATACATCCTTCGTATGAGAAGTGTTCGGTGACATCTTTCCCGTTCTTATAATAGAATTGCCGTAACATTCCTTTTCCGACGAAAACCATGTGACGGCTTATTTGTCCTTCGTTCAACAACATTTCACCCTTTTCCAGTTCTTTACGTATCAAGACCTGTGCCAGTAGTTCCCGTCCCTCTTTGTTCATCTCCGGATATCTGGAGTTTACAACAGCATCCACTGTCTCTTTCAGGTTTTCCATCATGTATATATTGATAAGTTATTATAGATTGCGGAGACAAAAATACGAAAATCAGTTGATATAAATCAATTTTTCAAAGTAAAAAGATTCCTTCTACTCCAATGACTGCCCTGGAGAGCGAGAGTATGAAAAAAAAGTTCTCTCCTTTAACATTTGAAACTTAGCTGGTTAACTTATTTCGCATAAAATCCGTGAAAAAAATGTTGTAGAAAGATTTGCGTAGTTCAAAAGTTCCCTCTATCTTTGCATCGCATTTGAGAGGAAATGCGGTTAAAAAGGAAGTTTGGGTGAGTGGCTGAAACCACCAGTTTGCTAAACTGACGTACGGGTAACCGTACCGGGGGTTCGAATCCCCCAGCTTCCGCACCAAATCTCAACTTTAAGATGACAAGGGAAGAGCCGAGTTTATTGCTTGGCTCTTTTTTGAATCTAATTTTCAGTCGGTGGGTTCGTCTAACGGTTAGGACACATGCCTCTCACGCATGTAATACGAGTTCGATTCTCGTACCCACTACTATCTGATAATAAGCCTTTTACGATAGCGTAGAAGGCTTTTTTATTGCATTATCTCTTTTTCTTGCGCCGTTTCTGGTGGCTTCTGACGGGTATTTATTATATTTGTGGTGCAAATCCGGTGCAAATTTTGCGTCCTAATTTGCACCAAACTTCTAATATATATAGTATGGCAACAGCTAATTTTTATCTCGACACTCGTCGTTCTAAGAAAGACGGAACATTTCCTATAAAGATTAACGTGAGACATAATAACAAGTTTCTTGTTAGTACCGAGTTTTCTGCTACGCCTGAAACATGGACGGGAACAGAGTACTCAAAAGAGGCCAAAAACTACAAAGTTAGAAACGTAGCGATTAGGAACCTAAAAAACAAAGTCGATACTTTGATAATCCTTCTGGATGAAAGCGGGAAGTTAAAGCGGACAAGTGATAGGGCATTGAAAGAGCAAATCGAAAGGGCGCTTAAAAATAACTCTGCAACCGAAAAGAAGTTTGTAGACTACATAGATGATTTCATTGCTACGAAAACCAAAAAGAATACAGTTGATTGCTATGTAGGAACTAAAAATAAAATCACTTCATTTGATGAGAATTGCACGTTTGATACGATAACCCGCAAATGGCTTGAAAATTTTGATAGATGGATGTCGGATGCAGGAACAAAGGTTAATACACGCTCTATTCATTTGAGAAATATTCGTTCGGTATTTAATTATGCGATAGATAATGAAGAAACTGAGCTTTATCCTTTCAGGAAATTCACAATAGAAAAGGAAGAGACCCGCAAACGGTCTATGTCGGTTGAGCAACTTGCATTATTACGTGACTTTGAGTGTGAGGAGTACCAGAAGGAATATAGAGATATGTTCATGCTGATGATTTATCTTATTGGCATTAATGGTATAGACTTGTTTAATGTAAAGGCGCTTGTAGGTGATAGAATTGAATATAAGCGTGAAAAAACGGGTAAATTATACTCTGTGAAGGTTGAGCCGGAAGCGATGGAAATAATTAGTCGATATAGAGGGAAAGAGTATTTATTAAGCGCTATGGAAACGTCGGGCGGGAATTATAGAAATTATATGATGGCGATGAATAGAGGCCTTCGGAAGATTGGAAATTTCGAACGAAAGGGTAGGGGAGGCAGGAAAGAAAGGGAACCGTTATTCCCGGAAATCACGACATATTGGGCGCGCCATACATGGGCGACTATTGCGGCAGGCTTGGATATACCCAAAGAAACCATTTCCGAAGCGTTAGGGCATGAAATAGGCTCTTCGGTGACATCTATCTATATTGATTTCAATAGGCAGAAGGTTGATGATGCAAATAGGAAAGTAATTGATTATATTAATAGCGTTGGAAGCTGGATGCGATTGAATCAGATTATAGGTAGTATAACGGGATTGTTTAATGATTCAAGACAGTAAAAAGAAAAGGCGACTAAATAAGTCGCCTTGTTTATTTCTTCTGTCATCGCTCTAATCTAATTTATTGATTTCAATTAAAATAAGGTTTACCTTCTCCCTAGAACTAAGGTTATTGGATTCCAAAATCTCTTCACATATTATTTTATATTTTACTTCACCTAGAACTACCCCAGATAATAATTCGTCTGTTTTGGCCTTTCCTGATATTAACTCTCCTGCATCTGTTTTCAATGACCATTTACCATTATTCATGGAAGATGCTGTGATGACGCCCTCAAATTCTTTTATTTCTGTGTCCAATTCTGACGATTCGCTTAGTACTTCATAAATTTCTTCCAATCTCGGCAATCCTACTTTATTAGTAATTACTTTCGACTCAACAGTTGAAGACACCCATTTATATTTTACGGATATTCTATTGTCAATCAATTCCTTAATAAAATTCTTATAACTCCTAACTGTATGCCCTTTTAAAGGAGCAAGATTTTCTCTTAATTCCTCATTAGTACTACATTTCAAAAGAGAATCTATAATAAACAAAGTTTTCTCTATACGAGAGGAGCCAAATAAATCTAAAGAAGATTCTGCATACATATGCACATTGAAAGAGGCTGCAGAATATGCAAAAACCCTCAATTTAAAATCTTTATCATCTTTAGCACCACCTGTTTTTTTGTAACAATTGGCAATCATTGATTGATATTGGTTAGTTAAAACAGATAGTGTAGATACTGGGATAGAATGCGAATTATTAAGGTCTTCAAATCCTAAATGAATAACAGGATGTTTATGTTCTAAAGCTTCATATATTATTGATGCATCGTCGCTTTCTCCATCAAAAAAATATCCTTCATCAGGTAGCATAGTTTCTGGTAAGGTTGCCTGATCATATTTATCTAAATAATATGATTTATCATAATAAGAAACAATATAATAATCATTGCTTATTTCAGGAGAAATCAATAAGGAACGAAGATCTATTCTATTTTCTAAAAATTGGCATATCTTATCTTTAGAAATTCGTATTGCGACATATTGATAACATGTATCATCATTATACAGGAGACATAAATATCTAGTTCCTACGATATCTTTACCCAAAAACAATTGAGGTATATCATAGAAATCCAATATTCTTTCTAAGTATATTTTAGTAATCATGATTGTACTATTTTTGAAATCGTAAAATCAAAAGACTGCGTACGCCACCAAGAGTAATGAGATTTTTTAAAAGTTTTCTTTATAAGCCCATCATCTCCATTTAAAACAATTTTCGCAATACAACCTCCTTTAAATTTGGGAAGTTTTAATGTTCTTTTTGCATCTTCTATATTGCTATAAACAGAAACCGCTCTTATTATACACTCGTCAATACCTTCACCAGTGAATTTTTTGTCTGGGGCCAACTTCTTTTGAGAAAAGAAATCCGAATCTTCAACTGGATTACCTTTAGATATACGATAAAAATACTCTCCTGAAGGTGAAATAGCATCTTCAGGAGGACATCTATTAGGTAAAGTCTCAGCCCATTCCATAACTATTAATCTTAAAATTGGTGTGCAATTTTAAGTAAAAAATACGACATAGCCTAATTTTTGCAACTGCAATATTAAGTTTTAACATATTAATAGATAAGCATAAGTCATTAAATCTGCTAAAATAATGTACTGGTACATAGGATTATTTCAAAGGAATATACTCAGTCATACAATGAAATATTTCATCATGGAAATAAGCTTATATTCACAAAAAGCATAAGCCTATGACTTATCACAACCATTTAACGCTGAAAGCTTATCAGCCCACAATTCTATATGTTCGTTCGCCTTATAGTTTTACATATTACAAACATAACACTTCTATTGGAGAGCATAATCACCATTCCCACAAATTACAACTCACCCCAACCCCGACATAGGGGGTTGCCTTATTTCCGGAAAAACCGTATCCAGCCTGCACACCCAGCCCGAACCTCTTTCGCTTTGCCCGCTCTCTAACAAACATCGTCCTCGTTTTACTGTACACCTCTATACTATCCAACTTTGCCCGGTATCCCGACACGTAGGCTGTATAAAGGCTGTCTTTGTAGATTTTCTGCGTAATAGGCAAATATACCGTATCTCGAACTGTATCACTCGGTACAGGGACGGGAACAACGAACGGGAACGAATCTACAACGCTTTCATAAACCGGAACGGGCACTGTATCCCGAACCGTATCAATACGATTTGTGACGATCGTATCTCTGACCACTTCACCCGGTACGTGTTCCACCCTTGCCGGACGGAACACGATAAACAGGATAAGAGCAACTATCGCAATGTAAGACAAATATTTCATGGCCGTATGATTACAGGTTTCATAAAATTAGAGAACTCCTTCCGGACATCGAAACATGGGCAAACCTTGATATACTCAAACAGTTCTACCTCCCCATTATCATTCAGATCAGGAGATGTGTCCCGGTGTCCAAGCACCTCGATAATAGGGTACTCTTTACAGAGCTTCGCTACTAAATCGCGCAAAGCTATTCGTTGCGCTTCTGTCCGGGTATCAGCAGCTTTCCCATTAATATCCAGACCGCCGATATAGCAGATACCGATCGAATGCTTGTTATACGACTGCTCACTGAATCCTTTTGTATTGCAATGCGCTCCATCGATAGACAGGGATCTGCCGTTTTCTACAGTCCCGTCAAGGTCTATTACAAAATTGTACCCGATCTGATTAAAGCCTCTCTGTTTATGCATCCGGTCAATGTCTTTTGCACGCAAATCCTGTCCGAAGCGCGTGGCCGAACAGTGAATAATGATTGAATCAATTGTTTTCATATTGTTTATTTTTTTATTAGTTTATAAAACTTTTCAAGAGTTAAGTTGTTAAGGAGATAAAACATAACATAAATCAATAACTTTGTTGCCTTAATAGCCGTTTGTAACGCTTTTGCCTGTGAAGGTAGAAGCGTTATTTCTTGTTTTCACATTTTTAAATACAAATTCATTACACAAGCTCAATAATTATCCTTATTTATTCCCTCCATGAAAATATCTCCATGATAAAAAATATTATTATCCCACAGGTTTATAAGCATTTTTAATAGATACACAATGAACTTTTATAGGAATAAATATGCTATATAACATGCTTAAACTTTAAAAACACGGTTATGCGGTCTGTGAAGATAGTACACCGTATCTTATTGCATACAGATGAAAAACTATATCTTTCAAAATAATAAATGCATTTAAGATAAATGCTATGTGCATCCATTATTAATAAGTCAAAAACCGACTCAATTAAAAAATAGTCCAATAACAACTCCTGCTTTTTTCTTCATCGCTAATGTAACATCAGCCATTCCGTAATGATAGCCACCGAATGTTGCAACAGTGTCTCAAGAGATGATATTTATCCCAAATTGGTCAAAATATTCTAAAACAACCTCGCTAAACAATGAATTACTTTAACTATCAGAACATTACTTGTTCCAAGCACTGTAACCACATCGCTATGACTTAATTCTTGGAGTAAAAATATTGCATATATTATTCTTTTAGCGGTTTTATTAACACTTTTATTAAAAATAAAAATCGACCTTTGTATTCCAATATTTTATATTTTGTAAACTTGGTCTGGGAAGATAAAGTTATACATTTGTTTGTTTTGTTTGTGTAATTCCCCGTCGCTAAGCGTAGCGACGGGAGATTTTATCTAAACTACTCTTTCTTTCCCGAAACATTATCGAACCCCTTCAGCTTATTTATGATAGCCTTCGGGAAAAAGCCCGGGCAAATCTCTTCTACGTTCTCAATAATACTTAAGGCCTCACGTATCATTAATGCCGTACAAGTGAAATACCGGAACCAGACGAAACTATCGACCACCTGACCGGCGATCGAGAAATTACCCATCACATGTGACAGGATCAATACACAACTGTAAATGATAAGCTTACGCCCAATCATACCATATGCCTTACTACTGATGTCTTTGGATAACCAGTGCTTGACAAAGCCGAGCACCGTATCAACACATACAAGGACAATCAACCATTTGACAAACTCCCAGTCACCAAAGACATAGCGCTCAAAGAGTTCCAGCAAAGGAGAAAGAGGCAAGGCAATCAATGCAATCATCTTCAAATTTTTCATATTCTTGGATATATAAATTTAAATAGTATATTTATTATTTTTTTAAAGAAACTAATTCCCTAAAAGTAGCAAACCATCATAGCTATGATGCAACCTATGTTGATAAGAACTATTTTACTCTATATAATTTTTTTATTAGAATGTACAACAATTATACGAATTTACGTGTTATTGAGAGAACATCTTAAATAAGTATTATCAAATGCGGTATGAATAAACTACGGTTATTATTCATTTCCTTTATACCGCATCTTTCCGCCCCATCTGTGAAGACAGGGCGGATTCTTGTTACTTGGATTTAGATGCCGGTTTGGGATATAAAGTGGCTTTTACCTCTTTGGTGATCTGATCGAATACTTCAAAGTGCGCTGCAACATTCTCCGACTCCGGAAGAGACATTTGTTTGCTGCCCGATTCTAACAGCAAATACCCGATATACCGCCCGGAGGTTACGGGTTGCTTACCTGTAGGGGTGTCAATCTCTTCCGTGACCGTTTTAATGATTTCACAATGAAGACGACTGAGATTATCGTTATTGACACTGTAGTTTACATTGTACTGATAATCTCCTGAAACGGCTTTACCGTTTACTTGAACTGCTCTTGATTCTTCTTGAAACATAATTTATTGATTTTGGGAGTTAATAATTACTTTATCTAATTCATTATAAATAGCGGTTTTCACCACTGCGAGTATCGGAGCCGGATCAACGTAATTTCGAATGATATTTGCACCTTGTTCGTCAACTTCAACTTCACCTTCTTTATATATCCGTTGGGCAAACTCCAATTCACCCAAATCGGGTGTATTACAGTAAATAGCGTTTCCTACTGTTTTAGCTACGTCGAACTCTTTAATTTCCCCGTCAATAGCTGTTTTTACTTTAATTCTTCTAAAATTGATTTTCATATTCTATTTCTTTTGAATTTATTATTGTAATCTGCGCTCACAATGGGCATTTACCAAACATTGCGACCTACAACGAACACACGGAATGGACAATCACGGGGACCCTTGTTTGCGTCAAGCATTAAAACCTCAAAATAAGAGTTGTTTTGTGTCTCTACCTGACCGAATACCCAGCCATACCCCCCTAAGCCTTGTACTAAAACAGCGTACTGCAGATGCTTCAAACTGTGGTATATCCTGTATTTTCCAGTAGCTATTTTCTGTGCACTGGTTAAGGTGCACCCGTTGCCCCATTCATTAGTGACTGTACCCGCTTGATATACATATCCGGTACACAGCATTCCGGGAGCGTTCCACTTTTCACCGCCCCTTTGGGCGAAAATATGACTTCCATACGATTCTATCGAATTTGCAGTGCCTGCGTTAGCCAAACATCTTAGAGCAAAACCGGAACTTCCGTATGATTCAATACTTAGACCACTGTAATTGTCGTTTCGTATGGACATCAATGCAGTGCGTGAAGTTGTAGGGCTGTCCCCCTCTTCGTTAATACGAAGGAATTTATTACCGGACATGTTTAACAGGATCTTAGCCTGCGAATTGCTTGCCGAAACAAGAGAGCCTCCCGATATATTCCAGGCACCGATCTTTGCACCATCAGTTACCGTAAGGTTTCCGGTTGTGATCCTCTGTGCTGAAAATGCCTGTGCCACCACTTCCGCAGCTTCAATCACATTGGCAGACAGTTTGCCGTTTGCGTTGATGGCGGCTGTCTGTTGACCTGTGTTATTTTGGAATAGCAGGTTATCGGCTTTCAGAATGATTTTTCGGGACGTGATGTTGATTCCGGTTTCGACTAAGCCGTTTTGGGTGGCGGTGACACGACCGTCTACTGTGTTGGCTTTGCTGTTCGCTGTTCCTGCTAAGGAATTGGCGGCTTCAGCTTTGTTATTGGCTGTGCCTGCTAATGAATTGGCGGAATTTGCCGTTTGTTCTACTACGCTTAATTTTGCGTGGTCTGAACTCAAAGTTAACTCAGCCGCACTTAATCGCCTACCTTGATCGTCCACTTTGTTTGCAGTTAAAGCTATGCTTTCCTGCGTCTGCTTTATTTCGGTATAGTATCCGTATGTGCGGACGGGTTCAGTTCCATCGGTGCGAACGGGGAACGATGTATTATATGAACCGTGATAATCGGTTTGATAAACGTTGATTACGTTTGGGTCAATAGTATCATCTACGGTTACGTCATACATAGAACCGCCCCTAATACCCATTCTACACGTAGACGTTTCAGTTATTTGTCCCAAATCAACAACTATCTTTGCACCCGCAGAAGTCCATGCTTTAGTATAGTCAAAGATATTGGTTACTGCTGGTAACGAACCCCAACCCGAACCGGACATCTCAAACGTTAAGTTCATAGAAAAACCGCCATCGTGAGTACCATATGAAGGTTTTCCGTATCCCGCATCAAGAGGCCTACTTATTTCAACCCTTGTTTTGTGGTAAACCGGAATACTTATAACCAACGGGAAAAACTTATTATTGTCCCATCCTCTTAAATCTATTCGCTTTGATATATGCCTATTGGTGGTACTATTAATAACACTAATATCACCAACAACAGACGTGATACTTTTTTCGGTCTGTTCGATACGTGAAGCAAGTCCGGTAACACGTCCATCAACGGTATTTATCTTTTCAACGGTGGATGTTATCTTACCTTCGACTACACTAATTTGACTATTGGTATATTCAGCGCCTTTGTAAACTGCATCCTGAAAATTGGGACTCCATGCGGTTGCAATTTCACCCGCTTCTACTTTAAAGTCTTTTACCCATATATAAGCCCAATCAATTCTTTCTATATCAACAAAATTATATACATCCTTTTGTTCCTCTGTATTTTTTGTTACGTTAAATGTATGCTTGAAATAACTCCATTGGTTATCTGCTGTTGATTTAACAATTACGTTTTCAGAATCACACACATCAATAGTAAAACCAACTGGGGTATTTTGACTACCTTTAATCCATCCGGAAACGGTATACTTACCGGGGATAGGCGGGATAATATTAGGTATCCGCATAGCTCCTCCATTACCTTGTGAACCAACCAAATAGAAACCATGCAGAGACATTTGCCTTTCAATAGTAGGAGATGGATATAAAGTATTAAGCGTTGAACTTGTGTAACTATACAAATTGTTAGCACCTATACCCAAATTTTCTACCTTAGTTTTAACGGATAGCTCGATTTTTCCCGGTATAGCCGCTAACTCGGTAGCAATATTACTAAACTCCTGTTCGATGCTCTTTCCATTTCTCAGAATGAAAATACCTTTCAGGAAACAGTTCATCGCATACAGGCCGTATCCGGAGGGTTGGAAGTCAGCCGGAAAGTCTGTATCTGTCATGCCATCGAGACAACCGAGTATAACCTTTGATTTGCCGGCCAAAGACGTGGAGTTTACCCCGTCCAGTACAGAAATGCGCGGTTTGCCATCTTCCGAAGCGGTGAGATACAAAATACCCTGTCTGTTCGGATTCGTGAGGTTACCCATCTGAACCAGATCATCACCAACGGCCGGAGTTGTACCATTTGGAAAAACGGATTTAAGTATGAGAATCGAATCATCATTAACCGAGGCAACCGGAACCCAGTAGTATTTAACGTGTCCGGATGTGTAGACCTGACAACGTACCAAGTCATCAGCGACAAACATCATGTCGCCCTCTATACCTAAAACATAGTAAGCCGGATCGCCGGACGTTTCCGAAACGGACTTAACACGCCCGTTGGCGGATGAAATTACCAGACCGCCGTTAACCGCACGAACTTTCGAAATGATAAGTTCAAAAATGGTCATGGCCTTACGGACTACGGCATTATCTATTTCAAGGTTCCAATCCCCATTGATAGCCTTGTATAGCTTCATTCCTTCACCCATCAGTCCGGGGATGAATCTTTCTGAACTGATATAGTCCTTGACTATGGTTTGAAACAGGGTTGCGACGTGCTCAACATTCAGATCGTATGTTTTTGCAAGTGCCTGAACGAGTAAATTTAAAGTATGCGTGTCACCTTTAGCCCAAATATCCGCGCCTGTTGAAATATTCCCTTCCGAATCAAGTGTGCCAACATTGGCCGAACCGGTTACTTCCAATGTAGCGGCCTTAACTTTCATCCGAGCAACTAAAGATTGCAATTCCGTGTCGCCACTTTCGTTGATAAATGTAAGCCCATCACCAACAAACAGCCCTTTCAGGAAAGTGATAGGCTCTTTAGCTATATCCGCTTTTACCTTGCTTAAATAAAGATCATCTATCTTCTTCAAAGCCTCTTTAATCGCTGCATCTATCTCCTTCAAAATGCGGAGCGAAGAAAGCGTATTATCATCGGTTAACTCTGTGGCGGTATCCGATGAAGCAATGATACGCGAACGAATCTCTAACAGCGTTCGGAGCGATGACAGTACGTTGCTATCGGTAAACGACTTTGTATCGGTAGCCTTTACAATGTCAACCGAAGCGCCTCCACCGCCTCCGCCGTTAACAGCAACGCCGCCAGTCGTCCGGGTGATAACAGCCCCAGCCGGATAGTTCTTTGACCGGGGCTTTGCGGGTATGGATGTAGTTTTAATATCTACCATTTTCAATCATCTTACAATTAAACTGATTCATCGCGAAGTCAATTGTACCGCCCGTGATCGTAAACCGTTTGTTTGGCTGGAACTTATCGGTTATAGTTGTGATAGGCGTAATTGCTTCGTCATCTACCAGTATTTGTGTAAGTTTGAATTTGGTAGCTCCGTACTGATTAATAATGCGCCGGATTAAATGCTCTTCAGGCCGGACTAACTTCTGTTCTATAGAAGAATAGAGGTTATCGGTCAGGTAGTTATCACCTAACATTACTTTGCTGTAGCATGCACCATCGTTGTTGTAACTGGATATTTTAAATTCGATTTCGTCTAATTCGTTAATGTAGCCTTCGTTAACGACGTTTTCATAATAACGGTCTGTATTGTCGGTAGTCTTTTCGGCTTCGGTACTCTTTCCATATTTAAAAGAGAAGTCTTTTAACAAGAATCCATTTATAGCAATGGCATTATGTATTTTAGATGCGTAAAGAGTAAATTCAAGCTCGCCATATAATAGGGTATCTACGGGAATTATTACACCCGAAATACCTTTATACGGCATATAGATTGTTTTTTGATTCTCAATGGATACATAGTCCAGTCGGGTATCATTATTTTCTTCGGATGCAGGAAGTCTAAAGAAGTTTTTAGAATCAGTTGACCAAGTGAACGGAGATAATCCATTGCTACTGCCATAATATTTATTTCCAATCCGTAGCTGACAGGCGGCCAACGGCATATAAGTACCACGACTGTTATCCCATGGAATTAAATTTGAGTCTGCTATCGTCTTGTAACTCCCAGAAATGGCAAATGCACCGGATTCATACATTGAGGAAGCGCCTTTAAAATCCATTACCTTTGTTAAGAGTTCCAACCCGCCTATCATTGATAAGTTACCGTCAGTGCTCAGACATCTGGCTTGTATAACATTTGTAAAAGAATAGTCTGAAATATCTGGCTTACCATCCACTATTTTATAATTGCAGTACCTTTCTTGTATTCCTCCTACAAGCTCATGCGCATCATAAGCACGTAACTCTAAATCGTCATTGGTGATAACCGTATTACCATCATACAAATACATGTTCCAGTTTTTCGGATAAAGAAACTGACGGTAACATTTCCTATCTTTATTTGTATTTAAGCGTGACGAAAGAACTTTTGCATCTTCGTAATTCTCTTCCGGAAGTAAATTCCCAACCGGATAATTGCTGTCTTTTACTGTCACTTTGTTATAACCGCCTAAAATATCTAAGGTGTGTTCCGAACCGCTAAAATGAATGTCCTGCACGCTGAGAACATTCCCGGCTTCAAACGTATAGGATGAAAAGTCAGGTGTGTATTTATAGTAATTTCCGCGATGATCTACATCTACAAAATATAATGCGCCTTTATAGTCAACACAAGTCCAATTAAGGAACTTGCATAGTTCTTCAATCACCTCTTTCAAGTTCATTGGTTTATCGTCTTCGTCGAAGAAATTCTGTTCGCTAATTGTCATACTTTGCAAGACATTTGCGTTTGCATCATAATCCGCCAGACTTTTAGCGTAAACATGTGGTATGTATACGGCCGAATAAGAACCGCGAGACTCTAAGACGCAACGGGTCAATAACTCCCACAAGCTAACAAACTCTTTGCTTCCTGCGCTCTTTTGTTTATAATCTGCGTATTCAAGTGTATTCATGGCAGATACACACTGTATTTCCAGATCGAACAGTGTTGCGGTATAATCTTGCGTATACAATTCCGGAGTAATAAAGCCAGTCCAAACAATCGTATCACCCTGTTTGAAGTTAACGCGGTACTGCTGATATCCGGTCGAGTATAGGCTTTGCAAGTAGTCATTTCCTACCACCCTGATAGTAGCTGTAGAAAAGCGAATAGGAACATAAAGAAAGTTGTCATCCGCAATCTCAATAGAGAAAGGAGCGTCGCCGCTCCCTGCTAACTCGGCAACTCGCCCCGTATAGCCTTCTTTCTGAATTTCTACGATATAACTTTTATTTAGCCTTGATTTGAAAGGCAGAGTGTATATTGTTCCGTAATTTGCCATATTATCTGATTTTATTTTTGATTCGACTTCGATTGTCGAGAACTAACTCTAAATCCTGTCCTCTTACCTTGAAGTTTCCTGATACTTCAACTTTTTGGCCATTAGGGGACGGCGAGATCAATCCGGCCAAGTGCCCGGGTATAGGTGAAATATTGGGGCGGCTAACATCAAGTCCGCTATATAGCTTTGAATTGAGCATTTTAAATAAGTTCGCTTGTTGTGAACCATTCAAGATCATTTCGCCACTGTTTAGCATCGCCGGAACTTTATCACCCGCAAACGAAATGCCGGGTACTATACCGCCATTTGCAAATTTGGGAATACTTGTCATTGCGGCAATTATCGCTGCAACCCCAGCAACCCCCATTGCAATGCCGACGAATGGAATACCTGCATGTGCTTTTAGTGCCTCTGAACCAGCCGCCAAAGTATTTGCAGATGCGCTTTTAGTAGCGGAAGCGGCCTCTATTTCGTTAGCCGTAGACATTTCTAAGATTTTTGGGATAGCTTGTGCTATAGTTCCGATTAGGCTGCTGCCCCACTGCAAAACAGATGCAGTATTACTATCAAACAGTCCGGATAAGCTGCCCATAACATTACTTACATCTCCTAAAGAGTCAGCATACTGCTGATTTAAATCAACATCCTTCTTTTTAATAGGTGATTCAAATTTAGGCAGTTTCATGTTTTTGGTATCTATCCCTTTTGTGGGAAGTCCGGCCATTTTCAAAGGTGACTCTTCCTCAACATATCGCGCTGTCATATTTATGATAACTTTCTTCTGCTCTAACTCTTTGATCGTTTTTAATACAGAGGATCGAACTTCATCTGTTACTGCATCTTGGTATTTTTTTCTCAGATCAGCTAACTGTTTTTCAAGTTCTGAAAGTGAACCAGAGGGAATTGTTTCGTTTTTTTTGTCTTTATTTGTATTATAAGCCCCATTTATTTTTGCATCTGTATTAGCTATTTCCAACTCTTTTTGGGACATTGAAACCGACAATGCGTTTGCAGTAGCACGCATTTTTAGAGCACTCGCAATCGCGCTTTTTTCATCGTCTGCAAGTTCAACGAAAACACTTGCAAGACGATCAAAATTGCCGGATTTACTTGATTTATATTCGGATAATTTCTTTTTGATTTTATCTGCTTCTGTTTGTGTCAGCCATTCTCCGGTTTCTGGATTATATGTGTGTGCAAGCTGATTTTCATAGTTCTTTATCGTATTGTTATATCTGGCGGCTCTTTGGTCTATATCAGGTCGGTTGCTATCTTTTAAAAGGTACTCCCATACATCTTTTGATACATTCTTATTAAATCCTTGTTTTGATAGATCAGCCTGCAAAGTGATATACGACGTGGCAATATTAGCCTTAGATAGTGAATCGTGTAATTTACTCATTTCAAGAAGATACCCTTTTGCCTTCTCCAAATGCTCATTTCTTTCTTTATCTGAAATGTTGCGTGCTTTAGCTTTGTTTAGTTCGATCTGATATTTTGTATTAAGATCGTTAACTTCGCTATTATTGAATAGCGTTTTTGTTTCTAAGTTATCTAAAGCGACAGATAATTCGCCAGCTTTATCAATTACATTTTGTAAATTGGATAAAAAACCACCGAAATTACCCATCGCAATAGATGCAAAGAAACTATCTACACTCGCTTTCATTTGATCTTGCGTTTTTACCCATGCGTCGCCCGTGGTTTGAGATGAATTCACCACTTTATTAAAACCTTCGTAAGCGCTTACAGCAACGCCAATTGTCCCAGCAAACTTCATTATACCAGCCCCGGCAGTTTTTGCCATACTGGAAATACCGCCTTGAAAGCTGTTAACCGAACCTTTTGCCCGATTTAGGTTTGCGTCAAAGTCATTCGTTTTAAGTAATAGTCGTGTTATTATATCAGACATGATTCATTTCTTTTTCGATTAGTTTTGCTTTTGCCCGCAATCGTTTCACTTCTTCATCCGTAACGGATGTGCGTTTCTTTTCGTCTTCCTTCGCTTCATCCCATGGGAAACGAAGTACATCCGATTGCTTTAGTTGTTTTGTACTATTCGCCTGAGCGATGACATACGCAATAATCCGGGTCTGCTCCCAGCTTTCCCGGTTACGCCTGCCTAATCCTTCTAAGAAGTAGCGAACTTCTGCGAGCGTCATCCGGTCGAGGAAATAATCAGGCGCAATACCGCCCTCACCTACAACGCGGACGTAGAGTTCCCGGATACTGCACGCTTCTTCGGAGTCGTCTTTTTTTTTGTGCTATCTGCTGCCTGTTCAAGTAATTCAATCTCTTTTACGAAGAACTCTTTGAAAGAGAGAAACAGAGCCGGATCAGACTCGCACGCCTCTATAAATTCATCAAAAGGCATCAAGAATGTATCTTTGTTATTTGCCAGAAGAATAGAGTAAAACAGTAGGTATTCATCCAACATCCGGCCGAATGCAAACTGCCTTCCGGTGAGATTTTCGAAGATAAAGAAGGCACGCAATGTATACTTTAAAATGTACTTCTGTTTTTTGATAGTGATCGTTTTCATTATGATAAGTTTTTTGAGTTAGAAAAAGAAAAGGCGGGCTTTCCGCCCTTTCATCATTTACGCGGTCGGATCATCTACTATACCTCCATCTCCGGATACTCTGGGGTTAAGTTTTCCCGTGCCTTCAAATGTCGCGGAGAATGTTGCTTTGTCGCCATCGGGTGCGTTTAATTCCAGATTTGTAATTAAAACATTACCGGAGTAAGATGCGGCCGGAAGAGTCCAACCGGAAGAGGGAACTTCATCTGAATCCGCGTTTGCCGGAATACCGAATTTTGCTTCAATAGGCTTGCGTTTTAACATTAAGTCCAAAAGGACATCATAGCCGTTTACTTTATCGTCTGCACTGAACAGGTTTTCACTTGAACCGTTCCAAGACAATTTTTTAATGTCCTTTTCCGTCCAAATACCGGAATCTTTACTTTGCGTGTCAATCGTTTCGGCCGAAATTGACAATTTACAGGATGTAGCCAATGCCAACGCCTTTCCGCCGACAAATAACATGAAATCTTTTCCTAATACTGCATTTGCTTTCATTGTTTTCAATATTTAAATGTTAGTTACTCTACTGAATCCGTCTCAATTTCAAATGTAAGTCGCTGGATGAAAGTTTCTTCAATGAAATCTTCATCGGCGGCGATAAGTTTAGCGCCCGTTACTTTGAAATCGTCGTATTTACCCCGCTTCCCTTCAAGCGCTTTGCGTGCCGCCTCAATGACCTCGACTGAATTTGAATAGTTATCGCTGGCGGCAATAACCTCAATAGTGACACTATCCCCGCTGGCATATCTATCCTTTGTATAAGCTGGCGTAAGTGCACTACGCTTATACAAAACGAACGGGAAAGAAGTAGCGTTTTTAGTAGAAATAGGATAAATCCTATCCCCGACAAGTTGCGTTAAACTTTCCGACTCACTGAGTTTTGAGAATGTATGTTTGCTGATTGATAAGCTCATTTCTTTTTATCTATTACTTTTTGTATTGAATCCAAAATGTTTCTTTCCAGTGAGTTCTCAGCCTCACTTTTTTTAGAGTCTACTGCGCTTTTAAAGAAGTGAGTAGCCTCTATAATACCTCTGTTTGCCCCTCTATTGGTAGCTCGTTCTTTCGTACCGCTTTCGAAGAATTTCAAAACAAACTGTTTCGAACCTTTCCGCCGTTTGTCGAGTAAGTCAACCCGTGCGCCGGACGCATTGCGGTAAACTGCAATATTTATTTCTTTTTTCAATCCAGCCCCACCCGGAACAGATGCAACCCAATTTTTTTGCGCTTGCTTTCGAATGATACTTGCAGATTTACGGAGTCCGGATTTAATAGCCTTCTTTGCCTCCTTGTCATTCAGTGCGGCCAGTAACGCATTAACCTTAGAGGCGTCAACCTCAACCCGGTAAGATGCTTGTACGATATTACTCATTGATTAATTCTGCTTCGATGGTTATAGACTGTGCCTTTCTATCCGGATGGATGAAGGCTATTTTGTATTTACGTCCCTCGTAGACAATGCGCATTTTTTCGCTTATATCTTTGCTGTAACGTACCATGATCGTGACGGTGTGAGTGTTGAGTACCTCGCCGTTTATCTCTTTGCGCGTACCGGATTTATACCGGACACACGCACGCTTTTTGAAAGCTTCCGTCCATCTCTCAGACGTACCGCCCAAAGCGTCGCGAATCGTCTGAGAATGTAGAAAACTTATAATTTCGGTCAATAGTCCTGCTTGCATTATGTATATCGTTTTAAGGGTTGAAGCAAGAAGGCAATATGACCCGGAATGATATTAGGCGATGCGAAAGTTATATCTTCACGGTTCGCATAATAGTTTGCAGCTATAATGCGGATGGCGTGCCAGATTCGCGGGTCTATCCGGTCGTCTTTAACGAACGATTCAATCGGTGCATTAAGATAAGCCTCAATACTGAGTTGTACCGGAATGATCAACCCTTGTATATAAGTGTCGTCATTGTCGAAATCAACATTAAGATGTTGCTTTAACTCTTCAAGTGTTACGTATTCTTTCATCTTAAAAAAATGAAGAAGGCCGAGGCCGAAGCCCCAGCCTTTGATTAATACTTAGTTTTGTCGTTATGCCTTCTTTGCTATGGCAAAAGCTTCGCTTCGTGCAGTCACAATATCATAATCAGAGTTTAAAACGAAGTTTACAATATTGCTTTTGGCCTGTGTATAGGGGTCAATCACCAAGTCAATATCGCCAAACTGCCCGATGGCAACATAAGAGAACACACCAAAACCGATAGTATCGGTTGCCATGTAGGAGGTGACAAGTACCGGATAACCATTAATCTTGCCATCTTCAAGAATCATTTTAGGTGATCCTTTTTCAATCGGAGTTGATTTTAGTTGTCCATAAACAGCCGGAGTACAAACATATGCGGCAGTTCCGTCGGTTACATCGACACCCTCAGCCATAACCGCCGTTTCCAATGCGACAACATTAGCAAAAGACGGGGAGTCTGTATATGTTACAGAAGCGTCTTTAACGAATGGGCCGGAACTGGCGCCTTCTAACTGTGTACCTGAAAACATCCATTTGTTCAGAAGTCGCGCACTTCCGAGTGAAATTTGTTTCAAGACAACATCTTGAAGCGAGTAATTAGTCTGACTGATAGCACGTTTTGACACCGGAACAGAGATAGACACACGCTTAGGAGTTGATTTTATTTTTCCGAGTGAAAGTTTTGTATCTCCAATTGCGGCGTTTTCACCCGCAATACTGGCCTCAATAGCCTGTAAAGTGGGGAATATAAGCTCCCCTACAAGCCCGCTTTGCATTTTGATACCCAGCTTATTAATGATAAGCCCTTTTTCCAGCGGGTCAATGATTTCACCGATTGTAACAGGCACGATATCAGCAACGGTAGCTGTATCGGTCACAGTCAAACCGCGTTCAACTACTTTGATTCCGTCCTCAGTGACAACCCCATTATAGTCATCAAGTGATCTATGATATACCACATCGTAAACCGCTTGCGGAAACAATGCTCTTGTTGGAGTAACCCGATCTCTTTCCGGTTCAGTATCGAGACTTCTGCGCTCGATCTTCATTTGCAGCAAATCCTTTTCATTTTTCAAAGCTGCAAAAGCCTTGGATTCATCCTCGGTGAGTGATCTTTTTTCGACTTCTGCCGCATCAAGCATTGTGCGCATTTCTTCTTTAATTTCTGCAATTCTGTTAAGTTCCTTTTTCATTGTTAGATAAATTTTCGTAAGTTATTAATTTGTTCTTTGTAGTAATTGTCTGTTAGTGAACTGTCTATTTCCTCCAAACTCCGCAAAGTGACGTCCGTTCCATAATAGGCAGGGTTGGAAACAATCGAAATATCTGAAATTCGATCTATTTTGTGAACGATTCGATACAGTAACCCGTCCAACTTCTTGTATGTGACGTTCTTTTTGTCATCTGTAGAATAAGCAAACGATGAACCGTACAAATCACCTCTTGAAATCATTTCTACTGCATAGTCGCCATCCGGAGTATTAGGAGCGGATAGCTTGTATCCGAGTCCGTAATCATTCACCATTAAAGAAAGAGAACCGGTTCCATATCTTGAACGGGCTATCATCCGTTGTGCGTTATGCTCAATCAGTGCCCTTATATCACATGATTGAATTAACTCGTCTGTTATGGCGCCGCGTTCGATCACTTCAATAAAGAAGCGCTTTGTTTTCTGGTCAAAATTAAGCCTACTCTCCTGATCGAATACGGCGGCAAAGCCTTCTATCATCCGGCCTTCCGAAATCTTGGGTGATGCTATATCCGTATAACTTCTAATTTCCATACCGTTTTTACCATATGCTTTTTATTCGTTATTTGGTAGCTCGTTTTTATTTTCCCCGGAAGATTCACCTCTGATTTTAGGACTGTCAATCGGGGCGAAATTGCAACCGGTCATAACAGTATCACCACCGGGAACGGGTGGCAATCCTTTCATTGCCCGCAAATGGTTTGTGGTAAAAATACCAAGTTCGTAGCCTCCTTTCATGTAGGTTATCTGCGTTGCGAGATCAGTTTGGTACAAAACATCAATATCGTAGCGGATACGGTACAGATGCGATACACTGTCAGGAATTAGCTTCACATTGAGTTCCGCCTCAAACTGTTTGAGAATAGGAAGTAATGTATCAGTAAGGAATGACACTTGTCCCATTTCTGAGGCTTTGTAGTTTGTGGGTTGTCCGGCAAAGACCTTATCAGGATGTACGCCGAACATGCGGCAAATCTCTAAAATAGAGTGCTTCATCTGTTCCAGCAATTGAGAGTCAATCGGATTTATCGAAAGCTGGTGAAAAGAAGCGTCGCCGCTTACTGATACGATACCCCGGCCGGAATTTAATTCATTCTCGATCCGTTCGGCAACACTTGATGTCTGAGTATCAGTCATACCGGCAATTCCCTGAGCGCCTTCTTTGGCTCCTGAAACAATACCTTTTATCTTGCTTCCATTTTGAAAAAGGTGGAGCGCTTGATTATCTGCGCTGCCCCCAATGCTGAGTACGCGAGACCCGTAATAGATTGTGCTTACTCCTGTGTAACCTCCATCGAGACTTTTGTTTTTAAGATGTATAACATCATCAGCCTCAAAGGTTCCGTTTATTCTGTTGATAGGGTCGCAAATCTTATATATATTGCGAAACTTGTCATAAGTTACGGTATTAGGTGCACACAGTATAAGTTCACTTATTTCTCCCCATGTCCTGCGAATAAAAATGTAGGCATTTCCAGCCAACACAACCTGTATAACTGCATTCTGCATCAGATCATAAGAGTTTTGCCTTAAATTCGGGCGGCGCACAAGCAGTTTGTATAGTTCGTGGCGTTCATCAGCAGAAAAATATCCGTCCTGTTTTCGTTCTATCAGCAAAGGTAGTGAGGCTATTGTTCCGGAAAGGATGGAAACGCATCTGTATACCGCCGCAAGCTGCATTGCTTTTTCGGACGAATTTACATTAACAGGTTGAGCCGGAACGGAGGCCAAACGTACATTGGCATTTGTGTTACCCTGATTTTGAGCAATAGTTCCATTGCCTAAACCTTCGGAAATACTACGTATTTGTCTTGTTAGAATATTGAAAATCTTCATATTTTAATTTGTATAAGTGTTAAACAGGTAAAATGTCATAAGATTTGTTATCGTTGAATCAATCTTACTATTATGCGTTCGTTTGATCGGCTTTTTATTCATGTTCCTATCTTCGTCAAGAACGGCATTACCAAAGCAATACGGCGTTATTGGATTCGGGTCAAATGTTATTTTATTGCGATGCAGCGCGAGTTCAAACGATTCTATAGGACTTGTAAACGTTCCGTATGTTTGTTTTACCGGGCTTATGTAGTCGTTTGCATAGCCAACCGATGCGGATAATAGATTTACGAACTCAGCCGACTTATATGGGTCATATCCAATTCCGAGAATTTTCAAGTACTTTGCCCGGGCTAAAATATCATTCACGATCATTTCGTAGTCGATCACTTCGCCCGGACATAGCTTCAAATATCCGGCCTTGACCCATCCTTCATATAATTCCCGGTTAGGGTATCCGGGCAAAGCGCCTTCCGGAAAATAATAATCCGTAACGGAATGAAAAGACTTAGTATCCGGGGAATAGATATTGTACGTTACAGTTGAAAAGTCATCACGTACTGATAAATCAACTCCTACCATCGTAGGCGGGTGACTTGTGATCTTATCCACAGGGATAGCCCTAAACCGTTCCTCGATCTCCCTTGCTTCAATCCATTTCGTTTCAGAATTGACCGCAAAGATGTTAAGGAGCTTTGTGCGAAACTCTAATGCGTCAGGTGCGCTATATAGCGCCTTTTGATAAGCGTCCTTGTAAAAGTCCTCGTAAACCGTGATCCCCATGTGGGGTTGTACTTTATACCACGTTGCCGGATCACCTTCTTCATCGTCTATGTCGGGTTCAAAGATGTGGGCGAAAATAGAATCGTTCTCAGCCTCACCGCGTAGAATGGCTTTATATATTGAAAGCATTTCAGTGAACGGGGTTGTATGCTTGTCTGAGGCGGTTGTTATTACGATGGTCAAAGGGTTGAGCCGTGCGCCCATTGAAGAAGTTAAAACGTTCTTCAAAGCGGCGCTATCGGCTTGCGAATATTCGTCTACTATCACCGTGCTTGCATTAAGCCCGTCCAGTTTGTCGGGACTGGACGCCAAACACCGGGCGAAAGAGGTTTTGCCCTTTATTTTGTTATTTATGATCTCTCTGTTAATCTTAAAATGTCGCAACTTCCGGTCTAATGCTTTCAGGATGTTGCGGATTTCATCAAAACATATCTTAGCCTGATTGTAGGAATTGGCGGCAACGTATGCTTGTGCATTAGCATCGCCAAACAACAAGTCGAATACCGCTAAACTTGCGATACTTGTCGTTTTGCTGAATTTGCGAGGGACAAATAGCAGAGCGTCACGAATCAGGCGTTTATTTGTCCCGGGTCTATAAAAACCAAGTATGTTCGTGAATTGAAATACCTGAACCGGAGTTAGCTTATATCTCGTCAGCCCCTTAGTGCCGGAAAACTTCAACTTTTCGTAAAACACAATAAAGCGGCGGACTTTACCGGGTCTAAAGTCATATTTATCCAGCAGATAAAAGAAACGACGGATCGCCAGTAACTCGTAAAGGTTATGCGCCTCCGGGTTGCCTATACATCCGGCTATATAAGTGTTTAACCGGATATCCGCTTTATCTAACTGATAAGAGTTTATATCAACGGAGCGCAATACGTCAACGGTAGCAGTCTTTAGCTGTATAAGTTCCTCCTTATTCATAGTCATCCGCCTTGTTTACTTCGTCGATTAATTCGGTTACTTCGTCGGCTTCACCTGATGCAAGGGTCTGCAATGTCAAGCCAAGTTCGCGCAACTGCTTGCGAGTGGCTTCAAGCGCATCAAACAGAGTTTTAAAAGCCGGATGTGCAACCAGCTTTTCATTATTCTCGCGGGTTATCTCTTTAGTGAAAGATTTCATCCGCTTTTTTGAGATGTCAGATAGAGCAATCCGGAACGCCATATAAGACCCGGCACAAAGCTCTATACATAAATCAAGTTCAGGGGTGTATGTGCCTTGTGCTTCCATTGCGGAACGGATTTTTTCTGTTATGTCGTCTAAAGTTGCCATGTTTTTACGCGCTTTTTACACGTATGTTTTTTAAGTAAGTATTTGGTAGCTCGTAGATTGTAACGGAAAATGTCACCCCCAACGGATACCCCCTCGTTTTGAAAATTCTCCGTGCGTGTAAAAACTGGTGGGAGTGGGTTTGAGCAGTTTGTCGCTTTTGAAAAAAACACCCCCCCTCCTTAAAAAGGACAAACTGTACGATGTTTTTTATTACTTAATAGAGTATATGTGCTTTTGAAATAAAATATAATATATTATCTTTGTGCAAAAAAGAGAAATATATGGGAAAAGTTCTAATATTAGGAAATGGATTTGATTTAGATTTGGGATTTAAAACGAAGTATAAAGATTTCCTTGAGAGTAAATATTTTCCTTCGTCCGAAGATAGTATTCATGGCGGACTGATAGAGCATATCAGACAAGCATCTCTAAATCAAACAATGGTTTGATTTAGAGAATGAAATAAAAAATTATGCAATGAATAATCAAGGAAAAGATAGCAGTACTTTAAAAGAAGAATTTAATTGTCTTTCTCAAAAGTTATGTGATTATTTGAGTAGCCTTTGTTACAGTTCATACATAACGTCTTCATGTGCCTGTCGGTTATTGAAAACTTTAGTGAAATCGGATTTTTTGGAAATATATAATTTTAATTATACTCCGTTTGAAGATATTTTTTCCGATGTAATAAAACCTAACATAAGTATAAAACATGTACATGGAACCATAAATGATGACAATATTATAATAGGAATAGAGGATGAAGTTGAAATCCCAGAGGCATTTTGTTTTTTGCTAAAGTCGCATAACAAACATTACCGTTCAGTGAATTTAGGAGAATCATTGTTTGAAAATGATGATATTATTTTTTTCGGACATTCTTTAGGATTGACGGATTATTATTATTTTTCTAATTTTTTTCTCACACAGTCTGGGAATATTCGGTCTGAGAATATTGTTAAAAAGAAGATTACCATTGTTACTTATAATTATGAATCAGCAGAAAATATATTATTGCAATTAAGAAAAATGAATAATAAAAGTACTCTTCGATTATTTGAAAATAATGATTTGAGAATTTATTGTACAAAAGAAAAAGATAGTGTTACCCAATTTGATTCGTATCTTGAGGAACTGATATATGATATTAAAAAGGAAAATTTAGAATTAGCAATAACGAAAAAGAGAGCTGGGATAAGACGTATAAATTAATAAAACATGTTTTGTAACAAATAGAGAAGAGGGTATATACCCTCTTCTCTATTTGTTACAAAAATCTATCTGCAAAACGCTCTGTTGCCCGCCTGTTGTTTGCCTGAATTGCTTCTTTCGAATGGCTAAACGCGCGTCGGTGTATCTCAGAATGGCACGCATGGCAAAGGCTCTGTAGGTTTGCCCGGTCAAACATAAGGTGTTTCATTCCGAGTTCATGCGGAACGGATTCAACCGGGTTTTTGTGGTGTACTTCGGTTGCAAGTGTACTCAGCCCGTTCGCCTCGCATACTTCGCAAACCGGATTAGTTCTAAGCTTATCGCAACGTAGGTTCTTCCAGCGCTGCGAGTTGATCATCTTAATGTAATGCGGGTTTCTGCTCATTGTGTTTTATTTATTTGTTCATAACTAAATAATATCCTATCGCATTGATAGCATTCGTGCAGTTCCTTTCTGGTAGCTTCAATATTATTTGTTTCAATGTTCACATAATGCGTATCGATTACTTCGCCCGATACGCATTGAATCCGTTTAATTAAATACTTCATTCCAGCTTATTCATACCAGCAAGTAAATACTTGATGCGTTTACAATTCCCATCGCACCGGGTTGACTGAGTTTCTTTCTTGTGAGTCACATTCGCGCAACCCTTGCTTACTCTTGACGGGCACATCTGTTTAAATACTGTGACTGCATTTGCTGTCGTTTCTTCTCGCTGTATTCGAATAGCCTCTGTTGCGACTGTTCGAATCAGGGCACGCGAACGAACTCGTTCCGTTGTGGCCTGTTGAATGTAATGTTCTGCTTTATTCATGCTTTGTCATTTTAGGTTTATACTTCCAGCCGTTCAACTCGTATACACGTTTCCGAGCTTCTTCGCGGTCAATATAAAGCGGTTCGTTACGAACGGGACTTGATGTTTGTATTTTCCCATCTGAATAATCACAGACGCATATTCTGTAATTTCGTCCGTGTATAGAATATGAATATTCTCCTGCTTTCATGTTTGATTCCTTTCTTTATTGTTATTAGTCAATCAGTTCAATATCATATTCTCTTTCTTGGAAAGGATGTGTGAGCTTGGCAAGTTCAATAGCTCTACGAGCATTCTTTACGCAACTAAATTTTCGGGCTTTAGTTATATCGTGCGTTCTTGGAGGATCACCCGCCCAGCCTTGCCCTAAATAGCAAGGTTGAGAAGATTTTATTGTTACTACTATCTTATTCATTTTTTTTAGTTATACGTTAATTTAAAATGGTAATGCGCCCTTAGATAGCTTCCCTAATGGGCTAATATATCTATAAAGATTTTTATTCTCTTTCATTACTTGTTTCAGATTTTTGCCAACCACCAGATAATGGAAGTAATGTAATCGTTTTAATTTCTTCATTTCTTTTTAGTTTTAAATTAATTCTCCACTTCATCCCCTCTCTTTGGTTTCCGAACCGGGACTCGTAGTTCTTTTTCAGTGAACTTACTCGACATATACCGTTCTGCATCTGGCCAGTTCGTAAAGCATAAGTCCGGATCAGTATAAAGCCTTAGAAGTGTCTCGTTCAGCTTGTCGAGTGCTCCGAATCCGCTTGAATTGATCTTTTCGTCTGTTTTAAACTTGCTGTTTAAGCGTTCGTAATTCTCTGTAACGAATCGGTCGATATACTTCCGGTTCTGTTCGTTCACGGGCTTATGATGTTCCGGAACGTCTTGCAAATAATTTGCGTTGATTGGTTTCTTAATCATTATTTAAAATTTAAATCGTAGTTGTCCGTTCTTCTCGTCTTTCACGTGTTGCGGCAATGCCCGTTTCGGCTTTGAGTAGTTGAACTGTCTCTCAGCCTGCGCAAAGTCGCTGAACATTTCCGTAATTTCGTCCGGTATGGGATCATCATTTTCTTCGTGTTCCGGATCGGCTACTCTCAGAAATGCACCTACCAGATATTGCATGATTTCATAGATACTTTTGAATTTGTATTTAGCTTTGATAGCGTCGAGCCGCTTCCAGTCATCGAGGTCTATGCGAACCACTGACTTTTTAAAGTCGCCTGCTGGATTCTTGTTTCTTTTCTGCATAACTTTATTGTTTTGGTGGTTTTAATTGCTCTATTGCGTTTACATCGCCTTCCTGTGCCCGTTGTTTTAGATACTGATACCAGCTTAACGAGGTGAATCCCTCCGGCGGCACAAATGCCCTTTCTTCTGCTTCTTTTTGCCCCGTCCGGATGCGCATCCGTTCAAGTTCAATAGTCCTATCAGACATGAACTTTTTTATTGCTTCACAAAATGCGATCGGGTCGAAGGAACCATAAAATTTGCCATATAGCCCTAATTTGAACCGGGCAACGAACAGCATAAATTCAGGCAGCTTTAAAGCGCTGTAGTGCGAAAGTATCAATTCTGCGAGTTCTTTACGGGATGACTCCGGAAGATCGTTTTTAACCTGCGTAAATTGATCGATACTGTTCAGTTGAATGTTTATCCATTGCAGAGACAGATCGCGCCCGTAAGCGGTGGAAACCAACCCTATCGTTGGCGCATCGCTATTATATACTTTCTCGTAGTTCCCCGGCAATCTTGATCCTACGTCAGGATTAAACGTAGTCATTAGCTCTTTACCAGTTGAGAACCTCTTCATCAGGCAGGCTACTTGTTCCCCCTTCGCTGTATGCTGCAAGCTCTGTAACGAGGTTTCTTGTCTTGTCTGCCTTACTATGTTTCCGATCTGTTTCATTATTTCTGTTTTTATTTAGTTTATACCAGCTTGCGAAATGATGTTTTGCATCTTTTTCGCTTTTTGATGTTTCGCCCCGGTTTTGAAGTTCGACGAAGAATTGCTTCAAATAATCAGCGAACTGTTGGAGCGTTAAATGATTGTTCATGCAAAATGACTCGTACCAAATAGCGTCATTTGACAGCGCATTAAAGCAATTCTCTAAATCAGTTTCAGCCTCGCGCATATACGCGTGTGTGGGTGTAATATTCTTGTCATTCTTGTATGTTTCCGTTTGCATCTCTGTTTGCATGTTTATCTGCATATCATTCTGCATTTCGTCTGCATTATCATTTGCATTTCTATTTGCGATATTGTTTGTATAATCATCTGTATTATTATTTGCGTTATTATCTGTTTGATATTTATTATAATTCACAATCGTAATAATCTGATTTACATTGTTATTATCTATTATGATTTGCGTTTCGTTTTCAAGTTCAAGTAGAAAGCGCTTTACCTTTCCTATTGACCATCGCCATCGTTTTGAAAGTTCATCTAAACTTTTTCCTACTTGCCCTCGCTTTAGATACACTTTTATACCTCGCTTTCTGAAAGATGACTCTTTATGACATGCAACCATCAAAAGATCAACCCATGCCTGCCCACGGGTGAATTTTTCATCCGTCCATAGATCGGAATCTAATATTTGTCTATGAAGTTTAATCCAGCCTTCCATTATCGAGAAATATAATAATTACATAACCTTACGCCTGCCGATCTAAATGCACTCAGAGCGGAGCAATAACACATATAATTCTTTTCTTCACCTCCATACTTACACCTCCGGCAATCCGGTTTACTTTGTGGTTGAATGATTTTCTTTGCCATGATTAAACCTCCTTTATTCTGATACCATGTACGCTAAGCATCAGTTTTCTTTTGATTATATACTCTTTCGTTTTCATCCCTTTCGCATCTTCCACCACTAATTCGCCATCACGATAATAAACGAAGTCGGCATAGTAGGACAGGGACTTTTCCAATAGCTTTCTTTTCTGCAACATCTTCCGGACTCCCTTCACTTCATAATACTCGTATTGTGCCGGAATAAGCTCGTATTTACACTGCTCTTGCAGATCAGAGATAATTCCCTTTTTCTCGAGCAATTTCAGTTCTTGCGCCCGTCTATACTCGCGAATAGAGTCGTATCCTTTGTACTTGGTATTGTTGTATTTTGCCATCTTGATAATATTTGTTAGTAGTGGAGCGAGGCGGAATCGAACCGCCTATACTGCTGTCTTTATTGCGCGCGCCGATGCTCTATCCTTTAAGCTACGCTCCGTTAACCGGGACTTTCACCCGGTTTGTTATTACTTATCCTTTGAATGATATGGGTAGACATCCATAATTGCAGTTTCTTTCAATGCAATAGATTGATAGTCCGCCATGGTATTTTTCATACCTTCATCTACTTTTTTCATAGCATCGCGGAGATCGGCGGCCTGTACGAGTACATTCGTATAGGTTCGTTTCTCCTTTGCGGTCTTTTCATCCAGCACAACGAAAGCAAGCCGTCCGGCATACCATTTATCGGCCGCTTCTTCATCGGATGGAAAGAGTTCGCTATAATTGGCTCGTTTTATATCGGTAACGGTAAATTCGCCAGTGATAAACGGTGTCGTTTCTTCGATAATACGTGCTTCCGCTTCGGTGAAGCTGAGTGCATCGACTAAATAGGGTTCAGTAACTTTTTTGTTAACTCCTTCTGAATCCATTTTTTCGTAACGGATTTTGCATAAAAACCAAGTGTGCATCATAATTGTATGTTTTAAAATATTATGTTAATGTGTTGTGACAGTACTTGCTAATTTCAATTTCTTTAATTTCTTTTTAAGCCTTGTTATTTGGTTTTGTACAGGAACATTGCCTTTTGCTTTGGGCTTTAATGTTTCAATTTCAACCTTTATCGCTAAAACTTCCTTAGCCTTGTCGATACATTCCGGAAAATCCCGACCACTCCGTAATGATTCGTCTATTATTTCATTTGCCAGTCGTACCCGGTCATACAACTTCTGTATGTTTTCAGTGTGATCACTCCGGTGCATTTCAAGCAGACGCCCGTCATTTACATAGCCATCATAGATGACATAATACAGGGTATCTACATCCGGGCGACCGAGGAAATGCCCGAGAAACTGCCAATAGTATTCATCTTTGTCGTTAATTTCCTGTAGCAGTTGTAGCGACTCGATCTTTCCTTGTGACATCGGGCACTTAATTTCAACCAGTGCCGATACTTTCCCATCAAAGCCATATACATAGGCATCCGGCGAATCGCCAAAGCCTTCAAACGGCTCGTTAAATACGATGTCCTCAAAATCGGTAGTACAGGACTTGATTTCATTTAATAGCTGCGTACGTAACCATTCCACGGCGAGCGGTTCATTTTCGTGCCCCCAATCGAAGGCTTTTGCAGTTCCGTTTTCTCGGGTTACTCCGGTTCGGCGTTCATAGCGAACAGCAAACATCACATCTAAAGCGGCTTTGCCAAATGGCGTACCTTTGCCAGCTTTCATCAGATCAGGAAGAACGGAGGCTGTAATCAGACCACGCCGTTTTTCTTTCCATTCAAATTCTTTTTGTTCAGCGGATTTCATGTTTCTGTAATTCTTTTATTTGTTCTTTGGTTAGTTTATACTTAGCGATGACCTGATTTACTGTATAGCCACCTTTTAAACCGTCTATAATGTTGTTCCAGATTGCGGAACCAGTTTCAACGGTTGATCTATCGTCACCCAGCTTCGGCGCAAATGGTCTGATACGAAGTGCATCTATCATTTCTCCTTTTACATTTACACGAGCGGAGCCGACTTGCATAGCCTTATTGATCCATTGCTCAATATCTGGCGTTTTGAACAGTTTCTCCAATGTTTTACAGTTGGTTTTGTTAACTACCATCGGTTTAACATTCTCGTGAAAATATGCGATTAAGCACATATCTTTTTTACCGTTTTCCCCGGTCACTTCTTCGCGCTTCATTTCTCGGATAGTAAGAATTAAGTCTTTGCCTTCCGGAAGGCTGTGAGCGCCCAGATATGGGTAATTAAATTGGGTTTTCCAGTGTGTCATAATTGATTTATTCCTTTCTTTTTTGTTTTACGCTAATTGTTTATCAAATCCTTTAATACATTCAAATAGGTATTTTGCAACGCAAGAATTAACAGCATTTCCTATCGAGCCAACTCTGTGTGTCCAATTGGGAAACCCATCATCATTTCTAACAATGCTATGCGCTGGGATTTCAAGAATCCTTTTTGCGCAAGTATATCCGACACTCGTATCTGATGTCCACTCTTTAAATATCGAGTTAAAGCGTCCATCGTTGCAAATGTCGCCTTGTAATCCGATTTTGTCGGAGTAGGCAATAAGGTAAAGTCTTTCCCTTTTGTGCGGGTATCCAAAAGCGTAGTTTGATATACATTGCCATTCCGCATTAAACCCGATTTTGGAAAGATCGCATAAGACTTGTTTAAGACCGGAAATAGTGAGAGCTGGCGAATTTTCAATGATGACGTATTTAGGTCTAACTTCCCGTACAATTCGATACATTTCGCTCCATAACCCGGAACGCTTCCCTTTAATACCTTCACGCTTTCCGGCAACGCTGATGTCTTGACACGGAAATCCTCCACTAATGATGTCCACATATCGGAGACCGGTTGTTTTTGTAATATCTGTGAATCTTTCTGCATGAGGAAATTTGGTTTTTAATATTTCACCTTGAAATTTTTCTATCTCACAATTCCACAAAGTATCAATTCCGGCCATCTCAGCACCTAATTCAAAGCCACCGATTCCACTAAATAGAGAACCGTGAGTTAGTTCACTTTGCTTCATATCTTATTTGTTTTTAATCAAACTCTATCGTTTCATCTCCCTGATAGTACTCCGCGAAGCAGCCCGGACATACCGTTATCATTTTCGTACCGTGTCGGCCGTTCTGCACCGCTTCGACTTCGACCTCAATACCTTCGCCCGGTTCTATTTCGGTTCCGCAATCTTCGCAATGAACATGATCGGCCGGACATTCGCCCAGAACGGAACAGAGGCGGCAATTACCGATACAATTCAGATTTTCTCTTTTCATTTCTCCGTTGATTTACTTCGTTACATACTATCACATACAGTACCGTTACAATTACGGCCAGAAGTGCGATGATCAATTTGCCCGGTTCCGGTTCGCCTTCTGCAAGCAAACAGGCGAGAAACATGCCGATTAGGGCGAAAGGGGATTGTTTAGGGGTTAGCATTATACTACTTTGTTTCTTGTTAAAAATCGTTCTATACTCGCTAAGTCATACCATATCATTCTCTCTCGTTGTGAAAATGATATTTCGGCCGCATTTCTAAGTGTCATTAAATAATCTTCTGATACTCCGAGATATGCCATTGCCTCAGTTTTGCTAAGCCATTTCTTGGCAACCGTCTCTACTTTTCCTGTTATTTTTCTTGCCATGACTATTTTATTTATTACGTTTCACAAATAGTTTATCGTCTTCAATCCAAGTCGTAAATACTTTGCCTTCATCCGTTTTAATGTCTGATGCCGTAGTTCTTACTGACTTTCTTCGATCTTTAGGGAAAGTTACTTTTGCTCCGATCTCCATTTCAAGAAGAGTCGGCTTAATTGGTGTTGATGTTTCCATTGCTTTACTTATTATTTGTTTTTACTATTTTTGTGTCAAAAACATGAATCGAATTATTAATCTACTTACAGAGTACAAGGGAGCGAGGGAAACACTTTTAAAAAATCGCTCAACGTGGTTTTACAATATTTTAATTGCGGCGTCCGCCCTTCTTGGCTCGTTGATAGCACTATCCAATAATAGCCAAGAATCTTCCTTTGTCCGCTCTTTGTTCGTCTTGACCGTAGCTCTAATAACACTGGGCATCCTAAGCGTAATAATCGTACTGCGTTACGATACGGAGTGTTCAAAGCGGCACTGTCAGGAAATTCGCAAGAAGTTAAAATGTATCCGCGAGGGCTCAGAATACGACGATCTATGGACTTCCATAAAAGACCCACGCGCCTTGTTATTCTTCGGAATTTTAGCATGCATATTTTTCTCATTTTCTTTTATATCTTTAATGTTATACGTTGTTGCGAAGAATTTACCGGAGTTGCTTTAAAATTCAAATTCGGTATATACTTTGAGTTTGCCCGGTATTAGTTTTTCATGGTTTACATCGTCAAACTTATGGCAACTATATCTGCGCTCTGAACGGATATATTCGCCACGAACCCAAACCGGAGCAGTGTCGGAACTTTTGAGGCGGAAGAAATCACCTTGCTTTAATTGGTTAATTGCTTTCATAATTCTATCTATTTAATTTGTTATTTCTTGATTGATTGATTAACTTTGATGCGACAAAGATAGGTGATAAAAGTTACCTATTGAAATTTTTAGGTAACTTTTATCACCTAAGTAGGTAATTTATAATAGGTCTAAATATGATTCTTGCAGATAAACTAAAGCTATTGCTTGATAAAAAGGGGGTTACGTCGTATAAAGTATGGCAAGATACCGGAATTGCAAAACAATCCATAATTAGATATATGGATGGGAGTAGTAAACCAAAAGGTGACAATTTGCACCTACTCGCTAAGTACTTTGATGTTCCAATAGAAATTTTGATTAATGATAACTGTGAAATTGAAGAAGATTTCAAAGGAAATAACAAAACCCCTCACTGTGAAGAATCTCGCAAAGAGAAAATTATTCCACACATAGAGGAACATGCAGCTTCTTGTGGTATCCCAAACGGATTCAGCGTAGCTATAAAGCGAGAGGATTGCGAATATTACGTTATTCCTGATTTAGCGAATTGCGACTTTACAATAAGAACTCGAGGACGTAGCATGATAAACCGCAATTGTCCTGAACAAAGTATTAATGAGCGTGACATCGTAGCCTGCAAGATATGGACTAGTCGAACCCATTTAAGATGGGGAGAGATTTATGCACTAGCAACAAATGATGGTATTGTAGTAAAAAAGGTCATGCCAGCAGACCGAGAAGGCTTTATAAAATGTGTTTCGTTCAACGAAGAAGAAGGATTCTTGCCATATGATTTGCCAGTAGAAGAAATCAGTGATTGGGCTATAGTTGTCGGAGTTGTAAGTATTAAAAATTGGGCTTAATATTATTATATTGTTAAATACTAAAATAGTTTTTATTATGAGAATTTTGTTTTCTATTCTATCTGTTTTATTGTGTTTGTATAGTTGTTCTGGTGGAAATAGCATCATCGAAGAACCAACTATCGAAAAGCCAACTAACCCTAAAGAATATATTGTTAACCTTGGTTTTTCTGGTGAGATAACAAATATAGAAGAATCTCCTTTGAGTAGGGCTGTAACTAATGATTTGTACGGAATACAAGTATATTCTAAACCTTCTTCCGGTGGTGAATATAAACCGTATGCTTATGGGCTGTTTGATGATAAAGCTAATATAAATATAAAACTTCTAGAGGGGTATAATTACAAATTTGAATGCACAATGATAGTAGATGGGAAAAATAAGATTCATAATTATAATGGAGGATATAGTATGCCATTTTCTTTATCTATGGGAGAGGTGACTGTCATACAACGCGCATTCATTTACTCAAGTTCTTCCTATATGAATAATATTGCCTATGGGGCTAGCGTTGAGATAGGAAACTCGGGGGTGCTTTATCATTCAAAAACAGATAGATATTATGGTCAAATCTCTGATTACAATCCCGTAGAAAATGGAAATGTATCTATAAATATGAAAAGAGTAAGTTTTGGACTTAAAGTAATTACGGAAGGGTTAACCGAAGGTAGAATTAAAATAACCCTAAAAGATGCATCAGACTTGTATATAACATATCCAAACATAGAGGTACAGGATATATTTGCTTTTCAAGGTACATATGGGCCTGATGCGGATTGGATATCTGATACTTATTCTGAAACCATTCCGCTATCAATGTCATGGGAGAAATCAGATGGCGCCGTAGTTCCTCTCGTAACAAAAGACATTACATTCAAACGCAATAAGCTTACCACTATCACCGTTAAAGTTAAAGATAACTCAATCAATAATGGTGTTGATGTATCGCAAGAAAATACGCCAATGGGAGACGGAGGTAATATCACAATAGATACAAGTAACGGTACTGATACAGGAGTAACACCAAATCCTTAATATAAATATCATGGGAATAATAATTACAATAATCATAGCCATAGTACTATTCTACTTAATAAAAGTAGCAATAAAAGCTAATAAATCAAATGTAACGGTTGATCCTGTATCGCCACATCAAAAAGAAATAAAAGAAAATGAAGTGCCGATATATAAAAAAGTATCACCGGAGGAGATGCAATCCGCACGAGAAAGGCGAATACAAAATCAACCTATAAAAACAGAAATAATAGATCAAACTCCATCAAACGCAGAGGGGTATTTTTATTACGAGATGGTAGGAATGTACTACAATAACGTAAGCCCCGATGATTTTGGAATATACAGAGGATATGCGGTTGCAGAAACAAATAACCCATACGACAAATATGCAGTAGGGATATATAGAAAGGGAGATAATAAATTAGTTGGGCATACCCCAAGAGATTTTAGGGGCGAAAGTAATAAAATTCTTCACGAAAGAATAACAGAAAAAGGAGGAACTGTAGAAGCTGTATTCAAAATACAGGGAGGCGACTCTCGTACTTATGGTTCAGTGTACATAAAACTCGCAGAAGCGCACATTGAAGATAAAACAGAATGTTATAAATCGCCAAATTTAAAAAGATACAGTCTGCAAATAGATAAAGAATATGTATGTAAACCCGGACGATTTTACGGGAGAGCCATTCTTGGAGAACAAAAAGATGATTCCTTTCCTATATTCATTATTGACGAACAACAAGAGAAAATAGGAACAATTTCGGACTCGTATCATCTATTTAATACGATAGCCAAGTATGACAATGGGAATGTACCTGTATGGGGATATATATGTGTACAATACGACACGATGGGGAAAGAGGTGTATACGGCATTCGTATTTATACCTGCAAAATGTTCTGATAAGAAAATAAACGAAGCGATTTCTGAATTTAAGGCTCAAAAAATTAAATTCAAACACAATTATACGAGTTCGATTCTCGTACCCACTACAAATTATAATCAGCCTTTTACGATAACGTAAAGGGCTTTTTTATTGCTTTTGGGTTATGAATGATAAATATGAAGAGAGGCTTGGTACTGACCGTATGTTGCCGCTTGTATTCAGGATGGCACTTCCTGCAGTAATTGCACAAATTGTAAATCTACTCTACAATATTGTAGACCGAGTCTATATCGGACACATTCCCGGAATTGGTACACAGGCGCTTGCTGGTATCGGTGTGGCAGGTTCTCTAATTATTTTGATTTCCGCCTTCTCTGCTATTGTGGCGGGGGGAGGTGCACCCCTTGCAGCCATAGCTTTAGGGCAGGGCAATCGCTCACATGCAGGAAAAATATTGGGGAACGGTTTTGTGCTATTATTACTTTTTACGCTCCTGACATCTGCCTTATCTTATCTTTTTATGGAGCCGGTACTTTTGTTTACAGGTGCGTCCAATCAGACTCTCGGATATGCTACGGATTATCTTTCGATCTACTTGATCGGTACTCTGTTTGTAGAGGTTTCTGTAGGGCTGAATACCTTTATTAATACTCAGGGCCGTCCCGGTATCGCTATGTTGTCGATTGTTATCGGAGCGCTACTCAATATCCTACTCGATCCTCTGTTTATTTTTGTTTTTGGATGGGGAGTGAAAGGGGCGGCGCTTGCTACTATCATTTCGCAAGCTTGCAGTGCTGCTTGGGTATTGGTTTTTCTGACATCCGGCCGTGCTTCTTTGCGGCTTGAATCCCGATATATGAAGTTGGATAGGAAAGTAGTGGGTGCTATACTGGCATTGGGCGCTTCACCGTTTATTATGGCGAGTACCGAAAGTCTGGTTGGCTTTGTCTTGAACGGGTCTCTGAAAACATTTGGTGATATCTACGTGAGCGCATTGACGATCATGCAGAGTGCCATGCTTTTTGTCAGCGTTCCGCTTTCCGGATTTGCATTGGGATTTGTACCTATTGTGAGCTATAATTACGGGCATGGGAACCGGGAGAGGGTTAAAGAATGCTTTAAGATAGTGATGACCTTTATGTTCTTGTTCAATTTTATTTTGATTCTGCTGATGATCCTGTTTCCGTCTGTCATCGCTTCAGCCTTTACGTCCGATGAAAAACTGATAGAAACCGTAGTGCGGGTGATGCCCGTATTTCTGGCAGGAATGACGATTTTCGGATTGCAGCGGGCATGCCAGAATATGTTTGTCGCACTGGGACAGGCAAAAGTTTCCATTTTCATAGCATTGCTCCGTAAGGTGATTTTGTTGGTTCCGTTGGCTCTGATACTTCCGCATCTGATGGGCGTAGTAGGAGTTTATGCTGCCGAAGGCATATCGGATGCTACGGCAGCTATTTGTTGCACAGCCATCTTCGCTGTTCAGTTCCCGAAGATTATGAATAAATTGGCGATGCGTTGATTACCGAGAGGATTGATGTGCCGCTTTTTGTTTCTTCTTAGAGGCTATATACCATAAATAGATAGCCAATATGACAAAAACAGCCAGAATCGTGATCATCTCTGTTGGATGCCCTAACGGATCAACCCATATTTCGCTGAAGAAATCCATTCGTCCCAATATTTCCACCGGTGTCCAGAATACGATTACCGTGGCTATTGCCATGCGGATGTTTGCTCCCCAAGAGGCAAGTCGTAACTGTCGGCGAAACATGAACACTGAACCGACCAGGCAACCCATACCTATCAACATAGTCACCGGATGATGGTCCCCAAGGAAGTTACTGTCGTAACAGAACATTAGTAATAGGTAGCAACTCCATAACATCATGTTAAGTTCCATGAAGGTAACGATAGATGTATGACGGGTCATGGGGCGTGCCACGATTTCACTTTTCTTACTTCGGAACAATGCCGCCTGACACCAATTGATAAAGTTACAGCCTGTTTTTACACTAAATAGATAGAGCACCATGAACATAGCCCAGAATCCGAATGAGGTCGGCATAATCAGATATTCTGGTCGTGTTACTACTTCTCCATTTAGCATTTCGGGCTGTACTCCGTATCGGTTGGCATAGTACATAAATAAAAACTCTACCCAGCCTGTCCAAAAAAGCAGGCCACCGAACAGTCCCCAAAGCGTTTGTTTCGTGTCGTTTCGTGCGAAGACACCGATGATAACCATAAGCAATCCTACTCCTCCCATGGCAAATGCCGTATAATGGAGTGCAGTAGGAATGATCAGATGCTCCATCATAATCATTAGGGCATGTCCCAAAGGCATGGTAAATAGAACTAAAAGAAAAGAAGCAATTGTTTTCCACCAATATCTGGTTTGATTTTTCATTGTTGTTTGTCTCATTTTGGGTTATACTTAATTTAATTCATCACAATAGTAACTGATTTGTCCGCCACTGTCGCCTATCTCCGAATCGGCATTATACCAACTGATGATTTGTATCTTGAAATATCGTTTACCATCGGCGGTACGTACCACATAGGTGTGATAAGAGGGCGTGTAAACCGGAGGGGGGCCGGCGAAACTCATGGCTTCAGCCAATATCGGATTGGCGCTGGTCAATGTTTTAGCCGGACCGGTATTGGGGTCGAACCACGGATTCTCATTAAAATCCAGCCCATGCTCTATCAGATATTTGTTCCAGTCGTTTTGCGACATTGTGACGTATACTTCAGTATCATTGTCTACCGTCCATTTCAAATCAGCGGGTAGTTGCGAAACAGTTTTCCATTTGTCATAGCTTCCATATCCCAGATCAGCGGCAGCACCCTGACCGATGCCACTGGTACCACTGTTGGTGCGCAGGCGATATCCGCAGAATGCGAGATCCCAATCTGTGCGCTCTTTCTGTTCTCCTTCAGTAATATCCTGATTGGGTGAAAGGGTATTAAACCGCTCTCCGGTACGTAAGTTGAAATAAATCCAATCGTTCGTAACACCGGTGGAATAACCGCATGTGCGGGGCAGTGTCTTACCGGTAAACGGTTCGGCATCATATTTTACACACGAAGTTATTATAATGCAGCAGAATGACAAGCATAAAGCTTTAAAAACATTCATTTCTCTCATTTCTTTTTCTTTAATGCATTTATTACGTCGTCTATCATAAACTCAATCTGTACGTGTCCGCGGGCACCGGGGGTGGCGGGTACATTGAACATGGTCACTCCCGAACCCAATGTTTTGGGCTTATAGTTTAAAAGGTTGTCGACGCCCAGTGTCACTTTTACTTTGTTGTAGAAGGTTTGTGAAACGGACAGATTACACAGCACATATGCCGGAAGATCGCAACGGAAGTAGGCATCCTTGCTGGTATTCTCCTCCTCAATCCATACACGATCCTGCACATCGAATTTCTTGTTACCCATAAATGATGCGCTGAATATGGCACCCAACCGATAGTTTTTGCGATTGTACTTATAGTCCAAACTGGCTGTAGCTGCGTGAGGAGAGGTGGTGTTAACCTGTACACCTTTAAGTTTGCTCACATTGACAAAACTGTAGGTGGCATTCAGCGTCAGGAAGTCAAACATGCGCCAACGTCCCAGTGCCTCCAGGCCCAGTAAGCGCTGTTTGCTGAGATTAGTGTATTCAAAATTGTATTGCATGTCATAGATTCTCCAGACTCCTTCTATTTTATCTTTAAAGTAGTTTCCGTAAACCGTACCGGACAAAAATAGCCGGTCGTTGGTGTATTCGGCTCCAACTGACATGTAGTTGTTTTTCTCCGGTTGCAGGTATTCGTTGCCTTTTATCTGAAACATGCCCAGATGGTCCCAGTTGAAGAAAAGCTCTTTGATACTGGGTGAACGGTAACCCATTGAATAGTTGGCACGGAAACTCCATTGGTCGTTGGGTGAAAACTTGGCTGCGATTTTGGGCATTCCCATGAATCCGAAAGCATGGGAAAAGTTAGTACGCAACCCGGCGGAAATCATCCATTGTTTAGACACTTCCCATTCGTCCTGCAGAAAATATTCCGTTTCTTTCAGTGACCGTGTAGTCATTTTGCGATTCACAAAACGGTCGCTTGTCAGGTCATCCGAAATATGTTCCACTCCAAAGATCAGATGGTGGGCTTTAAAGTAATTGCTGGTGATGGTCAGTCGTGGTTGCAAGATTCGGCTTTCATATACCTTCTGCCGTTCATTCCGGCGTTCGTGTCGTTTAAAGCGGTCATAAAAATCGCTATGTAAACTTCCGGTTACAGAAAACCAGTCCTTCACATGGTAAGTGGCTTTGATTCCTCCCGTCCAGTCACGTGCCTGGCTAAAAGTCAGATCTTGTATCAGGTCGTATGTATTCATGAAGAATGCGCTGCCATAGAGCAAAACCGATAAATCTTTGTTCGGATCGTAATAAACCTTTTGTGAAGCTGAAATATGTTCGGTTCCTTCGATTCCCATAGGCGGACGCGCTGTAGCACTGGTTACAATGATATCGTGAGGTAGGAAGGGATTGGCTTCCTGTGTATATATCTTCTTGTCATTTTCCGCCTGATAAAGATAGAAAGCATCACTTTCGCTGTACCATACATCTGTTTGCGAGGTAAATGCTCCCTGCTTAAAACCTGCGGAGACCCAACTTTGCAGATTTGGCCGGTCAGCATTCTTTTCGAACATGTAGAGGAAGTCACTCTTTGATGGATTTTTATAATTACGTTCGTTCATTTGCCCGTAACGCACTCCGGCATCGATACTAAGAGGTTTGTTCGTCTTTTTAGTTATCAGATTGATAACGGCTCCTGCCGCACGCGAACCATACAGAGTACTACTGGCACCTTTCACAATTTCGATGCGGTCTATGGCATGCAGATTGAAACGTTCGTAATCCAGGTTTCCGGCCATGTCTCCGGTCAGTCGTTCTCCATCCATCAGGAATAACACATGGCGTGCATCCAGTCCCTGCATGCTTATTTCATTGCCAAAGCCTACTTTCTGTATGTTCAATCCCGGTGTTTCCTGTTGCAGAGCCTGCTGCAAGTTTCCATATCCGGCGTCTACCAGTGCTTTTCCTCCCAACACCTGCGTGGTCACCGGAGAAAGTTTGATGGGACGTGCCGTGCGTGAACCCGTTATCACTACTTCGTTCAGTCCCATTACATCTTCCGTCATGTGAAGGGTCAGGTTTCGGGTTGCTTGTGTTATTTTTCCTTTCAGGGGTATGTAGCCTACGGAAGTGATGTGATAATGGTATGTACCGGGACGAGGGAGCTTCAAGATGGCATTGCCATTCAGGTCAGTGATGGCATACAACGTCTTTTCCGGATTATCATTTTCTGCAAATGCTATATTTGCCGCTATTATCGGTTGCTCGGTCTTTGCTTCCAGTATTGTGAGTTGCACTTTTGTTTGGCCCATAGAGGCGGTACATATAAACAGAAGCAGACATGTGATCGTTACAAATTCTCTTTTTTTCATTTTTCTAAAAGGGTGTGTGATTCACAGTTTATGATAACCCATGTTCCTTCTTATACTCTTCCAAGTCTTTTTCAAATTGTGCGAACTCCTTTTCATAGTTGTTGATGCGCGTCTTGTCTATTGTTTGCAGGAAACACTCCGAGCGAACGTTCATCATGTTGTAGTCCACAATAAAATTAATCTGGTGAGTGTCGGTATTATAATAGCCTTTTACACTACTTCCTTTAGCATTGGCCGGAGTGCCGTCTTTTTCTTCCCCCCAAGTAGAGCCGTCCTCACCATAGAATTTGATCCAGCCTGCACCCGGATATTCGTCTTTTTCCCATGTGTTGAGTTGCATGGTTTGTACGTCACATTTAAAGTTGATGATCATCCCCATTTTGCCTACGGTGAAATTAAGAAGAGACACACTGAAAGTATTTGTATCTGTATTACTCCAGTCAAACTTAAATTTGGTGGGGCATCCTTTTTCAAGCAATGTTTTATTGACGCCATTCAGGGTGGCATGGGTATTCAATACGATTTCTCCGGTCAGAAAATCTTTTGCTTTCTTTACGAGCTCTTCCGAAGCTCCTCCTTTGGTTATTTCTTCGTCGGATGAACAGGATGCCAAAAATAAACAGATACTGCAAAGAATGATATAGGATAATTTTATTGTTTTCATCTTGAAAAATAGTTTTTTATGGTTTATATAATGAATATTCGGTTATTGTTTTTTTATATGAATGAAAGGTTGTTTTCTTGTCACAACAACAAGAAAACAACCTATGGTACATTAGTTTATTTTGTGGAGAATATTATAAAAAACTTTATGCTTCACTAAAATTCACTTTGTTCCTTCAAATGTAACAATTGCTTCGAATAGTGAACCTGAATATTGAGTATTTACGGTAACTGTAAACTTCAGGTAGTTTCCGGTAATTTCTCCTTCCACTAAAGCATCATAGGATAGGGGGAGTATACCGATCTTGAGTTTTACGGCACTTTCACAGGTCTGGCTGAAGTTTCCTCCGGATGCAGGGACAGTGATGTCCATCGCGTCGACCGTAATCGATCCCGGCATCGAACCTATTTTGAATGAATCAATATGAATATTGACCGTTCCGTCTCCATTATCGGTTACATTGGCAACCTTTCCATAAACCGGATTTTTTTCTCCATTCATGTAAACTCGGATCAGGTTACCCTGATAGTTACCTTCCAGACTTTCGGCAACAGTTGCTACTGAATATACGTCACTTGCTGCACTTGCAGAAACATTACTTGAAATAGCTGTCATTCCGAATAAAGCTATTCCCCAGATAAAAACTTTTTTCAACATAAGATTGGTTTTAAAATTAAAATAAAAAATAACACATATATATATGCTTGTTAGCTGTTAAATCTTCTTTGTCCAACGGAAAGCACCATAATCACTGTAGTCTCTGTATCCGGAGTCATTTAGATTTTTTTTGTAAGTACTAAGGAATGTTTTACATGCCTCTTGCTTGAATTCATTTTCTGAAATAAGGATTGTGGCTTTCTGTGCGTCAGCCAGTGGCTTTAGTGTTTCGTACGCTGCACTATAGACATACTGGAAATTGGGATAAGTGATGGTACAATTCTCGAGTTGCAATAATATGACAGCCTGAAAACCGCGGAGAAAGCTTAAATCCATTTTTTTCAATGAAGGCAGGCTGGCCAGTTCTAATTGAGAGACAAGCCCTTTGCTCTGTTCCGGAAATTTGATTTCTTTTAAATTCTCACAATCGAATACATGTAGTACATTAGAGACTGTTTTATCAAAGTCGGTTGCTTCCTGATTGGTGACAAGTGTTTTTGATAGATCCAGTTCTGTCAAATATTTGTTGTTGCTTGAACCGAAACTTGCCAACTTGGCAGATTGTGAAAGATCAATGCCCTCAGGGGTATCTGCATTCAGAATGAAAAGGGCTTTAAGGTTGTCACGAGGCATAAGATAAGCAACCGAACAATGATTCATGCACTCAACTTGCACATAGAATGGTTTGTAGAAAGGATTATTGATAAAATATTCTAATCCTTCAATTGAATGTATATTTTCATTATCCGCATACCAGGCATCTATGTTAATGCCGCTGCCTTGTTCGGTCAGGACCATTGGCTTACTAATGTCAATCTGGTTTCCATCTTTTGTAAACAGGCTTGCAAACTTCGATTTCAGATAAGTGCGGAAGTATTCATCGGGAATGTCACGCAAGGTGGTATAGGCTTGCAGGGTTCCGTTTGCATTTTGCATCTGCATGTCGGTGGCTGCACTGGCGGCATGGAATGGAACCAGATCCTCTATATTGTATTTGGCCGTTTCCGGTAAATAAAATTTAGTGAGTGGATGTAAGACAGTAGTGCTCATTTCATCATTTACCATTTTCACATCTACCAAACCTTTAAAATCATATATTTTATTACCTGATAAATCAATCGCAGTAATGTTTTTGGGCAATGCGGAGAAGTCGAAAACGGGGCCATACTCATTGTTCGATAGATTAATTTCAGCAAGGTTAGGCAATACTTCCAGTCCCGATAGATTAGCAATTTTGGTGCCCGATAGATCAAGCGAAGTTGTACTTTTTACTTTATCATCCTGTACCAGTTTGCCTTCTGCATTAAAGGTATATCCTTTTTGTTGCAAGATAGTTCTTAGTTCAGTATTTGTCACTTCCACTCCATTCCAATCAATGTTGTTATCGTTAGTACATGAAGTAAAACATATACCGGAAACTGCTATAAACGTGCTAATATACGTTTGAATTTTGTTCATTGTTTAATGATGGGTTTTTTGATAATTAATATTTGTTTTAATCCGGTTACAAAGTTATATGCGGTTTAAAATATGTACAATACCCATTTATGGGTATTCTGCTGTTGAAGTTTAATAGTAAACTTTTTAATATAAATATATTTTATTGGTTGTTGTAGTTTGTATTTTATAAGATGACTTTTTATAGAAGATATTTATGTTAAGAATCGTGCTATTACTGCTTGTGTAGAGGACGGTTAAAGCGGTATTTCATTGAGATTATAAAATAACTTCCTATTTGTTGGGTGTGGTGTTCGGAAAAACCACTCGATGTCGTACTTCGGCTGTAGTTTTTCTTTTGATTCAGCATGTCTGCCCAATAGACTGATAATTCGGCCTGCTTTTTTTTCAGGAAGCGCCAGGTGATACCTGTATTCCATACTATCTGGTCGTCTTCTCCCTGTCGGATATTTGTACCATTACGAAAAGTATGGGTCGCGTCGGTTTTTAATTGTATGTTGCCGGGTAAATCGGCATAGGCATTGAATCCCAGAGAATAGTTACGGGTGTACGTATTTGTCTGCCGTAATGAATTGGAAGAGTGTTGAAAGCGCCAGTTCCCATTCAGGTCGATACTTCCCCATTTAGGGAAGTATCCCAGTCGTAAATTTGCGCTCAGTCCGGTGTTATGGGTAGTACTGTAGTCCGGTTGTTCACTTTCCCCTTCATTGATGAGACCGACATTTTGGATAAAAGATCCTCCTCCGACGGCCGAAATATTAAAACTACGGATGCGTTTCTGGTAACGTAGTGTTCCATGGATGTTCCAGTTACCATTTATGTTTACCGGATAACTCTCTCGCCCTCCCGTTTGCCGGTTATAAGTAATGGTACGGGTCTGGCTGTTTACCTCGTTTTGCCAGTTCAATGTAGCGAATATACCTTTTCGGATGTTTTGTGCTTCCAAACGGACAGATTGGCTATATGAGGGCTTCAGGTCAGGATTGCCGCGTGTGATATTTAGCGGGTCGCTATTGTCGGTCAGTGAAAGCAAGTCGGGTAGGGAAGGTTGTCGGGTATTTCCCCGATAGTTCAAGCGTATCAGACTTTTCCCTTTTTTCCACAGAATGGTGAATGTCGGTCGGAATCCGACTGAATACATGGTAGTATCAGCTTGTCTCAGCCCTGTCTTCTGATCCAGACTGCGTTGCTCAGGCTGAATCGATAGTCCGGTAACAATGTTCCATACCCGGGTGGAGTAGTTTATATGGAAAGAGACTTCGTGTCCGAGTGTGTGACTGTGGCTTCGGTTACTAAGACTGTCGGTATATCCGGTTTCATACTGCGGAGGCAGATAGCCGGGAGGATCTGTTGTTTCATCCGTCAGACCGGATAGGTTATAAGTGTTACGGTCGCTCTGCTGTTTGCTATAGTTCAAATTGTAAGAGAGCTGCATTTGAACTTTTTTTGTAAAAGGGTGAGTGAATATCAGTCCGATATTCTGATTCCGGTTTCCGTTAGGGCTTCGCTGATATTGATTCCGATAGAGAACCGAGTCATTCCCTAAGCTATTTTCCAATCGGTAATAGGTGGTTGACGAAATAGTGAAACTTTCATTTTTACCTTTGCTGTCACTATATTGTGCCATCAGGCTGAGGCTGCTTCCTTTTCGGTTTATTTGGCGCGTGATGTTGGCATTGAAAGTATATTGGAGGCGCTTGTCTGTAGATAATGAATTCATTGTTATATCGTTGAGCCGCATATCATCGGGGATATTACCGATATTGCCGAAAGGGTCTGATGTTTCGAGATTGGGATTCTCGTCGAATGCGGCTTGCCGGCTGTTATTGGTGTTGTTCCCTCTGCCTGAGTTCAGATTGCCGGAGAAGCTCACAAAGGTCTTTTCGTTTATTTGCCAACGCAGGGCAAGCATAGAGTTTATGGTATGGTTTCGGTTTGTACTTTCACCGGCAGAATATTGGTATTTATTTCCCGTACTCAGGTATTGTTCATAGTATCCGGCCGATTTATTACCGTTATTGTTATGATTATAAGTCGTATTACCATTAATGGTCAAATTTTTGCCGAATCTTTTTACAAAGTTAAGTGCTATGTTATCCTGTATATTGTCCTTGTAACTGGTTGTCATGTTACGGTTACCCGAACGGACGATCAGTGAAAGGTTCTCACCGCCTTTTTTAAAGTAGTTACCTAATAATTCGAGGTCCTTCTTATTATAGTTGCCCAGTCCGGCTTTACCCGATGCCAGCAAAGTGCTGTTGAATTCTTTTTTGGTTTGCAGGTCTAAGACATAATTTTCTTTTCCGCTACTGACTCCTGTCATTTTTTCCAGATCACTTTTTTTATCGTATACCTTTATTTTATTGATCAGTTCTACCGGTAAATTTTCCAATGCCAGACTGTTATTTCCGGAAAAAAAGGCTTCACTGTTAACGTTGATTTCAGTAATGGGCAGACCATTATAGACCAGAGTTTTATCTTTGCTGTTGTATTCCAACCCGGGAATACGTTTTACGAGATCTTCCAGATAACTACCTTCCGGTGTTTTATAAGCAGACGCATTGATTATGGTAGTATCGCCTATCTGCTCTATTTCACGTACTTGTGCGGTAACTGTTACTTCATCCAGTTCGATACCCTCTTTCAGTACAATGTTTTCCAGATGAATGTCAGGAACATTTTCTGTTAACTTATGGAATACTGGTTGCATTCCTGTATAAGAAACTTTCAATAAATAGCGTTTATCTTTGTACGCAGGATACCGGAGGCTAAACTTCCCATTTGCGTTGCTTGTCGTGCCTTTAACAAGCGTAGAATCTTTTTCGTTGATGACGAGAACGCTGGCGTAAGGTAAGGACTCTTTTTCTTTTGCGTCTGCTGCCATGCTCCATATTTGTCCGCTGACTCTTTGGGACTGTTGGGCATATAGCTCAATAGCCATTCCGGAAATTAAAAGCAATAAGATACAGGTTTTACGCACGTCCATTTCGTATGTTTAGTATGAATGGTTGCAAAATTAGCGAGTTTCAGGTTTGCGTTCAATACCTTTTATTAGGTATAATAATCAGATTTATGAGTCATAGTTCTCAATGCATGTAACCGGAATTATATATAAAGGGTGGGAGTGCAGATTATCGGATATAAAAAAAGGCTACTCTCACGAGCAACCAATCTTTGTTAACCTTAAATCTAATACTATGAAAAACACATTGCAAATGTACGGATTTGGATTATATCTGCAAATTATTCGGATATAAATCTTCATTTTGTAACGTTATTTAGCGAATTGTCGTTTTCTGTTAACGTTTGATATGTCCTTTTTAGAGCTTTCGGTCTTCTTACTCCTGTTTCCCTCTTTTAATTAGGCGATTCCCTCCGAAGATGTAGGTTTTTTCTTTTTCCTGAGATCATTTGTTTCCCTACTTTTGTTCACATCAAACTGATATAACTAAAAAACTATACGATATGAAAACTTTAGCTTTCAAATATTTAAAATTGTTTCTGCTGGCAGTGGCAATGGTAAATCTTACTTCATGTGAGATAGAGATAGATGACTTTTATGACGATGATAACATTGGCGGTTCCTATTATAACAAGTCCCTCGATCTGTGCAGTCGTACCTGGGCAGATACGTTTTATGATGCTGACGGAAACTATTGTTATCAGGAGTTGAATTTTTATCTGGACCGTCATGGTGAAGATTATATTCGTGTGGAATATCCCAATGGACGTTATTCCGAATCGGTGTACTCTTTTACCTGGAATTGGGAAGACCGTTCTCAATATTCTCTCCGGATGGTCTATGGTCCCGGTGATGTTTCCTATCTGGATGATGTCTGGATCAGGGGGAATGTACTGAGCGGGTACTTGGACGGACATGATAATTATGTTGACTTTACAGGAGTGAGATAACCCGAACCTTTATTGAAATAATTGTAGGCGGATTGATATATTCTTGATATATGTCAATCCGCTTTTTCAGTGTTTTTAAATACCTTTGCAGCCCGAAAAGGATTAAGGTAAAATGACACACAGAATTCAACAGGAGAGCATAAAGAGGCGCTTGGCAAAACTGGCCGCTCCGATTTTTATTGAAACATTACTGATAATGATGCTGGGAGCGGTCGACACCATTATGCTGAGCCGCCATTCTGATAACAGTGTAGCTGCGGTCGGAGTTGTCAATCAGATTATCATGCTGACTTTCCTGGTGTTTGAAGTGATCAATTTGGGTACGTCCGTGCTCTGTTCGCAGTATCTTGGTGCGAGGCTCGAAAAGAAAGTGGTACAGGTGGTAGGTGTGTCGTTACTTGTTAATTTATTGGTTGGAGGGATTATCAGTGTGCTTCTGTTTACGATGGCCCGCACCATTCTGCAATGGATGGGGTTGGGACCCGAACTGATGGCTGACGGTATGGATTATATGCGTATCGTGGGTGCTTTCGCCTTTTTTCAGGCCATTTCTCTTACACTTTCAGCTTCTTTACGCAGTGCCAATAAGGCTATATATCCGATGTTGGTAACAGTGGTAATCAATATTCTTAATATCATCGGTAACTATTCGCTGATTTTTGGTAAGTTCGGTTTTCCCGAACTCGGGGTAGAAGGGGCTGCAATCTCTACTGCTTTCAGCAGGGGAGTGTCTATGGTTATTCTGTTTATTATTCTGTTCCGCAAACATATCCATCGTTTCCCTTTGGCTTATTTCCGGCCTTTCCCTTTTGTAGAGCTGAAAAATTTGATGCGGGTTGGTCTGCCCTCTGCAGGTGAGCAACTTTCATACAGTTCATCGCAGGTAGTCATTACTTTTTTCATTAACATGCTTGGAGTTGAAGCGTTGGCTACCCGCACCTATTGTGTCAATATCATTATGTTTGTCTATTTATTCAGTATATCCATGGCACAGGGAGGTGCTATCTGTATCGGACATCTGATAGGGGAGAAGAAACCCCATGCAGCATTTCTGCTTGGGAAATATGTGATGAAGAAGTCGGTAATGATTACTTTGATTCTTTCATGTATTATTGCGGCTTCAGGCCACACTCTATTGAGTTGGCTGACTTCCAATCCCGAAATTATCCGTATGGGAGTGATTGTATTGCTGATTGATGTGGTACTTGAAATAGGCCGTCCCATTAATATTTTTGCGACGAATGCCCTGCGTGCAGCGGGTGATGTGAATTATCCTTTTTATGTCGGGTTGATTGTGATGTGGAGTGTTGCTGTCGGTGTCGGTTATTTATTTGGAATTTACTGGGCCTGGGGCATTTGCGGTATGTGGGTTGCTTTTGCTCTCGACGAGAACATTCGAGGAATTATTTTTGTCCGTCGCTGGTATGGGATGAAGTGGGTTAATAAAAGCTTTGTGAGGTCGTAAATAGTTGCTATCTTTGCGGACGCTAATGTATCCTTATGCGTTTCACGGATACATTGGCTTATGGATACATTGGTAAATTATTCACATGGAGTGGTTATATAGTCTCTTTATCGAACATTCTGCTTTGCAGGCAGTTGTCGTTCTTTCCCTGATTTCCGCCATTGGGCTTGGATTGGGCAAAATTCATGTTTGTGGCATTTCACTTGGCGTTACTTTTGTCTTTTTTGCCGGCATTCTGGCCGGACATTTCGGATTGTCCATAGATCCGCAGATGCTGAACTACGCCGAGAGTTTCGGACTTATTATTTTTGTATATGCCTTGGGGTTACAGGTTGGTCCAGGATTCTTTAGTTCATTCCGTAAGGGAGGAGTTACCCTCAATATGCTTGCTATTGCCGTGGTGATTCTGGGCACTCTTCTTACGGTTGTTTGCAGTTATACCACAGAAGTTTCATTGCCCAATATGGTTGGTATCCTGTGCGGTGCCACGACCAATACCCCGGCTTTGGGTGCAGCCCAGCAGACACTGAAACAGATGGGGCTTGAAAGCAGTACACCTGCTCTGGGATGTGCAGTGGCCTATCCTCTTGGAGTGATCGGAGTCATTCTGGCTGTTCTGTTGATCCGTAAACTGTTAGTGCGTCGTGAAGACCTTGAAGTGAAGGAGAAAGATGATGCCAACAAAACCTATATTGCCGCTTTCCAGGTACACAACCCCGCTATTTTTGATAAAAGCATTAAAGATATCGCTCACATGAGCTATCCCAAATTTGTTATCTCCCGCTTGTGGAGAGACGGCAATGTCAGTATTCCCACATCCGAAAAGATCATAAAAGAGGGTGACCGCCTGTTGGTTGTTACTTCCGAAAAAGATGCGTTAGCGCTTACCGTGTTGTTTGGCGAGCAAGAGAATACGGATTGGAATAAAGAAGATATCGACTGGAATGCCATCGACAGCCAGTTGATTTCACAACGCATTGTCGTTACCCGTCCAGAATTGAACGGGAAGAAGTTGGGAGCTCTTCGTCTTCGTAATCATTACGGAATCAATATCAGCCGTGTATACCGTTCGGGTGTGCAGTTGTTGGCTACTCCCGAACTGACATTGCAGTTGGGTGACCGCCTGACAGTAGTCGGTGAAGCAGCTGCTATTCAGAATGTGGAAAAGGTACTTGGAAATGCTGTTAAAAGCTTGAAAGAACCCAATCTTGTGGCTGTGTTTGTAGGTATTATCCTGGGATTGGCTCTGGGTGCCGTGCCGTTTTCAATTCCCGGTATCAGTACACCTATTCGCCTCGGATTGGCGGGCGGACCTATCATTGTGGGTATCCTGATCGGAACTTTCGGTCCCCGTTTGCATATGATTACTTATACCACCCGTAGTGCCAATCTGATGCTGCGTGCTTTGGGATTGTCACTTTACCTTGCCTGCCTGGGATTGGATGCAGGTGCCCATTTTTTCGATACGGTTTTTCGTCCCGAAGGTCTTTTGTGGATCGGCCTTGGCTTCGGTCTGACCGTTGTGCCTACTGTGCTTGTGGGTTTCTTTGCTTTTAAGATTATGAAGATCGACTTTGGTAGCGTTTCCGGCATGTTATGTGGCAGTATGGCCAATCCGATGGCGCTGAACTATGCCAATGATACCATTCCCGGGGATAATCCGTCGGTAGCTTATGCTACGGTTTATCCGTTGAGTATGTTCCTCCGCGTCATTATAGCCCAGGTGTTGCTCATGTTTCTTCTGTAATCATTTTAGGGTGAATTTTAAAATTGTAAATCGTTAAATCGTAAATCATATGACTGCTCAAAGTAATATAACCCCCGAAAGTATCGTTGCCGATCTGCGTTATCTGCAACTGCTTTCACGCAGCTTCCCGACCATTGCCGCCGCCAGTACCGAAATTATCAATCTTGAAGCTATTTTGAATCTCCCTAAAGGAACCGAACACTTTCTGACTGATATACATGGCGAATATGAAGCTTTCCAGCATGTGCTGAAGAACGCTTCGGGAGCCGTAAAGCGGAAAGTAAACGAGATCTTCGGCCACACTCTCCGTGAAATTGAGAAGAAAGAGCTTTGTACCCTTATTTATTATCCGGAAGAGAAACTGCAGTTGATAAAAGCTACCGAAACAGATATTGACGATTGGTATCTGATCACGCTCAATCAGCTGGTGAAGGTGTGCCAGAATGTATCTTCCAAATATACCCGTTCGAAGGTTCGCAAATCATTGCCGGCCGAGTTCTCCTATATCATCCAGGAGTTACTTCACGAATCGACTATCGAGCCCAATAAGCATGCTTATATCAATGTGATTATCAGTACTATCATTTCAACCCGTCGTGCCGACGATTTTATCATAGCCATGTGCAATCTGATACAGCGTCTTACGATCGATTCACTCCATATCGTTGGCGATATCTACGACCGTGGTCCGGGTGCCCATATCATTATGGATACTTTGTGCGATTATCACAATTTCGATATCCAATGGGGGAATCACGATATTCTCTGGATGGGAGCGGCATCGGGAAATGAAGCGTGCATGGCCAATGTCATTCGCCTTTCCATGCGATATGGTAATCTCGGGACATTGGAAGACGGTTATGGCATTAATCTTTTGCCGCTTGCTACTTTTGCGATGGATACTTACGCAGATGATCCCTGCACTATTTTTGCGCCTAAGACCAATTTTGCCGATTCTACTTATAATGAAAAGACTCTGAGGTTGATTACCCAGATGCATAAAGCCATCACTATCATTCAGTTTAAGCTGGAGGCAGGCATCATCAATCGTCGTCCGGAATTTGGTATGGAAGGCCGCAAACTACTTGAGAAAATCGATTTTGAACGGGGGGTATTTGTTTATGAGGGCAAAGAATATTCGTTGCGTGACACAAACTTCCCCACGGTCGATCCGGCAGACCCTTATCGCCTGAGTGATGAAGAACAGGAGTTGATCGAAAAGATACACTATTCGTTTATGAATAGTGAGAAGTTGAAGAAGCATATGCGTTGTCTCTTTACCTATGGAGGTATGTATCTGGTGTGCAATTCCAATCTGCTTTATCATGCCTCTGTGCCTCTCAACGAAGATGGAAGTTTCAAACATGTGAATATCTGCGGAAAAGAATATTGGGGAAAGAATTTGCTGGATAAGATCGATCAGCTAATCCGTACGGCTTATTTTGATGAAGATGACGAAGAGGAGAAACGCTTTGCGATGGATTATATCTGGTATCTGTGGTGCGGTCCGGATGCTCCCTCGTTCGATAAAGATAAGATGGCTACTTTTGAACGTTATTTCATTGCGGACAAAAGTTTGCATAAAGAGACGAAAGGATATTATTATGCGTTGCGTAATAAAGAAGAAATCTGTGACCGTATTCTTGAAGAATTCGGAGTGACGGGACAGCATACTCATATTATCAACGGGCATGTGCCGGTAAAAACCATAAAAGGGGAACAACCCATGAAAGCAGGTGGAAAATTATTGGTGATCGATGGCGGTTTTTCAAAAGCCTATCAACCGGAGACCGGTATTGCCGGATATACGCTGGTATATCATTCGCATGGGCTGCAGTTGGTCCAGCATGAACCTTTCCAGTCTACTCAGAAGGCAATAGAGGAGGGGCAGGACATTAAGTCGACTACTTTTGTTATTGAATTCAATTCACAGCGGATGATGGTGAAAGATACCGATAAGGGGAAAGAGCTGGTAACGCAAATTCAAGATTTAAAGAAGTTATTGGTAGCTTATCGGATCGGGTTGATCAAGGAGAAGGTCTGATCAGGTTCACCACAGAGTCCCACAGAGGAATAATTTAAATATAAACTCTGTGAGACTCTGTGGTAAATCAATTAGAACAGAACCACTCCCGCTTCAGCGATCAGTCCCTTGTCATAAGTTTTGGCTTTATTATAGTAACGGCTGCCACCATAACCGCCGGTTACGAATAAACCGAATTTATCCGTAAACCGATATTCCAGATTGAGGCGTGCCTGTAAGGCATAGAGACGCGCCGGAATACCCTCTACTTTTTTATTCCGGAAAGTTTCGATGTGCTGAAAGCCTAAATCGCCACTTACAAACAGATTTTTGTAGAGAAGAAGTTCGAGACCTGCCCGGTAGAATAAAGCTGCAGAAAATTTGTCATTGAAGTCGAGATAATGTGTACCTCCACCGAGTATAGTGTAGAAGAGTTTGTTCTTAAAGCGGGCACCTACATTGATTTTGGTTCTGTTGCCTCCAAATACCATTAATTGTACTTTGGTTTGCGGATTTGCATTGACCAGTCCCAATTGGAGCCCTTTCATGTCATCTTTATAATAATTGAAAAGTCCGATTTGCAATCCTTTCGCTTTCGACGCAAAATTGAACAACCCCAATTGTGCTCCGTTCATTTGGCCGCCGGTCACGTTGGCGAGTGCGGAGAGCTGCAACCCATTCATTTTTTCTCCCACTACATTCAGCAGTCCCGACATCATAAGTCCGTCATATTCCTCACCGGTTACGTTGGCAAGACCTGCCAGTTGTACACCTGCGGCTTTATCACCTGTGATGTTCATGATACCACTGATCATTAATCCGCGTGTATTGTCTCCGGCGATATTGCTTAAGCCGGTAATCAATACGCCTTTCGCTTTATTTCCCGTAATATTTACGAGTCCCGAGACGGACAATCCTGCCAGGTCGTTACCATTTACGTTACTGATACCTCCAATTTGTACGCCACGCATACTTCCTCCGGCAAGATTGGCGAGCCCGGAGATTTGAACACCGTTCATATCGTTTTGCACCATACTGCCGAAAGCATTGATACCTACACCATGTAACTTATGCATAGCCGAGAAAAGTCCCAGGTTGACATAAGTAGTCTGTGTACTGTCAAGTGGTTGCGTACATGCTTTTTTCCATAAAGAAAGATTAATTCCACCACTTTTATTTCCGCCTTTATTCTGTGCAGGCAGACAGACTGCAGCCGAAAGAAGAGCTGCAACAAGAATGATTTTCTTCATAAGCTAAGTTTTTAAAACGCAAATTACGCAGATTTGCACGGATTATCCTATTAAAATCTATGCAAATCTGCGTAATCGATGTCTTTTTAATGAAAATAGAAATTATTTTTAACCTTTGGCTTCCTGATACAAGAAGCGTTTGATACTTTTTTTCGGAGTCTTTTCAAACTCTTCCGGATAGATTTTCATTTTCGAAATCTGGCTATAAGCCGGGAGCATTTCATTCAGGGTAATCCGGTTTTCCTCCATTACCCGTTCCATATCTTCATTCTTCAAGCCATGCGCGAAGGCTTCGTCAAAATCCGGATAAACCAATCCTACCAATTTGTCGTTTTGTTGTACGATAATACTTTCGGCCACGTATGGCAGGTTGTTCAGTTTATCTTCTATTTCCTCCGGATAGATATTTTGTCCGCTGGCACTGAGCAACATGTTTTTGCTACGTCCCTTGATTATGATGTTTCCTTCGGCATCTTCCAAAGCGAGGTCACCGGTATGCAGCCAGCCGTCTTTGTCGATTACCTGGGCGGTAGCCTCTTCATTTTTGTAGTAACCCAACATTACGTTCGGGCCTTTGCAAACAATTTCGCCTACCACATTCTCCGGGTCGGGCGAAAGGACTTTCACTTCCATGTTGAGTGCAGCTTTTCCACATGAACCCGGTTTGAAGCGTTTCCAGTCTTCGTAACAAATAATAGGACCACACTCGGTCATACCATAGCCCACTGTATAAGGGAAGTCGATCATTCTCAGGAATTGTTCCACCTCCTGGTTGAAGGCGGCTCCACCTACAATGACAGCTTCAAAGTTGCCGCCAAAGCCTTTTATCATCTCTTCGCGTACCGTTGCTTTAATCTTATCGTTGATAATCGGCACTTTAAGCAGCAGCTTCATGGTAGGAGTCTCCAACTTCGGAAGTACGCTCTTCTTGATGATTTTTTCGATAATCAGCGGAACAGCCACAATCAGGTTGGGTTTTACCTCGGCAAACGCCTGGAAGATAATCTTTGGGCTTGGCATACGGGTGAGGAAGTAGATCTGACACCCTACCGCAAATTCATACAGGAACTCAAAGGCCAGTCCGTACATGTGTGCCATCGGCAGCATGGATACGATCTTATCACCTGCTTTCAGTGGAAGTACCTCGAAAGCGAAAGTCGTATTCGACCATAAGCTGCGATAGGGGAGCATTACACCTTTTGAATAGCTGGTGGTTCCCGAGGTATAGTTGATAACAGCCAGTTCTTCAGGCTGATCCTTATGATATTCGATATGTTCCTTACGGAAATTTTTGGGGAATTTCTTCCCGAACATTTCGTTGAGGTGTTCACGTGCGTGAGTCAGTCGTTCGCTACGTGATACCAGTAACGTAAAATCGTTCATCATCAGGATACCTTCGAGCAACGGCATGGCAGACTCATTGAGGTTTTCCCAGACCACGTCTCCTACAAACAGGAGTTTGGCTTCCGAGTGATTGACGATATTGTGTACGTTATCTGCTTTGAATTCATGTAAGATGGGGACGATAACCGCTCCATAAGTGAGAGTCGCGAGGAAAGTAACTCCCCAATGGGAACTATTTCTTCCGCAAACGGCTATTTTGTCTCCTTTACGGATTCCGCTTTCTTCAAAGATGATGTGGAGCTTTTCTATTTTGCGGGCTACGTCTTTATACTGTAGGGTGGCACCCTTATAATCTGTCAGGGCATCCAGATCCCAATTGTTTTTGATACTGTTTTCAATGTAAGCTATAAAACTTTGTTCCATTGTTTTTTGCACATTTGATGATAAATTGTGCAAATATAGCCATTTAATTGAGATTTGAAAACTTAGAAGCTATTTAAATTTTTCTTTTGCAGCTTTCATTGTATTCATCACGGGATAACACGAAGGACATAGAGTTTTATTTTTTTCTATTTTAAAACTCTGTGTCCTCTGTGCCCTCTGTGGTGAATAATTATCCCAGATACCACTCGTATATTCTTTGTACCCCCTCTTCAATATCGATCTTATGATGCCATCCGAGGTTGTGCAATTTCGACGGGTCGGTAAGTTTTCGCATGGTTCCGTCCGGCTTACTGCTGTCGAAAGTCAGCTTTCCCTGATAGCCGACTGTGCTTACAATCAGTTCTGCCAGTTCGCGGATCGTTATTTCTTTTCCGGTACCTATGTTGATGTGGCAGTTGCGGATATCTTTTGTTCCGGCTTTGTAGGTATCCTTGAAGTCCACATGTTCCATTACGAATACGCTGGCATCGGCCATTTCTTCACTCCAAAGAAACTCGCGTAGCGGTGTCCCGGTTCCCCAAAGTGTCACTTCTTTTTCAGTAATACCATATTTCCGGAGGATTTGCAGGATCTCTTCGTTAGAGTTGGCACCACTGATGCCTTCCACCGGACGCAGGTTCATGTCTTTACGCACAGCTTCCCAATCTCCTTTTTTCAGGCAATGTGCCAAGTGAATTTTACGGATCATGGCAGGCAGCACATGACTGCGTTCCAAGTCAAAGTTATCGTTCGGCCCATACAGGTTGGTCGGCATCACGGCGATGTAATTCGTTCCATATTGCAGGTTGAAACTTTCGCACATTTTCAGTCCGGCTATTTTGGCTATGGCATAAGGTTCGTTGGTATATTCCAGCGGAGAAGTGAGCAACACGTTCTCTTTCATCGGCTGCTCGGCATCTCGTGGATAGATGCAGGTACTTCCCAGAAAAAGTAGCTTTTTCACTTGATGGCGGAAACTTTCTCCGATCACGTTCTGCTGTATCTGTAAGTTCTTGTAGATAAAGTCCGCACGGTAAATACTATTGGCCATGATCCCTCCTACAAAAGCGGCAGCCAGAAATACGTACTCCGGCATTTCCTCATCAAAAAACTGCTTTACGGCCGCACCGTCCAATAAGTCCAGTTCCTTATGTGTGCGTCCCACCAGATTCGTATATCCCTTTTCCTGCAGGTTTTTCCATATAGCCGAACCCACCAGTCCGTGGTGTCCGGCTACATAAATTTTTGCGTTTTTATCCATTCTGTCAATCATGTTTAGTCGCAATCATTCTTTTCACTTTGGCCATATCGTGGCGTACCATGATTTTTACCAGTTCCGGGAATGGTGTTTTGCATGGATTCCATCCCAATACGGTTCTGGCTTTGGTCGGGTTACCGAGCAATTGTTCCACTTCGGCAGGGCGGAAGTATTTCGGGTCGACCTCTACCAGTACTTTGCCGGTGGCCGTGTCGATTCCTTTCTCATTGACGCCTTCGCCTTCCCAACGCAGGTTGATGCCTATTTCGGCAAATGCCAGTGTACAGAATTCGCGGACGGTATGCATTTCGCCGGTAGCGATTACGAAATCTTCGGGTACGTCATGTTGCAGGATCAGCCACATACATTCTACATAATCTTTGGCATAGCCCCAGTCACGCTTGGCATCCAGGTTACCCAAATATAATTTATCCTGTTCGCCTTGTGCGATGCGTGCTGCTGCCAGCGTGATCTTACGGGTTACGAAAGTCTCGCCACGGCGTTCACTCTCGTGATTGAATAAGATACCGTTTACGGCAAACATTCCGTAACTTTCACGATAGTTCTTGGTGATCCAGAAACCGTATTGCTTGGCTACTCCATACGGAGAACGCGGATAGAACGGAGTCGTTTCGCTTTGCGGCACTTCCTGTACTTTTCCGTAGAGTTCGGAAGTGGAAGCCTGGTAGATGCGTGTCTGTTTTTCCAGTCCCAGGATGCGGACAGCTTCAAGCATACGCAATGTACCGAGTGCATCCGCCTCGGCGGTATATTCCGGTACGTCGAACGATACTTTTACGTGGCTTTGTGCCGCCAGGTTGTATATTTCGTCGGGTTGTACTTGCTGGATGATGCGGATCAGTGAACTTGAGTCGGTCATATCTCCGTAGTGCAGGTTGACTGTACGTTTCTGTTTCATATCGCGCACCCATTCATCAAAGTACAAGTGTTCGATCCGGCCTGTATTGAAAGAAGATGAACGGCGCAGGATGCCGTGTACTTCGTAACCTTTCTGAAGAAGAAACTCGGCGAGGAATGAACCATCCTGTCCGGTAATACCTGAAATAAGAGCTTTTTTCATGTCTATTGTTTTGAGTTTATAATCTTTTTGACGATGCAATATTCGGTATTTTCATAAGAACGGGCAATCTATCTGCTGAATTATTTTCTTTTTTCAACGGAAAAAACATATCTTTGCTGTAATTTATTAAAATAGAAATGAATATTATGCTTTTTAATATTAAAATATCTATTCTATTTTATATAATGAATTTTATTTTAAATAAATTCATATATGAATGATATATTTGATGAATTGGTATTATCCAACTACTGGAATGGAAAACTTCCGAAAGTGGAATTTGCCCGTAAAAGTTACACAAACCGTATATTCGGGTATGTAGGTAACCGCCTTGTAAAGGTCCTGACCGGACAGAGAGGGGTAGGTAAAGGATGCCTGTTGCGGCAGATCATTTATCAGTTGATTGCCGATGGTGTTTCATCACGGAACATTCTATATATAAGTAAGAAGTTTACAGATTCGGGCGTACTTTCCGGCTATCGTGATCTGGACGACTTGCTTTTTATCTATCGTGAGAAAATCCATCCGGTAGGTAAAGTCTATATTTTTATTGAAGAAATACAAAAAGTGGAGGGCTGGGAACATTTTGTCCATTCCCATTCACAGGATTTTGTAGATACTTGCGAGCTGTTTATCAGTGGTTCCAACCAGGATATGCTTTCGGGTGAAGCCGAGAAGCTTTTGGCCAGACATTACGTCAGTTTTGAGATATTTCCCTTTAGCTTTTCCGAGCACAGGATATTGGAGAGGGTAGAGGCTACCGGCAAAAATTACGCGGACTATATGGGTAAGGGGGCACTACCCATTCTTTTCAATCTTTCGGATGCGGAGGCCGGGTGGAAAGCCATTTCCGCTCTCCGCGATACGATTCTGTTTCGTGATATCATCCGTCGATATCGGATTAAGGATGCCCGCCTGCTCGAAGATGTGTTCGTCTATTTGTGCACCCATCTCGCTGAGTTGATTACCATCGGTCAGCTGGTCAGTCACTTTGCTACCCAGAACCGGAAGACGAGTTATGATACGGTCGCCAATTATATCTGCTATCTGGAAGACACCTCTCTGATTCATCGCGTGGAACGTTATCAGATCCGCAGCAAAGAGATTCTTCTGGGTAGTTGCAAATACTATATTAATGATTGGGCATTCATGCGCCATCTTTATCCTTTTTTTGCCGGTTCTCGAAAATCCTGCTTTGAGAATCAGGTTTATCTGGAACTGCGGCGTGCCGGATATACCGTTTTTGTAGGTGTGCTTCGAGGAGGCAAACTGGTCGATTTTGTTGGCAGGAAGAAAGACCGCATTGTGTATTTGCAATGTGCACCTCTGCTCAATGATGATTTTCAAGTGGAGCAAATGTACAATACGCTGGAGATGATACAAGACAATTATGAAAAGTGGGTCGTTTCTATGGACGATACCACATTGCCCTCCAAAGAAGGGATTCGTCACATACAAGTCTGGCAACTGTCTGAAATACTATAGTCTGACAATCTTTTTTGATAGCTTTGATGTCCGGATGATGCCGTTTACGAAGTTAACATCTTGTCGTTTACGAAGTTAATATCATAACATTATGAAGTTAAAATCGTATCTCTGGGAAGTTAACTTCCTGAAGTCACGATTTTAACTTCGTATTAGTGCTTTTTGAATCGCTTTTCAACCCCTTGAGAATCAGTGCTCGTTTCCGGAGGAAAACAGCTGCATTCTTTAATTGATTGCAAGCAAACAGCATTTTCCGGAATATAAAAACATACTGTTTGTCAGAAAAATTCTTCTTCTTTTAGGTTCCGCTTCTTTTCTTTGCCCGGTTCAACGCTGCGATCATGTATTTTCCTTTTGCTCCGATGTTACTCCAGTTCGTGCTGCAAATCAGTTTCCATACAGGGGTTCCTTTTCTCCCGTAATCCGACAGTCGCAGGATTGCTTCGATCTCTTTTTCGTCTGTTATTCCGAATCGTTCCAGGTTTCCCATTAATCCCACGTAGTTGTGTGTCATCGTATTAAATGCGTATCCGGGCATACTGACCGGCGTAGCATTGACTTCCTCTTCCTTCCCCCTTGGGGGAGCTGAGGGGGGAAATTCTTTGCTTTGCTTTACTTTACTTTGTTCGGTATTGCATGCATTTTTTGCATCAGAGCCTGCATCCTGCTCTACATTTTGCGTGCAGACGGTCTTTTCTTCATTACATGTCTCTTTCGGTTTTATCAGTAGATAAGGCATGGCTGTCCAGTTCCTCTTTCTTCGCTTGGTTGCCTCTATCCATACTTTTTGTATTGCTTCAGAGGTCAGTACTTTATGTTCCGCATAGCTTCCCCTGTCTATCATTCCTTTCTCGATCATTATCTCGATAATCCCCTGCACCTCTTCTGCGTCTGCCTCTTTTCCCGTCTTGTTGGCGAAAATAAGGCATTGTTCCTCACCCCACGGAATATAATATCCTTCTTTATATATTTTGCATAGGAGTTTCAGTACAATCGCGAGTCCTTTCATGCCATATTTTGCTTCTATTACCTCCATTGCGTTCTCTTCCATAAAATTTACAGCTATTGGAAAGTAATTTATTCCATCGTATGTTGTTGCCATAATTGTTAAGTTGTTATGTTGCTGATTAATTGGTCACTGAAAGATTCTCCTATACGATCGCTCTCCATTCCATGAAATTCTCTATTTTGAAGGTCATCCACCTTTGTTGCTCCACATCCCGGTAGACCACTGTGTTTTTTATTTCCATCGGGTCATACTGCTTTCCGAAATCTTTTTCGTATCCCACCAATGTTCCTTTCACCAGTTTGAATGTTCCGTCCTGTTTCATATAAGCTACGGCTGCATGTCCATATTGCATATATTCTATGAGGGCTTCCAGTCGTTCTGCCATCCATTCGGAGCACTGTTCTGTGTAGTCCTTTTCGAGCATGATTTGTCTTTTCCATTTTCCTTTCATCATTTCGTTTTTCGATACTGATTTCCTGTTCTTTTTCATAATTGATTTTTTTAAGTTTATTAATGAGTTATTGTCGGGCTTTTATTTTTACCCGTGGCAAAGTACGGTAATAAGTTTTGAATAGACTAATCCTGTAAAAGTACTTTAGAAAGGGACTTTTACAGGATTTTAACAATCGGTTATTTGCTTTCATTTCGCTTTTTCCGGAATGCTCTGGCATATTTTTTCAGCTCTGATAGAAAAGAACGTTTATTGGGCTCTGTAGCAATGCCTTTGCGCTGATATTCAAAGGTGAGATATTCTTTTATTGTTTCCTGTAGTTCTTCAATGGGTCTGTTTTCCATGTCGTTGATTCCGCCTTTGATAAAGCTTTCGGTAAGTGCCTCCATTAGCTTTCCTTTGCCTTTTGTGATGCGTAGTGGTTCTCTAACCTTTTGATTGAGGCTGAATTGCAAGTCGGCTTTACCCGCAAAGATTACTTTTCCATTTACTTCGATGGTTACTAAGTTATCATTCAATGAGATAACTACTTTTTTTCTTCCATAATGTTAGTTATTAAATGAATTTATGAAAGGATAAAGTTTGTATAAAAAAATATAAATATAAAAGAATATCGGAGTTTTTTTAGCTTAAAGGGAGAATCTTGAAGTGTAAGGGTCTTGTTATTAGTTATTTATCTTAAGATATAGGTGTTGTTTCAAAAAACGTTCGTTTGATTGAACAAAGGTAAGGAGTCTGTTTTAATGTACAAAATATTTAGTGGATAAAATTTTATCAAAGATTTTATATTGCTGATTCTCAAATATATATATAGCAAAAAAAGTTCTTTGTTCAGCTACTTTACAATATTCATTTTTTCATCGAAAAAAACTCAAAAATGCTGTTTCAAAAGACGAACGTTTTTTGAAACACATTCGTTCGTTCTCAACTTCTAAAAATGTTTCGTAAAATTTGACGGTTTGAAAGAGAAAATATGTCTCGTTCAAACCGCGAAGCGCACCCGAAACAAAGGAAAATTCCCTCAAGTATAAATCGTAAATGTCTGAACAACAGAAGTATTGGTTTGCCGCCCGTACCCGAGATAAACAAGAGTTTGCTATTCGTGACTCTCTTGAAAAATTGAAGACTGAACTTGATCTCAATTACTATCTTCCCACTCAATTTGTCATCCGGCAGTTGAAATATCGTCGAAAACGGGTGGAAGTCCCTGTTATTAAGAATCTTATCTTCATCCAAGCTACCAAGCAAGATGCTTGTGATATTTCTAATAAATACAATATCCAGCTTTTTTATATGAAAGACCTGCTTACCAGGGCTATGCTGATAGTTCCTGATAAACAGATGCAGGACTTCATATTTGTCATGGATTTAGATCCGAATGGCGTCAGTTTCGATAATGACCATTTATCTGTCGGTAGCAGGGTTCAAGTAGTTAAAGGTGATTTCTGTGGTGTCGAGGGCGAACTTGCCAGCGAGGCCAACAAAACTTATGTTGTTATTCGTATTGCCGGTGTATTGAGCGCCAGCGTCAAAGTTCCTAAAAGTTATTTACGTGTCATTTAAGTTATGAATACACTCACTTCTCAAATTGAACAATTACAGAGTCTCGCGCACGAGTTACTCTATTTAGGTGTGGATGGTGCTCCTATTTATACCGATCATTTCCGTCAGTTGAACAAAGAAGTTTTAGAACAATCCGATGCGTTGTATCCTCAGCGTGGTGCTACTCCCGAAGAGGAAGCAAACATCTGTCTGGCATTATTGATGGGTTACAATGCAACCATCTATAATCAGGGTGACAAGGAGGAGAAAAAGCAAGTTGTTCTCAATCGTTGTTGGGACGTGCTTGAGCAACTTCCTGCTACTTTATTGAAATGCCAATTGTTGACTTATTGTTATGGTGAGGTGTTTGAAGAGGAGTTGGCGAAAGAGGCGCATAATATCATAGCAAGTTGGAAAGATAAAGAACTTTCTGAAGATAAAAAAGAGGCAATCAATAATTTGAGAAATTTGGAAGAGAATCCATATCCTTATAGTGAAATGGAATAATCAAGAACTTCGTTTCTGCTGACATTTCCTGGACTGTCATGCTGATGCGTACTGC
>ERZ773259.58-NODE-58-length-129146-cov-35.461357_pt1 | contig 129146 bp, 109 predicted proteins | sample MGYA00511961_ERZ773259 | MGnify/ENA primary metagenome ERZ773259 (study PRJEB29015, sample SAMEA2737775) | human gut metagenome | biome: human gut; feature: human-associated habitat; material: faeces | place: China | collected 2012 ...
ACAGATTATGAGGCATCACTACCGCTCCCAACACACTCATGATAATCAGCATACTGCCTTTCGGGAAAGAAGGAGTCACCCACCCCGCCGTTGCAGCCGGCCAGTCTATTTCCACCAGAAACAATTCATAAATAAATGAAAGCCCGATAACAGAAACGAACGCAATGATGGAACGTTCTATCTTTTTATACGAATTAGTGAAAAGCATGATGGAGACAAAAAGCGTAGTCAATACAGCTCCCCATATAATAGGAATATCCAATAACATTTCCAACGCGATGGCACCTCCCAGAATTTCCGCCAGGGAAGTAGAGATCGACGCCAGTACAGCTGTGCCAAGAATAGGTCGTGACACCCATTTAGGGGTGTACTTAGTGGCCGCCTCCGAAAGACAAAGTCCGGTAACGATTCCCAAGTGAGCAACGTTGTGCTGAAGGACAATCAGCATGATGGTAGACAAGGTAACCACCCAAAGCAAGGAATAGCCGAATTCGGAACCGGCGGCGAAATTAGAAGCCCAGTTTCCCGGATCAATAAATCCTACAGTAACCAGTAGCCCCGGACCAATATATTTAAAAACATCCAGTCCACCCAGATAGCGTTTATGATCTTTGCGTCTTAAGTCTTGAAAAATATTCTTCATTTTTGCATAATAGTTTATCCAGTACAAATATACTTATAAATAACGAGTGAGAATCAATTTTAGTTCAAAATACCGACCAATAAGTAGATGACCTATGGACACAGATGATACACTAATTGTGAGGACATTATTATAAAAGGATTGAGTAAGGACTACTCGAGAAAAGGAAATAAGGACTTTCTGCAAAAAAAATGACCTCCGACAAACCAATTGCCAGAGGTCACAAATCAATATATAATTTACATAAATGAAGATCAATCAATATCCCATCTCATGCAATGCACGACATAATTGATCGGGACATGAGGTCGGTCTGCCACCACAACGCACCCCTTCGAGTTTTGTAATAACATCCTCCACCTTCATTCCTCTCACAAGGCGGGAAATACCTTGAAGGTTACCATTACATCCTCCCCAGAAAGCAACTTCCTTCACCACTCCATCTTCCACATTCAGTTCGATATTCGTGCTGCAAGTTCCCTGGGTCTTATAAACATATTCCATAACTTTACTTTACTCTTCCCCTTCTTCCGGTTGCATGTTGGTATAGACAGTCTGCACGTCATCAAATTCTTCCAGACGTTCGATCATCTTATCCAATGTTTCGCGTTGTTCCGGAGTAACCTCTTTCAAGTCGTTCGGGATATAAGTGAAGTCTCCACCGACATCTTCAAAGCCACATTCTTCCAAATGCTTCTGAATAGCGGCGTAGCTCTTAGGATTACCATAGATAGTAATTGTTCCCTCTTCATCATCTTCTTCATATTCATCTTCCACGTCATAGTCGATCAGATCGAGAATCAGTTCTTCCATATCCAATCCGTCTTTCTTCTTGAAAGTGAACACACATTTGTGGTCGAAAAGGAACGCAAGAGAACCCATTGTACCCAGATTGCCACCGAATTTATTGAATACCGAACGAACATCAGCCACCGTACGAGTTGTGTTGTCTGTCAATGTGTCTACAAACACAGCAATACCGTGAGGGCCGTATCCTTCATAAGTCATGCTCTTGTAGTCGCTCTGGTCTTTACCCATTGCGTTTTTGATAGCACGTTCAATGTTATCCTTCGGCATGTTTTCACGCTTACAAGTAGCGATCACCGAACGCAGCGTCGGGTTGTTTTCAGGTTCCGGACCGCCTGCCTTTACAGCGATAGCGATTTGTTTACCCAGTCTTGTAAAAGTTTTAGCCATGTGGCCCCATCTTTTCAGTTTAGCGGCCTTTCTATATTCAAATGCTCTTCCCATTGGTTTATATTTTTAATAATGACAATTTTAAGTTTATCTAAGTTTGGCACCCAGTTTATCTTCCAGGTTCTTCACCAGTTTCGACATGATCTTATCAATCATCTTATCATTCAAAGTCTGGTTTTCATCCTGAAGCAGGAAGCTCACCGCATACGACTTCTTACCCGCTTCGAGGTTCTTACCTTCATATACATCGAAGAGTTCCACTTCTTTCAACAGCTTCTTCTCTGTTTCGTATGCAATCTTTTCGATTTCGGCAAATTGTATATTCTTATCAAGCAACAATGCCAAGTCGCGTTTCACAGCAGGGAATTTGGAAATTTCCTTGTAGCTGATCTTCACAGAACGGATGGCTTTCATCAATTCCTTCCAGTTCAAGTCGGCGTAATATACTTCATTGTCAATATCAAATGCTTTCAACAGCTTCTTAGTTACAATACCGAAAGAAGCAAGACGTTTTCCGCCCTTTGTGTTGACAGAGAGTGCGGCAGCAAAAACATCGTCTGTCAGATTACCTACAACCAGATTGTGCAAATCCAGTCCCAGACGCTTCAATATATTTTCTACATAAGCCTTCAATTCATACACCGAACTGTTCTCATCCGCATGCGCCCATGAATTGGAAACCTTCTTACCGGTTACCCACAAGCCCAGGTGATAATCTTCCGAATAAGGAGCCAGTACCTTCTCTTCATTCTTCTTGTCAGCATTGAAATAATAACAGTTACCGAATTCGAAGAATTTCAAATCAGCGTTCTTACGATTGGCGTTATGAGCAATGCTTTCCAGCCCGCCGAACAGCAAGGTCTGACGCATAGCGTTCAGATCAGCACTCAACGGATTGAGCAACATCACCAGGTGATTGGACGGATAAGCCTCCAACCCATCATAATAAGCAGCACGAGTCAGTGAGTTGTTCAGAATTTCATTGAATCCACAGCCCACCAGTTGTTCTGCAATCAGATTCTGCAATTTATTCGACTTGTCGTGCTCACCCTTTGTAGTCAGACTGGAGTTCAGCGTAGTCGGAATTTCCACATTATTATATCCATAGATGCGAAGAATATCTTCAATCACATCGCAATCACGTTGCACGTCTACACGATAAGGAGGAACAGCCAATGTCAGTCCTTCTGCCGTTTCATTGGTAATCTTCATTTCCAAGCTGGTCACAATGCTCTTGATTGTCTCTACCGGAATCACTTTACCTACCAAAGAATGTACTTTTCCGTAAGCAAGATCAACGATAAAATCCTGTGCAGGGGTAGTGAATACATCTTTTATTTCAGAAGAAATCGTACCGCCAGCCAGTTCTTTCACCATCAAAGCAGCCAGTTTCAGGCAATAAATCACGCCATTCGGATCGATACCACGTTCGAAACGGAAAGAAGCATCCGTATTCAAGCCATGACGACGAGCCGTCTTACGCACCCATGTAGGATGGAAATAAGCACTTTCGATGAATACGTCTGTCGTAGCTTCCGTAGAGCCGGAGTCCAGTCCGCCGAATACGCCGGCAATACACATGGCCTCTTCCTTGTTGCAAATCATCAGGTCGCGTTCGTTCAACTTACGCTCCACTTCATCCAACGTAACGAACGGAGTACCTTCGGGCATTGTTTTCACAATCACTTCATTGCCTTTAATCTTTCCGGCATCGAAGCAATGCAACGGCTGACCGAAAGCATGAACGATATAGTTCGTAATATCCACTACATTATTAATAGGGCGCACACCGATCAGGCGCAATTTGTTTTGCAGCCATTCCGGACTCTCCTTCACCGTTACACCTTTCACAGTAACACCGGCATAATGCGGACAAGCTTCGCTGTTTTCAACCTTCACTTCGATATTCAAGTCATGGTTTTCCACTTTAAAGCCATCCACTGACGGGCGTTGTAAAGTTGCCTGACGACCGTTCTGAATCAGATAAGCGTACAGGTCGCGAGCTACCCCATAGTGAGAGCAGGCATCCGCACGGTTAGGCGTGATATCCACTTCCAGTACATAATCGCTCTTGATATTATAATAATCCTTGGCAAGCGTACCCGGAACAGCAGTTTCCGGCAATACGATGATACCTGCATGATCCGTACCAATCCCGATTTCGTCTTCAGCACAAATCATACCTGTAGATTCTACCCCACGGATTTTTGATTTCTTGATGGTAAAACATTCGTCACCGTCATAAAGTTTCGTACCTAAAGTAGCTACCACCACTTTCTGTCCGGCAGCCACATTCGGGGCACCACAAACAATCTGTACCGGTTCACCGTCTCCCAGATTAACAGTAGTAATATGCAAATGGTCAGAATTAGGATGTTCCGTGCAGGTCAGCACTTCACCAATCACAAGTCCTTCCAAACCACCTTTAATGGTTTGCACTTCTTCTACACCACCTGTTTCCAAGCCGATAGAAGTCAACGCAGCAGCCGTTTCATCGGGCGTCAGGTCGAAGTTGACATACTCTTTCAGCCAGTTATAAGAGATATTCATATACTTAATTTTTTATTGTTTCTCAAAAAGATTCGCAAAGTTAATAAGATTTTTCGGTTGACCGAGAAGGTTTGATAAAAAATTGCGCGTTATTTCACCACAGAGGACGCAACTAGAACGGTAAAGGTCCATCCCCCGGTGCTCCGAACGGATTCGCTGTCTGCGGTGCAAAATCAGGCGCGGGAGGAGGAGGCACGGAACCTGCATTACCTGTATTCATTTTCGATCCTAACATAGCCCCGGCAGGCTCACCCGGCATCGGGATAACCATATCGTCCTCCGGATTGGAGAAACGGGTAAATTCTCCCTTAAACCGGAGCAACACCTCGCCTACCGCACCATTACGATGCTTGGCGATGACAATCTCCGCCATACCACGCAGGTCATTACCACGATCATCCTGATAAATCTTATAGTATTCCGGACGGTGGATAAAGCACACCATATCGGCATCCTGCTCGATGGCTCCCGATTCACGAAGGTCACTCAACTGCGGACGTTTACCATCAATACCTTCACGACTTTCCACACCACGATTCAACTGCGACAGTGCGATAATCGGAATATTCAACTCTTTTGCCAGTCCTTTCAACGAACGGGAAATGGTACTAACCTCTTCCTGACGGCTACCAAACGCCATACCGCTCGCATTCATCAACTGGAGGTAGTCAATAATAATGATTCTCACCCCATGTTCACGTACCAGACGACGCGCTTTCGTTCGAAGTTCAAATACAGACAGAGACGGAGTATCATCCACGTAAAGCGGTGCATCCATCAGATTTTTCAGTTTATAGTCCAACTGTTGCCACTCATAACCGGCCAACTGTCCGCTCTTGATCTTTCCGCTCTCAATTTCGCAGACATTCGCAATCAAACGATTCACCAACTGAACGTTACTCATTTCAAGAGAGAACAACGCCACCGGGTTTCGATAATCGACAGCAATATTCTTAGCCATAGAAAGGACAAAGGCGGTCTTACCCATCGCAGGACGTGCAGCGATAATGATAAGGTCGGAATTCTGCCAACCGGAAGTCATCTTGTCGAGCTTTGTAAAACCACTCTCAAGACCACTCAAACCGTCGGTTCGCGCCGCAGCCTTCTGAATCAGCTTATAGGCTTCGTCAATCACCGGATTGATCTGCGTATAATCCTTTTTCATGTTCTGCTGAGAAATCTCAAAAAGTTTACCTTCCGCTTCCTGCATCAAGTCGTCCACATCCAGCGTTTCATCAAACGCCTTACTCTGGATATTGCTTGTAAACGTAATCAGCTCACGCGCCAGAGATTTCTGTGCAATAATACGGGCGTGATACTCAATATGCGCTGATGAAGCCACCTTACTACTCAATTGAGTAATATAGAACGGCCCTCCCACCTCTTCCAATTCTCCGCGTTTGCTAAGTTGTTCCTTTACAGTCAGAATATCCACCGGTTTCTGATTCACCGCAAGATCGGTGATAGCAGAATAAATCAACTGATGCCGGTGTTCGTAAAAAGATTCGGGACGAAGAATCTCACTCACCAATGAGTAAGCATCCTTTTCAATCATCAAAGCTCCCAGAACTGCTTCTTCCAGTTCAGGTGCCTGTGGCTGAATACGTCCATAATCATTTACCGGTTGTACCTTAGTAGACTTTGTATTGCGGGTATTTCTTTTCTGTTCGGCCATGAAAAACTTTTATGATTTATGAATTTTGATTTATGATTTATGATTGGATGGCTTCCATTGGCAGGCTTTTTCCAATCGGAACGACAAAGATAGAATATAATAATGAAGAATGAATAAAGAAAAATGAAGATTTTAGTATCTTTGCCACAACATCGCAATTTAGCAACCCATAAATCATAATTCATAAATCATAAATCAAATGCTCGCTTTTCCTAATATCAAAATAAACCTGGGACTTTCCATCACGGAAAAACGCCCGGACGGATATCACAATCTGGAAACCGTTTTCTATCCGGTAGCACTTGAGGACGCCCTCGAAATCCGTACTTCTTCTGAAACAGAAAAGAAGATTACCCTCCACCAGTATGGCATGGAAATAGCCGGCAATCCGGAAAACAACCTGGTGGCAAAGGCCTATTCATTGCTGGATAAGGAGTTTCATCTTCCCCCTGTCGAAATTCATTTATATAAGCATATTCCCTCGGGAGCCGGACTGGGGGGCGGTTCATCCGATGCCGCTTTTATGCTGAAGTTGCTCAACGATCATTTTCAGCTGGAATTATCCGAAGAGCAGCTGGAGGTATATGCCGCCACTTTGGGAGCGGACTGCGCTTTCTTTATCAAAAACAAACCGACCTATGCCGAAGGGATCGGAAACCTGTTCTCACCAATCGAGCTTTCATTAAGCGGTTACCAAATCATGATTGTCAAGCCGAACGTTTTCGTTTCTACCCGGGAAGCCTTTTCAAATATTCATCCGCACCGTCCGGAATATCCGGTCAAAGAGGCAATCCTGCGTCCAGTTGCAGAATGGAAGGATATCCTAATCAATGATTTTGAAGCAAGTGTATTCCCGCAACATCCCGTTATTGGGGAAATTAAAAGAGAACTCTATCATCAAGGAGCGATCTACGCCTCCATGAGCGGCTCCGGCTCTTCAGTGTTCGGACTGTTCGCCCCCGGAACTTCTTTACCGGAAACAATGGGAGAAAGCGACGTTTTCTATTTCAAAGGAAAGCTATAAACATAGTTTTGTTCGCCCAGTATGGGCGAACAAAAAACGGTACCACGACTCACGTCGTAGTACCGTCACAACACAAACACAAAATAAAACACGACAAAACTACTATGCAATCTTTCCTGTCTATGCCGGGGAGGCATAAGTACCATTTACGTATATTCGCATACTCATAAACAGCTTCAGGTCGATTAGCATCAGATAAACAAATCGCATGCACGATTTGTTTAATCTTTTATGTTTATTTTAAAACAAATCTCTTTTATTGAATCCCTCTTTCACGGAGTTTCAGCTGCCAGTTCCATGCAGAACGTAAAGTATCTTCCAAAGTTTCTACAGCCTTCCAACCCAGTTCCTGATTTGCGAAATCCGGATTCGCCCAAACTTTTTCAATATCACCAGCACGACGTCCGACAATCTGATAATTCAATTTTACGCCGGTGGCTTTTTCAAAGCCATTTATTAATTCCAATACAGAAACGCCACGTCCTGTACCGATATTGAACACTTCCACTTTTTCTTTTTGTGTCTTTTCCAAGATACGACGGATAGCAATCACGTGGGCTTTAGCCAAGTCAACAACATTGATAAAGTCACGGATACAAGAACCGTCCGGTGTATCATAATCATCACCAAACACACTTAGTTTCTCACGGAGACCGATGGCGGTTTGGGTCAGATATGGAATCAGGTTTTGAGGAACTCCATTAGGCAGTTCACCCAGCAATGCCGTAGGATGCGCACCAATCGGATTGAAATAGCGCAGCATAATCGCATTGATCGGAGCACCTGAAGCTACCGTATCACGAATGATCTCTTCATTGATCTGTTTCGTATTTCCGTATGGCGATTCCGCTTTCTTAATCGGAGCCTTTTCTGTCACCGGCAGTTCATCCGGCTGGCCGTATACAGTACAGGAAGAAGAGAACACAATACCTTCTACTCCATGTTTTGGCATCAGTTCGAGAAGGTTAATCAAAGAAACCAAGTTATTACGGTAGTAAAGCAACGGTTTCTGTACCGATTCTCCTACTGCTTTGCTCGCTGCAAAGTGAATGATCGCCTTAATTCCTTTATATTTTGTAAATACTGCATCAAGACCGGCAAAGTCCAGACAGTCCAGCTTTTCAAAAACTGGGCGAATACCGGAAACTTTCTCTATATTGTCAACAACGTCAGCACTTGAATTTGATAAATTATCGATGATGATTACCTCATATCCACTGTTTTGTAGTTCTACAACAGTATGAGACCCTATGTATCCTGTCCCGCCTGTTACTAAAATTCTTTCTTTCATATACTTTATAAAAATGGTTAGTTTCTCGGCTTATTATTGTTTGAGTTACAAATGTATGGAAATAAAATGGAATAGCAATAATTTGCCACAATTTTATTTGCTGAAAAGTTATTAAGGTACAATTTGGTGGCAATCAGGTATAAAAAAAGAATTGGAAACCCAAAGCTGTATGTCGCCACACAGCAGAGCTTCCAATCCCCTATTTAATTATCAACTGTAAATCCTTACACCACGCCGGAGAATCCCATGAATGCCATAGCAAGCAAACCGGCGGTAATCAAGGCAATCGGAGTGCCTTGCATTCCTTTAGGCACTTTCACGAGACTCATCTGTTCGCGCAATCCGGCAAAAAGCACCAGTGCCAAGCCGAAACCGATGGCTGTAGAAAACGCGTACACAACACCTGTCAGCAGGTCGTAGTCTTTCTGAATCACCAGGATGGCCACACCAAGAATACAACAGTTGGTTGTAATCAAGGGCAAGAACACGCCCAAAGCCTGATACAGAGCAGGCGATACTTTTTTCAGAATGATTTCCACCATCTGCACCAATCCGGCAATGACCAGAATGAACGTAATGGTCTGCAAATATCCCAGTCCGAAGACATCCAACACAAACTTCTGAATCAGGAAAGTAACGATGGTAGCGATGGTCAACACGAAAGCAACTGCAGCGCTCATACCCATCGCAGTTTCCACCTTCTTGGATACGCCCAGGAACGGACAGATACCCAGGAACTGCGACAACACGATGTTGTTTACAAAGATTGCCGAAATAAATATCAATATATATTCCATATTCTTTTCTTTTTAATTGAATTAGGCTTTCTTGAAACTGTTAATCAGCGCAATGAGGTATCCCAAAGCGATGAAAGCACCCGGAGCCAATACAAATACCAACATTCCATATTCTTCCGGCATGATGGTCAGATCGAAAATCTTACCGGTTCCCAGAAATTCACGGACAGCACCCAGCAATGTCAGGGCAATGGTGAAACCAAGTCCCATGCCGATACCGTCGAACATAGAAGCAACTGCGTTATTCTTGGCGGCGAATGCTTCGGCACGTCCCAACACAATACAGTTCACTACAATCAACGGGATGAAAAGTCCGAGCGTAGCGTACAGTCCCGGCACGTATGCCTGCATCACCATTTGAAGCAAGGTTACGAAAGACGCGATCACCACGATAAACGACGGGATACGCACCATATCCGGAATCAGGTTCTTGATTAAAGAGATCACCACATTCGAGCAGATCAAAACGAACATGGTAGCCAGTCCCATACCCATACCATTGATGGCCGACGAAGTCGTACCCAATGTAGGACACATACCGAGCAGGAGTACAAACGTAGGATTCTCTTTGATAATCCCGTTCATCATTACTTTAAAGTTATTCATATCTGTCTCCTTTCTTATTTAGCACTGACCGAATCAGTAAGTTCAACCTTTATCGTAGCTCCTGTAGCAGCATCAGTATTAGGAGTTGCCTTATAAGCCTGATAAGCAGCATTTACAGCATTCAGAAACGCACGTGAAGTAATGGTAGAAGCTGTAATGGCATCCACCGCTCCCCCATCTTTGCTGACAGTCAACGGAGCTTCACCCGGATTCATCCCCAAAATAGACTTTTTACTCTCTTCATGAGACACAGCCTGTTCTCCCTTGGCCGGGTCGTATGCTCCGAACCATTTGTCGGCTTTAGAGCCCAGTCCCGGAGTTTCCGCGTGAGCGAGTAACGAGTAATTATAGATTTTACCTTCGGCGTTAAAGCCTACCAACACTTTCAGTTCGCCACCAAATCCCATTGATTTAGCTTCGACGGCCGTTCCTACCAATTCTTCGCCGTTCTTAGCCGGATAAACGATAAAGTCAACGTTCTTCTTTCCGTCTTTCTCGCTGAAAATCGTATCGCTTTCCGCTACCGGATTATTGGTAAATTCGGGAAGAACCTTTTTCAAAGCCTCGTTCAGTGTCTTCGCATTCGCTTCGGCAATGGGGCCTTTTGTCAGTTCATTTACATAAGCCAGCAACGCTACGGAGACAGCAGTCACGCCCGTAAGTACCAGCAACATATTCTTTAAAGATGATTCTAACTTTTTCATTTCTTCTTCGCTACCTCCCCAAAGCGTTTTGGTTTACAATAGGTGTTAATCAGCGGAGTGAACGCATTCATAATCAGGATAGCGAACGACATACCTTCGGGATAAGCACCGAACAGACGAATGACAACCGTCAGCAGACCGATACATACACCATAAATCAACATTCCTTTCTTACTCATCGGAGAAGTCACATAGTCGGTTGCCATAAAGACAGCACCCAGCATCAGACCACCGGAGAGCAACTGCAATATTGGAGAAACATATTTTTCCGGATCTGCCAGGTGCATGATACCTGCAAAGATAAACACGGTAGCCAGGATAGACACAGGAATATGCCAAGTGATGATCTTCTTCCAGAGCATATAAACCAGTCCGATCAATAGAGCCAATGCACTCACTTCACCCAAGCATCCGCCATTCTGTCCGATCAGCAAACTCAATGCATCCGGAATCTGGTTTAAAGCATCCATAGCCGCACTCTTATCTGCAGCATGAATCGCTTGTTTCATCAATGCCAGCGGAGTGGCACCGGTGGTAGCATCCGTATAGGCGGTCAACTGTCCGACTACCGGCCAGCTGGTCATCTGCACCGGGAAAGAAAGCAACAGGAACACACGTCCTGCCAGTGCCGGATTAAAAGGATTGCAACCTAATCCGCCGAAAGACATTTTGCCTACACCGATAGCAAACAGTGCACCCAGAATGATAATCCAGATAGGGAGATTAGACGGTAAGTTGAATGCCAGCAACACACCTGTGATGATGGCAGAGCCGTCGCAGATGGTAGTGGTAGGTTTCTTCATTAAATATTTCCCGATCGCCCATTCGAAGAACAAACAAGCTGCAACGGAAGTAGCCGTGACAATCAGGGCACCCAGTCCGAAGAAATAGAGAGACACCAGAAAAGCCGGAATCAGTGCGATCAGCACGCCATACATATTTTTCTGTACGCTGTCTCCGCCATGAACGTGGGGTGATAGTGATACGATTAATTTATTTTCCATATTCGTTATTTTTTAGCTTGACGTGCACGAATCATAGCACCTACTTTGCCTTTGCCCAGACGACAGTAGTCGAGCAACGGACGGTTGGCAGGACAAGTGAACTGGCAAGAGCCGCACTCGATACAATCCATGATTCTTTCTTTTTCCATTGTTTCAAAATCTCCGTTTTCGGACAAAGCTCCGAGCAAGTACGGTTCCAGTCCCATCGGACAAGCACTCACGCACTTCGCGCAACGGATACAGGTTTGAGCTTCGCCGCGTTTGGCTTCCTTCTGATTCATAATCAGGATACCGGAACTGCCCTTCGCAGTAGGAACCTCGATATTTACGAGCGCCTTACCCATCATCGGACCGCCACCGATCACCTTACCCGTATCTTCGGGCAGACCACCGCAAGCGTCAATCAACTGTTTCATCGGTGTACCGATACGAGCCAGGAAGTTGGAAGGTTTCGCAACCGACTTTCCTGTCACGGTAATCACACGTTCGAACAACGGCTTATTTTTCTGTACAGCTTCATAAACGGCAAATGCTGTTCCCACGTTCTGCACGACTGCTCCCGTAGAGATAGGCAATGCACCGCTCGCCACCTGACGTTTGGTAATCGCGTCAATCAGCTGCTTTTCACCTCCTTGCGGATATTTCACCTTCAAGGGCACTACTTCGATACCTGCATAGCTGGAAGCCACTTTGGTCATCAGTTCGATAGCATCCGGCTTATTATTTTCGATTCCGATAAATGCCTTGTTCACTTTCACCGCTTTCATCAGGATGGAAACACCTACCATAATTTCTTCCGCATGTTCCAGCATCAGCTGATGGTCGGCAGTCAGGTAAGGTTCACACTCTACGGCATTGATAATCACACATTCAGCCTTGAAAGAAGGAGGAGGACAAAGTTTCACCTGTGTAGGGAAACAAGCACCGCCCAGACCTACGATTCCGGCATCGGCAATCTTCTTCACGATCTCTTCTGCGGAAAGTTCACACTCTTTCACCAGTGTGGTGCTACGGTCGATTGTTTCTTCCCATTCGTCGCCTTCCACATCAATGAAGATGGCAGGTTTCGCATAACCGCTGGCATCGACTATGGTATCAATCTTCGCCACTTTACCACTGACCGAAGAGTGAATTGCTGCCGAAACAAAGCCGGCAGGTTCGGCAATCCGTGTGCCTACCTTTACCACATCCCCTTTCGCTACAACCGGTTTTGCAGGCGCACCGATATGCTGCCCCAGCAAAATAACAGCCTTTGCAGGAACTTCCGCTGTGATAATAGGTTGATGTGCCGACAATTTATTTTCGTGTGGATGAACTCCACCAATTGAAAATGTCTTTAACATACAGTTCTGTATTTTTTTCTGTTATTATTCTGTTACTTTCGGAGCTTCTGTAGCCTTTGCAGCAGGAGTTTCCACTTTTGTAGCCGGTTTCGGAGCAGCCGGAGCTTCTTCTTTCGGTTTCCGCGGCGGGAAATTCAACTCGATAATGCTATTCTGCGGACAAACTTCCACACATTTCCGGCAAGATTTACACTTGTTCGGATCGATGTAAGCCAAATTGTTTTCCAGCGTAATAGCCTCGAACGGACAAGTCTTCACACACTTGCCACAGCCGATACAGCTCACTGTACAAGCCTTACGTGCCACAGCTCCCTTGTCTTTATTCACACAAGAGACATACACGCGGCGTGACTTCTTTCCTTGCGGACGGATTTCGATGATCGCCTTCGGACAAGCCTTCACACAAGCGCCACAAGCGGTACATTTCGCTTCATCCACTTCCGGAAGCCCCGTTTCAGGATTCATGTGGATGGCATCGAACTGACAAGCAGCCACACAGTCACCACACCCCAGACATCCGTAACTACATCCCGTTTCCCCACCATACAGCGAAGCGGCAATAGCACAACTCTTCGCACCATCATATTGGTTGGTACGCGGACGATTGGCACACGTTCCGTTACATCTTACCACTGCTACCATCGGTTCAGCTTCACCGGCTGCAAGTCCGAGGATATCAGCAATTTGTGCCATGACAGGTTGTCCACCTACGGGGCAGAATTTACCATCCAGCGAACCGGCTTTGACGCAAGCGTCGGCAAATCCGCTACAACCGGGATAGCCACATCCACCACAATTAGCCTGGGGAAGCACTTCTCCCACCTGAGCAATCCGCGGGTCTTCATACACGGCAAATTTCTTGGAAGCCACATAAAGAATAGCGGCCAGCACGAGCGCTATAGCTCCCAATGAAATCACTGCAATCAGAATCAAATTCATAATGTTTTTAGTTATTTATTGGTTTTATAGTAAATGAAAATTGTTGTTTGAGTCGCGTTTTATTGAGCCACAAAACGAAATAATAAGGTATAAGGACAGCCAGAGAAAGAAGTGCTGCATACAACTCATTCTCTATCCACGCCATCAAAAGAAACAATGAAAATATAAGAAGTACGAAAGGAAGTACGAAAGCCAATACCACTGCCATCATGCCCATCGACGTTTCGCCGACCACCATCACCTTCTCTCCCACCTGATAGGAAGAAGCCGCGGTATCTATAATATCTATGATTTTGTCCTTACTATCCGCCGAGGAACAATGCCCCTTTGCGCTACAAGCCGCGCAAGCCGATGTCTGGACAATCCTCACCGACAGATGAGAACCTTGGATGTTTTCCACAATACCTAGATGCTTTATAGTATTATTCGTCATTTTGCAAACTCCGCATTACAAATCGCGGCAAATTTAATCATTATTTGTGAACTACGAAGCATTCCCCCAACTTTTTCTACATAATAAATTGTTATTTTTTGCGTTTTCGTTATCGCACACGGAAAAGATATAGCTACCATTTGATATTTTTCAAGAATGGCAAATAGACATCCTAAACAAAAAATCCCAGCCGTTTTATTTCTTCAGCCGGGATTTTCCATCAATTATTTCACAGATTACTCCACTATCCATTTCTCAATATTACGCATTTTCGCGTTAAAGTTCTATATTTCAAACTCCGACTCTACCGCATTGGTGTTCGCATAAAAGGGAAGCAAAAATTTAATGATAGAATTGTATGTAAAATGATAGCCATCATAGTACTCCCTCAATCTATTGCACAGTTCACCATAAGTCAGCTCATTTGCATCCGCCAGTTCATGCAGTTCAATTTCCAAATTATCATGCAATTCTTTTTCAGAAACTCCGCAAATATCCACGTATTGCTTCCGCATTGAGATGTCATCGAGATTATTTAAATCGCTGAACACGCTTACCTTACCGAATTTCGTCACTCCCGTCAGAAAAGCAAACTGAATGCAACCGTCCATAGTCTTCAGCACACTATAAAAAGCTTTCATGGTATTACGGAATTCCTTCTGAAGCTCCTCGTTACCTATTGCTTGTAACATGGGCTTATCATATTCATCTATCAGAATGACCACACGCTGCCCGGTTTGCTCATAAGCCCGTTCAATAAGGCCGCGAAAACGCAATGCAAAAGTTGTTTCCGACGGGGCGGTGCCATATTGCTGTTCCCATTTCTCCAATGTGAAATTCAATATGCTGTCCAGGCTCTCCCGCGTATCATACTTCTCCGTATTAAGATCGATATGAAAAATGGGATATGTAATCCAATCCTTTTCCAGCTTTTCCATGGCCAAGCCCTCAAAAAGTTCTTTCTTGCCCAAGAAATACGCTTCAAGCGTAGATATCAACAGACTTTTTCCAAAACGACGGGGACGGCTCAAGAAATAATAACTGCCTGTCTTCACCATCTGATAAATCAAAGCAGTCTTATCAATATAGAAATAACCGTCTTTCCGGATTTTTTCAAAGTTCTGTATGCCAATGGGGTATATCTTGCTACTCATACGCTTCTTTTTCTTAAATTATAAAAATTACCAGACAAATCTTCCATATCAATCTTATTTTTCACAAAGCTACAAAAAAATCCATTCATAAAGACCACAGGCGGGAAACTTTTTCCCGCCTGCCGCTTTTACCTTATCTGTTTTTTCACCGTTCTCCTCTCTCCTCCTCTTTTCTTCTCCTGTATCGAAAATACATTCTCCTCCATTCATCCCAGATAGCCCCGGCTTCCTCTTCATTGAAGGCATCCAGACAGCACTCCACCACTTTTACGTAATCACTCAATGGGCGTTTTGCCCCTTTTTTAAATCATTAAAAGTAGAGTGGCCGATGTGTACGCTCTTCCGTATTTCGTCATTTTTCAAATCCGCACGCTTTTGCAACTCTCCTATGTAAACTCCTAAAGCTACATATAAACCTTTTTCATTTTCCATTCTTTTTTATTGTTAAAATTACACTGTAACGGTTAATTATTTTCACTTTCATCCCAACATGTCGGGACGATGTCTATTTTGCATTTACTAATTTTACGTCGTGTTTTGAAACACACTCATATTTTTTTGCAAAAATAAATATTTTAACTTGAAACAAAAAGAAAATGATGCCAAACAACTACAGAATGTCCTATTTCATGCCACCTATCGCTCCTATCAAAGACAAACAAGGCCGACTGATGACTCCTCCCACGCTTATCCCCTTCTGCGAAGTCTCCATCGAACAAGTTTTCCAAATGATTACTTGCAACGAGAATCTCAAAGCCCTGACCGAACAAGTGCGCAACTCCGAAGATATACGAACCGCCAAAGCGTCATTACTACCGTATGTGACCCCCTGCGGCACATTCACCCGCCGTAGCAGTAAGGATTTCGTCTCCCCGTCTCACCTGGTGATAGTAGATGTGGACGGTCTCCACTCTTATCAGGAAGCAGTGGAAATGCGACGTATGCTCTATGACGATCCTCTCCTACAACCTGTACTCACCTTTGTCAGCCCCAGCGGACTGGGTGTAAAGGCATTTGTTCCCTGCCATTATTCCTCCACGACAAATGACATCCAAAATATCACAGACAACATGAGTTGGGCGATGCGGTACGTAGAGACGGCATACAATACGGTAACAGCAGTTTCTTCCGAAACAAAATCCAAAGTAGATTTCTCCGGCAAAGACCTCGTGAGAGCCTGTTTCCTTAGTTACGACCCGGAAGCATTGTTCAGAACCACCAACAAATAAATCATAAATCAAAAATCATAAATCAAAATGACCGATATTGAATCTTTACGCCGTCTCACCGAAGCAGTCGAAACGGCAGGAGCGGACATTGCTCCCACTTATCTTGAATACGTACAATTGTCATTCGCCATCGCAACGGATTGCGGCGAAGCAGGACGTGAGTTTTTTCACCGCCTGTGCCGGGTGTCTCCCAAGTATCAGCGCGAACATGCCGAACGGGTATTCTCCAACGCACTCCACACCCAACGTGGAGAAGTGCACCTGGGCACCGCTTTCCACCTTGCCGAAGCGACGGGAGTAAGCATCTGCATAGAAGAAATGCCCAAACATCCCACAGGTACAAAAGGTACAGCAGGTACAGCACGCAAATTTCCCCCACACACGGGCGCGCATAATAAGGTGGGAAATGACAATATCTCCGATGATAGAGAAGGGGAAGAAGAACTATTACCAGGCAGTGAACCACAACATCAATTGCCCACTTTCCCGGAAAACGACTGGCCGGAATTTTTGCAACGTATCATAAAAGCCGGGAGCAGCCCAATACAACACGACATCATGTTATTGGGAGCGCTCACTGCCCTGGGTGCTTGTATGTCGCGCCACGTGCGATGCCTATATGGCGGCAAATACCATCACCCCAGCCTCCAATGTTTCGTAGTGGCTCCTTCGGCTTCCGGCAAAGGTATCCTTTCCTACATCCGCTTACTCGTGGAACCTATCCACGACGAGATCCGCAAAGAAGTGGCCATACAGATGAAAGCATACAAAAAAGAGAAAGCCGAGTATGATGCAATGGGAAAAGAACGAACCAAAAAGGAGGCTCCACAAATGCCCCCTAACAGGATGTTCCTCATTTCGGGCAACAACACCGGTACGGGTATCCTACAAAACATCATGGACTCCGACGGAACCGGACTTATCTGCGAAGCGGAAGCGGACACTCTTTCCACCGCCATCGGATCGGACCACGGTCATTGGAGCGATACCCTGCGCAAAGCGTTCGACCACGACCGCTTGTCCTACAACCGCCGCACCGACCAGGAATACCGGGAAGTGAAGAAAAGCTATCTTTCCGTCCTGATTTCGGGTACGCCGTCGCAGGTGCAAACTTTCATTCCGACGGCAGAAGACGGATCATACTCCCGCCAATTATATTATTACATGTGCGGAATCAGTAAATGGATCAGCCAATTTATGGACAACGAGATAGATTGGGAGGAGATATTCACCGCTATGGGACTGGAATGGAAAGAAAAGTTGAGCGTGATAAAATCGCACGGCATTCATACCCTGCAACTCACGGATGAACAAAAAGAAGAAATCGACACCGTCTTTTCCGACTTATTTGAACGCTCCAGTGTAGCTAATGGAAGGGAAATGTATAGCTTTGTGGCACGTCTGGCTGTCAATCTATGCAGAATCATGTCGGAAATAGCCGTATTGCGTGCCCTCGAAAGCCCGCAGCCCTACGACTTCAAGACCTCTCCCACCTCTCCTTTCACACCGGACAAGGAGATTCCTGCGGACAACCGCAAAGATGACATCATTACCCGTTGGGATGTATCCATTTCACAGGAAGACTTTCATGCTGTGCTTAGCCTTGCGGAACCTCTCTACTGCCATGCCACGCATATTCTATCGTTCCTCCCCAGTACAGAAGTCAGCCATCGTCCTAATGCCGATCGTGATTATCTTTTCCAGAAACTGGGTGATGAATTTACTCGTACCCAGTTACTGGAAGAAGCAGTTGCCATGGGAATTAAGGAAAATACAGCCCTCACTTGGCTGAAACGGCTCACCAAACACGGAAAATTAATCAGTATGGACGGTAAAGGGTTGTATGCGCGTGCGTGTGTGTATGAGTGAACCGGAAAAAGTGTACCTACTGTACCTGTTTTACTTACGGATACGGTAGTCATTTCAATTACCGCATCCGTTTTGACTGATACAATCGTTTTTCCTGCATAAAGCATCGCTTTAGGAGGTGTAAAGCTAAGCTTTAGACATCGTAAAGCGGTGCTTTAGACACCATAAAGCGACGCTTTATTTAAGGCTCTCCCAGGGCATCCACAATGACTCTCACCTCCAATGGTGTGAATGAGCGTCGCTTTGATTCGTAGCCTAAGTCGTACAGGCGTTGCAGAAGTCCGGGACACAAAGAGATCCATTTCTTCATCTTTCGATAGGCAGCGATGTCAGTTAGTTGCGGAGAATAAAGTTGCGCCAGTTCCATGCGCCCGTAAGCACGTATTTTAAATTCGCTCATGATGGTTATGTTTCTGATTTACTGTTACAAAAATACGAAAAAACGACTATATAACCAACGTTTTTCCATTGAATAACCGACTGTAATGACAAATAACCGACCGCTACCAGACACAACCGTATACTGCTGATTTCCGGGAGATCCGGAGTAGTATTTTTGTATCGTCGAAAGGGAAAAGAATCCCCGGACAATATGTTTAACCCTTTAATTTATTGTTTTATGATTCGTTACAAAATTTATCAGAACCAGCAGAAGAAAGGCTTGAATGCGGGTAAGTGGTTCGCCCGTGCAGTAAGCGATGAGACATTTGATTTGGCAAAGCTTGCCGAACACATGTCGAAGCACAATTCACCGTATTCCGGTGGTGTCATCAAAGGTGTGCTTTCGGATATGGTAGATTGCATCAAAGAATTGTTGCTGGATGGCAAATGTGTGAAAATCGATGATCTTGCCATTTTTGGTGTGGGTATTCGCAGTAAGGCAGCCGATACGCTGGAAGAGTTCTCGTTGGAGAAGAATATTAGCGGCATGCGTCTGAAAGCCCGTGCCACCGGTAATCTGTCGACCAATAATCTGAAACTCGATAGCCAGTTGAAGCAGCAGGCGGAATATCAGAAACCGACAACTGCCGGAGGAGGTTCTGATTCGGGTGACACCCCTGATCCGAAACCGGACGGAGGCGGTGAAGCGCCTGATCCGGCTGCTTAAAAGGTTCACCACGGAGGACACGGATTTCCACAGATTATATTGAATTGGTAGTTGCTAAAGTAGTCGATTATTTATCTGTGTGAGTCTGTGTAGATCTGTGGTAAAAGAAAACTATTATCAATTTATTTAAAACCTGTTATTATGAGTAAATCATCATCTCCCCGCTCTGTATGGAGCTTAGTTCTCAAAATCGTTATCACTGTAGCCACCGCCATCGGAGGTGTGTTCGGAATACAAAGTTGCATGTAACTCCATGCGGACTATTACATTAATTATCATTCATTGCAGTGCCACGCCGGAAGGAAAGTCCCTTTCGGCGGAGGCTTGCCGACAGGATCATATCTTGCACCGTGGTTTCCGTGATATTGGCTATCATTTTTACATTACTCGTGATGGGGAGATCCACCGGGGACGTGCGTTAGAAAAGGTCGGGGCACACTGCCGTAATCATAATGCCCATTCGGTTGGTGTTTGTTATGAGGGAGGACTGGATGCGAACGGAAAACCGAAAGATACGCGTACATTGGAGCAAAAAGGAGCTTTGCTCGCTTTGTTGAGGGAGTTGAAAAGACAGTTTCCGAAAGCGTTGATTGTGGGACACCGGGACTTGAATCCAATGAAAGGATGTCCGTGCTTTGATACGGTGAAAGAGTATTCTCAAGTAATTTCTTGTCAAAAGTAGCTTCTTATAGATTTCCACCACAGCCTTATTGTATAAAAAAATACCAACGATCTTCACAGGCAGTTGGTATTTTTTGGAAATGCAGGGATTCATGTTTGTCACATGAATCTAGGGACCTACATTTTTCCATCTCATTGTAAATGTTCAATTATAACATAGCGTATTAAAAAGCACTTTCAGTACTTCTTATTCATTGTTTTTCATCGTTCAACGAGTATAAGCTCCATCTTTAGCCTCAAAGATGACAGATGGTTCAATCACTTCCACAGTATGCCATGCCCCCTTAGGTATCTGACAACCATACTTGGCTTCTGTAGGATTGAGATGGATACGCTGTACTTCTCGATACTCAACCTTACGAGCTACATCTTGTACACTCATCCCCTTCTGAAAATCATCCGTATCCTTCTCATACGAAACTACTTCCTCATAAATTACTTCGTCCAACTTACCACACAGGCAGATTACTGTTTCGGCAGTATCTTCATGCCGATGAATGGGCACAACTGTACTCGGAAGTAACGCGTTAAGCATTCGCTGGCTGGTATCAGCAGGTGAGGTACGCAAATCGAAGTTCTGACGCAAACGTGGATTCTCTTTAGCTTGCTCAAATAACTTATCTAAAAATTCTTTATCAAATTCCATAATCGTTATTGTTTCAATGGTCAGGAATTGTTAGGCTACGTTATTGATTATGCGGAACATAATGTCCAATAAAGTAGATTTGCTTGCCCCATTCTTACCTGCTATGCAACACACATTGATATCTGGACCTTTTATGCCATCTTTACCTATGTCATACAACATACCATTAACAACAGGCCTTCAAGTTTCTGTCTTCTCATCCAATAACACATAGCAATCCTTCTTTTGCTTCGTAAATAATGGATGGCTCCAGTACTTCTACTGTGTGCCATGCACCAGCTGGTACTATACATCCCCAATTACCGACAGATGGATCAAAAGGTATGTGTTCCACTTCGTTTTCATCGTTGTCACAAATAAGTTCAACGAGTTTTCCACAAATCAGCAACACATTTTCATTACTGTTCGGATGCCAATGGATGGATATCTGCATCCCAAGCATGATGGCATTCAGCATACGCTGAATACCATCGCTAGAACTTGTTCTTAAGTCATAAATTTGACGTAACCGAAGATTGTTCAATGCCTTGTCAAAGAGACACGAAATCAGTTTTTTTTGTTTATTCAAATCGTAAACTAAAAGAAAGACAAACTATCAACGACAATCTGCATATCGGTTCTTGTCCATCTTTTGTGGCCAAAATAGAAAATTAATAAACTTCCATATGACGCTGAAAAATTTCTTCATCAGGCAAAAACGTATTACTTCTTCACTCCTGCCTCACCTACATTCTCGTTATTGGCATTCGTCACTACCTTAAAGATGGTCATGAAGAATATCCTCAAGTCGAGGGCGAGACTCATGTGCTGGGCATACCACACATTCAGCTCGATACGCTTAGGCCATGGCACTTCCTTACGACCATTCACCTGAGCCCAGCCTGTCACACCAGGGAGTACATCGAACATGTGCTTCTGATGCTCATCATATTGCTTGTAAGGCCAAGGATGATAAGGCAATGCGGGTCGTGGCCCAATCAGCGCCATATCTCCCTTCAGTATGTTCACCAACTGAGGGAGTTCGTCAATCGAAGTGGCACGGATAATCTTACCTACACGAGTAATACGCAAGTCACCCTTATATGAATACACACCCGTTCCCTGCTTCTCTGCGCCCACACACATAGAGCGGAACTTCCAAATTTTGAATGGCACGCCATCCTTACCAAGGCGCTCCTGCTTGAAGATAATCGGACCCTTAGAGTCCAACTTGATGATGATAGCCAGAATCACCAGTGGCACGAACAAAATAATCAGTGCCACCGAAGCAATCATAAAGTCAAATACTCTTTTGAAATACTTATACATATACGTCATTATTTTGATTTATATCTATTGAACATACCTCTATCGCAAAATACCCTCCATAATAGATAAACAAACATTTCTCTGTGAACAACCCTACTCATACACACCCGTCTCTTAACCAGTGCCCAGAACAAAACCACATTCGCCTTTAGTTCTCCACCAAATGAGTGGTTTCGCCATACTTGCCAAAGTTACCCACTGTGAGCACATTCTTCAATACAAAACGAACATCCTTCATGGAATAGTTAGCCATCCAATCAGGAGTTTCGGAAAGTCGAAGCCCCAGATGCTCCACAGCAAGTTCAGAGAAAGTTTTCCATGCTCTCCGTGCATCAACCGCCTTGACATATCCATACAGACGTCCCTGATCAATAGCATCTTCTTCGTACTCCAGCCATAGCATCCAATCGCCTATCTGCAGTCCCACCCCCACTTGCAGAAAGTGGTGATACAGATGCACAAAAATGTAGAACACATTGAACGTCGCATTAAACATTGCTACAGGCTGATCGCAGATTTTGATGCCCACCCACAGCATCCTTCTACTCCTCTTTTCGGCAAACGACTTGCAGACACCTGTTCAACGAGGGACAGTAGAAAAACATCTCCTACTTATGCATCTCCACCAGCGTCTCACCTCAAATGAAGTGCACATCATGCACATCCTCTTTTTTCTCTATCTCTATACCCTTGCTTCGGATCAGCTCTTTCGCACGTGTATACAGCTCTTCGCCCACAAACAGATCAATGTCACCACACTGCCCGTAATGGAAGATAGGATAGAACGAAGCACATTTCTGCCCCTTTATCAAGTGGCTCGCAACACCACATTGATCCAAACGCTGAACCAACGAAGTCACATCAGCATCCACCAGCTCGTTACCCAACTCAATGACGCAGACGTACCCAAACCATTTGAATTTCAATTCCGGTTTCAGCAACATATCCTTTGGCGATGTCTGTACAGCATCAAACGTAACATCTACTATAACCACTTCTGAGCCATATCGAGCACTAGTGACCAGTTCGTAGGAGTCGCAAGCAATTCCGCCCTATGCCCCACATCTGCCCAGTAATAGATCCAACAACATTTCTCTATCAGTCATCCTACTTACCAAAATAAATACTATTCAGTTCCTTCTCCACATTGAAATCCATATACATCTGAGCATCTTTGTAGGCTTGATCTGCTAACTTGCTATAAAGAACTTTGTCTGTACCCAATTTGATGATTGCCTCCGCAAAAGAATGTGAAATCTCTGCATCCGTCTCCCCGCCAGCAAGGAATCCATTCTCACCATCCTTAATAAACTCCGAATGCCCTCTATTAACGCTTCCGACAACTGGCTTGTGGCAATTCATTGCCTCAATCAGGTTGATACCAAGTCCTTCACGCAAACTGGCTGATACGGCAATATCCGACAGATTTACAAATACCTCAAGGTCGGTTCTGTAACCAATCAGCTGAGCATGCTCCTCCATACCGAGGCCCTTGATCTGGTTCTCAAGATTCTGTTTTTCTGCACCATTGCTGGCAATGAGCAGTTTGAAATTAGGCACCACTTTCACAATCTCAGGCAACGCATCAATAACCAGCCTCTGACGCTTGTTCTTGTTCAACTCACCGGTACATATACACACAAAGTCTGTTGCCTTCAGGCCATAGTCAGCCCTATAGGTTTCCAGTACCTTTTCCTCAACCTTGTTGTATTTCTTCGAGTTGATGCCCACACTATGTATACGATACACCTTCCCACAGATGTGCTTATTTACCGCCATCTCATAATCAGCATTCGATATAGTTATCAATTTGTCGGTATAATGCTTACCAAAAAACTTCTCTATCGGATAAAACACCATCCAAGCTGCCAGTGGCGCACCCTGATAAAAATGGAAACCATGGACCGCATAGATAATCTCCATGCCCTCATTGCGCACTTTTCTTGCTGCCAAACGGGTTATGATGCCTCCCATAGGTGTATTACAATGGATGTAGTCGTAGTGCTCACTTACCAATATCTTTTTCATCTCCTTGTAAGCCTTAATGTTATCAAGACTCTTGGGCGAACGCGAAAATGGCACATTAAATACCTTGTCCACGAAGTCCAACTTCAGGCCGTTCTTCAAATACAAGTTATCGTATGCAGCCACATGCACCTCAAATCCGTTCTCATGCAGCATCTTTACCAGCGGTTTATGGAACTGACAGATATGGCTCTGTACAGTAGCCGTCAACAAGACTTTCTTCATATATTTATAGCTCAATAAAATTCTTCAAATTTTGATAAATTACCGCAAACATACGTGCATTGTTGCCATCACTTACAAACGAGTTATGCGGGCTCACAGCCACATTCTCCAGCCTCCACAGCGGACTGTCTTCTGCCAAAGGTTCTGTCTCGAACACATCCAGTGCAGCAAACAAATCCTTGCGTTCTGCTAACACTTCACACATAGCTTGCTCATCTATCAAACCGCCACGAGCTATGTTTACCAACGATGCATCCTGCTTCATTGCCAGCAGCACCTCTCGGCTTATCAGACCAAGAGTCGAGGACAACAAGGGTGCGGTCACCACTACCACATCAAACTCGCCCACACGCTCATGTATGGTTTCGGTCAAAACCATGTGATCAAAGCCTGCTGTCTCATGGGTATGGATATCAAACCCCGTCGTCTCGGCACCAAAGGCCTTAAAGCGCTTAGCCACTTCCTGCCCTACATTGCCAGCACCCACTACAGCCACTTTCATTCCTGCCACCTCACGCAATCCACGATGCTTGACCCAGCGCCTACCCTCTTGCTCCTTGCGGAAGAACCATCCCTGCTTGTAGTGCTCCAATACACGGAACATCGCCCACTCTGCCATCGGTGTGCTATACACCCCACGAGCATTGAAAAGTTCCATTCCGCGAGCTTTAATCTTATCTACCGGTACACGATCGAACCCCGCACTCGTCAACTGGATAAACTTTAAGCGAGAAAACTGATCAATATCATGCGACAAGAAAAGACCGTTGCATACTGCGGCATCAAGCTTCGATGCCTCCAGTGGAAGTTCTTTCTTCTCCTGCTGCATGAAATATACATTGTACCCCAAAGAGCGCAATACCTCCATCTGCTCATCGGAGTACTTGAAACATCCTGTCAGTAATAGGTTCATATCTTTTCGACTATCTGGCGAACATTGTCTAAGACTGCACTTCTATTATTGCTGAAGTAAGTAGCTGTCTTCTGAGCTTCTTCCTCCAGTTGGCGGATGGCAGCTATACCCTCATTGAAAATCTTTCGAATCTCATCAAGATCGGTAATAATGTCCGTATTACAGAAACTACGGCTAACAATGACCATCGAACTACCAAGGCGATAATGTTCCTTCAAGACCATACATCCAGGCATGGCACCACCGGTCAAAGTAGCTATACCTCCAAAGCCAAAAGGAATACCCTTTGCCTTGATTCTTGAGCTCAAGCGATCAACCGTACCATCAGCAAGAAGCTCAAACATAAACTTCATGCCGAGGGCAAGATGCAAATCATTGAGTCCGAGATGTACCATATCGATACCCTTCAGTTCTAGAATTTCATCAATCAGAAGAGCAGCCTCTGGGGTTTCCACCAGTAAACAAGTCTTTGCCCTACCATCCACAACATTCAGAAATCGCTGGACTTCTGCTACCTTCTTGAAGAATGGCAGCATGATGATGTCAGCACCAGCATTAACTACAGCCTCTATCTCTTCTTCACTGGAAGGATAATCAGCTAACTTTTCATGAATCGGATTGATGCGTACCAGCACCTTAGCCTTCTTTACGGCAGTCTTGATGTTTACCACATCCTCCACGGTGTGGTGGTTCTGTACTGTATCAAGCCCTCCCTGTCGGCAGCCCTTACCGATAAATTCCATATCCACAAAGATCCAATCCACGCCCGCCTCCTCGGCAATACACGCTATTTCAGGACGCTTTGTAATGTACATCAGATTCAACATATCTCTTGTAGATTATATTTGTTTATTTTCTGTATCTCAGTTTATAAAATGTAATGCAGCAAAACCCTTTAAAACTATAACTCTTCAACGGGTTGCGTAGTAAAAGTGTAAAAATCGTGAATTTCATGTTTTAAACTTAATACTCACATATGAAACTCTTAAAAGAAATCATTATCCACTGTTCAGTCACAATAGAGAGCAAAGAATACACTATTTAAGGTATCTAATGCCTAAATTGTCAGAGATATTGTAAAAGCATAAGACTACCGCTTCATCATCAATCCACTGCTCATCCTCTTCCTCAGATACTTACTCAATTAAAGCAAGTTTTGTATATTCGGGAAGTGAACTGTTCCAAATACATATGCTTTAAGGGCGATATATTTGCCGTTCGAGACTCATCGTTAATCATCCATTCTTTATCAAAGCAACCCTTCTTCTGTCAAATCTTCAACAGCTTCTTAAGATAGGTAAAAGCTGCCGTTACGACCACAGTAGCTAATGCCCAACCCCAGAAAGATATGTACCCCATTTGCTACCACCAGAGTGAATACCTTCATGCATACCAAATATATTATATAGTTTGCCGATATACACATATTTGGCAAATTGGGGGGATTTTCTGAATGCAATATACACATACCAATACAATGGTTGCCGCAATGCAGTTCAAAATACCATGGGCTATGATATTCGACCTCGTCAGCATAAACAAAACAGCACATGCTACAGTCATTGCCGCCAACATCTAGATGCTAGACGATATTCTAGGATCCTTTTCCTTCAGCAAAAATAGAGTATAAAACAATCGTAAATAGCGGGATAGATATAAATGGGCAATTGCTTTCTATCACAACCCCAACAGACATAGCCGTTCTCCCAACCATAAATATATGTGCCCCAAGATTCTAAACAATAGATCTTAGCCCACTGAATCCAAAGAACAAGCCATAAAAAAGTATTTTCACAAAACCATAGTACAAGATTTTACCCCCCATACCACATCATACAACACACGACCCAAACTCAATGAGCTGAAATCATTTATCACAAAAACATAATACAATGGTAGCCAACAAACTGACACCATTAACACGGGTAAATACACTTTAAAGAATCGTTTTGTAAAAAAAACTCAACCCAAGATGATGCTTCTTCTCACTCTACGTCAGGCTATAGCCTGAAAGGAAGAATAATACTCCGAATACCCCTTGACACCCAAAGCGCAAGAATACACTATTTGACCAATAGTTGTTAATAACGATAACAGTTGAATAGTGCGATAATGCAAAATCACTCCAATCTTTGCAAAGTTCGTATATCTTCATCACTTCTTATCTACTAATGCGTGGAATATCTTTTTCATAAACGCATGGAACGATGTTGGCACGTAATACTTCACCCAAAAACCCTTCGATGCAGTTGCCTTACATGCTGCTTCCAATCCTTTTTCCTGGTCGATAAATACACATTCAAAACGCTCACGTCTTTTCAATAACGCATCATTGGGATGCCCCATAAATCCTGCATTATTGATTGTTGCCTTGGTATGCTCAATCTCGCACAATAGAAAATTAGGTAAAGCTTCCAAAATATCCACTCCTTTCTGGGTCTTAGCAAGGATAACAGAAACTCCTTTTGGATTCCAATATGGATCAGTGTCTTTAATGCCCCAAAAATCACCAACTTTGATGTCGCACATCGTGGTATTCAGCTTGTACTGACAATGGTAGCACGATGGTCTCCTGAAATTCAGAAAGCCATAACCCAGATAAGTGCCAAAGTGATTCTTATAATAAACTTTGCCATTCCGGTATTCTTCCTTGATGTGCTGTACGAACCATCCTTTCTCCTTGTTGCGCACATTGAATACCATCAGCTTTGAGCCCACCTTTTTCTCGCGCAAAGCACGATATTCATCAAGAATCTTATTCGAAGTGATTCCCGCACAAAACAGTTCACAAGTTAACAAATTATCGTATTCCTTTCGCAGATAATGCTTCAAGCCAGCTATATCACAAGGACAACCCACAAACAGGACTTTTAGACTTTTGTTCAGATCCGCCTTTACAGCAGCATGAATACCCGATTTAACAGGCTGAACATATTTCGAACTACAAAGTGTCCACAAATCCTCTGCATTGCCAACCCTGACATAGTCGGATGAACTATAATCTTCATTGAAACGAACACCATATACCACTCCTCCCCGCTTTATTGTTTCCAGCGAGAGGGCAGTAGCCACACCACCAGATGCACAGTAGTTGATAATTCGATCATCCTTCGAGTAGCCACCATACGATTTCAGATATGGTTCTTTGTTTTCGCACTCGTTCACGACTGGACACACCTTCACACACATTCCGCAGTCAACGCATAATTCCTCGTTAACCACTGGGTACATGAACCCTTCCTTATCCGCCTTCATAGCGATAGCTTTCTTTCCACACACACTCTCACATGCACAGCAGCCACAACACTGGTGCCTATTTTCTTTGTTCGTCAAGACAGTATCTATCCAGACATTTTGTATATGCGCCATATTATTTTTCCAATGAGGTTTTCAGATAATTTATTGAGAATGCCACAAAGTCATCAATTTTTGCTTGTACCATATTGTAATCTATCTCCAAATCCGTGAAGTCACAACCCGACTTTACATAACGCTCTTCTATGCCAAGACGCGAGAGCACAGTCAACTGACGCGATGACTGATCATACTGAGAATATGCACGCTCCACCGACCAGAACTTTTTGTGATAATTGATAGAAAATAGCATTCCATGATATGAGTCCGTAATCACCATCTCTGCCTTGCTTATAATAGTAAGGAACTCACCTGGACCGGCAGTTGGCCGATGAATACGTTCACCAGGATAATTCACCTCGCCCAACTTTTCAAGGGCAACAATATCCAAATTCTTCTCTTTTGCAAACTTGCAAATGGCAGCTTTTACATCATCAGCAGGCTCATCTAAAAAATAGCAAAAGACATACTCCTTAGGTAAATCCACATTCGATTTCAAACTATCCCATTCGTTACTTCGCATCAGCATGGTAGGATCCGCCACAACCGCTGCATCTCGTCCTGTCAGTTCCTTTATTAGACGATATCCTTCGTCCTCTCGTACCGATACACAAGGTACATCACTGATGTATTTCTTCAGGATACGTTTGTTATAGTTTGGGATGTAATTACGACCCAGACTCGGAGCATAAGCCACACGCTTTTCTCTCGGAGCAAAACGTAAGTACATCATAGGGTCAGGATATAGGGTAGTTGTCACCCATATCTGATCACTACCGCACACGAACTTGTGATATTTGTCAGATTTTGCTATCTGTTCTATCCTGTCAGGAGCATAGAGTATCTGATCAAAGTTATTGACAACAAAGTCATCAAATTTCTTAATCTTTCCTTCATCAATCACCACAGCATTGATATTGCGTACTGTCTTATATGTTGACCATAGTAATGAAGGATGACATAACAATTTAAATCCAGTTTTTATAACCTTATTCGGGCGTATATCAAAGTTTTTGGATATATTGCCACTCTGCCACACAACCTCAGAATCGTATCCGAGTTTCTTTATGGCATAGCAAAGTGCATATACTTGAAGCACAGAACCGAAATTCTTAAGGTTTGTGCGGTTTACTACTGCTACTTTCTTCATTTTCCTACGCCTTATTGTATCTTCTTATTTTTCCATCACGCTTAAGATTCCTGAAAGCCTCTGAGAAGTTAGACAACATCATAGGCATTACCATAAACACTTGGAAATAAATACGGGTCTTCATCTTGAATTGCGAATATCCGCAAAGTTCTTTGAAATTCTTCTTAAACTGCTTCATCATCACATTTCTCTGTTCCTCATTAGCTCCTTCATTACGATATTTCAAGATGATGGCTCTGTTCCATTTTGCCAAATTCCATGCAGCACAAGCATCATCTCTGTGTACCTTAAAGAAATTATTTTTTTCTTTAAAAGCACCAAAGAAACCTAAATCAAGCACGCGAGATGTAGTAGCACAAATACCTTGTTGATTGAATGTGTAGTAGTACAACTTGTTTTGAGACGAAACAAATCTCTTGGCACGATAGCAAATCTTCCACGAAGTCCAGTCATCCTCGTTGATTAAACCAACTGGCATCTTTATGCCATCCAACATATTCTTTCTGTATATCTTTCCCCACATCATCACATCAAACAAACTATTGGCCATAGCTTCGGGACCACTCTTGCAAATAGCATCATGAGTAATTGGAATCTCTGGAAATACAGTCTGATTACCTCTTGTCCATTTACACTGAACAATATCGGCATCATATTGCCGCTGGAGTTCCATCATGAGTTTTAAATAATTTTGATGCCAGAAATCATCACTATCCAAAAACGCAATGAAATCACCAGTCATAGCCTCTAAACCCGCATTTCGAGCATCTGACAGCCCTCCGTTAGGTTTATGAATTACCTTAATACGGTCATCAATATTAGCATATTCGTCACATATTTCGCCACTACGGTCTGGACTTCCATCATCCACAAGAACGAGCTCCCAATTTGAATATGTTTGGCTTTGTACACTTCCTATACATGTCGGAAGATATTTCTCAACCTTGTAGCAAGGTACGATGATACTTACTTTCATATTTCTATGTCAATTACTCTGATATATTCTCTCTAATTACCTTTTCAAATACCTGTCTGATTTGAGCTTGTATCGCCTCTCGGCTATGGTTCTGCTTTCCACAATTGTATGCTTTCTTGGCATATTCTTGAATGAGAGTCGGATTATCCACTATTCTTTGTAGCAATGGCAATAAACCTTCATAGTTATCCATACAGAAGGCTGCATCATGTTCCTTCAGGTACTGATAACCCGCATGACGATTCCAACATACAGCAAGAAGAGCACATCCTGTTGCCATCAGATCGATGATCTTGGTGGAAAAAGAAACACGTGTAGCAAGACGGTACTTCTTATCCAAGCTCTCTACATGTAAGGCTATATCTGTCTTCTGATATTCCTTTACTAACAGAATAGGTGGTATAGCCCCCTTCATATTGATGAAACGGTCGGTAGATAGAGCTTTTGCCTGCTCCTTAGTCAGCTCGTCGATGGTATAGACATCTAGCACCATCTTCACACCATCGCGATTTATGATTTTTAAGGCTTCACCTATGGCCACCAGAGACTTCCATCGGTTACAATATATATGACCTGCAAAAACCAATCGGATAGGCTTGTTCACCTGACGTGCAGAAAATGATTCTGAGAAATCGCCACATTTATATAGAGTAGATGTAGGCACACCATACTGTTGCGAGTAGTTTGTAGCCTGCTCCTCGGAGAAAGTCCAGTAATGCTTGTAGAACCCTGGTACATGCTTCTCAAACTGGCGATGTATACACCAACGACGCATCCAGTAAAATGGCGACCACTCATACTGCTGATAGGATGCTTCATCATCGGCTGTAAAAGCTACGAATGGCGCATCTGTCAGAGTGCGCACTAGTCGTTCCAAGCGGATGAGTTTGGGCGTAACTTTGCGAGGGCAATACACCACATCTGGATTAAAGGCCTTCACAAACTTCGCCATCGCCTGAATATCATATTGCCCCATTACCCAGATGGCATCTTGCAGAGCCACCACTGGAGTGCGACACCATAAGGTCAGTTTTTTCATGAAGCCATACACTCCCTTACGACGAGCATTTGACTTGGTTGCCTCCAGCTGTTCTTCATCTGTCTGCATCTGTATTTCCTTGCCCGCCTTTGGTCCACCAACAATAGAGCGCGCCATTTGGCCATCTGTAATTTGGAAATACTTCTTGCAAATGTGGTTGTTAGGTTGTCCTGGACTGACGTATATCTGTGCGAACTTAGCAGGAAAACCCTCGAACCAATTCGTCAGCACACCATTGCAATAGACGTAATCGTTCCACTCTTCAGAAGTTATTAATAGTATTTTCATTCTTGCTCAAAATTTTATGGCAGCATGTTACTTCTTCCAAGAAATCATATCATTGAATAGTTTCATATATTTAGCTGCCTGAAGGTCAAAGTTAAACTCTGTGGTCGCTCGTTCTACACACTTATGGCTCAATGAAGACTTTCCGTCTGCTTTCATCTTCTTGACAGCAAATATGATCTCATCTACACTGTTATTTTCGAAAGATAATCCACATTCGTCACCTGCAATCTCAGAATTAGCCGTGGAATTGTTAGCAATAACAGGCGTACCACATGCAAGAGCCTCAGCCGATACCTTTCCGAAAGTCTCTTGAACAGAACAGACAAGAAGCGTATCTGCCATAGAGTAGTATCGAGCTAATTCATCAGTACTTGCAGTCACACCTACAGTAATCACATTAGAAGGAAGTTCACCTTCGTATACCATTCTGCCCACGAGTACAAATCTTTCTTCCGGCATCTGCTTAGCCACCTCAAAAATCTTGAGCAATCCCTTCACTTCGCTCCAACCTTGTGCGCAACTAACGATAGTGAAGCGATTCCCCAAACCAAGTTTTTCTCTAATTAGAACACCATCCACAGGTTTAAACTTATTCAGATCAATCCAATTGTATATGTAGTCAATGTATTTTGCATTGGCGAATATAGGACTTTTCTTAGCCTCCTCTGCCACCCACTTTGACACACCAATCACAGCCAAACGAGGAATGGCTCTAAACAAGTCATACTTTCTCTTGAAGTTTGAAACAGAGTTATCCCAGAACCAGCTTTTATTGTACTTACCCAATGCTGGACAATGATGGCAACCTGTCAACCATTTATCACAATGGTCTTCAGTGTAGTAGCAGCAATGACCTGTAAACATCCACACATCATGGAGCACAACTATAGTAGCAATATCCTTTTTCGTAAGATATTTCAGCAGGGCAGGATAATAGATATAGTTTGCATGCAAATTACGGAGAACAACTACATCTGGCTGAATCTCGTCAAACTGTTTCAATAGCTGCTTTGTTGAGCTTTTAGAATGCAATCCTTGACTATCCGTCAGATGAGACATCAGAGAATGAATCTTGTAATCGCGCTTATTACCAACCTGATAGACATTTATTTCTGGTATATGCTTATTGGAACAGAATACATAAGACTCTACACCATGGGTACGTAAGAAATCATGCATCTCTGTGGTAGTACGGCCGGTACTGCTGTACTCATATACTGCATTTACTTGAACTACTTTCATATCTACTTAATCTTAAATATTTTCTTCAGTAATGCAACGATGAGATTCTTCTCAGATTCATTCATTGCCAAAGTATAAGAAATGACACCAAAAGCCAAACAAAATAGAGTGCATTTAATTATGAAACCTATCCAACCTTCAAACGGTATGAAATGGTTTATTATTAAGCCCGCAAGCAGACAAAGCGCCATCGGGAATGCAAGCCTTCCAAAAGTCTTACCAAGGAAGGCTAATACATCAACATCCATTTCCTTTCGGAATATCACATCCATCCAAATTGTTCGTACCATATAGGCAATGAATACAGACAAACAGATACCAAGTGCACCAAATTTTGGTGAGAGAATAACAGCTCCTACCAAATTCAAGATAGCCATAACAACATATGATATTGCCAGATGCTTTACCTTGTTTGCTGCAAAAATGGCGTCATTACCTATCATCTGAGGTAAGTGAAACAATGATGGCAGAATAATTAAAACTGCACACAGATAGCTATCCTTGAAGCCATCGCCCACCCAAAGGTAAATAAAATCCTGTCCAAAACAAATAATGCCAAATACAATTAAGCCAACTATGAATATTTGTACTCTTCCCATCTTGACCATTAGTGGCATAATGTCACCATTTTTTTCTGCTAAAACTCTTGATACCTTAGGCAGAAACATACCGTTCAAAGCATTTGCAAAGGTATATGTATACCCCTCTAATGTCATTGCAATACCCAAAATGGCAATAGCAGTGGAACCTGATAGAGCACCCAAAATACTTGGAGCCAAATTAAAGATACAACGTTGAGCCAATGCAATTACTGTTACCCATCCGGAATATCCTGCAACCTCCTTAAGTTCAGATTTATTAAAATAGTGCCAGCTGATTTTTTGTGGTGTATAACACTTTATGCACCAAAGTTTGAAGGCAATAGTTAGCCCCCCCGAGAGAGCATTAACCATAACAAGCACATACAAACCATATCCCATAAACAAACATACGGTCATAGCACCCACAATGATAAGTTTATGCAACACGTCGCAGAACTTCAATTGGACAAAGCACTCGTGAGCCGTGAGTACACCATTAATAGGAATAAATGGGAATGAAACCACGGCATACATTGCCACCATAGAATAAATCACTTTAAACTTTTCTATCTCTTCAGGGATAAGTTCCTTATAAATCTGCGGTATGAAAAAAAATACACCAATAAGGATTGCAAATAAAACTATATCGATCATAATATATAACCGATACACCAAACCAATACAATTGTTGGCTTTGTCTTGTCTCTCCTCTGCAAGATATTTGGCTATAAATCGAGTAACAGCATTACTCAATCCAAAGTCAAATACAAAAAGTGTTATAACTGATAATGCCAATGTATATAGGCCAAAGTTCTCACGACCGATGGAGCTAATCATCCATGGTGTATATACCAGCCCTGAAATGATATTTACAGCTATGGTCACATAGGACATCAATGCGCCTAACTTTATTTGTCGTGACAATGACATCGTTTTTATATTTGTGACTCCTCCATCTTTATAAATCTTTTGAATGCTCCCCAAACGCCCTTGAAATCACCACTTGCAAGGCGCTTCAGTGCAGATACAATCTTACCTAAAACAGGATTTTTCCTTGCAATTCTATTATAATAAGATACATCACTAACAATGTATTTAGGATGCTCTAATGGAAACTTAAGCTCGTAAGAAGGCATATGGAGCAGGCGATATGCATGTTTAGATAATACGCTTGCATCTCCTGTGGCATGAGTAGAATTTTCTGTTGCCCCGATATTTCTTATAAGGTTCTTCGTAGGAACAATAACCAACTGATGATTCAACAGTCTTTGATAAGTATTTATAGTCTCCCAAAATGGTTTACCAAGGCGAACATGTCGCATGAGTTTTTCATACATCAATTTATAATCCACATCTATGATCTGTTCGAGCATTTTCATTTCATACTTATCATTCACAAAAGTGTAGGTTTCATCCCATGCATCTGCAACTCTCTTCCATGATGCCCATCCCCATACAGAGCCACCTTGGGTGAAGAAATAATCATAAGGACAATAATCTGTAGTTTCCTCATTATTGTAACCACAAATTCTGCTAATACGAGTATCATTCTCATACTTATCAAGCAGTTCTTTACAGAAAGGATAGAAACTTTGAGACGGTACGCAATCATCCTCCAAAATGATACACTTATCTACAATAGTGAATACCCACCTATGACTAAAGAACGTAGATGGGTCACAGCCCCAATTCTGGGTTTGATAGTTTTTATATACCTCACAATCCCAATCAATATTCTCTACAATTTTGCGACAACGTTCTATTCCTTCAATGTCATCAAGGCGACCTTCGCGTGCACCATCTTGCCAAAGAAATAGACGACGAGGACGGGCTTGGCGAACGGATTCAAACGTCTCCTCTAAGACATTATCGCGGACAAAGAATATGATAAGTACGGCAACATCTATATTCCAAGGTTTCAATGCTACATTCATATTTTTTTATAATTTTAATAATTTCTCAAATGTCTTATTCCATTCATTGATTTGGTATGACCATGAATAGACTATTAAGTACTTTCTCAGCTCCCCACTTACCCACTCATCCGAATTGTTCAAAACAGCTATCACATCGTTGGAGAGCGTTTCGAATGTCGAAAGCTTATAAGGAAGCCCCCAAGTCTCAAGCTCTTTATATGAAAGCCATTCTGCATTTATTACTTTTGTTTTTGAATACAAATATTCATGCAAACTGGAGCTATATGCATCTGTCTGTTGCATATGAATAAAGAGGTCTGTTCCCTTTCTTAACCAAATCATTTCCTGATCTGAAAGATATGTGGTCAGAAATTTATAGTTGATTCCTGTAGCCTTGACCTTTTTTTCTAACTCTGCAAGATACTTTGCTTTCTTAGCATAAGTCAAAGGAAATACCAATAATGTATTAGAAGGTAATTGTTCCTTTATTTGACCTAAAGCATCAACGATGTGAAGATGGTTCTGAGCAGAAGCTGCATTATAACCACATGTAATTACAAAATTATCATTGGTTCCAAACATCTTTTTTTTAGCCTCATCCTTTGGTATTTTATCGACCATTACTCTATCTAAAACATCCGAACCGAAGCATAGTTCCAGACACTTCTCTTTTGAAACGTTGAATATGTCAATAATATCGTCACCAAATTTTGTATTTGGCATTACACATACATATTCCGAAGCGTCGTAAACCTTCTGATACTTCTTTCTCATGGAATCAGTAATTCTATATACATCACTACCCCATGGAGTAGTAATTAAATATATACTACTTTTTTTTAATAATTTGAGCAAAATATAAGACTGAATTGTAACGACCTGAATATTGATTACCTTATAGTTTTGCTTAAGCTCTTTAAATGATTCCCTAACATCAAAATATTTCGCAATCTTTGATAAACCACCTATCTTGTACATAAACTTTGGAAAATGGCGTCTAACCATGTATGCATTATCGTATAAACTTGCACTTGGAATATCCCCATAACGCATAGAAATATCAAAAATATCTATACTATACTGCCTCCTCTGAACACGTAAAGCTCGGATGAACCTCTCCAAATGCCTATCATATGCATTTCCGACTATCAACAAATCTCTATTCATATTCTTACAACACTTTTATCATTTTCAAATACTCAGGCCATTCACCCATATCTTTCCATGCATCTTCGCTCACAGGGAAGCATCCTACACGACCACCACGGGCCTTCACCTTTTCCATCAGATGGGTGATGTGGAAGAACTCGTCTTCCGGTATCTCGTCAATTAACTCCGGATTGAGGAGATACACACCGGTATTAACCATATAGGTATGCTCTGGCTTTTCTTTCAAACTGACCATCAAGCCATCCTCACCAGTCTCAATCACACCATAAGGAATTTTGAAGCTCTTTACCATGGTCACAATAGTCATATCGTTGTTGTTCTGCACGTGGTAGTCATACACGTCGCGATAATCCTGCTCGTTGATGCTATCGCAGTTACTTACGAAGAAAGGAGTGACAATCTTGCCTTTCAGGAGCGATACGCTACCGATAGTACCAAGAGGCTTATCCTCCATAAAGAAGTCAATGTCATACTTATGATCGAGCTGAGAAAAATAAAACTCCATCATATCAGCCTTGTAATTGACAGACATGTAGAACTTATGGCAACCGATGCCTTCGAACTGATCCATGATGACCTCAAGGATAGTCTTGTCGCCAACTGGTACAAGTGGCTTGGGGATCACGTTTGTTATAGGTTTCAAACGTGTACCCTTGCCACCAGCCATTATGACTACAGGAAGATCAATCTTAGGACGACTGTCCTCAACCTTCTCGGTAAAGACATCATGCCAAAACAACACATCGACAATCTCACCAACATAATTCAGTACAGGCATGCAGTCAATTAGTTCCTTGAACATGACATCCTTGATATGCTCCATCGAATCCTTGTCAGATGCATAGATCTTATCTTTTACAAGAATCTTAGATACAGGATCAGACAGGTTGGCCTGACGAATAATAGCACGCTGGATATCACCAATAGTAAGGATCCCCTCGAACTTATCGCAATCAAATACGAATACAAGCTTTGTGCGATGGCCATCCATCTGCTTCAATGCCGAAATGATAGTATCATTGACACTGATAATTTTATTTTCGATTTTCGATATATTGTTCATACAATCAATAGAGGTAAGTTTTTGCTTACAGGTCTTCAGAACGTACGCTTGAAGGGATATTTACTACACGATCCGCAAACCAAATAGTGTTCTTCAGACCATCGTTCTGACAGTTCTCGAACATAGGCAGGCGGTTCATAAGTTCCCAGATAGGACGAGTCATGACGGCATTATCGTTAGTCTGCTGAAGAAAATCAAGTTGAGCCTTCTTATCACGAAAAATAACGGCAGAAAGCCAATAGTTAGAGAAGGTATTCTCAGGCTCTACAAAGAAGTCGATGCCATCTACATTTTTGAAGTGCTCAATGTATTTGGCAGCTACCTTACGCTTGCTAGCAACATACTTATCTAGGTTTTCAAGCTGAGCGCAACCAAGGGCTGCATTGATGTTAGGCATACGGTAGTTGAAACCGATGTGGTCGTGACGGAACTCCCAACGATGAGGAATCTTAGCCTGAGTAGTGAAGTGCTTTGCGTAAGCACCCAACCTCTCGTCCATAAAGAGCATCATGCCACCACCACCGGTGGTGATGGTCTTGTTGCCATTTAACGAGATAGCACCAATACGACCGAAAGTACCGGTATGCTGTCCCTTGTAGGTAGAGCCGAGAGATTCAGCAGCATCCTCTACGAGTTCGATGTGCCACTCCTTACAGAGAGCTGCAATCTCCTCAATGCGAACAGGATGACCGAAGGTATGCATCGGCACACAAGCCTTGATGCGACGACCGGTGTGCCTGTTGTAGCAAGCGAGTTCGTCCTCACGGAAAGCGAAATCCTGCGACTTAGGGAGCTCGCCCATGCGATCGTTCTTACGTACCTCTACATTAGCCTGCAACCATTCCTTCATAGCATCAGGAGAGAGGCCCATAGTGTTTTTATCCACATCAAGAAATACTGGATGTGCGCCAATATATGAGAGGGCATTACAGGTAGCGATAAAGGTGAGAGCCTGAGTGAGAACCTCATCATCCTTTTTGACGCCTGCAAGCAGGAGCGACATGTGGAGTGCGTTGGTACCCGATACGCAAACAACAGCGCGCTTAGCACCAGTATACTTAGCCATATCCTCCTCAAAACGATCTACGAACTTGCCTACCGATGAAACGAAGGTGGTATCAATACACTCGTTGAGGTATGCTTTTTCATTGCCGGCAAATACAGGAACAGCAAGCGGAGTAAAATCCTTGCTGCCATAAACTGACTTGATAAAGTCTATCGTGTTCTTAAAATCAGCCATAGTCTTGGGGAATGTTAACTTGTTAACTATTAATTTACATCTTCTGGTCAAGATTCTTTCCCTTCTCCTCATGCTCGAAGTTAGGAATAAACTTTTTGATGGATTCTACTACTTCGGCCTTGGTAAAGTCATCCTTTTGAAAGATGCCTTCGAGTTCAACGAAGAATTCATTTACTTCGTTCATTGGGCGACGAGTGCTTCCGCAGACCACACCAAGGCTCATAAAACGATCCATGTTAATCTCCTCACCAGGAACGTAGAACTCTTCGTAGGCCTTCTCACCGGTAGTGTCGCTATTGAAGTAAACAACAGGATAAGTGTCAGACTCATACGACATCTGAGCGGCATATTGCTTTGCCTCAGAATCATTTTTGCACTCAACCTTGGTGAAGCCTTCGGCCTTAACGAAATCATCGCAAATAGCAGAGAAGGTAAGCATCTGGTCTTCGCCCAGCTTAGGAAAGAACACTTCTCCACCATTGCCGAGGATACAAGCGAGCATACAAATCTGACCTGACTCCTCGAGAGATACAAAGTAACGCTTTACGTCAGAAGGTGCTGCCAAAGGCTGCTTTTTCTGCAGCCGATGGATCCAACCATCAGGCAAAGAACCGTTAGAAAAGGCTACATTGGCAAAGCGTGCGGTAGTTACCTTGAAGTTGGCGTTGTATGCCATCACGAGGTCCTCCATGATTCGTTTGCTGGCACCCATGATGTTCACAGGATTAGCCGCCTTGTCGGTGGATACGCAGAAGAAATGCTTTGGAGGATAAATGCAGAGGAGATCCATTAGTTTCTTTGCCTTGATATCGTTATTCTCAATGAGGGCCTGTACAGAGTACTTGTCCTTCTCAGAACGAACGTGTTTGTGGGCAGAGAAGTTAGCAACAATGTCGAAACCTTTCTCCTCGCGGAAGATACGCTCAAAGATAGGATCGGCAAAGTTAAGGGTATAGCAACGGAACTCATCAGGCACAAAGAGACCTTCGGTAGAACGAACATCGCGAACGAGTTCTGCAAGACCATTCTCGTTGAGGTCAACGATAACGACCGAAGCAGGCTCGAAGCGAAGAACGGCCTTGATGAAGCTGGAACCGATACTACCAGCACCACCAATTACACACACTTTCTTACCTTTTATCTCAGCAGTAAGAGTTTCCTTGTTCGCCTCAATATCTGGAGCAAACATGCTGACAGGACGTGAGGTCACTGAGTCAGCGATGAATTTCTGTAAGTTGAACATATATTTGCTTTTTATATTTCCTTATTTTGTTTCTGCTTTTACCGTTTTTGTACGACCGATAATCGCAGGGAAATAATTTACTATGATATAAATGAGATAAACCAATATAATCCACATTGTCAATCTTTGTAGTACCCCATTGGAGAAAATACCAGTTTTTCCAAGCAACTTAAGCAATATCTGGTGGAAAGCCAAAACAACATAGGAATTCTTACCCATATAAATTACAAAACTCTTAACTGCCTGAACAATTTTGTTTGTGAATCTTTCAAAAACCATGGCAAAAGTGCACATAAATAATGCACCACACAAAGCTGCAGGATATATCCAAATACTAGCCATATTATTAACAGAAAATTCGGGTAATCCGGGGCTCATCAAATAAATAAAAGATAACGCACAAAACAAAGTCGATGCACCAATAATTATCAATGTACTCAGTTTGCTAAATTTTATTATAATTGTCTTTGAAAGTGATCCCAAGCCGTAGAACATAATTGAAGTCAATACAAACCACACATTGTATGGATTGGGTAATTCATACAAGTACGCTATTCTACCAACAATTGCTAGTGAAATAAGGATAGCTATCTTGACACCATCCACTTTAATTTTTGTTATATAATAAAACACAATCTCAGTTAGACTAAGAACAGGAATAAACCATAGGGCCCATCCTTGCCATCCTGTCTTTACATATTGAAGCATATGTTCGGGTGTACTAAAACGAGGATCATCTAGGAGATAGATTCCAAGCATTAGAATAGCCGAAAATATAAAATAAGGCCTATATAGGGTTTTTATTCTTTTTTGAAGGAAAGGTATTATAGTATCATACTTTGCGCCAGAAAATAAGAGTCCGGACACAAAAAAGAAAAACGGCATTCTATAGGCGCACAACCAAGGACCAATAACGGGAAGCATATTCAATCCGCTATGTCCATATACAACCAAAATAATTGAGATACCCTTAGCAATATCAATCCATTCAATTCTTTTTCTAACATTTGACATATTTAATCGTTACTTTTAGGAATATATAGTCTAAACAATGAAGGTATAATTACAAATATAAGCCAAGCTGCTTCCGTTACAGTATCAATTGGGTTTAAAAAAGCAAACAATAGATAATAAATCGCCACTGGATAATAACTAGTATGAAGGTTGGGATCAATAATCAAATTTATCTCGTTCTTAAATGCAGTATAGAATGTTTTTAAATAACTCCATATACCAATGATTCCTGTTGAACATGCTACTGCCAATAGTGTTGAATGACATGCTAAGTAAGTGAATGCGTTAGGTTGTTTGGTTATGTTATTCCCCCAAATAGGACTTTCTAGGAATAAATTATATGCATTTAACTGATAGATACTTCGTTGTCCAGATATATCAGATGCGTCACCATTGCCCCATAATGAATCAGACATTCGTGATAAGCGAGCAGCAATGGTGCTATCTTCATATAATGCTATAACAATCTGAACAATTACTGGCATGAGCGAGATAATTATACCTGTAATTACAACAACCTTCAATTTTTGAAGCCATGTTCTAGCATCCAAGAAATAACTAGTTGCAGCTCCTACCACCGTGATGATTAACAATGTGGTAAACTGTGCCTGAGTTACAAAGTAAAATGAGAACACAAGAAATATTAAAATTACAAATTTCCCAATATTCCACTTTTTCATCTGCCTAAAGAGTGCAAAAAGCCCCACAGTAAATGCCCCCATTGCGTATGCAATACCAAATCCGCCCACACCTTGCTCTCGAAGAGCATTTGCGTAATTTTCATCAGTTGTACCTGCAGTCAATTCGCGCATTACATTTGCGGAATCCCCCATCGCAGTTAAGGTCGTTACGCAAGTTATAGTAAGCATAGTTATCGCCCCCCATGTGATAATAAATAACTCACGTGGGTGATTTCGTAAAAAGAGTCCAACACAAATCACACTTGGAATAATAAGATTCCATACTCCCATAAAGTTGTGAAGGAATCCATATTTAAAGTTGTATCCTTTAGCAACAAACATCAATAAGCAAAATGGTATAGCATACAGTATTATGCTCGCTACCTTACTGACATTGACTTGTTTTGCTACAAAACACACATAATATAGAGCCGATAGATAAGCAATCTGGTCAAATCTAATCAGAATACTCATCTGCGGGAATAAGTAAAATGCAGCAATCAATAATGTACTTGCAACATATACTACTGAAACAGACTTGTCTTGTTGAGGACCTATCATAAACGTATGAATATAATTATAATAAATTCTTTTAAATAGTGTGCTTCAGAATGTATATTGAGTCCTCAGGCGAGTCTTCGGTTAATACTCAATTTAGAGCATATCCTTTTTATAAGACACCAGAATGGGTGCCTCACAAAAAAATATTATTAAATTCGATTGATTTTTAACTATTGGCATACAGCCAAGTCTATATTTTGCAGTGCTAGACTCAAAAAATCTCTGCAACCGTTAAAAATTCTAGTAAAAAAATTGCCAAGATAATCCCATGCGGAACTGCCTTGCAGTTTCACCGTGCTGATTATGCTATGATATACGGCGGTAATCTCCGCTCCCTCGTCGCTTCCGAGGTGCAGAGAGTTCTTCGTTTGGTCGTAAAGGTGGGACAAACCGACCTCTCCGCCAGATTGTTCGAGATCGGATAACGGCCGTCCTTTATATAAGCGAAAGTCTCCTTCCAAAACTTGTGAAAATAATTCAGGGCATCCCGCATATAACAACTTTTCTGCTCCTCCTCACTTTTCAACTCCTGAAGCAGGTTTGCCCTCAGGTTTATCATCGCCTCCATAGTCGGTAATCCTTGTCGTCGGGTACGCTCCTCATCGGTAATCATCTCCCGATCATACTCCCTTTCAAAACAGAAGAGAATGTTTATGTTATCAAGGAATACATCAGCCCTCTTGTCACCACCTTCTATCCGAGCCTTCACGAACTTCGCCCTCACGTGTGCCAGACAGACCTGATGATCAGTATCCTTATATTTATCCGTTTTCAGTTCGTCACCGATGAAGACGTAGGTGTTGTAACCGTCCGACATGAGGGCTTTCAATTCAGCGTTGCCCAGAAAGTTTGTCAGCACATCACGGCCACGGAAGCCGTCTTCATAGAATAAGTAAATATAAGTTTATATTCAATTAAATTTTGGTCATACAACTTATAACTTACGCCACACAATCTTATTCACGATGCCCACATATGATTGCACAATTTTCACTACCTTTGTCGATACATTCTCATCCACATAATCAGGGACTGGAATGCCATACAGACCGTCTTTACACAGTTCAACTGCAGTATCTACAGCTTGCAAAAGACTCTTCTCATCAATACCTGCAATGATAAAATCACCTTTATCAATTGCTTCCGGACGCTCGGTAGATGTCCGGATGCAGACAGCTGGAAATGAACGACCAACACTTGTGAAGAAACTAGACTCTTCAGGAAGTGTGCCACTATCACTAACTACAGCAAAAGCGTTCATCTGAAGGCAGTTGTAGTCGTGGAAACCGAGTGGTTCATGCTGAATTACACGTGAATCAAGCTCGAACCCACTTGCAGCAAGTCGATTGCGTGAGCGAGGATGACAACTATAAAGAATCGGCATGTCATACTTCTCAGCCATCTTGTTGATAGCATTGAAGAGCGACATGAAGTTCTTCTCGGTGTCAATATTTTCCTCACGATGAGCAGAAAGCAAAATATATTTTCCTTTCTCCAGACCCAGACGCCGATGTACATCGCTGGCTTCAATTTCGGCAAGGTTATTGTGAAGAACTTCCGCCATAGGTGATCCCGTGACATAGGTACGTTCCTTAGGTAGACCACAATCGGCAAGATACCTTCGTGCATGTTCCGAGTATGCCATATTCACATCACTGATGATATCAACAATACGACGGTTGGTCTCTTCCGGAAGGCACTCGTCTTTGCAACGGTTACCTGCTTCCATATGGAAAATTGGAATATGCAGCCGCTTCGCACCAATTACACTCAAACATGAGTTGGTATCACCAAGTACAAGAACTCCGTCCGGCTTTGTCTGAGCAAAAAGTTTATATGAACAATTGATGATATTACCACAAGTGGCTCCTAAATCATCACCTACAGCATCCATATAAACTTCTGGCTCTGCCAATTTCAAATCTTTGAAAAAGATACCATTCAAATTGTAATCATAGTTCTGGCCTGTATGGGCAAGAATAACATCAAAATACTGGCGACATTTATTAATGACGGCTGCTAAACGGATTATCTCGGGACGAGTGCCGACAATGATGATAAGTTTCAACTTACCATTATCCTTGAATTTTATATCTGAATAATCGAATTTAGGTTGTTTTTCCATGATCATTTTTTCACTTTATCAAAGTATGTATCCGGTTTATCCGGGTTGAATATCTCATTGCAGTACATAACTGTCACCAAATCTTCCGTATCGGAGAGATTGAGGATGTTATGGGTATAACCGGGAAGCATGATAACGGATTGTATTTTGTCACCACTCACCTCGTAGTTCAACACTTCGTCTGTACCTTCCTTGCGAAGTTGGATAAGCCCATGACCACTGACAACGATAAATTGTTCCCATTTGGTATTGTGCCAATGTTCCCCCTTAGTAATACCCGGTTTGGAAATATTTATACTTATCTGACCACAGTTCAAGGTATGAACAAGTTCTGTAAATGAGCCACGCTGATCTACATTCATCTTCAGATCAAAAATTGCTTTTTCTTTGGGCAAATAACTCAGATAAGTACTATACAATCTTTTGGCAAACGAGTTGGCAGGAATTTCCGGAATTATCAATGTCTGGGGCATTTCCGCGAATTGATGTAATAAGTCAACGATTTCACCAAGCGTTACCTTATGGGTGACAGGGCAATAGCAATATCTGCCGTCAGTCTTCGGTTGTACGTCAAGCCCTTCGAACTCGCAATGATGTTCCTCGCCTTTCAGGGCATGAATCATTTCGTCCACAAGGTCATCAATGTAAAGTAGCTCAAGTTCTACACTCGGATCGTTGACCTGTATAGGCAAGTCATTGGCAATATTATTGCAGAAAGTGGCTACGGCACTGTTATAGTTTGGACGGCACCACTTACCGTAAAGGTTCGGAAAGCGATAGACCAAAACCTTGGCTCCTGTCTCTTTGCCGTATTGTAGAAAAAGATCTTCACCCGCCTTTTTGCTACGACCATATTCACTGTCACCAAAACGACCGGTCAACGAGGCTTGCGCACTGGAGGAAAGCATGACGGGACAAGTGTTATGATATTTCTTCAAGGTGTCAAGCAATGTATTTGCAAAACCGAAGTTACCTTTCATGAATTCATCATTGTCTTTAGGGCGGTTCACCCCAGCAAGATTGAATACGAAATCGGCCTCTTTGCACCAATTATCCAGTTGTTCCGAAGTAGAGTCAAGATCGTACTCGAATACGTCACTAATCTTCAGTTCACCATAACAACGAGCCTTACCGTCCTTGATGTTATTAAGTTGGGCACAAAGATTCTTCCCTACAAAACCTTTGGCACCGGTTACTAATATCTTCATAATTTTATTACTGTACGAAGTTGCCCTCACCACTCAACTCCTTCTTTATATAGTCCAAAGCTGCAATCTTGGCTTTGGTTTCTTCCACGTTAAGGATTCGCGTATTGTTTGAATTGAACTCTGTAAGCGTGTTACGTTCTGTCTCACCCTCTTTGAAATATTTGTCGTAATTCAATCCACGGTTATCTGCCGGTACACGATAGAAATTGCCCATATCCTCTGCCTTGGCACATTCTTCATTGGTGAGCAATGTCTCATACATCTTCTCACCATGACGAATACCGATAACTTTAATGTCTTCTTTCTTGCCACCAAAAAGTTCACAAACAGCCTCTGCCTGAGTCTGGATGGTGCAAGCCGGAGCTTTTTGAACGAGGATGTCACCATTCTGACCATGTTCAAAAGCGAAGAGTACGAGGTCAACAGCTTCTTCAAGCGACATTATAAAACGTGTCATTTTAGGCTCAGTCAGAGTAACAGGATTACCATTGCGGATTTGCTCTATCCACAGAGGGATTACAGAACCGCGAGAACACATCACATTCCCATAACGCGTACAGCAAATTTTGGTCTTACCTGAGTAACGGCTCTTAGCTACAGCAATCTTCTCCTCAACAGCTTTGGTGATACCCATAGCATTGATAGGATAGGCTGCCTTATCCGTAGATAGACATATCACAGCACCAACGCCAGCCTCGATAGCAGCTGTCAATACATTGTCAGTACCAATTACATTCGTTTTGACAGCTTCCATTGGGAAAAATTCACAACTCGGAACCTGCTTCAAGGCAGCGGCATGGAAGATATAATCTACTCCCGGCATGGCGTTCCTACAAGACTGGAGGTTGCGTACATCACCGATAAAGAATTTTATTTTGTTTGCCACATCAGGATACTTAACCTGATATTCGTGGCGCATATCGTCCTGCTTCTTCTCGTCACGTGAAAATATACGAATTTCACCGATATCGGTACGAAGGAAACGATTCAAGACTGCATTACCGAAAGAACCTGTTCCACCCGTAATCATAAGGGTCTTACCTGCAAAAATACTCATAATATTATTACGTTTTTATTATTCATCATGTTAGTCCTGCCTAAAAATATCTCGTGTATAAACCTTATTTTTTACATTATCAAGACAAGTATTATAACGATTAGCTACAATTACATGGCTACTTGCTTTAAATTTTTCAAGATTGTTCACCACTCTACTTCCAAAGAAGAGGGTGCCATTTTCAAGGGTTGGTTCATATATAATGATTTCAGCACCTTTCGCCTTTATACGCTTCATAATTCCTTGAATAGCGGACTGACGAAAATTATCTGAATTTGATTTCATCGTCAAACGATACACACCAACAACCGGAGGTTGATTGGAGAAATCAGAGTGACTGTATTCATTATTTTCAGAATAACCGTACCACCCAACCATACGAAGCACTGCATCGGCTATATAGTCCTTACGCGTCTTGTTTGACTCCACGATTGCAGACATCATATTCTGGGGAACATCCTGATAGTTGGCAAGAAGTTGTTTGGTATCTTTCGGCAGGCAATAACCGCCATAACCGAATGAGGGATTGTTATAATGTGTCCCGATACGTGGATCAAGACCTACGCCCTCAATGATGGCTTTACTATCCAATCCTTTCATTTCAGCGTATGTGTCAAGTTCGTTAAAGTAGCTGACACGGAGAGCCAAGTAGGTGTTGGCGAAGAGCTTGACTGCTTCGGCTTCTTTCATGCCCATGAAGAGGGTATCAATATTTTCTTTAATAGCCCCTTCTTGCAGGAGGGCGGCAAACATTTTAGCTGCTTCCTCCAACATAGTGACATCCGTGACGGAGCAGATTGCCTTGTTTTCTTCAGCAAACTCCGGACGGTCAATGATTTTCGGATAGCCTACGATGATACGACTCGGATAGAGGTTGTCATAAAGAGCCTTGCTTTCACGAAGAAACTCCGGTGAGAACAGCAGGTTGAACTTCTTTACTCCTTTTTGGGCGTACTTCACATAAAGGTTACGGGTATAGCCCACCGGAATCGTAGATTTTATCACCATTACAGCATCGGGATTCACTTCAAGTACAAGGTCAATAACCTCCTCCACACGGCTCGTATCGAAGTAGTTCTTCACAGGGTCATAGTTTGTAGGAGCGGCTATTACCACAAAGTCGGCGTCAGCGTAGGCTGACCTCCCGTCCAAAGTGGCAACAAGGTCAAGAGGCTTTTCAGCCAGATACTTCTCGATATAATCATCCTGGATAGGGGAAACCTTGTTGTTCAGTTTCTCCACCTTTTCCGGGATTACATCCACGGCAGTTACATGATGATGTTGTGATAGCAGTGTCGCTATGCTCAGTCCCACATAGCCGGTTCCGGCTACTGCGACCCGAATCTCTTTGAAATCACGCATATTATGTTTGATTTGGTTTTATCAATAGCAGTTTATTTACCCTCCCGACTTGTATGCTTCTCTCCATAACCATAGCCATAACCGTAACGCCTGCCATAGCCATAATGCTTGCCGTATTTACCATAACCATAATAATAGCCGTACTTCTTTTTCTGAAGATCCAAGCCGTTAATGGCGATACAGAGGTTAGGCAGTTTGTTGTTTTCCATAAGCTCATTGATCAAAGTAAACTCTGCCTTACGGGTATAATCGGCACGGCATACATATACCGACAAATCAGCTGTACGGCCTATCAGCAAGGTATCAGTTACCATACCCACGGGAGCAGTATCCAGAATCACATAGTCAAAATTAGCCTTCAATGTTTCGATGGCTTTTTCCAAACCGTCACGGGCCAATAATTCCGTCGGATTGGGAGGAACTGCTCCACCCGGAAGAATAAAAAGATTCCTGTTGATATCAGAAGGCTGTACCAAATCCATCAGATTAACAGCCGGATTGGTCAAAAATTGGGTGATACCTTGTTCTTTTCTCGAAAGATTGAAAACTTTATTCAATCCCGGTTTGCGAATGTCAAGACCTACTATCACAACCTTTTTCCCTAACAAAGAAAGACTAATAGCCAAATTAGATGATACAAAAGACTTACCTTCACCACTGATGGTAGATGTCACCAGAATCACATTCCTGCCATTTTCAAGCATAAACTGAAGATTGGTACGGACATTCCGGAAAGTCTCGCTCATCAGGTTATTCTGATTCTCAAATACAGCTATAGAACCGGACTTTTCATCCGCCAACGGGATATCGCCAATAACAGGAAGAGAGGTTAGTTTTTCAACATCAGAACGTCCTTCAATCTTGAATTTGGTCAGACCTATCAGATAGATGATACCTACCGGAATTCCTATTCCAAAAAGCAAAGCGACCAGATAGACCATCATCCTTTTAGGAGAAACGGGATTATCATCAGCAATCGCTGCATCAATGATCTTGGCATTATTTGCAGTAGCTGCCAAAGTGATAGCGTTTTCCTCACGTTTTTGAAGTAACATCAAATAAAGACCGGCCTTGATTTCCTGTTGGCGGGCAATACTTACAAACTGACGTTCCTGAGTCGGGGCGTCACTAATACGACGGGAATAACGACTCGCTTCACGATCCAAATCGGCTTTCGTGATCTGTAATCCTTTCAACGTAGCATCCAAAGTGGCCTGTACATTGCTACGCATGGCACGGATACTGGTATTAAGGTTGACAATCGCCGGGTTACTTTCCGTTGAAGTACGCAACAGACGGTTACGTTCAATCAGCATCTCATTATAACGAGAGATTGCTCCAACCAAGCCACCATCCTGCAAGCCAACATTGGCAGGTAACACTTCATATTCATTACCCTGAAGGTATTTTTGCAAATCAACAATAAGGTTGATCTGGGTCTGATTCTCCACACGTTTCTTTTCGTATTCCGCATTACCCGTCAAGGCGATCTGCGCCTCACTACTCAAATCCGTAATACCGGCTGTACGTTTGAAATTTTCCAGATCTTGCTCTGTACTACCCAACTCCTTGGAAATAATACCGATACGTTCATCTATAAACTCTGCTGTTTTCTGGGCAACTTCATTCTTGTCATTATTCGCATTGATATTGTACATCTCGAGCAGTTTATTGATAAAATCCTTACCACGACGGGGATTGGTATTCTTCAATGAAATGACCACAACAGAAGTAGTTTTCGAAGTGGGGGCTATCGACAAAGAATTGGCATATCCTTTTGCTACAGAAAAAGGTCTATTAATGAAAGCCGTAATATGACGTTCTTTCGTCATGTTTTCCGGACGAACAGCAGACAAAGTATCATTATTTGCGAAAAATGCGACCGTACCCTCATCGGTCGGGAATACGGCAGGTAATTTTTCAAATTGTCTCCGGTATTCTTTCTCACCCACTCTCATTTGTACATCCATCACCCCTGTCGGTTGAAGAGTCATGGCGACTTCCATCCTGCCCGGAAGCTTGTCTGCCTCCTGCGGAGTAAGGCTCACCAATACGGGAGAGGTCTGATAAAGTTCCTTTTTCGGGAACTCGTCTTCATCTATATAGGTAACAAACAATCCTAAATTGTTTACCACCTCTCCGGATAAAGACTTCGAGCGGAGCACTTCGATTTCATTATCAACATTACTGGATGAAGAGACAAACCCGTCCAAACCCATCCTCTCCAGTTCGGAAGACATACTTGTACCACCACCTTTTTTATCATCCTTAATCAAGACTGTAGCGGAAATATTATAAACGGGTGTCGTCAGTCGCAGGTAGCCCCACGCACAGGCGATACAAACAATTACTGAAAACACGAACCAAGGCCAGTGAACCAGACAACGGAAAAGGATTTCCTGAATATTAAACTGTTCTTCAGACTGTTCCATACACTTTTCCTTTTTTTCCTCAATCATACAGTAATATTATTTGAAGATTGTTACTAATAAACTTGCCAATGACACCAAGATAGAGGTGGCGGAGAACCACAAAGTAGTACTGTTACCTATATCGGAATTACGGGCTTTTGCTTTATTAGGAGTCACATAAACTATATCATTCTGCTGCAGCCAATAGTAGGGGGAAAGAATGGTTTCCGCACTGTTAAGATCCAATGTTATAATCTGCTGTTTGCCGTCAGCACCTTCACGAATCAGTTTTACATTGTCACGAAGCCCCCAGACAGTCATATCACCCGCCATGGCCAAAGCTTCCAACAGATTCACCTTCTCGTTATTGATGGTAAACGTACCCGGACGGGCAACCTCACCCAATACGGAAATTTTGTAATTGACCATGCGGACGGTTACTATCGGAGTCTCCTTGATATAAGGTTTCAACTTTTCTATAATTAATTGTTCTGCCTCTTTCTTTGTCAAACCGCCCACTTTTAATTCACCTAATACCGGAAAATTGATCTTTCCTTCATTATCCACCAGATAGGGCTGTAGGACAGGTTGGGTTGTCAACTGTGTATTCCCAGTAACCACACTGCCAGGACTCGCTACCGTCAAATTGAAAGGAACCGCCAACTCCGGACTGGTACATGAAACCACAATAGTAAGCAGGTCTTTAGGCATTATTTTGGCGTCATACAAATTTTCCTGTTGAGCTGTCTGTTCCACAATTTCCGCATCCTGCAGATAGGGTACCTTTTTATATGACTGACAGGAAACAAACAGAAGTATTGTAATCAAGCAAACAAGCACATTGCGTCCCATACCTTGTATATTCATATACATGTAAAATAGTTTATTCATAAAATTTTCCAGTTTATTATTCTTTATCCAATACTTCAAATCGCGGAGAATTCTTTGACTTGAACTCCGGAACTACTTTCTTCATCAACCGCACGGTATCCATGATCTTTACCGCACGCGACAACTTTTCAAATTCTGCATAAGTGTCAAGAATATCAGCATATTCATACCGACGAACTTTAGCGATCATGATTTTCTTATTCTCTGTCGGAATCGTATTTTCTTTATCGCTCAACACCTCTTCATAAAGCTTCTCACCCGGACGTAAACCCGTAAATTCGATCTTTATGTCTTCACCCGGACGATAGCCAGCCAATTCGATCATACGAGTCGCCAGATCAACGATCTTGACCGCCTTTCCCATCTCAAAGACAAAGATCTCATTGCCCTCACCCATGGTAGCAGCCTCCATTACCAGACGGCAAGCTTCGGGAATGGTCATAAAGAAACGGATGATATCAGGATGAGTAACAGTGACAGGACCGCCATTCTCTATCTGTTCTTTAAAACGGGGAATGACAGAACCGTTACTACCCAACACATTACCAAAACGGGTAGTGATGAATTTGGTATGACCTTTCACTTTTCCCTCACGGATAGCACATCCCAGACTTTGGACATAGATCTCCGCCAAACGCTTGGAACAGCCCATTACATTAGTAGGATTTACAGCTTTATCCGTAGACACCATAATCATCTTTTCAGCACCATATTCCACAGCCATATCAGCCACCTGACGAGAACCGGTCACATTGACAAGTACAGCTTCACAAGGATTTTCTTCCATCAAAGGCACATGTTTATAAGCGGCGGCATGAAAAACAATTTGAGGATGATACAATTCGAATACCATACGAACGCGTTCCTTCACACGCACATCACCAATCACCGGAACAAAATCTATATTTGGATATTTTTTCTCAAACTCAAGACGGACATTATGCAGAGGTGTTTCTGCAGAGTCGAACATGATAAGTTTCTGAATTCCCATCTGCACTAATTGACGGCAAAGTTCACTACCAATACTGCCTGCCGCACCAGTCACCAACACCACTTTTCCCCTGAATTCTTCTGCAACCTGACGAAGGTTGATATTAATTTCGGCACGACCCAACAAATCCTCAATCTTAATAGGACGTACCCACTGATGAAAGTTTCCATCAGAATCCGCTTCACTGATAGTAGGAGCTATCAATGTTTTAAGTTCATTGTTTTTACAATATTCCAAAAGTCGTTTTTCTTCCAGGCGGGTATCTTCATAACGGGCAAACAGAATCCCCTTAATTCCGCGCTTCCGCATGATATAATCAACATCCGATTCATTTTCAAAGTAATAAACGGGAAGATCTGCCAATCGGCGTCGGCTGTTATTTTTACCATATACATAAAAACCGGTTACTTTATAATGTGCACTATCCCTAAGACGTAACTTCAAGGCTACACTCTCTTCATTAGTACCATAAATAAGAATACGTGTGTTCTTTTTATTCACCCAATCCAATAAAAAATCATAGACGATTATCAATGATACACGGAAGGTTGTCAAGATCACTAAAGTCAATAAACCATCAAATAGAAGATAGGATATTTTATAATTATATGGCAATTGGGTCTCATATATAACTCCAAAAGAAATAATGACCAAACAGGCTATTTTAAATAAAACGGCACACATGATACGCCAAAGTTCACGTGCCTGTGAGAAACGAATTGTATTACGATAAGTATGGAATAATAAAGAGCCCGCAACACTTGCCACCAAAGAAACGCAAGCAAATTTACAGAGCATCCAGTCGGTCATTGGAACATGCGCCATATAATGAATTACCGCATAAGCGACCAACGAACATAATACAGAAATTGCCGTGTCAATACCTAAAATAACCCAATAACTGAAATAATTTTTGCGGACATATTGCACTATGTCCTTCAATGTTTTTTCCATTATAGTATAAATGAATAAAATAATATTTCGAAATTTGATTTATCTGATTGATTATGATCAGTACAAGGACTATGACTACGATTTCCATGTTGGTGTAGCCCAACAAAGAATCCCTTCATCTTTCGATACGTACATACATTTCTACACTATATCTTTTGTAAAGATATAATTCATAATACTTTATGGATTTTTATTTTTGAGAGAGGTCATCGATAAATATATCCACTGTTTGGTTACCGATGTCAGATAGACTGCCTGCTATTTTACAGACTTTCATTACATTTTTGCAGTAAAATCCCCATACCCCTATAAAATAGATTGATTACTCAATCACGTAAATCCCCATTTTCAGATACCGGCTCTACACACCCAGCCGGTATATCTACACATGCACACCCTAACATTGTCAATCGAACAGCAACTTTCGATTTCCCATTCACATGTACTAATTCCCCTTCCAATCCTGCCAATGGTCCCTTGATTACCCGTATTCTTTCTCCCGGAGCTAACGGCGATGTACTCATGCTGATCGTCTCATCCGAGTAGTCGAGCATAAACTTGAATCGCAACATTTGTTGGTCAGGGACAACAGCCGGAGTACTCTCCCCACGTAATACCATGTAACGGCTGATAGCAGATAAAGTCAGGACTTCTTTTTGCTCTTGCGGATCAACGTGAACAAAGATCATCATTGGAAGTAATACCCGGTCGACAACTTTACGACGGTCGCTCCATTGATGGACTTCTTGTTGAATTGGAAGAAAATTTTCGATCCCCATTTTCGTAAGCCGCTCACTTGTTTTTTTCTCGTGACAGATACGTACAATAGCTACTAACCAACGTTTTGAGCGCGCTACGCTGCTGCCAATCACATCTGTTGACAGAAGATCCCGATCGTCATTTTTCTTAATGATCATGTATTTTTACCCCTCATTTCTCCGTCACCTTTAAGGTAATGGATTGAATTCAGTGGCAAAGATAGATAAAAATATAAATAGTAAACAAGAAAAAACTTTTCTTTTTTTACAGACAGACTGAATTGTGCTTTTTCTGTATCTACTTTGATTACCACTTATAGTTAATACCGAAGCTAAGCAATTCTTTCAACTGGAAGAAGCTGTCGCCTTCAGTCGGTTTCGAGCTGTCGTCAAAACGGGTATGTATATAGAGCTTGGTAGAAAGATAACGGTTTAATACGAAATTGAACGTATTTTCCCATTCTACACGTGCCCAATGGTAGTTGGTCAGATAATTGAGACGAGACTCTAAAGTCACTGCAGAAATGATGGTCCAGTTCAATGTCGATTGCAACTGGGAACCGAAATCGTTTTTAGAACATTTTCCTTTTTCTAAGCCAAACTTAGTTTCATCCACTTCAGAATTGCCTATATAACGTAAGTTGTAAGTCAACGGCGCCATAAACACGGAAAGATTAAATTTCTTCTTACTCAATTTATAATCCATACCGACACTGACCGCCAAATCTGCCGGAGACATGAAAGATGAAACCAATTCTTCACTGTTAGCTTTATATCCGTTGAAGAACTGTGTCTTAAACTCGGAAGAAATGGTATAATACCAATTTTTGAGGGCTCTCAAACCTAATTTGTTATATAAGCGGAATTGGTCGGTATTAAAAAGATATTTATGATATTCATCTGACGGAGTGGAAGTCATACCCACTTTAGCTTCCAGCTGGTTCTCAAACAGCACCTTTTCATTGTCATTATAGTTGGCGAAAATCTGAAAAGTGGCTAATCCGGAGAAGTTACTTTCACCTCCCTTATACCAGTTATCCGAAAGGTGGTTCTGGCTAATCTGCAACGATCCGTTACCTCCGGTCACCCACCAGTTCGGCCGACTAATCTTCATATTGGCTTTCCCTACATTATCATCCATATTTTCCGGTTGAAACAGATGAATAACGTTTGCTTTGGGAGATATTTTCGGCTTCACATCGTGACGGAATACATCACGACTCATGATGCGGTCTTCTGTAGTGACAACCAAGTTCGGACGTTCCAAATAAAGATCCATCAATGCACTGTTCACTATTTTCTCGGCACGCTGGGTTTTGGTAAATGCCAGGGTATCATAAGGCAGAAGTTCCGCTGTCAGTTGAGGAGTGGTGTCCCATTGCATAGGCTTCCATTCCAATTTCGAATATTGTGCCATCGGAGCATAATAATATGCCAATGGTGTGAACAGACGAAAATAATCGGGATCAGACGGAATATAACGTGGCGGCACAGACAGATCGTTCAAATAATCTAATTGCGCGACATACTTATTATATAAATAAGAAACGGTATCCAGTTTCGGAGTCGGCCCCGACATATTCAGTTTGAGCATCAAATATTTCTGAAGCTCCGCCGAAAGCGTATCTGCTTTCACGACTCTGGCTTTTGCCACAACTGTTGAAGATTTAACCGTTTTGGCAGGTTTAATCGCTTCAGGAGCAGGCTGCAGAGAGTCAGTCGGAAGTGGAGAGGGATCGACAGATTCCTGTGCAAAAAGCGATAACGATAAGATTGACAGAATAAACGCTGAACATAAAGTAGTAATTCTCATCATATTTGTCTATGGTTTAGAGTGCAAAGCTACATTATTTTGTTCAGAAATCATAGGATTCTTTTAAAATTGCATTTTTTAATAAAATTGTGGAGACGAAAGACTGTAATCTTCCTCTTTTTTTATAATTTTGCGGTTTTTAAGTTCGTAAGAATACTACTAAGTAAACAATTATTAAAACAGTTATAGCTGTGGGAGAAACAAAGTATATTTTCGTCACCGGTGGTGTTGCCTCTTCTTTAGGAAAAGGGATCATCTCATCATCCATCGGTAAGTTGCTGCAAGCAAGAGGTTATAATGTAACCATCCAGAAGTTTGACCCGTATATCAACATCGACCCGGGAACATTGAATCCTTATGAGCACGGAGAGTGCTATGTAACCGTAGACGGACACGAAGCCGACCTCGACTTGGGACACTATGAGCGATTCCTGGGTATACAAACGACAAAGGCGAACAACATTACTACGGGACGTATCTACAAGAGCGTCATTGACAAGGAACGTCGTGGAGATTATCTGGGTAAAACGATCCAGGTGATTCCTCACATCACAGACGAGATCAAACGGAATGTTAAACTGCTTGGTAATAAATACAAGTTTGATTTTGTGATTACTGAAATCGGTGGTACGGTAGGTGACATCGAATCACTCCCCTACCTCGAAAGTATCCGTCAGTTGAAATGGGAACTCGGTAAGAACGCTCTTTGCGTACACTTGACCTATGTTCCTTATCTTGCTGCTGCCGGAGAATTGAAAACAAAACCGACGCAACATTCTGTAAAGGAACTCCAAAGTGTGGGTATTCAGCCGGATGTACTGGTACTGCGTGCCGAGCATCCGCTAAGTGACGGACTGCGTAAGAAAGTGGCACAATTCTGTAATGTAGACGATAAAGCCGTCGTGCAGTCTATCGACGCGGAAACAATTTACGAAGTACCTATCCTGATGCAGGCGCAAGGGCTGGACAGCACTATCCTCGAAAAGATGGGACTGCCGGTAGGAGAAACTCCGGGACTCGGCCCATGGCGTAAATTCCTGGAACGTCGTCACGCTGCAGAGACTAAAGAACCGATCAATATTGCACTGGTTGGAAAATACGATTTGCAGGACGCTTACAAGTCTATCCGTGAAGCTTTATCGCAAGCGGGTACTTACAATGACCGCAAAGTGGAAGTTCATTTCGTAAACAGTGAGAAACTGACAGACGAAAATGTAGGTGAAGCTTTGAAAGGCATGGCAGGTGTAATGATCGGTCCGGGATTCGGCCAACGGGGTATTGACGGCAAGTTTGTCGCTATCAAATATACACGTACGCATGACATTCCGACTTTCGGTATTTGTTTGGGTATGCAATGCATCGCCATCGAATTTGCACGCAACGTACTGGGATACGCTGATGCCAACTCACGTGAAATGGATGAAAAGACTCCGCACAACGTGATTGATATCATGGAAGAACAGAAAGCAATCACCAACATGGGTGGTACGATGCGTCTGGGTGCTTACGAATGTGTATTGCAGAAAGGTTCGAAAGCATATCAGGCTTACGGACAAGAACATATTCAGGAACGTCACCGTCATCGCTATGAGTTCAACAATGACTATAAAGACCGATATGAAGCTGCCGGCATGAAATGTGTAGGTATCAACCCGGAATCGGATCTGGTAGAAATCGTTGAAATCCCGGCTTTGAAATGGTTTGTCGGTACACAGTTCCATCCGGAATATGGCAGTACGGTACTGAACCCTCATCCGTTGTTCGTGGCATTCGTGAAGGCTGCCATCGAAAACGAAAAAACAACGGCAAAAGGCTAACAATACGCGGTAAACGACCGGTAGTTTGTAATTTTATAATTTGTAATTAAAATAAGAATGGATAAAAACACCATCACAGGTCTCGTTCTAATAGGCATATTATTGGTAGGATTCAGCTTTTTGAGCCGTCCAAGCGAGGAACAGATAGCTGCGCAAAAGAAATACTACGATTCTATTGCCGTGGTACAGCAGCAGGAGGAAGCGTTGAAGGCTAAAACGGAAGCTGCACTGGCTAACAGTCAAAAAGAGGTGGCATCGGCTGCCGATTCTTCTGCTTTGTTTTTCAATGCCTTGCATGGAACCGACTCTAAAATCAGCATCCAGAATAATGTAGCGGAAATCACTTTCACAACCAAAGGCGGACGTGTCTATTCAGCCATGCTGAAGGATTATATGGCACAGGACAAAAAGACACCGATTATGTTGTTCGACGGTGACGATGCTTCGATGAACTTCAACTTCTACAACAAAGCAGGAGCCATCCAGACCAAAGATTATTTCTTTGAAGCTGTAAACAAGACGGATAGTAGTGTTACCATGCGTCTGGCTGCGGATAGCGCAAGCTATATCGATTTCATCTATACGCTGAAACCGGATAGCTACCTGATGAACTTTGAAATCAAAGCGACAGGCATGGAAAACAAGTTGGCAAGCACCAAGTATGTGGACATCGACTGGTCACAACGTGCCCGCCAACTGGAAAAAGGATTCACTTATGAGAATCGTCTGTCGGAACTGACTTATAAAGTAACAGGTGACAATGTAGACAACTTGTCTGCTGCCAAAGATGACAGTCAGGATTTGCCGGGACGCATTGATTGGGTAGCTTTCAAGAATCAGTTCTTCTCGTCTGTATTTATCGCTGAACAGGATTTCGACAAGGTTTCCGTTAAGTCAAAAATGGAACAACAGGGAAGCGGATATATCAAAGATTATTCTGCTGAAATGAATACTTTCTTTGATCCGTCAGGCAAGGAACCGACAGAGATGTACTTCTACTTCGGTCCGAACCACTTCAAGACGCTGAAAGCGCTGGATAAAGGACGTGACGAGAAATGGGAGCTTCACCGACTGGTTTACCTGGGTTGGCCGCTGATCCGCTGGATTAACCAGTTTATCACGATCAACGTATTCGACTGGTTGTCCGGCTGGGGATTGAGCATGGGTATCGTTCTGTTGATTCTGACTATTATGGTGAAAGTGCTGGTTTATCCGGCTACCTGGAAAACGTACATGTCTTCTGCCAAGATGCGTGTATTGAAACCGAAAATTGATGAAATCAACAAGAAATATCCCAAGCAGGAAGATGCAATGAAGAAACAGCAGGAGGTGATGAGCCTTTACAGCCAATACGGGGTAAGCCCGATGGGTGGCTGTCTGCCGATGTTATTGCAGTTCCCTATCCTGATGGCTTTGTTTATGTTCGTGCCGAGTGCTATCGAACTGCGTCAACAGAGTTTCTTGTGGGCGGACGACCTTTCTACTTATGACGCTATCATCACATTCCCGTTCCATATCCCGTTCCTTGGCAATCACCTTAGCTTGTTCTGCTTGCTGATGACGTTGACAAACATCTTGAACACAAAGTACACAATGTCTATGCAGGATACCGGAGCGCAGCCACAAATGGCGGCTATGAAATGGATGATGTATCTGATGCCGATTATGTTCTTGTTCGTCTTGAACGATTATCCGTCAGGTTTGAACTATTACTACTTCGTGTCAACGCTGATTAGTGTGGGTACTATGATTCTGCTTCGTAGAACGACTGACGAAACTAAATTGTTGGCTATTCTTGAAGCGAAAAAGAAAGACCCGAAACAAATGAAAAAGACCGGATTTGCTGCTCGCCTGGAGGCGATGCAAAAGCAACAAGAGCAATTGCAGCAGCAAAGACAGAATAAAAAATAAGGAGTAATTCCTGAATCATATTCTAAGAAAGCCGGACATCCTATTTTGGTTGCCCGGCTTTCTTTCTCTAAAAAATAAAATAGGATGAAAACTAAATATTCTTATAAACAAATCTGGACAATCTCCTACCCTATCCTAATCAGTCTGATTATGGAACAGATGATTGGTATGACGGACACTGCTTTTCTGGGACGTGTCGGAGAAATCGAATTAGGTGCTTCCGCCATTGCAGGTGTATATTACCTTGCCATTTTCATGATGGCATTCGGTTTCAGCATCGGTGCCCAGATATTAATTGCACGTCGCAATGGAGAAGGAAACTACAAGGAAATCGGACCCATTTTTTATCAGGGCATATATTTCCTGCTTGCCATGGCAGTGATTTTATTCACGTTCTCCATCGTATTCTCACCATATATCCTCAAGAATATCATTTCGTCTCCTCACATTTACGATGCAGCCGAGAGTTATATTCATTGGCGTGTGTACGGGTTCTTCTTCTCTTTTATCATGGTGATGTTCCGCGCCTTCTTTGTAGGTACGACGCAGACCAAGACGCTGACTTTGAACTCTATTGTGATGGTACTTTCGAATGTGGTATTCAATTATATCCTGATTTTCGGAAAATTCGGTTTCCCGCAATTGGGAATTGCCGGTGCTGCTATCGGCTCTTCGCTGGCTGAAATGGTATCGGTGATTTTCTTTATCATCTATACCTGGAAACGGATTGACTGCAGGAAGTATGCATTGAATATACTGCCTAAGTTCCAAGGGAAAACACTGAAACGAATACTGAATGTTTCTGTGTGGACAATGATCCAGAACTTTGTTTCTTTGTCTACCTGGTTTATGTTCTTTCTATTTGTGGAACATTTGGGAGAGCGCTCTTTGGCAATCGCGAACATTATCCGAAACGTGTCGGGAATCCCGTTTATGATTGCAATGGCATTTGCATCCACCTGTGGTTCATTGGTCAGCAATCTGATCGGTGCAGGTGAACAGGATTGTGTACGGGGTACTATCAGGCAGCACATTCGCATTGGATATATATTTGTATTGCCAATTCTGATATTCTTCTGTCTATTTCCGGATCTGATCCTACGTATTTATACAGATATGCCGGATTTGAGAGCAGCATCCGTGCCTTCACTATGGGTATTGTGTTCTGCCTATCTGGTGCTGGTGCCTGCCAATGTTTATTTCCAATCGGTATCAGGTACAGGGAATACGCGGACTGCACTGGCTATGGAACTTTGTGTATTGGCTATCTACGTCACATACTCTGCATATTTCATCATGTACCTGCGGATGGACGTCGCATTTGCCTGGACAACGGAATGCGTATATGGTATTTTCACGCTGATGTTCTGCTACTGGTATATGAAGAAAGGAAACTGGCAGAAAAAGAAGATTTAAATCCTTTTTTCACTATCTTCGCAAGAAAATAAACATTTTATAAAATATATGAGACAAGCTAATTTAATTATGATGTCGGCAGCAATGTTGTTAGCTGCCTGCGGAGGAACCAAAGACGCAGGCAAGACAGATCAGGTGCTTATCGAGAAATCGGATATTAAGATCGAAGGGAAGCGCATGACTCCCGAAGCACTTTGGGCTATGGGACGTATCGGCGGATTCGCCGTATCGCCCGACGGAAAGAAAATTGCGTATACGGTAGCGTATTACAGCGTACCGGAAAACAAGAGTAACCGCGAAGTTTTCGTGATGAACGCAGATGGAAGCGAAAATCAACAAATCACTCATACCCCGTATCAGGAAAATGAGGTGACTTGGATTAAGGGAGGCACTAAACTGGCATTCTTAAGTAATGACAACGGAAGCAGCCAGCTTTATGAAATGAATCCGGATGGTAGCGGGCGCAAGCAGCTGACCAACTACGACGGAGATATTGAAGGATATTCCATCTCACCGGATGGCAAAAAACTGCTGTTTATTTCACAAGTAAAGACGAAAGAAAGCACTGTTGATAAGTATCCGGACCTGCCGAAAGCTACCGGTATCATCGTTACCGACCTGATGTACAAACATTGGGATGAATGGGTGACGACCGCTCCGCATCCTTTTGTTGCCGACTTTGATGGTAACGGCATTTCCAATATCGTGGATATTCTGAACGACGAACCGTATGAAAGTCCGATGAAGCCTTGGGGTGGCATCGAACAACTTGCCTGGAATACAACCTCGGACAAAGTGGCTTATACTAGCCGCAAAAAGACAGGACTGGAATATGCGATTTCCACCAACTCCGATATTTACGTTTATGACCTGAACACCAAGAAGACGGAAAATATTACGGAAGAGAACAAAGGATACGATACCAATCCGCAATACTCTCCAGACGGCAAATATATCGCCTGGCAGAGTATGGAACGTGACGGTTACGAAGCGGATTTGAACCGTCTGTTCATCATGAACCTGGAAACTGGCGAGAAGCGTTTTGTGAGTAAGGCATTCGAATCGAATGTAGATGCCTTTGTTTGGGGAGCAGATGCAAAAGTGATCTATTTCACAGGTGTATGGCATGGAGAGTCACAAATTTATGCGCTTGACCTGGCAAATGATTCGGTAAAGGCCATTACTTCAGGAATGTACGATTATGAAAGTGTAGCTCTTTTCGGGGATAAACTGATCGCCAAACGTCATTCTATGAGCATGGGTGATGAGATTTATACAGTGGCACTGGATGGCTCTACTACTCAACTGACGCAGGAAAACAAGCAGATCTACGACCAGTTGGAAATGGGTAAAGTGGAAGGTCGCTGGATGAAAACAACAGATGGCAAACAGATGTTGACATGGGTAATCTATCCTCCGCAGTTTGATCCGAACAAGAAATATCCGACTTTGCTGTTCTGTGAAGGAGGTCCGCAAAGTCCGGTAAGCCAGTTCTGGTCTTATCGCTGGAACTTCCAGATTATGGCAGCCAATGATTATATCATTGTTGCTCCGAATCGTCGCGGCTTGCCGGGATTTGGCGTGGAATGGAACGAACAGATCAGTGGTGACTACGGTGGCCAGTGTATGAAGGATTATTTCACTGCTATTGATGAAATGGCAAAAGAGCCGTATGTAGACAAAGATCGCTTGGGATGTGTAGGTGCCAGCTTCGGAGGATTCTCCGTATACTGGTTGGCGGGACATCATGACAAACGATTCAAAGCGTTCATCGCCCACGACGGTATCTTCAATATGGAAATGCAATATCTGGAAACTGAAGAGAAATGGTTTGCCAACTGGGATATGGGAGGCGCATACTGGGAAAAACAAAACCCGGTGGCACAACGTACGTTTGCCAACTCTCCTCACCTATTCGTGGAGAAATGGGATACGCCTATCCTCTGTATTCATGGAGAAAAAGACTATCGTATTTTGGCTAATCAGGCAATGGCTGCTTTCGATGCTGCCGTGATGCGTGGTGTTCCTGCAGAGTTACTGATTTATCCGGATGAAAACCACTGGGTATTGAAACCGCAGAATGGGGTTCTATGGCAACGCACATTCTTCGAATGGCTGGACAAATGGGTGAAGAAAGCTCCATCTAAGTAAAATTTTAAAGCACGGATTATACGAATCTCACAGTCATTTGATTCACTAAAACTGCATATTTCATATAATCTGTGCTTAACGACTTTCCAATAAAGTAAAATAAAAGAAGGCTCTGTTCTCAATCTACTTGAGTTCAGAGCCTTCTCCATTGCATCCATCATAAATCGGCTAAATCTTACTCCGAATAAATATTTTCAATTTCTACAATATACATCTTGTGGAAACCGCCATGAGCACCACCGTACCACTTTTCCAATGATTCCTTATCCAGAAAACATTCCGGTTTGATACCGTCAGCATAAAGCTTCTTACACTCCAGGCTCAATCGTGCCTGCTCAAACAACACATTGCCATTTTCTGTAAACACTGGTTTCAATCCGGTCTCTTTTACTTTATCTATATTACGTCCCGACTTAGAACCACAAATAGCGTGAATCTTCTTATTTTCTTCCCCTAAGAAAGAAAGAGTCAGGTGATCGTTCTTCTCTACAAATTCATACGTATACCGTTCGGGACGGATAAAAACGAAAGCAACAGGCTTATTCCACAGCCAACCGATGCCACCCCAACTTGCTGTCATCGTGTTAAACTTTTCTTTTGTTCCGGCCGTAACCAGCATCCACTCTTTTCCAATCGCTTCGAAAAAGTTTTCTTTCAAATCTTTTACTTCTAATTTCTTCATCTCTTTATTCGTTTTTAATTATTTCTGTTTTTTCAATTTTACAATCTCTCCCAAATAGGGAATCTCCACAGGAATCTTCCGTTTCTTTGCTTCTGCTGCAAAAACCTTCGGAGGATCGTGCAAAGGCTCGTCAGACAAGTCGAATGTGCCATAATGCATGGGAATGGTAAGACCTGCATACATTTCTTCGGCAGCAGTCAAGGATTCGTAAGGCGATATATGATTGGGACGCATAAACCAGCGGGGTTTATATGCTCCGATGCCCAACAAAGCATAATCCGGTGCTCCGAACAGATCGGGAATCTCACGAAAATGGCTGGAATAACCCGTATCACCACTATAATAAAGAGAAATCCCATTTCCTTGCAGCATAAAAGCTCCCCACAGTCGCTGCCCACCATCACGTACGGAACGTTTGCTCCAGTGTTGTGCCGGCAGAAACGTGATCTTCAATCCTTCATCTTCCATTTGTTGATACCATCCGGCTTCAATCACTTTCATTTCAGGGAACCATCCCTGAATCAGTTCACCGGTTCCCAAGCCGCAGAAAAGTTTCATTTGCGGGTTATTCTTCAGTAAGCGGGCTATACTCTGTTTATCCAAATGGTCAAAATGGTCATGACTGACAAGTAGATAATCAATCTCCGTAAATATATCAGGATTAGCAGGAAATTCGCTCTGTCTTTTCACAAAAGGAATACTGCCGAACACCGGATCGAACATGATTCGCTTACCTGCTAATTGAAGAAAGAAAGAATTATGTCCGAGCCATATCAGAGAATCTCCTACCACCGCATCCAATGAGCGAAGATAACAAACTTTCGGGTCCCATTTCACCGTCTTCTTCTCTTTGCGTTGGGGATTGGGCGAAAGACGCCATTTCAACACGCTGCCCATCCCCGGACGGAAGCGATGCTGCCTGTTAAAAAAACGTCCGCGCACCATCGGATTTCCTCTCCAATAAGGATTGACTGTCGCTAAACGTTCGTTTCTCCTAAAACATATATGTTCACCCATTTTATTTCCTGAATACGTATTTACAAACTTACTAAAAAATCTCGATTTACGATGAATAAGGGAAAACAAAAAATGTACCCCGGACACACTATCGGGGTACATTTACTTATAAAAGAATAAATATTATCCTTTTTTAATAGAATGAGGCTTAGTTAACAGCAGTGTAGCCCATACAGAGGCAGTTGCCAGCCAAGAGCAGAAAGATTGATAACCATAATGACCGCACCCAATATCCATAAAATCAGTAACGACCATTTCAAACCTGTTCCCATTGGCGACCAATGGAATAGCTGGCGCAAGATAGTATACAAGAAAGCTCCTAATGGAATACCGATGAGGGCAACTCCGGCAATCGTACCTAATAATGTCATCATAGGAGAGACGGAAGCAACCGGCATCCAGTCGATGGCAGGCAACAACTCATAAAGTAAAGCTCCTCCACTGACTGCCACGGCAATTGCCGCAAATACCAACGCTACCAATACGACAGCCAATACGAACAAGACAGGGCAACAAAGAATAACAAGAGCTACCAGAAATATCTTAAAGAGAACGGCAGCAATGGAAACAAATACATCGCCTATCTTTTGAAGAAAGGTACGAGGTTTACCGGAGTTCACATAATTATTAACCCCATCTGCTACCCGTTCGAAGCCGTCTGTCACTGTTTTGCCAATATTCTCAATGGTTACCGCTTCTCCACGCATACTTAACTTTTCTGCGGCGGTACGGGCTTCCGGAATAACGAGCCATCCGATAATATAAAGGATAATCATCGGACAATAAGGTACAAACACCAGAATAATCATCAGGATACGCACCAATGTGATGTCCCAACCGAAGTAAGCTGCCAGTCCTGCAGCCACACCACCCAACAATTTATTATCCGGATCACGGAACCAGCGACGTTGGGCAGAGGTTTGCGTATTACTTTGATTAGCGGACGATGCTTGCTCCGTTCTTTTCTGTGAATCTGTATCCTCGTCAGCAATGCCAAAATCTTCCGGTTTGCCTACGCGGGCGATAATTTCTTCTACATCCGAAACTGTGATGACCTGTTTTCCTTCAGTTACTTTCTCGGCAAACAGTTCAGCAATACGCATCTCAATATCGTCTACAATTTCTTCCGCACCCTCCTGTTTACGAAAATAATGTTTCAAATTAGACAGATAATTGTCTAACAGTCGGTAGGCATCGTCATCTATATGATAAACTATTCCTCCTAAATTTATGGTCAATGTCTTTTTCATTTTTATTTCTTCTTTTTCTAATTATCTATTGGCTATATGATTCACTGTGTCGTTAAGTTCTTTCCAGGAAATTTCCAGTTCTCCCAAAAAGGTTTCTCCTTGTTCAGTGAGTTTATAGTACTTGCGGGGAGGTCCCTGGGTAGATTCCACCCATTCATAACTTAACAAGTCGTCATTTTTCAGACGGGTCAGCAACGGATACAAGGTGCCTTCCACTACAATCAGCTGGGCTTCTTTCAATTTCTGAATAATATCAGAAGCATAGGCAGGCTCTTTGTGCAGCAAAAGCATGATGCAATATTCAAGCATGCCTTTCCTCATCTGTGATTTTACATTGTCTACTTTCATTATTCACTTCTTTTAGATAGCACAAATATATGCATTACTTAAGTACCTTGCATTACAAAGTACTATAAATTAATAATAATTAAAACATTAGAGAGTGCTTACCTTATTATAAAAAGAAATAATGGCTATATTTGTGCCCGTTAAACCATAAAATAGAAAATACGTATGTTTACAATTCGAAAAGCAACGGTAGCCGATTGCGAGCTTATTCATATGATGGCAAAGGAGGTATTCCCCGCCACCTACAAGGATATTTTATCTCCTGAACAACTGGATTATATGATGGACTGGATGTATGCTCCTTCCAATGTGCGCAAGCAAATGGAGGAAGAAGGGCATGTGTATTCCATCGCCTATAAAGAGAATGAGCCATGCGGATACGTCTCTGTGCAGCAACAGGAAAAAGATGTATTCCATCTTCAGAAAATCTATGTTCTCCCCCGCTTTCAGGGTACGCATTGCGGCAGTTTCTTATTTAAGGAAGCAATCAAATGCATCAAGGAGATACACCCAGAACCTTGTCTGATGGAACTCAACGTGAATCGTAACAATAAAGCCTTGCAGTTTTACGAATACATGGGAATGAGAAAGTTACGGGAAGGTGATTTCCCGATTGGCAATGGGTATTATATGAATGATTATATTATGGGATTGGATATTTAATAAACCAAAATGCCCCGGAACAAGTATCGTGAATGTTCCGGGGCATTTTGTTATTTAGTCAATGACGGGATTCTATTTCGCTACGCGTTCCAGCCATTTTACCATTGAAAGCATTACAATCATAGAAGCACCTGTTGCGCCTACAAATACTAACCAGCAAGCCCAAATAGGAACAGTGGTATAAAGAATACCACCGATAAACAGCAGTGAATTACCCACAGCTGTTGCAGCCAACCAGCAACCTTGCATTAATCCCTGCAAATGAGGAGGAGCCACCTTAGATACAAACGATAATCCCAGAGGAGAAATGAACAATTCGGCAACTGTAAGGATGAAATACAGACCGATCATAATCCACGGAGTCACACGAATAGCATTTATTTCAGCAGCACTCATAGTACCCAACACCTCTTTCGAAGGCAATGTAAAGGAGAATACCATCAAGAATACATACGCTAATGCGGCAATACCCATACCGATGGCAATCTTCATCGGGGTAGAAGGTTCTTTACCATTCTTTTTCATTGAGCCGAACATCCACATGATAAATGGAGTCAGGAATACAACGAAGAACGGATTAACGCTCTGGAATATTTCAGCTCCCTTGATCTGCGTAAAGCCTAAGTCGATATTAATCACACTCAAATCCACATAGTCACGGGCAAAATAAGTCAAAGAATAACCATTCTGGTGGAAAGATAACCAGAAGAAAATAACAACACCGAATACTGCAAACAAAGCATAGATACGTTGTTTGATTTCAGTAGCGCTCATTTGGATTTCTTCCTTATTCACAGTCGCAGTACCTTTACTGGTTTCCAATTTAGTCGCAGGATCCGGGAAGCGTTTCTTATTTGCCATATAAATAATCAGCGAAACAAGCATAGCACCAATAGCAGCCATAAAAGCATACTGAAAACCACGGTTAAACACATCAAGGTAGTTATTAACAAACATACCCATATCTGTTACAGGAGTCCCGTCAAGAACAACACTCTTAGCCAAAGTTGTCAGATTCTCCATTGCCTGTGGAGCCATATCATTTCCTTTTTCTAAATATTGATGGCACAATTCAGGTAAAGTGGCATCATAATCAAAATTGTTCACCTTCAGCCACCAGTTGCGCACACCAATAGCAATAAACGGTGCAAAAACAGCCCCAATATTGATAAACATATAAAATATCTGGAAACCGGCATCACGTAGGTTTGAATATTTAGGGTCATCGTACATCTGGCCTACCAAAGCCTGCAGATTTCCTTTAAATAAACCATTACCAAAAGCAATCACCAAAAGTCCGAAACAGGTTAATCCCAAGTAAAGAGCCATACTAGGAACAGGGGTCGGAGTAGGAATGGCAATAATCAAATAACCGATAGCCATTAATATCAGCCCTACTAAAATAGTGCCTTTAAAATTTTTCGTCTTATCAGCAATAACACCTCCCGCCAAAGCTAAAATATAAATGGAAGCATAGAACGCGGAATAAATGTATCCGGTAGTTGTCTCGGACAATCCAAATTTCGCTGAAATAAACAATGTCAAAATCGCCATCATAATATAGAAGCCAAAACGCTCTCCCATATTAGCTAAAGCTGCAGCAATCAGACCTTTAGGGTGTTTACTGAACATAGATATAAGTTTTTAGAATTAATAAATGATTGATTTAAATAAATATTTCTTGCAAATATATACTTTTTCTTGAGTTTTTGCACAATGATTTGTTAAACTACTCCTCAAATAAACGACAAATTTCTGCTCTGGATTCACGAATCAAATCTTCCGGAGCTATTTTTATCTGAAGTCCCCGTACCCCGGCACTTACATAAATATACGGAAATTCCCGGCTGGTTTCATGGATATAAGTAGGAAAATGTTTCTTCATGCCGATAGGCGAACAACCTCCCCGGATATATCCGGTAAGTGGCAGAAGTTCTTTTACGGGAATCAAATCACACTTCTTATTACCCGATGCTTTAGCTGCCAGTTTCAAGTCAACTTCATGTTCTCCCGGAATGACACAGACAAAATATCCGCTTTTATCGCCATGCAGGACAAGAGTCTTAAACACTTGCTCAATGTTTTCTCCTAAATCTGCTGCTACATGAACAGCACTTAAGTCGTTTTCATCCACTTCGTAGGGAATCAGTTCATAGGCTATCTTAGCCTTATCTAACAGCCGTGCGGCATTTGTTTTATTGATTTTCATTTTCGTTGTATTTATACTTTCTATATCTGATAAATAAAGAATTAGCGGGAGACAAAGTCCTCCATGACTTTTATTAAGACACGGATTACACGGCTCTAATTAAATAAAAACCATGTAATCCGCGCCTTAATTAATATGATTAGAGATAGTTGACTTTATTGGGGGAACGCCCTCACTCTATGCTTCAAATTAGAGCCCCAGCTCTTCGCGAAGGAACTTAGGTGTATATCCCTTAGGGCTCTTCGCAACCTCTTCCGGTGTTCCGTAACTAAGGAGTTCTCCCCCGCCCTTACCCCCTTCAGGGCCCATATCGATAATATAATCCGCCATTTTAATCACATCCAGATTGTGTTCGATGACGATAACCGTATTCCCTTTATCTACAAGCTTATTCAGTACTCCCATCAGTACACGGATATCTTCAAAATGAAGTCCGGTAGTCGGTTCATCAAGGATGTAAAGGGTCTTGCCTGTATCTCTTTTCGACAGTTCCGTTGCCAGTTTCACACGCTGGCTTTCTCCACCGGAAAGAGTGGTAGAAGATTGTCCCAACTTTATATATCCGAGTCCGACATCCTGCAATACTTTTATCTTATTCAAGATTTGCGGAACGTTTTCAAAGAATTCTACGGCACGGTTGATTGTCATGTCCAATACATCGGCAATCGATTTTCCCTTGAAACGTACTTCCAGTGTTTCCCGGTTATAACGTTTGCCGTGACATACTTCACAAGGCACATATACGTCAGGAAGGAAATTCATTTCAATTGTTTTATAACCATTTCCCGTACAGGCTTCACAACGTCCGCCTGAAACATTAAAGGAGAAACGTCCCGGCTTGTAACCGCGAATCTTAGCTTCCGGAAGACCTACAAACAGATTACGAATATCAGAAAACACACCAGTATAGGTAGCTGGATTGGAACGTGGCGTACGTCCCAAAGGTGATTGATCGACATTCACTACCTTATCGATGTTTTCCAATCCTTCAATCGAATCGTATTCCAAAGGATCCTGCAAAGAACGGTAGAACTTCTGCGATAGAATCGGTTGCAGAGTTTCATTAATCAAAGTAGATTTCCCGCTTCCTGATACACCTGTCACACAAATTAGTTTACCTAACGGAAACTCCACGTCAACATTCTTCAGGTTATTCCCTTTCGCTCCTTTCAGCCAGATAGATTTCCCGTTTCCTTTTCTACGCTTGGCGGGGATTTCTATCTTCATCTTTCCATTCAGGTATTGCGAAGTCATCGTATCGGTCTTCAGCATCTCCTGGGGAGTTCCTGCAAAAACAACCTCTCCACCGAGACGTCCGGCTTTCGGTCCCATATCGATAACATAGTCGGCAGCCAGCATCATATCCTTATCATGTTCCACCACAATCACGGAGTTTCCCATGTCACGGAGTTCTTTCAAGGAGTTGATAAGACGTAAATTATCACGCTGATGCAGACCGATACTCGGCTCGTCGAGAATATAAAGCACATTCACCAATTGAGAACCAATTTGTGTAGCCAAACGGATACGCTGGCTCTCACCACCGGAAAGGCTGACAGAACTACGGTTCAACGCCAGATAATCCAAACCGACATCCAGCAGGAACTTTAAACGTGTACGAATCTCTTTCAGAATCTCCACTGATATTTTCTTCTGCTTATCGGAAAGGAACTCATCTACCTTCATCAACCAGTCATACAGCTCGTTGATGTCCATGTTTGCCAATTCATTAATATTCTTATCGTGGATGCGGAAATGCAGAGCTTCCTTATTCAGGCGAGCCCCTTTACATTCAGGACAAACCGTTGTTTTGGCAAATTGTTCCGCCCATTTCTGCGCTGTCGCAGAAGCATCTTTCTCCTGCAACATCTGAATATACTTCACCACTCCTTCATAGGTAACAAAGTAATCGGATGAAGTGCCGATCAGCGAACTCTTGATTTTAATCCGTTCGTCAGAGCCATACAACACTTCATCAATCGCATCGTCCGGCAACTCCTTAACCGGTGTTTTCAACGTTACATCGTACTTCTCAAGCAAAGCACCGATTTGCCAGAAAATCATCGCATTCTTATATTTTCCCAAAGGAGCTATCGCACCTTCGTAAATGGAAAGTTCACGATCGGGAATCACTTTGTCCACGTCAATCTGATTGACTACTCCCAACCCTTTACACTTCGGGCACGCCCCTTGCGGTGAATTGAATGAGAAGTTATGTGGAGCAGGCTCACGATAAGACAACCCGGTGACAGGACACATGAGCCGCTTACTATAATGTCGGATACTTTCAGACTGGGCATCCAAAATCATCATCAGCCCGTCTCCCTGACGCATAGCAGTTGCCACACTTTGTTTCAGACGCCGGTCGTCTTTCTCTGCAACCACTAATTTATCGATAACCACTTCTACATCGTGGTTCTTATAGCGGTCGAGCTTCATACCATGCGTGATTTCACGCACTTCTCCGTCTACTCGTACATATAAATATCCTTTTTTACGTATCTGTTCAAAAAGTTCTCTATAATGTCCTTTACGTGAACGCACCAATGGCGCCAGCAGATATATTTTCTTTCCTTTATAATCTTTCAGAATCAAATCCAGAATCTGCTCTTCGGTGTATTTCACCATTTCTTCCCCCGACAAATACGAATAAGCGATTCCCGCACGGGCATACAACAAACGGAGATAATCGTAGATCTCGGTAGTTGTTCCTACGGTAGAACGGGGATTTTTATTCGTTGTTTTCTGTTCAATGGAGATAACCGGGCTCAAGCCTGTTATTTTATCGACATCCGGACGTTCCAGATTGCCCAGGAAATTGCGGGCATAGGCTGAAAAAGTTTCGATATAGCGGCGCTGTCCTTCGGCAAAAATCGTATCGAAGGCTAAAGAAGATTTTCCACTACCGCTCAATCCGGTGATAACAGTCAAGCTATTACGGGGAATCTCGGCATCAATGTCCTTCAAATTGTGCACGCGCGCACCGTACACATTAATATATTCTGTTTCCTGCATATTCATATCCTTCCATAAATGTTGCAAAATTAATGTTTCCGCCCGAAATATGCTCCTAAAAAAGCACAATATTATTTTCTTAACTCAAATCTTATGAAGATATAGGGCATTATTTGTACCTTTGTTCCTTGATTTCAAGAACCAATAGTTATAATTTGATGAAACCGATAAACCGAATATTCTTATTTCTGCTTTTTATAAGCGTTTCATACGCTATCAGTTATGCACAGGAAAACCAATCTTATTTCTTGCATACCATCGAAAAAGGACAAAGTTTATACTCCATTTCCAAGATGTATAATGTCACTACGTCAGACATCATACGTCTGAATCCTGGTTGTGACGAAAAAATCTATGCCGGACAGACCATCAAAATCCCTACTGGGAAAGAAAGCCAGAAGGGAGAAACATTCCATACGATCCAAGCCGGAGAAACATTGTACAAACTGACAACGATGTATAATGTGTCCGCCAAAGATATTTGTGAAGCAAACCCAGGTTTGAGTGCCGAGAATTTCCGTATCGGACAAGTTATTCTGATTCCGCAGAAAAAAGAAGAACAAACTGACACCGTAGTTCAAACGCCTACTGAACAATCGACTATTCAAGGTCCTGTTGTTCCGAGATGCAAAGATATGCATAAGGTAAAGCGCAAAGAGACTATATTCAGCGTGAGCCGTGAATACGGAATCAGCGAGCAGGAGTTGATTGACGCTAACCCGGAACTGAAAAAGGGAATGAAAAAGGGACAATTCCTTTGCATCCCCTACCCGGCAGCAACCACTGTACAGCCAACAAAGAAAGAAGATCCATACGCTGTTCCTCCCAGCAATAGCGAGCTTTTCCGCAAAAATAAGGAGACTCCCCAAAAGCTGTCTACTATTAAGGCTGCCTTGTTGTTGCCTTTCCAGGAGGACAAACGCATGGTGGAATATTACGAAGGTTTCCTGATGGCAGTAGACAGTCTGAAACGTACGGGCGTTTCTCTTGATTTATATGTATATGACAGTGGAAAAGACATTTCTACATTGAATACGATTCTTGCCAAAAACGAGATGAAGAATATGAATATCATCTTCGGTCCGATGCATCAGAATCAAATAAAACCATTGTCAGACTTCGCGGAAAAGAACGATATACGCCTGGTGATCCCTTTCTCTCAAAAAGGAGAAGAGGTATTCAAAAATCCTGCTATTTATCAGATTAATACGCCTCAATCTTATTTATATTCAGAGGTTTATGAGCATTTCACCCGCCAATTCCCTAATGCGAACGTTATTTTCATCGAACCGTCGAGTGCTGACAAGGAGAAAGCGGAATTTATCAGCGGCTTGAAACAAGAGTTGAAGAGCAAAGGAATTCCTATGAGAACCGTCAGCGAAAGCGCAACTAAAGAAACATTGAAAGCAACACTTCGCAGTGATAAAGAAAACATTTTTATCCCGACATCGGGCAGTAATGTTTTACTGATTAAGGTACTTCCTCAACTGACGTTGTTAGTCAGAGAGAATCCTGCAGAAAAAATTCACCTGTTCGGCTACCCGGAATGGCAGACTTACACCAGAGATCATCTGGAAAATTTCTTTGAGTTGGATGTATATTTCTACTCTTCATTCTATACGAATACATTGTTTCCGGCAGCCGTGCAATTCACCAACGCTTATCATAAATGGTATAGTAAAGATTTGGCAAGCAAATACCCCAATTACGCAATGCTTGGCTTCGACACCGGTTTCTTCTTCTTGAAGGGATTATCGCTCTATGGCTCGGAATTGGAAAACAATCTGCCTAAGATGAACCTGACGCCAATCCAGACAGGATTCAAATTCCAGCGCGTGAACAACTGGGGAGGATTTATTAATAAAAAAGTGTTCTTCATACGTTTCACTAAGAATTTTGAATTAGTAAAACTTGACTTCGAATAATACGAAAATGATAAAGATAAAACCATTTTTGATTGCAACACTCCTACTTACAGGATTTGCTCTTCCTGCCACTGCCCAAATTGGAGAAGCACGCAGCAATTTATCAGTAGGTGTTAATGGAGGTGTCAACTTAAACAGTGTTTCTTTCACTCCCAGCATCAAGCAAAATAGCTTGATGGGAATTACCGGAGGCTTGACGGCACGTTATATATCCGAGAAGTATTTTGCCATGATTTGCGGTGCACAAGTCGAATTGAATGTATCACAAAGGGGGTGGGACCAATTGTTTGAGATACCAGGGGAAAACGGAGAAATGGTAAAAGACCCTACTCAAACTTACACCCGTAAAATGACTTATATCGATATTCCTTTCCTTGCCCACCTTGCTTTCGGACGAGACAGAGGACTACAATTCTTTGTTCATGCAGGTCCACAAATAAGCTTTCTCATTGGAGAATCAGAGACTATTTCAGGTGTAAACATGGACCAACTTTCCAATACACAGAAAGCCGTATACGGAGTTAAGATTCAGAATAAATTCGACTACGGTATTGCCGGTGGCGGCGGTGTAGAACTCCGAACAAAGAAAGCCGGCAGCTTCATCGTTGAAGGCCGTTACTACTTTGCGCTGTCTGACTTTTATAGCACCACAAAGAAAGACTATTTCGCCCGTGCAGCGCATGGAACAATTACCATAAAGCTCACGTACCTATTTGACTTGAAGAAATAAAATCCTCTCCCTCCTCCCTTTCGAGAGAAGGAGCTTGAATATCTACAAAGCAGCGCTTTAGGGATACTCTTTAAATAAATAAGGCAACTAACTCGCAATGAATTAGTTGCCTTATTTGTATCTTTAAAACAGGAATATTCAGTAAATGCACCGTTTTAGGGATGCTAAAGCATAGCTTTAGAGAGCAAAAAGCACCGCTTTAACTCTTATAAAGCGATGCTTTTCATTAATCATATTAACGAATTACCCAGATATAGGGAAAAGTCTTATCTCAATCTATCTGCAGCCTTTACCATCACCTCATCGCGTCCAATAGCACGAACAGCCAATATATTCAGAATGATGGAAATAAGTGGTAAACACAATGCCCAGCCTACCCGGAACATATTTGCATCATTCTTCAACGCAAAATAAAAAGCAAGGGCAGCAATGTAATAACCGACCAACAACAAGCTATTGAAAATCGTCATGCGAATCTGCAGCATACGGTTCTTATATAAAAAAATGGTAGCCACGGCAACGATAGTACTAAGCATCAGAATCCCGAATAACCCCCATGTAGACTGAAAAGCGTCGTTTATTTCCAATCCTAATGCCTTAAAAGGATGTTCGCCCATTGTATCAATGAAGTAACCTATCGGCATACACATAGCTGTAATCAGCAATCCTGCAACAATCAATAAATAAACAGTTTGAATTCGTTGAATCATAAGTATTCTAAATAGTAGTTGAGTTAAACAATAATAGCCAAGCAATAAGGAGTAGGGATAATCATCCCACTTACTACTTGACTATCAAATTCTTCGTCAGAAAATAAATTACTGAAGTTTTTCTTTCTCCTTAGCCGGATTTCTATAATATATTTTCCCTTCGATGTATTCTTGCGTAGCAATCAAGTCCGGTTTCGGCAATTTCTCATAATAACGAGAAATTTCGATTTGCTCTCTATTTTCAAACACTTCTTCCAAGTTGTCATTGTAAGAGGCAAACTCTGCCAATTTCTTTGAAAGATCGTTTTTGATTTCTACACTGATCTGATTAGCACGCTTGCCAATAATGGCAACAGTTTCGTAAACATTACCTGTATCAGCACAGAGTTCCATCATGTCACGGGTTACTGTTGTAGCAGGAGCATTCGTTTTTTTGTAGTCCATAAATCTATTTAAATTTAGTCTTTAATTACTTTCTGTGATTCATTGAATATTTTCTCGGCTTCTTTCAAATATTTACTTTCAGGAAATTCATTCTTGAAAGCATAATATTCGTCCACTGTTTCGCGGTAACGATCCATCTTTTTGTCTTCTACACTATAGATAGCCATTTCGTGTCTTGCACGCAGAATCAAGATAGAAAGTTCTTCACGATAGTCAGTATAAGGATAATCTTTCAGTGCATTTTGAGCTGTGATTACACAAGACTCATAGTTATTGCCTAAATAATTACCCAGATTATAATATAATCTTGCAGAATAAAGTTCTTTCAAAACCAGCTTATCCTGCAAAGCAAAAATCATATCCTGTGCTTCCTGCTTCTTTGTGCTGTTCGGGAAATATTCCATGAACATCTGCAACTGCTGGATAGCCTGATAAGTGCTTGATTGATCCAAACGTGGTTCCGGGGTATCCAGGAATAAAGCTTTACCTGCATGAAAACGTGCCAGTTCGGTAAAAGTGCCACGGGGATACGTATTGAAATAGGTGATAAATGTCTGGGCAGCTGTCTGATAATCTTTCTGATTATAATAACTCATTCCCAACATATACAAAGACTCTTCCGCTTTATCGGTTCCTTTCAGAATGGTTATCAACTCATTCAGCAACGTAGCTGAACGATTATACTGTCCCTTCGCAAAATAGTTTTTAGCGGCTTCGTACTTGTATTCGTAATCGGTGCTTTTCAGCAATTTATTGTACTCTCCACATGATGTCAGAGTAGCCGCCGCAAGCAAAGTTATAATGATATTTTTCTTCATCCTATTTAAAAATAATGCGCAAAGTTACTTATTCGCTGGGAATTTAGCAATTAATCTGTGTTTTTTAATACATAAAAGGCGTTAAACATCGACAAAAGGAGAGAAAATGACGTCGAATTGCAAACACCAAACTGTAAACGGCAGGTAATAAACGAATCACACAGAAATCATGATTGGCATAAACCTGACGAACAAACGTCAGATTCCTTGTTATAAGACAGAAAAAAACTTGTTATAAGGCAGAAAAAAATAGTGACGGTATATGCCCGGGATAGCGTCACTATTTTTTATAGCAGAAAACGGCAAACAAATGTGTTATCCCATTCAAAGACAACACAGCTATTTACCGTTCCCTGTTTATCGTTTACTGCTATATCTACAGCTTGTACAAATCACTTGCAGCCAGCAGATCGACTTTCTTTTCTTTCAATACCTCGATACATTTATCCAGATTGCTGGGGCGAATTACCACATTTGCAATATTGTTATTGGCAAACGAATACATATATTCAATAAATACACCCTCGTCTGATAAATATCCCAGCACTTTTGCCAAAGCACCCGGTATATTGGGACAGCTTATACCTACTACATCAGTCACATTCACTGCAAAATGATTATCTTTTAAAGCTTTGTATGCTTTATCCGGATCAGATACTATTCCACGCAAAATACCAAAATCAGCATTTTCGGCAATGCACAAAGCAGAAAGATTGATATTTTCTTTCGCCAGCACTTCAGTCACTTCCGTCAAACGGCCTGACTTATTTTCCAAAAAGATAGAAAGTTGTTTTGCTACCATATTTATTAAAGTATTAAGTAATAAGTATTAAGTATTAGGTAACAAGCATTAGGTATACCTAATACTTATTTATATTTTTCTGTTATCAATCACACGTTTTGCTTTACCTACGCTACGCTCAATGCTGCGAGGCTCTACCAGTTTCACGTTGACTCCCAATCCAAGTACGCTTTGCAAACGTCCTCCCAGCTTTTTCTTCAAAGCCAGCATTTTGTTGATCTCATCAGAATAGAATTCCGGACGTACTTCAACCTGGAGCTCCATCGTATCGGTATTATTTTCACGACCCACTATCAACAAATAATGCGGTTCAAATTCTGCCATTTCAAGGATAACGGATTCAATCTGTGTCGGGAATACGTTTACACCACGGATAATCAACATATCATCACTGCGTCCCAAAATACGATCCATACGTACTAATGTACGACCGCAAGAACATTTATCATGATGCAAGGCAGTCAAATCACGCGTACGGTAACGGAGCAATGGCATACCCTCTTTGGTGAGGTGGGTAAACACCAGTTCGCCCGTTTGTCCCGGCTCAACCGGTTGCAAAGTATTCGGATCGATAATTTCCGGGAAATAATGGTCTTCATTCAAGTGAGTGCCGTTCTGACATTCGCACTCGTAACCGACACCCGGTCCGGCAATTTCACTCAACCCATAAATATCGTATGCTTTGATTCCCAGTTTCTCTTCAATTTCATGACGCATATTTTCCGTCCAGGGTTCCGCACCGAACGCACCGACTTTCAGTTGAAATTCTTCACGTGGCAAACCGGAATCTTTGATTGCATCTGCCAGGTAGAGCGCATAAGAAGGGGTGCAACAAAGCACTGTCGATCCGAAATCATGCATCAAGGTAATCTGTTTTTCAGTGTTGCCACTGGACATCGGAATAACAGAAGCACCGATATTCTCGGCTCCGGCATGTGCTCCCAGTCCGCCCGTAAACAGTCCGTATCCGTATGATACCTGAAAAATATCAGAACGGCCCGCTCCGTAAGCGGTAAAAGCACGTGATATACATTCCGCCCAGGAGGCCAAGTCCTTACGGGTATATCCGACAACCGTCGGCTTTCCGGTCGTTCCGGAAGAGGCATGAATACGTACAATCTGGCTCATCGGCACGGCACAAAGTCCGAACGGATAATTATCTCTTAAATCATGTTTCGTGGTAAACGGCAGTTTTACAATATCATCGATACTATTGATATCATCGGGGGTTATTCCCATTTCCTGCATCTTCTTTCGATAGAAAGGAGTGTTGTGATAGACGTAATCTACAATTTTCTTGAGTCGTATGCTTTGAATCTTGCGAAGACTTTCGCGGTCCATACACTCAATGCTCTCATTCCAAATCATGTGTTTCTGGTATTACTAGTTGTATGAATCTGTTTTTTGATATTAATATGTTGCAAAGTAAAGGATTTATTTGGAAAAATGATTTGTTATCTCGATTATTTTACCGAATATTGCTCCACTTTTTAGGATTTAACTATGAATTATGAACTAACATCAGCTTACAAACCTACCGGGGATCAGCCGGAAGCGATAGCACAACTGACTGAAGGGGTACTTCAGGGAGTTCCCGCACAGACTTTACTGGGAGTGACCGGATCGGGAAAAACATTTACCATTGCCAATGTGATCGCCAATATCAACAAACCTACGTTGATTTTGAGCCATAACAAGACATTGGCTGCCCAGCTTTATAGTGAGTTTAAAGGTTTCTTCCCCAATAACGCGGTAGAATATTACGTTTCTTACTATGACTATTATCAGCCGGAGGCCTATCTCCCGAGCAGTGATACTTATATAGAGAAAGATCTTGCCATCAATGACGAAATCGACAAGCTTCGACTCGCAGCCACTTCTGCCCTACTCTCCGGACGAAAAGACGTGGTAGTGGTTTCTTCCGTATCTTGTATCTACGGTATGGGAAATCCTTCGGACTTCTACAAAAATGTCATTGAAATAGAACGGGGACGGATGATGGACCGCAATGTCTTTTTACGTCGTCTGGTAGACAGCTTGTATGTCCGCAATGATATTGACTTGAACCGTGGAAATTTCCGCGTTAAAGGTGATACCGTGGATATCTATCTGGCTTATACCGACAATCTGCTCCGTGTCACTTTCTGGGGAGATGAGATTGATGGTATAGAAGAAGTAGACCCTATCACAGGAGTCACTATCGCACCATTTGACGCCTATAAGATTTATCCGGCCAATCTATTCATGACGACCAAGGAGGCTACTCTCCGTGCTATCCACGAAATAGAAGATGATCTGACCAAACAAGTGGCATTCTTCGAGTCTATCGGTAAAGAATATGAAGCCAAACGACTATATGAACGGGTGACTTACGATATGGAAATGATACGGGAGTTAGGGCATTGCTCCGGAATTGAGAACTATTCCCGTTATTTCGATGGTCGTGCTGCCGGCACTCGTCCTTATTGTCTGCTCGATTTCTTTCCGGATGATTTTCTGATTGTCATTGACGAAAGCCATGTAAGTGTACCTCAAATCCGTGCGATGTACGGAGGAGACCGTGCACGTAAAATCAATCTGGTGGAGTATGGTTTCCGATTGCCTGCGGCTATGGATAACCGTCCGTTAAAATTTGAAGAGTTTCAGGAAATGGCAAAACAGGTAATTTACGTCAGTGCCACACCGGCAGATTATGAACTGATTCAGTCTGAAGGTATCGTCGTAGAGCAGGTGATCCGTCCTACAGGACTGCTTGATCCTGTCATCGAAGTGCGCCCGAGCCTTAATCAGATTGACGACTTAATGGAAGAAATCCAGCTCCGCATTGAAAAGGAAGAACGCGTACTCGTCACCACACTAACCAAACGAATGGCAGAAGAACTGGCAGAGTATCTTCTTAATAATAATGTAAGATGTAACTATATCCATAGTGATGTCGATACATTGGAACGTGTGAAGATTATGGATGATCTCCGGCAAGGAATCTATGATGTGCTTATCGGAGTCAACCTGCTCCGTGAAGGACTCGATCTTCCGGAAGTGTCGCTCGTTGCTATTCTTGATGCCGACAAAGAAGGATTCCTCCGCTCCCACCGTTCACTGACGCAAACCGCAGGACGTGCTGCCCGTAATGTAAACGGCAAGGTAATCATGTATGCGGATAGGATGACGGATAGCATGAAACTGACGATTGACGAAACCAATCGCCGCCGGGAAAAACAGTTGGCATACAATGAAGCAAACGGAATTACTCCTCAACAGATTAAAAAGGCCAGAAACTTGTCGGTATTCGGTAATGCAAAAGAGGCGGATGAACTGCTAAAAGAAAGACATGCTTATGTAGAACCTTCTACTCCGAACATTGCAGCAGATCCGGTAGTGCAGTATATGAGTAAAGCGCAAATGGAAAAGAGTATCGAACGTACTCGCAAACTGATGCAGGAAGCAGCCAAGAAACTCGAATTTATTGAAGCTGCACAATACCGTGACGAGTTGTTGAAACTGGAAGATTTGATGAAAGAGAAATGGGGGTAAAAACTCCCCCTCTTCATATATTACATGAGAATTGCCAAGGGATAAAACTCTTAACAAACCTGTAACACAGGATTTAATCTATTAATTAGTGTTATAAAAACACCAATTAGCAGCTTATAATTTGCAAAGTTGCCAAAACTCCGTATCTTTGCACTGTGTTTTTCATAGTATTAGATTTAAGGTTAACAAAGGTTGGAGCAAGGCGTTGCTCCTTTTTTTATGTCTATACGTCATCTAAAACCTTTTCAACAACTATATCCATTAGAAGTGCACATTCACAATAAATGCTGCCTAACTTGATTATCAGACAGCATTTATATTTCAAAATTTACATCAATAAACCTTAGAGTGCTTTCTCAATAGCAGCTTTTATCAATGGCTCCATAATATCATACCCCTCGCCTGTCGGATGAACTCCATCTTTAGTATATTGGGGATTCAAGGCCTGATTTTCATCCACCATTGCCTTATAATAATTAACAAACGGAATTTTATTAGCTTTTGCATAAGCCTCTATCCGATCATTTAAAGATTTAATTTTCTGTGGAACATCTTTTATTTCCATTCTCCATTTAAATGCAGCGGCAGGCAATACGGAAGTCAGAATCACTTTTATCTTATTTGCTTTTGCCAATTCTGTCATAGAAACGATGTTTCCAAATGTATAATCTTCATTATAAGTTTGTGTATTTTCGGCGACATCATTGGTTCCGGCATTAATCACCACTAAAGCAGGAGAAAGATTAATCACATCTTCCCGAAAACGCAACAAGAATTGGTAAGAAGTCTGCCCACTGATTCCACGGCCGATATAACCGTTTGATTTGAAAAAGTCCGGATGAGTACGTACCCAGCCCTCCGTAATGGAATTTCCCATAAAAATAACTCGTTTGTCTTTCTTCGTCGCCTTTGGAAGTGCAGCATTTTGTTTTGAATAACGAGCTAAATTTCCAAAATCATTTTTCTGTGCATAGCTTTCTCCTATTGAGAAACTCAAGCAAACAACAGCCAATAACATCCATTGGCTTAATCTTCTTTTATCCATGTTTATATTAAGTATTAGTAATATGATATTTTGCGCAAAGATAAAAAAAACTCCATACATAGACGCCCAAAATATCGAATAACCGTTAAGACGAAAGAAGTTTTTCTTAATCTATGTTATATAACATGCTATTTTACTTGGATTATTTGCTAATTTCCCAAGAGTCCGTATCTTTGCACTGTGTTTTTCATAGTATTAGATTTAAGGTTAACAAAGGTTGGAGCAAGGCGTTGCTCCTTTTTTTATGCCTATATATTAGAAGTGAGTTTAACATACCTTGAATAAAAAGTGATATACATTTCTTTATTCCCAAATATAACTTTACCTTTACTGAAAAATCAGAATATGGCAAAGATTACAGTTCAGACCACAGACGTTACTATCTTAAAGATCAACGATACAGATTATATTTCTTTAACCGACATAGCTAAATACAAGACAACAGATGCTAATACTGTTATTGCCAACTGGCTACGTAATAGAATGACTATTGAATATCTAGGATTATGGGAAATATTATATAACCCCCATTTTAAACCCCTCGAATTCGAGGGGTTTAGAAAAGAAGCAGGTTTAAATGCATTCACTCTTTCTCCTCAAAAATGGATAGAAACGACCTGTGCTATTGGACTCATATCCAAATCCGGAAGATATGGCGGCACTTTTGCTCACAAAGATATTGCATTCAAATTTGCAAGTTGGATTTCTGTTGAATTTGAGTTATATATAGTAAAAGAATTCCAACGTCTCAAAGAGCAAGAGCAAGCTCAAATTGGTTGGTCAGCGAAGCGAGAACTATCTAAAATTAATTATCATATTCATACTGATGCAATCAAGCAGCATCTTATCCCTCAAGAAATCACCCCACAGCAAGCATCCATGATTTATGCCAGCGAAGCTGATATCCTTAATGTAGCTATGTTTGGAATGACAGCCTTAGAATGGCGTGATACACACCCTAATTTAAAAGGTAATATTCGTGATTATGCCTCAATCAATGAACTTATCTGCTTATCAAACATGGAAAATTTAAATGCCGTTTTCATAAATGAAGGTTTGACACCCAAAGACAGACTTATCAAATTAAATCAAATAGCAATTCAACAAATGAGCATACTAGAAGATATCAAAAATAAAAAGTTATTGAAATAATTTATGGAACAACAAATTCAACTCAACGACCACAACAAGCAGGAGTATCCTCCTATGCATACAGCAGAGCATTTACTCAATGCAACCATGGTGAAAACCTTTGGCTGCCCGCGTTCTCGCAATGCCCACATCGAAAGAAAAAAGAGCAAATGTGATTATATACTTTCGTCATGTCCGACAGCGGAACAGATCCAATCCATTGAAGAGATAGTAAATGAAGCAATTAGTCAAAACCTACCTGTGACTGTTGAGTATATGACACATGAACAGGCCAAAGACATAGTAGATTTAAGCAAACTACCTGCTGACGCAAGTCCTACCCTTCGCATTGTCCGCATTGGAGATTATGACGCCTGTGCCTGTATCGGATTGCATGTATCAAATACTTCTGAAATGGGAACTTTCAAAATCATTAGCTATGACTATGACGAAGAAAGGCAAACATTAAGAATGAGATTCAAACTAATCGAGAAGAAATAGACATATTATCAAATTAATATCTATCTTATATAAAATAAATAAAAATAGAATACATTTTGTCATCATTATTGCAAAATTGGCATTATTATAATGACAAATAGACAATTTTAGTCTCAAAAATCACTTGGCATGAGGTTTGCACTTATAGAAGCGAACAACGGTTCGAGAGCAGACGATGGAAACCGGGACAACCGGTACCATCAGAAGTGAAAATACCGAAGTTCAAGAATAATTAACTGAATGTTTAACTTAAAGATAGGAGACTAAAATTATGATGCCTGTTAGAAGAACTCAAAGTTGGTTACCAAGTATCTTTAATGATTTCTTTGATAACGATTGGATGGTAAAAGCAAATGCTACTGCACCTGCAATTAATGTTTTGGAAACAGAAAAAGAATACAAAGTGGAATTGGCTGCTCCGGGTATGACGAAGGATGATTTCAATGTTCGCATTGATGAAGACAATAACCTCGTTATCAGCATGGAGAAGAAGACAGAAAACAAGGAGGAAAAGAAAGACGGTCGCTATCTGCGTCGCGAATTCTCATACTCTAAGTTCCAGCAAACAATGATTCTACCGGATAATGTAGACAAAGAGAAAATTGCTGCATCTGTAGAACATGGCGTTCTAAATATCGAACTTCCGAAACTCTCTGAAGAAGAAGTAAAGAAGCCAAATAGACAAATCGAAATAAAGTAATACAGTAACCACTTACTATTCACCGGAGACGGTGATGAAAAGGATCAAAACAGCTCTCCCCCTTAAAGGGAAACGAGCTGTTTTTTTATTGTCTTTGCAGGCAATGCCGCCTTATTAACATAACATACCCACAGGGTTTTCGGACTGACCCCTTATTATCTTCAGTTGTTCTTCCGATAACTAATTACCGCCCAACTATTAAACACGACTGCAAAAAGCAACAATATTCCGAACTGCGGCAGCAAATCAAAGAAACCACTCCCCTTCAGATATATCATTCGCATCACCTCCATAAAATACTTCAAAGGATTGAATATCGTTATTATTTGTGCCCATTCCGGCATGCTGCTAATGGGGGTAAACAAACCGCTCATCAAAATCACCACCAACAAACAGAACCACATAACAAACATTGATTGCTGCATCGTTGCTGAATAGTTGGAAATGACTAGTCCGAAGCCGGACATCACCAGAACAAAAAGAACCGCGAAAAAGTAAATCAACAGAAAATGCCCGACAGGTACTATGCCATAAATTAACCAGGCTAATATGAAACACACCGTCAGCACCAGAAAACCAATCAGCCAATAAGGCAGGAGCTTTGCCAAAATAAAAACAAACTTCGGAACCGGAGTCACATTGATTTGTTCTATTGTCCCCACTTCCTTCTCGCTAACCACATTCAACGCAGGCAGGAAACCACAAATCAAAGTCAACAACATGACCATCAATGCCGGAATCATATAGAGCTTATAGTTTAGATTCGGATTAAATAATCCCTGCGTATCAACCTGTATGGAAGGGAAAGTGCCGGAAACGGTAGCTGCTTCGGGATGTTCCGAACGTAGTTCGGCTGCATAATCATTAATGATAGAAGACAAATAAGAACTGCCCAGACCGCCTTTCGTTCCATTCACGGCATTGGCCGCTATCAATATATGAGCATCCTCTCCATTCATCCAATCCCGTTCCAAATGCCTTGGAATTTCCATCACAATATCAGCCGTTCCAATTTCAATGTTTCGAAGACCTTCTTCATACGAGGCCGGTACTTCTACCAAACGAAAGTAAGTGGAGGCAGCAATCTTATTCACTAAACGTTGTGAAATAGCCGAATGGTCATTATCCACAATATTCAGCTGTATATTCTTGATTTCCAGATTTACCGCCCAAGGCATCAATAGCATAATCATGCATGGAAATACAAGAATCAATTTCGGAAGAAACGAATTGCGAAGCAATTGTTTAAACTCTTTTTCTATCAGAAACTTTATCATAAATAATTCTTCAATTTACTGATATGCTTATATGTCAATGCCATGTAGTATAACACAGCCAATTGGCACATTAACATATTATTCTTATCTACTCCAATCTATACTTGAATTTCTTGATACTAACCGTAATAAGTACCATCGCCATCAATAATAAGATACCAATCTCCTTATATACCAATACAACAGGCACTCCTTCAATCATCAACTTTCGCACAGCCTGAATATACCAACGTGCCGGAAGTATATCCGAGATCCACTGAAGTATCAACGGCATACTCTCAATAGGGAAAATCATCCCCGATAAAAGCATCGTGGGCATCATCAACATCAAACCGGAAACCAGCATGGCCGCAACCTGTGTACGCGTGACTGATGAAATCAATAAGCCCAACGCCAAGGATACGAAGATAAACAACAAAGAGACGGTTATCAACCAGAACAAACTTCCTACTACCGGAACATCCAGCACAAAGACCGAAAGTAAAAGAATTGTTATCAGATTGACAAACGACAACACAAAATAAGGCACAGCCTTTGCCAAAATAATAAATAATGGCTTCACAGGCGAAACCAGTAATACCTCCATGGTCCCCGTCTCTTTTTCACGAACAATGGAAATCGAGGTCATCATAGCGCAAATCAGCATCAGGATCAACCCCATTACCCCCGGAACAAAGTTATAAGCACTCTTCATTTGCGGGTTATACAACAGTTTTATATCCGACGTTAAACGGGCAGCCGACATATTGGGCGGCATCATTTCCTGACCTACCATAGAAACAATTCCCGTCGCATAATTAACCTGCGAAGTCGACATATTCGGATCTGTTGCATCTACTACCAGCTGCACATGAGCATCACCCGTATAGAGATCATCAACAAAACGTTCGCTAAAAACAATCGCCATATCAACCTTATTCTTCAGAAAAGCAGCTTCCATTTCCTGGGGCGAATGAAAACGCGCAGTAACGGTAAAGTACTCACTGGCGTCCAAACGATCAATTATTTTTCGCGTCACCACATCATTAGAAGGATCGAGTACCGCCAACCGGACATTTTTCACCTCTGTACTGATGGCAAAACCGAATAGTATAATTTGTACAACCGGCATCCCCAACAAAATCAGCATGGTTCGCCGGTCACGGAAAATATGATAAAATTCCTTCTTTACAAAAGCTATAAACTGTCTCATAATCAATCTGCTTTGCGCACCGCACCGCGGGCTAATTGCTGAAAAACATCATCCATCGTTTCTGCACCGAATTGTTGCTTCAGACGGGCAGGTGTATCAAGAGCTTTAATCTGACCGTCCACCATGATAGATATCCGGTTACAATATTCCGCTTCATCCATATAATGGGTAGTGACAAATATGGTGATTCCCTGGTCGGCTGCCTGATAAATCAATTCCCAGAACTGCCTTCTCGTAGCGGGATCTACTCCACCCGTCGGCTCATCCAGAAAAACAATTCTCGGCTCGTGGAAGATTGAAACTGAAAAAGCTAATTTCTGCTTCCACCCCACCGGAAGGCTCTTCACCAAAGTATCCCGCTCGTCAGCAAGCCCCAGGCGATCCAACAATTCTTCTGTCTTCCGCTCTATTTCTTGCTCTTTCATCCCATAAATCCCGGCAAACAGACGGATATTCTCCCACACTTTCAAATCTTCATACAGCGAAAATTTCTGGCTCATATAGCCGATATGCTTCTTTACTTGTTCAGCTTCCCGGAAAATATCATATCCTGCCACCTTTCCTATGCCTGATGTCGGTTTGCTCAATCCACAAAGCATGCGCATGGCTGTAGTCTTTCCGGCACCGTTAGCACCCAGGAAGCCAAATATCTCTCCCCGGTTCACCTGAAAAGAGATATGATCTACCGCTGTAAAATTGCCAAAACACTTTGTCAACTGCTCCACTTCAATAACCGGAGCAGTTTCATGCCTCACCTCCTCCCGTTCCAAAGAAGGCGGGCAAAGGATGGATGCAAATTGCTGAAGAATACGCTCGGGGGTATCAATGCCATGAATCTTTCCATGATTGATAAAAGCAATCCGGTCACATTGCCGGGCTTCATCCATGATGGGAGTAGAAACAACAATGGTAATACCCTGTTCCCGCAAGTTCCGGAGCATTTGCCAAAATTCCTTGCGCGACACAGGATCCACTCCGGTAGTGGGTTCATCCAGAAATAAAATATCAGGCTTATGGATCAAAGCGCAACTCAATGCCAGTTTCTGCTTCATACCACCCGACAAAGCTCCTGCCCTTCTTTTCCTGAACGGTTCTATCTGCTGATAGATATCTTTAATTAAATCATAGTTCTCCTGAACAGTCGTATGGAATACGGTAGCGAAAAACTCCAGATTCTCCTCTACTGAAAGATCCTGGTAAAGTGAAAAACGACCGGGCATATATCCAACCTTCGTACGAATCGGTCTATATTCTGTTGCCACATCCAGTCCGCCAATCGTGGCCGTTCCCTTATCTGCCAGCAGCAAAGTAGTCAGAATACGGAATAAGGTACTCTTACCGGCACCGTCAGGACCTATCAGCCCAAAGATCTCTCCCCGTTCTACCACAAAAGAAACCTCTTTCAGCGCTTCCACCGTTCCATAGCTCTTGCCGACTTCTTTCACAACCACTATGGGTACATCCTTCTCCATTTCCCTGACTTTAATTTTTAATCTTCATTCTTTAATTTCACTCCGCCATACATACCAATCTTCAACGCTCCGTCGTTCTTCACCGCAATCTTCACTGCATATACCAGATTAGCACGTTCATTCTTCGTCAGAATTGTTTTTGGAGTGAATTCCGAACGATCGGAAATCCAGGTCACTTCCCCCGGATAGGCTTTCTGCTCCGAGTTGCCATAGTCAGCATACACAGTCACTTGATCTCCCAGTTTCACTTGCGACAACTGTTCGGAAGTGATGTAAGCCCTTAAATACATACGTTCCACTTCGCCTACCTTAAATAAAGGCTTGCCTATCGCCGCCAATTCACCGGCTTCCGCATATTTAGCCAATACTATACCTGCGATAGGTGACTGAACATGACATTTAGCTAACTGATCCTCCACTTGCGCTACCTGTATAGCAACCGAATTGCCTTGTTCTGTAAGGCTATTCGTACTATTACGCAACGATGATTCCTGTGCAACGAGCTGCCGTTCGAGTAATTTGACTTGCGCGTCCCAATCATCCAGTTGTTTTTGATTGGCCGCACCTGCAGCAAGCAAGTTTTCCACCCGTTTCCTCTCACGCTCTGCCGTGACAATTTGCTGTTTGGTAGCGGCAATCTGTTTGGCAAGATCAGGACGCTGGTTTTCTACTGATTTCATACTGGCTTCCAATTGCAGTTTCTTTAAATACAATTGTACCGTATCTACCAACCCGATCTCCTCACCCGCTTCCAGCTTTGTACCCTCTTCTACTTCCAGTCGTAGCAATTTTCCGGCAGCCTCGGCGGACACTATTACTTCCGTAGCTTCAAATGTACCGGTTGCGTCATAATCAGGTGTTCCATTTCCACAGGCAGATAACATCATCAGCGTTATCCCCCACATTCCTATTTTTGTTATTCTTTTCATATCCGGAGAAGTTATATTAATCATTTATTGTATATTTCAATTGATAAATTCCCATTAACCGTTGAATCTCATGCATGGCTTTCGACTGACGCGCCAAGCTCTCATTAGTCAGTTCACGTAACATTTCAGTCACGGTCAATGTTCCATTTGCCACCTTTGCTTCGGCAGCTTTACGGATATTTGTACGCAACCGGATTATTTCATCATCATCCCGCATTTGCTTCTCCAAAGAATGGATAGCCTGATCCTGCTGCGTCATTTCCAGTCTTGTATTGAAAAGGAATACATCCCGGTTATTATCCAGTTGCCGCCTTTTCTTCTCGATCACCCGACGGTCATTTTTCAAAGTATACAGACTACCGAAATTCCATGAAAGCCGGACACCTGCCATATAATAAGGAGAGAATTCATTCTTCAGCATATTCAATCCGGGATTTCCGTATGCCCCCTGTACAAACAGTCCGAACTGCGGAAGATGACGCACATTCAAAGCCTTCTCCTGCACTTGCAGTCCGGCTCCCTGTGCATCAAACAAAGCCAACTCCGGCCGACGAATCTCACTGACAGCCGAAACCGTACTTTGAGGTACAGGTTTCTCCAGCACCGTCTCCGGAGACAGTGCTTCTCCTACCAACAGCGAAAGCATTTTCAAATAAGCTGCCCGTGATGATACTAAATCAATTCTTTTCTGTTTTGTATTCAACTGCTCCACTTTCACTGCATCCAAATCAGCTTGATTGGCTATTCCATTTTCCACATAAGCAGTAATCTGACGATAATTTCTCTCTAACTCATCTTGTAACAATGTATTCTGTTTGATTTGCTCGTCCAGCAGGAGAATTCCAAAATAAAGATCATTCACACGGTCATTCAGCGCATACATATCTACATTCAGTTTTTCTTTCTCCACTTCAGCCTCTGCAATCGTCTGCTTCTTCTGCATACGGATTCCTCCCCCGTCCCATATCTTCTGTTGCAACTCCAACATGACCTGATATTGGTCTTTGGGCAATCCTTTTAAATCTACTCCGGGAAGTTTTACCGGAATTTCTGTGACATCACTTTGATAAGAGGCCTTAGCCGAAAGAGCAAATTGAGGTAAATATCCCTTGGCTGCATTTTCCAGATTATATTCCTTTGTCTTCTCCACTAAACCATACTGATGTACCAGCGGATAATTGTCCTGCGTCTTCCGCTGACATTCTTCCAATGTTATCTGCGCATACGCTCCTGCTACATACAGTAAAAAGGAGAAACTGAAAATCATTCTTTTCATATCCATTATTTCTTTGGTTTCTTCGAAAGACAAAGATAGGGATTTCCTGAATACAGTCACTCTCTATGAGTTGGCAAAATGTTCTGAAGAGATAATGGATAAAATGATGAGAAAAATTAAAGAAAAAGTAGCCTAAAATTGCTTTTATGTAATTTATAAGTTACCTTTGTAAAATGAAAGTAAGAGAAGTCATAACATATAAAGAATATTTTGATGATTTTTTCAAGAAACAACCACAGAAGGTTCGCGATAAAATCATCAAAGTGCTAGATATTATCGAGCAGATAGACCGAATCCCAACGACATATCTAAAATACATAGAAGGTACTAATGGACTATTTGAGGTTCGCGTGCAACTAGGCAATAATATCTTCCGCATTTTTTGTTTCTTTGACGGTAATAAATTGGTTGTTTTGTTAAGTGGCTTTCAGAAAAAGACACAAAAAACACCACCAGAAGAAATAAAAAGAGCAGAACGGCTTATGACCGACTATTATAAAGAAAAAGAAAAGGAGATTTTAGAATGAATACAAAGACATTAGACCAAATTAAAAATGAGTATTACGGTGAAGTTGGAGCACCGGAACGAGACAGGCTTGAGCGAGAACTTGAGGCTTTGCGCATTGGCTTTAAGATACGAAGTGCCAGAGAAAAATTAGAGATGACACAAGCAGAGCTTGCAAGTCGCATTGACAAGAAACGTACATTCATATCAAAAGTTGAAAACGATGGAGAAAATATTACTCTCAAAACATTATTTGATATTGTAGAACGTGGACTTGGTGGAAAATTAAATATCGAAGTGCAATTATAAAAATAATGCCGGAGTGCTTAACTCCGGCTTTCAATTGAATATCAAACGAATGACAGGAATGACACCACACGAATATCAGCAAACGAAATAATCTTTATTTCGAGAACTCTTTAATCCGTTGTTCCTCTTCCAATTTACAAATCAGTAATGTATTATCTTTCTCCGCGATGATATATCCATCCAGTCCTTGAACGACAACTCGTTTTTCTTCGCTGGCATGCACAATACAATTCTTACTGTCATACAAACGTATATCGGTTCCTACCGTAGCATTTCCCGATTTATCCTGTGGCAAAAGACCGCGAAGTGCTCCCCATGTGCCTAAATCCGACCAGCCGAAAGAAGCCGGTAACACGTAAATTGCCTCCGCTTTTTCCATCACCGCATAGTCGATAGAAATACTTTCGCAAGTCGGGAACAACTTTTTGATTGTTTCATTTTCTTTTTCCGTATAGAAATCCGGGAAAATACGGTCAAAAATCTGTGCGATACCCGGAGCATATACACGCATCACGGAAGTGATAGTACGCACGTTCCACACAAAGATTCCCGCATTCCAGAAGAAATTACCTTCCGCCAAATACTTTTCTGCTGTCTCTTTATCGGGTTTTTCCTTGAATGCGTCTACTGTATAAATTTCTTTATCTGTTTGAAGCTGGTTGGCAGCAGCAATATATCCGTAGCCTGTCTCCGGACGAGTCGGTCGAATACCTATTGTGACAATAGCACTGCTATCATCCGTAAAACGAAGTGCTTTCTCCATCACTCTACGGAACTCGCCCGTATCGATGACTAATGCATCCGAAGGAGTTACTACAATGTTAGCATGGGGATGCTTCTTTTTGATTTTCCAGCAAGCAAATGCGATACAAGGTGCAGTATTTCGTGCACAAGGTTCCGCTAAAATATTACTTTCCGGAATTTCCGGCAACTGCTCCCGAACAATATCAATGTATTTTTCAGAAGTTACCACCCACATATTTTCCCTGGGGCAAACACCATCAAACCGGTCTGCCGTCAATTGAATCAGTGACCGGCCACATCCCATTACATCAATAAATTGTTTAGGACATTCCGGAGTGCTCATCGGCCAGAAACGGCTCCCTATGCCACCAGCCATTATTACAACATGATTATCCATACCTATCATCCTCCTGTAAAAAAAAATATTATTTAAATAAGCGCGCAAGTTACATTAAAATGTCCAAAACAGCAAATAAAGACCAAGAGTATTTAATTTTCCAACTGAATAATCGAAAAATTGTATTTCTACAATAATAGACAAAGGCCGCTCTCGAATAATAAGAACGACCTTTGTCTTTTCATTTCAATAGAATATAATCATCTTATTTATATTCTGCCCAGCTCTTGATAGCTATATCATCCACACTCATTGTACAGAAAGCATTGATAAATGCACTAGCCAGACGAGCGTTCGTAATCAATGGTACATTCAAATCAATGGCAGCGCGACGGATTTTATACCCATTACTTAATTCTCCGGCAGTCAAGTTCTTCGGTATATTGACTACCATATCTATTTCCTTACTATGAAGCATCTCCAACGCCTGCGGATGTCCCTCTTCACTCGGCCAATAAACATGAGTACTCTCAATACCGCTCTCGGCAAGCGCTTTATGTGTACCGCCCGTCGCAAAGAGTTTATATCCCTTATTCACCAACATACGGGCTGCATCCATCATATCGGCTTTCTGTTTCATGGTACCCGTGGAAAGCAAGATATTCTTTTTCGGAATACGATAGCCTACAGAAAGCATTGCTTTCAATACGGCACAAGAAGTATCCATACCAATACAACCTACTTCACCGGTGGAAGCCATATCTACTCCCAACACCGGATCGGCTTTCTGCAAACGGTTGAAGGAGAATTGGGAAGCCTTGATTCCCACATAGTCCAGTTCGAAAAGATTCTTTTCCGGTTTTTCGACAGGCAGGCCAAGCATAACTTTGGTTGCCAGTTCAATAAAGTTGATCTTCAGTACCTTGCTGACAAATGGGAAAGAACGACTGGCACGCAAGTTACATTCAATCACCTTGATATCATTGTCTTTCGCCAAATACTGAATATTAAACGGACCAGAGATATTCAAAGCCTTGGCAATCTCACGGCTGATACGCTTAATACGACGAACAGTTTCTACATATAGCTTCTGTGGCGGGAACTGAATAGTCGCGTCACCGGAGTGTACTCCTGCAAATTCGATATGCTCACTAATAGCGTATGCCACAATTTCGCCATTCTGCGCCACGGCATCCATTTCTACTTCCTTGGCATGTTCAATAAACTGACTTACTACTACCGGATGTTTTTTCGAGACATTGGCTGCCAGTTTCAGGAAACGTTCCAGTTCTTCCTGATTGGAACAAACATTCATTGCAGCTCCCGAAAGCACGTATGACGGACGGACAAGTACGGGGAAACCTACTTCTTCAACAAACTCCTGAATGTCATCCATAGATGTTAATTCACGCCAACGGGGCTGATCCACACCGATACGGTCGAGCATGGCAGAGAATTTCTCACGGTCTTCAGCGTTGTCAATGCTCTTGGCACTTGTGCCAAGGATATTGATATTCTGTGCATCCAGACGCAAAGCAAGATTATTTGGAATCTGACCACCGGTAGATACAATTACCCCATGCGGATTCTCCAGCTCCAGAATATCCATCACACGTTCAAAAGTCAATTCGTCAAAGTACAAGCGATCGCACATATCGTAGTCCGTAGATACAGTTTCAGGATTATAATTAATCATCACGCTGCGCCATCCTTCTTTACGAATAGTATTCAAAGCCTGCACACCGCACCAGTCAAATTCTACGGAAGAACCGATACGATAAGCACCGGACCCCAATACGACAATGGATTTATGGTCGCCCAAGTAATGAACATCATTTGCCACGCCGCTATAAGTAAGATACAGATAATTGGTTTGTGCCGGATATTCGGCTGCCAAAGTATCAATCTGCTTCACTACCGGAAGAATACCCGCCCCTTTACGATGTTTGCGGACATAAAGAATACCATCCTCCATATCACCTTCGTAGCCGATGGCACGGGCAACCTGGAAATCAGAGAAACCTTGAACCTTGGCTTTACGAAGCAGTTCGTTTGGCAGATCGGCTATTTGTTTGTGATTATTTCCCCAGCTATGCAGTTCTTCGGAAGTCTGCATGATATTCATCAATTTCTGAAGGAACCATTTATCAATCTTAGTCAGTTCGTGTACCTGATCGATGGTGTAGCCGGCACGAAAAGCCTTCGAGATAACAAAAATACGTTTATCAGTCGGTTCGCGCAAAGCCTTGTCGATGTCGGAAATAACTAGCTCCTTATTTTCTACAAATCCGTGCATTCCCTGTCCGATCATGCGGAGCCCTTTCTGGATAGCTTCTTCAAAAGTACGACCGATAGCCATCACCTCACCGACAGATTTCATAGAAGATCCCAATTCTTTATCTACACCGTGGAACTTACCCAAATCCCAACGTGGAATCTTACATACAACATAGTCCAGTGCCGGTTCGAAAAAAGCAGAAGTAGTCTTTGTTACAGAGTTCTTCAGGTCGAAGAGTCCGTAACCCAGTCCCAATTTGGCCGCAACGAAAGCCAGCGGATAACCCGTTGCCTTAGATGCCAAAGCCGATGAACGGGAAAGACGGGCATTTACTTCAATCACCCGATAATCTTCGGATTCGGGGTCGAAGGCATATTGTACATTACATTCGCCCACAATACCGATGTGGCGGATGATACGTATTGCCAGTTCCCGAAGTTTATGATATTCTTTGTTAGTAAGCGTTTGTGACGGAGCAATAACGATAGATTCACCGGTATGAATACCCAGCGGGTCGAAGTTTTCCATATTACAAACTGTGATACAGTTGTCGAAACGGTCGCGCACCACTTCATATTCCACTTCTTTCCAACCACGAAGAGATTTTTCCACCAATACCTGCGGAGAGAAAGAGAACGCTTTTTCTACAAGAATATCCAGTTGCTCTTCGTTATCACAGAAGCCGGAGCCCAAGCCACCCAATGCATACGCCGCCCGGACAATTACCGGATAACCCAGTTCTTTTGCTGCGCGACGGGCATCTTCCACATTTTCTACGGCTTCACTCTTAATGGTCTTTACATTGATTTCATTCAATTTCTGAACAAAAAGTTCACGATCCTCGGTATCCATAATGGCTTGTACCGGAGTACCGAGTACTTTTACATTATATTTTTCAAGAATACCTTCTTTGTACAATGCCACTCCACAGTTCAAGGCTGTCTGACCACCGAACGCCAGCATAATGCCTTCCGGTTTTTCTTTCTGAATCACTTTCTCTACGAAATACGGAGTCACCGGAAGGAAGTAGATTTGATCCGCCACTCCTTCGGACGTCTGTACCGTAGCAATATTAGGATTGATAAGAATCGTTTCAATGCCTTCTTCTTTCAAGGCTTTGAGTGCCTGCGAACCGGAATAGTCAAACTCACCGGCCTCACCGATCTTCAGGGCACCGGAACCCAACAACAATACTTTCTTTATATTTTCTTTCATTGATTCTACTTTCTAGTTCACCACAGATTACACAGATTAACACAGATTTTTTATAATCCGTGATGAATATGGGTTATAATAGTTTTACAAATTCGTCGAACAGGAATTCCGTATCCGTAGGTCCACTCGCTGCTTCCGGATGGAATTGTGCAGAAAACCAAGGGTTTCTTTTATGCTTGATTCCTTCGTTAGAGCCATCATTCATATTAATAAATAACGGTTCCCAATCTGCACTCAACGTATTATTGTCTACGGCATAACCGTGATTTTGCGAAGTGATGAAGCAACGTTCCGTACCTACCATACGCACCGGTTGGTTGTGGCTACGGTGACCGTATTTCAATTTATAAATCTTGGCTCCTCCGGCTTTCGATAGCAGTTGGTTACCCATGCAGATTCCGAAAATAGGCAGTTTCTCGTTTACCATTGCCTTGCGGATATTCTGCACCGCAGCATCACAGGTATCCGGATCCCCAGGTCCGTTAGAAATAAACAGTCCGTCAAATTCGAGTCCGTTATAATCATAATCCCAAGGTACACGGATCACCTCTACATTACGTTTCAGCAGACAACGAATGATATTAGTCTTCACACCGCAATCTACCAGGACAACTTTTTTTAATGAAGAATGAGGAATGAAGAATGAAGAATTAGCTGCGCTGTGGCTGCTTGTTCCACTAGGGAAATAATGAATAATTTCTTTACAGGAAACCTGGTCTACATAGTTTATATCGCTATAAGACGGAAATTCTTCATTCTTCATTCTTAATTCTTCATTTTCAAATACTATTTTCCCCATCATTACTCCATGTTCACGAAGCACTTTAGTCAGCTCACGTGTATCAATGCCTGTAATGCCGGGAACTTGCTCCCGTTTCAACCAGTCACCGAGGCTCTCCACAGCGTTCCAATGGCTGTATTCATAAGAATAGTCACTTACGATAATCGCTTCCGCGTGGATCTTTTCACTTTCCATGAAAGTGGCAAGTCCATTCGGCTCGATAGTAAAAGGAGGAACACCGTAGTTACCTACCAAAGGATAGGTAAGCGTCATCAACTGTCCGGCGTATGAAGGGTCAGTGAGGCTCTCCGGGTATCCGGTCATGGCAGTATTAAACACTACTTCGCCCGCCACCGGCTTCTCGTAGCCAAACGACTTACCGGAAAACCGGCTCCCGTCGTCAAGGATTAATGTCACATTTCTCATTCTTATTATTGAATCGTTGTATGGTTGTTAGAATTGATACATTTGTTCTATATAGTCGATGAACGCCCGGTTCACCATTTTCACACCACCCGGTGTAGGGTAGTTACCGCTAAAATACCAGTCGCCTTTATGATGCGGACAAGCCTCGTGCAATCCCTCCAACGGTTGATAGACGATTTCCACTTTCGCCTTGGTTCCCTTGGGTGTCAGCAGTTCTACCATTTTGGCAGAGATTTCCTCATCAGTGAACGGAGCATAAATGTCTTTCACATAGTTTACCATCTGCTCTTTCGGCAGTCCTACCTGCTCTTTCGATTTACGGTAGGCGGCCGCAATCACATCTTTCATATCGCGTTCCTTTAAAAGTTCGACAGCAGCCCTGAAGGCGATAAACTCGCTCATCTTTGCCATATCAATACCGTAATAGTCAGGATAACGCACCTGCGGAGAAGAAGATACGATGACAATCTTCTTCGGACCGAGACGGTCGAGAATACCGATAATACTTTGTTTCAGCGTAGTACCGCGCACAATGCTGTCGTCGATAATCACCAGATTATCAACACCGGGTACAAGACTTCCGTATGTAATATCATACACATGGGCAGCCAAATCATTACGGCTGTTTCCTTCGGCAATAAACGTACGGAGCTTAATATCCTTGATTGCCACCTTTTCGCTACGAATACGACGGGAAAGAATAACTTCCAACTCCTCCATATTCGGGTTATGCCCCAATGCAGCGATCTGCTGCACTTTCTCCTCATTCAAGTAATCATCCAGTCCCTGCAACATTCCGTAGAAAGCAACCTCTGCAGTGTTGGGAATAAAAGAGAAGACCGTATGATCGATGTCATTATTGATTGCTTTCAGTATTTTCGGAACCAACTTTTCGCCCAGCCGTTTCCTTTCTTTATAAATATCGACGTCACTGCCACGGGAGAAATAGATACGTTCGAAAGAACAAGCCTGATTTTCACGCGGCTTATTGATTTGCGAAGTACGGATCTTTCCCTCTTTGCTAATCAACAATGCCTGCCCCGGTTGCAGTTCCTTGATTTCCTCAAACGGAACATTCAAAGCTGTCTGGATAACCGGACGTTCGGAAGCAAGAACAGCTATCTCGTCATCCTGATACCAAAATGCAGGCCGGATGCCCCACGGGTCACGAATAGCGAAAGATTCACCGCTTCCGGTCAATCCGCAAATAACATACCCCCCATCCCATTCGCGACTGGAAGTACGCAGTACGTTTGCCAAATCAATATGTTCTTCTATATAATGCGTGATGCCCATGCCCGTAAGCCCTTCGGCTTCGGCAAGATTGAATACACGCTCCACTTCACGGTCAAGACGGTGTCCCACCTGTTCCAACATGATATATGTATCGGCATATTTACGCGGATGCTGACCAATGGCAGTGATACGGGCAAATATTTCGTCTACATTCGTCATATTGAAGTTTCCGCAAAGAGCGAGATTCTTGGCACGCCAGTTATTTCTTCTTAAAAATGGATGCACGTATGAGATTCCGGATTTTCCCGTAGTGGAATAACGAAGATGCCCCATATATACTTCCCCGGCAAAAGGCAGGACTCGTTTGGCATACGCAGCATCATGCAACTGTTCGGGAGTGAGCTCCTTAAAGTTGTTTTGAACATTTTCAAAAATCTCCGTAATAGCTCCGGAGCCTAAAGCACGTTCACGAAACATATATTCTTCACCCGGATTTGCTTCCAGTTTCACACATGCCAATCCCGCACCTTCCTGTCCACGGTTATGTTGTTTCTCCATCAACAGGTAGAGCTTATTAAGACCGTACATCCATGTTCCATACTTTTTCTCGTAATACTCCAACGGTTTAAGCAAGCGTATCATGGCAACGCCACATTCATGTTTCAATTGTTCCATCTATACTATTTACGATTTGACGATTTACTATTTACGATTTAAATTACCACCTGCCAATCAAACAACTTACTATCTATCATTGATTCTTCAATCGTAAATCGTAAATTGTCTAATTGTAAATCACATTACTCTACCGTTACCGACTTCGCCAGATTTCTCGGCTGGTCTACATCCATCCCCTTACATACCGCAATGTGATAAGCAAGAAGTTGGAGAGGTACCGTAGTAATTAACGGATCGAGACACTCTATTGTTTCAGGAAGTTCGATACTACAATCGGCAATCTTGCTGATAACCGTATCTCCCTTCGTAACGAACGCAATCACTTTTCCCTTCCTCGCCTTGATCTCCTGAATATTACTTAGCACTTTTTCGTACAGTCCATTCTGCGTGGCAATCACCACTACCGGCATTTCCGCGTCAATCAAGGCAATCGGTCCGTGCTTCATCTCGGCAGCCGGATAACCTTCGGCGTGAATATACGATATTTCTTTCAATTTCAATGCACCTTCCAATGCAACAGGATAACTATATCCGCGTCCTAGGTAAATAAAGTTATGTGCATACGTGAACGTTTTCGATAACTCCGCCAGGGTATCATTCAGTTTCAGCACTTCTTTCATCTTCTCCGGAATATGATTTAATTCCTGTACTATTGAAAGATAATGCCGTTCGTCAATTGTTCCTTTCGCTTTGGCAAGCGTCAATGCCAGCATTGCCAACACAGTGACCTGTCCGGTAAACGCTTTGGTGGAAGCGACTCCGATTTCCGGACCTACATGGATATACGAACCGGTGTGAGTAGCACGGGGAATAGAAGACCCGATAGCATTGCAAATACCATATATAAATGCTCCGCGGCTTTTTGCCAATTCCACAGCAGCCAAAGTATCCGCAGTCTCACCGCTTTGGGAGATTGCTATCACTACATCCTGTCCGTCAATCACCGGATCACGGTAACGGAATTCGGAAGCATACTCCACTTCCACCGGTATGCGGCAGAAACTTTCAATCAGATGCTTACCAATCAGTCCGGCATGCCAGGAAGTTCCGCAGGCAACGATAATAAACCGCTTGGCATTCAGTAGCTTTTCCCGATGATCGATCACAGCGGAAAGTACCACATTGTCTGCTTCCACATTGATACGTCCGCGCATACAATCATGAATACAATCGGGCTGTTCGAAAATCTCTTTCAACATAAAATGCGGATATCCCCCTTTTTCCAGCTGGCCGAGATTAAGCTCCACCTTTTTAATTTCAGGTGTCATTTCAACATTACTCAAGTTGACCACCTTCAATTCTTTTCCCAGATGGAGAACAGCAATTTCTCCGTCTTCCAGATAAACCACCTTATCTGTATATTCTACAATCGGAGTGGCATCCGAAGCAAGGAAGAACTCGTCCGCTCCAATCCCCACTACCAGCGGGCTACTCTTACGGGCAGCAATAATCTCATCGGGATGCTCTTTATCAAGAATCGCAATCGCATAGGCACCAATCACTTCTCCCAACGCCAATTGAACGGCTGTCAGCAAACTGACTTGATTAGTGACTTTCATGTATTCTATTAATTGAACAAGGACTTCGGTATCTGTACTACTTTTAAAAATATAGCCTTTGGCTTGAAGTTTTTCTTTGAGAACGGCGTAGTTTTCAATAATACCGTTATGAATGAGAGCGAGCTTTTCGGAAGAAGAGTAATGAGGGTGGGCGTTAGCGGAACAAGGTTCCCCGTGAGTAGCCCAACGAGTATGGGCAATTCCGATTGTACCGGAAATATCTTTTTGTGTGACGAAATTTTCAAGATCGGAGACTTTTCCTTTCGTCTTATACACATTTAACTGTCGGTCATCACTGATGATTGCTACCCCCGCGCTATCATATCCACGATACTCCAGTCGCTTCAGCCCTTTTATAAGGATAGGGTAGGCTTTTCGTTTACCAATATAGCCTACTATTCCACACATATTATGATATTTTTATTTCGACTGCAAATATACACATTACAAATAACATAAAGACAACAAAAAGCATATTTATTTGACAGAAACGCATAAAAAAGTTGTAAACACATCAAAAAGTTAAATAATATATTATTTTTAGCTCAAAAAGAAACAAATTACAATTAACTCACCATTAACCCAAAAGAGCTAACAAATTAAAAGTAAATCTCCTTCTTTTAATTACAAATTAGAAGAAGACAGGCTCTTCTTTTAATTTCGCGTTACAGAAAACTTACATTTTACTATCATTTTGAAATTAAACTACTAACTTTGCCGAACAAATTGACACTTCAATTAGGTATTATCATACAATAAAGCTAGTAAGAATGAAGAAACAAGAACTTTTTAACAACGTAACAGAAGGATCCCCTTACCAACGACAGCCCAAACAGATGGGCTTGTACAATGCGGCATACGAACACGATGCCTGCGGTGTTGGTATGCTGGTAAACATTCATGGAGAAAAGTCACACGACATTGTTGAGTCGGCTTTAAAGGTATTAGAGAACATGCGCCACCGTGGCGCCGAAGGTGCGGATAACAAAACCGGCGACGGTGCAGGTATCATGCTGCAAATTCCGCATGAGTTTATTTTATTGCAAGGTATTCCTGTACCCGAAAAAGGACGGTACGGCACAGGATTGTTATTTTTGCCGAAAAATGAGAAAGACCAGGCAGCCATTTTAAGTATCATTATTGAAGAAATTGAAAAAGAAGGACTCACATTGATGCATCTGCGCAATGTGCCCACCTGCCCTGAAATTCTAGGAGAATCTGCTTTGGCAAACGAACCTGACATCAAGCAGGTGTTTATCACCGGATTTACAGAAACGGAAACGGCCGACCGGAAGTTATATCTGATCCGGAAAAGAATCGAGAATAAGGTCAGATTGTCATCCATTCCGACAAAGGACGATTTTTATGTTGTTTCGCTTTCTACAAAAAACATTATATATAAAGGTATGCTTTCGTCGTTGCAACTGCGCAACTACTATCCGGACCTGACGAATAGCTATTTTACCAGCGGACTGGCACTGGTGCACTCCCGTTTCAGTACCAATACATTCCCTACATGGGGATTGGCACAACCATTCCGCCTTCTGGCACACAACGGTGAAATCAACACGATCCGTGGTAACCGCGGATGGATGGAAGCCCGCGAAAGCGTACTCTCCACTCCTACCTTGGGTGACATAAAAGAACTTCGCCCGATTATACAACCGGGCATGAGCGACAGTGCTTCCCTGGACAATGTACTGGAGTTCCTGGTGATGTCGGGGTTGAGCCTGCCACACGCTATGGCTATGCTCGTGCCGGAATCTTTCAACGAAAAGAATCCCATCAGCGAGGATCTGAAATCATTCTACGAATACCACTCTATCCTGATGGAACCGTGGGACGGACCGGCTGCACTTCTCTTCAGTGACGGACGATTTGCCGGAGGTATGCTCGACCGCAACGGTCTGCGCCCTGCCCGTTATCTGATTACTAAAAACGATATGATGGTAGTGGCTTCGGAAGTCGGTGTGATGGATTTCGAACCGGGAGACATCAAAGAAAAAGGTCGCTTACAGCCCGGTAAGATTTTGCTGGTAGATACAGAAAAAGGTGAAATTTATTATGATGGCGAACTGAAAAAACAGTTGGCTGAAGCCAAACCTTACCGCACCTGGTTGTCTACGAACCGAATCGAACTGGATGAACTGAAGAGCGGACGCAAAGTACCTCATCATGTCGAAAACTACGACTGTATGCTTCGCACTTTCGGCTACTCCAAAGAGGATATCGAAAAACTGATTATGCCGATGGCAAGCACCGGAGCAGAACCGATCCATTCAATGGGTAATGATACTCCGTTAGCTGTACTTTCGGATAAGCCGCAATTGCTTTACAACTATTTCCGGCAGCAATTTGCACAAGTGACCAATCCTCCCATCGACCCGCTCCGCGAAGAACTGGTAATGTCATTGACAGAATACATCGGGGCAGTCGGCATGAATATCCTGACACCCAGTGAGAGTCATTGCAAAATGGTCCGCCTCAATCATCCGATTTTGAGCAACACACAACTGGATATTCTTTGTAATATCCGCTATAAAGGTTTCAAAACAGTCAAACTGCCCATGTTATTTGAAGCGGAGAAAGGGAAAGCCGGATTGCAGGAGGCACTGAACAGCCTCTGTAAAATGGCGGAAGAATCTGTGACGGAAGGCGTAAACTACATTGTCCTGACCGACCGTGACGTGGATATTACCCATGCCGCTATTCCTTCATTGCTGGCGGTAAGCGCCGTTCATCACCATCTGATTTCAGTCGGCAAACGTGTACAAACAGCATTGATTGTAGAAAGCGGTGAAATACGTGAGGTGATGCACGCTGCGTTATTACTGGGGTTCGGAGCAAGTGCCCTGAATCCTTACATGGCATTCGCCGTTCTCGACCGCTTGGTTAAAGACAGGGATATTCAGTTGGATTATGCCACTGCTGAAAAGAATTATATCAAATCCATCTGCAAAGGCTTGTTTAAAATCATGAGCAAAATGGGGATCTCTACCATCCGCTCTTATCGTGGCGCAAAAATCTTCGAAGCTGTCGGTTTGAGCGAAGAATTGAGTAAGGCCTATTTCGGTGGACTCGGTTCGCCCATCGGAGGTATTCGCCTGGAAGAAATAGCCAGAGATGCCATTGCTTTCCACAAGGAAGGAGTGGGAGAAGTTGAGAGTGAAGAGTTGAGAGTGGAGAGTGAGGCTCCGCATGGCAACTCTCAACTCTCAACTCTCCATTCTCAACTTCTTACCGGTTTGTATGCTTTCCGTAAAGACGGAGAAGAGCATGCATGGAATCCGGAAACAATCAGTACACTGCAATTGGCTACACGGATGGGGAGTTATAAAAAGTTTAAAGAATATACTCATTTGGTAGACGAAAAAGAGAAGCCTATTTTCCTTCGTGACTTCTTGGGATTCCGTCGTGATCCGATTTCGATCGATCAGGTAGAACCGGTGGAAAACATTCTGCATCGTTTCGTCACGGGGGCCATGTCTTTTGGTTCTATCAGCAAAGAGGCTCATGAGGCAATGGCTATTGCCATGAATAAAATTCACGGACGCAGTAATACCGGTGAAGGTGGTGAGGACGCTGCCCGTTTCCAACCACTGCCCGATGGCAGTTCCTTACGAAGTGCAATCAAGCAGGTAGCTTCCGGACGTTTCGGTGTAACGGCAGAATATTTGGTTAATGCGGACGAGATTCAGATTAAGATAGCACAGGGGGCAAAGCCGGGTGAAGGCGGACAACTTCCGGGATTTAAAGTGAATGATGTGATTGCAAAAACACGCCATTCCATTCCGGGAATTTCACTGATTTCTCCCCCACCTCATCATGATATTTATTCGATTGAGGATTTGGCACAATTAATCTTCGATCTGAAAAATGTAAATCCACAGGCCAAAATCAGTGTGAAACTGGTAGCAGAAAGCGGCGTCGGTACAATTGCCGCCGGGGTGGCAAAAGCAAAGGCGGACCTGATTGTCATCTCCGGTGCTGAAGGGGGAACAGGTGCTTCTCCAGCTTCTTCTATCCGTTATGCGGGCATCTCACCGGAATTGGGATTGAGCGAGACACAACAAACATTGGTTTTGAACGGACTTCGTGGTCAAGTAGTTCTGCAAGCCGACGGACAACTGAAAACCGGACGTGACATCATCTTAATGGCGCTAATGGGTGCCGAAGAATATGGCTTCGCCACCTCGGCATTGATTGTATTAGGGTGTGTAATGATGCGCAAATGCCATCAGAATACTTGTCCGGTGGGAGTTGCCACACAGAATGAGGAATTACGTAAACGCTTTCATGGGCGTAGTGAATATTTGGTAAATTTCTTCACATTCCTGGCGCAGGAGGTCCGCGAGCATTTGGCCGAAATGGGATTCACCAGGATGGATGATATTATCGGGCGCACAGACTTGATCGAACGCAAATCCGTTGCCAACGACCCGAATCCGAAACATGCGTTAATCGACTTCACCAAATTGCTGGCACGCATTGATAACAACGCGGCTATCCGCCATGTCATCGATCAGGATCATGGTGTTTCTACTGTAAAGGATGTAACCCTCATTGATGCAGCACAGGAAGCTATTGAACATGAGAAAGAGATTTCTTTAGAATATACGATTGCCAATACAGACCGTGCAATAGGTGCGATGCTATCCGGAGTGATTGCCAAGAAATACGGTGCCAAAGGATTGCCGGAACATACGCTGAATGTGAAGTTCAAAGGCTCGGCAGGTCAGTCTTTCGGGGCTTTTCTCGTACCGGGAGTTAACTTTAAACTGGAAGGTGAAGCGAACGATTATCTGGGTAAAGGATTGAGCGGCGGACGCATCTCCGTATTGCCCCCTATCCGCAGCAACTTCGAAGCCGAAAAGAATACAATTGCTGGTAATACCTTGCTTTATGGAGCAACAAGCGGTGAAGTATATATCAACGGTCGTGTAGGAGAACGTTTCGCAGTTCGTAACTCCGGTGCAGTTGCCGTAGTGGAAGGTGTAGGCGACCATTGTTGCGAATACATGACAGGAGGTCGTGTGGTAGTCCTCGGACAAACCGGACGTAACTTTGCAGCCGGTATGAGTGGCGGTGTGGCTTACGTATGGAACAAGGATGGTAACTTCGATTATTTCTGCAACATGGAAATGGTGGAACTGTCACTCATCGAAGAAGCCAGCTACCGGAAAGAGCTACACGAACTAATCCGCCAACATTATCTGTACACAGGCTCAAAACTAGCCCGTACCATGCTTGACAACTGGAATCATTATGCAGAACAGTTCATCCAAGTAGTACCCATCGAATACAAAAAAGTATTGCAGGAGGAACAGATGAGAAAATTACAACAAAAAATTGCAGACATGCAAAGAGACTATTAGATTTACAATTTGACTATTTACAATTTACTATTTGAATGTATAGTCTGTAAATAGTCAAATAGCAAATGACAAGATAGTCTAAAAATAGTAAATAGTAAATCGTCAAATAGTAAATAACAAGATGGGAGATCCTAAAGCATTTCTAAATATACCTCGACAAGAGGCGGGATACCGCCCTGTAAACGAGCGAATCGCTGACTATAGTCAGGTAGAACAGACTTTGAATACAAACAGCCGTAAATTGCAGGCGTCACGCTGTATGGATTGCGGCGTACCTTTCTGTCATTGGGCATGCCCGATAGGAAATAAACAACCGGAATGGCAGGATGCATTATACAGGGGAAAATGGAAGGAGGCATACGAAGTATTGTCGTCTACTTGCGATTTTCCGGAATTTACGGGACGTATTTGTCCTGCTCTTTGCGAGAAATCGTGTGTGTTGAAACTTTCCTGCGATCAGCCGGTGACTATTCGCGAGAATGAAGCAGCTATCGTGGAAGCGGCTTTTCGTGAAGGATATATACAGGTAAAGACGCCGAGAAGAAACGGAAAGAAAGTGGCGGTGATTGGTGCGGGTCCTGCCGGATTGGTAGTGGCTAATCAGCTGAATTTAAAAGGATATAGCGTTACTTTATTCGATAAGGATGAAGCGCCCGGAGGGTTATTACGGTTCGGTATTCCTAATTTCAAACTGGATAAGAATGTAATTGACCGACGGATGAAGATATTGGCTGCAGAAGGAATACTGTTTGAAATGGGAGTAGAAATAGACGTCAATCATTTGCCGGAAGGATTCGACGCTTACTGCATCTGTACCGGAACGCCGACTGCACGTGATTTGAATATTACGGGACGTGAACTGAAAGGCATCCATTTCGCACTTGAAATGCTGGCACAGCAGAACAGGATTCTGGCAGGACAGACTTTCCCGAAAGATAAATTGGTGAATGCCAAAGGCAAAAAAGTACTTGTGATAGGTGGCGGAGATACCGGTTCCGACTGCATCGGAACCAGTGTGAGACAGGGAGCCGTCAGTGTCACTCAAATCGAAATCATGCCGAAACCTCCTGTCGGCTACAATCCGGCTACTCCTTGGCCACAATGGCCGGCAGTCTTCAAAACGACTTCCAGCCATGAAGAAGGTTGTACACGCCGCTGGTGCCTGGCTTCCAATCAGTTCCTCGGAAAGAATGGAAAAGTGACAGGTGTAGAAGTGGAAGAAGTGGAATGGATTCCGGCAGCAGATGGCGGACGTCCCACGATGAAACCAACAGGGAAGAAGGAAGTCATCGAAGCTGATATGGTATTATTGGCGATGGGATTCCTGAAACCGGAACAACCGAAATTTGCAAAGAATGTATTCCTAGCCGGTGATGCCGAGACTGGTGCCAGCCTGGTGGTACGCGCCATGGCGGGAGGACGAAAGGCTGCTGCGGAAATAGATGCTTATCTAATACAATAAGTTTTGCAACAGTGTACAACAAGAAGCTCGATTGCTATTATCGGTTCGTTCCATATCTGTGGAACTAAAGGATAACAGATATGGAACTAAAGGGAAACAGTTGTGGAACTAAACGATTACAATTATGGAACGAATTAAGAATAGCTAATCAGCTTCTTAGAAATAGCGAATAAACAATCAACAGATTACATTACCCCCTCTAAAAATTAAAGTTATGTGTGGAATAGCAGGTATACTCAACATCAAAGTTCAAACGAAAGAACTAAGAGATAAAGCACTGAAAATGGCCCAGAAGATCCGTCATCGCGGACCGGACTGGAGCGGAATCTATGTAGGCGGAAGTGCCATCCTGGCACACGAACGTCTTTCCATTGTCGACCCGCAGAGTGGCGGACAACCGTTATACTCTCCCGATCGTAAACAGGTGCTCGCCGTCAACGGTGAAATTTACAATCACCGTGATATTCGAGCTAAATATACGGGAAAATATAACTTTCAAACCGGAAGTGACTGTGAGGTAATTCTTGCCCTTTACAAAGATAAAGGCATCCATTTTTTGGAAGATATCAGCGGTATCTTTGCTTTCGTGCTTTATGATGAGGAAAAGGATGAATTTCTAATTGCCCGCGATCCGATAGGGGTTATTCCTTTATATATAGGAAAAGATAAAGAGGGAAAAATCTACTTCGGCAGCGAGTTGAAAGCTCTCGAAGGATTTTGTGACGAATATGAAGTATTCCTTCCCGGACATTATTTCTATAGTAAAGAGGGAAAAATGAAACGTTGGTATTCGCGCGACTGGACAGAATATGAAACCGTCAAAGAGAATGATGCACAAACCGAAGATGTGAAAGTGGCATTGGAAGAGGCTGTGCACCGCCAGTTAATGAGTGACGTACCGTATGGAGTGTTGCTTTCGGGCGGGTTGGATAGTTCTGTTATCTCTGCTATTGCCAAAAAATATGCTGCAAAGCGTATAGAAACAGATGGTGCAAGTGATGCGTGGTGGCCTCAACTCCACTCTTTCGCCATCGGTCTAAAGGGCGCGCCCGATTTGATTAAAGCGCGTGAAGTAGCCGAATATATCGGTACCGTCCATCATGAGATCAACTACACCGTTCAAGAAGGTCTGGATGCAGTTCGCGACGTAATTTATTTCATCGAGACGTATGATGTAACTACCGTACGCGCTTCCACTCCCATGTATTTATTGGCGCGTGTCATCAAATCAATGGGGATCAAAATGGTGTTGAGCGGTGAAGGTGCCGATGAAGTTTTCGGGGGGTATCTGTATTTCCACAAGGCCCCTACTCCACAGGCATTTCACGAAGAAACTGTACGTAAACTTTCAAAGTTGCACATGTACGATTGTCTCCGTGCCAATAAAAGTTTGTCAGCATGGGGAGTAGAAGGACGCGTCCCTTTCCTTGATAAAGAATTTCTCGACGTGGCAATGAACCTGAACCCGAAAGCTAAAATGTGCCCCGGAAAAAACATCGAGAAACGAATTGTTCGCGAAGCCTTTGCCGATATGTTACCGGAAAGTGTGACTTGGAGACAGAAAGAGCAGTTCAGTGACGGTGTAGGATATTCATGGATTGACACATTGAGAGAGATCACAGCAACTGCCGTGAGCGATGAGCAAATGGAACATGCTGCCGAACGTTTCCCGATCAATACGCCACAAAACAAAGAAGAGTACTACTATCGTAGCATTTTCGAAGAGCATTTCCCCAGTGAAAGTGCAGCACGCACCGTCCCCAGTGTTCCGAGTGTAGCCTGCTCCACAGCAGAAGCACTGGCATGGGATATCGCTTTCAGGAATCTGAATGAGCCTAGCGGACGTGCTGTGAAAGGAATACATGAAGAGGCCTATACCTGATTAATAAAAGAGTGACAAACTCCTTTTGTGCAAACTATCAGACGTGTCCGGAGAATGTTTTTATGACAGACAGTTTTATTTTTGACACTCTTTTGTAGCATTTCTATTCTAAAATCCCAAGGATTAACGCAGATTAGCATATTATCGGCTGATTTGCGTTTTCTTTTTTATAATTTTGAGGCCAAACCCAATTAAATCTATCAAACTTTTAAAAGATCAAACAAATGAATTTAAAAAAAATGATGATGGCTTCTGCCCTTCTAATGGCTGCTTGTTGTATGCAGGCACAGACAAAAGTGATAGCTCACCGCGGTTTCTGGAAAACTCCGGGATCATCGCAGAACAGTATTTCATCACTTCTAAAAGCAGATTCCATCGGTTGTTACGGTTCAGAATTTGACGTATGGATCGCGAAGGATAACAAGCTGGTGGTTAACCATGATCCTGTATATAAGATGAGGCCGATGGAATATTCCAAAGGTGATGCGCTGACCGGACTAAAATTATCCAACGGAGAAAACTTACCCAGCCTGGAACAGTATCTGGAAACCGGAAAAAACTGTAAAACCCAATTGATTCTCGAACTGAAAGCACATAGCAACAAGAAACGTGAGACTAAAGCGGTGCAAGGAATTGTTGCCATGGTGAAGAAAATGGGACTGGAAAAGCGTATGGAATATATCACGTTCTCTCTACATGCCATGAAAGAGTTTATCCGTCTGGCTCCTGCCGGTACTCCGGTATATTACCTTAACGGGGAACTGTCTCCCAAAGAGCTGAAAGAACTGGGTGCTGCCGGTCTGGACTATCACATGGGAGTAATTAAGAAACACCCCGAATGGATCAAAGAAGCGCACGACCTCGGCTTGAAAGTCAACGTATGGACAGTAGACGAAGTAGAAGATATGAAATGGCTGATCGAGCAAAAGGTAGATTTCATCACCACTAACGAACCGGTCATCTTACAAGAAGAACTTAAAAAGCTTCAATAAGAAAAAATATTCACATATTAAAGAATTTAATATCCGGCTTTAAGGAAATGGAATGTTCCTTTAAAAGAAACAAATTGTTTCTCGGTGTCAAACGGGTGTTTCCTTTTAAAGGAAACACCCGTTTCTTTAAATGAAAAAATGCTCTTCTATAATACTCTTAATACCAACACTTTAGAAATATCAATCTTTTAACGAAAAAAGAAAAGAGTCCTTTTTATGAATACCAATAAAAGATTACAGACAATTCATTGAAAATCATCCAATACCTCTTTTAATTCTTCTACCGTAAGCTCTCCTACCTGCCTCCAAAGTTCATGACTCTTATGCAATAGAAGGAAAGCCGGTACTGTTTCTACATTATGAGCATCAGCAATTGCTCTATTCTCTTCTGCATTCACTCTAATCAATTCCACAGTTCTCTTTTCGTAAGTTCGAAGCACAGGCCCTATCCACTCATAATGAGGGGACCAATCGGCATAGAACACCACCAACACCAGATGGTTGGTTTTAACTGCTGTTTCTAATTGTTTCTCTATATTCATATCGCTACGTTTTTATATTAATGATAGTGCTAAAACAATGAATACAGAAAAAGGTTCTTCAAAACACTCCGCGAACAATATGATAGAGAAATAAGGATTTTCACTTTCATATCGTCAAAAGAAAAAGAATATATTTCTTGTTTTTATAACTGGTTTTATGGATTATCAGGACTAAATATTCTTCATATATTATGAAAGAATATACAAAGCAATTCGTTCAAATAACAGTTTATTAATATATGAATATATATAATTCCAAATTATAACTAAACATAGCCGTATGAAAGGCAATTATAAGTTCACAGAAAATTAATAGAGATTAGACATACTTTTCAATAAAATATAAAGCAAAAAGTCATATCTTTGCATTGTAATAAAACAAAAGGATACAACAACCAATAAATACCAATCAAAATGACAACAAGAATTAAGTTCACTAAAATGCATGGAACAGGAAATGACTACATATATGTAGACACGACCAGATATCCGATAGCAGACCCTGAAAAGAAAGCGATCGAATGGAGCAAGTTTCATACAGGAATCGGAAGTGATGGACTAATATTGATTGGTGTCTCTGATAAAGCGGATTTCAGTATGCGTATTTTCAATGCCGACGGTTCGGAAGCAATGATGTGTGGCAATGGTAGCCGCTGCGTAGGCAAATATGTATATGAATACGGATTGACTGATAAAACAGAAATAACTTTGGATACACTATCGGGAATTAAAATTCTGAAATTGCAGGTAGAGGGAAAAACAGTCAGTACAGTCACCGTAGATATGGGCAGTCCACAAGAAACAGGAGAGATTGATTGGAAAAAGAAATATCCTTTCCCATCTACTAAAGTATCAATGGGTAATCCACATCTCGTCACATTTGTTGATGACATTACCCGAATTAATCTGCCGGAAATCGGTCCTGAACTGGAGAATCATCCTCTCTTTCCCGACAGAACGAATGTAGAGTTTGCACAGATCGTCGGTAAAGACACCATACGAATGAGAGTATGGGAAAGAGGATCGGGAATTACTCAAGCTTGCGGGACAGGTGCCTGCGCCACAGCAGTAGCCGCCTTCATCAACGGACTTGCAGGAAGAAAAAGTGATGTGATAATGGATGGAGGGACAGTTACCGTCGAATGGGATGAAACCTCCGGACATATATTAATGACCGGACCGGCAACCAAGGTTTTCGATGGGGAAATTGTTGAAGAAGTTGAGAGTTGAGAATGGAGAGTTGAGAATGAATAGTAATAGAAACTTAAAACAATAACAATATGGCATTAGTAAACGAGCATTTTTTAAAATTACCGGGAAGTTATTTATTCTCGGATATAGCGAAAAAGGTAAATACTTTCAGGATAACACATCCCAAACAGGACATCATCCGGCTAGGTATCGGCGACGTTACGCAGCCACTTCCTCCAGCCTGTATAGAAGCAATGCATAAAGCGGTAGAAGAACTGGCCGGCAAAGATACATTCCGCGGATATGGTCCTGAACAGGGATATGATTTTCTGATTGAAGCAATCATAAAGAACGATTTCGCTCCACGCGGGATTCATTTCTCGGCATCCGAGATTTTTGTCAGTGACGGGGCTAAAAGCGATACCGGAAATATAGGTGATATTCTTCGCCACGACAATAGCGTAGGTGTTACAGATCCCATTTATCCGGTTTACATAGACAGTAACGTTATGTGCGGACGCGCCGGAGTATTGGAAGAAGAAACGGGTAAATGGAGCAACGTTACTTATATGCCTTGCACAAGTGAGAACAACTTTATCCCGGAAATTCCGGACAAACGGATAGACATCGTTTATCTCTGTTATCCGAACAACCCGACAGGGACCACCTTAACCAAACCGGAACTGAAAAAGTGGGTGGATTATGCCTTAGCAAACGATACACTGATTCTGTTCGATGCCGCTTACGAGGCATATATCCAGGACGAGAATGTCCCCCACTCTATCTATGAGATTAAGGGAGCTAAAAAGTGCGCGATTGAATTCCGTAGTTTTTCAAAAACGGCAGGATTTACAGGAGTACGCTGCGGATATACCGTAGTACCGAAAGAGCTCACTGCCGCCACTCTGGAAGGCGATCGCATACCACTCAACAGATTATGGAACCGTCGCCAGTGTACTAAGTTTAACGGCACTTCTTATATTACCCAACGGGCAGCAGAAGCCGTTTACAGTGCAGAAGGCAAGGCACAGATTAAGAAAACAATCGACTATTATATGACCAACGCAAAAATCATGAAGGAAGGCTTGGAAACCACAGGACTGAAAGTATACGGCGGCGTCAACGCTCCCTACTTGTGGGTGAAAACTCCGAACGGACTTTCTTCATGGCGATTCTTCGAACAGATGTTGTATGAAGCCAATGTGGTCGGTACTCCCGGTGTAGGCTTCGGGCCAAGCGGTGAAGGGTATATCCGTTTAACTGCATTCGGCGAACGCAACGACTGTATCGAAGCGATGAGAAGAATAAAGAACTGGCTCTGATTGAATGAATAATGGATAGCGGGAAATAGAAAGTTCAACATGCCCCCATTAAACGGACATCATCATTCCTGCAGGATCAGTTATCCATAATCAGTTATCCATAAAAAACGATAGTATTTTGCGCGCTACTATATAACAAATGGACCGTACATCCACATTTTTCTAACTTTTAAAGGTAAAAAGACGATGAAAACGACGATTAACAACAAATTGGGGGTAATAACAGTAGCATTATTACTGTCAGGACTTGTCCCGTCTACAATGATGGCACAAGATAAGGTAGAAGCTTCCGTTGGGGCAGATTTGGTAAGTGGTTACATCTGGCGCGGTCAGAATTTAGGCGGAGTTAGCGTCCAGCCTTCACTGGGAATCTCTTACAAAGGTTTATCACTCGGAGCATGGGGATCAGTAGGAATTGAATCCAAAGATGCAAAAGAGTTTGACTTAACTATCGGTTATTCAATTGGTGGATTTAGTGTTTCAATAACGGATTATTGGTTTGATAAAACATATACAGGGGATGTAGATGAATACGGAAAGGAAATTTATACAACCAATAAGTATTTCCAATATGGGGCCTATTCTACAGCACATGTATTTGAAGCACAAGTGGGATATGATTTCGGTCCGCTAGCCGTCAACTGGTACACAAACTTTGCAGGTGCCGACGGTGTGAAAGAAAACGGCAAAAGAGCTTATTCTTCTTACCTCGCACTTAGCGCACCTTTCAAATTGGGAGGTCTCGACTGGACAGTAGATTTAGGTATGGTTCCCTGGGAAACAACTTTTTATAATGGCTATACCAGTGGATTCTGCGTAACAGACATCAGTCTCGGAGCATCCAAGGAGATTAAAATCACAGATTCCTTCTCCGTACCGACATTTGCCAAAGTAACAGTGAACCCACGCACTGAAGGAGCCTACTTTGCTTTCGGACTAAGTTTTTAAGAGAGAGAATTTACAATACAAAGAGCGTATAGGGATTAGAAAAGGTAGTTAGAGTTTAGATTTTATCGGTTTGTTGTATGGTAACCTGCTATGGCTGCCGCTACCCTATACCTCTTTCTTTTACAGGACACACTAATATTTAAGGTATATGAAAAAGATTGAAGCTATTATCCGTAAAACCAAATTCGAGGACGTAAAAGACGCCCTACTCGAAGCGGACATCGAATGGTTCTCTTATTACGATGTAAGAGGTATTGGAAAAGCACGGCAAGGACGTATCTACCGTGGCGTAGTATATGACACCAGCACCATTGAAAGAATTTTGATCTCTATTGTCGTGCGCGACAAGAATACCGAGAAAACAGTGCAGGCTATCATCAAAGCTGCACAGACCGGAGAAATCGGTGACGGACGTATTTTCGTCATTCCTATCGAAGACGCTATCCGCATACGCACTGCCGAACGTGGTGACATAGCCCTCTACAATGCAGAACAAGAACGTTAAATAAGATTATACTATTATGGATACAAAATATAAAAGCCATAGCTTCGTAAAGCTGTGGATAGCCACTACTATATTCATTTTGTGCTGTTTTACTACTGATATGTCGGCACAAAACACGGCCGCTGCCGATACAGTTGCAGCAGTTACAGAAACAATTACCGAAGTCGTTACCGCTCCTGCCGAAGAAGCATCAGCAGCTCCCGATACGGTCGGTGAATTAGCTCTTGGATTGAATACTGTATGGATGTTGCTTGCAGCAATGCTCGTATTCTTCATGCAGCCGGGATTTGCATTAGTAGAAGCAGGTTTTACCAGAGTGAAAAATACTGCCAACATTCTGATGAAGAACTTTGTAGACTTCATGTTCGGCTCTTTACTATACTGGTTTATCGGTTTCGGATTGATGTTCGGTGCAGGCGGATTCATCGGAATGCCCCACTTCTTCGACCTTTCTTTCATTGATAATGGTCTGCCAACCGAAGGATTCCTCATATTCCAAACCGTATTCTGTGCGACAGCAGCTACAATTGTATCAGGAGCCATGGCAGAACGTACAAAATTCTCCATGTATATCGTCTGCACCATCTTTATCAGTGTACTGATTTATCCGATATCCGGTCACTGGACATGGGGCGGAGGCTGGTTGATGAATGGTGAAGAAGGTTCTTTCATGATGAGTCTCTTCGGAACCACCTTCCATGACTTTGCCGGTTCTACGGTCGTTCACTCTGTAGGTGGATGGATTGCTTTGGTAGGTGCTGCCATTCTTGGTCCCCGTATCGGTAAATATGGTAAAGACGGCAAATCAAAAGCTATCCCAGGCCATAGCCTGACTATTGCAGCACTAGGCGTATTCATTCTGTGGTTCGGATGGTTCGGGTTCAACCCCGGTTCTCAATTGGCAGCAGCAACCGAAGCCGATGCTATCGCCATCTCCCACGTATTCCTGACAACGAATCTGGCTGCTTGTGCCGGTGGTTTCTTCGCTCTGTTGGTGAGCTGGATGAAATATGGAAAACCTTCCCTGTCATTGACACTGAATGGTATCTTGGCAGGGCTGGTAGGCATCACAGCAGGATGTGACGCAGTATCTCCTGCAGGAGCAGCCTTAATAGGTGCAATATGTGGTGTCGTAATGATATTCTCCGTTGACTTCATTGACAAAGTGTTAAAGATAGACGATCCGGTAGGTGCATCTTCTGTACATGGTGTTTGTGGCTTTTTAGGAACTATTCTTACAGGTTTGTTCTCCACCAGTGAAGGTTTATTCTATGGCTACGGTTTCGGATTCCTCGGTGCACAAATATTCGGAGCATTGGTAGTAGGTGCATGGGCAGCAGGCATGGGATTCATCATTTTCAAAACGCTTGATAAGATTCACGGACTTCGCGTTCCGGCACGTATCGAAGAAGAAGGTCTTGATATTTACGAACACGGAGAATCTGCTTACAACTAATTTAGTGATGAACGGTTGAGTGATTAGTGAAAGACAGCTACGCACAACTTACTACTAATCACTACCCCGCTAATCACAGAAAAAACTTCCGGACAGGTTTGATCGCCTTTCCGGGAACCACATAACAAAGTAATTATTTACTCTAACATATTTAACAACAAATCAAATCAGGTATTATGTCAAAACTTAGATTCAGAGTAGTAGAGACAGCTTTCAAAAAGAAAGCTGTTGAGGTAGCAACACCTGCCGAACGTCCTTCGGAGTATTTCGCCAAGTATGTATTCAACAAGGAGAAAATGTTCAAATACCTTCCCAGCAAGGTATACAATGCACTGATTGACGCCATTGACAACGGTGCTCCGCTAGATCGCAGTATTGCCGACGAAGTAGCTGCCGGCATGAAGAAATGGGCCATCGAAATGGGTGTTACTCATTATACGCACTGGTTCGCACCGCTGACCGAGGGTACAGCTGAAAAGCATGATGCTTTCGTTGAACATGATGGCAAAGGCGGTATGATGGAAGAATTTACTGGTAAACTGCTTGTACAGCAGGAACCGGATGCTTCTTCTTTTCCGAATGGCGGTATCCGTAATACATTCGAAGCCCGTGGTTACAGCGCATGGGACCCCTCATCACCTGCTTTCATTGTAGATGATACGCTTTGCATCCCAACTGTGTTTATCGCATATACCGGCGAAGCTCTCGACTATAAAGCTCCCTTGCTGAAAGCATTGCGGGCTGTAGATAAAGCTGCTGTAGACGTATGTCGTTACTTCAACCCGGAAGTGAAAAAAGTAGTTGCTTACTTGGGCTGGGAACAGGAATACTTCCTCGTAGACGAAGGATTGTATGCCGCACGCCCGGACTTGCTAATGACCGGTCGTACTTTGATGGGACATGACAGTGCCAAAAACCAACAGTTGGAGGACCACTACTTCGGTGCTATCCCCACCCGCGTAGCCGCTTTCATGAAGGATCTCGAAATTGAAGCGTTAAAGCTGGGTATTCCTGTTAAGACCCGTCACAACGAGGTTGCCCCGAACCAGTTCGAGTTAGCCCCCATCTTTGAAGAGTGTAACCTTGCTAACGACCATAACTTGCTGATTATGTCATTGATGCGTAAGGTTAGTCGCCGTCATGGTTTCCGCGTACTGCTTCATGAAAAACCTTTTAAGGGCGTCAACGGATCGGGCAAACACAACAACTGGTCGCTGGGAACTGACACGGGCATTTTATTAATGGGACCGGGTAAGACTCCGGAAGATAACCTGCGTTTTGTTACTTTCGTCGTAAACACATTGATGGCAGTTTATCATCATAACGGATTGTTGAAAGCTTCTATCTCCAGCGCTACCAACGCCCACCGTCTGGGAGCTAATGAGGCACCTCCTGCCATCATCTCCTCTTTCCTAGGGAAGCAATTGTCGCAGGTATTGGATCACATTGAAAACAGTACGAAAGATGATTTGATTAGTCTTAGCGGCAAACAGGGAATGAAGTTGGATATTCCGCAGATTCCCGAATTGTTGATTGATAATACTGACCGTAACCGTACCTCTCCTTTTGCTTTCACCGGAAACCGTTTTGAGTTCCGTGCCGTAGGTTCCGAGGCAAACTGTGCGTCTGCCATGATTGCATTGAACTCTGCCGTAGCAGACCAATTGGTGAAGTTTAAGAAAGATGTGGATGCTTTGATTGAAAAAGGAGAACCTAAAGTGTCTGCCATTCTCGAAATTATCCGTGGATATATCAAGGAATGTAAAGCGATTCATTTTGACGGCAATGGTTACAGCGACGAATGGAAGAAAGAAGCAGCCCGCCGTGGACTGGATTGCGAAACCAGTGTTCCTGTTATCTTCGATAACTACCTGAAACCGGAAACCATTGCCATGTTCGAAGCTACCGGTGTAATGACAAAGAAAGAACTGGAAGCCCGCAACGAAGTGAAATGGGAAACGTATACGAAGAAGATTCAGATCGAGGCGCGTGTATTGGGTGATTTGGCTATGAACCATATCATTCCGGTGGCCACTCAATATCAAACGGATTTAATTAATAATGTCTATAAGATGCAATCTCTTTTCCCGGCAGAAAAGGCAGCGAAATTGTCTGCTAAAAACCTGGAACTTATTGAAGAGATTGCCGACCGCACAGCCTTCATCAAGGAGCATGTAGATGCAATGATTGAAGCTCGTAAGGTTGCGAACAAGATAGAAAGCGAACGGGAAAAGGCCATTGCCTACCACGACACGATCGTTCCGGCACTGGAAGAAATCCGCTACCACATCGATAAGTTGGAACTCATTGTTGACAACCAGATGTGGACGCTTCCGAAATACAGGGAACTGTTATTTGTGAGATAGAAAAAAAGAACGGTGAACGATAAACGGTGAACAAATTGCATTGCAACGCATTTACCGTTTACCACTCACAGTTCACCGTTATGAAATTATCTATTTCTTTTGTTGGTTGTTTTAAGTTTGCGGGGAGGGGTGCTGTGAAGCAGTCCTCTTCTTTTTTATTCGATTATCTTTGCATCCTCAATATCATCATCGTCATGTACCACCGGAGTCTTCGGACGACGACGGGTAAACTTGAACCAGTTGATTAATTCGGTAAGCGAATAAACCAAACTACTCACACCAATAATTATAAATGCAGTATTACGTGCTCCTGTCGGATTAAACAAAGCGATGATACCTGCAATAAGAATCAATGAAGGAACCAGGTAAAACGCTCCCGGAACAGGCATCCACCGACGTGCCATCGATAAAGAAGCAATCTGTTGCACTCCTCCCATTATCAGGATAAATCCCAATAGAAACATCAGAACATCTGCAAAGAATTCAGGCATCACAATCAGCCAAAGTCCAAATAATAAACTGCCGATTCCTTCTATCGGGAAACGGGGAGCCGCCTCACCTTCCTGTCTTTTCCGGCCGAAATAGCCAAAAAGGCTGATAACACCAGGAATCAAAAAGGCAACACCAACTGTAATGACAATGTAGCTGGCAGCCGCATTTGGCCAAATAACGAGCACCAATCCTATCACAAGTGCAAAGAGAATACGAATAAGGGAATAATTCATTGTTTTCATAAATTCTATATTTTTTAACCGAGTCTGTTCCAATACTTTTGCGAATATAAGTGTTTCTACTGATATATAAAAATAACAAATAAACATTGTAATAAGTTCGTAATAATATCGTTATGACGATTACATCCCACATTGATATTTTTGCAAAAAATTTAGACGGTTCTCTTTCAGTATGAAACAAAGTGAAATAAAAAAATCACTGCAAGATATATATGAAACATTGAAAGCTCTCTACCGAACAGTGTATCAAGCAATATAAGTTGAAACCGGACCGGGCCGATGTTATTGTACCTGCTGCTGAAATATTTCTCGAGATAGCTACTCATATAAAAGCCACCGGAATTATTGTACCTACCATCAGACTGTTCGACGGTATCATCAATAGTCTGTACACGCAAAATATGAACAAGGTTTAATTCTCTACAATCTTGATGCATCAATACAAAAAGCTCCTGATACTAGTGTATATTCAAACTTTGTATCGGGAGTTTTTGTCTCATCTTGCTATAATGTACAGATTCGTCCTTAAAGAGGTAAATATTCAAATTTTGTTCTCTATATTTGTGCAACTATATATTTGATAAGATGGATATAAAACTTAGAATTGAGCAACCTTCGGATTATAATGAAACCGAAAATGTCACACGGGAAGCCTTTTGGAATCATTTTTCTCCGGGGTGTGACGAACATTATCTGCTCCATATCATGCGTAACCATCCCAAATTTGTACCGGAACTCGATATTGTTGCAGAACTTAATGGCAAGATTGTCGGCAATGTGGTCTGCCTTAAATCATTTATCATGGCAGATGACGGTAACCAATATGAAGTATTGAGTCTGGGGCCTATTTCTGTTCTTCCCGAATATCAACAGAAAGGTATTGGAGGAAAAATGATTGCGCTGACCAAAGAACGAGCTTTCGATATGGGATTTCGTGCCATTTTACTTTGCGGTGATCCGGATTATTACCTCCGGCAAAGATTCATTCCTGCTGAAACATTAGGGATTCGCACCGAAGATAATATGTATGCCACAGCTCTTCATGTTTATGAATTATATGATAATGCTTTAGCCAACGCTAAAGGACGTTACATAGAAGATGAAATATATCAGGTCGATAAATCAGCTGCTAATGAGTTCGATAAGCGATTCCCTCCAAAGGAAATTATAGTTGGCACTCCGTCACAAAAGCGGTTCGATCAGATAGTAGTGATGCGGAGAAAAGCGATTTAAGTTTATTCAACCTTAAATCGCTTGATTTGTACATTACGGAAGTTCTATCGTGCTATGCCATCAAGCAACTATTATTCAACATAGCTACTATCTTTGTCTCTTCATAGTTACAAAGCATTTAAATATATAATCGGGACAGAGAGAAAAAATGCCTTAACAATTGATGAAACCTATCTTATAGAAACTATAGTTTACAAAAAGTCACCATTGACACTTTGTAATTCTTAATCTACCAGGAATCGTTTCTTTCCTCCCTTTTATTGGAATAAAGAGTTTCTGTCACTGTAGAGGAATTTGCTCAAATCGTTATTCTATAATCAGGCACGATATATACACTTTTTGATACATCATCAAAGATTTTACCACCAAAGAGATATTATCTATACTAATAAAGTTCCCTTTTATTCTTTTCTATTTATCATTATCAAAGACCGAAATAGAAAAATTAATGGAAGGAAAGTAGAAAATACTAACAATATTTACGACATAGCGACACTATCCCAATGGTTTGCTTACTCTATCCATAGCTTTTAGTGACATTATCCGCATCTTTTGCTTACTTTATCCTTATGTTTTTCATAAATATAACGATGCTTTTCAGTGAAAAACACGGTGCTTTTGTACAAAACAAGCAAAATTTTCAGCATTTTAAAGGTTTTTGCTTGCTAACAGAGAAAAATAACAAAACATGTGAGATAGCAAAATCCCTGATTACACAAACAATCGTCAGTATAATCAGGGATTCTAAAACTTTATGTAAAAAGTGTAGAGATGACGAAAAGTTTAGTACTGAATCACCTTGTCACTACTAACAGTCTTATACCAATCTGTGGTTGAGCTCTGATCGTGTGCCCAATCTGCAAATTTAGAATATGCATTCGTTATCACTGTTGTTTCTGTTGGATAAACAAATTTATCAGGAACGCAAAGAGCCCAAGTATTATTAACTGCCTTGATTACTTCGAGCACTTCATTATCTGCTAATTGGCCATTCGCCGTAGCCGAATTAAAATGAGTCAAATGGATTTCCGTTCTCTTTTGACCTATCCCCTGATAAGCAATGAAGAAGTCTAAGCCATCTGTCACACTAGGGACAGATATTGTATTCTTAAGTTTGACGTTCACTTCAAGAATGTATATATCGGTCAGAGGGGTACTAGCATTCCCTGTATTCAACATGAGACGTTGTGCTCCTGTATATCCATATATAATGTGCGTCTCCTAAATGCGCTGTCACTGTACCATTTTCAATCGCTACCGGTTGAACCAGATAGCGTTTGTGCTCATCTATGCGTGCAACAAACACCTTATCAAGCGCTGTTGCACAATCCATCACCACATTCAAAGTCGTACTTTGATTGACAGTTCCTTCCGCTAAGAGTTTTGCTGTACTTCCCGGACTTAATGGATCGGCATCAAATATTTGTATCTTATAATCTACTCCCTGATCTCCATTAACTGACACACACGCTATCACACTTCGTGACACTGTCCAATCACCATCAAGATCGATGTTTTTTACAGGAAAAGTTTCTTCGTAAATTTGCTTCAGTTGATCTGCATCAAACAGATTTTTCTCATTATCAACACAACTGATAAAACTGATGGAAGACGCCAACAACGAGAAAGTGAATACTTTTGCAATGTTCTGTTTCATAATCTTTTAATGCTTTAGTTTGTTTTATTTGCGAAAAACATAAATCACTACTAATCAATAATCAGCAATGAACGCACAAAGATAATTGTATTTATAAACATTATACAGATTACATTGCATTTTCCGATTTGCAGTTAACATCTTTTAAAGCGCCTCACTCTAATTATTTATATTAGAAGACAGTTAGTTATATCGTTGAATATAAAAATTTTAATACTATTTATTCAATAGTATACAGCAAAAAAAGAGTTGCATGGAAATATGCAACTCTTCATAAAAAGACAAAGATTCAGCGCTACAAATCTCTATTTCTTTCATCTCCCCCATTGACAAGATAAAAATCAAAGACTAAAAGGGGAAAATCAATGGCAATACAAAAATCATCACGATTCCCATAATGATCTGCAACGGCAATCCTACTTTTACATAATCCATAAAAGTATATTGTCCGGCAGGCATCACCAAGGCATTAGGCGGTGTAGAAAACGGAGAAGCAAAACACATACTTGCACCTACCGTCACGGCAAACAAGAAAGGAACCGGACTGACTCCAATCTGTATGGCACTTTGCAAAGCAATCGGAGCAAGCAAAACAGCGGTAGCCGTATTACTAATAAACATCGTCATCAACGAAGTCGTAAAATAAATACCTGCCATCAATGCAACTGGTCCGTATGATCCCAAACCGTTCACCAATGTATTGGAAATATATTCCGAAGCTCCCGTTTTCTCCAATGCCAGAGACATAGGAAGCATGGCAGCGATCAATACAATACTTTCCCAGTTGATCGTTTTATAAGCCGCTTCCACATTGCGGAAACATCCCGTAAGCACCATCAATATACCCGCTATCATAACGGCTGTAACCGGAGCTACCGGAATAAAATCAAAAACCATCATTGCCACCATTAACACCATAATAGCAGCTGCTACCGGAGCTTTATAATCTAACGTAACTTTAGCCGCTTCCGCCAAAGGTTGTCCCAAAACAACCCAATCAGCATCTTCCTTACTAAGACGGGCTATATTATTCCATGTTCCTTGCACCAAAAGCACGTCACCACTATGAATACGCTCATTCCCCAAATCTTGCAATAAATATTCCTTTTTACGACGAACCCCCAATACGTTCACATTAAACTTATCACGGAAACCAGCTTCTTTAATTGTCTGGTTTATCAAATTAGAAGATGGCATCAATACTATTTCAGCAATACCGATATCATAAAAATCAAGCGAATTAGTCGTACTTTTTGTTTCTTCCGTTGCATGATCGCCCAAGATCTCCAGCAGGTAATCTTCCGCAAAGAGTTGCACCTTATCAAAGTCCCCAGTCACATACAAAATATCCTCTACTTCTAACATCGTGTCCGGTGCAGCAAACTTTTGAGTAATCGTTTTTAGAAAACGATGTTGCGATGCATCACCACGACGAACTTCCATAATATTCAAACCATATTTACGGCGAATATCCAGATCAATAATTGTCTTCCCCAAAAGCCTTGAATCTTTTATCACCTGTAAACGAAACAAATTACTGGAAAGTCCATATTCATTAACCAACTGTTTCAATGACTTGCCCGAACGTTTATTATCATCTTTCTGGCCTTTTTTAGAAAGAAACCATTTACTAAGCGGCATCAGAACCAGTGTACCGACAATTACACAGACAATGCCGACAGGCAGGAAAGAGAAGAAAGAAAGCGGCTCAAGTCCGGCGGAAGTCAACGTATTCTGTATCACAAGGTTCGGCGGAGTACCAATCAGAGTCATCATACCTCCCATACTACTTGCAAAAGCCAACGGCATCAACAGCCTGCTGGGATTCATGCCGGCACTCATCGCCAGACTAACAACAATAGGAAGCATCAATGCCACCGTACCTGTGTTACTGACAAACGCGCCAATGACAGAAGTCACCAACATCACCAATAGAAACAACCGGATCTCACTGGTTCCCGCAAGTTTAAGAATTCGGGAACTAATCATTTTTGCCAGTCCCGTCTGGAAAATAGCCCCTCCTACAACAAACAATCCGATCATCATAATGACTACCGAATTGGAAAAACCGGAGAGTGCCTCGTCAGGAGTTAATATCTGAAAAACAAGTAAGGCTATCAGCGCACATAGCGCCACAATATCCGAACGAACCTTGCCGTTCACGAAAAAGACAGCCGAAAGAACGAGAATAATAATGGTTATCAGCATACGTAATTAAATGATTGTTTTATTTTGACTCTATCAAAACTAATTTAGGTGAACAAAAATAGAAAATACTCCAGCGTTATTAAAACAAATTAGAAATGATTTTAGTTCATGAGACATCATTTAATATTTTAATACATTTTACCTCTAAAAAAAGAATCAAAATTAAGCAAAATATCATACCATACAGGAAATAAAAGACACCATACGTCCCCATTTATCCATCACATTTTATTACACTGTCACAATATAAGGTTGAAAATCAATATATTTATGTATTATCTTTTGATAATTCAGAGAACAATTCATATCTTTACAACCTTATTTATATCAAACATTTTATGGCAAACAATATTTTGTTAATTTCTTGGATTAGTGAAGCATATTGGAGTTATAATTATTTACTGGTAATTATTTTACTCCTTATCATCAGCATCTTATTATATAGAATCCGTAAATTACAAAAAACGATTAAAAAAACCAATCATTCCTACCGTTTCTCTTTTGACATTCTCGACAACCTTCCTTTTCCTATCTTCGTAAAAGATATAACAAATGATTTCCGATACTATTACTGGAATAAAGAATCAGCCGTTCAATCCGGTATCAGTAGTGAAGAAGCCATCGGACATACTGACTACGAAATATACGGAGAAGAAAGAGGAGAAAAATACCGGAATATCGACAAAGAACTCGTACAAGAAGGCAAAGTATACCGCAAAGAAGAAAAATATATCACTCCCGATGGAATCACCCATGATACGATTGCTGTAAAATCAATTATTTCATGGGAAGGGGAAAAAAGATGGCTACTGGCAACCCGATGGGAGATCACTCAACTCAAGAATTATGAAAGAGAATTGGTTGCAGCCAAAGAAGAACTGGAAAAAGCATTGAAGAAGCAGAAACTAGCTCTAAAAAGTATTGACTTCGGGCTTATCTATATTGATAAAAATTACCGGGTGCAATGGGAAGAAACAAGACAAATCGCCAGCCTGGTAAAAGGAAGACGATACATACCGGGAAAAATTTGCTATCAGACCAGTGCACTTCGTAATGAACCATGTGGACAATGTGCTTTCAAGAAAGCAATCGAACAAGGCAAAATAATCCGACATACAATCAGAGTAGACGATGTAGATTTTGAAGTGACCGCAACTCCCGTTTTTGGCGACGAAAAAGAAACTGAAATTATTGGCGGATTACTTCGTTTTGAAAACATCACAGAAAAACTAAAAATGAATAGAATGTTGCAAGAGGCAAAGGAAAAAGCCGAAGAATCCAATCGACTAAAATCTGCCTTTCTCGCTAATATGAGCCATGAAATACGAACCCCACTAAACGCAATTGTAGGATTTTCCGAAATGGTTTGCCAGACAGAAGAGGAAGAAGAGAAACAGGAGTTCGTGAAAATAATCTCCAGCAACAATATCTTATTATTGCAACTGATAGACGATATTCTGGATCTTTCCAAAATCGAAGCCGGTACTATGGAATTCACATTTGCGCAAACTGACATTAATGAACTGATGGAAGGTATTTGCAGACAAATGCAAGAAAAAAACTCTTCACCGGACGTACAAATCGTATTCACAGAGAGAGCAAATCAATGTATTATTAATACAGACCGCATACGCTTATCACAGGTTATCATCAACTTTACAAACAATGCCTTAAAATTCACTTCCAAAGGTTCTATCGAAATGGGATACCGGATTAAAGAAGCAAGTGATGAAATATACTTTTATGTAAAAGATACAGGTATCGGAATTCCTGCTGACAAAATAGACAAGGTGTTCGAACGTTTCGTCAAACTGAATTCGTTTATTAAAGGAACAGGTCTCGGACTAGCCATCTGTCGTGTCATTGTAGAGCGGCTGGGAGGAGTTATCGGAGCGGAATCTAAAGAAGGAGAAGGTTCTTGTTTCTGGTTCAAAATTCCAAGAACAGAGAATATTGAGAAATAGTAAACAGAATACCGAAAAGCCTTGGATTTATAAAATCACTCTTTTTGCTGTTACTGATTATGAAGTATACCCTGTAAGATGATAATACTGCCCTGCTACTTTACATTATTACCACTACTAATGAAATGTACCCCAAAAGTTTTATATCCAACTTTTAGGGTACACATTTTATTTAGCAAGAAGGATTTTTCGGAAACCTTCTTATTCTATAAACTTCATGTAAGAGTGTGCCTAAAGTGCAGTCTCTAATATTCTACGAGCAACAGCACCTGTTACATTTCCATTCTCACCATATTTAGCACCACGTTCATTGAAGCGGCGTTCGATTTCCAGAATAGTTTCCTGTCCGATGTTCTCTTCATGCAAACGTGTAGTCAGTCCCAGTGAACGGAAAAATTCTTCGGTACGGCAAATTGCTTCATCAATCCGCTCTTCTCTCGTACCGGAAGTAATTCCCCAAACTCTTTCACCATACTGCAAAAGCTTATCCCCTTTTTCTTCATGAAGCACTTGCAACGTGGCAGGAAGAACAATGGCTAATGTATGGCCATGTGTCAATCCGTGCAAAGCAGTAATTTCATGCCCGATCATGTGAGTAGCCCAGTCTTGAGACACCCCCATAGCAATAAATCCATTCAATGCCATTGTAGCCGAAAGCATAAAATCAGCCATCAGTTGATAATCATGCTGGTTTTCACGAATTTTCGGAGCAATCTCCACCAGAGTTTGCAGAATACCTTCTGCCCAACGGTCCATAACGCGACTCTGTCCGGAAGTAGTCATATATTGCTCCATCACATGAACATAGGTATCAGCCAATCCACAAGCTACCTGATGAGGTGGCAAGGTAAAAGTTACTTCCGGATCAAGAATAGAGAAGATTGGATAGTTGGCATAAAAAGGATATTTCTCTTTCGTTTCGCGACGGGAAATAACTGCTCCGTTATTCATTTCCGAACCGGTAGCAGGCAAAGTCAATACAGTGGAAAGAGGTACAGTATGAGTTACCGGGCGTCCGGCAAGTACTAAATCCCAGGCATCACCATCATACAGGATTCCTGCGGAAATCAATTTCGTACCGTCAATAACAGAACCGCCGCCAACAGCCAGCAAATAATCCACTTTCTCTTCTTTTCCCAAAGCAATCGCTTTACGGAGAGTTTCGATGGCAGGATTGGGTTCGATTCCCCAAAATTCTACCGTAAAATGGTCCTTCAATGCTTCCTTTACCTGATCGTACACTCCGTTTTTCTTCACGCTTCCGCCGCCAAAAGTAATCATAATACGTTTGTCGGACGGTATTTCTTTAGCCAGCCGGGCAATCATCCCTTTTCCCATGATTAGTTTCACAGGATTTTGAAAAATAAAATTTTCCATATCTTAGTCTATTGTTATTATTTTGGTTATTAGTCACTATCCTTGCAAAGATACATGATTTATCCGAGGCCTGTCAGAATCAAGCAAAGAATTGTTGTGCCACGGAAGGAACCATAGCCGACAACCAGGGTTTCATATCCTCTGCTACCAATAACCAATACAATAATAATATAATGAAAATGGCAATAGCGATACCTACTAAAACTTTTCTCTGTTTCATAATTGTTTTTGTTTAAATATTCAATATTTATAAGAACAGTTCAGGTTGAAAATTGTTCTATATCAGAAAAATGAAGGCAAAAGAGAAAAAAAGTCATATTTTGTTTGCTGTTTCAAACAAAGTGTCTATATTTGCCCCCATAAAATTACAAAAGACAATGAGAACAATGTTAGTAAATACATATTGGTGGTGGCGCCCGTTACAACTCCGACAGTCGTAAGGGAGCAG
>ERZ773259.70-NODE-70-length-116667-cov-8.969523_pt1 | contig 116667 bp, 103 predicted proteins | sample MGYA00511961_ERZ773259 | MGnify/ENA primary metagenome ERZ773259 (study PRJEB29015, sample SAMEA2737775) | human gut metagenome | biome: human gut; feature: human-associated habitat; material: faeces | place: China | collected 2012 ...
CCATATACGGGAACTCTCTATCAAATGCCTCTGCTTCCTTTTCATTTACCAGATACCCTGCCGGAGGTGCATACTCTCCTGTAATTCCATTAAGATATCCCGGTATCAGTTCTTTGCACAGAAAGAAAGATGCATCCTCGTCTTCCGGCAATTCTTCTCTTGCAAACTGGATATATGCCATACCGCTGGCTTTATATGGCAGATACTTGCCTGCTCCCCCCCCGCTTCCCTTACCAGATTTAATGCAGTATCAGCATAATTGGTCCCAATAGCATAGACTGAATCGTATGTCCATATTTTTCCCTTTTTTTTGTGTGAGATTAAGAGTGCTGTCTGTCAGAGTTAATTGTTGATTATCATTCGCTACAAAAGCCATTTGTTTCACCTCGATATTTGATACTTATATTTTACCAGATATCGATATGATTTCATATATCGTGTTAAGTTTTCAAGATACAACTATATATCAAAGGTCAGTGACCTTTTGACACCCTAATCCTATAAACTAAAAATAGACAGTTTCAATAAAAACTGCCCATTTTTATACTATTATTTACTTCTATATTGCAATTTTACAATTCAATAGAATCTACAATCTTCTTCAATGCATCCGCTGATTCCTTCAACTTCAATGCTTCTTCCCCATTTAAATTCAGTGGAATGTCGGATTCTACTCCATTTGCACCTACGATCGCAGGCATACTTAGTGAAACTCCATCAATATCATAAACACCGTGCATCATATGTGACACTGGAAGAATGGATTTCTCGTCTCTCATGATCACTTCACAGATTCTTTTTACTGACATTGCGATTCCATAATATGTTGCATGTTTTTTATTAATAATCTCATATGCACTGTTCTTCACTGCTGCAGCAATCTCTTCTGTATTTTCTTTGTGTTTATAATGGCCACGCATTTCGCACATTTCACTTAATGGAACTCCTGATACATTGACCGATGACCATGCCACAACTTCACTATCCCCATGTTCTCCTATGATAAATGCATGAACACTTCGACTATCTACAGACAAATGTTTTCCTAACTCATATCTTAATCTTGCACTATCTAAAACAGTTCCTGATCCAATGACTCTGTTTTCTGGAAGTCCTGATAATTTGATTGCTACCTGAGTCAGGATATCCACTGGATTTGCCACTACAAGCAAAATTCCTGCAAAATTTCTTTTGGCTATTTCAGGAATGATGGATTTAAAGATTGCTACATTTTTATTGACAAGATCTAGTCTTGTCTCGCCTGGTTTTTGTCCTGCACCGGCAGATATGATGACGATCGCAGCATCTTTAACATCATCATAATCACCTGCATATATTTTCATTGGACTGGTAAACGGAATTCCATGACTGATGTCCATGGCTTCTCCCTCTGCCTTATTCTTATCTGCGTCAATTAGGACGATTTCTGTAAATAATCCACTCTGCATGAGTGCAAATACAGATGCTGAACCAACAAAGCCACATCCTACCATGACTGCTTTTTTCGAATTGATCACTTGCTTTTTCGTAATGATCTCCTCCTTCTCAGATTAATAATTTTCTGCATGTACTTCAAAATAACTCTGTGGATGTGCACATACTGGACATACTTCTGGAGCTTTCATTCCAACGACAATGTGTCCACAGTTACGGCATTCCCATACTTTTACTTCACTCTTTTCAAATACCTGTGCAGTTTCAATGTTCTTAAGGAGTGCACGATATCTTTCTTCATGATGCTTCTCAATTTCTCCTACAGCCCTGAATTTCGCTGCTAACTCTGGAAATCCCTCTTCCTCAGCTGTTTTTGCAAATCCTTCATACATGTCTGTCCATTCGTAATTCTCACCTTCTGCTGCTGCAGCTAAGTTTTCTTTTGTATCTCCAATTCCTGCTAATTCTTTAAACCACATTTTGGCATGCTCTTTTTCATTTTCTGCTGTCTTTAAGAATAAGGCTGACATCTGCTCGTATCCTTCTTTCTTTGCAACCGATGCAAAATACGTATATTTATTTCTTGCCTGTGATTCTCCTGAAAATGCTTCTTGTAAATTTTTCTCTGTCTGTGTTCCTTCATATTTGTTTGCTGCCATCTTCTTTTCCTCCGTTTTCTCGATTACTTTTTCAAAATCTGATGCTGGATGTTTGCATAAAGGACATACAAAATCCTCCGGTAACTCTTCTCCTACATATTCATAACCGCAGATCCTGCAACGCCAGATGGTTTGTCCTTCCTGCGTTTCTCCGACCGCTTGTGGTTTTGGTTTGATATGCTCTTGATAGTACTCATATGTTACAGAAGGTATATCACTTAAAACTTCCATGTCCATGATCTTTCCGATAAACATTGTATGGGAACCTAAGTCTTCCGTCTTTGTAACTTCCACTGAAATATATGCATTGGCTCCTTCTGTTATATAGAATATACCATTGTTACCTCGTGCACACGTTTCAAATGACTCAAATTTGTTTACATCTCTCCCAGATTGGAATCCAAAATGTTGAAATAAGTCAAACGTTGCTTCTTGACTTAACACTGATACGGTAAACTTTCCGGTTCTTTGAATCATATTATGTGTGTAATTTGCTTTATTTATGCAAATACTTAATTGATTCGGTTCTGATGCTGCTTGAATTGCTGTGTTAATGATGCAGCCATTATCTTTATTCTCTTCTTTCGCTGTCAGCACGAACAAGCCATAACTTAATTTATACATCGCTTTTTTATTCATCTTGGAAACCTCCTTTTGTTTTGTGTTTATCTTTTATGATTATTATACATGAAGTTCTTTTATGTGTCAATAACAGTAATCATTCTTATTTTAAAGCGCTTGAAAAATAGTCTTTCGGTAGTCTTATTCTTCTCATTTACTCACGAATCGCCCTGTTTTGCCCCATTACACGACGAATTGCGGGTAGTCCCTCTGTCCTGCCGTGGCAGATGAATAACACTTTTATCTTACTAGTAATTTTCTTGTTGCCTTATTACTTCTGATAATATCGACAACATCTTGTCAACTTGGATTGGCTTTGCTATATGTCCATTCATTCCGGCTGCAATAGCATCTCTCTTATCTTCTTCAAATGCATTTGCTGTCATTGCAACAATCGGTATACTCGCTTTATCCTCATCTGGTAAATTTCTGATTGCCTGTGTTGCTTTATAACCATCCATTTGGGGCATCTGGATATCCATAAGGATCATATCATATGTGTCTGCTGGCATCTTTTCTATCCTGTTTACACACTGAATGCCATCCTCCACACGCTCTATCTTAAGACCTGCACTCTCAAGAATTGCCTCTGCAATCTCTGCATTTAAATCATTATCCTCCGCCAAAAGGATATTCCTGCCTTCAAGGATTTCACTTCCTGTTCCAGACTCTTCAATATACTTTTTTACATAATAGCTTTCGTCCGCTATCCTGTGCTTTAATGTAACTGTAAAGGTGCTGCCTTTTCCAAGTTCACTTTCTACATTTATTGTTCCTCCCAACAGATCAACATATTTCTTGACGATTGACATCCCAAGTCCGGTTCCTGCGATTTTGCTCTTTGTGGTGTTCTGCTCACGTGTGAATGCCTCGAAAATATTTGTCAGATACTCCTGACTCATACCAATTCCTGTATCACTCACCCTGGTCCTTACCATCATATACCCATCCTCATCACATGGCAATTCATCTACGCTTACCTTAACAGAACCACCGGATGAAGTATACTTTATGGCATTGCTCAGGATGTTGACAAATATTTCTTTTACCTTGGTAGTATCTGTCAGTATATTTTCATGTTGTACGTTTATTGTGTATTGAAGTACAAGATTCTTTTTCTTTGCTTCATCACCAAATATTTCAAATAAGGTCTGCCGGATGTCTTCAATCCGACCATAGTTCTCATCAATTTCCATCCTTCCACTTTCAATCTGAGCCATATCAAGTACATTATTTATGATTGACAGAAGAAGATTTCCTGACTGTTGTAGTTTTTTTAAGTATTCTGAAATTTCAGGCAGATTCTTTCCTTTTAGCTCATTCACCATAAGCTGTGCATAACCCAGAATCGCATTCATAGGAGTACGAATATCATGAGACATATTGCTAAGAAAACGAGTCTTTGCGAGACTGGCATCCTCTGCTTTTTTCAGAGCGATTTCCAATTTGTCATTAAGTTTTTGTGTATCATTTGCAGCAAGCTTTGCAACAGCTTCTGCTTTTCTTGCCTTCCGTAAAAGTACAAGGATAATTCCAATGATAGTGAGTACAAAAACTCCTGCCGTGACAAAAAAAACAAGCATATTGTCTTTTACAAAATCATAAAAAGTCACCTTATCTGTAGTACTATCATAGATAGCAAGTGCACTTGTAAGCATATCAGATGGCATGTCCTTCAAAGTTTTATTCAGTATCGACAAAAGGATTCCCTCGCCGTCTCTTACTGCAAAGCATGCCTCCATTGTTTTTGTAAGTGGAACACTCTTGAAATCTCGTTCGTTATCATATTTCAGAGCCTGACTGGTTCCCATGAGAAAACAGTCTGCTTTTTCATTCATGACCATATCTGCCGCATCAGCAAATGAATCATAATCTACCAGCTTCCATCGGGGATAATTAAAAGCAATATGCTGTTTTAAGGCTTCTTGTTCTTTTGGCACAGCTACTGTATACGACTTGTCCTCATTGAAATATTTCTCATCAGTTACCGCCATCAGACTGTAGGTCCAGGCTGTATTTGTAAGTGTATAGCCTTTTTTTTCTGCAAGATCAGGATTTCTGCTAGCATAAAAAATCATGTCAATTTCATGATTCTGCAGCGCCTGAAGCATTTCGTTGTAATCATCATATTCGCAGATATTAAATTCCAGCTTTTGATTCCCCAGACAATCTTTGGCATAGGAAATATACTCTGCCAGCATACCAGTAAGTTTTCCTGTCTCTTCATCCATGGAAAATATTGCCTGATCATTGTTCAAAAATCCTATCTTGATACCCCCATGTTCTTCCACCCAGGACTTTTCTTTGCCTGTAAGGCTCTGTTTATAATCAAGTGTAAAATACTTCTTATACAAATCTGCCTTAAAGAAAGGACTATCTTGTTCTAGCTGACGCATAGCATGATCCATCTTCGTCTTGATATCACTGCGCTCTTTATTTATTGCAAAATATATGCCTGATTTACCAATAGTTGTAACGGATGATATTCCCTGTTCAGACCAGATAGATTCCTCCAGAGATACAAAACAGTCAATCTCATGATTTGCTAATTTCTTTTCGACATCATCATCATTATTCACATTTACATGTTTTGTATGTATGCCATTCTTATTTTCCCATTCTCTCAGCATGATTTCTGGTTCTGTGCCCATGAGCACACCTACGCGTTTTCCATCCATAGCCTTGAAATCAGACGTCCCAATATCCGTATGTGATAAATCAGCATAAAGAATATATTTTTCCTCACTCATGGGTTCATCTGAAAAAAGCATCTTTTGTGCACGTTCATCAGTGTAAGAGATATCGCCCATGATATCTATCTCACCATTTTCAAGCTTATCAAAGCAGTTAGACCAGTCACATTTCACATACTCAAATTTCCATCCGGTATAGCCTGACAAAGCCTGCATGAGTTCATAGCCATATCCTCGTCTGACACCGTTTTTATCGACATAATTAAAGGTATCCTCAAATGAGCCGACACGAATGGTCTGTGACTGTTTTTCATCATTATTCGTTTCAGCTGCCTGACAGTGTACTGATAACATCATCCATATTCCCAAGATCACAAATATATATGCAAATAGTACAACTGATTTTTTTCTATTTTTATTCATTCTTCTTTCCTGATTCTTTTATATTTTCCTGTTTTGCAGTATCAAAATATCCTATGATTCCGATGTATTCATTCTTCTTTAAAGGAGACCACCTGTGCGGAGATGGGTATTTCTTCTGGAATACCATTTTCTGCCTCTAATTAATTATATGTTTCTCCCAGAAATTCTATTAATATATCTCTATTAAATTTTAAATCATCTACAATCAAAAAAAACACTGTCCTGCAGACAGTGCACATCATTTCATGCAGCTGGCTGCCATTTTACAGGCCCTATAGCTTTGCGTCCCAGACTTTCATCTGGTTTGCCCATTTCCTTATTATAACTTTTACACGTATTCAAAAAACTGATTTTATTATACTATAGTACTCTACTGTGCACAAGAAAAAACCTTACTGTTTACTGCCACGATAATAAGCAACCTGCTGTTGCCATAATCTATCTATTTCCTTCCAATCCAGGCATCTCACAAAGCTTTCATCTGGAAATTCCACCTGCTTGTTCCACGGACGATCATATACAGCTACTTTACAATCTTTAAAATGCTGCACATGCTCAAACGCAGCTGGTGAATCTTCGATTGCAAAATCAAAATGCATGCAATAAAGTTCTTCTAATGTCAGATTATAGGTGTGATCCTGTTTGAACATTTCTCGTCCATATTTATCAACAAAATAAATAGGAATCCTATTTAAATGATGTTCATCCAACCATCTTCTAGATGGTTCATAAGAATCAAATGGTCTTCCTGTGACAACAAAAACCTCATGTCCTTCATCGGCCCACTTGTTGATCACTTTTGATGCTCCCGGTGTTTCTTCATAATCCAGTAAATTTTCTGGAATATGCCCTGCCTTCATCAATTCATCATACTGTTCTCCACTTAGATCAAATGATTTCTGAAGATTAAAGAACTGTACTTCCCTATATGGCACATCAATATTAAATAATTCTTTTGCAATTTTGGTGAAATACTTCGCTGTTTCACAGATAACGTCATCGAAGTCTATATATATTTTCATCGCTACATCCTTTCCAGTCTACATATATATTTTAGACATCCCTTAAACATGATCAAACTATATTATCGGCAATAATTCTATTATTCCTTATTGAGTTTCATCATTTTTTGCCGTACCTTTACCTCTCGTGATCCAGCAAAATGTACATACAAAGATAATTCCTTTTACAATTGATGTCACAGAAAATGCCCACCAGATACCTTCCAGCCCAAGCAATGCTCCACCCAAAATGATCGCAAACGGAATTCTTGCACTGGTAAATAAAATGCTGATCACACTGCATAAATGTGTTTTTCCTAATCCTGATAATGCACCTACTGTCATCAGTTCTACAGCCATAAACGCTTCACTCACCCCAATGATCGTCAAATATCCGATCGCGATCATAATTGCCTTTGGTTCATGGAAAAAAATCTCTGCGATTGCCTTTGGTTGAAAAACAAATATGATCGTAATAAAGATTCCCCATATTCCAACGCTGCACAAAGAGGCTTTGTATCCTTTTTTGACACGATCCATCTTTCCTGCTCCATAATTTTGCCCAATAAATGCATTTAGAGCTGTCCCAAATCCATCTGCTGTATTCCATGAAACAGATTCAATCTGCCCTCCGACTCTCTGGACTGCAACTGCTTCTGCTCCAAACCCTGAAACCATACGAGTTAATACCATGGAAATTCCACAGTAAACCATTCCCTGAATCGCTGTCGGAATACCAATCTTACAGATTCCACTTAGATATTTAAATGGAATTTTTGTAAATAACTTGATTCCTTTTAATACATTTCGTTTTTTCTGTCGGATAATTCCAAGGATCAAAATAGTCATAACGATTGCCTGTGCACTTACTGTTGCAATCGCAGCTCCATTTACCCCAAACTTGTTTACTGGTCCAAGCCCCAGGATCAGTAATGGATCCAAGATCATATTCGTTACAAGTCCTATGAAATTGGCTATAAATGGCGTCTTTGAATCTCCTTGTGCTGTATAGATTCCAGTTAAAGTGAGTGTCAAAAATGAAAACACGATCAATCCACAGGCTATTTTTGTGTAAGACAATGCTGCCTGCAATGCCTCTGGATCTTGTAACTGAAAGAATCCTACCAGAGGATGCAAAAACAGCAACATCACTGCTGCAAATAAAAGTCCCATAAGCGTTGCCAGCTGAACTGCTGTCTGTGCATACTTATGGGCTTCTTCTCTGTCTCCACGTCCAATGCATTGTGCTACCTGTACCTGTCCTCCCATTCTCGACATCGAAGCTAATCCTTGTGAAAACCACGTAAACATGCCTCCGACACCAACTCCGGCAACTGCTTTTGATCCAAGAAGTCCAATCCATGCCATGTCTGTAATATTGTATAATGTTCCTAAAAATGACGATGCCATGATCGGCACTGCAAGTTTCGTTAGTGTTTTTAAAATTGGTCCTTTTGTTAAATTTCCTTCCAATTACTTTTCTCTCCTGTGAATTTATTTTTGCGACCATATCATTACATATTCTTTTTCTCCCGTCGCTTGATCAAAATCTTCTCTTTGAATTTCAAGACCTTCTCTCTGATAAAAATTCATTGCGATTGCATTTCGCCTGAAACAAAAATACCTTCGATATGTTCGCCATTTACTCCTATAAATCCTTGTATTTTTTGATCATTCTCATACACATAAACTTCTGCCTGTAACAACATTTCTTTTTCATAAACCACATACGAATCCTCCTGGCCAAAAATAAATTTTTAAATATCCAGATCTTCTAACACTTCTTTCAAGGCTTCTGCTGATTTCTTCAATGCTTCCTGTTCTTTTTCATTCAACTTGATCGCCAGTTGTTTCTCAATACCATTTTTTCCTACGATCGCTGGCATACTTAATGTAACACCTTCAATTCCATAGGTATCATGTTGGATAGAAGATACTGGTAATACAGATTTTTCATCTCGGATGATTGCTTCGCAGATTCTTCTGACAGCCATTGCAACTCCATAATATGTTGCTTTTTTCTTTTCAATGATCTTATATGCACTATTTTTGACTCCCTGTGCAATCTCTTCCATATGCTCGTCGTGTTCTGTGTAACCTCTCATCTCGCAAAATTCTGAAATTGGTACGCCTGATACATTGGCACTTGACCATGCTACGATTTCAGAATCTCCATGTTCTCCGATGATCCATGCATGAACAGATCTTGCATCTACCTGTAAATGTTCTCCAAGCAGATATTTTAATCTGGCAGAATCTAGGGTTGTACCAGAACCAAAGACTCTGTTTTCAGGAAATCCTGATAGTTTTACTGCAACTTGTGTCAAAATATCTACTGGATTGGCTACGATCAGAAGAATCCCTTCACATTTTCTCTGTGCGATCTCTGGAATGATCGATTGAAAGATTGCTACATTTTTCTTGACAAGATCAAGTCTTGTCTCTCCTGGTTTCTGTCCTGCACCCGCTGTCACAACAATGATCGCTGCATCCACGATATCATCATAATCGCCTGCTGTGATCTTCATTGGTCTGGCAAATGGGAGTCCATGGGCAATATCTAATGCCTCTCCTTCTGCACGATTCTTATCAGCATCGATCAACACCATTTCAGTAAATAATCCACTTTCCATTAATGCAAATGCAGAAGATGAACCTACAAATCCTGTTCCGATCACTGCTACTTTTCTGCTGTTTATTCCTTTACTCATTATTGGGTCTCCTTTTACATTTTTAGAATAACAATATTATCACCCAATTTAATTATATCAATTCATGCAAAAAGATTTTTACTATATTGTTTATTATATACTCTTATGAATACATTGTACTAATGTTTTTTCAACCTTATCAATCTGAAATGGTTTTGCTAAGTGTGCATTCATCCCTGCTGCAAAACATTTCTTTGCATCTTCTTCAAATGCATTTGCTGTCATAGCGATGATCGGTATCTGTGCTGCATCGTCTCGTTTGATGGATCGAATCTCCTTGGTCGCTGTCAATCCATCCATAACCGGCATCATAATATCCATTAATATCGCATCAAATGTTCCTTGTGGAGCATTCTTAAATTGATCCACTGCCCGTTGCCCATCTTCCACAACAGTGACATTGGCTCCATCATCCGTCAGAAGTGTCTGTATGATTTCTGCATTCAATTGATTATCCTCGGCAACTAATAAGTTTAAACCACGAATATCTGCTTGCTCCACTATCTTCTCAGCCACTGGCTGTTCTTTCTTCTGTGCGATTTCAAATGGAATCGTGATCACAAAGGTAGATCCCATTCCTTTCTCGCTTGTCACTTTGATCTCTCCATGCATCTGTTCTACCAGTCCCTTGACGATCGACATTCCAAGCCCAGTCCCCTGATATACACTTCGGGCATCCGTCTTTTCCTGTGAAAATGGCTCAAAAATATGATCGATATAGTCTTTACTGATACCAATTCCCGTGTCTTTGATCGTCCAACGATACGTACAGATCTTATCATGAACATCCATTTGTTCCATCTTTGTAGAAATAGTTCCACCCGGATGATTATATTTAATACAGTTTCCATAAATATTCAATAAGATCTGACGAAGATGCAATGGGCTTGCATATACATATGGATATCTGTCATCTATGTTATCTTCTTCATAGTTCCATCGGATTCCTGTCTCTACAACCCGCTCTCTGATCATCGCCTCAACTTCCCGCATCAGTTTCTTCACAGTAATCTCTTGGTGTGCCAGTGTGATCTGCCCTTCCTCAATCTTACTCATCTGCAAGACATCGTTGATCAGAGAAAGCAGATGTTTGGCAGCAGTTTCCATTTTCTTATGATTCTCTAATACCAGTTTCTGATCATCGAAATGTTTTTCATTGATATTTAGAAGTCCAATGATTCCATTTAATGGTGTTCTGATATCATGGCTCATACGGCTTAAGAAATCGGTCTTCGCCTGACTTGCTGTACGCATTTCGTCAAATGCTGCCTGTAAACGTGCGTGTTCTAATTCTTCTTGTTTATGTCTTTGCGATGTATCCTGTAAGAGCGTGATCGCATAAACTGTCGGAATCTCGCTCATTGTCTCTTCATCGTATACCACAATCTGTGTCATAAGAATTGTTTTTTGTACCCAGCGAATACTTCCATCATCTTCATGGAAACAATATTCCACAGAAATATTTGTGTCACCATTGTTGTATCTCTCCAGCAGTTTTTTCGTATCATTTGTCATATTATACTCTGCTTTTGTCTCCTTCGTGACTTTTTTCTCATATTCTGCGCAGTAATCCTGATAATTACATGGTAATGGATAATCAAGAAACAGCTCTTTGTTCTTTTGCTCTTTTCCCTTTAGAATAATATTTCTCTCCAGAATATCTGTCTTTAGATTGACCGTATAGATCACATCGGATAATTCCAAAAGTGCATCGACATAACTGTCATTTTCAATGATTGATTGTTTTAGCTGTTCATAATAAATCTGTAACTGTTCTCTGGCCCCTGTCTGATTGTCAGCTCCTTTTCGGATGATTTCAAATGCCAGAAGAAAATGATGTAATTTCTTATCTTCATCCCAGTCAACTGGGATCAATGTCATACGCTTATAGAATCCTTCTTCCTGCATATCATATTGATATTCCTGTACATCCTGTTTCTCCTTCATCTTCTCTTGAAGTCTTGTGATCTGAAGCCTTTCCCAAATGTTCTTCTGCTCATCTTTCCCAATCTTTTCCTGTACGATCTGCTCTACTGCACTGGAATACGCACCATCTAAAGCTAAGAAAAAGTTTTCACTGGAACGGATCACACGATATGTATCCAGCTTAGCATCACAATATAAACAGTCTAAAAAGTTCTTTCCATGTTGATTCAGCAGTTTTAATAATTGATAATTCAACCGCTTCTCTTCAAGTGCTTCTTCCCGTTTCACATGGTTTTTATTGATGTACATATTTTTATCTGCATCATTGAATAATTCTCTCATTGTTTTGCCAGGATAATCACTTGCCATAGCAAAACCCGCTGCATAACTTAACGGAATCTCTCGATGTTCTTTGGATTCTGCTGCTATATCTTTGCGAAGATCTTCAAATAGCTTTCTCACCGCTTGTTTATCAAGCCCCTGCAGCACTGCGATAAATTCGTCTCCCCCAAGTCTTCCGACAAAATGTTCCGATGGTATGGAAGATCGCAGACAAACAGCAAACCGATAAATATACGCATCTCCTGCATCATGTCCCATACTATCGTTGATCCGGCGGAGATTATTAAGGTCAAAACTGCATACGGTAATATCCTCTGGTGGATTCAGTTCACCTAATATCTCTTCACATTTATTCTTATTTGGAAGTCCTGTTGCATTATCTAAATAAGCTTTATGCCGCAATATACGGTTCATCGCCGCAAAACGGACCGCTTTGATAAACTCATATCCGATCAGCAGCATCAATACAACGATATCTGCTGTGATGAATTTCTCAAGAGTTGCTAATGACGTTGCTTTTCTCTGTGCATATACTTCCGCAAGACCTGTTGCCTCATCACAGATCTTAAAGAATCTCTCGCTCTTTGAAATGATATCTGTATGCTCATAGTCGACCGTCCGCACACGATAAATTTCTTTGTGTAAGGAAATAAAATATTCATCCAGTTCCTTCATCTTATCCTGAAAATCATCATCCTTTAACCGTACGAGTTTTAATTTGTCATTGCCATGACGCAGGCCTTCGATAAAGGACTGCACTTCCTTGATCAGCTCATCTTCTCGCTGTCCGGAATTCTCTAGCTTAATGATCCTTTGTGTTTCTCCCCTTATTAACCCCGCATAATTTACAACGCGGGCTGTTCCCTGAATATTCGAGACCAACTGCATCAGGATAACGATAAAAACCACTAAAAGTACCGTCAGAATACCGATGCCGATATGGATCATATTTGGTTTTTTTCTTTTTGTCGTATCAGACATAAACTTTTATTCCCCTATCACTACTTTAGAAAATTTCTTATAACATGCAATCCCGTACTTGATGAAATTTATCATTCCATCCTGCTTTAGTTTCGCTGTATAATCTTTTTCCTCAATCTGTCTTAATGCTTCATCACACGCAGCATCCAGATTCCCATCTTCTGCATATTTAAGTTCGATTATAATCCCAGTTCTGTTCAACGGTACTTTGCACTTTCGAAAGTTAATCCTTCCACGCTCTTGAGCGAAAGAAAAATGACTGGATATTTTCCCATTTGTGCTTCACAAAGGGATTTGTTTTTAGCAATATACAACCCTTCAAACAATAGGGCATCCGCACCTATCTCAAAAAAGGAACGCAACATACTCATATTTAATGTCTTTCCAAAACGACGAGGACGCGTAAATAGTGTTACCTCCCCACCCATTTCTACAAGTTGTTCTATCAGCTTTGTCTTGTCTATATAATAAAATCTGTTTCTTCTGATTTTTTCGAAACTATCAACACCTACTGGTAATTTCAAATTGTCTGCCATATACATCTCCACTATGCTCGCCCATGGAAATCTTTCTTTTATGCTATAATTTACTAAACATTATAACATGATGTGTAGTGAGATACAATCAAACAAAAATCTTCCGTTTATACACGATTGGATCATCATATCCAAATGTTCTTCTTCCATTTACTTCTATGATCTCTGATACCTCCAAACTGTCCTCTGAAAATCTTTCCCATAACTTAAATATCATAACTGGTGAAAACTGACTTGTACTGCCGCCTTCCCAGACACCATCCTTCTCGCGATAAAGTGCTGGTGTGAATTTTTTTGATTCGTTCAGTTCACTGTAATCTACTGCTTTCATAGAATCATAAGAAAATGTATTCTTATCTTCTCCATTCGGAATATCGTAAGAAGAAAGCACAATTCCTTCATTATTTTCTGAAATAAGGAAAAGATGTGGTGATGCGTGGCTTTTTCCATCTGTTTCGTAATAACTTTCTTCTACAACAAATGTACCATTGAAGTTTTCTGGGAGATTTTTGATTTTATCGTTACATACTGTATTGATGTGTTTTGCATATGGATATGTTTTTCCTTCTGCCTGCATTTTGTCAAATTGTTCTTTGTTGTCAAAATGACCAGTCATTAACTTTATAAAATCTGTAAGTTTGCTCATGGTCTTCCTCCGTAAATTTAAATTTCTTTAATTATACTCTTGTGAAATTTTTTTGTAAAATATTTTCCTATGTATTTATTGAATATCCGCTAATTTCTTTGTAACCCTAACCTGAATTTCCGTATAGTATGATAATTCATCACTATTTAGATTATCATTTTTGATTTTCTGAAATTTCTCCACAGCATCACTATATTTTTCCTGTCAATCGCTTTTTGATTCTTGGCCTGATTCCACTTTTCACGCTCCAATCGATATCTGACATTTTGATTTCTGGCGGATTATTGTCATCTCTATTTTTACTACTATTGCTGCTGCATCCGGTAAAACAACATAAAATAATCACTAATCCTAACAATATTTTCTTCTTCATATTCATTTCTCCTTCTTTTGTTTGGTTACAATTGTACACTTCTGAATAAAAAGAAATCCCCACCATAATGGTGAGGATGTAATAAATCCGTTTTATTCAATTTCTTTTGATAATTTCGTCAACCCTTGGTTTTCCAGTATTTCATCAATATCGCCCAGATCATATTTTCTGTGGTTCACTGCTACGATGATGCATGCATCCCGCTTGTCTTTTGCATATAATGGTTTCATCTCATACAGTTTCAGTGCTGTGTTGATCTCGTTTAATTGAAAATGTGCCACAATGCAAAATCGAAGGATCAGATCACGATTCTTTGTATGCTTTTCCATATTCAGTATCTTTTCTGCAATGTAAGATTTGCATCACAACGAGGACAGAATTCATCGCCCTCATCTGCTGCTCAAATCAGTCTCTTCTCCAAACAATAATGATAAATTCCATCCTCCGAAACATCTCCACAGATTTCATCTGCCACTGCTTTCAGATCATCGGATGCATTTGCCATTGCAATTCCATTGCCAACTGCTTTTAACATTTCGATATCGTTATTGCCATCCCCAAATGCCATAGCCTGAGATTTATCTATGCCATAATGTTTTAACATTTTCTCAATCCCTGCTCCTTTTCCTGCATTGACCGGTATGATGTCAACTGCTCGATCCCACCATGCCGTAATCTCAGCTCCCTGGACACCTTTTAAGATCTCTTGATACTCTTCTACTCTTGCACCCATCAACACTTGATAAACTTTTTCTTTTTTTATATCTTCGAAATCTTCTGCTACATCAACTTCGGCATTCCCAAATGCATAGTAATCGATCAAGTCCTGATCTTTTCCATTTGCAGCCATACGGTCTTTCGTTGCTAATGCAACTGGCTTTCCCATTTTGTCTGCATTTTTAATGATCCTTTCAATATCTTTTAATGGAATACAATTGCTATAGAGTGTTCCACTGTGATCATAGCAATAAGACCCATTGTATGTAAGAAATGCATTAAACTCAACTCCTTCAAAATGTGGGACAAGCATCGGTCCTCTTCCTGTTGCCAAACAAAGTTTGATTCCTTTTTCCTGTAGTCGCTTTAATGCTTCTAATGTTTTTTCTGAAATCGTATCTTGATCCATAGCGATCAATGTACCATCAATGTCAAAAAATATGATTTTAATATCTTTCATGTCTTTCTTTTCCTTCTATATTATGATGAGAGTTTACGCTAAATAACGAAATGCCTGTATGATATAAGACAAAATCTTGATCATACCCTGCTTTTTGCTATCCATCGTGCGTTCTGCTACATCCTTGTCATTTTGATAACTTCCATCTTGATTCACTTTCAAAGATCCGCTTTTTAATCTGCTAAAATCTTCTTCCAGCTGTTTTGTGATCTCTTTTCCTTGTACAACAAGCATCGTTTCTGTGTCTACATAGGTACTTCTGCAATCAAAGTTGTAAGAACCAACCACTGCTATATCATCATCAATGATCAGAGATTTTCCGTGTGTGGAATGTCTGCCCATATATTCATACAGTGACACTCCTGTACCTAAAATCTTTGATCGGTTCTTTTGATAATCTGCTGATGCACAAATATTATCTCCTGATGCGATTGAATTCAAGATCATTGTTGTGTTCGGAACCTGTTGTTTCACCTGTGCGATCCCTTCGTACATTTCTTTGGAAAACACTGCATATGGTGTATGAATGATAACTTTGCTTTTTGCCTGTAACATCAACTGCTTCAGCGTTTCAAATACAACTGGTTCTTTTCCATAAATTGTTGTCGGATTGGTTACCAGTGTTGTTTTCTTCGTTGGAACTGTAATCTTTTGATAATCATAATCTGGAACTTTCACTTTCTCTGCATGGGATAAAAGGCGCTTGACTTCCTTCTCTTTTTTATTCTTTGAGCATGTACTAAATTTTGTTTTGCAAACTTCTAAGTTCCAGACTTTTTGAAAATATCTTCTGATCTGTCCGACTGCACCTTGATCTTTTAATCCTTGATTGACGATCAGAATCTCCCTGTCTATACCTTTGCTTTTTCCTTTGTGTGTTCCAAGGAAATAATCAAACATATTTCTGCCACCCATTAAGAGATACTTATGATCTGCCACAATATATTTGTCATGAAGACATCCATTGATCGTCCATGGTTTCAAAAGATTTGGCGTGTTATAAAAACGAATTTCAACATTTGGCTCACTTCCAACTGCCGCAAAAATATCCTTTCCTGTCATATGGATCGTTCCATAAAGCCCATCAACCAGAATCTTTATCTTGACGCCTCGTCTGGATGCTTTGAGTAATTCTGAAAAAATATCATCACTGCTGCTTCCTTCACGGATATCAAAGGTTGATAGAATGATCTCTTTCTTTGCTTTTCGTATCATATCCAACCGCAGATCAAGTGCTTCCTGATTATCACTGACAATCTTTGCTCGGTCTGATCCATTTTCGTTTGATGTTGAATAAAACGTTTCCGTATGAATCTTTGACTTATTTGTTTTGCTTACCGATTGCATATGTACAAATGGTACAAGCATTCCAATGATCACATACAAAATAAACAAAATCAGAACGATTCCTGCTATTTTTAATTTTTTCATTGTTCTAAAATCCTTATTTTAATTTAGATAAATAATTTTATTGTCTTTATTTTAACATCTTTAATAAAAATTTTAAACTATTGATTTCATAATCGGGTTTTGGTTGTGGATCTTCTGTCAGATCTTGTGCTCTGTGAAACCAGATTGTCTTGATCCCTGCATTGATCCCGCCTTGAATATCAGAACTTAAGCTGTCTCCAATGATCGCTATGTTCTCCTTCTTAAAATCTGGAATCTTAGAAAAACATTTCTCAAAATATTCAATGCTTGGTTTGTTATATCCAATTTCCTCGGAAATAAAAACACCTTGCAGATACTTCTCAATTCCTGAACTTTTTAATCTTCCTCTTTGTACAGACAATGTTCCATTCGTTACAAGATAGATACGAAATCTCTTTGATAATTCCTGTAAAACTTCTTCGGCTCCTTCGATAAAATAGTGTCCCTGTCCTAAATAGTCCTGATAATGTTTTGCCACTTCCTGTGGTGATGCTTTTATATCAAATTCTTGAAATAAAAGCTTAAATCTGCGCATTTTTACTTCTTCTCTTGTCATTTTCCCTTGTTCCAACAATTTCCATTGAGCAAGATTAATCTTATGATAGCAATCACGCATCTCATTCGTCACAGAAATTCCTACATCACCTAATGCCCTTGTAATTGCATTGGCTTCTGCTTTATCAAAATCCAGTAATGTATTGTCTAAATCAAATAATAATGTATCGATCATAAATCAATCTCCCTTTTAATATATAGTGATATTCTGACTACTCCCACGGGCAAGCCCGTGGGGTTCTGATTGTCAAGTGTAGCTTGTAATCGTACATCATTTTCAGACTTTGGAGTTACAAGTGTAAGTCTATTTAAATCAGAGCTTTCATTACCAAGCAGTCCAACGACCACATTGACGGTAAATTTCTACTTTCGTAAGGAAGTATAGTCAATCTCCCTAAATATGTTTTACGCTATCTTAATTCCGCTATTTAATATTTTGATCTTGTTAGCCTTGATCCATTCGATCAGGGCTTTTTCTTTGTTGTAACACTTATCAAATTCGGAAATACATTTGTTTTTATCTATATCTTTAGTTCTGTAATCGTAACAGTATAATAAGAATGATGAATACCAATCTCTTTGTACCAATGTTCCGTCAGTAAGTTTATACATTCTATCAGACAGCTTTTTCTTGATATAATCATCTGCTGTATGGTCATATTGACTTGCTCTGTAATTATTAGGTACTTCAATATATATACCACCTGATACCTTAAATTTCCGCTCTACAGTAGTTTGAAACCCAGAAGGACATCTGTTCTTTATGGATTTTCCAAAACGCTTTTTCTTATGAAACTTACCTTTACTATTCACCGTAGTATCTTTAGTTCGTTTCATAAGTTTACTTGCATTTTTAGGTTCCGTGATAAATACATCTCCAAGACTTCTTAAATGGTTAGCGTCTTCATTTATTGCAAGCTGTCTGTTTATAGCATTGATACGACATAGTTCAGAGTGTTTAGCTTTTAGCTTTTTATAATGATTAGAATATTTCCAAGTTTTGCGACCTTTTTTAACAGTACCATCATCATTATAGTTTTGCGGATCAGTTGCTCGTCTTGACCTGTCCATAGCACGATAGAGCAGACGTTCTTTTCTTTCAGAAGTCTGTATGCTACTGCCACGCTCTGAAAGATTTTTTAAACCGACTTCTGTATTTGATGTATACGCAACAGTCTGCGTACCAATATCAGCACCTATACTACCTTTACCAAACTTATGTCTTGGATCACCAAATCTATCATATTTAGGTTTCGCCTTACCTTCAATAGTAAGATGCAAATACACCCTATATTTTCCACGAATAAATTTAGGTACAAGAGTAGCATAGCAAGGTCTGTATGTATCAATACAGTATGCTTTATCTAAAAATTTATTTATTTCTTTATCATTTATGATCTCTGATCTTGATAAATATTCTAAAACCGCACAAACTTCATCTGTTTGAAATCTATCTTTAACCTGTATCCCAAATACATTTCCCTTTAATTTGAATTTTAATTCATTATCTTTAACAGACATTGAAATGCCACGATTTATCTGTTTTGCCCTGATACAAGGCAACTCACCATATTTAGAAAAATGAATCGTTTTGCCATTGTTATAAAGACATTTTTCAATACCACGCCATATATCTTCAGCTTTTGTAAGGGCAAATACGGCATCAACACTATATTTCTTACCTATATGTATCATAGCGTTTCTGCAATGATCCCATGTGACATTGTATTGTTTTTGCATTTCATTGAGCTGATCTGCTAGATCTCTGCGTTTCTTTTTATCTTTGGTAGAACCATAGAGTTTTAGCAGCTTGCGATATTTTTTAGTACGCATAAGTTGGTCATAATTCTTTCTCATAAGACCAACAAGCTCATTACCTGCTTTTCTGATCTTATCAGAAAGAATCACGACCTTTTGTACATCAGAAGATGGCATATCGGTTTCTACAACCAAGATATGCCTGTCAGAAAGTTTATGAAATTGTTTTAGAAGTTTTTTATATTCTTTATCACTTATCATCTTTCTGCTCCTCAATATACTTAATTACTGTAGCTTCGCTTATATGTCCGACAGTAGATACAAAGTATCCTCTTGACCATAATACTCCACATTTCGCATAGAACTGTTTTAATTTTGGAAATACTTTAAATAATTCGATAGCACTGATACTTTTTAGAGTTCTTACAACATCACAAGGAGCAACTGTCTGCGGAACATCTATGAAAATATGTATATGATCCGGCATCACTTCGAGTGCTTTGATCTTGTATTTATAATCATTACAAATTTTCTGTAATATCTGTTTAAGAATGATATCGACATTTCCTTGTAATACTGAAAATCTGAACTTTGGACACCAAATGATATGATACTGTATCAAATATTTACAATGTGAAGCACCATGATATTGTTCCTCACTCACTGTCTTTTTCTCCTAATTGATATTTTTCCTGAATACCTCTACGCATTAAGTCAAGAAAAGTGATAGTTTTTCCTTCTTCAACAGAATAGATACGAGCAAGATTTTCAAGTTCTGTTTTCCATCCAGCAGGAATGGAAATATTTATTTGTACATTGTCACTTTTAGTTCGTGCCATTATTTTTTCCTCCACGACTTGAATGATATTGTGCAGCATTATTTTGTGTTGTTGTACGCGTGTTTATATCATAGTTGCTCTTATTCATCTTCTGTTTCCTTTCTATATTTTAATATACATAGATTATATATTTAATCTATGTATATATCAAGTGAAATGTGTTTATTCTTGCACATATATCCAAAAAGAGATTCACCATAATTGATGAATCTCTTTTCGTTAGAATGAATTGTTATAGATTGTATGAATAATGATCGACTTATTTGTCTTTCAATACTGCCTGAGCTGCTGCTAATCTTGCAATTGGTACACGGAATGGTGAGCAGGATACATAGTCTAATCCGGCTCTGTAGCAGAATTCTACAGATGATGGATCTCCACCATGTTCTCCACAGATTCCTAAATGAATATCTGGACGAGTTGCTTTTCCTTTCTTAGCTGCCATCTCAATCAGCTGTCCAACACCTTTCTGATCTAATTTAGCAAATGGATCAGATTCGTAAATCTTGTTCTCATAGTAAGACTCTAAGAACTTACCTGCATCATCACGAGAGAATCCAAATGTCATCTGTGTTAAGTCATTTGTTCCGAAGGAGAAGAATTCTGCTTCTTCAGCAATCTCATCTGCCAATAATGCTGCACGAGGAATCTCGATCATTGTACCAACTTTGTACTTAATGTCTGATTCATAGTAAGCTTTTACTTTCTCAGCTGTCTGTACAACAACTTCTTTAACATATGCTAACTCTTTCTTCTCTCCTACTAATGGAATCATGATCTCAGGAACGATATCATATCCTTTTTCCTGTTTTACTTCGATTGCTGCTTCCATAACGGCTCTTGTCTGCATCTTGGCAATCTCTGGATAAGTAACTGCCAGACGACATCCACGATGTCCCATCATAGGGTTAAATTCATGAAGAGCTGCACGTCTCATATTGATCTCTTCTACTGTAACTCCCATATCTTTGGCAAGAGCTGTGATCTCTTCCATTGTATTTGGAAGGAACTCATGAAGAGGTGGATCTAAGAAACGGATTGTGACCGGTCTTCCTTCCATAACCTCATATAAGTCTTTAAAGTCTTTCTTCTGATAAGGAATTAACTGATTTAATGCGATTTCTCTTGCTTCTTTTGTTGTAGAGAGAATCATACGACGGATCTTTGGAATTCTCTCTGCATCAAAGAACATATGCTCTGTACGGCAAAGTCCAATACCCTGTGCTCCGAATTTTACTGCATTCAATGCATCGGCAGGTGTATCTGCATTTGTTCTTACCTGTAATGTACGGATCTCATCGGCCCATGTCATGATACGGTCGAAATTACCACTGATACTTGCAGGTACTGTACGAATCTCACCTAGATAAATCTTACCTGTGGATCCATCTAAGGAAATGTAATCTCCTTCCTGTACTGTCTTTCCACCTAATGTGAAAGATTTGCCATCTTCAGCAAACTTGATATCTCCGCATCCTGCTACACACGCTGTTCCCATACCACGTGCTACAACGGCTGCGTGAGATGTCATACCACCACGAGCTGTTAAGATACCTTCTGCTGCATGCATTCCTTCGATATCTTCTGGTGATGTTTCTAAACGAACTAAGATAACTTTCAGTCCTGCTTCATGATGCAGTTTCGCCATCTCAGCGTCAAAATATACTTTACCAGCAGCAGCTCCTGGAGATGCTGGAAGTGCTTCTCCGATTGGAAGAGCGGCTTTCAATGCTGCCTGGTCAAAGTTTGGATGCAGTAACTGATCTAATGCTTTCGCATCGATTCTTGAAACTGCTTCTTCTTTTGTGATCTTTCCTTCATCTACTAATTCACAGGCAATACGAAGTGCAGCTGGGGCTGTTCTCTTACCATTTCTTGTCTGTAAGAAGTACAGTTTTCCTTCCTGAATCGTAAATTCCATATCCTGCATATCACGATAATGTTCTTCCAGTGTATGAGCAATGTCCATAAACTGTTTATAACAATCTGGTAAGTCTTCTGCCAGTTTAGTAATTGGCTGTGGTGTACGAACACCAGCTACTACGTCTTCACCCTGTGCATTGATCAGGTATTCTCCGTAGATCTGTTTCTCACCTGTAGATGGGTTTCTTGTAAATGCCACACCTGTTCCTGATGTATCTCCCATGTTACCAAATACCATTGTCTGAACGTTAACAGCTGTTCCCCAGTCTCCTGGAATGTCGTTCATTCGACGATAATAGATAGCACGTGGGTTGTCCCAAGAGCGGAATACCGCTTTGATTGCTTCAAATAACTGGTCCTTTGGATCCTGAGGGAATTCTTCATTCAAAGCTTTGCGATAGATACCTTTGTATCTCTTGATCACTTCCTTCAGATCATCGGCATCTAAGTCTGTATCAAACTTCACACCTTTCTCTGCTTTGATGTCATCTAAGACATCTTCGAATTTCGCTTTATCCACTTCTTTTACAACGTCTGAGAACATCTGGATAAAACGACGATAAGAATCATATGCAAAACGAGGATTGCCTGTCTTCTTCGCAAATCCTTCGACAGCTTCATCATTCAATCCTAAGTTAAGGATCGTATCCATCATACCCGGCATGGATACTCTTGCTCCTGATCTTACTGATACTAATAGAGGATCTTCAAGGTCTCCGAACTTCTTTCCCTGAATCTCTTCCAAGTCTTTCATTGCTTCGATCACCTGTGATGCTACTTCATCACTGATCTTTCCACCGCAGTCATAATAGTTTGTGCACGCTTCTGTTGTAACTGTGAATCCCTGAGGAATTGGTAAGTTCAATCCTGTCATCTCTGCTAAGTTTGCACCTTTTCCTCCAAGAAGGTTACGCATCTCGGCATTTCCTTCACTAAATTTGTAGACCCATTTTGTTGCCATGTCAATACCTCCTAAAATTAAGTTATGTCACATTCATATGTCATTGAACTTATTGTACCACAAAATTCTAATTTTGCAAAACTTTTTTGTGTATTTTTCATAATTTTTTCTTTTTTCTTATCTTTTTCTTATAAAAACTGCACATTTACACGATTTTCGATGCATTTCTCGCTGTTATTTTTGTCTTATTACAACGATTTTTGTGTTTTCTTTTTTGTATACAATACACAAAAATCCCAGAGTCTTTTCACTGAAAAGACCCTAGGATTTCATTTTTATATCAAAGTTATTCAGTTTTTTTAAGAATGTTTTCTTTTTATAGTCTGGTTTTTGCTGCTTCTTTTTTTCTTTATCCAAAATTTCTAATTATTTATTCTTTAAACAGATTCTCTCCATCCTGTTTGATCACATCTTGATACCAATAAAAACTATCTTTCTTATATCGATCTAATGTAGCGCCCTCTTCTTCTTCGCGATCTACATACACAAATCCATATCGTTTTTGATATCCATTCAGCCAACTTAACAAATCCGTAAAAGACCATGTACAATATGCAAGCACTTCACAGCCTTCCTCGATGGCTTTTCCTAATTCTTTTAAATGTTCTCTTAGATAATCAATTCGATATTCATCATGAATCTTATGATCTTCCGTCTTCTTATCAAATGCTCCAAGTCCATTTTCCGAAATGATGATTGGCAGATCATAACGACTTGTGATCTCACGACAACAATAGCGAAGCCCAACTGGATCAATACTCCAATCCCAGTCTGTTGTAATCAAATATGGATTGGCTGGATTTTTATAAATTCCAGGAACTCCAAGTACCTGCGCAGAACCTTTCACTCCTGTTGTATTCATTGTACCATATGGTGTTACTCCATCCATCGGATTATATTCACATACACAACTTTGATAATAATTAACTCCCATAAAATCAATCTCTGCCGCTGCTGCCTTTAAAATTTTCTGATCGTCTTTTGTGACAACTGGTGCAAATCCTTTTTTTCTTAAATAATTCATGGCTGCTTTGGGATATCTTCCATATGCATAGACATCCATCCACCAGAAATTCTTCAGTTCATCATAATCATGTTTTGACATAACATTTTCAGGTTTACAATCAAGTGCATAAGATGGTGTATAAGCAAAGCTTGCACCAATCTTTCCTGTTCCGCCCATCTCGCGATATGCCAAAACAGCCTTTGCATGTGCCATAAAGACGTGATGGTTCACTTGATAAAATGTTTTCTGATCGTCAAACTTTCCTGGAGGATGCTGTGCTGTCAGCCATCCAAGTGATGTAAAAATATTTTGTTCATTAAATGTAATCCAGTATTTTACCTTACTTCCATATGCCTTAAATAAAGTCTTGGCATAATTTACATAATCCTCAATGATCTCCTCAGATTCCCATCCTCCATAGAGATCCACTAATGCCTGAGGAAGATCCCAATGGTAGATTGTCACCATTGGTTCAATCCCATATTTTAAACATTCATCAATAATATTTTCATAAAACTCAATTCCTTTGGGATTGATCTCTCCTCTTCCTTCCGGATAGATTCTTGCCCATGAAACAGAAAAACGATAAGTTTTTAATCCCATTTCCGCCATCAACGCGATATCTTCTTTGTAGCGATGATAATGGTCAACTGCAACATCTCCGGTTGTCGCTTTATATGTTTTTCCTGGAATCCTTACAAATTGATCCCAGTTTGTGATCCCTTTTCCATCTTCTCTCCAGCCGCCTTCAATCTGATAGGCAGCTGAAGCACTTCCCCACAAAAATCCTTCTGGAAATTTTGTAACTTTCATTTCTTCCATAAATGTTACGCTTCCTTTCTGCTACTGTACACTTAATAATTTACTTTCCTTTGTTACTACTTTATCTTCACATGCTTTAACTTTTGCAAATTGTTCTGTATTGGAAATAATAATCGGTGTTGTTACATCGTATCCATCTGCTTTAATCTTGTCAATATCAAATTCTAGTAAGATATCCCCTTTTTTCATTGTATCTCCAGATTTTTTCTTTGGAGTAAAATATTTTCCTTTTAAATTTACTGTATCGATTCCTACATGTACCAAAAGTTCTACTCCATCTTCACTTACTAATCCTAATGCATGTCCTGTTTCAAAAACAGCATCTACTTTTCCGTCAAATGGTGCATAGACAACTCCTTTTTCAGGAATGATCGCTGCTCCTTTTCCTAAGATTTCTTGCGAAAATGTTGGATCTTTCACTTCTGTTAAAGGAATCACTTTCCCTTCAACTGGACTTGTAATGCTGATCTCATTATCTAATAACTGTGCATTAGATTCTTCTACAAAATCTAAATCATCATCTTCATCTACAATATCTTCAAAGCCAATAATCAGTGTTGCAACAAATGTAACAACTACTGTGACCAAAATTGTGAGTGCTGCAAATAATAATGTCTGTGGTTTTCCTTTTTCTACATACTGAACAATCGTTACGATTGCTGGTGTTGCAATTCCAAAACATTTCATTTGGAAAAATCCACCGACTAATCCACCAACAGCACCACCAATACATGCTCCTAACATTGGTCGTTTTAAACGAAGTGTTACACCATAAAGTGCAGGTTCTGTGATACCAGCAAATAATGCTGAAAACGCAGAAGATCCTGCGATCTGTTTAAAGTCTTTGTTTTTGCTTCGAAGTGCAACTGCAAGGGAGGCTGCACCCTGTGCCATATTAGAACATAATTCTCCAATACAGATAAAGTTCTCATATCCTGTTGTTGCAATCATCCCTAATTTAATCGGTGTAAATGCATGATGCATACCTGCCATAACAACGAATGGATAAACGCCAGCCACAAGACCAATGGCAATAAATCCTAATTTATCATGAATTGCATAAACTACTGTTGATAATCCATTACCGCAAATAGCTCCTAAAGGTCCAAGAATGATCAATGCGATCGGTGCTTCAATTAAAACAACTAACATTGGTTTTAAGAAGTTCTTTGTGACAACTGGCGTGATTTTATCTACAAAACGTTCTACATATCTTAGAGAATATACTGCCAAAATGATTGGGATAACCGAATAAGAATAGGATGCATAAGTTACCGGAATATATTTCAAAAATTTCACAGTCTGTCCTGCATCATGTGCTGTATTCATCAGTGTGATCAAGTTTGGATGTAACATGATCAGTGCAATACTTGCTGCATAATACATATTTGTTCCAAACTTTTTGGATGCTGAAATTGCAATCAGTACTGGCATGAAGAAAAACGCACCATCTCCAATAACACTTAATAACTGATATGTTTGCCCATTTGTGCTTAACACACCGATCATAGGAAGTAATGTAAGCAATACTTTGATCATAGCTGCACCAATGATTGCTGGAATAACAGGTGCCATGATACCTGAAATCGTATCCATCAGCATTGTAAAGATATTTTTCTTTTCATTCGATTTTGCTGGTACTTCTTTTACTTCATTAGAAAAATTCCCAAGTTTATTTAATTCGTTAAATACGTTTCCAACATCATTTCCAATAATGATCTGATATTGTCCGCCCTTTTTCATGATTCCCATAACACCTTTTGTTTTCTTTACTGCTTCATCATCAACGATGGATTCATCTTTTAATGTGAAACGAAGTCTTGTCATACAATGTACCAGATTGATGACATTATCTTTTCCTCCAACTCTTTGAAGGATCTTTTTTGCTGTATTTTCATAATCCATTTTGTTTTCCTCCTTTTTTTCTGGATTTAAAAATTTTCTTTTTTCTTTATATAACAAAGACCTGACAATAGATAAAATAATTCCCGGGGTTATTTCATCTATTGTCAGGTCTTGCTTAACTTAATAATAACAAACCTATGATTATTTTGTTTGTTCATCTAAAATTCGTTTGATATGAATTAATAAATATAATTGTTCATCAATTGTTAATTTATAGTTATATTGCTTTTTAATATATTCTGCAATTTTTTTTACTCCTGAAAAAGCATTTTCATTCTGTTCTACCATCACTTTATAAATTTCTTGCATCGTATCTTCATATTCCATATGGTCAAAGACTCTTGCCGCAAAAAACTTTAAATGTGTTAAAAATCTCTCATACGAAATAGATTCTTCATTTAAATCTATCTTAAAATGAATCCTTACAATCTGTAAGACTGTATTGATCAACTCTGTAATCTGATTCACATCGGTTATATTCTGTGCATTTAATTCTGCAGACACGATATGCATTGCAATAAATGCAGCCTCATCATCTCCCAAATCCTCTCCTGTCTGTTCTTTAATCCATTCAATCGCATGCATACCAACCTGATATTCCTTTGGATAAAACTTACGAATATCGATTTTCATCATATTCTTTAATGCGATTCCTTCTCGATAACGAGCGACTGCTGAATTGATATGATCCGTCAGTGTCACATATAAGGAATCTCTTATTTCTAATTTTTCTTTTTTTGCCTCTTTTACTACACGATCCACAATTCCAAGGTATTCTTCCGAAATCTCTTTTACTACTTCCTGTAGTCTCTTGCTTTCTTCTTTATTCTCTAGATGATATGTCTTATCTACCAGAGACTGATCAATATTTTCACCTTTTCTTTTTTTAAATCCAATTCCCGGACCTGTCATGATCAATTCCATTCCTTGTGAATCTACACTGACAACAGCATTTGTATTCAGAACTCTGATTATTTTCACGTTCATCCTCTCCTCTAATTTTATCTAAGTTTTTCATCATTTTTTGTATCTCTATAAATGTACAAGAAAGAATCCTGCTTTACAGGATTCTCCGCCTGCGGCGGGTCGCTTCTGCGACGTATTACCATTCCGCCGCAGTGCGATCCTGTCCGGAGGGCTTTTTCATATCATAAGGGATTCCATCGGAATTTCCTATGATATAAAAAAAGACTGCTTAAGACATACTTCTCTTCCTATGTCATAAACAGTCTTGCTTACCATTACGTAATAACAAACTTACTGCTATTATAATATCAGGTAACTTTTTATTTGTCCATTGTTTTTTCTATTTTCGTCATTTATTCTAATTTCACAAACTTTTTTTGTGCATTATGACGAATCTATGAATTTTTATTTTTAATTCTAATCCGCAATCTTATCAATCGCATTTGTCACAGCATCTATGTTTTTGTGACCATCTAACATCTTTTGTTTATAATCTGGTTCTTCCTGCTTCTCTTCTTTCACACTGATCTCCCAGAATGGTCCCCCTGCATTAGCACCTTCTTTGCCTTGTCGGATCACTTTCTTAAGCGACCACGTCTCAGCTGTTCTGGCTCTGCTTCCTACATCGGCAATCTTTACTTTATCTTTGCCGACCATTCTTGTTAATACAACAAAATGTCCATTCTTTGTGAAATCTCCAGGCCCCATCAGTGCCACGACTGGATGTCCTGCTCTTAATGCTTTCTCTACAGCATCTTTATCCATTCCGAGACCTTTACACTCCATTCCGTATAATTTGGATAATCCTGGAACTACGCTGTGAGAACATCCCTGTCCTGTGTAATACCATCCATGTTTATATGCCTGTTTGCACATCTTTGGAACATCAGCTTTCTTTCCAGTTAAAGAACTGTAGCATACAGCAACTGCGGTTGGTCCGCATCCTGCTGCCTGAATCGTACTTCCTCCGATCTTCTTTCCCGGATAATCTGCCTGATTATAATAAACAACTTTTAATTGCTTGTTCTCTGTCTGCTCTGCAGCCATAACCCCTGCTGTCTGTGTCATCATCATTGCTGCAATCCCCATCGTTGCGATCACTCTGCCAGTCATCTTGTTCAATCTCATAGTACCCTCCAGATAACTTCTGCTTTTGACATAATACATCAGTTATTAATTATAACAGAGGGTAGTTTGTTAATCAAGTGTTTCAATTGTTAATTTTTTATTAAATCTCGTTTACATTTTTTCATTTTTTTGCCAAAAGATGATAAATGTCGCTGCATTTATTCATGAATTTTTCGCTGTGTCGTTCCTGCAATTCCAAGCTGTGCACGATATTTTGCTACAGTTCTTCTTGAAATCTTTATATTCTTTTGTTCTAACAAACTTACGATCTTACTGTCACTTAATGGTTTTTTCTTATCTTCTTCTTTCACAAGCCGTCTGATTTCTTCCTTAATCTCTTCTGTCGTCGAATCTTGGTCTCCAAATGTCTGTGTATTATTAAAAATGTCTCTCATTCCGATCGTTCCACCTGGATATTGAATATACTTTCCTTTGACTGCGCGACTTACCGTTGATACATGCATTTCAATATCATCTGCTATATTTTGCATGGTCATTGGTTTCAACTGCTTATGATTCATAAAATATTCTCTCTGACGGTCAAGAATTGCCTTTGAAATCTTAAGCATCGTCTCTCTTCTTTGTTCAATGCTTGTAATGATAAAACGACATCTCTCATATTTCTTTCTGAAATATTCTTTTAGCTCAGAATCTTCTGCCTGTTCCATCATTTTGACATAATAATCATTGATTGAATAATCACCGATCCAGTCATCATTTAAACGAATCTTTAGTTCTTCTCCATCTTTTTCCATTAAAATGTCTGGGACGATATACTGATCGGTTCCCCCTGTATATCCACTTAACGGTCTTGGATTTAATTCTTGAATTTTAAAAATATACTTTCTTACCTGTGATGTCTTAATATCAAGTGCTCTTGAAACAGTCGATAAATGTCCCATTGCAATATCTTCCAGGTGATTTTCTACGATATATCGCAGGTCATCATTTAATAATCCTTCTCTTTCAAGCTGAAGAAGAAGACATTCCGATACACTTTCTGCAAATACACCTGCTGGTTCTAATTGCTTGAGATGATCTAAAAGCCTTTCACAATCTTTTTCTTCAATTCCAAGCTTATGACTGATCTCTTTTGTGGAAACAAGCAAAAGCCCAGATTCCTCTAGGCATTGTGCCATGTATTTCATAACATTCCACTCTTTCTTTGTATAATCTTTTGCATTTAACTGTTCCATAAAGAAGGCTTCGGGATCTTCGATTTTCTTATCTTCAATATCACTTTGCTCAATATCCTGATATCCGCCTGCATTTCCATGCAATGTAAAGAATTCCTTTCCAGATTCCTTATGTTCCATCAATGGATTCTCTGCATATTCATCCTGCAAAAACTTCTCAAGTTCATAATTATCAAACGATAAGATCTTTAATGATTGTACCTGAAACTGATTTAATTGCTGTGACAAGCCTTGTTCCAGCTTTATTTCATATGACATTTTACATCCTCCAATTACTTTCTTTGATCAAGTACTTAATCTTATCATAATCTATTTTCACTCTGAATAAAAGAGATTTTGCTTGGATGATCTCTTTTTCTAAGTTATATCTATTTTCCCGCTTTCTCTTCTTCTATGGTCTTCTGAAATTCTTTCACATCTTTTGCGATCTCACCGCTTAATAACAGCATACAGATCAGATTTGGGATTGCCATCAATGCATTTGCAATATCTGAGAAGTTCCATACAAGCTCCAATGTCTGTGTTGCCCCGACATAAGCTACCAGAGAAAAGATAATTCGGTAGATCATGTTGAACTTATGAGTTCCCATCAGATACTCAAACGCCTTTTCTCCATGATACTCCCATCCAAGAATTGTGGAAAATGCAAAAAGTGCAATTCCGATCGTTACCAGATATCCTCCAACTTTTCCAAGAACTGTGGAAAATGCCGCAATCGTTAATGCAGAACCTATGTACATCTCTCCTGTTGCCGGATCGATCTGTCCGAGCACTCCGGAGCTTGCGATCGCAAGACCTGTGATCGTACAGACAACGATCGTATCCCAGAAAGTTCCTGTCATATTGATATATGCCTGCCGAACCGGATGATCTGTTGTTGCTGCTGCCGCTGTGATCGCTGCTGATCCCATTCCAGCTTCATTTGAAAAACATCCTCTGGCAACTCCGTAACGTGCTGCATTCATCATAGATGCGACGATATTTCCACAAAGAGCCCCACCTACTGCTTTCACACTAAAAGCCATATGAAAGATCATAGAAAGTCCTGCTGGAAGATTACTGATATTCCCAAGAATGACGATGACTCCTGCGATCACATAAAAGATTGCCATCACTGGAACTACGACAGAAGATACTTTTGATATCGTTTTTATTCCACCGATGATGATCAGTAAGGCTAAAACAGTGATCACTGCTCCAACAGTATTAACTGATACTCCAAATGTCTCATGAACTGCTGTTGAAATTGAATTTCCCTGTGTCATATTTCCAATTCCAAAGGACGCAATCACGGCAAATAAAGCAAACAACCACCCAAGTACAGCTCCAAGCTTTTTGTTCTTGAGTGCCTTTTTCATTGTATACATTGGTCCACCGGACATCTCGCCCTTTTCATTGACTTCTCTATACTTGATCGCCAACATACATTCTGAAAATTTAGATGATAATCCAAAACATGCAGAAATCCACATCCACACCAATGCTCCAGCACCTCCTGAAACCATTGCTGTCGCTACTCCTACAATATTTCCAGTTCCGATCGTTGCCGCAAGTGCTGTTGTCAATGCCGAAAATGGTGATACATCACCCTCTCCTCTGCTTTTTGTCCTAGATTCTTTACTTAGTGTCTTTTTAATTGCCCAAGGAAGATTTCTCCAAGTCAGGAAATCGCATCGAATTGTTAAAAGAATTCCTGTTCCCACGAGAAGTACCAACATCACTGGTCCCCATACAAAGGCATCCACATCGGATATGATCTTACTTAACATATCTATCTCTCCTCTCTGATCTTATTTTCATTTCTAAAACGTAAAAAAGGAGCAACGACAATTCGTTGCTCCTTCAACTTATGAACTTAGTATAGCCATATATGACCATTCTGTCAATATTTATTTTAAGGTCGTACCAATGACTTTCCGATCATCTCACCCTGCCTGATTTTTGTCTCACACTGGTTCTTGGTACGTTCTAACAGTTCTTCTCTGATCTCAACCTTATCCTTTTCTAATAATAAAATGATCGTTGAACCTCCAAACTGAAAATATCCTTTCTCAATCCCGCGCCTCATAGATCCGGCTCCATCGTGATTAACAATCTTTCCAACCATCAATGCTCCAACTTCCATCTGAAGTGCATCTCCAAAATGTTTTGTCTTCATCAATGTATATTCTCTGGTATTCTCTTTATAGATTTTCACATGATCATTTGCGATCGGATTGACGGTATGATAAACTCCATCAATCCTATGATTCTCACTCTTAATTCCATCATCAAAATAGCAGTATCTATGATAATCATCTACTGTCAAGCGTAAGATCACGGCATAACCGCCCTGAAAATGTCTTGCGATCTTGCGGTTTCTGATCAATGAATCCAACGTATATCTTGTATCCTTTACAACAAAAGATGTCTTCTCTTCGATCGGATACACACTTACTTTACAGTCGCAAGGACTTCCTAAGATTGTTTTATCTTCCGGAAATGGACGTTTTCCTTCTTTGATCTTTCTTGAGAAGAATTCATTATAAGATTTGTAATTTTTCTTCTCATATTCACTCATATCAATATGATTATTCTTGACAAATCCTTTGATCAGACATTTGGAAATGGGAGAACTTAAGAAAGCTCCCCCTAGTTTGGATACCCAAGGTCTGATTAATATTTTTAGACTGGCTCGTCCTGCCATAGTTGTATACATCCAATGAAGCAAACGATCTTGTCCATTCTCTTCTTCGTAAATATTCCCATCTCTATCGGCATATCTCATCTACGATTCTCCTATCATCTTACAGTAAGAACATCTTTACTGCGATCAATGCTCCAATAACTACAAATGCAAGCATACATTTCTTATCTGGTTTAAAGACTTTAAAATCAAATACAAATAAGAAAGCGATCACTGCTAACATTGCAACATATATGTATGGAAATTCTTCTGGAATGAATCTTCGAAGCTGATATACGATCGGAATGATCAGTGCAACCGATGTAATTGGCAGTCCCTGATAATGTTTTCTTCTGGAACTGCTGTGCGCCTGACGCTGTTCTTCTGTAACATTAAAGTATGCCAAACGAATAACTCCACCTAAGACATAACACATATAAATAATCCTTGCATACCATTGGTCCATTCCAAGGCAGTAACCGATCACAACCGGATACACTCCAAAACAGACAAGGTCACATAAAGAATCAATTTCGATTCCAAACTTCTTGGCGTCTTCGCTTCGCTTGATCATCTTTGCGATCGTTCCATCATACATATCTGTTAATCCTGAGATCATCAGACATAAAATTGCGATCTTAAAGTTTCCATTGAATGCCTGTGACATTCCAAATACTGCACTGACAACTCCTAAATATGTCAGTATTACAGATACATTATAAAATCCTATCATACCTTTTTCCCTCTATTCTTTACGCTTTATCGTAATATGTGCGACTCCTGTCATCACTGCACTGATCAATACCAGTGCATAATAACTGATTCCTCGGCTTAACAGCATTGCCGGATATAATAATCCGCCAACAAAGATCTTCTTAAAGATATTTAAAAATAAGCCTTCACTGATTCCCATTCCGCCTGGCAACGGAAGCATATCCACAGAAATTGAAATAACACTCTGTAAAGCAACTACATCAATAAATCCTAATGCAGAAAGTCCCATTGCTCTGTATACAAGATATGTAATTGAAAAATGGATCAGTCTCTGAATCAATGTGACAACGAACATCCGAAAAATAAAAATCCGATGTCCTTGAATGATTGCTGCTGCTTTATGATACTCGATCATAGAATTCTGAAGTTTTTCAAGACGTTCTTCTTTTTTCTTTAAAATATGGAACTTTTCTAATTTCTGAAACAGCCATAGCACGATTTTGGATGCTAACGTTGGCTCAAATACAAGAATCAGCATGAACGCAACACAAAACACATTCAATGCCATTCCAAGGTAAAAGAAGAATGCTGCCTTCCCAATATATTCTGCCACAAGAAAATGACGGAATAAAAAGATCAGTGCTCCTAAAAATACCAGAACAAATTTATATAAAATGGTAACGATCATCAAAATGACGGTTCCCACGGATATGTCAACTTTATCGCGGTTCATGTAGTAAAGCTGCATTGGCTGTCCGCCAGTTGCAGACGGTGTAATACAACTGAAAAAGAAACCTACAAACGAATATTTGACGCAATTTCTCTTCGGCACATCATTGTAATGAAGCAGCCGTAGCATGCGATAAATAATATACGACTCGCAGCACACAAACACAACGATCATAATCAATCCCGCAATATAATATGCAGGTTTTACTGATTTTAGAACTTCCGCCAGCTCAGAAAGTTCCTTTCCTTTCAATACGGCATATGCAGTCAATCCAAATAATGCAAAGAAAAAGACTGTATTACCGATGACTTTTTTCTTATTCTTCATCTTTCCTACCCTTTGATCTCCGATAATTTCCCTTTGTATTTCACAGATCTTCTCTCTAAACCAACTCGTTGGTTGATCTTCTCAAACACCTTCCAGAGTCCTTGATACAAATTGGTCTTTCTTCCGATCAGATAACAAACTTCACTTAAAATGATTCCGCCAAACACATCTATGATATAATGCTGCTTGGTTACCTGCGTGGAAATACAGACTAAAATTGCAAAAACAAGTGAAAATCTCTGATACCACACTGGAATCTTCTTCTGATGCCTGATCCCAATATAACAAAACCAGCTTACCAAACAGTGAATCGATGGAAATAAGTTTGCCGATTGATCAATCGAATACACAAATCGTAATGCCTGATCCCAAAATCCTGTTCCTGTGATCTCTGGTCTTACCAGCGTTGTTGGCAAAAAGACAAAGAAAATCCCACATACGATCCTTGACAGATAATCTGCTGTCAAAAATCTATACATATGTTCTCTACTGATTCTCGCAGTCATAATGTAGTTCACAACCCAAAACACATAACATATCAAATAAATACTTGTAAATTCTGGGATTACCGGTACCATCCGGTCAAATGCTGTTGTAAAATCATGATGATATAATCCTTTACAAAGCACCATTGTTCCACTGTAAACCAACGTATTCAGTACTAACGCTGTAATCAGCGGAATGATAGAATACTTCGGAATCCATCTCAGAACATAATCTTTTTTCTGATTCATATGTCTGCTCCTTCCAATGATCTATCCTCTTTCTTTTCTCTCTTATGGTTCTTCCATATATCAAAGAATCATGTCAATTCTGACATGATTCTTGTACTATTATATCTTTTCTCTTTTTAAAAGTAAAGGAAAGCGGTCATATTTAATAGTTTTGTAAGATTTACTCTGCTTTCTTTTTTCTTCTATTGAAGAGTCCATAAATACATGGAACCACTAATAATGTTAGTAAAGTTCCATAAATCAAACCACCGATCGTAACGATCGCCATCGGCTGCATCATCTCGGCACCTTGCCCTAAACCAATCGCCATTGTAGATAATCCAAGGATCGTTGTAAGGGCTGTCATCAAGATCGGGCGTACACGCATCGTACCTGCTGTCAGGATTGCTTCTTCAAATTCGTATCCCGATTCTCTTAACTGATTGATCGTATCTACCAGCACGATACCATTATTTACAATGATACCTGCAAGCATAACAAATCCGATCATTGCGATCGCACTTAAGTCTTTTCCAGTGATCAGCAGTCCTAAGAATCCTCCTGTAAATGCCATTGGAATCGTAAATAAAATGATAAATGGCGATTTCAGTGACTGGAACTGTGCTACCATGATCAAATACATAAATGCTACTGCCAGCAATAACATCAGGCCAATCTGTCCTGTTGTTTCCTGAATGGATTCCATCTCACCTTTCATTGTGATACTATATCCTTTTGGTGCATTGTATTTCTTAATCTTCTTTTGTACAGCGCTGCTGACTTTTCCTACATTGTAGCCATCTTTGATCTCTGATGTTACACTCAATGTTCTTTCCTGCTGGTTTCTATTAATAGAAGATAAACTGTCACTATTTCTGAAGTTCGCTACCTGATCCAATGTAACTTCTTTTTCTTTTCCACTTACTGTTCCTGTAAGTTTCACTTTCTTAAGATCATCTCTTGTCAGTGTATTCTTTGCACTATTTCCAACATTGACACTATACTCTTTTTCATTGATCGTGATCGTTGTTGCTTCACTGGCATCTTTTAATTTCTCACTTAACTGTTGATAGATCGTTGCAACTGTTAAACCATTTTTTACTGCCTTTTTCTTGTCTACCACAACATGAAGATCTGGTGTTGTCTCTTCACTTCCATTCGAGATGTTCTGTGTTCCTTTCGTATCCTCTACAATCTGGGCAATATCTTTTCCAATAGATCTTAGTTTATTTAAATCATTTCCTTTGATCTGTACGGAAATACCGCTTCCACCAAGTGCACTCATATCCATACTGGATTCCTGCACTTCAACCTCACAATCAAATTTCTTTGTTTTCTTTAGGATTTCTTTCTTGATCTCTTTGTTTGTATGTTTCTTCTTTTCTTTTAATAAAACATACATACTGGATTGGTCTTCATTTGAAGATCCTCCTGATGTCATTGAAGAGATACCAGAAGAGCCTGAAGAAATCATTCCTGCTACACTATCAACATCTTTGATCTCTTTTACTTTCTTCATTACTGTATCTGTCATCGATGCTGTTTCTTCCATTGAAGATCCCTGTGGCATCTTGATCGTCATCGTCATCTGTGTGCTGTCCATGCTTGGCATTAAAGAACTTCCAATATTCATTGCTCCAAAAATACTTCCCGCAAACAATGCAAGTGTTACAGCTACCACAATAATCTTACGATTTAACAACCGTGTCATAACTTTACGGTATAATATCTGCAGTTTATTGATCACTTTACTATCTTTTTGTGTGACTTTGTTGAGTACTCCAGCTGACATCATTGGCACAAATGTCACCGCTACGATCAGGCTGGCTACCAGAGAGTAACCGATGGTTAGTCCCATATCCACAAAGAGCTGTTTTGTAAGCCCTGTCGTGAATACGATCGGCAGGAATACAGAAATTGTTGTTAGTGTCGAAGATGTGATTGCTCCTGCAACCCCTCTTGCTCCTGTGATTGCTGCTTCTTTAACTGGAACTCCTTCTTTTCTTAATCGATAGATATTCTCAATAACTACGATCGAGTTGTCCACAAGCATTCCCACTCCAAGTGCGAGTCCCGACAAGGAGATTACATTTAGCGTAATTCCTGTAAAGTACATCAACACCACTGCAAAAATGACGCTTAACGGAATAGAGCATGCAATAACGATCGTCGGTCTGACGTCTTTCAAAAATAATAATAGGATAAAGACTGCAAGGATTGCTCCCATTAACAGATTCTGGATAACAGAACCTGTCACCATATCAATGTATACACCCTGATCCATAATATTAACATAATGGAATCCTTTATTTTCTTTGGTAAGTGTCTTCATCTTCGCTGCAACTTTGTCTGCTACATCAGCTGTAGAATAATTATTCTGTTTCTGGACTGTTAATACAACACCGTTATTTCCATTCACACGACAATATGTATCTGCTGAGTTATCTACAATCGCTACGTCTGCTACATCACATAGTTTGACCGGTGGGATCCCTTTGATTCCAAGATCTAATAATTCCATATTGGCAAGATCTTTTTGATTCGTCACCTTATCTCCAACACGTACCAGATACTGCGTATTTCCTTCACTGATATATCCTGCAGGCATCTCAAAGTTCTGTGCTGTTAACAATGCTTTAACATTCGCAACTGTCAGCTTATTCTTAATATTTGCTGCTTCTTTTGCCTGCTCTTTGCTGGAATCAAGTTGCTGCTGGCTGGAATTTAACTGTGCTTCTCCCTGCGCCAGTTTGATTTCCCCATCATTCATCTTCTGGGTTGCCGTTGCTGATTGTACATTAAACTGTGTCAGTTTAGAATTGATCGTTTTCTTTCCTTTTTTGATCTGTTTTAATGCATTGTTTAATGTTTTTAAATTCTTATCCAATGCTTTGATCGAACTTTTTGCTGTTGTCTCCTGCTTTTTCAGTTCTTCGATCTGAGCCGCAAGCTGCATCTTTGTTGCTGCATCCGGAACTTGTTTTGCCTGTTCTTCCATCTTGGCGATCTGTGTTTTTAATGTTTTGAGGGATGTCTGCAACGATTGTTTCTGCACCTTCAAATTCGTGATTGAACTCGTTACCTGCACCTCTTTCTGAGCAAGACTTAACTGTCCATCCGTAAGTGCAGTCTGAGCTTTCGCAAGCTGAGTATTAGCCTTTGTTCTCTGTGCATCTAATGTGTTCTTTCCAGATTCCATCTGGGCTCTTGCCTGATCAATCTTATTTTGAGCTTCATCAAACTGACCATTCAATGCCTTCTCGATCTTCTCATTTAATTTATTGATCTTCTTCTCGCTGATGATCGCATTGATCTGTTCTGTTACAAGTCCTGTACTACTTACGGATGCGACTCCGTCAACAGCTTCTAAAGATGGTGCAATCTTATCATTGATCAACTCTGATAATTCCGTATTACTTAACTTATCAGAATCCATAGCTGTTACCATAACCGGCATCATATCTGGATTTAATTTCATGATTGTTGGATTGCCTACTTCGTCTGGCCAGTAGCCTTTGATCATGTCAAGCTTCTCTCTCATATCAAGAGATACTGCATTCATATCCGTGTCACCTTCAAATTCCAAAATGACCATTGACATATTCTCACTGGAAATTGAATTAACTTCTTTGATATTTGAAATCGTTGCCATTGATTGTTCCACTGGTTTTGTAACTGTCGTTTCCACAGTCTCCGGAGATGCTCCCTGATATGTCGTCATAACGATTGCATATGGCAGTTCCATACTTGGAAGCAAGTCTGTTGTCATCTTTGTAAATGACACGATTCCTAAAATGATAACTAGTACAACCGCTACAATGACTGTATACGGTTTCTTTACGCTGAATTTTGAGATCATTTTCTTACCTTTCTCACATTTCTTTTCTTATTCCTTATTTGTCTCTTTTGATGACCAAAGTAATTTAATGATATTCCTGTTTCTTAAAGAAGTCAATCACTTTTATTGATAATTGTCAATTAATGTATCGGATTATGAACTTTTTTCACACAACAAAAAGAAACCAGAATACATCTTCTTATGTACTCTGGCTTCTGTATATTCTTGATCTCTTATTCTACACTGTAGTTTGGTGCTTCTTTTGTAATATGGATGTCATGTGGATGACTTTCTTTTAAGGATGCAGCAGAAATCTTAACAAATTCTCCTGTCTCCTGTAATGTCTTGATATCTTTTGCTCCACAATATCCCATTCCAGAACGAAGACCACCCATCATCTGGAAGATTGTGTCTTCAACAGTTCCTTTATATGCAACACGTCCTTCGACACCTTCTGGAACTAACTTCTTAGCGTTTGTCTGGAAGTAACGGTCTTTACTACCATTCTCCATAGCTGCTAAGGATCCCATTCCACGATATACTTTGTATTTTCTTCCCTGGTATAATTCAAAGTCTCCAGGGCTTTCGTCACATCCTGCAAGCATACTTCCTAACATACATACATCAGCTCCAGCTGCGATCGCTTTTGTAAGTTCTCCTGAATATTTGATACCACCATCGGCAATAATTGGAATTCCTGCTTTCTTAGCTTCTTCATATGCACTCATGATCGCTGTGATCTGTGGTACACCGATACCAGCTACGACACGAGTTGTACAGATAGATCCAGGTCCGATACCGATCTTCACACAGTCAGCTCCTGCTTCGATCAGTGCTTTTGCTCCTGCTCCTGTTGCAACGTTACCTGCGATCACCTGAAGATCTGGGAATTTGTCTTTGACCATTCTTACGACTCTTAATACGTTTGCAGAATGTCCATGTGCTGAGTCAACAACGATAACGTCAACATGAGCATTCACTAATGCCTGCACACGATCTAAAACGTCTGCTGTGATACCAACACCAGCTCCACATAATAATCTTCCCTGATCATCTTTCGCTGCATTTGGATATTTGATCTGTTTCTCAATATCTTTGATCGTGATCAATCCTTTTAAATTAAAGTCATCATCAACGATTGGTAATTTTTCTTTTCTTGCTTTTCCTAAAATCTGTTTTGCTTCTTCTAATGTAATTCCTTCTTTAGCTGTTACTAGTCCTTCAGAAGTCATAGATTCTTTAATCTTCTTAGAGAAATCTGTCTCGAACTTTAAGTCACGGTTTGTGATAATACCAACAAGCTTTGTACCTTCTGTAATTGGTACACCGGAAATACGATACTTCGCCATTAAGTCGTCAGCATCCTGAATGGTATGTTCTGGTGATAATGAAAATGGATCTGTGATAACTCCGTTTTCAGAACGTTTTACCTTATCCACTTCTTCTGCCTGTTCTTCAATTGACATGTTCTTATGTATAATACCAATTCCACCCTGTCTTGCCATTGCGATTGCCATGCGGTGTTCTGTAACAGTATCCATGCTGGCACTCATCAGTGGAATATTTAACTGAATCTTGTTTGTCAATCGTGTACGTGTATCCACATCATTCGCAATCACTTCTGAAAATGCTGGTACTAATAAAACATCATCAAATGTAATTCCTTCACCAATTAACTTACCCATTTTCTTGTTTTCCTCGCTTTCTTGTATTTTAATATCTGATTTGTATTGTTAGATATGTTAACAAATAGTTTCTTTGATGTCAACAGATTATTTTATACTTTTTTTAAAACGTATGGATTATTTTCTGTACATGTATAAAATTTTCTGAATATTCTAAATATAATGATCCATACTTCTGTCTTCTTAAGTACAAGAAAAGGAATTACTGCTTTCACAATAACTCCTTTTCTATGATCTTGATATCAATCTGCATGATATCTCTTGTAATTTCTACTCTTCTACGATAGAAAGTTTACTTCCGATTGTAAGTTTTGGCATTGGTTTTGCCTCAACACAAATACTTCCAGGAAGACCTGCTTCTTTCGCTCCACTGAAGACAACGGTTAAATGTCCCAGTGTCTCCAAATTAGACTGGGCAATATCTCCTACGGCAGTGATGAGATATTCTTTCTGATCCACAACCAGTTTATCTCCTTTTTTGATTGTTCCGTCTACCTTCTTCTGATCGATGAAATGACAGAAATCTTTTAATGTATCTGGTACATTGTCTCCGAATAATACAAACATACCTTCCTCAAAAAAAGCATCTACCTGTTCTCCCAGTTCGATAATCTCAGTCTGAAATATTGCTTTTCCCATTTGGAATCCTCCTTTTATTTACCCTGTAATTTCTGATCGATTGCTGCTGCTGCTTTCTTTCCTGCTCCCATGGCAAGGATAACTGTTGCTGCTCCAGTTACTGTATCTCCACCTGCGTATACACCATCTTTGCTTGTCTCCATTGTCTCTTCGTTGACAATGATTCCACCCCACTTCTGAGTGTCAAGTCCTGGTGTTGTGTGACGGATCAGTGGGTTAGGGCTCTGTCCGATCGCAATGATGACTGTATCAACATCAAGATCATAGTTAGATCCTTCGATTGGCTGTGGAGAACGTCTTCCAGATGCATCTGGTTCACCCAGTTCCTGTTTAATGATCTCCATGCTGCTTACCCATCCGTTTTCATCTGCTTTGATCGCAGCTGGGTTATTTAAGAATTTGAAGATAATTCCTTCTTCTTTTGCGTGATGTAATTCTTCTAAACGTGCTGGTGCTTCTTCCTCGCTACGGCGATATACGATATAAACTTCTTCTGCACCTAATCGTTTTGCTGTTCTGGCAGCATCCATTGCTACGTTACCAGCACCTACGACTGCTACTTTCTTACCAACTTTGACTGGAGTTGGGCACTCTGGGAATTTGTATCCCTTCATCAAGTTTACACGAGTTAAGAATTCGTTCGCAGAGTATACTCCTAAGTGGTTTTCTCCAGGAATATTTAAAAATCTTGGAAGTCCTGCTCCACTTCCTACGAAGACTGCTTTGTATCCATCTTCCATTAATTCATCAATTGTGATAGAACGTCCAACGATTACGTTTGTTTCGATATCTACACCTAACTTCTGAACGCTTTCGATTTCTTTTGCTACCAGATCTTTTGGCAGACGAAATTCTGGAATACCATAGCTTAATACTCCACCCGGTTTATGTAATGCTTCAAAGACTGTTACATCATAACCTTTCTTAATCAGTTCTCCGGCACATGTGATACCAGCAGGTCCACATCCGACAACTGCAACTTTCATTCCGTTCTTCTCGATGTTAACTTCTGTTTCTTTGGCGTTTGCCATATGCCAGTCTGCAACGAAACGTTCCATACGTCCAATACCAACAGGCTCTCCCTTGATACCGCGGACACATTTTCCTTCACACTGGTTCTCCTGTGGACATACTCGTCCGCAGATTGCTGGTAATGCATTCTCTGTTGTGATAACTTCATATGCACCTTCAAAATCTCCAGCTGCTACTTTCTCGATAAATGCTGGAATTGGTACGTTAACCGGACACCCTCCAACACAAGGTTTATTCTTACAGTTTAAGCAACGAGCTGCTTCTTCCATTGCCATCTCTTTTGTATATCCAAGAGCAACTTCTTCAAAGTTCTTATTACGGACATTTGGGTCCTGTTCTGGCATAGCTACCTTCTTAAGACTCATATTTGCCATCGTTTACATCCCCCTTCCAATTCTACATTCATGTTCTTCTTCTCTGAACATACCCTGACGCTGCATACATTCGTCAAAGTCTACTTTAAATCCATCAAAATCTGGTCCGTCAACACATGCGAATTTTGTTTCTCCACCGATATTGACACGGCATCCACCGCACATTCCTGTTCCGTCGATCATGATCGGATTTAAAGATACCATAGTTGGGATGTCATATTCTTTTGTGATCTTAACCACGTTCTTCATCATGATAAGTGGCCCGATCGCGATAACTTCGTCATATTTTACTCCAGCTTTGATCTGGTCTTCTAAAACTGTTGTAACGAAACCTTTGGTTCCAAGACTTCCGTCATCTGTTGCGATATATACATTATCACAGAATTCTTCGAATAATTCCTTAAGAATAACAAATTCTGCACTCTTACCACCAATGATCACATCAACTGGTACTCCCATCTTCGCTAACTTACGAAGCTGTGGATATAATGGGGCTGCACCCACACCACCGGCTACACCGATGACACGGTCACACTTGTGCAAAGGAGCTGGCTGACCTAATGGTCCTACGAAATCCTGTACATAATCTCCTTCTGCTTTCTTGCTTAACAATTCTGTTGTATATCCTACAACCTGATAAATGATCGTTACTGTCTCTTTCTCACGATCATAATCTGCGATCGTTAAAGGAACCCTTTCTCCATCTTCATCTACTCGGATAATGATGAACTGTCCTGGTTCACATTTTCTTGCCACATAAGGAGCATGAATCTCCATTAACTCAACTGCTTGGTTAAGTGTCTGCTTCTTGACAATCTTATACACCACGTACACCTCTTTCTTAAAATATCTTCCTTCTATTATACATGGAATCTGCACAATAAGAAAGTGTTTTTTTATTTATTTTTTGTCAACAATAAAATTATATGAAATTTTATTTTGTATTGCAATATTTGATAAAGTTTTATTTTATATTTTGTTATTTTTTATGTAAAAAGCAGCATAACTGCTTTCTTTGCTGCCATGCTGCTTACTTTCTACATTATTATAGAGCTGCTTCGTAAATACTTACAATATCTTCTTTACTCAATGGTACAAAAGATCCCTTGCATCCATCAGCCGCTTTCTGTGCCATAATGTCAAAATACTCTTTATCAATTCCAACATCTGTTAACGTCTGTGGAAGTCCCATCTTCTTAAAGTACTCTCTCGTACATGCAATTCCTTCTTTGGCTGCTGCCATGTCATCGTCATTTACAACATCCCAGACATTTCTTGCATAGTCTGCAAATTTATATGCTGTATCATCATTCAATGCAAATTCCATCCAGTGAGGTGTTAAGATCGCTAATCCTTCTCCATGTGTGATATCGTAGAATGCGCTTAATTCATGTTCCATTGGATGTACACACCATGCGACTTCAGCTCCATATTGGATCATTCCGTTAATTGCCATACTTGCTGTCCACATCAGATTAGCTCTTGCATCATAATTGTCTGGTTCTTCTAAAGCAACAGGGCCATATTTAAAACAGTTCTTTAACAGCCCTTCCGCAAATCTTGCTTGAACGTCTGCATTCTTCACATTGGTAAAGTAATTCTCGCAAATATGACTGATGATATCTGCTGTTCCAGCCGCTGTCTGTTTTTTTGATACAGAATAGGTGTATTCCGGATCAAGAATTGACATCTTTGGTTTCATATGATTACTTGCAGTTCCCCATTTTTCATTCTTTGACATATCAGAGATAACCGCAAATTTATCCATCTCTGATCCTGTGGCTGATAATGTCAGAACACTGTAGATCGGCAATGCTTTCTTGATCCATCTTGGGGTAATAACCAGATCCCACGGATCTCCATCATAACATGCTCCTGCCGCTACAACCTTTGCACAGTCAATGACAGATCCCCCTCCAATGGCAAGTACCATGTCAATATCGTTTTCTTTACAAAGTTTTACACCTTCTCTGACAGATTCGATCTTGGGGTTTGGAGCGATTCCTGATAATTCAAAAATTTCCATATCTTCTTCTTTTAAAATCTTGACTGCCTCGTCATAAATTCCTGCTTTTTTGATACTTCCCCCGCCATAGCATAGTAAAACTTTGTTACCGCTCTCTGAAAGTTCACTAAGATGAGAAATCTGTCCTTTTCCAAAATGAATCTTTGTTGGAATGGAATACGTAAAATTGTTCATGGCTACCTCCTGTTTTTGATGTTTCACTTATTCTTCGTCTAACATGACACTGACTCTGTACATTCCAGGTTTACTTGCCTCTTCATAAGCATCCTGCAGTCTGCTTAGTGGGAATTTCTTCTCTTCTACCAATTTAGACACATCCACAACCTTGGTACTTAATGCTTTGGCAGCTTCTTTGAAGTCTTCATGATCTGCCCCGAATGTCCCGATCAGTTCCATCTTTCTATAGTGTAACATATTTGAGTCAACTTTCAACTCTGGAACTGGATATCCTGCCGCAAATAACAACATTCTTCCATCATTTTGCTTTAACATCTCAAGTCCCTGACTGTTAGCACTGGTTGCTCCAACAGCTACGATCACAGCATCTGCTCCAATTCCTTCCGTTAACTCTTTTACCTTTTCTACAGGATCACTTTCATTACAATCTATCACTTCAAATCCCATCGCTTTGGCTGTCTCAATCTTCTTAGGGATCATCTCTGATACGATCACACGGCATCCGTAAGCTTTCGCTGTCTGGGCGTTAATTAATCCCATAGTTCCTGCACCAATGACTACAACTGTTTCAAATGGCTTTAATCTTAATTTCTTTGCTCCGTGAATGACTGTTGCAAGTGGTTCCATAAATCCTGCTTCCGATGGATTTAGGTCATTCGCCACTTTATAAACTCCACTTGAATTCTTTACACAATAATTTGAAAAACCAAAGAATCCCCATTTATATCCATCTTCTGTATCATTGCGAATTTCTTCACACTGATCGATATGTCCTTCACGACAAGCCGGACAATGTCCACATCCTTCATATCCAGTTGCAACCATATCTCCAATTTTAAGATCTGTTACTTTCTCTCCTACCTGTTCAACGATTCCGGCGGCTTCATGTCCTCCGGCCATCGGATATCCTTGATGTTCCCGTAATCCTAACCACTGTCCATAATCTGTCGTGCAGATATTACATGCTTTCATATGAAGTAATACATCATATGGTCCTACTTCTGGAAGATCACGTTCTCTGACTTCTGCAACACCTTTTTTTACCAAACACCCAAATTTCATTTTCATTCCCATAACACCACACTTCCTTTCAAGATTCATTCTTCTTATCTTTATTTTTCATATATTGATGTACCTAGACTACTCCATTGCTATGCTTTGTTTACACTGCCGAATAGTGTGATGTAGTGTTTTAATGCTTCTTTGTATCCTATCCTCATCTCATTAGAAAGATCAAACATATTCGCTGTTTTATTTCCAAATTCTCCAAGACTTCCATCTTTCTTCATATGATCATAGTCAATCTGTAAGTATCCTTTTAATGTTTCTAACCCTGCATTACTTAAGTCTGTGCACAAATTAACTTTCTGAATTCCTGTCTGCACTGCTTTCTTCAGGTTATCATCTCCTGTTCCTGATCCTCCATGAAGAACTAATGGCACTTCGACCATCTGATGCAAGTCTGCTAATAGTTCAAATTCCAGTTTTGGAGTTCCATGGTAAGTTCCGTGAGATGTTCCGACAGATACTGCCAACGCATCTACATTTGTCTGTTTTACAAAATCAATCGCTTCTTCTTTCCTTGTAAGACCGGAATCTCTGGTCTGTTCGTATTCAAATCCCTGTCCAACATGTCCAAGTTCTGCTTCTACAGAAACTCCAACTGCATGAGCAATCTTTACAATCTCTGCAACTTCTCTGACATTCTCTTCAAATGTCAATGTAGAACGGTCTACCATGACAGATGTATATCCACAGCGGATTGCCTGGATGATCTCTTCAAATGGTCCTCCATGGTCTAAGTTTAATGCTGCTGTTACTTCTGGAAATTTCTTTTCATAAAAATGAACGGCATCGGATACTTCTTCGATCTGATGAATTCCCGCACCGTCAATGATGATCGGAGCTTTTAGTTCGCTTGCTGCTTCGAAAATACTCTTTACTGTATTTAAACTCCATGCGTTCGGAGCGGCAACTCCATATCCTTCTTTCTTCGCCTGTCTTAAGATTGTTCCCATATCTGTCAGCATAGTTTTTACCTCCATTTGTGCATATGCACCTTGTGACGTGATTCTGTTCTTGTTGTATTCATAATAATACAATCAATCTGCTTTGTCAAGCATTTTTCCAACCACATGGTCATTTGACCATACTGCATTTTCTCAGGCTGTTTTTTGATTTATAGGATTTTTCTCTATATGAAAAAACACCTCAAAATTCTTTCGAATTCTGAGATGTTTTTTATATTTAATCTTTGAGTTGCTTCGCTCCACAAGGTAACATCCCTCAACTAAGCTCATCTTTCGCCTGTGGCTCGGATTCGCTAAGGTTCGGGATGGGCTTTCTCACTAAGTTCAAACTTCGCTTGTCAGCTTGTTTTCACTAAGTGTTCAATGCCAGTGTTCAATGCCTACATCATTCCCATTCCGGCTGGTGCTCCTGCTGGCATTGCTGGTGCTTCTTCTTTGATATTCGCAACAACTGATTCTGTTGTTAATAATGTAGAAGCTACGGATGTTGCATTCTGTAATGCACTTCTTGTTACTTTGGCTGGATCGATGATTCCTTTTTCTACCATGTCTACATATTCTCCATGTAATGCATCGAATCCTTTTCCAATCTCTGCTTCTTTTACTTTGTTGACGATGACAGCTCCTTCAAGACCTGCATTGACTGCGATCTGGAATAATGGTGCTTCTAATGCTTTGAGGATGATGTTTGCTCCTGTCTTTTCGTCTCCTTCTAAATCTGCTACTTTCTCAGCTGCTTTCTTAGATGCATGGATATAAGCAGATCCTCCACCGAAGATGATTCCCTCTTCTACAGCGGCTTTTGTTGCTGCTAAAGCATCTTCCAGACGTAATTTGCTTTCTTTCATCTCTGTTTCTGTTGCTGCTCCAACACGGATCACTGCAACTCCACCAGATAATTTAGCTAATCTTTCCTGTAATTTTTCCTTGTCGAATTCAGATGTTGTTTCTTCGATCTGTGCTTTGATCTGTCCAAGACGTGCCTGAATAGCATCTTTATCTCCTTCACCGTCTACGATGACTGTGTTTTCTTTTTCAACTTTGACAGATTTTGCGTGTCCTAACTGATCTAATGTTGCGTCTTTTAATTCCAGACCAACTTCTTCAGAGATCACTGTACCACCTGTTAAGATAGCGATATCTTCAAGCATTGCTTTTCTTCTGTCTCCATATCCAGGTGCTTTCACTGCACATACAGAGAATGTTCCACGTAATTTGTTAACGATCAGTGTTGTTAATGCTTCACCTTCGATATCTTCAGCGATGATCAGTAATTTCTTACCACTCTGTACGATCTGCTCTAGTAATGGAAGGATTTCCTGAATGTTAGTGATCTTCTTGTCTGTGATCAGGATATATGGATCATCTAATTCAGCAACCATTTTTTCCATATCTGTTGAGAAATATGCTGATAAATATCCACGATCAAACTGCATTCCTTCTACTAAATCTAATTCTGTTTTCATTGTTTTAGATTCTTCGATCGTGATAACTCCATCGTTAGATACCTTTTCCATAGCATCTGCTACTAATTCTCCAACTTCTTCATCTGCTGCAGAGATTGCTGCTACTTTCGCGATCTGATCTCTTCCTGTAACTTTGCTGCTCATCTCAGCAATTGCTTCAACAGCTGCTTCTGTTGCTTTCTTCATTCCTTTACGAAGGATGATTGGGTTTGCTCCTGCTGCTAAGTTCTTCATTCCTTCGTTGATCATTGCCTGTGCAAGAACTGTAGCTGTTGTTGTACCATCTCCGGCAACATCATTTGTCTTAGTTGCTACTTCTTTGACTACCTGAGCTCCCATATTCTCAAATGGGTCTTCTAATTCGATTTCTTTTGCGATCGTTACACCGTCATTTGTGATCAGCGGTGCACCAAAAGATTTGTCTAATACAACATTGCGTCCTTTTGGTCCGATTGTAACTCTTACTGTATCTGCTAACTGGTTAACTCCTGCTTCCAGTGCTTTTCTTGCTTCAATTCCGTATTTAATCTCTTTTGCCATGATCTTAATTACCTCCGACTAATTTCTTGATTAAATCAAATAATTGTGTAATGTGATAACACTATTCTACAACTGCTAAAATATCATTCTGTTTTACGATAATAAATTCTTCATCTTCTAATTTTACTTCTGTTCCTGCATATTTAGAATAAATAACTTTCTGTCCTACAGAAACTTCCATCTTCACTTCTTCTGTTCCAGGTCCGACTGCAACAACTTCTGCTTCCTGTGGTTTTTCCTGTGTTGCTGTTGTAAGAACGATTCCTGACTTAGTTGTTGTTTCTGCTTCCAGCTGTTTTAATACAACTCTATCTCCTAATGGTGTTAACTTCATAATGATATTACCTCCTAAATATATTAGAATTATTGTTCTTTTTATCTTTTGTTAGCACTCACTTATATCGAGTGCTAACTCTATGTTCTTTAGTATAACACCAGACAAAAAAAATGCAACCCCCTTTTTATAAAAATTCTATAAACTGAGATTGCATTCTTTGGTATCTTACTTATTCTTTTATGTATTTTTTTGCTTCTTCTGAACTTCTTGTTGGAACTGTCTGGAAATATACATGTACATGTTTTTTGATCAGTTCATGAATAGCTTCCATCTCCATGGCATCACACGCAACTCTTCTTGCAACTGCTTTACGTTCCCCACGAATTCCCATACCTCCGATATTAAGCTGATTGATCTTGATCCCTCGTTTGATCAATTCTTCAAATACCAGTGGTGATTCTGCAATTACGATCACACGTTCTCCATCAAAGGATGGGGATTCTTTTAATTTCTCCGTTGCACGATCAATCCCATATACATGAATTATAAGGCCTTGGGGTGCCATCTCTTTGATCACTTTGCTTCGGAATTTATCCTTCGCCACAACATCATCTACAATAATGATCCTGTTAGCTCTGACTTCCGGCACCCATAATGTTAAAATCTCCGTATGAATGAGCCTGTCATCAACTCTCGCTAATACAATGTTTTTCATTCTTCTACCTCCTCATATAATTCACGCACATCTTTTACTGTCTCTGGCGCTGCCTTAAGAAGATCTTTGCACACCTCTTGTGCACTCTTTCCCGCATAACGTCCCATAACTACTTCCATCATCAACGGAAGATTGATTCCAGTTACGTGGTAGAGATCGTATTCTGACATTAAAGAAATTACTGTATTAAACGGACTTCCATAAAACAGATCCGTTAATATAAGGACTTCTTCTCCTTCTGATGTCTGTTCAATACTCTCTCTGATCTTCTCTCTCAAAGTATCCACTGATTCTTCTGGTTCAAGCCCAAATGCCTCAAGGTCTTCCTGTTCCCCTGCGATCATCTGTGCTGTATCCACAAGTCCTCTTGCATAACTTCCATGAGATACCACGATTACCTTCATCAATTATCCTCTCTTCTCTCTCATCACATCTTACCTGTTACGGCAAATTTGATTAATTTGGTTTGTAAGAACTCTTTAGGCTTACGATCCTGTTAAATACCATGTGTTCTTTTGTAGAATCTTTGGAATCTAAACAGAAATATCCTGTTCTCATAAACTGGAAACTGTCTTCCTTATCATATTTCTCTAACTCAGGTTCTACATACGCTTCCTTGATCACAGTCAGTGAATTTGGATTCACATTGATACTTCCATCTTCATTATATACACCTTTTTCTTCATCTACAATGTTTTCATACAGACGAATTTCTGCTTTTTTCGCAGTTGGTACAGATACCCAGTGGATCGTTCCGCGGACCTTTCTTCCATCCGGACTGTTTCCTCCTCTGGATTCTGGATCATATGTCGCATATACACAAGTTACATTACCTTCCTCATCTACATCATATCCTGTACATGTCACAAAATATGCATTCATCAGACGTACTTCGTTACCTACATATAAACGGCGGTATTTCTTAGGCTTCTCAATCTTGAAATCTTCTCGTTCGATATATAATTCTCTTGAAAATGGTACCTGTCTTGTTCCCATCTCTTCGTTTTCCTGATTATTTGGAACGTCAACGAGTTCCCCTTCTCCTTCTGGATAGTTTGTGATCACCAGCTTGATCGGATCTAAGATCGCTGCCATACGTGGACGTTTTAATTTCAGATCATCACGGATGCAGTATTCAAGCATGGCCGAATCTACAGAACTATGGCTCTTTGCAACTCCGACAAGTTCCATAAACTTCTTGATGGATTCTGGTGTATATCCTCTTCTTCTAAGTGCTGATAATGATACCAAACGTGGATCATCCCATCCATCTACGATTCCATCTTCTACCAGTTTCTTGATATAACGTTTTCCTGTGACAACATTTGTCAGATATAACTTCGCAAATTCGATCTGTTTTGGTGGATTCTCAAATTCACATTCATTCACAACCCAGTCATATAATGGTCTGTGGTCCTCGAATTCCAGTGTACAGATAGAATGTGTAACACCTTCAAATGCATCCTCTAATGGATGTGCAAAGTCATACATTGGATAGATACACCATTTGTTTCCTGTATTATGATGTTCCATTCTTGCGATACGATAAAGGATCGGATCCCTCATGTTGATATTTCCAGATGTCATATCGATCTTGGCACGAAGAACTTTGCTTCCATCTGGGTATTTTCCTTCCTTCATCTCGCGGAATAACTGTAAGTTCTCTTCTGGTGTACGGTCACGATATGGACTGTTCTTTCCAGGTTCTGTTAAAGTTCCTCGGTATTCTCTGATCTGTTCAGCATTCAGATCACAGACATATGCTTTTCCCTTCTTGATCAGGAATTCTGCACATTCATACATCTTGTCAAAGTAGTTGGAAGCATAATAGATATGTTCGTGATAATCTGCTCCTAACCATTCTACGTCCTCTTTAATAGAATTTACATATTCTTCCTTCTCTTTTGTTGGATTTGTATCATCAAAACGGAAATGGAAATCTCCGCCATATTCCTGAGCCAGTCCATAGTTTAATAAGATGGATTTTGCGTGTCCGATATGAAGATATCCGTTTGGTTCTGGTGGAAATCTTGTAACTACCTTCTTGCAATGCCCTTCTTCTATATCTTTTTCTATGATCTGTTCGATAAAATTCTTAGAAATCGTTTCTTCCATGTCTTCCTCCATATAGTTCTTTCTATTCTGATTATAATGTATCTTCTATACACTTGCAATCATATAATTTCTGTATCATTATGAAATACAGATAATCCTTCTATATAAGATCTAATGCCTCCATGACATTTGAAACTCCTACAAGTCTCATATCTGTCTGGACCTTGATCTGATCTACATTCGCCTGAGGCAGAATGCATCGTTTAAATCCTAGTTTCTGTGCTTCTTTGATCCTTGCTTCACCGCCTGATACAGCTCTTACTTCCCCTACCAGACCAACTTCTCCAAAAATGATCGTATCTTCTAAGATTGGCCGGTTCTTGTAACTCGATGCGATTGCCATAATAATACCAAGATCGATCGCTGGTTCGCCAAGCTTCATACCTCCAGCCAGATTCACATACGCATCACAGCCGCCAAGTTGAAGTCCAACTCTCTTCTCAAGCACTGCCATCAAAAGATTCACCCTGTTATAATCAATTCCAACCGCTGTTCTTCTTGGCATCTGAAAGCTTGTTGGTGATACCAATGCCTGAATCTCGATCAGGATCGGTCTGGTCCCTTCCATGGAACATACAACAACGGATCCTGACGCATCAAGTGGTCTTCCATTGAGCATCGTCTTTGACGGATTCTCCACTTCTACAAGTCCATTGTTACACATCTCAAACACACCGATCTCGTTCGTGGATCCAAAACGGTTTTTGACACCTCTTAAGATTCTGTATGCCGCTTCTCTTTCCCCTTCAAAATAAAGGACCGTATCTACCATATGCTCAAGTGTTCTTGGTCCTGCAACCACTCCTTCTTTGGTCACATGTCCTACGATAAAAACTGCGATATTATTCTCTTTCGCAACTCTCATCATCGCTGCAGTCACTTCTCTTACCTGAGACACACTGCCTGCTGCCGAGGAAAGATCCTCGCTGTACATTGTCTGAATCGAATCAATCACCGCAAATTCTGGTTTCGTCTTTAAGATCGCATTCGTGATCGCATCAAGATCTGTCTCACAATACAGAAGCATCTCTTCTTCAAATGTTCCGATCCTCTCTGCTCTCATCTTGATCTGATGCATAGATTCTTCCCCAGAAATATACAAAACCTTACGTTTGCTGTTCGCAAGATTCCTGCATACCTGTAATAATAACGTGGATTTCCCGATTCCAGGATCTCCTCCGACCAACGATAGGGAACCTTTGACGATCCCGCCGCCTAACACACGGTCCAGTTCATGAATCCCTGTTGGAATCCTCTCTTCATTCTCTACTGTTACCTCGGATATATTCATAGGAGAGGCAGAAGTCTTTAAAGACTTCGCCCCTCCTTTTTTCGTTTCTGTAACTTTCTCTTCTGTAAAAGTATTCCACTGCTTACAGGCAGGACACTGCCCCATCCACTTGGAAGACTCATGACCACACTGGCTGCAAAAATAAACTGTCTTTTGTTTTGCCATTGGTGCTCCTTTATGTTACTACTGCTTCTTTACACGAACAGCTGCTGCTGTTCCCTCGCTTAACTCAACACTCAGAGTTAATTTTCCTCCAAGATTTGCTTTCATCATTCCTACATTCGTATTATCAATAAAAACTTTATATTCCTGTCCGGCTTCTACTTCTAAAGTAACCTGGACATCAGATGAAGATTCAATCTCAAATGCAACTCCATCTGTTGTTGCAACAAAGTTATGTACTGCTGAACCTGGAACTGATTCAAAGATCAGCTGTCCGTTCTTGTCCAGTTTTGTCATTGTCTTGAAAGTCTTGATCTTATAGATATCTCCTTCAAACTGGATATCTCCTTTCTTCGCTTTCTGTGCTAATGTATAGTCACCAAAGCTAAGTGTTCCATTGTCTTCGCTGCGGAATAATTCAGTTACCACTGCCATTGTCTTTTCCTCCTAATATATGTTTCGGTCGTCGTATGTATATTATAATATATTTCAGTATTATTTACTAGTTTTCCTTTACCGAAAAAGTAAGTTTTTTATCTTTTTTACCAATCGTCATCGTCTGTCCATTCGTAAGGATTCCTTCTAAGATCTTATCTGCCAGTACATCTTCAATCTCATTCTGGATGATCCTTCTTAATGGTCTTGCCCCATAATTCTCATCATATCCCTTATCTGCTAACAGATCCATCGCACCAGATGTGATCTTTAATGTGATCTGATGTTCGCTTAATAAACGGGCTCTCAATTCATCCATAAACAATTTTGCGATCTTCTTAACTTCTTCCTTTGTAAGGACGGCAAATACGATCGTCTCATCAATTCGATTTAAAAACTCTGGGCGAAAGATCTGTTTCACTTCTTCCATAACACCCTTTTTCATACGTTCATGAGTCTTGGCTTTATCTGTATCATCCATAGAAAATCCTAAATGTTTTGGTGCAATGATACGGTTTGCACCTGCATTGGAAGTCATAATGATAACAGTATTCTTAAAGTCGACTTTTCTTCCATTGGAATCTGTAATATGTCCGTCATCTAATACCTGAAGCAGGATATTAAATACATCAGGATGAGCTTTTTCAATCTCATCAAAAAGAAGGACAGAGTAAGGATGTCTTCGAATCTGTTCACTCAGCTGTCCGCCTTCTCCAAATCCAACATATCCTGGAGGAGATCCGATGATCTTTGATACACTGTGCTTCTCCATATATTCAGACATATCCACACGGATCAGATCTTCTTCTCTTCCAAATAAAGCTTTTGCTAATGTCTTTGACAGCTCTGTCTTACCAACTCCTGTTGGCCCTAAAAATAAGAATGATCCGATCGGACGGTTTGGGCTCTTAAGACCGACTCTGCTTCTCTTCACAGCTTTGGCAACTGCATTGACTGCTTCATCTTGCCCGATCACATGTTTGTGAAGTTCTTTCTCTAAATGTCTTAATCGTTCCATATCTCCCTTTGTAAGCTGTGTTACTGGAATCTGTGTCCATAAAGAAACGACTTCTGCGGCATCCTCTGTTGTCAATTCTGGAATCTCATTTTGCTTCTTCTGATTTCTCTTCATCTTACGTTCCAGAGATTTCTCAAGTTTGTTCTTCTCTTTCTTAAGCTCTCTTGCTTCTGTAATATTTCCATCAGAAAGCGCTGCTTCGATCTTCTCTATGATCTCCCTGATCTCCTTGCGTTCTTTCTTAAAACCTGCATGACTTCCAAGCTGTTCCATTCGTTTCCTTGCACAGGCTTCATCTAACAGATCGATGGCTTTATCTGGCAGAAAACGATCACTGATATATCGATCAGAAAGAGAGGCGATCGACTCTGCCACATCTTCTGATACCAGGATTCTATGATAATCTTCAAAACGATGTTTGATCCCTTTTAAGATCGTGATCGTTTCTTCTACGGTTGGTTCTTTCACTCTGACTGGTTGGAATCTTCGAACTAATGCTGCATCTTTTTCAAAATATTTTGTATATTCTTCACTCGTTGTCGCACCGATCAGCTGAAAATCTCCTCTTGCCAATGCTGGTTTTAAGATATTAGATGCATCCATAGCTCCCTCAGAACCTCCAGCTCCAATGATCGTATGAATCTCATCGATAAACAAAATAATAGAATCATCCTGTGTTGCTTCGGTTACGATGCGTTTCATTCGTTCTTCAAATTCTCCACGGAATTTCGTTCCAGCGATCACTTTCGTAAGGTCTAAGGACAAAATCCTCTTATTCTTAAGAATTCTTGGCATATTGCCTTCGGCGATCCTTTGTGCAAGGCCTTCAACGATCGCTGTTTTACCAACCCCTGGATCACCGATCAGACATGGATTATTCTTTGTCCTTCTGCAAAGGATCTGCATCAGACGTTCCATCTCACTTTCACGTCCGATCATCGGATCAAGCTTCCCAAGCATTGCTTTCTCTGTCAGATCTGTACTATACTGAAGCAGCATATATTCTCCTGCTCCATCTTCCATATCACCACCATCAGAGATTGCTTCATTATATTCATTCTTCGCACTTCTGAAATCAATTCCTGCAGTAACTAAAATATCTGTATAGATTCCTTCGGATGAAATCTTATGATCTTCCAGAAAACGGAATGCTTCATTATCTCCATCTTTGATCATCGCCATCAAGATATGTTCTGATCCGATCGCTTCACACCCGTATTTCATTGCAAGTTCTCCTGCAATTTCTAACAGGTATTCTGTCTTCGGAGTATCCATTACCGTTCTTCTTCGGTCTTTTGGCATCTTTGACTTCTCTTTGATCGCTTCTTCTATTAATTCTCTTGTCACTCCGTGCATCTTGAGCACTTCACTTGCAAGAGATCCGTCTGCCCCATAAAGTCCTAGCAGAACAAAAATACTGCTGACATCTTTAAATCCAAGATATCCAGCAATCTCTCGTCCTTCATTCAATGCTTTGGAGGCATATTTTGTAAATGGTAATCGGTTCATAATTCCTCCTGTTATTACTTTCTGTCTAATTTCTGGTACATATCATGAATCAACCGGTTCATCTCGTCTTCTGTAACTCCTTTACAGACAGCTTCTGCAACTAACATCCTTAAATTCTCCTGAATGCTTGCTAATTCCTGCTGTTTTTCCAAAGTTTCAACACTTATGACTGCACCTTTTCTTCGGTCTAGTTTCAGGTATCCTTCTTCTCTTAAGATCGCATAGGCTTTGTTCACTGTGTGCATGTTCACTCCAAGCACCTGTGCTAACTGACGGACAGATGGAAGTGATTCTCCATCAGCAAATTCTGCACATGCAATTCCCATAATGATCTGATTTCTTAACTGTACATAGATTGCCTCGTCACTATTGAAATCAATCTCCAGTATCATTGTGCAACCCTTCTTTCCTCTTTCGAAATTTACAACTTATCTATGATATTTTGTTATACATAGACTATAATATAAAGCACAGTCTGTCAAGAGCTTCTCTTCCAGATGATAAAGAAAAAGATGCAGTGTAAAAAACTACATCTCTCTCGTCTATTTTTCATTCAGATCTAAAATTCTTTGATTTGCACTTCCTCGGAATTTTAATGTGATATCTTTCTGGGATTCGATAAACTGTCCATCAACCAGCGTATCAATATAAGATAACATCTCTTCCGTAAACGGTGTGTATACTTTACCACCTTCGAGCAAATCTTTGTCATAAGTATATCCTGTATAGCACCAGATATTCTTCTTTGGATAATTTTCTTTGATCTCTTTTAATAATCTGACCAGTTCTTCCTGATTCTCCGGTTCAAATGGTTCCCCTCCAAGAAGCGAAAAACCTTCAATATAATCTGGCTTTAACAATTCCATGATATGATCTTTTGTCTCCGTCGTAAATGGCTTTCCATAACAAAAGTCCCATGTCTCCTTATTAAAGCATCCTGGACAATGATTTCGGCAGCCTGATACGAATAAGCTGACTCTGACTCCTGGTCCATTCGCAATATCGCATTTTTTAATTTCTCCGTAGTGCATATGATCTCCTCTGTCATCGTGTCTTATAAATGAAGGACTCGATCCTTGATTTCCTGTGTACGTCCCTGATTCCAGAACTGTGTTCCGATATATCCACAAGTACGTCTTGCAACAAACATATGATCTTGATCTGTATTTCCACAGTTTGGACATTCCCAGATCAGCTTTCCTGATTCATCTTCTTTGATCTGAATCTCTCCGTCGTATCCACAGCATTCACAGTAATCACTCTTTGTATTTAACTCTGCATACATGATGTTATCGTAAATAAATTTCATCACAGATAAGACGGCTGGAATATTATCCTGCATGTTTGGTACTTCAATGTAGCTGATTGCTCCGCCTGGAGATAATTTCTGGAATTCTGACTCAAATGCCAGTTTGCTGAATGCATCAATCTCTTCTGTTACATGAACATGATAGCTGTTTGTGATGTAGTTCTTATCTGTAACTCCCGGAATGATACCAAAACGTTTCTGTAAGCATTTTGCAAACTTGTAAGTTGTTGATTCCATTGGTGTTCCGTATACAGAATAGCTGATGTTCTCTGCTGCCTTCCATTCATTACATTTATCATTTAATTTCTGCATAACTTTTAATGCAAATTCTTTTCCTTCATCGGATGTATGAGACTTGCCTGTCATGCGGACACACATCTCATAAAGTCCTGCATATCCAAGGGAAATCGTGGAATATCCATCGTATAATAACTTATCGATCTTCTCGCCTTTCTTCAGTCTCGCAAGCGCTCCGTGCTGCCAAAGGATCGGCGCAACATCAGATACCGCTCCCTTTAATCTCTCATGGCGACATCTTAATGCTCTGTGGCACAATTCCAGTCTCTCTTCTAAGATGTCCCAGAATTTATCCATATCTCCATTAGAACTGCATGCGACATCAACCAAGTTGATCGTTACAACACCCTGATTAAATCTTCCATAGAATTTATGGCTTCCATCTGCATTTCTCTGGGAATCTTCAACCGTTAAGAAGGATCTGCATCCCATGCAAGGATATACTTCACCATTTTTCATTTCTCTCATCACTTTCGCTGAGATATAGTCTGGAACCATGCGTTTTGCTGTACATTTTGCAGCTAATTCTGTCAGATGCCAATACTTGGAATCTGGTGTGATGTTATCATCATCTAATGCATAAATAAGTTTTGGGAAGGCTGGAGTGATCCAGACTCCTTTTTCATTCTTAACACCCTGAATTCTCTGTTTCAGGACTTCTTCGATCACAAGAGCCAGATCGTCTCTTGTCTGTCCTTCTGGTACTTCGTCAAGATACATAAAGACTGTGACAAATGGTGCCTGTCCATTACATGTCATTAAAGTTACCAGCTGATACTGGATCGTCTGGATTCCCTGTTTGATCTCATCATACAGACGCATCTCTGTAATCTTGTCGATGATCGCATCATCCATAGATTCTCCGATCACTTTACGTTCCTTCACGACATTCTTACGCAGCTTCTTTCGACTGATGTCTACAAATGGTGCTAAATGTGCTAATGTAAAAGACTGTCCTCCATACTGGTTGCTTGCAACCTGAGCAACGATCTGTGTTGTCACATTACATGCTGTAAAAAATGAATGTGGTTTCTCGATCAATGTCTCACTGATCACCGTTCCATTCTGAAGCATATCTTCCAAGTTGATCAGATCACAGTTATGTTCTCTCTGTGCAAAATAGTCAGAATCATGAAAATGGATGATTCCTTCTTCATGAGCACGAATGATCTCATTTGGCAGAAGGACACGTTTACTTAAGTCTTTGCTGACTTCTCCTGCCATGTAATCTCTCTGCGTGGAATTGATCACTGGGTTCTTATTCGAATTCTCCTGATTTACTTCCTCATTAATATTATCAAGTAAAGAAAGAATTCCATCATCGGTCGTATTTGATTTTCTTCTCAGTTCTCTCTTAAAACGGTATCTTACATACTTCTGGGCAACTTCATATCCTCTCATCTCCATGATGCCTGTCTCGACCATATTCTGGATATCTTCTACATTCACCGCATGAGAAGAGTTTGCTACCTGATCTGCAACCTTCTCTGCAATCGCCATGATCTGATACTGATTCATCTGATGGATCTTTGTTACCTCTTCATTCGCCTTCGTGATCGCATTGATGATCTTATTGAGATCAAAGGTTACCTCTTCACCGTTTCTCTTGATAATCTTTGTTTTTACATCACCATTCATAGTTTCTCCCTCATTTATATAAAATTACAAGATTCTGTGTATTTCCATTTTCTGGCACAAAATCTTGTTGTCGTTCTACCAATCAGCACTATATCTTGTGCCATTGCCTTTATTATATTACACTCTTTTTCATAAAAAAGAAAGAGCTAATTTTTCATTTTAGAGAATATGAAGATGCTCAAACAGAATCTTAAATCCCAAAAGTATCAGTATTATGCCACCTGCGAGCTCTGCCTTGGATTTATATTTTGTTCCAAAAATATTTCCGATCTTTACTCCTGCAAATGAAATCAAGAAAGTACAGACTCCAATCATCGACGCTGCGGATACAATATGCACATTTAAAAAGGCAAATGTGATCCCAACTGCTAATGCATCGATACTTGTCGCAACAGCAAGCATGAACATTTCTTTCACTGCGATCGAATCATCTGCCTGTTCTTCATCATTTGATAATGCTTCTTTGACCATATTGATTCCGATCAGCCCAAGAAGCACAAATGCGATCCAATGATCGATCGATGTGATCTGGTCTTTAAACTGTGTTCCAAGTAAAAATCCGATTGTTGGCATCAGTGCCTGAAATCCTCCAAACCATAAACCAACAATGATCCCTTTTTTCAAAACTTTTTCTCTCATCGCCAGTCCTTTGCAAATAGAAACAGCAAATGCATCCATCGCCAATCCAACAGCCAGTGTTAATAACGTAAGTAAATCCATAAAAACGTCCTCCATATCGTAAGTTTTTCATATCATAGGGGGTTCTATCGGAATTTCCTATGATATGAAAAAGACCCACAGACGAAAGCCTTGTTATAAACAAAAGCTTATCGTCTGTGAGTCTCGTTAATTAAGACAGCACCAGATGTCGTTCATCATTATGTTGATACTGTCACAGATTCTCTGCTAACTACTCCCTCACGGAAATATCTATAAGATCATACCGGATGTGCTTCCGGCAAAATGTGCCTATGTATCATATCTCAACTGAGAATCTTTGTCAATATCTTTCCTTTAATTTTTGATTACGCTTTTCAAGATCCAACAGGTATTCTTTCATTTCCAGACCACCTGCATATCCTGTCAGTGAACCGTTCATTCCGATCACTCTGTGACATGGAACAACGATCACGATCGGATTCCTGTTATTCGCCATGCCAACAGCTCGACATCCTTTGGGAATTCCTACTGATTCCGCAATATCTTTGTAAGTACAAGTTTCCCCATATGGAATCTTCTCCAATGCTTTCCATACTTTGATCTGAAATTCTGTTCCATGATAAGAAAGTTTCAGGTCAAACTTCTTTCTCCGTCCATCAAAATACTGTGATAATTGCAGTGCTGCTTCCCTGATCAATTCTGTATTCTTCTTCTCGCCTTCTAATATCTTCGTCCCAAAATATATCCCGCAAATGCCATGCCCATCTTCCTCAATCGTTAAATTACCGATTGGAAAACTATAATCATAATAGTACCTCATATGACAATCCTCCTAAAAATAGGTATACCATATTCTTCCATGGTTGGCAAGGACTAACTTGACATGTACATATTTCTTGCGTACAATGAAAAGAACTGTATAAAAATGAACAGATATTTATTTTAGGAGGAATTTTCATTGGACCCCAGTATGATATTACAGATAATCGCAATTATCATTTTATTAATGCTTTCTGCTTATTTTTCATCTGCAGAAACAGCGCTTACAACCGTCAATCCACATAGTATGCGTGCCATGGCAGAAGATGGCAATAAAAAAGCTGCTATTGTTTTAAAATTGATCGAGAATCCAAGCCAGATGCTTTCCAGTGTCTTAGTTGGGAATAACCTTGTGAATATTTCATTAACATCCCTTACTACAACGATCGCTATTCGTATCTTTGGAAACATGGGAGCCGGAATCGCAACTGCTGTGATCACAGTACTTGTATTGATCTTTGGTGAGATCACACCAAAGACTTTTGCAACGATCAATAATACAAAACTTGCTCTAAGCTATGCTTCCAGCATTTATCTGATCACAAAATTACTGACACCGGTTGTTTACATTATCAACAAACTTTCTACAGCGATCCTTATCATCTTGCGGATCGACTCGAAACAATCCAAACGTATCATGACTGAACGTGAACTTCGTACGATCGTTGATGTCAGCCACGAAGAAGGCGTTATCGAAGAATCTGAGAAAGATATGTTAAACAACGTTTTTGATTTTAAGGAATCTCTTGCCAAGGATATTATGATCCCACGAATTGATGTAACTTTCGTGTCTGTAGATGCTTCTTATGATGAAGTTCTTGATATTTTCCGCGAAGCCGGTTATTCCAGACTTCCTGTTTATGAAGGAAGTAAAGATCATGTTGTTGGTATTGTTTATTTTAAGGATGTTTATTTCTACCGCAGCCAGCACAGAGGCGAGATCTTTCATTTGAAAGATGTTCTGCGTAAGCCGTTCTTTACGTATGAAACTCAGAAAGTATCAAGCCTTCTTGCACAGATGCGTGAAAAATCTGTTAGTTTCTCCATTGTTTTGGATGAATATGGAGTGACTGCAGGTCTTATTACTCTAGAAGATATCGTTGAAGAGATTTTTGGAGAACTGCGTGATGAATATGATGATTCTGAGGAAGAAACTTTCAAAAAATTATCCGATGGATCTTATATGGTATCCGCTTCCTTAAAGCTTGATGATCTTGATGATCTGCTTGACGTAGACCTTGATTCTGAGGATTATGATTCTCTTGGCGGATATATCATCGAACTGCTTGATCATCTGCCTTCAGAGGGTGAAACTGCAGAAGACGAACATTTTCTTTTTAAAGTTGTTTCCGTTGACAAAAACCGTATGGAAACAATTCATATCATTCCAAAAGAGCAATCAAGAAAGAATCCTACTTTGTAGGATTCTCCGCCGCAGTGCGATCCTGCCCGGATGGCTTTTTTATTTCATAGGGGATTTCATCGAAATTTTCTATGAAATAAAAAAAGAACCTTGTTTCTTGCAAGGTTCTTTTTTTGTACTCTTATTTGAAATATTCTACTCCGGATTCGAAGATCTTCTGATCTTTCTGTCCGTAAATATTGATTCCTACATAGCTGTCACGACGTTCTGAATGTCCCATCTTACCAAGGACTCTTCCGTCTGGACTTGTGATACCTTCAATCGCATGGTAAGAACCATTTGGATTGAATTCTTCATTCATTGTAGGATCACCATTGAGGTCAACATACTGTGTTGCTACCTGTCCATTTTCAAACAGTTTCTGGATCACATCTTCATCTGCTACGAATCGTCCTTCTCCATGAGATACTGGTATACTGAAGATATCATCTACATGTACATTGTTAAACCATGGTGACAGATTAGAAGCGATTCTTGTATAAGCAACCTTGGAAATATGACGGCCGATACGGTTTGTTGTCAGTGTAGGTGATTTCGCATTCTGTTCTACGATCTTACCTTCTGGAACAAGTCCTAATTTGATCAGAGCCTGGAATCCGTTACAGATACCAAGTGCCAGTCCATCACGGTTATTTAACAGATCCATGACTGCTTCTTTTAATTTTTCATTTCTAAATGCTGTTGCAAAGAATTTTGCAGATCCATCTGGTTCATCACCGGCACTGAATCCACCTGGGAACATGATGATCTGGGATTCTTTGATCGCTTTTTCAAAAACTTCCACTGAATCACGGATTCCCTGTGCATCTAAGTTCTTAAATACCTTTGTGATCACGTTCGCTCCTGCACGTTCAAATGCTTTCGCTGAATCATATTCACAGTTTGTTCCTGGGAATACTGGAATAAATACATTTGGTTTTGCAACTTTATTCTTGCATACGTAAATATTTCCTTTTATATAGTGTCTTGTTGTATCAACGATGCTCTGATCTCCTTCAGATCTTGTTGGGAATACTTTCTCTAATGGTTTCTTCCATGTATCGATCGCTTCTTCTAATGTTACAACTTCGTCACCAAATACAAATTCATGTTTGTCTGTAACCTCACCTAACATTAATCCTGGAATCGCAAGTTTATGAACATCTCTTGTGCTCATTTCAACAACAAATGATCCAAACTTAGGATCTGTTAAGTCTTTTAATTCTACTTCTTCATCAAAGATTACACCTAATTTATTACCAAATGCCATCTTGGCAACTGCTTCTAAGGCTCCTCCGCCGCCAATTGCATATGCAGATTTGATAATTCCATCTTTGATCAGTTTTGTAATACGTTTGTATACTTTCTTCACTTCAGAATAGATTGGAAGATTGTATGCATCTGTTGGGATACAGATACGGATCAGACGGTTTCCTGCTCTCTTAAGTTCTGGTGTGATAACATCTGTTGTCTTCGCTACATCGACTGCAAAAGATACCAGTGTTGGTGGTACATCAATGTCATTGAATGTTCCAGACATACTGTCCTTTCCACCGATCGATGCAAGTCCAAATCCCATCTGTGCCTGATATGCACCAAGTAGTGCTGCAACCGGCTGTCCCCAGCGTGTCTTATCTTCTCCAAGACGCTTAAAGTATTCCTGGAATGTCAGGCGGATATTTCTATAATCTCCACCAGTAGCCACAATCTTCGCGATAGATTCTGTGATCGCATAAACTGCTCCATGGAATGGGCTCCATTTGGACAGATATGGATCAAATCCATAACTCATCATTGTGACTGTATCGCATTCTCCTTTCAATACTGGAAGTTTTGCGACCATTGTCTGAATTGGTGTCATCTGGTATTTTCCACCATATGGCATTGTAACCGTTGCTGCTCCGATAGAGCTGTCGAATCTCTCTACGAGACCTTTCTGTGAACATACATTAAGATCAGATAATGTATTCTTGCACACTTCTTCAAATGTACCTGTCTCGTCTTTGCGGTTAAAGTAAGATTCTACACGGTGAGGGATCTCTACAAATACTTCTGTTTCCTGATGTGCTCCGTTTGTATCAAGAAAAGCTCTTGAGATATTAACGATCTCTTTTCCTCTCCATTTCAGTACTAATCTTGGATCTTCTGTTACAACAGCAACTTCTACAGCCTCTAAGTTCTCTTCTGCAGAGTATGCAAGGAACTGATCTACGTCTTTTGGATCTACAACAACAGCCATACGTTCCTGAGATTCAGAAATCGCTAATTCTGTTCCATCAAGTCCTGCATATTTCTTAGGTACTTTATCAAGATCTACAACCAGACCATCTGCAAGTTCTCCGATTGCTACGGAAACTCCACCTGCACCAAAGTCGTTACATTTCTTGATCAGACGGCTGACTTCTTCTCTTCTGAATAATCTCTGGATCTTACGTTCTGTTGGTGGATTACCTTTCTGAACTTCAGCTCCACATGTCTCGATAGATTCTTCTGTATGAACTTTAGATGATCCTGTTGCTCCTCCACAACCGTCACGTCCTGTTCTTCCACCTAATAAGATGATGATATCTCCTGGGTCAGAGTTCTCTCTGATCACGTTCTTTCTAGGTGCTGCACCCATAACGGCACCGATCTCCATACGTTTTGCAACATAGTCTGGATGATATACTTCATTAACATATCCTGTTGCAAGACCGATCTGGTTTCCGTAAGAACTGTATCCATTCGCAGCTTCATTTACAATCTTATACTGTGGTAATTTACCTTTTAATGTGTCTTTTAATGGGACTGTTGGATCAGCAGCACCTGTAACACGCATTGCCTGATATACATAAGAACGTCCTGATAATGGGTCACGGATCGCTCCTCCAAGACATGTTGCCGCTCCACCAAATGGTTCGATCTCTGTTGGATGGTTATGTGTCTCATTCTTGAAACTGATCAGCCATTCTTCTTCCTTACCATCAATTTCTACTGGTACAACAATGCTGCAGGCGTTGATCTCATCGCTTTCTTCCATATTGTCAAGAATTCCATCTTTTTTAAGACGTTTCATCGCCATTAATGCCATATCCATTAAGCAGACATATTTGTCATCACGGTCTTTGTACATCTCTTCAAAGTCATCCATGTAAGAATAATATGCTTCTTCTAATGGTGCACGATAGAATCCATCCTGGAATCCAATGCTTGTAAGTTCTGTAGAGAATGTTGTATGACGACAGTGATCTGACCAATAAGTATCCAGTACACGGATCTCTGTCATGGAAGGATCTCTCTTTTCTTCTCCTTTATAATAATTCTGGATATGAAGGAAATCTTTGAATGTCATAGCAAGATTTAAAGAATCATATAATTCTTTAAATTTGTCTTCTTCCATATCTTTGAATCCATCCAGAATCTTAACATCTGCTGGTTCTTCAAAATCCATCACTAATGTCTCTGGTTTGTCTGCAGCTGCCTCTCTTGAGTCAACTGGGTTGATGCAATATTCTTTGACTGCTTCTAACTGTTCGTCAGTTAAGTCACCTTTTACAACATAAGTTGTTGCACTTCTGATCAGGGCATCTTCGTCCTCATTCAACAGTTTCACACACTGCTGTGCAGAATCTGCTCTCTGATCGAACTGACCTGGCAGAAACTCAACGCTGAAAGATATTTCCCCATCGGCAAGTGGTAATGTCTCTTCATACACGTCGTCAACTGGTGGTTCACTAAATACTGTAACCAGTGCTTTTTCATAACTTGCATCGGATAGATTCTCGATGTCATAGCGGACAAGGACACGAACAGATTCGACATCCAGTCCAAGATACTGCTTCAATGATGCATGCAGCTCTTTTGCTTTTACTGCGTAGTCTTTTTTCTTTTCAACATAGACTCTTCTAACTTCTCCCATGATTTCCTCCCATTTATTCATGTAGTTTCTTAATCACCTGAAATGCAGATGCATTTTCCAAAATCGTTGGCTGATCCTCGGCATAGAATATGATCCCATCTGCCGTTGAACAGATCTCTGATAAAATCTCTCCATTATATGGATTAATGACTTCACCAAGCAACTGACCTCGGTTAACTTCCTCATTGATCGTCACAAAACGTCTTAGGAATCCCGGAGCACTTGCTTTGACGGATACAAGATCCTCTTCTTCTATAATACTCGCAATATACCCGTTATGGCAATTATATTTTAAAATACCCATTCGAGTCAAGAAGCGAAGCACGGCAGATACAGCCTTCCTGGCCAGATTCACATCGATATTATCTGTTTCCCCAGAATATACCGAAAATGCATCCGTCCCATTGATCTGCCAGTTATAAGTTAATGTCTTTTTATCAAAATTTCGTTGTTTGCTTGTTAATACATAAGGCAGCCCGAACAGACTTGCAAGGCTGGTGCTTTCTTTTCCTGTTGCAGGCATTCGCACATGTGGCACAAAATCCCCGCTTCTGAAAAATGATGCAAAATGGATTCCATAGCGGAATCCTTTAACCCGTTCAAATAAATGTGCTGCCAGACGGCTTGTTGGTTCCCCGTCAAAATTCCCAGGAAACTGACGGTTGATATCACTGTTATCAGATACCCAGTATTTCATTCCGACATTCATTGAAAAATTATTCACACATGGAATGACCAGAATCTGATTATCTCCAACGATCGCACCACTGTTCTCCAGTTCTTTTAAACGTTTGACTAACTGAGAACAAATATATAACTGCTGATATTCATTTCCACGCATTGCTCCGACAATACATGCCGCTGGTTCTGATCCTTCACTTTGTTTTCCAAAGAGATATCCTTCGATCTTAAACTCATCTCTTAAGTAATTTCCTGAGGAATATATGATTTCTTTTTTCATAGTGCATTCCCTCCGATCACTCTGGCTACCAAGGACCCTTCCGTTACACTTGGATGTTCTCTTAATGTCATCAAAATACCATCGGTTGGGGCAACCACTTCTTCTTCCGTTGCTCCCATTAAAGGATTCTGTACGATCCCTATGATCTCACCTTTCTTTACCGGATCCTTTAATCGCTTGTAAGAAACAAACAATCCACTGGATTCACAATTTAAATAAAAGATCTGGTCTTCGTGGATAAACGGAACCTTTGTTTTGCCTTGAACCTTTCCCTTCCAGATACCAAGTTCTGCCATCACCGAAAAAATTCCATCTATGATCTGGCGGCAGTACTCGTAACGGATACGAAATGCTGCACCGGATTCCGTAACCATAGTTGGGATTCCCATCTGGTTTAAAGTGAAAGCTAAACTTCCTTCATTCACTGTCTGAGAAGGATGGATCCAGACAAGATCCGTATTCATATATTTTGACAGATGAAGTAATGTCTCATCGTAATCGTTATTTAAACGTACTTGAGGAACTTCCTGCAAAAAGATATTACTAGAATGAATATCAATGCAACAGGATGCTCCTTTGATATCTTCGATCAATTTAGCTGCTGTATAATCTTCCAGACCTCCATTGATGTCTCCTGGAAATGCACTGCTGTAATCGATATCTGAGATTGGTACTGCTCTTGTTCGTGCATCCAGTCCTAATGGATTGACCGCTGGATACACATCGACAATACCTGTCAGATTCTCAAATTCTGCCTTGATCCGGCGAATGATCTCTCCGCAGATATACTGTCCGCCAAGCTCATCTCCGTAGATTCCAGACACCAGACAGATTCTCTTCTCCTCTCCAGTCACCACATCCGGCATCAGACGATTTCTTTTGATCCTTAGCATCTCTCCGATCGGAAGTTTTACAGATACGACTGTGTCTATCATATTAAAGCCTCTTTTCTATTGTTTTATCTGTATCGTAAATATTTTACTTTTCTTATTTTGCAAATAACATTTTTAAAATGATCGGTGATAAGAGTGTTGTGACGAGGACCATGATGACCACTGGTGCAAAGAAAACTTCTGATAATAATCCAACAGAAATTCCTTTCTGTGCAACGATCAGTGCAACTTCACCTCGGCATACCATTCCTGCTCCGATCTGTACAGATTCTCTCTTCGTATATTTGCACAACAATGCTCCAAAACCGCATCCCGCGATCTTCGAGATCACTGCGATCACACATAAAATGATCGTAAAGATGATCAACGTCTGTGTCATTCCATGAATGTTTACATTCAGACCGATACTTGCAAAGAATACTGGTGTGATCAGCATATACGATAAAATTTCAATTTTATTGTATATATAAAATCGTTCTGGGAGCCTGCATAAAATGATCCCTGCAAGATATGCGCCTGTGATATCAGCGATTCCAAACACTTCTGCAAGAAATGCAAGTGCTAAGCAAAATGCAAGTGCAAACACCGGAACTCTTCTTCTATGACGTTCAATCTCTGGATTCTTATAAGTAGAAAGCCACTCAAAGAACTTCTTGATCCCAACTCCACCGATAATAGAAATCGCAAAGAATGCTGACATCTGGATCAAGATCTTAAGGATTGCCTGAATATGGAATCCAGATGCTCCCCCAAGGCTTGTCATAATTGATAATAAAACGATTCCCAAGATATCATCAATGATCGCTGCCCCAAGGATTGCTGTTCCGACTCTTCCTTTTAAATGTCCCATATCCTGTAATGCTTCTACTGTAATACTTACTGAAGTTGCTGTTAGGATCACTCCGATAAAAATCGATTCCATGATATTATTTCCATATATAACGGATAAAACAGCTCCCATGATAAGTGGGATCAATACTCCACATAACGCAATGACGAATGCGGGAATTCCACTCTTCTTCAACTCATCAATATCTGTCTCAAGACCTGCCTGAAACATTAAAACAACTACACCTACTTCAGCTAGATTTAAAACTGAATCTGAAGGACTCACTACATTAAGGACCACTGGTCCTAAAATGATTCCCGCGATCAATGCTCCAACGACTGGCGGCATGTTAAACTTCTTCGACACAAGACTAAAAGACTTGGTCATTGCCAGAATGATTGCGATATCCAGCAAAAACTTATATTCTTCCATTGTTTTACCTCCATTAGTTCGTATCGTATCATACCTGTTTTTTCTTGTCAATTCTTAGACAAAGTGATCTTTTTTTATCCTTTTCTTGCTTTTTTTATGATCCTTTAGTATAGTGGAGAAAAGACTAAGAAAAGAGGTATCAAAATGAGTGAATTTAACGAAGTAGATAATATCATTGAAGAAGAAACTCCTGTGCTCCATTTAGAATTAGAAGATGGAACTGAACAAGACTGTGCCGTGATCGCTTTATTCTCTGTAGAAGAATTAGATGATCAGGAATATATCGCATTGATCACTGTTGAAGACTTAGAAAGTGATGACGAAGAAGGGGCTTTACTTTTATATCGTTACAACGAAGACCCTGAAGATCCTGATACTTTCAGTCTTGACAACATTGAAACAGACGAAGAATATGAGACAGTCACTGCTGTCTTAGATGAGATCTTAGAAGACGAAGAATAACTCAAAAAAGCCCTTGCATCTTATATGCGGGGCTTTTTTTCATATTGAAGTTTTGTTCGGATCACTTTGTCAAGTTCATAATACTTTTCTTCCAGAGTTTTTCCATTCAGGACACAATCCATTGCCATACCCATGGATTCCAGCATCGTTTCTGTGATCTGATCTCTGTACTGTAATAAAATATTCAGGCGCTCATGAAGATCTGTTTCATCTAAGAATTTCAACAGTGGCTCAATGTCTGCTGTTTCTTCTGTCTCATCACATTCATTTTCCTGTGCTGTCACTTCATCAACCAGTTCTGCTTCTGAATCTTGTTCTGTCTCCGTGATTTTTATACCATACTGGTCTCCTGCATTTTCACACAGTTCTACTTTCCGAAAACGGTATATCTGTTGCACATCTGGGTATTTTTCATGATCGACTTCACTTAAGAACATCGCAAGTGGTCTTGCATATGTCTTAAACGTTCCATACATTGCCTGATAGACCACCAATGGTTCTTCTGTCTCTGTATGTATTGCAACCGTAACGATCTGATAAAGTTTTCCTTTAAAATGCATATAAAATTCGCCTGCTCTTGGCATCGCTCTATTTTCCATGCAAAACACCTCTTTTCTCCTGACGGCTTCTTAGTTCTTCTACGAACCTTGACGGCCTGCTGTCTTTGTTATAAAGTTTCTTTACTGACAAGATGTGCAGATATTTCTTGGCTCTTGTAACTCCAACATAAAACAAACGTCTTTCTTCTTCCACGTCTTCTTCTTTCATGGACTTCTTATGTGGGATCACGTCTTCATTGACATCTGGCAAAAAGACACGTTCAAATTCCAATCCTTTGGTGCTGTGCATCGTGCTGACCACAACTCCTTCTTTTTCTTTCTGATTCTCTTTTGACTGGCGGTTTAATTCTTCGGTGTATTCTTTGATATGATCAAACCATGCCTCATATGTATCATAGCCTTTTGCACTCTCCTGAAGTTCTTCTAATACTTGCGTAAATTCTTCTTCCTGAATCTTGCGAAATCTTGCATATTCTGCTAAATACGCATTGTATCCCACGGATTTCCGGATATAATTGATCGCCATCAACGGAGTCATATTCTTCATGATCCGAAGATCTTCCTTAAAATCTTCTACATATTCATAAAGCCATGGTTTATCTTTGACCTTCTCTAACAGATCATCAAATGACACTTGTGATTCAGTCAGATATTCCCTGCTGATATAACGCTTGGGGCGGTTCATGACTCTTAAAAATGTGCTTCTTTTGCGATCTCCCATCGCAAGGTGCATATAATCTATGATATTTTTGGAAATCCAGTGATCAAACAGATTCGGTACTGCATCCTGCATATAAAATGGGATATTGTATGCCATCAATGCAGCGATCAGCTGTCTTGGTCCCTGATTGGTCCGATAAAGGATCGCGATCTGGGATAACGGTGTCTTCTTTGCCATCTCTTCCTTGATCGTGTAAATGATATGCTTATTCTCCTCATAGTGATCTTTAAATGTACGAACCTCAACTATACTTGCAGCATCTTCTCTTGCCTGCATCTTCTTTTCAAAACGTTTTGTATTATAAGAAATGATATCTTCCGCAACCTGTACGATCTCTTCCCCGCAACGATAATTTCGGTTTAAGATCACCTGTCTGGTATTCTCAAAATCCTTTGGAAAATTTAACATCAGTTCTGGTCTTGCACCTCGAAACTTATAAATAGACTGATCATCATCTCCTACGATAAAGAGGTTCTTTGTCTCTCCTGCTAACATCTTGACGATCTCATACTGAATCTTATTGATATCCTGAAACTCATCGATCAAAATATATGGAAACTTCTGCTGCCATGCTTTCCTGATATCCTCACGCTCTTTTAACAACTCATACGTATAAACCAAAATATCATCAAAATCGATCCAACGGTTCTCATGCAGTTTTTCTTCATATGCCCGGTAAATTTCTTTAAACACTTCATCCCCACAGCATCCACTGTGATAATAGGCAAGAGGGATCATCTGCCCTTTGACTAAGCTGATCTCTTGTATGATCTGACGCATAAAATCTGCTTCATCATCAATCTCCAGCTCATGATCTGTGATGATCTCACGGATAAAGTCATATTTTTTATGTTCCGGCAGAATATTATCTGCACTATAGTGATAGGCATATTTTAAAATCGTAAAAAACACAGAATGAAAGGTTCCAAAAGAAACCGGCAGGGTTTCCCCTGCCAGCCGCCAAAACCGCTCTTTCATCTCATTCGCTGCTGCTCTGGTAAATGTAATGACCAGAATCCGCTGCGGTGGGATCTGATAGTGCGATATCAAATATTGAATTCTCTTTGTGATCACAAGTGTCTTCCCTGAACCTGGTCCTGCAAGTACCATCATCGGTCCATCTTTGTGCATCACTGCTTCTTTCTGTGCCTTGCTCAGCTGGCTATGCAAGTGCTGCCTCCAGTTTCGCGATCGCATCATTGATTCTCTTTAATGATTCTTCTTTTCCCAGAAGTTCCATTAATTCTGTTGCTCCACCTGGTGTCATCTGCTTTCCAGAGACTGCTGTACGAACTGGCCACATCACATAACCATTCTTGTACTCATGTCCTTTTGCAAAAGATACTAACATCTCATATAATGCATCATTTGTAAAATCTTCCTGTGCTTCGATCACTGGATAGATCTCTTTTAATACGGTTAATGAAGTCTCAGGTGTTGTCTTCATCTTCTTGTGTTTGTACATCTCTACATCATATTCTGGAACTGCTTCGAAGAAATCAATGTGTCCCGGAATCTCTGTGAATAACTCAATTCTTGTCTTCACCATAGAAAGGATTTTATCAAAATCCATCTCTCTGTGAATTGTCTCTGTTACATATGGCATAGCAAGTTCTTTGAAACGGTCAAAGTCCATGGCTTTGATATATTCACCATTCATCCATTTGATCTTGTTCATATCAAAGACCGCTGGTGTCTTAGACATATGTTTGTAATCAAAGATCTCTTCTAATTCTTTTAATGAGAAGATTTCCTGTTCTCCTCCTGGACTCCATCCAAGTAATGCAACGAAGTTTACGATCGTCTCTGGCAAGAATCCCTGCTCGATCAGATCTTCGAAGGAAGAATGACCTTTTCTCTTACTTAATTTGTGATGTTCTTCGTCTGTGATCAGTGGACAATGAATGTATACTGGTTTTTCCCATCCGAATGCATCATATAAACGATTGTACTTTGGTGTAGATGATAAGTATTCATTACCACGAACTACATGTGTGATTCCCATTAAATGGTCATCAACTACGTTTGCGAAGTTGTATGTTGGATATCCATCCGATTTGATCAGGATCATATCATCTAATTCGATATTATCCACTGTGATCTCTCCGTAAATCTCATCAACAAAAGATGTTGTTCCTTCTGTTGGGTTATTCTGACGGATAACATATGGTACTCCTGCGTCTAATTTCGCCTGAACTTCTTCTTTGGATAAGTTTAAGCAATGTTTGTCATAATGACTGATCACAACATCTCCTGATTTTACTTTCAGTGTGTCTAATCTCTCCTGATCACAGAAACAGTAATATGCTTCTCCCTTGTCGATCAGTTCTTTTGCATATTTTAAATAAAGACCCTGTGCCTGTCTCTCACTCTGAACATATGGTCCGACTCCACCATCGATGTCTGGTCCTTCATCGTGGTTCATTCCAGCCTTCTTAAGGGTATTGTAGATAATCTCTTCTGCCCCTTCTACCTGTCTTTCCTGGTCTGTATCTTCAATTCTTAAAATAAAATCTCCGCCTGCATGACGTGCGATCAGATATGCATAAAGGGCTGTTCTTAAGTTACCTACATGCATACGCCCTGTAGGGCTTGGTGCAAATCTTGTTCTTACTTTGCTCATGATTTCCTCCCATTTGGTTTTAATTCTATCTTTCTATTCTACAAAACTTATCTTTCTTTGTAAAGAAGCAGTCTTATTGATTTTCGTTAATTTGTGTTGATTTTTTGAAACAATCCGTCTTAAATCTCATTTAAGATCCTGCTGGCTTCCTCAAATGGCTCTAAGGTTCTCTTTAAGATTCCCTGCGTTGCCGCGATAAAGATTCCATAGTTCACGATTGGAACACCTGCATCTTTGACTCTTGCGATACGGTTTTTCATCTCTCTTCTATTTAAAGTACATCCGCCACAATGAATGACCAGATCATAAGTATCCAGATCTTCAGGGAAAGAGTTTCCACTGCTTGTATGGATATCAAAATCCTTACCTGTATATTGTTTTAACCATCTTGGGATCTTTACAGTTCCGATGTCATCGCACTGTCTGTGATGGGTGCATCCTTCTGCGATCAAGATCTTCGCCCCTTCTTCTAAATGTTCTAAGGCTTTCACTCCTCTGACTTCTTCTTCCAGATCGCCTTTATATCTTGCAAACAAAATCGAAAATGAAGTCAGTTTGATATCTTCTGGCACAATCTTTGAGACTTTGTCAAATGCCTGAGAGTCTGTAATGACCAATGCTGGTTTCTTGCCGATCTCTTCTAATGTCTTTTCTAATTCTGTTTCTCTTACAACAATAGAGGCTGCTCCTGCTTCTAAAAGGTCACGGATCGTCTGCTGCTGTGGAAGGATCAGTCTGCCTTTCGGTGCTGCACTGTCGATCGGTACGACTAAGATCACAAAATCATTCGGACAGACTAAATCTCCAACAATCTTTAGCGTGTCATCATCAGTTGGAACCAGTTTCCCGATCTCTTCTTTTAACTCCCAGATCCCTTTTTTATCCTTTGCACTGACAAAGCAGGCTTTGTCTTCTTTCCATTCTTGGGCATTGGAAAGATCCATCTTATTGTAGACTTTCAGATAAGGAATCTTCCGGTCTTCGATCAAGCGTATCATATCTTCTTCAAACTCTGTCATACCAGCTGTAGCATCCATGATCACAAGCGCGATATCTGCCTTGGCCAGGACTTCTTTTGCTTTCTTGACTCGCTTTTCCCCTAATTCTCCTTCATCATCAAGTCCCGGGGTATCGATCATAACTACTGGTCCTAATGGCAGAAGTTCCATTGCCTTGTATACAGGATCTGTCGTTGTTCCTTTGACATCAGATACGATCGCTAATTCCTGATTCGTCATAGCATTGATAACGCTTGACTTCCCGGCATTTCGTTTCCCGAATAATGCGATGTGAATTCTGTCTCCTCTTGGTGTTGCATTTAAACTCATATGATTCCTCCTGTCTGTCTTTATGGATCGTTAACTCTTTCTTTTATCTTTGTGCCTTATGATATCCCGCTGCCTTTGCTTCTTTCTCACTCTTAAATGTGACTAAATATTTTGATGTTCCCATACGGTCATAATCTCTTTGACCTAGGCAGTGATATACCTTTGATCTGCTGTTTCCACGGATTTCCTGTGAAGCAGTTGTTTTTGCTGCTGTTGTATTTTTGTTACTGCTGTTATTTTTGCTGTTATTAGATGAATTCTGGTTTGTGTGGTATTTCTGGCTTGCTTTTGAATTCTCTGTTGTTACCTGCACGCTGCTGTCTGCTTCACTGTCTCCTGACTCGTAATCAATCTTCACTCCATCCTGTACATTATATACAAAAACATTAAACTTAATATCTTCGCCCTTATCTTCCACAGACATCGCTTCCATCTGTACCCCTTTGGCTACCAAGTCATCTCCGTCAAAGACTGGTGTAACCCTGTATAATACATGATTGCCTGTCTCACGGACATAGTCACCGACCATCTCTTCATATGGTAACATTCCATCCACGTTAAAAGATCTTGTTCCTGTGATCAGGTTCTTATTATTGGCATTCTCACCGGTCAACTGGTAAGCGATCAAATGACAGCGGTTATATAGATATTTCCCATCAACGTTATCGTATTTTGCTGTATGCCATCCAGTTGGTTTTACCATACCGATCGCTCCACGTTTTCCTTTTGGCATGATATCTTTCCCAACACACGCTTCCGCCACCTGACATCTTCCTTCAGAGTCAAGTCTGCTGTAAGACTCGTAGGATTTTGTTGTCAGATCTTTGGATGTAAAATCTGGATTATTATTGTCAACAGCAACCGTCATATTCCCTGAAAAATCTGGAATATTATCAGATGATACAGATTTGGTGGAAGAATTTGTACTTCCTTTGCTGCTTTGTTCGTTCTGTGTGCTTTCACCATTACTGCTATTGCCTATACTCTGGCATCCTGCCAGTGATACCGCCATCATTCCTGCGATCAGCAGGGCATATAATTTCTTTGTTACTCTCATCATCAACTGCTTCTCCTCTTGTTATATTCTTTTCTGATCTAGCTTATTGTTTTGGAAGATAGATCTGTTTTGTGATCTCGTGAGTGGAACCTTCAATCTGTTCTTCTTCTGCAAGTTTCCATTCCTCAAGATCCACATCCAGTACCTGATCGGACGGATAGACTTTATTCCAACGGAAGATCACGATCTCTTCGATCTGATCTATCACTGGTTTTAATGGAAGATTCTCTACAATACAAGTCTCCCCTTTTCCTGCCTTGTGTAAGAAATCTTCACAAACAACCGGATCGTTGATCTCTTCATACAACTTCTCTGTATATGCATTCATATAGACCTTCTCCCCTTTGGTCATCTCCGCAATATACTCTCTCAAGCCTCGATCCTGGCTCTGCCTTCGATCATTAAACATCATACCGTTGTTGTTGTCTAAGCATAGAATTATTATCATTCTTTCCATCCTCCAATCGTACTTATGTTCTATTTATGTATTATATCTTGTGCGAGAGGATATTGCAATAAAAGAAGCTCTGAATTTCTCCAAAGCCTCTTCTTACTTTTCATTCTTTTTTGTATTCTAATTGTATCTATGATACTGCTTTCATCACTTTTTCTCTCATAGGCTGTGTCATTTTCTCTGGTTTTAAGATCTCTTTTAATTCTTCTTCCTTTAACAGACCTTCTTCTAATACCAGCTCTTTTACAGAAATTCCTGTTTTTAATGATTTCTTTGCAATCTCAGCAGACTTTGCATATCCGATATATGGACATAACGCTGTTGAGATTCCAACACTTTTTTCAATATATTCTTCGCACTGTCCTTTATTTGCGGTGATCCCTGTAATACAGTGTTTTGTAAGTGTGGCTGCTGCCTCTTTTAAGGTATCGATGGATTCAAATAAATGATGGAATAAGACTGGTTCAAATGCATTTAATTCTAACTGTCCGGCTTCGGCTGCCATCGTGATCGTATAGTCGTGTCCAATGATCAGGTATGCAACCTGTGATACAACTTCTGGAATCACTGGGTTGATCTTTCCTGGCATGATGGATGAACCATTCTGTCTTGCTGGAAGATTGATTTCTGATAAACCAGTTCTTGGGCCAGATGACATTAATCTCAGGTCATTGGATATCTTGGAAATATCAACGGCACATGTTTTTAACACTCCGGATACACTGACAAAACCGTCTAAGTTCTGTGTGGCATCGATCAGATCATCTGCCTGTTTTAATGAAATTCCTGCAACTTTGCTTAATTCATAAGAAATATTCGCAAGATAGTAAGGGTCTACATTGATCGCTGTTCCGATCGCTGTTGCTCCGATGTTTAAGACTTTCATCTCCTCCATAACATTTTTTAGTCTCTTGATATCCCTTTTTAAGACATGGGCAAATGCTCCAAAGCTTTGTCCTAGTCGCATTGGAACTGCATCCTGTAATTGTGTTCTTCCCATTTTGAGGATATCATCAAACTCTGCTTCTTTTTCTTCCATAGCTTTTTCTAATTTCTCAAGTTCTTTGATCGTCTGTGAAAGTAATTTTAAGACGGTGATCTTTCCTGCCGTTGGGATTACATCGTTCGTAGACTGTGACATATTAACATGATCGTTTGGATGTACAATGCTGTAATCTCCTTTGGTTCCACCAAGGATTTCTATCGCACGATTGGCAATCACTTCATTTGCATTCATATTGGCAGAAGTTCCAGCCCCTCCTTGGATCGCATCCACGATAAACTGATCTCTTAAATTTCCATCCAGTATCTCATCACATGCCTGAATGATTGCCTGAGCGATTTGCTGATCTAGTTTTCCAGACTTTTCATTCGTGATCGCTGCTGCTTTTTTGACCATTACGATGCTGTCGATCAACACTGGATGTAATGGACGGTGTGTGATCTGAAAGTTTGTGGCTGCACGCATACTCTGAACTCCATAGTATGCTTCTGCTGGTACGTTTAATGCTCCAATTGAATCGTGTTCCATTCTGCTTAACATTGTATTCCTCTTTTCTGATTACTCATGCTGTCGTTTTGTTTCAAGATTTTATGTGTTGAAGCTTAACACAGTATGCAATGTTCGTAAACCTTAATCCTGTCTTTCCAAATTTAAAGCTCAAATTTTGTGTTTCATCTTTTCTTTTTTTAATAAAAATCTTGATTTACTTTAAATAATTAAGTGGTTGCCCATTGCATGCTTTTTGCAAAAGTTCTATACTTAAATTAAGTTAGTTATTCGATAATTTTGCATTTTTATCACAAAGGAGACTTGATTTTATGGACACGATTGATAAGAAGATTATTTCTATTTTAGAACAAGATGCTCGCACACCTCTTAAGAAGATCGCAGCGGAAGTATTTCTTACCTCGCCGGCTGTTTCTGCCCGGATCGAACGATTGGAAGCGGAAGGGATTCTGACTGGATTTCATGCTTCTGTTGACCCAATCCAACTTGGTTATCATATTAAAGCATATATCAGTCTTGAGATCAGCCCTGCACAAAAACCCGAAGTTTATCCTTTTCTTCGAGCACATCCAAATGTATTGGAATGTGATTGTGTAACTGGAAATTATTCTGTACTGCTGAAGGTTGCTTTTCCTAGTACGATGGAACTGGATGAATTTATTGGAAAATTGCAGCACTTTGGAAAGACTAGTACGATGATCGTGTTTTCTACGATCGTTGAGAATCGTGGGGTAGTTCCTGAATAGTTGATTTGTTTTTATTTTATTATAGTAAAAGAGGAGTCAGATTATTCTGACTCCTTCAAGTATGTGTCCGAAAGTATATATCAATTCTGTTTTGAATATGACTCAATCAAACAGTCATGTTTCTTATTTCTCTTATCATAATTAATACATATCTCAACCGCTGTCGTTAACTCTTGTCGAATTTCTTCATTTGGCACAAATGCTGTCTTCTTTTTTTCATTATATCCTAGATATCCCAAATGAATCATATATGTCAAAACATCGTCTTTACTTTTTATGTCTTCTACATCATTTTGAAATGTTGCCGTGTTCACTTTGACTTCTGCACCTGAAAGCATCTCGATGATCGCTGTTTTCAATCCATCATAGTTCATATTGATCAATGGTACAACTACATCATAAGATGCTGTTTCTGACCAATAGCTTTTAAATTCGTCTCTCATCATAACACTAACAACAGCTCTTGGATTATAAACTTGATAATCTTTCAAAAGATAGCCATCATACCATCTCTTTACCTCATCAAAATCCTGATGATATTCTTTTGCCAATTTTTTTACTTCATCTTCTGTAAATCCAATGTAAGGTGCCAGCTTACTTGCACTTAACATTGTAAATTCATCAAAATTATTTAAAGCTGATTGTGTTTTTTCTTTTTTGATTGGAAGAATACCAGTAAGGTATGCAAGTTGAATATATTTTGTTGGTTCCGTCCCTTTGAACATTCCTCGTAAAAAGGTAATGTATTCACCTTGTCCTTGTCGGTTGATCACCGCATCACGAATCAGTACATCCCATTCATCTATAATAACAATAAATTTCTGTCCTGTTTTATCTTTTATCCTTGAAAGAGCATCTGGCAAATAAGATACCTCATCCGATAATATCTCTGGATAGATTTCTTTTAGTTCATCTAATATATTCTTTGTAATAAATTCTACAATATGATTTACATCCTTGCAGTTTGCAAGAAACCATTGGATATCCATGTGGATCACATCGTATTTATTAAGACGTTTTCTAAAATCTTCATCCTTGCTAATCTCTAGTTCTGAGAACATTTCTTTTGAATCTGCGCCTTTACTGTAATATGCAGCTAACATATTCGCTGCATAAGATTTACCGAATCGGCGTGGACGGCTGTTACAAATAAGTGCATCTGACGTATCAAGAACACTGTTTGTATATTCGATCAAACCGGTCTTATCTATATATATTTTAGAATTCAGAGCAACCTGAAATGCACTATTATCTGGATTTACAAATCTTCCCATGCTTTTCTTACTCCTTTCTAAAATTGTTTGATATCGTTTACTTCAATTACTATTAACAGTATACTATAATCAAATAAAATATTCAAAAAAAATTTTTTCTTTCACTTGTGAAATATTTTCTTTCACAAACGAAATATATACCGTAGACCTTATGTTATCTGGCAATTTCCATATCTTGTTCTTTTTTAAGATTACTACTTCTGCTTTTCTGATTTCTTCATTCTAGGCCCTTTTATTGTATTGTTAATTCCTTGTTTTCTGACTTCGTAAGGTCTCAGGGAACTTAAGTCCTTCATAGTAGAAAAAATAACTAAAAAAATAATCACCCATGCTCCCATAGATCATAACTCCTTTTAGGGAGCATATCACTTAATGCGACAGCCCCAATACTAATAAAGGCTTAAAACTTACATAATATACATATCTTTTGTATCAGCTATCCAATAAAAATAAACCGTCAATCCAACCATCAAAATTGATAATATAGAAAAAAAAGCTATTACCCCTATATCTTTAATATAGTTCCACATTTCAACTTTCTTCATTTGTTTAATTGGAAAATAAATTTTTTCATTTATTTTTATTTCATAAGCTACATTATAATTATCTATTTTATTCTTCTTATCCTTTAAATATGTAATTTGTTTTCCTTTTTTATGGTACTTAAATTTTTTTGTGAAATATTAGGATATTCATTCCATTCTCCATCTTTTCTTAATATGCAAATATTATCACCATTCTTCATTTTTATAAATTTTAGAACATATCCATTTTGAATACTTTTTCCGCTTTGAATTTCTTCTACTATACTAGCTTTCTTATAACATTGTTTCTCGTCTATTTTATAATTCCAGGATTCTTTTGAAATTCTAATAATATAAACTGCTATAATTACAGAAAAGATAGAACAAATACATGCTATAGAAAATGAAATTTTCCCCACTTTTCCATATTAAAAAATTTCATATTAATATCTCCTAATTAATCTTTCAAGATAATTCATTCTTCCCCTTACTCCTATTATCACTACAATTTTTGCTGCTCCACCTGCTATTGCATCTTCTAACACATTTGTAAGTAGTTTCGATATATTTTTCTTTCTATTGCTTAAACACGAAACTATTGCTACCTTTGTTTTTCTCTAAATCGGCTTATCTTTGCTTTTATCCAAAATATAATTTCCATTAATATAGCTGTATACATAATAATAAAAGGATCTATTGGAAATAAACTACTTTTCAAGATTGTAATTTTACCTTTGAAAATCCAGAAATTACCAATCACCAATTCAATGGGTCCTGATTTTATATGCTCTAAATCTGTTTCGCTTATTTTTTTCTATTATTTTTTTCTCTGTTATATGATAATCCGTATAATCAAATTTGCCTGCATATACATGAATTCCATCTCTTTCATTCTTAATCATATCAATATCATCCTTAATTAAGATACTCTTAATAAAGTCACCATTCTTGTTAAATTTCTGAACGACACCTAACATTCCAATCGCAACATATATATTCCCTTTGTCGTCAATGGTTGCTTTATTTCTGTTTATGATTTTTCAAAATGGGTTCTTCCGCATTTATCCGTTTTTAAGCATAAGGTAATATAATTTTTGCTGACACTAACTCTATTCCGCATCGTCCATACATCACGCGTTTGATCATTTTTGTTCTATTGTTAATTCCTTCAACGAAACCATTACTTAATGGACTGACAACCGCATTTTCTATTGCATCTATATCTTTTTTTAATCCCTTTACAAAATTTACAATCGGTACAAATGTGCTTTGTCCATAACGTTCTATAAATAAATATAGTCGGGGCAAACTATGTTTTATTATAACTATTGAGTTTTCAAACTTCTAAATAACTTGGCTGTCCCATAACATATCTCTTCATGTGCGATTGTTTTTAGAATAATTTTATTTTCTGATACAAAATATATATCTATCCAATCAGCCATTGAATAAATAGTTGGATATTCTTGTAATATTTTTCTCACATTTCTATCATATTTATAGAAATACCAATTGTCTGTCATATAATATCCCTTTTTACTTTTTTTCCTTTTTATTATCGTTCCATGCTCTCGACATAACCTACTTTCCAAAAAAAATGGTTTTAATTTTTTAAATATTAGGCAATCCTTAATTTCCTCTTCTTCTTTTCTCCTTTCTTCTTCACTTTTTACTTTCTCAATTGGTATTTTCAAAATGATAACGTTGCTATTTTCTTCAAGTATTTTTAATATCTCTCTATATTTTATTATCACTAATTGACTCATACAAAAATCACATTTTTCTTCATATTCCATAAAACTATAATTCTCCTATTATTTTAAAAACCAACAATGCACATGCATTTGTTTTCTTGCATTTTTATTTTTGCTCCATTACATTTCCATTTGCTTTTAACCTTATAACTGCTTTAGATTTAGTTTTTATTGCATCACTTATATATACTTTTCCATTTATCATTTTTGCTTTATAATAATGTATTTTAGGCTGTTTCCGTTTTAATATTGAAATTGCAGATGCTGAGACATAAACAATTCCTGCTATAACAATATATTTAAATGCCGTTAAAAGTGCTTCTCCTATAGTCCATCCCAAGGTAAAGCTACTGCAAAATGTCCACTAGGATCCACATAGTTCACCGGATTATTCGCACAATATACGTATAAATGCTGTATATCCGGTTGATCATTTTCTCCACGATATGTATCCTCTGTTAAGAATCTTCCATCCTCTGGATCATAATACCTTGCATTGAGGTAATACAGTCCCATAGTCTGGTCATAGATCCCTCCCGTATAACATACTTCATTGTCCGCCTTATCTTCACCCTGGATCGTTGTCTCTCCAAAATCCGTATACTGGTAAGTCGCATCCGCACTTCCGTCTTCTTTTACCAGACTGCTTGTACTTCCCTGGATATCTTTGTTGTAAAGATAGGTAATACTGGGGCGTATCCTTCTGATATCTCTGGGTCCCAAGGATGTTTCCTTCCGTTCCGATCAGGTTCTGGGAGTTCTGTTCTCCAGCTGCACCCATTGTATAGAAACTGGCAACTCAGGCATTTCGTGCAGTGGATAAGATCCGCACCAAAGAATCCAAAAAAGTACGCTTTCTACCAAGGACTTCCGATAGCTCTGTAGAAGGGAAATCAAAGAAATCGATATTGAAATATATCGGGGATTGCTGTATCCAGTTTGGAAAAGGGAATATCTATCCTCTGATCCTTAAGAAAAAAGATCTCTATGCACAGGAAGCTCTAGCTCACAGAGTAAAATACGTTCGTATTGTATAGCAAACCTCATTTCCAGACTGATCATCTCCACTGATTGTCGTCTCTCCAAAGTCTGTATACCGATACGTTGCATCTGCATCTCCATCTTCTTTTAGCAGACTTGTGGTACTTCTCTGAATACCTTTGTTATAAAGATAATACTGCGTCGTATCTTTCTAGTACATCTCAAAAATAACCGCTTCATTTATAGAAAGTATTTTTCATGAATATATACAATTTTTATCATATCTTGCTCAACAAACCTTAGTAACCGTATCTCCTAATTATATATATACATATCTTTTGTATCAGCTAACCAATAAAGATAAATTGTAAGACCAATCATTGAAATTGATAACATTGTCATTAGAATTATTAGCCCTATATTTTTAACATTATTCAACATCTCTATCTTTTTCATTTGCTTAATAGGCATATATTTTTTTTGACCATATTGTAAATCGTAAGCTAAATTGTATTTATTTATTATATTTTTTCGATCTTTTAAATATCTAATTTTTTTTCCTTTTGTTATCGTTTTAAGATCTTTCTTTGAAATACTAGGATATTCATCCCACTCCCCTTCTTTTCTCAATATACAAATCTCATCACCATTTTGAATTTTTATAAATTTAAGAATTTTTCCATTTGAAATTTCTTTTCCATCTTGAACTTTTTCTATTACTCCCTCTCTTTTATGACATTGTGTTTCATCTATTCTATAATTCCATGATTCCTTCGAAATTTTCACAACATACGCTACAATGATTATTGAAAAAATAGATAAAATAAATGCAAGAGAAAATGAACGTTTTCCCCATTTTTCCATCCTAAAAAATTTCATGTTACCAACCTCCCATTATAATTTATTATCTGTTTTATATAATAAACGCATCGTTTACACGACAATTAGGAAATCACAGAAAATAACCTTTTGTTTGACTTGATACGTACTACGATGCGTTTGCCTTACAATCTACATTCCTAACTTATTTTTTAGAAAAATGCTTCATACAAAATTTTATAACCCTTCTTGCTCCTGTTATTACTGCTGTTTTTGCTGCTCCTTTTAGAAATTCTTTACCACTTTCTATAGCAACTTGTTTTGTCATTCTAAAATTACGTGATGTTATTTTTATTGTTGTTCCGTCATCTTCTTTGAGCCGGTTTCCAACATTATCATAGGTATATGTGACCATCTTTGTCTTGTCATCCTTCTTATGATCTGTTGTTACCGTCTTTGTCAGTCGTCCAAGTGTATCATAAGTATAGACTTTTGTCTCATTAACTTTGTCTGTATCTTCCTTTGGATAGTTATTGACCGCTGTTTTCTCTATGATATTAGAATTCTTATCATAGCTGTACTGATAAGATTCCATCACTTTTCCTGTCTCAAGATCTGTGTAGATCATCTCTTTGACACGGTCAAAACTGTCATAGGTATAGACTTTTTGAACTGCCTGATCACTGTCTTTTAGCAGATTCCTGTAATCCTTGATCCCTTTGACTTTTCCATACGTATCATAGGTATAACTTCTGAGTACTTTCTCTGTTGTCTGCCCCTTGGAATGCAGTTCTCCTTTGATCTCCTGCAGCCATCCGTTTTTATCATAAATATATGATTAATTAAGGTCCCAGGGACCTTAATTAATCACAGGTATAGCTTAGTCGTTTCTATGATTCCATGTTTTGTATTTTATCTATTATACGATTTCTCGTATTTTTACATATTATTCGGTTTTGAACATATAAAACTGCAGCTTGAAATGCTCCAAAAACAAACACTATAGCACTTTGCGAAATAATACAAAATAATATCATTAATGCTATATAAAAAAATATCACCATTTTTAAATAATATAATTTAAATTTTTGAGGTTTAATTATTATTTCACATCCAGCATCTTTTGATATAACATTAAGATCAACCTGCATTTCTACAGTCAAATTTTCATAATTATATGTATCTATTAACCATAAATTTAACTTTCCTTGACCATCATCTGTTCTAAAATAATTTTCTACTTTATTATTTTCACTTGACCAGCTAGTTTCTAATAATTTTATTTCTTGTGAGGATAAAACTTTTACTCTTTTTATATAATCTTCAATCCATAAATCCTTATTTTTTTTAGAACTTATCATTATAATCCTCCTCATCTAATAATGAGCATTATTAGATAGCCTTAAGAATTTTTTATTTTTAAGGCTGTCTAACAAATTATTTTACTTTTTTATCAACTTAATTTTTTTGTTTTTTGATATATTATATTTATATTGAAATATTCTTTTACATCTGTATATGTTAAATAGGCACTAACTGAAAATGGTAATGCCGGGGTAGTGAATCCCACTGATCCACTAACAGCCACTGATCCAGCTGAAATACCAACCCCAGCTGAAGCTGTAGTTACACCTAATTTAACACTTCCTCCAATATCCCCAGAAAGTCCACCTAACTTACCTATTGACTTAACACCCTTGAAAAGAAATGCTTCCAAAATAATATCTGCATTAGGAACATCTATTGCTATTCCTTCACTACTCATCGTTGCATACCCAACATTTCCTTTACCATCTACTGCCACTAAATTAGTATCTTTAAATGACACTACACATGATGCTATTGAAGTTATCCCTACGGCAACTACCCAATGCCCTCTAGGATCCACATAATTCACCGGATTATTCGCACAGTACATATACAAATGTCCAGTCTCAGGTTTCATTATCTCTCCACGATAACTATCCTCCGTCATAAACCTACCATCTTCCGGATTATAATACCGTGCGTTCAGATAATACAACCCTGCACTCTGATCATAAATCCCAGCAGTATAGCATACTTCATTTTTCGCCTGATCATCACCCTAGATCGTTGTCTCTTCAAAATCTGTATACTGGTAAGTCGCATCCGCACTTCCATCTTCTTTTATCAGACTGCTTGTACTTCCCTGGATATCTTTGTTGTAAAGATAATTTTGTGTTGCATTCCGTTGAAATCTTTCTGTTGCGAGGACATTTCCATCGGTTCCGATCAGATTCTGTGAATTCTGGTTTCCATCTGTATCAGTTGTATAAGCTACAACTCCATCCTGATAATAATAGTTGATCATCTCTTTGACACAGTCAAAACTGTCATAGGTATAGACTTTTTGAACTGCCTGATCACTGTCTTTTAGCAGATTCCTGTAATCCTTGATCCCTTTGACTTTTCCATACGTATCATAGGTATAACTTCTGAGTACTTTCTCTGTTGTCTGCCCCTTGGAATGCAGTTCTCCTTTGATCTCCTGCAGCCATCCGTTTTTATCATAAATATAAGATAATTACTGGATTTCAGCTGTTATATTCATAGGTCTTTTTCGCCCCATTGGCATCTGTAACACTTGTTGTTGATCCGTCTGAATTCACCTGATAGGAAACTTTTGTCTTCTGTCCTCACTGTGTGATCTCGGTTACACGATTCTGGTCATCATAAGCATAGGATATCTGATCTCCATTACCATCGGTTTTTGCTGTCTCATTTCCCTTTGTGTCATACTCTGTTTTCTGTAAGATGGAACTGTTCCCCACCTTTACTGTGGCATCAGAAGTCCCTTTTATGATCTCTGGATTCTGGATCGCAGCTGTCTGTTTTTATAGCATTCTCCCTTATGCTTGGATTGTAACATTTCACTATATTACAGACAATCAGATTTAGTTTTTTCGTCGTTTAATACAAAAAACTTTTTTATTTTTGTGAAATATTTTGGTTGACTTTTTAATAAGTATGCCTACTTAATATATTGTTCCATTACTATACAAAAAAAGAACCCTGATAACTAAATTACCAAGGTCCTTTCCATATTTCCGTAAGAAACTAAATTATATAATCTTAGCTTCTTGCTCTTTCTTCTAATAAAGCTTTAACTTCTGCTTCTGTTTCTAACTGCATTACTTCATCTACTAATGCTTTACATTCATCCATTGTCCACAGAGACATTACTTTTCTTGTAGCAAGGATTGCTGTAGCACTTACTGAGAATTCGTTTAATCCGAATCCTAATAATACTGGCACTAATAATGGATCGCTTGCTGCTTCTCCACACATACCTGCCATGATATCTTCTTTGTTTGCAGCTGAGATGATATTTCTGATAGAACGAAGTACAGCTGGATTGTATGCAGAATACAGATATGCAACATCTGGGTTACCTCTGTCGGCTGCCATTGTGTATCCAGTTAAATCGTTTGTACCGATACTGAAGAAGTCTGCTTCTTTTGCAAGAATGTCAGCAATTAAACTTGCTGCTGCAGTTTCCATCATGACACCAACCTGGATGTCTTTGTCGTATGCGATACCTTCTGCATCTAATTCCTGTTTCAGTTCTTCGATGATTGCTTTAACAGCACGAAGCTCGTCTACACATGTTACTAATGGAACCATGATACGAACTTTACCGAAAGCACTGGCACGTAATAATGCACGAAGCTGTGGTTTGTAAATATCTTCTTTTCTCTGTAAGCAGAAACGTACTGCTCTGAATCCTAAGAATGGATTCTCTTCTGTTGGAAGTCCAAGATATGGAAGTGCTTTATCCCCACCGATATCCAGTGTACGGATGATCACTGGTTTACCGTCAAGAGTTTCAGCTACTTTCTTGTATGCTTCAAACTGAGCTTCTTCTGATGGAATCGCATCGCTTTCCATGAATAAGAATTCAGATCTGAATAATCCAACACCTTCTCCATCACGCTCTAAGACACCTTCTGCTTCGTCTGGTCCACCGATGTTAGCAACCAGTTCCACAACGTGTCCGTCTGCTGTCTGGGATTTCTGTCCAACAAACTTCTGAAGGGCAGCTTTCTCTTCTAAGAATTTTGCTTTCTTAGCTTTATATTCTTCTACAACAGATGCTTCAGGATTGATGAATGCTTCTCCTGTTGATCCGTCAAGAACAACTTCATCTCCATCGTTAACGATAGAAACGATGTTTTCGATACTAAGAACTGCTGGAATTTCCATAGATCTGCAGATGATCGCAGAGTGAGATGTCTTACCACCGATCTCTGTTAATACACCCTGAACATTTGCAGGATTGATTCCTGCTGTCATAGATGGTGTTAAATCTTCTGCTACTAAGATTGTTCCTTCTGGAACTGCACTGATATCTACTTCTTCAATTCCAAGTAAGATCTTAATTAAACGAGTTTTGATGTCGCCTAAGTCAGATGCTCTCTGCTGTGTCAGTTCATCGTCTGCCATAGCGAAGATCTGTGCGAAGAAATCGCAAGCTTCTTCTACAGCAGCTTCTGCATTGATCTTCTCTCCATCGATCTTAGCTTCGATCTGTTCTGAGATCGCTGGATCCTGAATCATCATGATATGACCTTCTAAGATCTCTGCTTCCTGCTCACCAGCAGTTACTTTCATGGATTCAACCATCTTCTGAGTCTTCTCAATGAAAACTTCAATTGCATCGCTTAAACGTTTTTTCTCTGCTTCTGTATCTTCGATAGACTGTTTTGTGTAATTAAGTTCTTCTTCCTTAATCTTAACGATCTTACCGATACCGATACCAGCAGATGCTCCTATACCTTTATACATGTTGCCACCCGTCCTTTATCAAATTATATGTTACACCCATTATGAGCAGTGATTATTCACCTAATCCAGATTCAATCAGTTCTGTTGCATGTGCAAGAGCTGCTTCTTCGTCTGGACCTTCACATACTAATTCGATTTCAGAACCACATTTGATGCAAGCTCCGATGATGTTTAATAAGCTTTTAGCGTTGATTTTTTTATCTTCGAATACGATAGTTACGTCAGATTCGAATTTAGTTACAGCTTTCGCTAAAACTCCTGCTGGTCTCATGTGTAATCCCTGTTCGTTTTCAATGACAAATTTCTTTGATACCATAATTGTTTCTCCTTCTCACATATAAAATAATTTTAATTTATCTGGATCTTTAACTGGCTTATCTTTGTACTCATCTAAGTGCAATTCCTTAAAAAAGCATAAAAAAAGACCTACTTTAACAAATGTTCACACTTATTAAATAGGTCTTGCCTGCCTCACCAGTCACAATCCAAAATTCGATAATATTATAATATCAAATTTTGCCTTATAAGTCAACCTGGTTTTATGACTGATGCCCCATTTCTAAGATCAGTCTTTTGACATAAATGATCAGATACATCTTCTCATCTGCTGAGAGTTTGCAGTTGTAATGTTGCTCGATATGTTCCACGATCTTCTGACTGCACACGTAAGCTTCTGGATACTTCTTCTGATTGCGTTCATAAAATTCAACATCATCTTCTTCGTCTTCTATCGGGCGTTTCTTTGATAAGATTTCCGTCTCAAGATATTGTAAATGTGTTGCAAATCTCTGATATGCTGGATGTTCCGTATCTAGCACGATTTCATAAAACTCCTGAATGATCGCCATGACTTCCTGTACAAAAGATGATTTACCACTAAGGTCCAAGGTAAAAATCTTCTCAATCTTCGTCTTATCTAATTCGTCTCCTGTTTTCTTACGAAATCCAATTCCTTTTCCCATCAAAATAACTTCTTTTCCGTTTGAATCAAATGTACTGACCACGTTATTGTTGATTACTTTCTGTATGATCACTTTCTTGCCTCCTAGATACTTCCAAGAATCTCTTTTGGAATGTATGCTTCTACGTAAATTCCATCATCTCTGTATTCTTCTTTCAAAAGCTGTCCGTGACTTCGGATCAGCTGGATCTTTCCTGCTTCCTGATATCCATACAGCTTTTCTAAATATAATTTCTGTTTTTGCAGTATTTTCTCAATCTGCTCTAACAACTGATCGGTTCCTTCGCCATTTTTCCCAGAAATCCTTACCACCGCTTCTGCATTTGGATCTTTTAAGATCTCATCACCATTTAACAGATCGATCTTATTGAATGCTGTAATGATCGGTGATTCGTTAGCTCCTAACTGCTTTAATGTATCATAGACTGCTTCCATCTGTTTCTCTTTCTGCGGATTGGATGCATCAACTACGTGCAGGATCAGATCACTGTATTTGGCTTCTTCTAATGTACTTTTAAATGCTTCGACCAGATGATGTGGAAGTTTGCGGATAAAACCGACCGTATCCGTCATAAGAATTGTCTGCCCGCCGCTTAGATCTAAACTCTTTGTCGTTGGATCAAGGGTTGCAAACAACTGATCTTCTTCATAAACTCCTGCATTGGTAAAATGGTTTAATAGTGTTGACTTTCCTGCATTGGTATATCCAACGATACAAACCACTGGCAGGTGATTCTTCTGGCGTTGTTTTCTCTGGACTTCTCTGTGCTTTACAACATCTCTTAACTCTGCTTTTAATCTGGAGATTCTTGTACGGATCAGTCTTCGGTCCATCTCCAGTTTCTTCTCTCCCGGACCTCTGGTTCCGATTCCTCCACCTAATCTTGATAAGGCTCTTCCTTGTCCGGTAAGCTTGGATGCTCTATATTTTAACTGGGCAAGTTCGACCTGGATCTTACCTTCTCTTGTAAATGCTCTCTTCGCAAAAATATCAAGAATGATCAGTGTTCGATCCATCACTTTAGTATCTAATGCTTCTTCTAAATTGCTGATCTGTGCTGGTGATAATTCGTCATCACAGACGATCCCTGTCGCATCAGTTCCGTATAACAAAGCATTGACTTCATCTATCTTACCTTTTCCGATATAAGTTCCTGGATGTGGTGTTTCTCTTACCTGGATCACCCTTGCTGCAACCTCGGCTCCTGCTGTTTTGACCAGTTCTTCTAACTCATCCAGAGATTCTTCTGCTTCTGTTGTGTCTTGATCAGCAACCGCGACCAAGATCACTTTCTCTATGATTTCTTTTTTGATTTCTTCCATAATATATATTCCTGTATCTATTTTCCTAATTTCCCTAATATCTGTTGGACTGCCATGTCAAATGCTTGCTTCTTCGCTGAATCCCTGCCCATTGTCTGATTCATCATTTGACTTTTTTCAATTCTTTCCTGATTCTCTTTATAATATTTGATCAGGTCCATTCCTATATATTCTTCACATGACCGACAGCTATTCTCCATCTCCTCTTGCGTAACTTCCCATGCATCTACAACTCTGTGATCATCCTTGCTGACTGCCAACATTAATGTTACGGGTTCCGTAAATGCATTCGTCTGCGCATAACCCATAGAGATCTCTGATCCTCTCCCATATTGTCCTTTAAATACTTTGTATACTTCGGATGTGTATCTTGACCGTTGATTTTGTTTATAAGAATAACAAATAAATACTATTATACAAAATACAATTCCGATTCCTACGGCCAGAATTAACATTTCATTCTTGTATGATGTTTTTATAGAAACGAAAACATCATATTTCCTTTCTTTTTAATTTGTGATGCTAAGAATCATTATACAACGATTCTTTTTTGGTAGCAACCAGAAAGAAACCTGCTTTGCCATACTTTCTTATATCATAGAGAGTTCCATCGGAATTTCCTGCTATATTATATTAAAAAAAGATATCAGCTGATCCTAAAACCAGCTGATATCTTTATCTTCTATCAGAAATTATTCTATCCTCTTGTCTTACCACCCGCAACGTTAACCGTCACACCATGTACGTAAGAAGATCTCTTGCTTGCAAGATATACACACAGATCTGCAACTTCAGAAAGCTTTCCAGAACGTCCTAGTGGAATTGTGGATGTTTTGGAATATCCTGCTCTTAACTGTTCTACTGTGATCCCTCTTGTATAAGCCAGAGCTGTTTCATAACCGATTGTACGAAGTCCTGTAGCTTCCATGATCCCAGGTGCTACTCCGACAACGCGGACTCCCTGTTTTCCTAATTCTTTTGCCCATGATCTTGTTAAAGAGTTTACTGCATTCTTTGTAGCTGCGTAAACACTCTGTCCTTCGGATCCTTCCAGACCACTTTCAGAAGACATGTTAATAATGACACCTTCACCTTTTTCAGCCAAGATCCTTCCAACTGCCTGTGCGCAGAAGAAAACACCTTTTAGATTTACATTGCATACTTTATCCCATACTGCCTCATCTAATTCATATTGTCCTTTTGGATCCTTTGGATCAACTAACAGACGTGGAATATTGATTCCCGCATTATTCACTAGTACATCAATTGTTCCGAATGTTTCTATTGTTTTTGCTACCATAGCTTCAACATCAGAAACTTTTGTTACATCTGTTCTTACATATAATAACTGACCTTCTTTTGCATCCATCTCTGGTGCATTCTCTGCCATATCAGAAATAACTACATTCGCCCCAATATTCAAAAACTCCTGCGCAACTGCCTTCCCGATTCCGGATGCTGCGCCTGTGACGATGACTGTCTTCCCTTCTAATTCTAACCACTCGTTATTCATCGTTATGATCTCCTTTTATAATTTTTCTTCTGCAACAGACTGCTCGTGTTGTGCCACATTCTCAAATGAATCCCATTTTGTGGAGAACAGTAATAAGAACAGTGTGTCGATCACTGACATCGCTGCCATTCTTGTGAAACTAACCTGATCATGGAAAATGTGTTCTCTTGTTGCTGTCAGCAAAACATGATCACATAACTCTGCAAGTGGCGATTTGGATTGATTAGTGATTGCAATTGTTGTTACACCATTATCTTTCACGATCTCTACCATCTTCACAAGTCTTTTGGATGCCCCAGAGGCGGAAATCGCAAAAAATACATCACCTTTTCTCAAAGTTCTGGAAAATGCTTCCTGACTCTCCCAGATTGTTGAACTAACTGCTTTCAATCCTAACTGATTGAACTTGTAAGATCCATCCAGTGCAATCGGGATCGTATCTCCCATCGCAGCGAATTCGATCAGATTGGCATGTATGATCAGATCCACGATCTCTCTTAATTCTTCTGGATTAAAATTGTGAAACGTCGCTTTGATCTCTTCCACTTTACTGATCATGATATTATTGAGTGATTTGTCCATCTGATCGATATCGATCTCGTTCGATATCACCTGTTCTTCCTGCTGTCGTTGTTCTCCGGCCAGCTTGATCTTCAACTGATGAAATCCCTTACACCCGATCTTCTTACAAAAACGGATGATCGTTGCCTGGCTTGCATCACAGTGAGATGCAAGTTCTGATACAGACATCTCGATCGCTTCAGATGGATGACTGATCAGATAATCGGCTACTTTCTTCTCTGCATCATATAAACTATCATATGTTGAAAAAATCTGGTCTCTAACTAAGATATCACTACTCATACTACTCCTTTCTAAATCTCAGGAGCATTCTGTATGAAATACCTTTCTGCCTCACCGCTCCATAAATTACCATTGCGTTCTACGATTGATTTTAATTCTCTGATATACTTATCATCACTGTTTTCATCGAATTTGTCAACCTCTGTTAATGGAAATTTTTTGTGCGTATAGACAATTTTTTTACTTCCTTCAAGTTCTGGTAACGCCTTTGTTGTTTCAACCGCATGGTCAAGCCCTAATATATGTGTTGCGATCTTTGCAACATTGACTGTCTTGTTCTCGATCAGTTCAATGGATTGTTTCATATCTTCTGTATTTCCACCACTTGTTCCCACAAAATGTGTAGAATTATAATGAATATTATAGAAGTTTACTCTGGATGAAAATTCTTGATCGGCAGGCCCTGAGAAGAAATTCAAACATCCATCGAATGCTAACATTTTAACTCCGTATGTTACCATTTCTTCATTTGGCGCAAAGATAAAGACATCATCAAATCCTTTTTCTGAATATTTACGTAGCTCTTTATTGACATCTGCTATATCTCTTGTATTGATATATACAAGATCTACACCATTCTTCTTTGCTTCTTCTGCTGTGTATAATCTTGCTGCCATATCAATCTTCTTCTGCGTTCTTCCTGTGACAACCAATGTCTTTGGTTTCTTTGGTCCATGGATCGCAAAGTCGATCGCTAAAAATCCCATTGGTCCTGTTGCACCGAGAAGTGCGATCGCTCCACCTTCTTTAATTCCCATCACATGTTCATATGAATACATTTTCTTCATATGATACTGTGCATTAAATGCACCTACGACACATGACAGTGGTTCAACGAGAGATCCTTCAAAGAAGGAATCTCCGTTGTATTTTAATAGTGAACCATTTTCCATAACCTGATCAGAAAAGATGATCGTTGTGGCATCTCCTCCCATATGATGGAAAGAATATCCTGGGGCATAGCCTCTGATATCTCCAATGTTAGGCTGAATGACAAATTTGTCACCTTCCTGATACTGATCTTTCCATTTTTTACCGACCTTTTTGATCGTTCCACAAAATTCGTGTCCTAAAATGATCGGATTTTCACTGATATCATCTGGTACTTTTTTGTGTTTTTGTGCCTGGGTGATCGCTTTGTAACTGGACATACACAAACTGTCTGTTACAACCTCTGCCATAATTTCATCATCTTGCATCTCTGGCAGTTCAAATTCATCCAGTCTTAAATCCATTTCTCCGTAAAGTCTTACTGCCTTTGTTTTCATAACTTTCCCCCTAACAGATTACGCTAAAATTCCTAATCCATATCCAACAATACCTACTGCAAATAAGATAAAGATAATTGCGATCGGACTGATGTTTTTCTTTAATAATTTAGATACGACCAAGGTTAAAACTAATGCTAATAATCCTGGTAATAACTGATCTAAGATATTCTGTACTGTTGTTACTGTTGTTTTTCCGTTTGTTGTTACTCTAGATACTACAAGTGGTACATTGATCGTTGTCCATTTAGATACCAGTGCACCCATGACGAACAGTCCAAGGATAGAAGCTCCTTCTGTGACTTTCTGTAACATGTTTCCTGCTAAATGTTTTACAAAGTCTAATCCTTTTTTGTATCCGAATTCAAGTCCAAAGTAAAGTGCTGCCATACGTACGATGTTGAATGCTAAGAAGAATAATACTGGTCCTAATGCACTTCCTGTTAATGCTAAGGATGCACCGATCGCTGCTGTGATTGGTCTTAATGTTCCCCAGAAGATTGGATCACCAACTCCACAGAAAGGTCCCATTAAACCAATCTTGATACTTCCGATCGTTCCTTCATCGATATCTGCTCCATTTGCTTTTGCTTCTTCCATCGCTGCTGTTACACCTAAGACTGGTCCTACAGCTGCTGGTGTTACGTTGAAGAATGTCAGATGTCTCTTTAATGCTGCTACTTGTTCTTCTTTTGTATCATATAATCTTTTAATAGCTGGTACCATGTCGAAGCACATACCTAATGCATGCATTCTTTCGTAGTTAAATGATGCCTGCTGAAGGTTTGTTCTCATGAACATATTAAATCTATCGCCTTTTGTTAATTTCTTTTCACTCATCTTTAAATTCCTCCTCTTTCTTAGTCAAGTTCGTCGTCTAGATCATCATCCAGATCATCGCTGCCACCTGCACCTGCTGTTACTGGTGCTGCCACTGGTGTCTGGAATTTAGGATTTAACTGTACATATACGATTGCGAATACCGCACCCATGATTCCGAATGCAACTAAGTTAAATTCTGTAAACGCTGCAATTACGAATCCAAGGAAGAAGAATGGCATTAAGTATTTTGCACCCATCATGTTTAATACCATTGCGTAACCTACGACTACGATCATTCCACCTGCAACTGTTAATCCACCAGTTACTACTTTCGGAATGCTGTTTAATAATGTCTGTACACCTTCTGGGCTTACAACTGCTGCTACTAAGAATGTAGGGATCGCTACACGAAGTGCCTGTACAACCAATGCGGCTACATGACAGATATCAAGCATCTTGAAGTTTGCATCTTCTGCATATTTGTCAGCTGCGTGCTGGAAGAAGATTGTTACTGTACGAGCAAATACTGTTAACACCTGACCTGCAACTGCAACTGGAAGTGCGATCGCAATACCATTTGCTACAGACTGATGTCCTACAACTACAAGAATCGTAGAAATAATACTTGCTAATGCTGAGTCAGGAGACTGTGCTGCTCCGATGTTCATCCATCCAAGAGCGATCATTTCCAGTGTACCTCCAAGTAAGATACCTGTTTTTACATCTCCTAAGATCAATCCAACAACTGTACATGCGATCAGTGGACGATGTGTCTGGAAGGAATCAAGCACGCTTCCCATTCCAGCGATACATCCAAAAATAACTAATAAAACGATTTGAACTGTAGATATTCCCATTTTTAAATCCTCCTTTGTATCTCTCTTATCCTTCAATGCCTTCGATCTTGCTCATAAGATCTACTTTTTTATCTGTGGCTACCGGACGGATCTCTAATTCAATTCCCATCTCATGAAGTTTCTTAAATGCTGCGATATCACTTTCATCAACAGATACTGCCTTTGTGATCTGAGTCTTTCCTGTCTTGAATGCCATTCCTCCAATGTTGACACTCTTGATCGGAACCCCTGCTTCTGCCATTCGCAGAACATCCTGTGGACATGTATATAAGAAGAATACTGTGTCCTTTTCATATTTTGGATTGTTGTAAACACGAACTGCTTTTGCTACGTCTACAACGCTTACTTTTACTCCTGGAGGTCCCACCTGTAAAAGTAATGTTTTACGGATCTGGTCTTTTGCTACTTCATCACTGCAAATAATGATTCGCTGTGCGTTTGCTTCTTTGGACCAAACGGTTGCGACCTGTCCATGGATCAGTCTGTCATCGATTCTTACTAAATTGATTTTCATAGTTCATCATCCTCCATTTCATCTTCGTTTGTATTACCAAGCAATTTCTTGCATGATTTCACATAATCTCCTGAAAGTTTGTCATATACTTCGCCAGCCTTGATATCTTCTTCCATTGTTCTGATTCCAACAACATCGATCAGCATTGGTAAGCTCAATCCTGTAATAACATCCATTCGATCTTGTCCGATCACAGTCTCAAATGCTGCATTGTAAGGACTTCCTCCAAATAGATCTACAAGGAATAAAATTTCTTCGTTTTCCTTATAGCCATCGATCAATTCTTTGTATCTGGCTTTTAATGTCTCTGCATTCTCACCAGGAACAAATGTTACGATGTCAAGATCATCAATTGCTCCGAACACCATTCCCGCAGAATTCACAACCTCTTTTGCCAATATTCCATGGGCTGATACAATTAACTTCATTGCTTTCTCTCCTTTGACATGAAATTTATTTTTTCATTTTTTGTTTTATATGAAATTTTATTTTGTAATTTGATTATAACCATAAACTTTAATTTCGTCAATTAATTTTTCGCAAAATTTTATTTTTTGTATAAAGTCATGATTTTTGCTTTCTATCTTTATGCATTTTGCACAATTTTTAATTGATCTTTTCTGTTTCTGCACAAAAAAAGAAGGACTTTCGTCCTTCTTAACTCTTATTATGAAATTATCGTGTCTCCAAAAATGTCAACTCTTTCTTGCCATTCGCATCCTTTGGATAAGCTTTTACATAAGCTTTTGCATAACGATATGCTGTATCGAAATCAAACATGGATTCATACGCACTGATCCTTGCGAATAAAACTTCCTTCTTATTCTCAAGATCCTTCTGTTTTAATGCTGTCTCGATCACTTTTAGCCCTTGTGTATACTTCTCCTGCTTTGCCAGCACCGCATATTTTGTACAATAGATCTCTCCATCGTCTGGATGCTCTTTTATTCCCTGATCACACACATCTATTGCTTTGTTTAGCTTCTTCTGCTGGGCAAGGCAATATGCTTTCAAAGAATATGCCCGGCTTTCTCCATGATCGATCAGCTGATCATAAATCTCTATGGCTTTCCCATACTCTCCCATCTGGTAAAGAGCCTCTCCTTCATAGAATAAAACATCTTTCTTTTGTTTTGTGAAAATGAGAGTGAATTTCCCTGCTGCATGGTCAAATTGTTCGTATGCTTTCTGATATTCTTTCTTATCAAGATATGTAATTCCTTCACTTGCTGTCATTCTTTGGCTGATATATCCAAATCCGCAAAAAGCAGCCAGCGCGATCAGGACAACTATAACTGCTGTAATGATTCCTTTTCCTTTACTGTTCATAATCTTTCTCCTGCTTTGCATTTTTAATTCTTCTGCCTCTTAGTATAACAAATTCTCTTTTCGCATACAAGCTAAGCCTTCTTATATCTTTCTTCCCTTATTTTGTAATATAGAATCCAGAACTCTTTCGCTGTGTGATATTTCCACATTTATCGATAAATCTTGCGTAGATACTCACTTTTTTGTTCTTCTTTTTGTAGGTTATCTTATTCGCCGTTTTCCATCGATATTTGGATGCTTTTTTGCCTTTTGGCACGATCTTATATTGTGTCTTTGATTTCCCGCTGATTCCATAGGATGCTGAAAATACAAATTTGGCTGACTTTTTGATTTTTTTATTGTAAGACGTTTTTGTTGACGTTTTTAACGTCTTGATCCCTGATCTGTTAACCTTGATCTTCGTCTTTGTTGGTGCTTTTTTATCTACCGCAATTCCTGGAAGCTGCATCTCATCTATCCCTGCATCTGTGACAAACCTCACATAGACTCTGCCTATCATACCATCTTTAATCGTTAATGTTGTACCGTTTTTGTATGGCACGCTTCCTTTGGAAGCTCCTTTTTTCACAAATTTGTACTGAATCTGTTTTAGATTTGTGAAGCTTTTTGCCTGTGCTGAAATCCTGATCTTGATGTTTTTTCTCTCATAATGCTGATATGCTGCAGAGGCTTCCGAACGAAGTGGTGTCATTTTCTTCTTTGTATTTGCCTGCACTGTAACTTTCTGCATCAATGGGGTACGCTTCTGTTTCACTACATAGCCCGCATGACTTGGTACATTGCCGCCTTTTTGTGCTGACACACTTAGATTCTTACCATCAGACGATACTACGATTGTTCCTTTATCTGATGTCTGATAAACATCCATTCCTGACAGATCACGAAGTACATTGCTCTCTGGTGTCTGGTTTACATTTTTATATCCATTACTGATGATCGCAATACTTGCACCTGTTCGATCGATCAGATACTTATGATCCGAATCGTATACATAACGACCTTTCGGTTTATCCTGCAAACGAACATCCTGATATCCATGATGTGGCTGCTTTAATACCTGTGCACTTAAATCGTAACCTCTGGCTGCAATCTTTTTGATCGTTTCCTGCTGTGCATCGCCTGTCATTAAAAATGAATTACTGCCATAAACGATCCTCGTCACTATTGAATATTTATTTACCTGTCTTGTATTTAAATTGGGTGCATCCTGTGCTCTTCCATACCTATAGGTATTGTCTAACGGACCATAAAAAGTCATTACCGCTTCCCCTAATTTTATGGATGTTCCGGCCTGTGGCACAACATATTGGATATGCAATGATGCGTCTTTGTATGAATTCCTCTTCTCTAGTTTCTTCTTGAATGTCTGATACGTCTGTGTATCAAATGCTGTCCATCTAGCTGTTTCTTCTGTTTGCTTTTCTTTATCTTCGCTGCTTTCCAGATATTCAAACTCTAATGGATTTCCATAAATCGTATCGATCGTAATATTCTTATCTTCTAGTATCTTTTTCATTCCACCGATATGATCTCCATGTGGATGAGTAAGAACAACAAATTCCAGATGATTTACTCCATGATCCAGCAAATACTGGTGCACACGGTCTGATACATCAATCGTATCGTGATCTGTTGTCTCATAAGAATAAGCCCCAGAATCGATCAGGGCATACTTCGCGTTTTCTCCTTCTCCATATTGAAGTAAAGCTCCATCGGCGGCTCCTACATCGATAAAATGAACCTTAAATGTCTGTGCTGCATTAACTTTGATCGTTTGACCTCCCGATACGTGCAAAACAGTGATGCCTGTAAGCATCACTGTCAGCAGTACCGCTATGATCTTCTTTGTAAAATATTTCATACTTCCATCCTAGCGTTTTCTTTGTTATTTCTTAGTTACGTAAAATCCGTTTGTCTTCTTTGTTGTGATATTTCCAGATTTATCAATATATCTTACATATAAACGAACTTTTTTATTTCTTTTCTTATAAGTTACACTATTTGCTGTTTTCCATTTGTACTTGGAAGCTTTTTTTCCTCTTGGTACAAACTTATACTGTGTCATGAATTTTCCACTGGTTCCATAATTTGCACTAAATGTAAATTTGACAGACTTCTTGATTCGTTTACTGTAAGTATTCTTTGCAGATGTTGACCGTGTTTTGATCCCTGACTTATTCGCTTTGATCTTCACACTGGTTGGTGCTTTCGTATCAACTGTAAATCCAGGAAGTTTGATCTCTGTTGATCCTAATGGTGTATTATATCTTACATAAAATCTTCCACAATTTCCATTTTTGACTGTATAGGAACTTCCTGTCTTATATGCTATGGTTTTATTATTCACACCTTTTGGCACAAACTTATATTCAATGCTTGTCAACTTTGTAAATCCTTGAGCTGCTCCTGAAAATCTTACAGTAATATTCTTCTTTTCATAACGATCATAAGTATTCGCAGCATCCACACTCGTTGCTGTCAATGGCTTTGTTGTGTTTGCTGTGATATTCATGGATTTCATCACTGGAGATGATGTTTCATCATCACTTTCTTTTCCTTTGACACTTGGCTGGTTATTTCCTTTCTCTGTCTGGATAGATAACTGTGAGCCATCGGATGTTACAATGATCGTTCCACGGTCTCCTGTCTCATAGACGTCTAATTTTGATAAGTCTCTTAAGACTTTTGTATATGGAACACCACCTGTATTCATATATCCATTACTAATGATCGCAATACTAGCCTGTGATGCATCGATCACTGTTTTATGATCAGAATACTGGTAGCCATTGGCTAATTCTTCTTCTGTGACATCCTGAAATCCATGATGTGGCTCCTTGAGCACCTGTGCTGTCAGATCATATCCCTTCGCGATGATCTTCTCGATCGTTTCTTTCTGGGCATCTCCAGTCATTAAGAAAGAGTTGCTTCCGTAAACGATCTTTGTGACGATAGAATATTTATTTTCCTGTCTTGTATTCAAATCAACTTTACGTCCATACTGGTAGTCATTCTCCAATGGTCCGTAGAATATCATCTTTGCTTCTCCTAAGTTGATCGTTTCGCCAGCTGTTGGTACTACATAATCTACTTTTAGATTTTCTTTCTCTGTTTTGTCTTCTGCCTCTTCAGCAAGTTTCTTTCTTGCTTCTAAAGCTGCTTTAAAGTTCTTGTATGTTTGGGTATCAAATTCTGTCCAATTTGTTTCATCTGAAGACTGCTTGTTCTTATCTTTGCTGCTTTCCAAGTACTGAATATTCAGATCATTCCCATAAATCTTATCAATCTTGATCGTTGTATCAGAAAGAATCTTCTCCATACCTCCAATATGATCCTGATGAGGATGTGTCAGAAGTATAAATTCCAGATGTTTTACTCCCATCTTATTTAAATATTCATAGACTGGTGTCTTTGTTGTATCAATCGTCGTATCCTTTGTATTATGATACTGGTTTGCTCCTGTATCGATCAATGCATACTTTGCTTCTGTTCCTTCTCCATACTGTAATAATGCAGCATCTGCACATCCGACATCAATAAAATGAATCTTGAATGTCTGTGCCGCTTTTGCTGTATGCATTCCACGCCCGGTTACAACTGTTGTGCAGACCAATATCCATGCCAGAAAGCACACTGCAAGTTTCCTTATAATGTTCCTCATTTGTTACTCCCTTTCTTTGTTTTTCATCTTTATTCTTGATATTTCTTTTTTACAACCGAATTTTAACATATTCTTAATATTTTTGCAATTTTTTTGAAATATTTTATCATTTCTTTTTACATGAATAAAGGAAGAGTTCCTCCTTTTGAAACTCTTCCTCTTAACTTATCATATTCAATACTATATTTCAAGACTCTATATAAGACTATCTGATCTTATCTAAGTGCCAGATATCATCGACATATTCCTGAATTGTACGGTCAGATGAGAACTTGCCACATCCTGCTGTATTAGTCATCGCCATCTTAGCCCATCCTTTTGTATCTCTATATGCTTCTTCTACTTTCTTCTGAGCTTCTGCATATGAACGGAAGTCTTTTAAGATGAAGTACATATCTGCCTGGCTTCCTGTATCACCAAACAACAGACTCTGGTACAGATCTTTGTAAAGTTCTGGATCACCATTTGCATATGTTCCATCTACCAACTGATCTAGGACTTCATGGATGTCTTTATCATTCTGGTAAATCTCATATGGATGATATCCACCGTTATTCTCATAATTGATAACTTCTTCTGAGCTCATACCGAAGATAAATGCATTCTCAGCTCCAACTTCATCAACGATCTCTACATTCGCTCCATCCATTGTTCCAAGTGTTGGTGCACCATTTAACATGAACTTCATGTTACCTGTTCCTGATGCTTCTTTGGATGCTGTTGAAATCTGTTCGCTGACATCTGCTGCCGCAAAGATCCATTCTGCATTGGATACACGATAATCTTCAATAAATACAACTTTTAACTTACCTTTGATGGATGCATCATTATTTACTTTATCAGCTACAGAGTTGATCAGTTTGATCGTCTGTTTTGCACGAAGGTATCCAGCTGCTGCCTTGGCACCAAAAATAAATGTTCTTGGGTAGAACTTCATATTTGGATTCTTCTTTAACTGATTATACAGATACATCACATGCAAAATATTCATCAGCTGACGTTTGTATTCATGAAGTCGTTTTACCTGTACATCAAAGATGGATGTTGGATCAACTTCTACGCCATTGTGTTCTAAGATATATTTTGCAAGACGTTTTTTATTCTGCAGTTTGATATCCATAAATTCTTTCTGAGCTTTTGGATCATCCACATATTTCTTCAGTCCTGACATTAAAGAAAGGTCTGTTGCCCATGTGTCTGTTCCAAGTTTCTTTGTTACCCAGTCTGCAAGTAATGGGTTTCCATGCATTAAGAAACGTCTCTGTGTGATTCCGTTTGTCTTGTTGTTGAATTTCTCTGGCATCATCTGATAGAAATCTTTCAATTCCTGATTCTTTAAGATTTCTGTATGAAGTTTTGCAACACCATTGACAGAATATCCTGCTGCGATCGCCATATGTGCCATACGTACCTGTCCGTCCCAAAGGATCGCCATCTTCTTGACTTTCTCTTCGTTTCCTGGATACATCTCACGGATCTTGTTTACGAAACGACGGTCGATCTCTTCTACGATCTGGTATACTCTAGGAAGTAATTTAGAGAATAAGTCGATTGGCCATTTCTCTAACGCTTCTGCCATGATCGTATGGTTTGTGTATGCACAAGTCTTTGTTGTAACTTCCCATGCTTCATCCCATCCAAGACCTTCTTCATCCATTAAGATCCTCATCAGTTCTGCAACAGATACTGTTGGATGAGTATCGTTCATCTGAATCGTCATCTTCTCATAAAGTTTTGTAATGTCATCGTGGTTTTTCTTATATTTGGCTACTGCTGCCTGTAAACTTGCAGATACGAAGAAATACTGCTGTTTTAAACGAAGTTCTTTTCCTTCGTAGTGATTATCATTTGGATATAATACTTCTACGATGTTCTTTGCAAGGTTCTTCTGTTCTACTGCTTTGTCATATTCACCTTTATCAAAAGAATCCAGCTGGAAGTCAATGATTGCTTCTGCATCCCAGATCCTTAGTGTATTAACGATATGATTTCCATATCCTACGATCGGATAGTCAAATGGGACTGCCATAACTGACTGATAGTTCTCCTGAATAAAATTGGTTCTTCCAGTTGCTTCATCATATTCTGTACGGATATTTCCACCAAAACGTACTTCTTTGGCATATTCTGGACGTTTTAATTCAAATGGATTTCCATTCTTTAACCATTCATCTGGTACTTCTATCTGATATCCGTCTTTGATCTTCTGCTTGAACATTCCATATTGATAGCGGATTCCGCATCCATATGCTGCATATCCAAGTGTTGCCAATGAATCAAGGAAACATGCTGCTAATCTTCCAAGACCACCATTACCAAGTGCTGGGTCTGGTTCCTGGTCTTCAACGGCATTCAGATCTACGCCTAATTCATCGAGTGCTTCTTTCACCTCTCCATACATACTCATATTAATGAGGTTATTTCCAAGTGCTCTTCCCATCAGGAATTCCATGGACATATAATATAAAATCTTTGGGTCTTTCTCTTCGTAGGTCTTCTGAGTATCCATCCAGTCCTCAATGATCCATTCTTTCAGAGCATAAGCCACAGCCTGATAAATCTGCTGCTGGGATGCATTATCAAGCTCAACTCTGAACTGAGTCTTTAAATTATTGAGTACTTCCTGTTTAAACAGTTTCTTATCAAATCTTTCTGTTTTCATGATTGTCTCTTCCCCTTTCGTATTCCCAGTGTGTTATTAATTTTATCATATAAATTGGAAATATGATACAAAAATTACAAATATCATTTGTATTTTTTTTCGTAAGTTCTTCTATTTATACAAACTAGCTGCCACGCATAATTTTCCATATCCAATTTCATTGTTTGGATAGTCCCAAAATCCATTCATTTTCCTTGCACCTTTATGGAAATAGGCTTTTATCCGCTCTCCATACAAATAGGGATCATTTTTTCTTATGATCCCCCATTCCATCAAAAGAGCTGCTGATCCTGTGACAAATGGAGTTGCCATCGAAGTCCCAGACAAGCTGTTTTCACCGCCTCCCGGTGCTGCTGCCAAAATTCCAACTCCTGGTGCCACAAGATCTGGTTTCTTTACACCATATCTTTGATCACCCCGCCCCGAAAAATCTGCATAAGACTGATATCTGACATCATACGCACCTGCTGAGATCACATTTTCTGCAGTTGATGGGATTGTTAAAGTAAACTCTTTATCTGGCTCTAAAAATCTAGTTTCCTGATTATTTCCTGAGGATACCGGAAGCCACATCTGATATTCCCCATTTCTGATATTTCGTGGAATCAATGTAAGATCCCATTGTCCACTCTCTATATGTTCCCCCTCTTGCACAATAAAACTAAGGAATATTTCCTGTCTTACATTGTACGGTGTTGGGTAACCATTGTATACAAAGACGATCGTATTTCCATATGAATATTGTGACTTTCCCTGTTGATCTGTGATCTCATAAGATATTCCCGATGGAGATACCAGCTGTATTCTTAACTCATCCACAAAATCTTTCCATATCTGGAGATTTAGATTCTGTTCAAATGGTGCAATATCCAATAAGATTTTTTGTTGTTCCTTGATCAGCTTTCCTTGTTTATGCTTCCCACTATTTCCCTCATTTCCTGTTCCAATGCAGATCGTACATTTCCATTGCTGTGCGATCTGTGATATAAATCTTTCTAACAAAGAATTTCCTCTGTGGTCTCCATAATTATGTCCATAACTGATATTGACCGCAACCGGCCGTCCTTCCTGTGATGCTTCATTGATCACATATTGTAATGCTGTCATCAATTGTGTCGTCCTTGGGAAACCTTGTTCTCTCGTATCTCCCAATTTCACAACGATCAGTTCTGCCTCTGGTGCAACCCCGTTTATCCCGGCACAGATTGAAGCTACATGTGTTCCATGCCCAGATCGATCTTTGCTCCGAAAATCGTATCTTTCACTTTCTGAGTGCAATACTTTATTGATTTCTTCTTTTGTATAGAGATTTCCGTTAAGAAATGGTTTAGGCGGACTTCCTTTGACCGTTTGATCCCATAGTGCATAAATCTTAGTATCTCCATTTTCATCTATAAAATCCGGGTGAAAAATATCGATTCCTGTATCGATCACAGCGACAAAAACACCTCTTCCAGTCAATGAAAGAGGTGGATTCTTGACCGACAACATACAAGATGCGGCTATCGATGGCTGTCGGCTTAATAATAGATTTTTCGGTTTTTCTATATAAATAACTTGTTCATTTGCCCCAAATGCTTCCAACTCGTCTTCTTTTATATAGGCGATCGCATAACCCATACTCAACGGTTCGATCCTCGTTGTGTCTGACCATCTGATCGTATCAAGTGTGCCTGCGTAGCGAAATATGATCTCCCACTGATCCGTTTCTTTATCGTATCCTGCATCTAAATCTTTGGATTTCTCCCGTTCTTCTTCGCTAAGATCCAGAGCTAGATTTAATTGATTTTCAAACTTTTCATCCTGTTCCATACGCTATCTGTACACTTTCGTTTTTCTTATCTTATGCAAAATCTGTGGGTTTTATTCTCAGATTGCTCATATCTCTTTTTTGCAGTATTTCCATACGGATGCACAAATTCCATAAACAGAAGATGCTGTCATGATCCCTGCCGCAACCGCCACTGCGATCAGCATTGTTTTTTGTCCATATAAATAAAATAAATGCCACTGTTTTGCTAATACATAATTCATCGTATAGTATAAATTTCCACCTGGTACTAATGGAATGATTCCCGTGATCAAAAATACTGTTACAGGTGTTTTTAAGATCCTTGCCATTGTTTCTGCATAGATCGTCGCAACTGCGGCCGCTGCCAGATTTGCCACAAATGTACTTGGCATCTCATTCCACACGATAAGATAGGCGATCCATGATACCATCCCAGAAATCCCAGCCATACAAAGTTTTTTCCCTCGAAGGTTATAAAGTACTGCAAATCCAAAACTTCCAACAAAACTTGCCAGTACCTGTATGATCTCTGCTTTCATTTATAATACACCTCCTAAGAACATCAATGCCATAAAAGAACCTGCTGCAAGGAATACAGCCAACAATATCGATTCACAGACTCTTAAGATTCCTGACATCATGTCTCCGCCGATCATATCCCGAAGTGCATTAACAAATGCAACTCCAGGAACCAACAGCATGATATTACCGATGATGATCTTTCCATAATCCTCCGTCAGTCCGAATTTTGCACTGATATATGCAAATGCTGCAACAAAAAATGATAATAGAAAGTTTAATACCATTTCGTTGGGTGCTAAGATCTTAATATATCTTGCAAAGACCGCGACAAATGCCCCTGCGATCATTGCTATGATCCCTTCTGTAACACCACCTCCATAAAATGAAGTCCATGCTGCTGCAATGACCGCTGATGTAAGAACTTCCTCTGTAAAAACGACGAATTTTCCCTTTTTAATCTCTGCGATCTTTCGTTTTACTTCCTCTTCTTCCGGAAGTTCTTTGCACATATATCTTGATAACTGATTTAACTCATCCAGTTTGGTAAAGTCTGTCTTATATGACTTGATACGCTTTGTCTGCGTTAAGATTTCTCCTTTTTCATCTTCGATCGTTGTTACAATACTTGATGTGATAGAAAATACATTGGCTTCTTTTGCTCCATACGCTTTACAAATTCTTGAAATCGTATCTTCTACCCTTGAAACACCTGCTCCTGATACCAACATACATTCCCCGATCTCCATTGCGTATTTTAATACTTTTTTCATTTCCATAACATCTATCTCCTGCTATCTATTGTATCGAAATTGACTGTATTGTAACACAAAAGAAATCCTTGTGCTATGATCACACAAGGATTTCATGTAAAATTCATCTTTTGTTTACATTTCTTCGAGATGAAAAGAAGATTAATGCTATTAATCATCAATCTTATGTGTCCAAGCAACCGCCAATGCACCTGCACCGATATGACATGCAACACTTAAAGATAATGGATCTTGATGGAATTCCATTCCTGGGAATTCTGCCATCAGTTCTTCTTTCCATTTAAGCGCTGCCTCTTCATCTTTTGTGTATGCAGATTGAAGATATGCGTGTTTACCAAAATCTCCATCTGGGAAACGCTCTTCTAGCTCTTTTCTTATTGCTGTGATCATCTTTTTCTTTGCCTGTTTGACACCTCTTGTCTTCGCAAATGCATCCAGCTTCTCACCATGGATCTGTAAAACTGGTTTGATTCCAAGCACTGTACCGATGGCTGCTCCTGCTGCTGTAACACGTCCGCCTTTCTTCAGATACTTTAACGTATCTACCATGATATAGATTCCGGAATCTAATTTGTCTGCTTCTAAGATGTCCTTGATCTCTTTGGCTGACTTTCCTTCTTCCGCTAATTTGGCCGCATCTAAGACAGACTGTCTCTGTGTGACAGAAATCCTCTGGTTATCTACAACCTGAACTTTTCCATCGTAATCATCTGCTAACATTGCCGCTGTCGCACAGGAACTACTTAATCCACTAGACATCGCGATGTGCACGATCTCATCATGGTCTTCTAATAACTTCTCCCACAGATCCAACACGTCTCCCGGTGCAGGCTGAGATGTTTTGATATCTTCATCTTCGTTTAATTTCTGATAAAATTCATCCTGTGTTAATGTAATATCTTCAAAATATAATTCTTCGTTAATATAAAATGGCATTGGAATCACTGAGATTCCTAATTCTTTACCTTCTTTTTGAGTAATTCCGCTGTTACTATCTGTTACGATCGCAATCTTGCCCATTCTTCTAATCCCTTTCTTTAAATTTCCTATCAATATATCTATTTTTTGCCTTTATCTCACATCATAACAGAGATTCATAGATATCGTCAAAGGTTTTCCCCTCATATTTTGAAAAAATACATAACTATTTTGTGATTTCCTGCAAAAATCTTGCAATTGGAAATCCTACAACATTGTAGTAATCTCCTTCGATCCCTTTGATAAAAACAGCTGCTTTTCCTTGAATTCCATAAGACCCAGCCTTATCCATAGGTTCTCCAGTCTTGATATAATGATCGATCTGCTCATCACTGATCTCATAAAATGTAACTTTTGTTTCTTCATAAAATGTTTTTGTTTTTCCATCTTCGATGATGCAAACTCCTGTATACACTTCATGTGTCTGTCCGCTTAACATCGTAAGCATTCTTTTTGCGTCCGCTTCGTCTGCTGGTTTCCCAAGAATCTGCCCCTGATAGGCTACAACGGTATCTGCTCCCACGATCATACTTTGTTTCTCTGACTTCTTATATATGTCTTTTGCTTTGATCGATGCTAATTCCATAACTACCTCATTCGGTGCTGTTTTTGTTGTAATCTCTTGTGCGTTGCTTGGCATAATATCAAATTTCAGATCAGCAAGTTCCAGGATTTCTTTTCTTCTTGGGGAAGCAGATGCTAATATAATATGTTTCATTTGTTTTATCCTCTTATTTAGGTTTATTTTACTTAAGTTATCAAATTCTCCTATAGAACAAAAAAGCAGCTTTTCATACACTTTCGCATACAAAAAGCTGTTTTGTCATTCTTAATTAATCTTCAATCTTTTCTTCTAATTTCAGATTGATTCTTCCCATCTTGTCGATCTCTAATACTTTGACAGCTACTTTGTCTCCGATATTCACGACATCTTCTACTTTCTCAACTCTTTCATTAGAAAGTTTTGAAATGTGGATCATTCCGTCTTTGTTTGGAGAAAGCTGTACAAATGCACCGAAGTTCATGATCCTTACAACTTCACCTTCATAAATATCTCCAACATTCAATGGTTCTACGATGGATTTGATGATGCTGATCGCTTTATCGATCATTGCCTGATCTTCACTTAAGATATCGATACGTCCACTTTCGTCAATATCAATCTTAACACCTGTTTCATCAATGATTCCATTGATCGTTTTACCCTGTTTACCGATAACTTCTGAAATCTTCTCAGGATCGATCGTATACTGAGAGATCTTTGGAGCAAATTCTCCAACATGGTCTCTTGCAGCTGGGATCACTGGATTCATAACATCATGAAGGATATGTGTTCTTGCTTCTTTTGTTCTTGCAATCGCTTCGCGGATAATCTGTTCTGTTAATCCATGAATCTTGATATCCATCTGGATCGCTGTGATACCTTTGTCTGTACCTGCTACTTTAAAGTCCATATCTCCAAAGAAGTCTTCTAGTCCCTGAATATCTGTTAAGATAATGTAATCGTCATCTCCTTCTCCTGTTACAAGTCCAACAGAGATACCTGCAACTGGAGCTTTCACTGGAACACCTGCTGCCATTAATGACAGAGATGAAGCACAGATACTTCCCTGAGATGTAGATCCGTTAGATTCCATGATCTCTGATACTGTACGGATCGCATATGGAAATTCTTCTTCACTTGGTAATACTGGAACTAACGCACGCTCTGCTAATGCACCATGTCCGATCTCACGACGTCCTGGTCCTCTGCTTGGTCTTGTTTCTCCTACAGAGTAAGAAGGGAAGTTATAGTGATGCATATAACGTTTTGTTGTTTCTGTTACATCGATTCCATCAAGACGCTGTGCTTCAGATAATGATCCAAGTGTTGTCACTGTCATAACCTGAGTCTGTCCTCTCTGGAATAATGCAGATCCGTGAACTCTTGGCAGGCAGTCAACTTCTGCGTGAAGTGGACGGATCTGTTTGATATCACGACCATCTGGACGTTTGTGATCTTTTAAGATCATCTTACGGACAGTCTTCTTCTGGAATGCATAAACAGCTTCACCGATCTGTGCTAACCATTCTTCATTCTCAGCATATCTTTCTTCTAATTTCTCTTCGATTGCACGGATATTTGCTTCTCTTGTCTGTTTATCATCTGTAAATACAGCTTCTTCCATTGCTTCTGGAGTAATGAAAGCTACCATATCATCATACATCTCTGGATCTACGATATGATGCTCGTAGTCATGTTTTTCTTTTCCACATTCAGCAACGATCGTATCGATGAATTTGATGATCTCCTGATTCACTTCGTGAGCTTTGAAGATTGCTTCTAACATCACATCTTCTGGTACTTCATTCGCACCAGCTTCGATCATGATAACTTTTTCTCTTGTAGATGCAACAGTTAATGCAAGATCAGAAACTTCTTTCTGTGCAGAAGTTGGGTTGATCACGAATTCTCCATCGATCAGTCCTACCATTGTAGATGCTGTAGGCCCGTCAAATGGGATATCTGAAATTGCTGTTGCGATCGCAGAACCAAGCATTGCTGTAAGTTCTGGGCTGCAATCTGGATCTACAGACATAACTAAGTTGTTTAATGCAACGTCATTTCTGTAGTCTTTTGGAAACAGTGGTCTCATTGGGCGGTCAATCACACGGTCTGTAAGAATTGCATTCTCAGAAGGTTTTCCTTCTCTCTTTAAATATCCACCTGGGATCTTACCTACTGCGTATAATTTCTCTTCATATTCTACACTTAATGGGAAGAAATCAATTCCATCTCTTGGCTTTTCAGATGCTGTTGCTGTAGATAATACAACAGTATCACCGTAGTGCATAAATGCTGCACCGTTTGCCTGTGCTGCAACACGTCCAACTTCTACCATCAGTGTACGTCCTGCAAGTTCCATACTAAACTGTTTTGTCATAGTTCGTCTCCTTTATATTTTTTGTCTTAAGGCGCCGAAACAACTGAAAAACCGACTACTTGTCTTCCTTCATGTGGTAATAAGCTTTTCAGCAGTCTCGGAAAACGCCTCAATAACCTAGTTAGTATAGCATGGTTTGTTTAAAAAGACCAGATGATTTTTATTTTATTGGGGATTTCATCGAAATTTCTTATGCAAATAAAAAACTGCCGCATGACATTCCATGCGGCAGTTTCAATATCTTCATTGATAAGATTATTTTCTTAATCCTAATTTTTCGATTAATGAACGATATCTTTCAACATCTTTGCTCTTTAAGTAAGCTAATAAGTTACGTCTCTTACCAACCATCTTAAGAAGTCCTCTTCTTGAATGATGATCTTTTGGATGCTGATTGAAGTGATCCTGAAGTTCGTTGATTCTAGCTGTTAAGATTGCTACCTGAACCTCTGGTGAACCTGTATCTTTTGCGTCTTTACCGTATTTAGCTACGATTTCTGCTTTCTTTTCTGATGAAATCATTGTGTTTTCCTCCTTAAAATTCTTATATCGCCTGATACCAGGAAAGGGTTGGAGTGCCCAAATCTGAGTATCGGTTTCACTAACTTTTATAGAATATCATAGGTTTCTATGATTTGTAAAGAACTTTTTTATTTTTCTTTCTTTTTTCCTAATTGATGGTTTTTCTTTGCTGCGGCAGTCACAGCTTCAATCACTGCACTTCTCATTCCTTTTTTCTCAAGAACGTTAACCGCTTCGATTGTTGTTCCTGCTGGAGAACATACAGCATCTTTTAATTCTCCTGGATGCTGTCCTGTCTCAAGAACCATCTTTGCACTTCCTAGTAATGTCTGTGCAGCGAATGTATATGCCTGCTTTCTTGGCAGTCCCTGTGCAACTGCTGCATCCGCCATTGCCTCAATAAACATATAAACATAGGCTGGACCACTTCCACTGACTCCAACAACGGCATCCATTAGATTCTCTGTGATCTTTTCCGCTTTTCCAAAACTTTCAAAAATCTTATGTACACGGTCAAACTCTTCTTCCGTTACATATTCATTACAGCATAGTCCTGACATTCCTTCTCCTACCAAAGCTGGCGTATTTGGCATCACACGTACGATCTTGACTTCTTTTCCAAATTGACGCTCTGCTGCTTCCATAGAAACACCTGCTGCGATCGTTACGATGATCTGTTCTGAGCTTACTTCATCCCTGATCTCTTTGATCACAGCTGGATATACTTGTGGCTTTACAGATAATACCAAAATATCTGATTGTTTTGCCACTTCTTTGTTGTCTGTTGTTGTAATGATTCCAAATTCATCTTTTAGTCTTGCTGTTTTTTCTTCTCGTGGATTGGATACGATCAATTCCTGTGGACTTACGACTTTCTGTGTCAAAATTCCAGTGATCATTGCTTGTGCCATGTTTCCACATCCGATAAATCCAAGTTTCATTCCGTTTTTCCTCCTATGATTGTTCTAATTATCCAGCTTGTTCAGTAATTTTTCAAAATACTCTGGCAAAGGCACTTCAAACTCCATATATTCTCCAGTTCTTGGATGTACGAATCCAAGGACCTTCGCATGAAGGCACTGCCCTTCCAGCGTATACTTTGACTTCTTTGGTCCATAGACATCATCTCCAAGCAATGGATGCTTGATCGATGCCATATGCACACGGATCTGATGGGTCCTTCCTGTCTCTAATTGGCATTCGATATAAGTAAAACCTTTCTTTAGACGTTTTAATACCTTATAATGCGTCACCGCATGTTTTCCATCCATGACGATTCCCATCTTCTTGCGGTCTTTTAAGCTTCTTCCGATCGGTGCATTGACTGTCCCTTCTTCTTCCTTGATATTTCCGTAAACGATCGCATGATATTTTCTTGTGATCGAATGATCATATAACTGCTTGGCAATACTTTGGTGTGCCATATCGTTCTTACAAACGATCAGAATCCCTGTTGTGTCTTTGTCAATACGATGCACGATTCCAGGCCTTAACACTCCGTTAATTCCTGACAGATCATCCTTACAGTGTGCCATCAATCCATTGACCAGCGTACCACTGTAATGTCCTGCTGCCGGATGCACTACCATACCTTTGGGCTTATTGATCAAAATAACATCCTGATCTTCATAGACAATATCAAGATTCATCTCCTCTGGCAAAATCTCAAGTTCTGTCGGTTCTGGAACCTGTAAGGTGATCACATCTCCTTCTTTACACTTTTTATTGCCTTTGGAAGTCTTGCCATTTAATGCTGCACGTTCTTCCTTACACAATTTATTGATATAACTTCTCGTAAGATCACTGCACTGCTCCGAAAGCACCACATCCAGACGCTTGCCTGCCATTTCACTTGTCACTTTAATTTCTATTGTCTCGTCCATGTTTTCCTTTCCTGTTAAGAAAATCAAGATCTTCTTCCTTATAGAAAAATAAGATCAAGATCAAAAGTAATATCATTGTTACGGTCACATAAATATCTGCAACATTAAAGACTGGAAAATCGATCCATTTAAAATAAAAGAAATCAACCACATATCCCCTGAATACTCTGTCGATCAGATTTCCAAACGCTCCTGCCATGATCAATGCATAACTGATACGAAGTGGTATATATTTCTTCGTCTGTGGTATTCTCCGATAGATCCATGTTAAGATCACTGCAGCAGCTACTGTGATCAATACAAAGAAAATCTGATGATCCTGAAGGATTCCAAAAGCCGCCCCTCGATTTTCCAGATAAGAGAGTTCAAATACATTGGGGATCACAGCGATCCCTTCTGTACCTCGAAGTGCAGATAATGCCCAGACTTTACTTAACTGATCGATCAAGATCAGCCCTATGATATATATATAAATACGAATCTGTTTCTTCATGTCTCGTCCTTAAAAACTTATCCCTGTAATACTTGTTTCATTTCATCATCCGTCACGCTCATATCAATATATGCATCTCCGACAGATCTTAACAATACAAACTTGATCTTATCTCCGACCATCTTCTTATCGGATTTGGTTGTTTTTACAATATCATCTGCTGAAAGTTCACTGATATCTCCATTCATATCAAATGCTTCAAAAACACCTTTGATATCATCAACCTCTTCTTTACTGATATTCCCTTTTATACAAGAAATCTCTGCCGCCAGACAGCACCCAGCTGCCACACATTCTCCATGAAGCCATGTAAAATCCTTTAGTTTCTCGATTGCATGCCCTAAGGTATGTCCAAAGTTTAATAGCGCTCTCTCACCCTTTTCCTTTGGATCACGTTCTACCACACCACCTTTGATCAGACAGCTCTGATAGATCATTTCTTTCACTGCTTCATGCTCTCGAGCCTTGATCGCGTCTATATTTTCTTTGATCCATTCATAATAAACGGCATCTTTGATCAATCCGTGTTTGATCACTTCTCCCATTCCAGAAAAATATTCTCTCTCTGGCAGAGATTTTAAGGTTGCTGTATTAATATATACAAGTTTAGGCTGATGGAAAGCTCCAACCATGTTCTTATACTGCAAGAAATCAACACCAGTCTTTCCACCGATACTACTGTCAACCTGGGATAGAAGTGTTGTTGGAACCTGTACAAAATCAATGCCTCGAAGATATGTTGCAGCAGCATATCCCGTCATATCTCCGACAACTCCTCCGCCTAGAGCAATCAACAGATCTTGTCGGTCAAAATGATTGATGATCAGTTCTTCATATAATGCTTCGATCGTCTTTAACTGCTTATGTTTTTCCCCTGCTTCAAAACTAAATGTGACCGTTTTGGAAGCCTTAGATGAGATCAGTTCACAAACTTCTTTTAAATAGATTGGTGCAACATTGCTTTCTGTCACAATGCAGACTTTTTTCTTCTCAATTTCAAGGAATTCCATCTGGTCCAGGAGGTCTGCAAAGGAATCTCTTAATACGATATCATATGCTTTCTTTCCTTCATTGCAGATCTCAATCTTATTGTTCATTTCCAAATTGTTTTTGCTGTTCATCTTCTTCATCTCCATCTGTCTGCTCGCATCCTGCAATTTCGAATTCCATCTCATAAACAGGATTATCTAAAATATCCATCTGCCCATTGATAAACTGCTTCATTCTGGCTTTGTAGCTCTGATAATCACTTTCCAATTTACGGATCAGCTTCTGATAATTCTCAATCGTCTTTTCATGCTGTTCTTTCTCTTCTTTAAAGTCTTCTTTCGCACTTGTTAAGATCTTCTCTGCCTGATCCTCTGCCTCTGATACCAACTGTTTTGCATTACGGGATGCTTCTGCTTCTAATGCCTGTGCTTTATTGTTTGCATTCTCAATTGTCTCTTTGGATGTCTCTTCCGCAAGAACCAATGCTCTCTTTAAGGATTCTTCGATCGTGCGGTAATGGCTTAAATTCTCTGTCAATGCAGATACTTTCTCTCGCAGTTCGTTGTTTTCTTTATAGACTTTCTCATAGTCTTTCGCTAATTCTTCTAAGAATTCATCAACTTCGACTGCTTTGTAGCCAAATCCTCTTCTTAGTTCCTTCCCTAATACCTCAACTGGTGTAATCATATATTCCGTTACTGAAAACTCATAAAAAGTTATAAACCTTTATGTTTCATTCCTACTTCAACGAGTATGCTTTTGTAACGAATC